>ERZ778022.137-NODE-137-length-244259-cov-56.381685_pt1 | contig 244259 bp, 198 predicted proteins | sample MGYA00375752_ERZ778022 | MGnify/ENA primary metagenome ERZ778022 (study PRJEB29350, sample SAMN05389826) | bioreactor metagenome | isolation source: Thiocyanate bioreactor | place: South Africa: University of Cape Town | collected 2014-04-04 ...
TGACCAACGCGCAGGCGCTGGCGGTGAACGGCTCCGTCAACGGCGGCGCCAGCACCTCGCTGACGACCACCGCGGGCGACCTGGCGATCAACGGTCTGGTGAAGGGCGCCACCACCACGCTGGTCTCGGCGGGCGCGATCACCGAAGGCGCCGGCGGCAGCATCACGGCGAACCTGTTGACCGGTCATTCGATCGGAAACACCACACTCGATGGCAACAACCACATCAACATACTGGGCGGCTTCAGCGCAGACTTCAGCCTGACCAACGGTCAGACGCTGACCGTCGAAGGCCCGCTCGATGGTGGCCCGGTCGTGGCGCTGACCACGACGGCCGGCGACCTGATCATCAATGGCACGGTGACCGGCGCCACCACCACGCTGACCTCGGCCGGTGCGATCATCGAAGGCACCCATGGCGTCATCACCGCCGATAACTTGACCGGCAGCTCCGCTGGCAGCACCAGCCTGCTCGGCGCCAACCAGGTGGCAGCCCTGGGCGCATTCGTCAGCGGTGGCGACTTCGCCTTCAACACCATCCGGACCTTGACGGTGAATGATGCACCGTCGGCCAATGGTGGTGCCGGCGACCTTACGCTGACGGCCAGCGGGGCGAACTCGGACCTGATCCTGGCCAGCACCCTGACCGGCAACACGGTTACCTTGGGTGCAGGCCGCAATATCAACCAGACGGCTGGTGCGATCCATGCGAACACGTTGACTGGCAGTTCGGTCGGCAGTACCGCGCTCGGTGGCGCCAACCACATCGGCACGCTGGGCAACTTCACGGCGGCGAACTTCGCGCTGACCAACGCGCAGGCGCTGGCGGTGACGGGCTCCGTGGACGGCGGCGCGAGTACTACGCTTAAGACCACCAGCGGCAATCTGGCGATCAACGGCACGGTGAAGGGCACGACCACGACGCTGGCCTCTGCTGGCGCAATCACCGAAGGCGCCGGCGGCAGCATTGTCGCCGGCATGTTGACCGGCAGCTCCGCCGGTGCCACCACGCTCAACGGCGCCAACCGCATCGGCACCCTGGGAGGCTTCACGGCCGCCAGCTTCGCCTTGACCAACGCACAGACATTGGCCGTCAGCGGCACGCTGGATGGCGGCGCCAGCACCTCGCTGAAGACCACCAGCGGCGATCTGGCGATCAATGGTCCGGTGAAGGGAACGGCCACCTCGCTCACCTCGGCCGGCGCGATCAGCGAAGGCGCGGCGGGCGTCATCACGGCCGGCACCCTGACCGGCAGTTCGGTCGGCGCGACCACGCTCAACGGCGCCAACCAGATCGGCACGCTGGGCAGCTTCACGGCAGCCAATTTCGCCCTGACCAGTGCGCAGGCGCTCACTGTCGACGGTCCGCTGGATGGCGGCGCCAGCACTTCGCTGAAGACCACCAGCGGCGATCTGGCGATCAACGGTTCGGTGAAGGGAACGGCCACCTCGCTCACCTCGGCCGGCGCGATCAGCGAAGGCGCCAGCGGCATCATCACGGCTGGCACGCTGAGCGGCAGCGCGGTGGGTCCGACCGTGCTGGGCAGCGCGAGTTCGCCCAACAAGAACATGGTCGACACGCTGGGCAACTTCACTTCGCTGGCCGGCTTCAGCATGACCAACGACAAGACGCTGACACTGGCGTCGGTGGCCGGCAGCGCCTTCACGGTGAACGCGGGCACCTCGCCGTTCTACCTGTCGGTGACCCATGGCGACCTGTTCCAGCTCGGCACGACACCGCTGTATGACGGCATAGGCGTATGGGGTTCCACCGGGCGCCTGGGTTCCAGCTCCCAGCCGATCTACGTGGTGGGCACGGGCCTGCAGAACATCGCCAACGTCGGCCTGCCGCCCGCTTACTTCTATGCGGTGGACAGCTCCGGCAACCTGCTGCCGCTGGGCGGTGGTTTCGCCATCAACGTGCCGACCGCCTCCGGTGCGGGCAGCGCGCAGAACGGCAACCACGGCGACTCCTACATCGACCCGAGCGTGATCACCGCCAACTACCGCTCGTACGGCATCGTGCCTTCCGGCGTGCGCCTGCCGCCCGACCAGCAGAGCGGTTGCGATCCGGATCAGCCGGACCAGGCCGCCTGCCAGGACCCGGACGCACTGGGCATGGTCATGCCATGGCCGAAAGCGCCGCAGTGACCGGCATCGGCAAACTCGGCGCAGGCATCGCGGTGGCGATGCTTGCGCTGGGCCTGACCGGCCCCGCCGCGGGCCAGGCAGCGCCGCAGATCGCGCCGCGGCTGACCGGGGAACTGATCATCACGCAGCTGGACACGGCGCAACACGACCTCGCCGCACGTGCGACCGGGTCGCCTGGCTCCAGTCTCGCGGCAACCAGCCAGAAGCTGGCCGACCTGGGCCGGGACTTGCGCAAGGCGCTGGGCAAGGATCTGGCCAAGCCGATCGACATGCTGGGCAACGAAGAGAAGGCGCAGGCCTACCGCGCCGAAGCCGCCGTGCAGCGCACGCAGGCGTTCCTGGAGGCCAGCAAGGGCTGCCTGGGCCAGGATGTCGCCGCGATGGCGGCTGCACTGGCCCGCACCGTGGCGTTGAAGGCGGCTGCCTCCGGCGGGTCGAAATTGCCGCCGGTGATCAATGGCGTGGAGACGCTGGATCGACGCCCACTGTTCGTCCTGCATGGCGACGGCGCCGGGGCAGCGTTCGCACTGACCGGGGAAAACCTGCTTGACGCACAGTGCGCCAGCCCGGTGGTCAGCGCGACCGACGCACAGGGCAAGCCGCAGGCGGTGCAGCCGGTGGTGACCGGCGTGTTGCCCAATCGCATCGAATTGAAATTGCCTGCCGGTGCGCTGCCATCGGGCAGCTACGTGCTCAACGTGGTGGCGCAGCGCAAGGTGTTCCTGATGGGCTGCACGGCGCAGCCGCCCACCTCGGCCGTGCTGGAGGTGGCGCCCGCGCCGAAGGTCTCGGTGAGCTACGCGCTGACCCAGACCTGCCCGGCGCCCGGCGGCGGACAGGGTCGCGCCATGCCGGCGGTCACCGGCAGCATGCCCGAGGGTGTAGGGCGGGGCACGGTGGCCAAGTACGTGACGGTCGACGGTTGCGCCGATCCGCTCAGCTACGCGATCAGTGCGACGGTGACGTTCGGCGACGGACACGGCAGCACGGTGGGGCCGATCAGCCAGATCGCCTCGGCCGGCATCACGGCCGGGCTTCCGGGCGGCTTGTCGCTGAGCTGGGACCCTTCGGTGCACCAGCTCGTGGTTCGCCCCGCAGCCAGCAGTTGCAAGGGCGTTTACTGACGAGGTGCCGCGCCCGCCGGACTTGTTCCCGGCGGCGGGCTATTCGTCTTCCGGCGTACCCGACACCACGCGCAGCTCGGAAATGCCGCCCGGCGCGAGATCCCTGAGCAGGTCCATGAAATCCATGCCGACCAGCCGCTGTGCGCGCCGCAACAGCAGCGGTACCGGGCTGGAGGGTTCGCAGCGCATGTAGTAGTCGCAGATCTCGTCGAGCCGGCGCATCACGTCCTGCGGCCCGGCGATCGGACCCGAGGCCCGCGCCGCGTTCGGTGCACCACCCTCCGCGCCACCTTCGCCAGCCCCTTCGCCTTGCACTTCGGCCGGCAGTCGACGCGCCAGCTGCGGGTCGAGGAATTTCTTCAGCTCGTAGATGTCGCTGAGCAGGTTCTTGAAGTCCGGACCCATCGTGCCGACGTGGTCGTTGAACAGGGCGTCGATGGCCTTGGCATGCTCCAGTGACTCGCTGATCGCGGCGGTGGTCTGGACCAGCTCCTCCTCCGCGCAATCCATGCAGCACGCTTCCATCTCGGTGATGCTCGGCTCGGGGCCGTCGCCGGGCGTGGTGACCTTCAGCGTGCCGTTGGCGATGCGCAGGTCGCGCAGGCTGAAACGGCCCATGCGCGGCGACTGCACGAACGGCGTGGTGCGGAAATAACCGAGCACACCCTGCAGGTCGTTCAGCGGCACCACCGCGTTGACGCGCATGGTCGGGTCGTTGTTGTCCTCCGCGTCCAGCTGCGGATGCACGGTGTCCCAGAATTGTTCCAGCAGGCCGCGGATCAGCCCCAGCCCGGCGCTCCAGCCGGGCATGCCGGAGCTGCGCATCCAGGCCGTGGTCAGGTGCACCGCCGGGCGCAAATCCTTGGAGCGTTGCAGGATCGCCTCGGACAGCTCGACGACTTTCTCCCAGTCCGGCTCCTCGGCAGCCTTGACCGCATCGCCCACGGCGCGCTCGGCCTTGGGCGCGGCGGCGCGCTCCAGGGCGAGAAACTCCGGGTCGTACTCGAGATCCGGTCCGGCCGGCGATTCGTCGGATACCGGGGCCAGCAACGGCTCCAGATTGTATCGCGCCATGGATCTCCCCCCGTGGTCGAATGGTCCCCCATTATCGCCCATCGGCGGCGCAAAACCAGTCGCAGGCGTGGTGGCCGGCGACGCCGGGATCAACGTGCAAAGCGGCGAATCCAGGCCACGTAATCATCGACGAAACCTTGCAGGAACTTGCGCGTGGAGTCGTTGGCGATGCTGCCGTCATCGGCGATCAAGTCCTCCTTGAAGTGGATGAATACCTCCGGCTGGGCCAGCGTGGGCACGTCCAGATAGGCCAGCACGTTGCGCAGGTGCTGCTGCGCCATCGCGGTGCCGGTCGAGCCGATCGAGGTGCCGATCACCGCCGCCGGTTTGCCGGCGAACGAGTTGGTGCCCCAGGGGCGCGAGGCGATGTCGATCGCGTTCTTCAGCACGCCCGGGATCGAGCGGTTGTACTCGGGCGTGACGAACAGCAGCCCGTCCGCCCCTTCGATATCCTTCTTCAGCCGCGTGGCGGTGGCCGGGTAGGCGGCGTCGAAATCCTGCGAGTACAGCGGCAGGTCGTTGATCTGGATGTGGCGGAACGCAAGGTCGCCCGGTGCCAGTTTCTCCACTGCGCGGGCCAGTCGACGGTTGAACGAATCTGCACGCAGGCTGCCTACCAGCACGGCAATCTTGATCTGGCTCATGTTCGGCTCCTCGTGGGGATGTGGAAGAATGGACGTCCGGCCAATGTACTGCGCCGTCGGGTTAAAAGCGCATGAACCCGACCGCACCCGCGCTGGCAGCCTGTACTCTTTGCCGTTCGCCGCAGCGGCCGCCTTTCATCGACCGAATCGAATCGCCATGCAATCCATCGAAACCCTGATCGACGACGCCTTCGAGCGTCGCCACGCACTCACCCCATCCGAGATCGAAAGCCATCTGCGGCCGGCCGTGGGGCAGGTGCTCGACCTGCTCGAATCCGGCGAGCGCCGCGTCGCCGAGCCGGACGGCCACGGCGGCTGGACGGTGAACCAGTGGCTCAAGAAGGCCGTGCTGCTGTACTTCCGCATCAACGACAACCGCGTGGTCGACGGCGGCCCGGCGCAGGCGTTCGACAAGGTGCCGCTGCGCTTCGCCCACGGCAATGACGCCGAACTGCAGCAGCTCGGTGCGCGCGTGGTGCCCGGCGCGCTGGTGCGCCGCGGCGCGCACATCGCGAAGGACGCGGTGCTGATGCCCAGCTACGTCAACATCGGCGCCTGCGTCGGCGCCGGCACCATGGTCGACACCTGGGCCACGGTGGGTTCCTGCGCGCAGATCGGCGCGGGCGTGCACCTGTCCGGCGGCGTCGGCATCGGCGGCGTGCTGGAGCCGTTGCAGGCCAACCCCACCATCATCGAGGACGGCTGCTTCATCGGCGCGCGCTCCGAGGTGGTCGAGGGCGTGGTGGTGGAGAAGGGCAGCGTGATCGGCATGGGGGTTTTCCTGGGCCAGTCCACCCGCATCTACAACCGCGCGACCGGCGAGGTGAGCTACGGCCGCGTACCGGCCGGCAGCGTGGTGGTGGCCGGCAGCCTGCCGGCGAAAGACGGCTCGCACAGCCTGTACGCCGCCATCATCGTCAAGCAGGTGGATGAAAAAACCCGCAGCAAGACCAGCATCAACGACCTCCTGCGAGCTGCCACATAGGAGCCCGCTCGCGGTCGATGCCCTGGCGGGCATCGGGATTCGGGATTCGCAGAAGCAAGAGCATCGCCCGCGAGCGGGCTCCTACAGGAAGGAAGATCGGGATGACGACTGTTTATGGATTGCCCACTTGCGACACCTGCCGCAAGGCGCGCAACTGGCTGGTCCGCTTCGAGGTGCCGCATGATTTCGTCGACTACCGCGCCAACCCGCTGCCGGCGTCGACGCTGAAGGACTGGGCGGCGCAGCTCGGCGGCTGGGAGAAGCTGGTCAACAAGTCCTCCACCACCTGGCGCAACCTGCTGCCGCAGCGCAAGAACCCCGGCAGCGACCCGGAGTGGACACTGCTGCTGAAGGAATATCCCGCGCTGATCCGCCGTCCGGTGGTGGTGCGGGACGACGGCACGGTGAGCGTGGGCTTCACCGACAACGGCTTCAAGAAGCTGTTCGGGCGCTGACGTGTCGATGCGGCTTTCCAAGATCGGGTTGGTGGCGACGATCGCACTGTGGCTGGCGCTGGTCGCGTTCGGCAACCTCACCGACTACGGCAGCAACCTGGTCTTCGTGCAGCATGTGCTGGCGATGGATTCGATCTTCCCCGACGCCGCCATCCACTACCGCGCGATCCATGCACCGCTGCTGCAGCATGCCGCCTACGTTCTGATCATCGCCGCCGAAGCACTGGCCGCCGTCCTGTGCGGCGCAGGCGCCTGGCGCATGTGGCGCGCGCGCCGTGCGCCTGCGACGGCGTTCCGGTGCGCCGGTCAGCTCGCCGTGGCCGGCCTGGGCGTCGGCGTGCTGTTGTGGCTGGGCGGCTTCATGGCGATCGGCGGCGAATGGTTCGGCATGTGGATGTCCACGCAGTGGAACGGGCTGGGCAGCGCATTCCGCTTCGTCGTCGTGTTGCTGCTGGCGCTGGTCTGGCTCGGCCAGCGCGACGACGAGCTCGGTGATTGACGATGACCCACGGCCGCACCCGCCGCTTCCGCAACAACCTGCGCATCGAGCGCGACAACGCCGCGCTGTACGCGCGGCTGGCCGAGCTGGCCGACGACCCGCAACTTCAGCACGCCTACCGGCGCATCGCCGCGGGCGAGCGCGGCAATGCGCAATTCTGGGAGGCGCGCCTGCGCGAACTGGGCGAGGCCGTGCCGCGGCAGCGGATCGGCCTGCGCGTGCGCGCGCTCAGCTGGTTTGCGCGACGCTTTGGCACCGAGTTCGTGATGCCGACCGTGGTGCGGTTGGCGCACGCGGATCATGAGGCCACGCCGGTCGACCGCAGCGGCCACCGCGACCACTTTCCGTTGCCGCGTCCGGCCGGTCCGCACGGGTTGCGCCATCGCGCGCAGAGCGGCAACACCTTGCGCGCCGCCGTGCTCGGCGCCAACGACGGGCTGGTGTCCAACGTCAGCCTGGTGATGGGCATGGCCGGCGCCGCCACCGGCGATCGCGCCGTGCTGCTGGCCGGCCTGGCCGGCCTGGTCGCAGGCGCGTGCTCGATGGCCCTGGGCGAGTGGCTGTCGGTCAACAGCTCGCGCGAGTTCTACCAGGCGCAGATCACCGAGCGCGCCGAACGCCTGGCGGTGGCCCCGGAAGATGGCCGCGAACACATCGCCGGCATCTATCGCGACAAGGGGCTGGAACCGGCGGCGGCCGAGCACCTCGCCGAACACGTGACCGAAACGCCGCGCGCGGCGCTGGACATGCTGGTGCGCGAGGATCTCGGCGTCGACCCGGCCGAGCTGGGCGGCTCGGCCTACGGCGCGGCGATCTCCTCGTTCTGCCTGTTCGCCTGCGGCGCGCTGTTTCCGGTGGCGCCGTATTTCTTTCTGGGCGGACAAGCGGCATTGCTGGCCAGCGTGGCTTCCACTGCTGGCGGATTGGCGCTGATCGGCATCGGCACCTCGCTGTTCACCGGGCGCAGCATGCTGTTCTCGATCGCCCGGCAATTCGTCATCACCAGTGTCGCGGCCGCGATCACTTTTGGCGTGGGGCATTTGCTGGGCGTGGTGCTGAGCTAGCTTGGTATGCTGCGGCATCCCCCGGCACTGCGCAGGAACCCCATGTCCGACGTGCTCGAACTTGCCCGCGACCTCATCCGCCGTCGTTCGGTGACGCCGGAAGACGCCGGTTGCCTGCCCTTGATCGGCGAGCGCCTGGAACGCGTCGGCTTCCACGTCGAGCACCTGCGCTACGGCGAGGTCGACAACCTGTGGGTCACCCATGGCGCCGCCGGTCCGACACTGGCCTTTCTCGGCCACACCGACGTGGTGCCCAGCGGTCCGGAAGCCGCCTGGCAAAGCCCGCCGTTCGAACCGACCATCCGCGATGGCCGTCTATACGGCCGTGGCGCCGCCGACATGAAAGGCTCGGTGGCGGCGATGGTGGTCGCACTGGAGCAGTTCGTGGCCGCGCATCCCGAGCATCGCGGCCGACTCGGCCTGCTGCTGACCAGCGACGAGGAGGGTCCGACCAATCTCGACGGGGTGCGCCGCGTGGTCGAGCATTTCCGCGGGCGCGGCGAGCGCATCGACTGGTGCGTGGTGGGCGAGCCATCCTCGAAGGAAACACTCGGCGACCTGATTCGCGTCGGACGTCGCGGCTCGCTGTCCGGCACGCTCGTCGTGCGGGGCGTGCAAGGCCACGTGGCGTATCCCGAGAAGGCGTTCAACCCGATCCACGCCTTCGCTCCCGCCCTGGCCGAACTCGCCGCCGAGCGCTGGGACGAAGGCAATGCGGATTTCCCGCCCACCTCGTTCCAGGTCTCCAACCTCAACGCCGGCACCGGCGCGAACAACGTGATCCCCGGTGAACTCGTCGCGCTGATCAATTTCCGCTACTGCACCGCCAGTCGCGCCGACGACCTGCGCGCGCGCACCGAGGCGATCCTGCATCGCCATGGACTCGACTTCGCACTCGACTGGAATCTCTCCGGCGAACCCTTCCTCACCCCGCCCGGCGGCGTGTTGCGCGAAACCGTGGTGGCAGTCTGCCGCGAGCTGTGCGGCATCGATCCCGAACAGAGCACCGGCGGCGGCACCTCGGACGGCCGCTTCATTGCCCCGATGGGTGCCGAAGTTGTCGAGCTCGGCCCGGTCAACGCCACCATCCACAAGGTGGACGAGTGCGTGGACGTGGCGGAGCTGGAGAAACTGCCGGCGGTGTATCGGGCGTTGTGCGAGCGGTTGCTGGCCGGGGCCTGACCTGACGATGACGCTTCAACAGGCGAGTCTCGACCGCCGTGGCGGTGCCTGCATCAGGCAAGTCAACGCATCCGGATCAGCGCCTCAGGGTCGTGGTTCGCCATCCGCATCCCGCCGCACCGTCGGCGGCGTGGCCTCGTGCGGCTGGCCGCCCTTGAGCCCCTGGCGGAAATCGGCGATGGCGCTGCCGAGGTCGCGGCCGACGTTGCGCAGCTTGCCGGTGCCGAAGATCAGCACTGCCAGTACGAGCAGCACGATCCAGTGCGAGAAACTCTCCAGTCCGGGCATGTTGCGGGTTCCTGTCATGGGTGGGGGCGTGGATGCGCCGGCGAAAGCGCGGCTTGCGGATGGCTCGACAGGCCGAGCGACGGCGTGGGCGCAGCGAGGCATTGCAGCGTGCCGTGAGCGCCGCTGGCCCGGGCGGGGCAGCGGTAGTCCAGCGTGGCCACCAGTGCGGGCGTGATCTCGGCGAAGTCGACCACGGCGCCGCCATGCTCGCGTGCGAATGTTTCCGCGACAGCGCGGCTGGCGAACGGCGCCAGGGTCGGTCCCATCGAGCCGGCCAGCGGCTGCCAGGCCACGTAGACTGCGGTGCGCGCGTCGATGAAGCTGGCGGCGGCGTGGTCGGGTTGCTGCCAGTCGATGCGCGCGCTGTCCTGCACGAACAGTTCCTGCAGCGCGGACTGGTTTTCCGGTTGCAGCACGTAGGCGAAAAAGTCGCGGGTGGAATCGAACACCAGCGGCTTGGCGCGGCCGCTGATCCAGGCCTCGGCGCGCGGGCCGGGCGAGCCGTCCAGGTACATGCCGCACACCGCGCAGGCATCGTCCGGGTGGGTGTCGACGGCGTGGCGTGCGGGTGCGGGATTGCCGCCGCAACCGGCCAGCAGGGCCAGCGCCAGCACGAAGACAGCGCGGCGCAGGTTGGTCATCGGCAAGCAGGGCATGTGTGAACTCCTTCAGATTTCCTTGCGCCGGAACGCGAGCATCGCCCAGGCGAACGGCGCCACCGCCCAGCCCAGCAGCAGCGCGTAGAGCAGGGCGGGCGGATAGACGTGGTGGGCGGTCATGCCGGTCAGCAGGTCGTTGCCGGCGCCGTCGCCCAGCGCGGTGAGGTTGACCAGGCGGAACACGTCGACCGGGTTGAACAGCAGCAGGTACGGATACACCGCGCGCTCGACCGGGTTGCCGCCGCTGACCACCAGCAGCGCCAGCAGCGCCAGGTCGAACAGCACCACGCTCACCAGCCAGCCGACCAGTGCCAGTCCGGCGGCGCGCGACTTGTCGGTGGTCTGCACGCTGATCAGGCAGGCCAGCCCGACGAAGCAGGCGCCGAGCAGGGATGCGCTGAGGATGAAGCGGCCGATCTGCAACCACGCCTGCATCGTCTGCTCCGGCGGCTGCATCCACTGCATGATCGCGACCGCGAGCCCGAAGCCGGCCAGCGTGGCGGCGGCCAGCGCACTGCAGTGGCCGAGGAACTTGCCGGCCACCAGTTGCCCGCGCGAGAGCGGATAGCTGAGCATCAGCAGCAGGGTGCCGTCGTCGCGCTCGCCGACGATGCTGCCATAGGCAATCAGCAGGCCGATCAGCGGGATCACGAACGCGCCCAGCGTGGTCAGGCTGGCCAGCGTGGCGTCGAACGAGGTGAAGCCCACGCGTCCGGCTGCCGCACTGCCGAACCAGGCGATGCCCAGCGCCAGCAGCGCGAACAGGATGGTCAGCGCGATGGTCCAGCGGTTGCGGAAGTCGTCGCGGAATTCCTTGGCGGCGACGGTGAGGATCGGGTTCATGCGGCCACCTCCGCGGTGGATGGCGGGCCGGCGCCGAGCCAGTCGTAGAGTTGTGCCAGCGTCGGCTCGCGCACGTCGAGATCGACGATCGCCGGGTCGGCCAGCAGCTCGCGCAGCATGCGCAACTTGCTGGCGCGCGGCACCTGCAGTTCCAGCCGGCCATCGGGGCGCGGCTGCGCCGACAGGCCGCCGGTTTCAAGGCGCGCGAGCAATTCGGGCATCGCCTGCTCACGCGTGCGCAACAGCACCTGCGCCGGCAGCGCGGCCTGCTCGCCCAGCGCGTGCAGGCTGCCGGCGGCAAGCAACTTGCCCTGGCGCAGGATCAGTGCGCCATCGATGTGCGGTTCCAGTTCGGCCAGCAGGTGCGAGGAGACCAGCACGCAGCGGCCGTCCGCGCGCAGCTCGCCGACGATGCGGTACAGCTCGCGGGTGGCCTGTGGGTCGAGGCCGGTGGTCGGTTCGTCCAGCAGCACCAGATCGGGCGAACCCAGCAGCGCCTGCGCGAGGCCGAGGCGCTGGCGCATGCCCTTCGAATACGTGCCGATGCGCCGGTCGGCGGCGTGGGCCAGGCCGACGCGGTCGAGCAGCGTGGCTATCTGCGCGCCTGGTGCCTGCTTCAGTCGCGCCAGGTAGTCGAGCAGCTCGCGGCCGGTGAGGTTGCCGTAGAAGGTGGCGCTCTCGGGCAGGTAGCCGATGCGCCGGCGCAGCGCGTGTGCGCGCCACGGTGACTGGCCAAGCACCTCCAACCGGCCGCCGCTGGGTGCGATCAGGCCAAGAATGAGTTTGATCAGCGTGGACTTGCCCGCGCCGTTGTGGCCGAGCAGGCCGATCACCTGGCCGCGCGGCACGACGGCGCTGATGCCGTCGAGTGCGGCGAGGTCGCCGTAACGCTTGGCCAGCGCGTGGCATTCGATCGGGTGGTTCATGGCGTGGCCGGGGAAGTTTTCATCAGCGGGTGGCTGTCCTGCACCGAGGGCGGCGTGAACACGGGGAACGCGCGCTGCACGTAGCGCAGCAGCAGCACCGCGGGGCTGGACATCAGGTTGCGTGCGGAGGGGTATTTCCACAGCAGCACGTCGACGCCGTCGTTGGGGCGGAACGGCACGTCGCCGACGCCGTCGGCATCCAGGTCCCAGCCGAGGTAGTCGCTCCAGAAATTGCCGCGTCCGTGCGCCGACCACTCCTGGGCGAGGTTCTGCACGTACTTCACCTGGATGCGGTTGTCCTGGAAATGGTTGCCCCACAACCGGTTGTTCTCCGAGCCGGCGGTGACGTGGATGCCGATCTGCGAGTCGGCGACGAGGTTGTCGTGGAAGTCGTTGAACTGCGACAGGTAGACGAACAGGCCCTTGCCTTCGGTGCCGTCGATCAGCCCGCCCTGGGTGTCGCGCTGGCCGTTGATCCGGCGTATCAGGTTGCCGGCGATCTCGCTGTGCGAGATGTAGTTGAGCAGGAAGCCGTAGGATTCGTCGTCCTCGGCGGTATTGCCGATCACCTTGAGGTGATCGGACGACATCAGCGCATACCCGGCCAGGTTGCTGCGGCTGACGTTGTCCCGCAGCAGGTTGTGCTGGGAGTACATGTAGTGGATGCCGTAGCGCACCTCGTGCACCACGTTGCGGGCGATGGTGTTGTGAGGGCTGACGTAGACGTAGATGCCGTCGCGCGAGTCGGCCACGTCGTTGTCCTCGATGGTGCAGCCGGTGTCGTTCCACAGGTGGATGCCGTCGCCGCGGTCGGCCACGCGCAGCGAGCGCATGCCGCGGATCACGTTGTGCGCGACGCGCACGTTGGCCGCGCCGTCGAGGTAGACGCCGAACAGGCTCTCCTCGATGCGGTTGCCCTCGAGCGTGACGTCGCGCGCCTGGCGCTCGACGAAGATGCCGGCGTTCATCGCGGTGAGATCGGTGCCGCTATGGCGGATGGTCAGCCCGCGCACGGTGACCTGCGCGGCGCCGATGCGCACCACGTCGCCTTCGCCGCCGCCGTCGAGAACGGCGCCGGGTTCGCCGACGAGGGTGACCGGCTTGTCCAGCCGCAGGTGCACCACGTGCACGCCGGTCGGCACGCTGATGGTGGTACCCGGCGGCGCCGCGGCCACGATCTGCTCCAGCGACTCGCGCGCATGCACCGGCGCCGCCGGCGGCCATGCCAGCATCAGGAACGCGAGGAAACGAAGTGCATGCATGGGAACGGCGATCCGCTCGTGCCGCCGCGCACTGCGCGGCGGCACGACGCGGCTCAGGCCTCGACCAGCATCCGCCCGCTCATCTCCATGTGCATCGCATGGCAGAAGAACGTGCAGTAGTACCAGAACACCCCCGCCTTGTTGGCGGTGAAGGTGGCCGAAGCGGTGGCGCCGGGGCTGATCTCCATGTTGATGCCGTAGTTGACGATGCAGAAGCCGTGGCTGACGTCCTCCACTGCGTCGATGTTGGTCACCACCACGGTCACCTCGTCGCCCTTCTTCACCTTGAAGCTGCCCATGCTGAAGATCGGCGCGGCCGAGGTCATGTACACGAACACCTTGCGGCCTTCGCGGATGACCTTGCTGTCGGACAGCACGTTGACGCCGTGCTTCTTCGCCATCGCCACCGTCTCGGCGAAGAACGGGTCGTCGCGGTCCCAGCTCTTCTTCACCTTGTCGATCAGCTGCCGGCGGTGCAGCAGGATCACGTCGTGCGGTTCGGCGTAGACCGGGCCGTCGGCGACCAGCTTCATGGTGTCGCCGGAGATGTCGATCAGCTGGTCGTTGTCCGGATGCAGCGGGCCGGTGGGCAGGAAGCGGTCCTTGGAGAACTTGTTCAGCGACACCAGCCACTTGCCGTCGGCATCGCGGGTCTCGCCCATCGAGGTGTGGCAGTGCCCGGGCTGGTAGGCCACGTCGATCTTCTGGCGCAGGTAGTTGACCTTCTTGCCGTCGTGGGCGGCGATCGCGTCGGCGATGTTCCACTTGGCGATCTGGCTGTCGATGAACAGCGTGGTGTACGCATTGCCGCGGCCGTCGTAGGCGGTGTGCAACGGGCCAAGACCCAGCTCGGGCTCGGCCACCACGGTGTCGCGCGGGTCCTTCAGCTTGCCGGCGAACCAATCGTCGATGCGGCTCCACTCCATCACGGTGACGGTGGGCGAGAGCTTGCCGTTGGCCACCACGTACTTGCCGTCGGGGCTGGCGTTGATGCCGTGCGGGTTCTTCGGGATCGGGATGTACAGGGTGAACGAGGAGCCGTGGCGGCCGTCGAGCACTGGCACCTTGGAGCTGCCGATGGTCTTGAAATCGCCCTTCTTCACCGCTGCCTCGATGCGCGCGATGTTGAACACCACCGCCCAGTCGCGCTCGGCCTGCATCGTGCCGGGCAGGTCCATGCCGCCCTCGCTGTTGTAGCAGGTGGAGATGGCGTACTTGCCGGCGTAGTCGGCCTCGGTGTTGTCCAGGTTGCCGTCCACCAGCACCTGCCAGACGACCTCCATGGTGTCGCCGTCGAGGGCGCTGAACATGGTCTGGTACCTGGCCGGGTCCTCCAGGTCGCGGCCGTCGTTCGGTGCCGGGACCAGGAACTCGCCGTTGGCGAACACGTAGCCGGTGCGCGGTGCGCGCTGCACGCGCAGGCCGTGGATCGCCTGCACGTTGGGTACGTCGGTGATGCGGTCGGTGCGCATCACGTCGCAGCGGATGCGCGCGACGCGGGTATGCGCCTTGTCGTTGATGAAGATGTAGCGGCCGTCGTAGTGGCCGTCGGTCTGGCTCATGTGCGGGTGGTGGCAGTCGCCGCCGGGCGGGAAGTTCGGCCCGAGCACGCGCTTGCTCTCGTTGGTGACGCCCCAGCCGATGGTGAAGTCGGGGTTGAACACGGGGATGCGCATCAGCTCGCGCATCGAGGGCACGCCCACCAGGCGCACCTCGCCGGACTGGCCGCCGCTCCAGAAGCCGTAGTACTCGTCGAGCTGGCCGGGCGGCACGTGGTCGGAGGCCGCTTCGTGCTCGCCGTGCCCGCGCTGGCGCTCGCCATCGTGTCCGGCGGCGCCACCTTCCGCGCCACCGTGGTCCCCCTTGCGGCCGCAGCCCGCCAACGCCAGTCCCGCCGCACCGGCCAGGCCGACCAGCGCACTGTTCTTCATGAAGTTGCGACGCGCGGGGTCGGCGCCTTCCGCGTTTGCTTCGGGTTTGTTCTTCGATTCGTCGTGCATGGCTTCCATCCGCAGAGGCAGGTGAGGTGGGGATCAGTCGGCGAAGGGCGCCGGCTCTCGGGTTTCCGGCGCGTTCGCCGGGGTAATCAGCGCGATCGGCGTGGGCAACGGCCGCGCGGCGCGTTCGCGCTTCTTGCGCTGCTGCACCATCGGCGGGCACTTGTGATCGTTGACGCGGGTGACCTGGCAATCCAGGCAGTAGTGGCATTCGTTGAAGTCGATGCGGCCATCCGCATGGATCGCCTTGACCTCGCACTCGTTGGCGCAGACCTGGCAGGGGCTGCCGCACTCGGGGCGTCGGCGCAGCCATTCGAACAATCGCCAGCGTCCGGACACGGCCAGTCCGGCACCCAGCGGGCAGACATAGCGGCAATAGAACTTGTGGTTGAACGCGGATACGCCGATCAGCAGCACCGCGTAGAGCACGTAGCTCCACGAGCGCGCGAAGTGCAGGGTGAACGTGGTCTTGAACGGCTCGATCTCGGCGTAGTGCTCGGCCGTGTTGAGCGACTGAAGCGACATGCCGAACAGCACCAGCAGGATGACGTACTTGAGCGCCCACAACCGCTCGTGCACCGCCCGCGGAAACTCGAACTGCGGCACGTGCAATCGCTTGGCCGCGTTGTTCACCAGTACCTGCAGCGCGCCGAACGGGCACAGCCATCCGCAGTAAACGCCGCGCCCGAGCAGCAGCAGGGTGGCGGCGACGAATACCCACAGGATGAAGATCAGCGGGTCCATCAGGAAGGTTTCCCAATGGAAGCCGTGCAGCACCGACTGGATGAAGGTGAAGATGTTCACCACCGACAGCTGCGCCAGCCCGTGCCAGCCGATGAACACCAGCGTATAGATCAGGAAACCGGTGCGCACGCGTTCGAGCAGCACGGGCCGCGTCACCAGCCAGTCCTGGAACAGCAGGATCAGCGTCAGCACGGTCAGCCCCGCCAGCAGCACGGCGATGTCGATGCGGCGGCCGTACCAGATCTTCTGCCACAGTGCGGCGTCGGCCGGCAGTGCATTGGACTGCGAGTCGGTGCTGCTCTCCGGCCGCGTGGTGTAGACCGCCGGCATGCGGTAGTCGCGGGTGAAGGTGTGGTAGATGCTCTGCAGCGGGCCGACCTGACGGTTCACCATCAGTTGCAGCGTCCACGGCCGGGTCGCGTCGAAGCCGCTGCCGCTGTTGCGCACGATGAAGATCGCCTGCTCGACGAAGTCGGGCTTGCCACGCAACGGGGTGTCGTTCAACTGAACCAGGTCGGTGTCCTTGAACAGCACCAGCTTGCCGTCCTGCAGCACGTGCACGCGGTCGAAGATGCCGCCGCGCACATAACCCACGCCCTTGAACGAATAGATGCCGTTGGCCATCACCGCGATCGCCGAGTCGCCGGGCTTGAGCTGCCTCATCAGGTCGGCGTGGGCGGTCGGGCCGAGCAGGTTGCGGCCCACCGTGGGCGGGGTGACGTCGGCGAAGTACAGGTCGATGAAGACATCGCCCTCGTGGCCGGGCGCCGGCGCGGTGGGATCGTCGACCAGGCCGCTCTCCGGCTGGCCCTTGAAGGCGTCGGTGATCGCTTGGCGCTTGAGCTGCAGGTGGCTGATCGCGCCGTTGCCGGTCAGCGTGTCCCAGTCGGCCGGCTGGTAGTAGTCGGCGCGCACGGCGGCGACTTTGGCGTCGGTGTCGGCCGCGCCGGCGATCAGCTTGCGCGAGGCGGCCACCTTAAGCGCCGAGTTCATGATCGTCTCGTTGACCACCATCGAGGTCACCGTGGCGCTGCTGATCGCGTCGATGCGCACGCTGCCGCTGGCGCCGCCGCCGACCACGATCTGGTCGTCCACGCGATGGCCGATGTAGCGCGCCACGAAGTCGTACAGCTTCTGCACCGGAATGCCGACCAGCAGGATCGGCTCGTGCTGCTCCAGCACGCGGGCGTCGCGGATGCTGCCGTCGGTGCCGATCGACACCAGCAGGTTGATCGGCGCGCCCGAGTACGCCGGCACCGGCGCCACCATCACCGTCTCGAACACGTAGCCGATCACCTTGTCGCCGTGGTACACGGCTGCGGCGGGCGGGGTGCCCTCGACGTCGCCGAAACGGTCGGCCTGCGCGAACACCTGGTGCAGCTGCGGATACTTCGCGTCGATGCCGGCCAGCGCTGCCGAGGCGGGCAGCAGCAACAGCAGCGCGAGCAGCAGCCGGGCGATGAGTGAGCGTGCGTCGCGCATCAGGCCAGCTCCGCCGTGCCGGCGATCAGCGGCAGTTCGCGCGAGCGCCAGCGCTGCTCTCCGGTGCGCGAGAACGCCAGCCACTGGTGGTCCCGCGCGTCCATCAACGACGACAGCCGCGGCAGCTCCAGCGAAAACGCCGCCGTGCTCATGCCGTCGGCCAGCACCGAACGTTGCGCCATCACGGTCACGCTGGAATAGCTTTGCGGCGACCAGCCGGTGCGCGGGTTGACGATGTGGAACAACCGCCGGTCGGCGGAGAAGAACACGCGGTAATTGCCCGACGTGGACAGCGCCGCGTTGCGCAGCTGCAGTACCGCCGCCACGCGGCTGACGTCGCGCGGATCGACGATGCCGACGTTCCAGTGCCGCTCGGGGTCGTTGCCGCAGATCGCGTGGATGTCGCCACCGGCGTCGATCAGGCCGTACTCGATGCCGGCGCCGCGCAGCGCGGCGATACCCTGGTCGACCACGTGGCCCTTGGCGATGCCGTCCAGCGTGATCGCCATGCCCGGGCGCAGCAGCCGCGCGCCGCGCGCATCGAGTGCGAGGTCGCGGTAGCCGACCAGCGCGTCGCGGCTTTCGGCCACGCGTTGCTCGTGCGCGTCGGTGGCCGCCGTGCCGCGCAGCGTTTCGAAGTAGCGCAGCACCGGCAGCACGGTCGGGTCGAACGCGCCGTCGGTCAACCGCGACAGCGACAGCGCCTGGCGCAGCACCGCATCCAGTTGCGCCGGCACCTGCGCCAGCTGGCCATCGCGGTTGAGTCGCGCCAACGGGCTGGCGGGATCGAAGCGGGTCAGCTGCGCGGCGGTCGCGGCCATGCGCGCGAACGCCGCCTCGATCGCCACGCCCGCGGCTTGTACGTCATCGGCCAGGCAGGTCACTGCCACCGAGGTCTGCATCAGCGTGCGCTCGCGGCGCACCTGCCACAGGTTCTGCTTGCGCTTGAGCACCGCCCAGCCGCCACCGGCCAGCAGGCCGCCGGCGATGGCGAGCTGGCCGGCCTGCTTCAGCCAGCGCCGGCGTTCGGGCGAACGCAGGTCGTCGGAGGCGGAGGGACGGTGCATGGGATGTCTCCCGGGATGAGTGATTGAACGCGTGCGGGCGGGCGAGGTCAGGCCGTGGCCGCCACGCGTGGCGGCGGCTCGGCGACGACGGCGTCGCGCTCGGCATCGCGCACGCCCAGGCGCCGCTGCAAGGCGGGGCTGGTGGTCGTGTACTGCAGGTTCACCTTGTCGCCGGGATGCAGGTGCGCGTGCACGGCGAACGCGCACAGCGCGCTTTCATGGAAGCCCGACAGGATCAGCTTCTTCTTGCCCGGGTAGGTGTTGATGTCGCCCACCGCGAAGATGCCGGGCACCGAGGTCCGGAAGGTCGCCGGGTCCACCACCAGTTGCTGGCGTTCCAGCGCCAGTCCCCATTCGGCGATCGGCCCCAGCGCCGGATGCAGGCCCCAGAACACCAGCAGGTGCGAGGCCTCTATGCGCTGGACCATGCCGCTGCGCGTGCGTACGCGCACCTGCGCCAGTGCGTCGTTCGCCGTTTCCAGGCCGACGATGTCGCCTTCGCAGAACTGCATGCGCCCCTCGTCGCACAAGGCCTGCATGCGTGCCACGCTGGCCGGCGCCGCGCGGAAGGTCGACGAGCGGTGCACCAGCACCACGCTGCGCGCGCGCTCGACCAGCTCCAGCGCCCAGTCCAGTGCCGCATCGCCGCCGCCGGCGATCACGATGTCCTGGTCGTCGAACAGCGCCGGCCGGGTCACCTTGTAGTGCAGCGTGCGGCCCACCAGCGGCGCGGCTTCCGGCAGGTTCAGCGTGCGCGGTGCGAACGCGCCCAGGCCACCGGCGATGATCACCGCGCCTGCGTCGAACGCCAGCCCGCCGCTGGTCTGCAGGCGGAAGCGACCGTCCTGCATGCGCTCCAGCGTGGTGACGGTGTGGCCCAGGTGAAACTGCGGCGCGAACGGCCGGATCTGCTGCTGCAGCCGCGCGATCAGCTCGTGCCCGCTGCACACCGGCACCGCCGGGATGTCGTAGATCGGCTTGTCCGGATACAGCTCGATGCATTGCCCGCCGGCATGCGGCACGGCATCGACCACGTGCGCATCCAGCCCGAGCAGGCCCAGCTCGAAAACCTGGAACAGGCCGACCGGGCCTGCGCCGATGATGACGGTGTCGCAGCTGATCATGGATCGCGCCCGCTTGTGGACAGGACGGATCATGCGCGTGCGCCACGCGCTCACGTTTGACTGTGGTCAACTTGGCCCGGGCGGCGCATGCGGTCGAATGTCGCGCCGGCATTGACGCACGCCGCGCGACGGGGTGCCTCCGCGATCAGTCGAGTTCTGGCGGCGCACAGCGCTGCCGCATGCCGCCGGTTACCTCAACCCAGGCGCGCCCACGCCCGCACCGGGAACGTGCCCATGCCTGCCATGCGCATCGGCACGGCGGAGAAGCGCAGCTTCTCGGCGGGCAGCATGGCGAGTGAGGCGAGGTTCTCGACGATCGGGATGCCGGCGGCCAGCAGGATCGAGTGGGCGGGGCGTTGCGGATCGCCGGTGTCGTCGATGTTGAGCGCGTCGATGCCGACCAGCACCGCGCCGTGGTCGCGCAGGTACTCGGCGCCGTCGCGGCTGAGGAAAGGTTGCGCCTGCAGGTAGGCACTGGTGCCCCAGCGGGCGGCCCAGCCGGTATCGAGCAGTACGGCGCGCCCGCGCACGTCCAGTGCCGCGAGCGCGGCGCGGTCGATGCTTCGACCGCGCATGCCCTGCAGGTGGATGACCACGGCATCCACGTCGGCGATGTCGCCGAGCGGCAGCTGGGCGACGTCGGCGGCGCCGGGGTAGCGGTGGGAGGGTGCGTCGATCGCGGTGCCGGAGTTGGCCACCATGTCGATGCGCGCAATCTGGAACGTCACGCCCTCGGCGTAGCGGCCGATGCTGGCCTGGTGGCTGAGATGGTCCGACACGCGGGGCGCGGGCAGACCGGGGTAGACCTCCTCGCCGCTGTGCACGACGTGGGCGAGGTCGATCAGGTCCGGCCGGACGGCGTTGCCCGGCGCGGCTTGCGGCTGGCGCTTGTGACGTTCGCGGATGATCGACTTGTTGAGGATGCGCACGGCGCCGACCATCAGCAACCGCATGTCGCGCACGATGTAGTCGGCCAGCGCCGCGTCGTCGATGTCGTCGCCGTCGATGTCGAGCCGGAATCCCTGGCCCTGGATGCCGCCGCCGTTGGAGAAGTCGACTTCGAAGTCGAAACAGGCGCGGCATTCTTCGGTGGATCGACTCATGTGGTTTGCTCCGGTCTCGCCTACATTCTCCCGTGTTCCAGCGGTCGCTGGCGATGCATCAGGGCCCATTCGGCGTGTTCGGCCAGGGCGGCCTCGCCCAGCGCGTGGAGGATGGCGCGTTGCTCGGTGGCGTTGGTGGTCAGGGCCAGCGCCTTGCGCGCCTCGTCGAAGATGCGTTGCATGAAGCGGTATTGCTTGATGAGTTCCTTGTCGGCCTTCTTGAACGCATAAGCCTCGCGCACGGCGGCGAGGATCGACAGCACGCCCATGATGACCACCAGCGTGTTCTTGGTATCGGCGGCCAGGCGGTGTGCGAGCGCCGCCAGCACGATGCTGATGCCGATGCCGGCAAGCAGGCTGGCGAAGCCCAGCATTTCGGTGAAGCGATGCTCGCGCGTGCGCTGCGCAGCCTTGCTGCGGAAGTAGTCCACCTGGCCACCATGTGCGCCGTCTCCGACCCATTCGCTGATGACCTCGCGCAACTCACTCTCCGGGTTGCCGCTGCCCGGCACGCGGCAGAGTGCGGCGCTGCGCATCACGTTGCGCGTCCAGCCAAGCTCGATGTCCTGTTTCTGCATGAAGCTGTCCTGTGCAAACTCGGGGTCGCCGGTGAGCGAGATCCCGGCACGGCGCCAGTAGCCTTGCACGCGCAGGCCTTCCGCCAGTGCCCGGTAATCCAGGTATTTGCGATGCCAGCCGCGTCGCCGCGCGAGCGTGGCCAGCCATACGCCGCCGGCGAACAGCAGCAGGAATACGTAGATGAAGTCGTCCTGGTCAGGCAGGTTGTCGTAGATCGTGAAGGCGATGGCCATGACTGCTGCCAGCGTGTAGAGGGTTCGCATCGCCAGCAGCACACGCTGGCGGAAATGCACCGCCAGCCAGTCCGCCGCACGGAACAGGGCCGCCTCCGGCCGCGCCAGCGTCGCGGTGTCGCTTGGCGACCCATCGGCACCGGCACTGCCGTGGATCTCGCTGCGGTATTTCAGGCAATCCGCGTCGAACTCGGCCATGCGCGCGAAAGTCTGGTGGAACATCGCAGGCATCGGAACGTCGGGCAATGAAACTTCGGTCTGCGTGCGCCACAGCAGCTGCCCTGGCTGCAGTGGCGGGAGCGGCGCGCCGTCGTCGGTATCGCGCGAGCAGACGATCTGGCAGACCAGCCGCTCGTCGCCGCTGCCCAGCAGGTGATGACGGCCGCCGCGGCGGCGCTCGGTCAGGCCCGGCATCACGCCGCTGAGAAAGAACTCCGCCACCTGGGCGGTACCGCCGAGCCGGGTCGACGCTTTGCCGTCCCAGATCGCCAGCAACAGATGGCAGTGCCGCGCAATGAACACGCCGGCCCGTCCGTACTGCCGATCGCGCTGGGGGCCAGGATTGTCGATGCCGCGGGGGTTGCTGTCCGGCAGCAGCGGCAGCTCGATCACCCGGGCACGCGCGGCGAGCGCATCGAAACGGTCGCGGGTGGCCGCGTGGTGGAAGTCCTCGACATAGAGTTCGCGCGGCAACGGCAGCGGCGCGATCAATCGCGCGCCGAGCGCCAACGCCTCTTCCGCCACCAACTGGTCGCCGCCCTCGGCCAGCGCGGACAGCACCACCAGCGGCAGCGCGGGAAAATCGCGCTGCAGTTGCGCCAGGAATTCCCGCACGCGGCGCCGCACCAGGTCGACTTCGCGGGCGGGAATGTTGCGGTGGCTGGTGACGCCGATCACCAGCGGTACGCTGGCAGGTGCGAGGAGGCGAGGTCGATGTTCCATGGTGGGCAAGGGGTCGCGTCAGGTAATTTCGATTTTCGGATGGCGCCAACGCCTTGAGCGGATGAAGGCGGCAAGCCTTGCTCAGGCCTGCCGCCTGCGCCGCCTTGCTAGTTGTTTTTGATCCTCGGGTCTGTGGTGGTGTCGGGAGATACGCAACTCTGACTGCCAATCGCACAGGCGAACCAGTTGCTGATGGCATCCATGACCGAGTCCGAGGAACCCGCGGCCGGCGTACCGGCACTGGCAAGTGCCGAAGTCGCCGCCAAGGCGATGCCAAAAGCTACAGACAATGCGATGCGCTATTTCATGGTTTCATCCTCACGTTATGCGGAAATGCCTCATTGAACATCGATTATTTCGGTACAAGAGCCGGCGTGTTTCGTTATCCGCTCATGGCTGGTCTCCTTCAGTTCGCTAATCGGTCGGCATCGGGCGCGCAGATATTGCGGTGGCTGGTCACACCGATCACCGCGATACGCTCGCAGGTGCGAGGGGGCAAGATCGATGTTCCATGCGAGGCACTGGGTTAGTGTCAGAGGTTCTTGATCTGTGGGTTGGTCGTTGTGTTCGGCGAGAGCGTGCCCAACTGTTCCACGTTCTGGTCGGAGTCGCGGTTGCTATCCTGGGTCTGGTCGTCTGGCTGCGGTTCGGCCGGGATGTTCTGATTGTCTTTGCTGGTCTTTGGCATGATGGTCTCCAGGCTTGACTGGTATGCGATGTTGCCGTTCGGATCGAGGTACCCTTGGCATTGCTTCCTCGCTGTCCCTGCGCCAAAGCGCCTGCATGGTGGCGCTACAGGTTCTTGATCACCGGATTCGTCGTGGTGGCCGTAGGCAGCGTGCTGATGGTCGAGTATGGGGCGCCATTGATCGTCGCGCAGAGCTGGTAGATCCACTCGCCGCTCGAGCTGGTGCTGTCGTTGGCATCGGTGATGGTGATCTTGTCGCCGTTGTTCGCGAGTTGCGCCTGACCGAACACGCCGGATGGAGGCGATTGGATCCAGGCGAACCCGGGATGGGTCGGATCGCTGATCGCATTGAATGATCCCGGGCTCACGCCGGGGCCGCTCAGGTGCCAGGTGATCGTCACCGACTGGCCGTGGGCGATCTGGTTTCCGTTACCCGACTGGTCGACGTCGAGGCTGCCGTTTTTCAGTGTCACCTCAAGTGTTACGTTGGGCATGTCGTACTCCTGCAGGGATCGATGGGCGGCGTGGAAGGCGGGCCGCAGCGCCTTGATTCAGGGCTTCGGGTGCGGCGTGCGCACCGCTGCCGTGACGGGCGCCGGAGTGCTGGCGTCGACCTGCATGATCTGCGCGATGCGCGTCGCGAAGGCGGGGTTTTCCGGGTAATCCACGCGGGCACGCCGCAGGATCGCCAGCAGCGCCGGGTCGCGGTAACCGGCATTCCAGAGGCGCTCGATCAGCAGCCTTGCTTCGGCATTTTTCTGCAGGCCAAGCAACGCCTCGACCTGCAGCGCGAGCAGGCGCGGATCGTCCTTGCCGTCCTTCACCGATTGGCTCGCCTCCCATGCCTCCTCGCGCAGCCGTCGTGTCGCTGCTGCGTCGCTGGCGGTGTCGGCGAGCAGCAGCTTCGCGGACAGCGTATCCAGCACCAGGCCGCGGTCATCCGGTTCCTTGGCGAGTAACGGTTGCAGGATGTTCATGGCGACCTGCACCTGCGCCTGCGCCGCCGCGGACTGTCCGCCGGCAAATGATTGCGCGGCCTGCTCGCTGCGTGCCGCGGCGTCAATCTGCTGCCATGTAACGTTTGCTGGATCCTGTCGAGTGAGCCTGGACAGGATGGCCAGCGCTTGTGCGGCCAGCGTCCGTGCCGCCGGCAGGTCCCCGTGCAGGCGTTTCAGGCGGCTCAATTGCACGAGATAGAGCGCCGATTTTGCCTGAAAGCCGGTTTGCGTCGGCGCGATCGCGATCAGCTGGGCGGCGATGTCGACCGCCTGCTGGAGGTCGCGGATGCCCGCGTCGACGTCGCCGGTCAGGGCCAGCGTGCGGCCTAGGATCGCGCGCACCCGCAGCATGTTTTCGCGCTGGTCATTGTTCTTGGGGTCGGCGGCGGCAAGCCGGGTTTCGATCGCGTCGTCGGCGTGGTACTCGGCGATCGCCTCTGCCAGATCGCCACGCTGCAAGGCCAGCTTGCCGAGATTGTTGTGTGCAATCCCCAATGCAGCCGACCAATCAGTGTTGACGGGATTGGCCGCGACCAACCCGCGACCCAGTGCCAACGCGTTCCGGTAGGCGCTGGCGGCGGCGGCCGGCTGCCCGCGTGCTTCCAGCACGTGACCGATATTGCTGTTGACGTTCAGCAGTTCGAACTTCAGCGACAGGTCATTGCCGGCACGCGCCTGTGCCTGCTGCAGCACGTTCTGCGCGGATTCGAAATCCCGCCAGGCGGCGTCCAGCTTGCCCTGATACCAGTCGGTCATGCCGACGAAGGACCACGACCGGGCATGGGCGACCTGCCGCGCCGCGTCGCCGGGTGCTTCCTCGGCGAGGCGCCCGGACAGCTGCAGGGCTGCCCGATACGACTCCATCGCGCCGGACAGGTTGCCTTGATCCAGGCGCACGCTGCCGATCTTCTCCAGTGCCTTGGCGCGCTGCTCCAGGGTCTCGTCGGTGACATCCGTGGCCGGCAGCGACTGGAAGTAGGCCATCGCTTTGTCGTCGACGCTCTGCATGATGTCCAGCCGGGCTGCTTGCGCCAGCTTGTCGTTCAGATCGCCGAGCATGAAGCCGACCAGGGCCTCGGCCTGCTTCTGCCGGCGCTGCGCGGCCTGGCTGGCTTCCACCGCGGCGTGGCGCGAAACGATGGCGAGGACCGCCAGCGTGGTGGTCACCGTCATCACGGTCACTGCCAGTGCCGCCACCATCGTCATCCGCCGCGCGCGCCGCCGCAGCTCGCGCTGCTTGAGCATGTCGAAGCCCACGCCGAGCATCCCGGCGATCAGTTTCAGCTTGGCGTTCGCCTTGCCGTCCTTGTCCGGGCGGGCGTCGGCGGCGATGGGCTCGGCGCGTTGCGTGGCGAGCAGGCCGGTGGCGTCGAGCTCGAAGCGCAGCGCGGGGGCGAAACATTCCTCCGCCTCGCGGCCGGGCAGGTCGCTGGCGTTCGGTTCGCCGTCCACGATCAGGCAAAGGATCCGCTCGTCACGACCGAGGCGCTTGTACGCCAGCACTTCCTCGCTCACCCAGTGCGACGCCGCCGAATGCGGCGAGCAGATCACGATCAGGTTGGCCGATTGCTCCAGCGCCTCGATGATCTTGCGGCCGAGGTCGTGTGCGGTGGCCAGTTCGTCGCGGTCGCGGAAGATCGGCGTGAGGCGTTTCGGGATGGGGCCGGTCGTGGTGATCTGCCCGACCAGGCGTTTCGGCACCGCATAGGTTTCCAGCGCCTTGTGGAGCCAGTCGGCCCAGGTCTTGTCCTGGTGGCTGTAGCTGATGAAGGCGTAATACCGGAACCCTGGTGATCCCGTGCCCTGCGTCATGACATCCGGCACTCCCGTGCCTGGTCATGCAGTCCCTTGCGGGTTGTCCCCGCGTCGAGACGGCCGGCAGCAGCTCAATCACTACCGTGTCGGTGGTCTGTGCGTCGGCGCAACATAGCACCAATCATGAGAACTGCGTCACACTTTTCGGCACGCCGCGCCGGGTGGCGGGGTGGCGGGGTGGCGGGAGCCATGCCGCCCCGCGGGGGCGACGCGCCGGACCTGCGAGGCCCGGGCGCCCGGGCATGCGAGGTCGTGGTCAGCCGGCTTCCGGTTGCAGCGTCAGCGTGTGCGTGGCCTGGCCCGGCAGCAGCGGAGTGGGACGCCCCTGAACCCAGTCCTGGTGCCCTGCGCCGAAGAACGGCGAGAGCGGGTTGTCGCTCTGGCCGCCGGGCATTTCCAGAATGCCGCGGTCTTCGTGGCCGGGGGAGACGTCGAGCCGTTCGGAGGCGCCGAAGCCCGGTACCGCCACGCGCGGCATGTTGTGGTCGCCGGGCAGCGGCTGGTCGGGCATGTCGATGAAGCGCGCCAGCCATGCGGGCAGGGCGGCGGCCAGCGGATGCCTGATGTCGCTGCGATTGATCTCGCCCCAGTGGCGCGCGGCGAGGCCGCCGGGTTGCCGGTCGAGCTGCCGCGCCACCTGGAGCGCGGAGTCGGCGAGCAGGGCAGGCCAGTCGGGGTACTTCGGATCGAGCAGCCAGTCGGGTCGCGCGTGGATCAGCATCCACACCGCCGCTTCCGGGCTGTGTTCGCCGGGCCAGCGGAAATCCGCATGGCGTTGTTTCACCCGCGCGACGAACGGCGCCAGCACCGCCTGGCTGACCTGCGTGCGGAAAGCGCGCACCAGCCGGTAGTCAACGCTGTCGACGGCGGCGCGGCCGCGCCAGTGGCGGGTGAGCCGGCTCATTCGCTGCAGCAGCGGGTCGTGGCTGTCGGCCAGTGTGTGTTGCAGCAGCGCCTGCCAGCGGGTGAGGAACAGCGCGTGGTCGTCGAGCTGGATGTCGAGCAGGTCGCCGGGTGTGAAGCTGGCGCGCGCGTGCAGGTCGTCGCGGATCTGCTGCGCGCGCGCGCCGAGATCGTGCCCGCCGTTGCCGAGCAGGCTCAGCGCGGCGCCGTCGACGGTGCGGTTGTTGGCGGTCCACAGTCTGCCGTCGGCGGGGTTCTCGATGCGCGGGTACTGCGCGGGCGCGGCCCAGCCCTGCCAGCCGATGCCGGACGCGGACCAGTCCGACGGCAGCAGCGGGTCGATGCCCACGCGCAGCGGGATGCTGTTGCCGGCGATGGTCCAGCCAATGCTGCCGCTGCTGTCGGCCACCAGCAGGTTCTGCGGCGGCATGCCCAGGGTGGGTGCGAGCTGCAGCGCGTCGGCCACGTTCGCCACTTGCTCCATCCGCAGCAGGCCGAGGTTGTAGCTGCGTGGCTGTTGCGCGATCCAGGCCAGCGCCAGCGGCGTGCCGTCGGTGTCGGTGGCCATGATCGGGCCCCAGCGGGTGTCCTCCACTTTCAGGATGGTGTCGGGCTGGCCCTTGACCTGGATGTGCTCGTCGTGGGTTTCCAGCGCGGCCCAGCCGTCAGGCACCTTGTAGCGCGTGGAATCGGCCGGATCACGCCGCACGCGCACCCAGTCGGCCCAGTCGCCGTAGCTGTTGGTGAAGCCCCAGGCGACCTGGCCGTTGGAGCCGGCGATGATCGCCGGCGTGCCGGGCAGGCTGACGCCGTTGACGTCGCGCCGGCCGTGCGGTGCGCCGGCGTCGGGATAGCGCAAGCGGGCGCGGAACCAGATGTTGGGTACGCGCAAGGCCAGGTGCATGTCGTTGGCCAGCATTGCCGCGCCGTTGCCGGTGAGCCACCCGGCCACGGCGAAGTTGTTGCTGCCGGGGCGTGGCGCATCCAGCGCGGGTGCCACCGCGGCGGCCAGGCCCGCGGTGGCCGCATTGGCCGGCAACTGGCGCAGGTCCAGCACGTCCGCGCCGGGCACCACTGGCGAACGCGACAAGCGCCCGCGCAGCGGCGCCTCCCAGTCGGGGTCGGGCGCGAGCAGGAAATCCACCAGCGATGCCGGCAGCACGTCGCGCATCTGGGCAAGGCGCAACTCGCGCTCGTTGCGCCCGCCGCTGTTGAGGTCCAGGTACATCGCCGCGATGACCAGGGCGCTGTCCTGCGGCTGCCACGGCTGCGGCTGGCTGCCCAGCAGCAGGTATTCCCACGGCCGCACGCGCAGGTCGGCCAGCCCCGCGTTGACGCCGGCGGCGTAGCGGCGCAGCACGTCCTTCTGCGCCGGCGGCATCGCGGCCCATGCCGCGTCGACCACCGCGCGCAGGCGATGGCGGCGATGGTCGAGATCCACCGGCAGCGCCGCCGGCCCCACCAGCGCGGCCAGCTCGCCCGCACTCGCGCGGCGCATCAGGTCCATCTGGAAAAAGCGCTCCTGTGCGTGCACGTAACCCATCGCCCAGGTGACATCGGCGCGGTTGCCGCCTTCGATGGTGACCGTGCCCAGCGCGTCGCGGCTGATCGTCACCGGCGCCTGCAGCGCCGCCACCGCGCGCGTGCCGTCGAGCCGCGCGCGACCGCCGGCGAGCAGCCACCACGCCGCGGCGAAGGCAACCAGCAGCAAGGCCAGCAGGCTCGCCAGGACGGCGCGTGCGATGCGCCAGGAGCGTGAGGTCAAGGGCATGTCGTCATGGGGTGGGTGGTCACGGATCAAGGCTTGGCGAACACGGCAAAGATGCCGGCGTACGGCTTGACCATGAAGGCCGGCGCGCCGGCGTAGCCCGCGCCGTCCACGTAGATCTGCGAGATGCTGCCGTCCAGGTACAACGCATCGCGGCAATGCAGCTTGTCGCGGAACAGCCGTCCAAACGTGTGGAAGTTCACCGGCGCCTCGCTCACCGCGAACACCACTTCATGCGGCGACGGCGCGCACACGCCGCTGCGCCACTTGAGGCTGGCCGAGTCGTCGATGAACTGCTCGTTGAGCTTGCCGTCGATCAGCAGCATCGGGCCGGACTGGGTCGCCGCCTGCACTGCCTTGTCGTCGGCCTTGAACGCCTCGCTGGTGCGCACCGCGGCATGGCCGTCCGGGTAGATCGCGAACACGCCATTGGGCAGCAGCGAGAAATTGCCCGATGCGGGATTGCCGTGGACCAGGTTCAGTGGCACCAGCGTCTTGCCGTCCTCCACGTACAGGCCCAGCGGCGCAAACTTGTGGTCGTAGATGCCGGCGTTGGCCGCGAACAGCAACCGTTGGCCATGTGCCTCGCCCCACTGGCGCAGGCTCTCGACGCTGCCGAACGGCTGGCCATCCTGCGGATTGCGCCAGTGCAGGCCCAACTGTTCGCGCTTGAGGTTGATGTGCACGACCCGGTACTGCTGCCCGGCAAACGCCACCTCGTCGCTGTCCAGCGCCCGCGCCTTCGACGTGCAGCCGGGCAGGGTGAGCAGCAGGCCGAGCAACACCGCGGCCGGCATCCAGCGGCGGCGGCTTCGGGCGGTCGAGTGGCATGGGATGCGGAAAGTCATCCCCTGATGGTCGCGGCGCAGCGGCGATCGTGCAACCCCGCGCGCGCAACGTTCTCCCGCCGTGGGTCCGGCACGCCGCCATTCGCCGTTAAACTCGGGTTTTTGCCGCGAGAGCGCGATGCCCTACACGCCGATCGTCGCCACCCTGGGTTACGTGTTGTCGCCGGATCGCAGGCAGGTGCTGATGATCCACCGCAACACGCGGCCGGACGACCAGCACCTGGGCAAGTACAACGGGCTGGGCGGCAAGATGGAGCCGGGGGAGGACATCGCCACCTGCATGCGGCGCGAGATCCGCGAGGAGGCCGCGATCGAGTGCGAGTCGATGCGCCTGCGCGGCACGCTGAACTGGCCCGGCTTCGGCAAGCACGGCGAGGACTGGCTGGGCTTCATCTTCCTGATCGACGCCTGGCGCGGCACGCCGCTGGAATCCAACCACGAGGGCGCGCTGGAATGGGTGGCGCGCGAGCGGCTGCTGGAGCTCCCCATGTGGGAAGGCGACCGCCACTTCCTGCCGCTGGTGTTCGACGACGACCCGCGGCCGTTCCACGGCGTGATGCCGTACAAGGACGGCCGCATGCAATCCTGGTCGTTCAGCCGGTTCTGAAGCGCGCGTAGGGCGGGCACTGCCCGCCGACTCTCGCCGGTGGCGCGACGTCTACGCCACGTCGGCCAGCCACGCCTGGCTGGAGAACCGCTCGCGCGCCAGCGCTTCGGCGCGGGCCAGCACGCCGGCGCGCAGGACGTCGTCGGCGAGTCCGTGGCGCTGGCGGAAGGTGGCGATCATCCGCTCGATCACCGCCTCGCGCGGCAGGCCGGTCTGGCTGCGCAACGGGTCGACCCGCTTGGCTGCGCTGGTGGTGCCCTTGTCGGACAGTTTCTCGCGGCCGATGCGCAGCACGTCGAGCATCTTCACCGCGTCGATGTCGTAAGCCATGGTGACGTGGTGCAGCACCGCGCCGCCGCGATGCGCCTGCGCGGCGCCGGCGATCTTGCCGCCTGCGGAAGTGATGTCGTTGAGCGGCTGGTACCACGCCTTGATGCCCAGCGTGGCCAGCGCCTCGATCACCCACTCGTCCATGCACGCATACGCCTGCTGGAACGACAGGCCCTTGATCAGCGACAGCGGCGCGCAGATCGAATAGGTGATGGTGTTGCCCGGCTCGATGAACATCGCGCCGCCGCCGGAGATCCGCCGCACCACCTCGATGCCGTGGCGCTGCGCGGCCTCCATGTCGACCTCGTTGCGCAGCGACTGGAAGCGGCCGATGACCACGGCCGAGGAGGCCCATTCCCAGATGCGCAGCGTGGGCGGGCGGTGGCCGGCACCGACCTCGTGCACCAGCACGTCGTCCAGCGCCATGTGCAGGCTGGGGGATTGCGGCAGCGTGTGGATCAGTTGCCAGTCGTGGTCACGCCATTCGCTGCGCATCATGCGGTGTCTCCATCCAGGGCGCGGCGCACCGCGATCGCGATCGCCTGCGCCGAAAGGCCGTACATCATCACGTCATGGGCAAGGCCGTGCTCGATGGCTGCGGCGAGCTCGGTCTCGCCGGCGTTCCACGGCTGGCCCTCCAGCGCGCGGTTGATCGCTACCAGCGCGCTGTCCGGTTCCAGGAAGAAATCCCCGCTCACCTGCACGTCGGCGAGCCGGTCGTCGCGCACCTGCAGGTCGACCACCACCAGCTTGCCGCCGGGCATCTTGTATTCGCCGTGCATCCATCGTCCTCGTGCCGCCCACTGTCGTGGCGCGCAACGGGGCAATTTTGCCGCGTTCCGGCGGGCAGGGGAAATCCCGCACGGGTTCCCCTGCAGTCCGCCGGACGAACGTGCCGTGGGCCGGTGCCGCGTGCCGCGGCAGGAACCTCAGCGCATCTCCAGCTTGAGCGCCTTGGCGATGGATTCCCACGGCACGTACTTGTAGTTCTGGTTCTCGACCGGCAGCACGTTGCGGCCGTCCTGGGCGATCATCGCACCGTGCTTGAAGCCCGGGCCCAGGTTGCGGCTGGTGACCTCCAGCCCGTCGGTTTCGGAAATGCCGTCGATGCCGCGCGCGCCGTCCGCCACCACGGCGAACGAGCCCAGGTAGGCACGGTCGCCGTCGCGGCGGTACACCGCGTAGCTGTTGTTGCCCTGGCTGGACACCACGATGTAGCCGCGGCCGCCGCCCAGGTCGTAGATGCCCACGCCTTCGAGGTCGTCCTTGATCGCCTTGTTGTCGGCCACGCGGTCGACCGCGGTCATCGCGTCGCCGCCGTCGGGCTCGGCGCTCATCCGCCACAGCGCCACGTCCTCCTCGCCCACGTAGAGCACGCCGGATTCGTCGTCGGCCACGCAGCCCTCGGCCTGGCTGGCGAGGTGGAACTCGCGCACCTGCGCGATGCGCACGCGGCCGTTGCCGGCGTCGAGCAGCTCCCACTGGCGCATCAGGCCGTCGCCGGTGTTGACGAAGACGTAGGTCTTGGCGGTCTTCGCGCTGCGGTACATGCACAGGCCGTACGGGTCGGCCATGCCGGTGTCCTGGACGCCGTCGGCGACGTCGACCAGCTCGCGCCGGTCCGGATCGAGCCGGTAGATCGCCACGGACTTGTGCGTGCGATCGCTGGCGGTGACCAGGGTGACCTGCTTGCCGCCCAGCGCGAAGCCGTTGCGCAGGTCGGTGTTGTTCATCTTGCCGTCGGCGCGGAACTGCAGCAGCTTGCCCTGCATGTCGTACACGGCCATGCCGGCCTTCTTGTCGGTGGCGACGATGAGGCTTTTCGCCGGGTCGGTCGGATGCGCCCAGATTGCCGGATCGTCCGCGGCATCGCCGTAGCTGGCCACCGGCACGGTTTCCACCAGCGCGGTGACGGTGGGCAGCGGCGGCCGGGCCACGGCGCGCGGGTCCTGCGGCGTACCCGCCGGCAGGTTCAGCGCCTTGGCCACGTCGGCCATCGACACGATCTGGTGGTTGGCGCCGCCATCCTCGTCGCTGACCAGCAGCACGCCGTGCGCGTAGCCCTCCAGGGCGGCGCTGGTGGCGAACAGCGGGCCGGGTTCGGCGACGGCCGTGCCGCTGGCGGCGGTGCCGACCTGGAAGCTGCCGAGATACGTGTCGTGGTCGGCGCGGTCGTAGACGTTGATGCGTCCCTCGGCGCTGTCTGCGGCGAGCAGCCACTGGCTGCCCTTGCCGCCGTCGTACAAGGCCACGCCCTCGACCTTCTTGCCGAGGTGGCCCAGCCGCGGCGCATCGACCAGGCGCGCCGACAGGTCGGCTTCCGGGTCGCCGTCGAGATGCCACACGCCCACCGCCTGCTCGGCCACGTAGAGGTTGCCGTGCCGATCGGCCGTGCACTGCTTGAGCTTGGAGGGCAGGTTGACCCGGCGCACCTGGCGCGCGTCGAGCTTGCCGTCGGCGTTGGCGTAGATCATCTGCTGGTCGACTTCGCCGCCGTCGCCGACCACCACGGCGTAGAGCGCGTCGTCCAGCTCGTAATGGAACAGGCACAGGCCTTCCACGGCGAAGCCGAGCGGGATGGCGCGGGCGCCGGCTTCGACCGGCTTGTCGCCGTCCATGGTGAACAGGCGCAGGCTGTTTTCGGTGGCGTCCAGCGCGGCGACCACCGTGGTCGAGCGGTCTCCCAGCGCGAACCCGTAACTCACGTCGACGCCGGCGGCTTCACCGGCCGCCACCGTGGCCTGGCGCTTGCCGTCCAGGCCGTACACCTCCAGCCCGCCGAGCGCGGCGGTGGCCAGCAGGCGGGCCGGCGCGTCGGGCGTGGCGCCTTCCACCAGCAGCGCGAAATCCGTCTTGCCGCTTTGCGTCGCCTCGCTCTGCGCGTGCGCGCGCACCAGCGTGGGTGCGGGCGTGGCGCCGGCCTCGTGCGCGGCCGGGCTGCAGCCTGCCAGGCCGGCGAGCAGCGCCAGCGATGTCGCGAGTGTGTAACCAAGCCGTGCTTTCATTCCTCGTCTCCTCAGTGCGGGGCGGCGTATGCGGCCAGGGCTTCGTTGCGCGTGGGCCACCATACGACAGCGGAAAGCGTTTTGCACGAAACATTCTAAACGTGTTGCATTTTGGAATGTTTGTTCGTATTCTCGGGCTGCCATCACTTCGCCGCGGGGGCGTAAGTCGGGGGTGGCACATACCTCGGGGGTAGATGATCCATGCACACTTTTCGACGAAATGCGTTGCACGCGGCACTACTGCTGGCCGGTTGCGTGATCGCCACGCCCAGCCTTGGCCTGGCCAACGATGCCGCCGTACCGGCGGGCGCCCAGGCTCAAGGCGAGTCGCAGGGCAACGATGGCCAGGCCGCCACGACGACGGGCGCCCAGAAGGAAAAGGCGGTGGATCTGCAGTCGGTGGTGGTGACCGGCAACATCGGTTACCGCAACCACATCGACGTGCCTGCGCCGGTGCTGGTCTACGATCAGCAGTTCTTCGCCAAGTTCGAGCCGGTCTCGGTGGGCGACCAGCTGCGCCGCGTGCCGGGCATCGCCTTCGTCGGCGACATCGGCGAGTCGGTGGCGCCGGAAATGCGTGGCCTGGGCAACGGTTACACGCAGATCCTGGTCAACGGCCGCACCGTGCCCGGCATCGGCAACGATCGCTCGGTGGCGGTGGACCGCATCCCGGCCGAGATCATCGACCGCATCGAGATCGTCCGTTCGCCATCGGCCGACTTCGACAGCCAGGGCGTGGGCGGCACCATCAACATCATCCTGAAGGACGGCGCGACGCTGCCGCCGGGCGTGATCGTGCGTGTCGGCGAGACCTGGGACAAGAAGACCGGCCGGCTGCGCCCCAACGCCGCGGTGTCATGGTCCGGCCGCAACGAGGCGGACACGGTGTTCTACTCGCTGACCTTCGACGCACAGAAGCGCTTCAACGAAAAGCACGCGATCCAGGAAGTGGTGGACGGCAACACGGCCGGCTTCGCCGACGAGGTGGCCGCCCACGGCAACGGCCACAGCCTGCAGAGCTGGGACGACATCAACAAGTCGCGCGCCGCGTCGCGCGAGGAGCAGGGCGACACGCGCGACTCGAAAGACCTGTCGTTCAACGGCGACGTGACCTTCCGCATGTCGGACGTCTCCAGCCTGCGGCTGGACGCGTTCGCGCTGAAGACCCGCCGCACCGAACAGGAAAGCACCCGCACCTACGAGGGCGACGGCAGCGTCGGCGGACTCGACCTGAGCGATCCGGAACTGAAATACGAAACCACGCCGATCGACGAGGACAGCTACGGCCTCAGCGCCCTGTTCAACACCTCGTTCAACGAGCGGACCGACTTCGAGGCCTACCTGGCGCGCAACACCACCAAGGGCAGCGAGGTGAAGCACTACTTCAAGGACACGCCGACCACCAAGGACAAGATCAAGGGCACCGCCGCCGACGACAAGAACTGGCAGGGCGATGCCTCGGTGACGCGGCGCATGCCGGACCTGGCGAAATCGATGGGCATCGATGCGGCCTCGCTGAAGGTCGGCGTGCAGCTCAAGAGCAAGGACCGCACCTACACCGACTCGCAGATCTCCGGCCTGAGCAAATCCAAGCAGACAGGTACGGACGGCAGCTTCGACTACAAGGAGGACCGCTTCGACACGTTCGCCCTGGTCGACTGGGACATCAGCCCGAAGCTCACCGTGACCACCGGTGTGCGCGGCGAGAAAACCCGCACCACGCAGGACTACCGCACCATCGAGACCGAGAACGGCGCGCCGGTGGGGCAGACCACCGGGCATGCCAGCAGCCATGAGTTCATGCTCAACCCGTCCGCCCACCTGCAGTGGAAAGTGACCGATACCGACCAGCTGCGCTTCAGCGTGGCGCGTACCGTGCGCCGTCCCAGCGTCGACCAGCTGGTGCCCTCGGTGCTGCTGGAGTCGCCGGGCGACTACGACGTGACCATCGGCAATCCGGACCTGAAGATGGAACGCTCGCTGGGCTTCGACTTGGGCTACGAGCGCACCATCGGCCGCGACGGCGTGATCGGCGTGAACCTGTTCCAGCGCAACGTCTCCGATCTGATCGGGCTGGTCAGGACCGCGCGGCCGGTGACCGATGCCGGCCAGGATCCCGACGACTTCCCGGGCGGCCTGTACACCTACCAGAACCTCGGCAGCGCCAAGGTGCGCGGCGTCGAGTTCGACATGTCGATGCCGCTGAGCTTCATGGGCATGGAACACACCGGCATCTTCGGCAACTACACGCGGCTGTTCTCCACGCGGCTGAACCCGATCACCGGCCGCGACACCACCATTGACGACCAGCCCTCGTACGTCTACAACGCGGGCGTCACGCAGGATATCCCGGCGTGGAAGGCGGCCTTCGGCGCCAGCTATCAGAAACAGGGCCCGGCGTTCCAGCACAACTCGCCCGGCGAGATGCAGAGCACCCGCTACGGCGGCAATCTGGAGATCTTCCTGGAGAAGCGCCTGGGCAAGGCCTTCGTGTTGCGCCTGACCGGCACCAACCTGCTCGATTCGTGCAGCCAGCAGCTGGAGCAGGATTTCGCCGGTGACGACGCGGCCGAGATGATGGCCAACAACCGCGCATACAACGTGGACTTCATGGAGCTGGAGCGCGAGTGCTCGTCGCCGCGCTGGTCGCTCACGCTGCGCGCGGTGTTCTGATCGGCGGGCGGCGGACGCGTTCCCGGCAGCGTGCCGGGCGCGGCCACCGCCACGCCAGGCAGTTCCGTCCCCACGGTTCCTGGCGGCGATCCACTCCCCCGGATCGCCGTTTTTTTATCTCCGGCAACATCCGACGCATACGGAGCAGACCATGTCGCTGAAACGTCCGAACATCCTCTGGCCCGCATTGGCAGGCATCGCCCTGGCCCTGGCGGGGCTGGGCGGCTGCGCGCAGTCGCCGCCGGGCGAGCCGGCCGTCGCTGCCAGCGCCGCACCGGCTGCCGCATCCAGCACGCTCAAACTGGAACGGGTGGTGATGCTGATGCGTCACGGCGTGCGGCCGCCGACCAAGCCGCAAGTCACGCCGGCGGGGACCCACCCGCAGCCGTGGCCAAGCTGGAACGCGGGCTACGGCGAGCTCACCGGTCACGGCTACGACGCGATCCGCCTGCTGGGCCAGTGGGACCGCGCAAACTGGGCGGCCCGCGGCCTGCTCGCCGCCAGCGGCTGCCCCGCCGCCAACGAGGTGCAGGTGGCCGCCAGCGCCAAGACGCGCACCCAGGACACCGCGCGCGCACTGCTCGAGGGCATGGCGCCGGGCTGCGGCATCCACGTGGCGTACCCGGCCAAGGCCGACGACATCGAGTTCCACCCGTTCTCGACCGGCGCCATGATGCTCGACCGCGGCAAGGCGCTGGCCGCGGTGCAGGCGCTGGTGCCTGCCGGCGGCATGGCCGCCGAGGTCAAGGCGCAGGCGCCGCTGTTCGCCTTGCTCAACCAGGCGATGGGCTGCACGCCGGGGGCGGCCTGCGACATGTCGCGCATGCCGGCAGGCATCGACAACAGCGACGAGGAGCGGCCGAAGGTGGGCGATCCGTTCGGCATCGCCTCCACCGCCAGCCAGACCTTCCTGCTCGAATACCTGCAGGGCATGCCGATGAAGGACGTGGCCTGGGGCCACCTCACCCGCGAGCAGATCGGCGAGCTGCTGAAATTCCACGCGCTGAAGTTCCACTACGAGGGGCGCGCGCCCTACGTGGCCGCCCGCGCCGCTTCGCCGCTGGCCGCGCGCATGCTCGGCGCGGTGGAGCACGGCCCGAAGCTCACCGTGCTGGTCGGCCACGACACCAACATCGCCGACCTCGGCGGCATGCTCGACCTGCACTGGCAGGTGCCCGACTACCCGCGCGACGATCCGCCGCCGGGCGGCGCGATCGGCTTCGAGGTGTTGTCCGATGCCGCCGGCAAGCAGTTCGTGCGCGCGTTCTACCGCGCGCAGACCATGGACCAGGTGCGCGAGCTGCAGAAACTCGACGCCGCCAACGCGCCGTCGTACCAGTACCTGCCGATCCCCGGCTGCGCCGAGCGCTGCCCGATCGCGGACTTCGAGCAGATCGTGAGCTCGAAACTGGTCGAGCCGCTGCGCAAGCCCGCGGCAGGTTGAGGTTCACGAGAGCGGCGGGCGTTGCCCGCCCTACGCTCGGCACAAACGCCGTAGGGCGGGCACCGCCCGCCGCACCTCGCGCAAAGCCGCACCTCGCGCAGAGCCGCGCCTCGCGCAGAGCCGCGCCTCGCTCAGAGCCGCACCGGCGCTCCGCTCCGGATCGACTCGGTGGCCGCCTCGGCCAGCGCCAGCGCCGCGACGCCATCGGCGTAACCGACCGCGGCCGGGGTGCCATCCAGCATGTCGGCGAAGTGGTCCATCTCGCGGCGGTAGGCCTCGGCGTAGCGGTCGAGGAAGAAATTCTGCAGCCGGTCGCTGGACACGCCGGCGTCGCTCCACACCTGGGTGGTGCTTTCCAGCACGTTGTCCGCGCGCACCATGCCTTTGGATGCAAACGCCTCGATGCGCTGGTCGTAGCCGAAACCGCTGCGGCGGCTGTTGGAGATCACGCAGAGCTTGCCCGAGGCGGTTTTCAGCACGGTGCGCGCGGTGTCGACGTCGCCGAGTTCGCCGATCACCGGGTCGACCAGGCAGCTGCCGGCGGCATACACCTCCACCGGCTCCTCGCCCAGCAGCCAGCGCGCCATGTCGAAATCGTGGATGGCCATGTCCTTGAACAGGCCGCCGGAGATGGCGACGTAGGAGGGCGGCGGCGGCGCGGGATCGTTCGAGGTGATCTGCAGGCTCTCGATGCTGCCGATGACGCCGCTGTCCAGGCGCGCCTTCAGCGCCTGGAAGTTCGGATCGAAGCGGCGGTTGAAGGCGAGCAGCATGTTCGCCCCGGCCAGTGCCTTCGCGGCGCCGCGGGCGCGCGCGTAGTCCTGGTCGACGGGTTTTTCGCAGAAGATCGCCTTGCCGGCGGCCGCGGCGCGCAGGCTGTAGTCGAGGTGGGTGTCGGTGGAGCTGGCGATGATCACGCCGCGGATCGACGCATCGGCCAGCACCGCCTCCAGCGTGGCCACGGCGGTGTTCCATTCGCCGGCCAGCGCCTGCGCCGAGGCGTCGATCGCATCGACCACCGCGGCCAGTTCCAGTCGTGGGTGCAGCGCGGCGTTGCGGGCGTGGATGTGGCCGATGCGCCCGGCGCCGATGAGTGCGACTTTGTGCATGCTCGTGTCTCGCTCAGAGTTTGAAGACTTCGCCGTGCTGCGCGGACCATGCGCAGGCTTCGGCCAGGGTCAGTGCGGCGACGCCATCGGCGTAGCTGGTGAAGGGTTCGGCGCGGCCGTGCACCACCTCGGCGAAGTGCGCGATCTGCGCGCGGTAGGCGTCGCGGTAGCGCTCGGCGAACGCCGGCATGATCGGCGCGCCGCTGCTGCCGGCCTCGGTGAGCATGTGTACGGTGTCCTGCGCCACGTTGTCGGCGCGGATCATGCCGGTGGCGCCGAATGCCTCGATGCGCTGGTCGTAGCCATAGCCGCTGCGCCGGGTGTTGGAGATCACGCACAGCCGCCCGCTGGCGGTCTTCAGCACGCAGCGCGCGGTGTCGACGTCGCCCTGGCGGCCGATCTCCGGGTCCACCAGGCAGCTGGCGGTGGCGTACACCTCGACCGGGTCCTCGCCCATCAGCCAGCGCGCCATGTCCAGGTCGTGGATGGTGAAGTCCTTGAACAGCCCGCCGCTGGTGGGGATGAAACCCGGCGGCGGGGCAGCGGGGTCGTGGTTGACCAGGTGCAGGGTTTCCAGCTTGCCGACCACGCCGGCATCCAGCTGCTGCTTGAGGCGGGCGAACTGCGGGTCGAAGCGGCGGTTGAAGCCGAGCAGGAAGCGCGCCTTCCCGAAGCGCGGCTGGGCGGCGCGCACCTTCTGCAGGTCCAGGTCGATCGGCTTCTCGCAGAACACCGCCTTGCCCGCCTCGACCGCGGCCAGCGCATGGCCCAGGTGCTGGTCGGTGGTGCTGCAGATCAGCACGCCGCCGATCGCCGGATCGGCCAGTGCCTGTTCCAGCGAGGCCATGCTGGCGCCGTGGGCACGGGCGAAGGCGGCTGCCTCGGCGCGCGGGTCGACCACGTATTTCAGGCGCAGGCCGGGTTGCCGGGCTGCGTTCGGGCCATGCACATGGCCCATGCGGCCGGCGCCGATCAAGGCAACGTCGATGCTGTCCAAGAGTAAACTCCCCACGCCGTTCGCGTTCAAGAATGGAACTGATATTCCGTTTCAAAGTGTAATAGAATTTCCAGAAAGTTGTGCAATATTTCATCCGGCGCCCGCAGGGCGCAAGCACGAAGGAACCCCCATGGTCGAAATGGACGTGCCGCCCACCACCGCGGACGAATTGCGTACCGCCATCCTCGATCGCTATGAATCCCTCAGCAAACGCCTGCAGCAGATCGCCCGCTACGTGCTCGACGAGCCGAACGCGGTGGCGCTGGAAACGCTGGCCGTGCTGGCCGAGCGCTGCAACGTGCAGCCGTCGGCGATCGTGCGCTTCGCCAAGTCGTTCGGTTTCGACGGCGCCTCGCAGATGCAGCGGCTGTTCCGCGACGGGCTGCTCTCGGGCAACGCCGCGCTGGGCTACGGCGAGCGCGTGCGCCAGTTCAGCCAGAGCGTGGACGGCAAGTCGGTCGCCGACCCGGCCCAGGTGCTGGCCGAGTTTGTCGAGGGCAACGTGCTGGCCCTGCACAACCTGGCCGACGCGGTCGGCAGCCGCAACCTGGCCGCCGCGGTCAAGCTGATCGGCGAGGCCGAGACCGTCTACGTGGCCGGCTTCCGCCGCTCGTTCCCGGTGGCGGCCTACCTGGCCTATTCGCTGCACCAGGTGGACAAGAAGACCGTGTTCATCGACAGCATCGGCGGCATGACCCGGCAGCAGATCCACGCGATCACCCGCCGCGACCTGCTGATCGCGGTGAGCTACCACCCGTATGCGGAGGAGGCGGTGCAGCTGATCGAGGCGGCCTCCGAGCAGCACTGCAAGGTGCTGTCGATCAGCGACAGCCTGGTCAGCCCGGTGGCCAAGCCGGCGACCGTGGTGCTGCAGGTGCGCGAGGCGGAGATCCGCAAGTTCCGCTCGCTGTCGGCCTCGATGTGCCTGGCCCAGGCGCTGGTGATCGGCTATGCATTCGCCAGCAACGCGCCCAAGCGCAACAGCTCGAAGCTGCCCGTGCGCAAGCCGGCCAAAAAATGAAACGTATGTTGCTATTTCTTGGAAAATGGAATATATATTACGTGCACTCGGCGCGGTGGGCGCCGGGTACCCGTGAGAGAAGTGCATATGGAAGGGGCGCGGCGCCAGCTTGACCTGATCACCATCGGGCGGTCCTGCATCGATCTGTATGGCGAACAGACCGGGGGGCGGCTCGAGGACATGATGTCGTTCGCCAAGTACGTGGGCGGCAGCCCCACCAACACCGCCATCGGCGCCGCCCGGCTGGGCCTGCGCAGCGGCCTGGTCAGCCGGGTGGGTGCCGACCACTTCGGTCGTTTCATCCGCGAGCAGCTGGTGCGCGAGGGCGTCGCCACCGACGGCCTGGTCACCGACCGCGCGCGACTGACCGCGCTGGTCTTCCTCGGCATCCGCGACCCGGACACCTTTCCGCTGATCTTCTACCGCGAGAACTGCGCCGACATGGCGCTGTCGGTGGGCGACATCGACATCGACTTGCTGCAGTCGGCCGGCGCGGTGCTGATCAACGGCACGCACCTGTCGCAGCCGAACGTGTTCGAGGCCTCGGTGCACGCCTGCGAGCTCGCCCGCGCGGCGGGCGCGCGGGTGGTTTTCGACATCGACTATCGCCCGGTGCTGTGGGGGCTCACCGGCCGCGACATGGGCGAGAACCGCTTCGTCGCCGACGCCGCCGTCACCGCGCGGCTGCAGGAGGTGCTGCCGCTGTGCGACCTGATCGTGGGCACCGAGGAGGAGATCCACATCCTCGGCGGCAGCACCGACACGGTCGAAGCCCTGCGCGCGATCCGCGACAAGACCGCTGCGCTGCTGGTGTGCAAGCGCGGCGCGCTCGGTTGCTCGGCCTTCCCCGACGCCATTCCCGACAGCCTCGACGGCGGCGTGGTCGGCCGCGGCTTCAAGGTCGAGGTGTTCAACGTGCTCGGCGCCGGCGATGCCTTCATGGCCGGCTTCCTGCGCGGCTGGCTGCGCGACGAGCCGCTGGCAACCTGCTGCGAGTACGGCAACGCCTGCGGCGCCATCGTGGTGTCGCGCCACGGCTGCGCCCCGGCGATGCCGACCTGGGACGAACTGCAGTGGTTCCTCGGCGACCATGGGCGGCCGTTCCGCCTGCGCGACGACACGGTGCTGGAGGACCTGCACTGGTCGACCACCCGCGTGCACGTGCACGAGGACCTGACCGTGCTGGCGATGGACCATCGCAGCCAGTTCGAGGACCTGTGCCGCGAGAGCGGCGCCGACCCCTCGCGCATCGCCGCGTTCAAGGCGCTGGCGCTCAAGGCGGTGGACCGGCTGGCGCAGGGCGACGACCGTTTCGGCGTGCTGCTGGACGGCCGCTACGGCATGCGCGGGCTGGAGGCCGCGGCCGACCATCCCTACTGGATCGGCCGCCCGATCGAGTGGCCCGGGTCGCGCCCGCTGGCGTTCGAGAGCTCCGCCGACGTGGCCACCGAGCTGGCCACCTGGCCGCGCAACCACGTGGTCAAGTGCCTCGCGTTCTATCACCCGGACGACCCGCAGGAACTGCGCGAGCGCCAGGAGCGGCAACTGCTGCGGCTGCAGGATGCCTGCCGCAGCAGTTGCCACGAATTGCTGGTGGAGATCATCGCCTCCCGCCACGGCGCGGTCGACGCGCACACCACCGCGCGCGCGATCCGGCGCCTCTATGATCGGGGCATGAAACCGGATTGGTGGAAGCTCGAACCGGCGGCCGACCTTGCCACCTGGGCGAACATCGAAAGCGCCATCCGCAGCCACGATCCGCGCTGCCGCGGCGTGCTGATGCTGGGCCTGCAGGCGCCCAGCGACGAGCTGGTGGCCTCGTTCCGCATCGCCGCGGCCAGTCCCATCGTCAAGGGTTTCGCGGTGGGCCGCACGATCTTCGCCGACGCCGCGGCGCGCTGGCTGGCCGGCAGCATCGACGACGAGACGGCGATCGCCGACCTGTGCGGGCGTTTCGCCGTGCTGGTCGACGCCTGGCGCGAGGCACGCGCGGCGGCGCAATTTCCACGCGAGGCGGTGTGAGATGGCGACCGTGCGACTCACCGCCGCGCAGGCCACCGTCCGCTGGCTGATGGCGCAATACGTGCGCGTCGACGGCGAGGAGCTGCCGTACTTCGCCGGCGCCTGGGCGATCTTCGGGCACGGCAACGTGGCCGGCCTGGGCGAGGCGCTGCAGGCCGTGCACGAACGCTTTCCCACCTGGCGCGCGCACAACGAGCAGGGCATGGCCCACGCGGCGATCGCCTACGCCAGACAGATGCGCCGCCGCCGCGCGATGGTGTGCACCACCTCGATCGGCCCGGGCGCCACCAACATGGTCACCGCCGCGGCGCTGGCCCACGTCAACCGCCTGCCGGTGCTGCTGCTGCCCGGCGACGTGTTCGCCAGCCGCCAGCCCGACCCGGTGCTGCAGCAGGTGGAGGATTTCGCCGACGGCACGGTCTCGGCCAACGATTGTTTCCGCCCGGTGTCGCGCTACTTCGACCGCATCGTGCGACCCGAACAGATCATGGACGCCTTGCCCAAGGCGCTGGCCACCATGCTCGACCCGGCCAGCTGCGGCCCGGCCACGCTCGGCTTCTGCCAGGACGTGCAGGCCGAGGCGTTCGATTATCCCGAATCGTTCTTCGCGCGCCGGTTGTGGCGCGAGCGCCGGCAGAACGCCGACGCCGGCGAGCTCGATGCGCTTGTTGCCGCGCTGAAGGCGGCGAAACATCCGCTGCTGGTCGCCGGCGGCGGCGTGCTCTACAGCGAGGCGGAAGACGCACTGAAGGCGCTGATCGAAGAGACCGGCCTGGCCGTGGCCGAGACCCAGGCCGGCAAGGGCGCGCTGGCCTGGGATCATCCCCACGCGCTGGGTTCGATCGGCGTCACCGGCTCCAGCGCGGCCAACGCCGCCGCCGCACGCGCGGATCTCGTCGTCGGCATCGGCACGCGGCTGGCGGATTTCACCACCGGCTCGCGCAGCCTGTTCGCCAACGCGCGCAAGGCACAGATCAACGTGCAGCCGTTCGATGCACACAAGCACGATGCGCTGGCCGTGGTCGGCGATGCGCGCACGGTGCTGCAGGCGTTGACCGCCGCCCTGGCCGGCTGGCGCGCGCCGGCGATCGCCGCCGATGAAGTAAGGGCCTGGAACACGGCGGTGGACGCCGTCACCGCGGCACCGGCCGCGGCGAATCTGCCCAGCGATGCCCAGGTCATCGGCGCGGTGCAGCGCAGCGTGGACGATGACGCGATCGTGGTGTGCGCGGCCGGCGGCCTGCCTGGCGAGCTGCACAAGCTGTGGCGTACATCGCGCAGCGGCGGCTACCACGTCGAGTACGGCTACTCGTGCATGGGCTACGAGATCGCCGGCGGGATCGGCGTGAAGATGGCCGCGCCTGATCGCGACGTGGTGGTGATGGTCGGCGACGGCAGCTACCTGATGCTCAACTCCGAACTGGCCACCTCGGTGATGCTGGGCCGCAAGTTGATCGTGGTGCTGCTGGACAACCGCGGCTACGGCTGCATCAACCGCCTGCAGCACGCCACCGGCGGCGCCGGCTTCAACAACCTGCTGGCCGATGCCGCACACGCGGTGCTGCCGCCGATCGACTTCGCCGCCCACGCCGCCAGCCTGGGCGCGCTGTCCGAGCACGTGGGCACCATCGCCGAACTGGAATCCGCGATGGCGCGCGCCCGCGCCGCCGACCGCAGCTACGTGGTGGTGATCGACACCGATCCGCTCAAGGCCACCGAAGCCGGCGGCTGGTGGTGGGACGTGGCGGTGCCTGAGGTTTCCGAACGCCCCGAGGTCGAGGCCGCGCGCCGCGCCTACGAGCAGGGCATCCGACAGAAGAAGGATTTGTCATGAGCATCCGTTTCGGCGTCAGCCCGATCGCCTGGGCCAACGACGACATGCCCGAGCTGGGCGGCGACACGCCGCTGGACAGCATCCTGCACGACATCCAGGAGCTGGGCTTCGAAGGCGTCGAGCTCGGCGGCAAGTTTCCGCGCCAGGCGGACGCGCTGAAGCCGCTGCTGGCGAAGTACCGGCTCGACCTGATCGGCGGCTGGTACAGCGGTTCGCTGCTGGTGCAGTCCGCGCAGGACGAGATCGCCGCGCTGCAGCCGCATCTGCAACTGCTCAAGGCGATGGGCAGCACGGTGTTCGTGTTCGCCGAAACCAGCAACGCGATCCATGGCCAGCGCGGCACCGCCATGCGCGACACGCCGCAGCTGGGTCCGGACGAATGGCCGATGTTCGGCCAGCGCCTGACGGAGGTGGCCGACTACATCCAGGCGCAGGGCATCCGTTTCGCCTACCACCATCATCTCGGCACGGTGGTGGAACGCGCGGCAGACCTGCAGGCCTTCCTGCGCCACACCGGCGCGTCGGTGGGGCTGACCCTGGACACCGGCCACGCCGCGCTGGGCGGCATCGACGCGCTGGCGCTGATCGCCGCACACCCCGCGCGCATCGCCCACGTGCATTGCAAGGACGTGCGCCGCGAAGTGTTCGACACGTTGCGCGCGTCCGGCGCGAGCTTCCTCGACGGCGTGCTCGCCGGCATGTTCACCGTGCCGGGCGATGGCAGCCTGGACTACGCGGCCCTGATGGCCGCGCTGGCGAAGATCCGCTACAGCGGCTGGATCGTGATCGAGGCCGAGCAGGACCCGGCCCTGGCCGATCCGCGCACCTACGCGCAACTGGGCCTGGGCACGCTGCGCGAGCGCGCCGCCGCCGCGGGGTTGCAATGATGACGTTTTCGACCACCTTTCGAGCACCCGTCATCCCAGCGAAAGCTGGACCAGCGCGAAGCGCGCAGAACGCCGATGAGGCGGCCCCGAAGGGGCGAGCGCAGCGAGTCATCCAGTGCCTTGGTTGTTCAAGGGCGCGGGGTCGCTGGACCCCAGCTTTCGCTGGGGTGACGAGCAAAGAGCGAGTTGCCCGAGGTACCCGCTGATGGCCGGCCTGCGCGTTCGCCCGCATTCTGCTGCCGCCGACGGCACCGTGCTGGAAGTGACCCCCGCCAGCGCCGGCTGGAATCACGTCGGGTTCAAGCTGGTGAAGCTGGCTGCCGGGCAGCGCCACGCCGGCGGCGAGGCGGGGCGCGAAGCCTGCCTGGTGATCGTCGCCGGGCTGGCGGATGTCGATGCGGGTGGTCGTCATTTCATGCACGTCGGTGGGCGCAGCAATCCGTTCGAGGATCGCGCGCCCGGCGCCGTCTACATGCCTGCCGGCATGCCCTGGGAGGTGATCGCCAGCGGCCCGGTGGAACTGGCCGTGTGCACCGCGCCCGGCACCGGGCAGGGCGAGCCGCGGCTGATCGCCGAATCGTCGATGAGCCGCGAAGTGCGCGGCGAAGGCACCAACACGCGCCACGTGCGCAACATCCTGCCGCAGACCGAGCCGGCCGACAGCCTGCTGGTGGTCGAGGTGATCACGCCGGGCGGGCACTGGTCCAGCTATCCGCCGCACAAGCACGACACCGCCGCGCCGGGTGCGGAAACCGCGCTGGAGGAAACCTATTACCACCGGCTCGACCCGCCGCAGGGTTTCGCCTTCCAGCGCGTCTACACCGACGACCGCTCGCTCGACGAAACCGTCTGCGTGGAAGACGGCGACGTGGTGATGGTGCCGCGCGGCTACCACCCGGTCGGCACGCCGCACGGTTACGACCTGTACTACCTCAACGTGATGGCGGGCCCGCACCGCCAGTGGATTTTCCGCAACGACCCTGCCCACGACTGGATTGTGCGGCGCAAGACCCCGTCGGGTTGACGTCGACTTCAAGTCCCCGAAATCCGATCACGCTGAGCGTAGCTTGCGTGAGCAAGCTGAGTCGAAGCGCCGCGTGGCGGCGCGCCCTTCGATTTCGGCGCTACGCGCCTGCGCTCAGGGAGATCGGGCGGATGGGTGCGGGTTCGGCAACAAACACATCATCAGGAGTGAGTCATGCGCACCATCGAACATTTCATCGACGGCCAGACGGTGGTCGGTACCTCCGGCCGCTACAGCGACGTCTTCGATCCCAACAGCGGCAAGGTGCAGGCGAAAGTCTCGCTGGCCAACGCGGCCGAGCTGGATCGCGCGGTGCGCAGTGCCGCCGCGGCGCAGCCGGGCTGGGCCGCGGTGAACCCGCAGCGGCGCGCGCGGGTGATGTTCGAGTTCGTGCGCCTGCTCAACGCGCACAAGCAGGAACTGGCCGAGCTGCTCGCCAGCGAGCACGGCAAGGTGGTTTCGGACGCGCACGGCGACGTGCTGCGCGGGCTGGAGGTGATTGAGTTCGCCTGCGGCATCCCGCACCTGCAGAAGGGCGAGTACACCCAGGGCGCCGGTCCGCGGATAGACGTCTATACGGCCCACCAGCCGCTGGGCGTGGTCGCCGGCGTCACCCCGTTCAACTTCCCGGCGATGATCCCGATGTGGATGTTCGGCCCGGCGATCGCCACCGGCAACGCGTTCATCCTGAAGCCGTCCGAGCGCGATCCCTCGGTGCCGGTGCGACTGGCCGAACTGATGATCGAGGCCGGCCTGCCGCCGGGCATCCTGAACGTGGTGCACGGCGACAAGGAGATCGTCGACGCGATTGTGGCGCACCCGACGATCAAGGCGGTGAGCTTCGTCGGCTCTTCCGACGTGGCGCAGTCGGTGTACGCCGCCGGCGCGGCGCATGGCAAGCGCGTGCAGTGCATGGGCGGCGCCAAGAACCACGGCATCGTGCTGCCGGACGCCGATCTCGACCAGGTCGTCGCCGACCTGATGGGCGCGGCCTACGGTTCGGCTGGCGAGCGCTGCATGGCGCTGCCGGTGGTGGTGCCGGTGGGCGAGGCCACTGCCGAGGCGCTGCGGGCCAAATTGCTGCCGGCGATCGCCGCGTTGCAGGTGGGCGTGTCCAGCGACCCGAGGGCGCATTACGGCCCGGTGGTGTCGGCGGCGCACAAGGCGCGCATCGAGGGCTATATCCAGCTCGGCGTGGACGAAGGCGCGGAGCTGGTGGTCGATGGCCGCGGCCTGAAGGTGCCCGGCCACGAGGGCGGCTTCTTCCTGGCGCCCACGCTGTTCGACCACGTGAAGCCGACGATGAAAACCTACCAGGACGAGATCTTCGGCCCGGTGCTGCAGGTCGTGCGCGCGCACAGCTTCGAGGAGGCGCTGCAACTGCCGTCGCAGCATCAGTACGGCAACGGCGTGAGCATCTTTACCCGCAGCGGCGACGCCGCGCGCGAATTCGCCGACCGCGTCGAGGTGGGCATGGTCGGCATCAACGTGCCGATCCCGGTGCCGGTGGCATACCACAGCTTCGGCGGCTGGAAGCGCTCGGGCTTCGCCGACCTCAACCAGTACGGCATGGACGGCGTGCGCTTCTATACGCGCACCAAGACGGTCACCCAGCGCTGGCCCAAGGGCGGCGAGGCGGTGGAGCAGAGCTTCGTGATCCCCACCTTGTGACGGCGACTTTCTCCAATCCGTTCCCGCTGAACGAAGTTCGCGCAGCGGGCTAAGTCGAAAGCGCCGACGACTGGCGCCTGCCATGAATTGGAATGATTCTTCCAATATATGTTGAAATGAAATAAGCTTGCTGCAACGAGGCCGCCGCTGCCCGCGCCGGCCGACCGAGAGGGGGGATCCGCATGGCGCGTGGATGGCTGGGATTTTTCGCAACCGGCGCTGACCAGCCCGAGCTCGCCGACAAGGACGTCATCGACCGGCAGTATCGCAAGCATCGCCTGCGCGTGATGCTTGCGATCACGCTGGGCTACGGCCTGATCTACACCTGCCGCCTGGCGCTCGGCGTGGTCAAGAAGCCGATCATCGACGCCGGCATCTTTACTCCTGCCGAACTGGGTCTGATCGGTTCGGCGCTTTTTTACACCTACGCGATCGGCAAGCTCACCAACGGTTTCCTCGCCGACCACGCGAACATGAAGCGCTTCCTCGCGTTCGCCTTCCTCACCACGGCGCTGTGCAACCTGGCGATGGGTTTCGTCACCGCGGTGTGGCTGGCGGTGGTCCTGTGGGGTCTCAACGGCTGGTTCCAGAGCTTCGGCGCGCCCGGCGGCGTGGTGGCGATGACCGCGTGGTTCTCCAACCGCGAACGCGGGCGCACCTACGGCATCTGGAGCACGGCGCATTCGATCGGCGAGGGCCTGACCTTTCTCGTCGTGGGCGCCATCGTGGCCGCGTTCGGCTGGCGCTTCGGCTTCTGGGGGCCGGGCGTGATCGGCGTGGCCACCGCGATCGGCGCCTACCTGCTGCTGCAGGACCGCCCGCCCACGCTGGGCTTGCCGGCGGTCAACGACTGGAAGAACGACAACTTCGGCGAAACGGCCAAGCCGAAGATCGCCTCGGTGCTGAAACTGCAGCTGTCGATCCTGAAGATGCCCGCGATCTGGGTGCTGTGCCTGGCCTCGGCGACCACCTACGTGACGCGCTACGCGATCAATTCCTGGGGCGTGCTGTACCTGCAGGAAGTGCACGGCTACTCGCTGACCATGGCCGGCACGCTGCTGATGATCAGCACCCTGGCCGGCATGGCCGGCGCGGTCGCGTTCGGTTTCATTTCCGACAAGCTGTTCGATGCGCACCGCCCACCGGTGAACCTGATCTTCGCGCTGCTGGAACTGGCCGGGCTGTTCCTGTTCTTCTACGGGCCCAACCACCTCTGGTCGCTGATCACCGCCATGGTGCTGTTCGGCATGGGGCTGACCGGCCTGGTCACCTCGCTGGGCGGGCTGTTTGCGGTAGACATCGCGCCCAAGCGCGTGGCCGGCGCGGCGATGGGCGTCATCGGCATCTGCAGCTACATCGGCGCCGGCGTGCAGGAGCAGGTGTCCGGCACGCTGATCCAGCACGGCATGACCATGGTCGATGGCGTGCGCCACTACAACTTCGGCCCGGCGATCAGCTTCTGGATCGGCTCGTCCGTGCTTTCCATGCTGCTGGCGCTGAGCCTGTGGCGCACACGTCGCAGGGACTGAAACCATGTTGCGCGCTTCCCCCGAACTCAAGGCGATGATCAAGGCCGCCCAGGTAGCCGGTGACGGCCTGCTGCAGCGCTTCGGCCAGCTCGGTGAACTGGTGGCGCGCACCAAGTCCGGCCCGGCCGACCTGGTCTCGATCGCCGACGAGGAAGCCGAGCGCAGCACCCGCGAAATCCTCGGCAAGGCGCAGCCATCGTTCGGCTTCATCGGCGAAGAGGGCGGCACCACCGGTGGCAGCGACGATGCGCAGAGCTGGATCGTCGACCCGCTGGATGGCACCACCAACTTCCTGTTCGGCACGCCGCTGTGGGGCGTCAACATCGCGCTCGCGCGCGAGGGCGAGGTGGTGGCCGGCGTGACCTGGTTGCCGGTGTTGCGGGAAATGTTCGTGGCGGCGAAAGGCGAGGGCGCCTGGCTCAACAGCGAACCGATCCGCGTCTCCACCCGCAACCGCCTGGTCGACAGCGTGCTCGGCTGCGGCATCCCGTTCGCCGGCAAGCCCGATCACCCGGTGTTCGCCCGCGAGATGGCCCTGCTGTCCGGCGAAGTCGCCGGCATCCGTCGCACCGGCGCGTGCTCGGTCGACATGGCCTACGTCGCGGCCGGACGCTGGGACGCGTACTGGGAACGCTCGCTGTGCGCCTGGGACATGGCGCCGGGCATCATCCTGGTGCGCGAAGCCGGCGGCGTGGCCAGCTCGGTCACCGGTGGCCCGGTGGACGTGCATGGCGGCAATGTCTGCGTGTCCAACGGGCACATCCAGGCCGCGCTGGTGGAACGGCTCAACCGGGCGCTGGAGACATCGGCTTCGTGAATCGCGGGCCAGGTTCGGAAGTTGGTTACGACGCCGGCCACACCAGCGAGCGGTGAATCTGCGCACCTGCCCAGGCGCCGTCGCCCACTGCAAGCGAAACCGAGTGCGGCATCTTCGCGGCGTCACCGCAGGCGAACACGCCCGGCACGGTGGTCTCCTTGGTTTCTCCGGTCGATATCTGCAGGCCCATCGGCGTCTCGACCAGCTCGCAGCCGAGCTGCGCCGCGACCGGCGTCGAAGGCTCGTTCCGCGGCGCGGTGAACAGGCCGGCGAAGCTCATGCGTCGTCCGTCGGTGAGCACGATGTCGGCGTCTCCGTCGATGCGCTCGATTCGCGTCGTTTCGACCCTCACGCCGCGACGAGCCAGTTCTTCCGCAGCAGCCTGGTCGAGTTCGAACGTGCCGTTGACGAAGAACGTCGTCTCCCCCCACTCCGGCAGCAGCTGCGCCTGATGGATCGACATCGGGCCCGTGGCGATGACGCCGATGCGGCCCTGATCCAGTTCATAGCCGTGGCAATACGGGCAGTGGAAGATGCTCCTGCCCCAACGCTCGGCCAGGCCGGGGATTTCGGGCAGCCGATCCGACACGCCGATCGCCAGCAGCAAACGCCTGGCTGAATACGTGGTGCCGCCACAGGCCACCTGGAAGTCGTCCATCGCGCCGGTCGCCTGCTCGACTTCGCCGTCCAGCCAGGTCAGCGTGGGATACGCCTCGAGTTGCGTGCGGGCGACACGGGCCAGCTCGGCGGGATCGACGCCGTCCTGGCCCAGGAATCCGTGGGAATGGCTGGCGCTGCGATTGCGCCGCTTGCCGCCGTCGATGATGAGTACGCTGCGGCGCGCCCGCAGCAGCTGCAGGGCCGCGGCCATGCCCGAGTAACTGCCGCCGATGATGATCACGTCATGCTTCATGCCGGTGCCTCGACCGACGGGCGCCATGGCGGCGCGCGAAATCCGCGGCCAGCGCGGCCAGGGTGACCGACTCGAACCGCTGCAGCAGCAGTGCCTCGGCGTCGGCGAAGGCGGTATCCAGCGCCGCATTGATCGCCTGCTCGACGAGGCATTCGGGATGTTCATTCCGGTTGCCCACGGCGAACAGTGCAGGCTCGCCCAGCGCTTCGTGCAACTGGCGCAGCGTGACCTTGGAGAGATCCGCCGAAATGCGCCAGCCGCCGGCGTGTCCGCGATCCGCCGTGACCAGGCCGGCCTCGCGCAGCAGGCCCATGGTGCGGCGGACCACCACCGGATGCGTGCCCAGGCACTGCGCCAGCGCATCGGATGTCATCGGCGTATCGCGCTCGGCCATGTGCAGCAAGGCGTGGAGTACGGCGGAAAGTCGGCTGTCTCGTTTCATGTAACAAACGATGTTACGTTAGTGCCTCCATGTCAAGCGGGCGAGGGCAGCATGTCTTCTTTCAACGATCCCCAGGCGGTGGCGCGATACACGGACGGGCCGCTGCGGCAGGTGCCGGGATTGCATGCGCTCCACCAGATGACCGGCCTGCTCCTGCACGAGCACGTGCCCTCCGATGGGCGCGTGCTGGTGCTCGGCGCCGGTGGAGGTCTTGAGCTCAAGGCCTTCGCCGAGACCTACCCGCACTGGCGTCTGCTCGGCGTCGACCCGTCAGCGCCGATGCTGGAATTGGCCGTCCAGACGCTGGGGCCGCTGGCGCCGCGGGTGGAGTTGCTGGAGGGCACCATCGATGCGGCTCCGGCCATCGAATTCGACGGCGCGGTTTGCCTGCTGACCATGCACTTCCTGTCCGTCGACGAACGCTTGCATGCGCTGCGCGAGCTGAGGCGCCGATTGAAACCCGGCGCCCCGCTCGTCATGGCACACCACAGCGTTCCCGATGCACGGGACGAAAAGCTGCGCTGGCTTGGCAGGCACGTGGCTTTCATGACTTCAAACGGCATGCCGGTGGCAACCCCGGCCGCCACGATCGAAGCGATGGCCAGCCGTCTCCCGCTGCTTCCCCCCGAAGCCGAGGTCGACTTGCTGGAGCAGGCCGGCTTCGAGCGGCATGAGCTGTTCTATGCGGCTTTCACGTTCAAGGGATGGGTGGCGTATGCGGCTTCGTGAAAATCCTCCAACCTCATGCCTCGATCGGCAAAGGCTTGCGCGACAGACAGGCCGCGTGGATGCCGGGCCTCATCGTCTTGCCGGCCGGCAGCCATTCGATCGGGTCGCCGCGGGCGCACCGAATCCGGCGGGAAGCCAGATGCGTCAGCGCGCGGTCATGCCGCCATCCACGCGGTAATTCGCGCCGGTCAGGAACTTGCCGCGATCCGACACGAGCAGCGCCACGACTTCGGCGATGTCCTCGGTGGCGCCGATGCGGCCAAGCGGCAGAAGCTGCAGCCACGCGTCCGTGGAAAATCCCGGCGTCGTCCTGGCGAACTCGTCGGAGCCCGGCGTGGCGATGACGCCGGGCGACATGACGTTCACGCGGATTGCCGGCGCCACTTCCAGGGCGAGCGTGCGCGAGTAGTACTCGAGCGCCGCCTTTGCAGCGCCGTAGTGAGCAAAGGCGCCGAACGGCATTGCCGCCGCCGCCGAGGATATGTTCACGACGGCTGCAACCTTCGAGTCCCGAAGCGCGGGGAGGACGGCGTTGGTGAGGCGGATCGCGGCGAAGAGGTTGAGCTCGAGGCTGTCGTGCCATGCCTCGTCGGGAATCGTCGAGGACCCTTCCAGAAAAGCGCGCGCACCGCCCGCGTTGTTCACGAGGATGTCGAGGCCGCCGAGCGCCGCGATCGCCTGTGTCGCGATCGCCTCCACGCCTTCGCTAGTGGCGACGTCGCCGGATACGAACGTTGCCCCGGCGGGCATGTCGTCGTCGGGCTTGCGTGCGGCGACCACGACCTTGGCGCCGGCATCGAGAAGGCGCTGCGCGATCGCCGCGCCGATGCCGCGTGTGCCTCCGGTGACCAGGGCACGGCGGCCGGCAAGTTCTTTCGGGAAATCGGATGGGTTGGACATGGGATGTTCCTTGGTAGAGGTCGATGTTCATCGCGCCGTGATCCGGCCTGCGGGGTGGTCACGATCGTGTCGTGATCGCCCGGCATCGCTCACGGCTCCTTCTTGAATTTCGAATAGGTCGTGGAAAATCAGTGGGGCGGATGACTCGCGTCAGCGCTTCTGAAAAGCTCGCGGTGAATGCCGGCCGGGCGTGCCGCGTCAGATCTGCGCCAGCCCGCCATCGACGGCGAGCTCGCTGGCGGTCATGAAGCCGCTGTCCGACGACGCGAGAAAGGCCGCCGCCGCCCCGATCTCCGCCGGTTCGGCCATGCGCTGCAGCGGGTTCATCGAGGCGAACACCTTCATGCCTTCCTCGCCCACCGCGGCCTTGGCCAGTTCGGTCGCCGTCGGCCCGGGCGACAGCACGTTGACCCGGATGCCGGTGCCCTTCAGGTCCTGCGCGAAGGTCTTGGCAAGGTTGCGCACGGCGGCCTTGCTCGCGCTGTAGACGCCGAACGCCGGGGCGCCGGTGGTGCCGGCGCTCGATCCGGTCAGGATGATCGAGCCGCCCGGGCCCATCAGCGGCAGTGCCTTCTGCACCGTGAAAATCGTGCCCTTCACATTGGTGTCGAAGGTTTCGTCGATGTGTTCGGCGGTGATCTCGCCCAGCGGAAGCAGGCTGCCCGTCCCGGCGTTGGCGAACACGATGTCGAGCGTTCCGCGCTCGGCCTTCACCGTTGCGTAAAGCCGGTCGAGATCGGTCGGGTCCGAGACCGAACCCTGCACTGCGCGGGCGTTGGGGCCGAGTTCGGCCACCGCGGCGTCGAGCGCTTCCTGCCGACGGCCGTAGATGAAGACGAAGGCGCCGTCCTCGATGAAGCGCTTTGCCGCCGCGCGGCCGATGCCGGTGGCGCCGCCGGTGATCACCGCGGTCTTTCCATGCAACTTGCTCATGTCATGAATCCTGGATGGGGTTGCAACTGCCGAAGCAGTGATGGGGATGGCGCGCCGATCGCGATCCTTGTCGCGATGGCCGTACGCGCTCAGGGCTGCTGCTTGAACAGGTCCTGGAAAATCAGCGGGCCCCAGACGCGGCCGCGTGCCTGCACCAGGGTGCCGCCTTCGTCGAACCTGCCGAGGTTGACGGGGGCGAAGCCGAGTCGCTTGGCAAGGTCCGCCACTTGCGCGGTGGCCGCTTCGTCGTCGCCCGACAGGAACACCACCCGGTGGCCGCCCTGGACGTTCGGGTCGGTGGTCAGCGTGCGCGCCAGCAGGTGATTGAAGCCCTTGACGAACCTGGCGCCGGGGAACGACCTGGCGGCGAAGGCGGAGGAGGGGAGGCCGTCGAGCGTTTCGACGGGGGCATTCGTGTTCATCGCGTCGATGATCGTCTTGCCCTTCCAGTCCGGAAGCGCCTTGCCGACGTCCTGGTGCGCCTCGAACAGCACCGCCAGGATGATCACGTCCGCCTTGACCGCTTCCTGCAATGTCCGGGGGATAACCTTGGGGCCGATCGCCTGCGCTTGGGGCAACAGGGCTTCGGGCGGCCGCCGACTGGCGACCGTGACCTCGATGTCGTTGCGGGCGAACGCGCGGGCGAGGGCCTGGCCTATGGAACCGAAACCGATGATGGCGTAGCTCATGGGGATGATCCTTCTTGAGTGGAGTGATCCGGCCTGTTCGAGCCGGTTGCCCCACCCATCTGGGTCGCTTGACGCATCAATACAATTGACGAAATATCGCTTGATACGATCTATTTTCTGGATAACCGATGCTCGACAACGTCACCATCAACCAGCTGCGTGCGTTCGTTGCGGTGTGCGACCAGGGCAGCTTCTCGGGTGCCGCGCGCAAGCTCGCGCGGGCGCAGTCGGCCATCAGCCACGCGATCAAGGCGCTGGAGAGTGCGTTCGACGTCGAGCTGTTCGAGCGCAACACGCGCAAGGCCCAGCTCACCGCGGCGGGGCGCAGCCTTCTGCCGGACGCCCGGGCGGTGATCTCGCGTACGGAGGAAATGAAGAACCGCGCCGGCGCGATCGCCAAGGCCGGCGTGCCGCAGGTATCGGTGGCGGTCGACGCCTACTTCCCGCGCGCCCACCTGGTCGACGGCTTGCGCACGCTGCAGGAAGAGTTTCCGACCGCCGCGATCAACCTGCGCATCACCACCATGCAGGGCGGCGAAAAGCTGGTGCTCGAAAAAGTGTGCGCGCTGGCCGTCACCATCAACGACGTGCCGGAAGTGAACCCGCAAGCCATCGAACGCCACTGGCTGCGCGAGGAGGAGATGGTGACGGTATGCGCGCCGTCCTATCCGCTCGCTTCGACACCCAAACCCATCCCGGTGGACGAGTTTGGCCGATACATACAGGTCATCGTCACGGACAACCAGCCCGGCGCCGAAGAGAGCCAGCAGGGTGTAGCCGGCAAGCGCCAGTGGCTGGTCAACGACCTGGGCGCCAAACGCGACCTGCTCAAGGCCGGCCTCGGCTGGGGACACTTGCCACGGCACCTGGTCAGCGAGGATCTGGCAAGCGGAGCGCTCGTCGAGCTTGAGCGTCGCGCCTGGCACATGGGCCCGCTGACGTTCGTGATCTCGCAGCGCCGGGGTCACGATTTCTCGCCGTGCGAGTTGCGGCTGATCGAGTTGCTCGGGAAACCTCGGCGTTCGCTCGTTTGAAGAAGTGGGAGAAAAGTGTCGGGGGCAATGCGCGACGGATGATGAGGGGTGGAATGGCAGGTTGAGGCCAATAAAGGAGACCTGGTGAGCTGGCCCGGGTTTGACTGACCCTCTCGGACCGCGCGCAGGGTGCCGAGCGAGAATTGCACGTCGAAGTCATGCATTTTCCTGAAGCCCGCGGAGCCCCCGCTTTCCGCGGCCGATCCCGGTGCCGAGTCGGTGCTGCCCATTGATGCCGAGGAGGTTTCCATCTGCCTGGAACAGGCACTGCCTGCCTTGACCTGGTCATCCGCTACGGATGCATCCGGGGAAGTGGGCGAGGGCCGGGTGGAATTTTCCCGACCCGGTGGGCATGCGACCCGGTCACTGGCGCCGCACTGCTCGCGTCGCTCGGACTGCACCCCGCTGGTACGGCGGCTGTGCGATCAGTTCGGTTGGGTCGCCTTTGACGAGTCGCCCCTGCTGTTCAAGCCTCACCGTCCACCCCCGGCACCGGGTTGAGGGAGACGTGGCTCATTGCCTTTTTCAGCTCCCCCATTCCGCAACCACGCGCGCGGCGACATGCCCACAGACTGGGTGAAAACCCGCGACAGTGACGACGCGTTGCGATAGCCGAGCTGCAGGCTCGCCGTTTTCAGCGAAGCGCCTTGGCGAAGCAGGGCCTGCGCGACGGCAACGCGCCATTGCGTGAGGTACTCGACCGGCGTGTGGCCGACGTGCTGCTTGAAGGCGGCGGCAAATGCACTGCGCGACATGCCGGCGGTCTCGGCCATGGCGGCCAGCGACCAGTCTGCGCCGGGCTGCTCGTGGATCGCGGTCAGTGTGCGCGCCAGCTTCGGGTCCGACAGGCCGGTCAGCATGCCCGGCGGCAGTTTCGCCTCTGCGGGATGGTCGAGCAGCCAGCGCAGCAGTTGCAGCACCAGCACGTCGAACAGGCGGTCGGCCAGCAGGCGCTGGCCGCAGCGTACCCGCTCGGCTTCCGCGAACAGCAGCGCCAGCGTCTGCTCCAGGCCGTCCACCGCCCGCAGTGGCAGCACCAGCAGCGGCGGCAGGGCGCGCGCCAGCGGATGCCGCGCGCCGCCATCGAAATCAAGCGTGGCGCAGACGAAATCCGAACCCTCGGCCGGCGGGTTGTGGAAGCTGTGCGCCAGCGGGCGCGGGTAGAACAACAGGCTCGGTTCGGCAACCTCGATGCGGCGCGGCACACCGCTGCGCGGGCGATGCGTCACCACCAGTTCGCCCCGTCGCAACACGTGCAGGAAACCCCGCCCCGGCCGGGCGTCGAATTGCGCCAACCCGCACAGCGCCCCGGCATGAAACAGGTGCGCCCGCACGTGGAAGCGCTCCATCAGTGACGACAAGCGGTCGAGGGTAGCCATGGTTTGCTTCCGCATCCTGGACGATCAGTGGTATTTCATGGACAAAATAACACCTGTGGAGGGCGCTCCGGGGCGACGCTGGCCCCACGTCGCCAAGCATCCGCCAAGGCGGCACATCCCCGATGAGGAGTCGCCATGTCCACACACCCGCCGTTGCATCCACGCCAGCCGCTCGGCACCCGCGCGCGTCTTGCCATCGCCGTGGCACTGCTGCTGGGCGGTTCGGCCAGCTTCGCCCATGACGGCACCACGCACGCTGGTGGCATCGCCAGCGCACCGGCCAAAGCCGTGCAGGCACCGTTCGACATCGTGCATACCAGGGTCAGCACCGAGGGAAACATCGCCACGTTTCACATCGCCGTATCCGGCAAGGCCGGCGACAGCAAGCCGGTGAAGACCGGCAAGCTCGCCGGCAGCAGCGTGTTCTCCTACGTGTGGCCGACCACGCTCGATCCCTACCTGGTCGGCTTCGAGCATGGCAGCGGCATTCTCGCGTTCGCGGTCACTGCGCATCCCGACTTCGACGACACCCCGCTGTTCGACGAGAACGGCGATGGCGACCCCGGCAATGATGGCAACCTGTGGCACTCGCACTGGGTGGTGCTGCAGCCCGACGACGCCTGCGGCAAGGGCGCGCTGAAGGTGGTCGACATCGCCGAGGGCAGCAAGCCGCGACTGCCCAGGACCTGGCCAGGCCTGCCGATCCTGATCGACAGCCCCGGCTGGAGCCCCGTCTTCGACGACCACTCGCTGGAGGTGCGGGTGCCGTTCGACGACATCGGCGCCGTCGACGCCGCCGGTTTCGACGGTGTCACCGCCGCCTTGCGCGTCAACGCCAGCGTGCACGATCCGCTGCTGTGCGTTGTCGACGTGTTCAAGGTGGCCTCGGGCGACTTGTCACGACCGGGCAGGGTCAATCGCTGATCGGGGAGGGGCGGCGGCTGGCTGTTCTGTCGTACGCGGTGCGCCTCGTCTCGCGCATCGGCCAGCCGCCCTGACCCTCCGCCGACGTATTCCGCCAAGCAGGTGATTCGCGCGACTGCGTGGTGTGGCGGTGAGGGGGTGAGACGGACGCGCTTCGCCTCGACGGCCGCGGGGAGTACCGTGCATCGCATCGGCTGCGTCGCCAGCCATCTGCTTTCCCCTGCTTCATGCCCGACGACCTGGCCTACCTTTCCGTCGATACGCCGCTGGGCGTTTTCCTCGTCGCCGAGCGCGACGGAGCCCTGAAAGGCGGCTGGTTCGAGGGGCAGAAGTACTTTCCGGCCATCTCGCCGGAAGCCGGGTGGCGGAAGGCCGCGACGCCCTTGTTGCACGAGGCCGGGCGGCAGCTGGACGCCTATTTCGCCGGCGAGCTGACGCACCTGGAGATGCCGCTGGCGCCGGAAGGCACCGCGTTCCAGCAGCAGGTGTGGCGCGCGCTGTGCGCGGTGCCGTACGGGGAGACGACGACGTACGCGGCGTTGGCGCGGGCGATTGGCCGGCCCGAGGCGTTCCACCCGGTGGGCGCGGCGGTGGGGCGCAACCCGATTTCGCTGTTCGTGCCTTGCCACCGCGCGCTGGGCAGCAACGGCTCGCTGACCGGCTACGCGGGCGGGCTGGCCCGCAAGCGCTGGCTGCTCGATCACGAAGGACGCGAGCGCCGCTTGTTCGATTGAGCCGGGAATGACGGCCCCGACCAGGATGCCTTGTCGGGCGGCTTTGGCATCCAGGTGCAGATCACGGCGGCGCGCGGCCGCCGCTTGAACCCGGCGCCCTCCGCCCCTTTGCTGCCGTTGATTGGCCGGGTCGCGAGACTCGCGAGCGGTCTCGGACCTTAGCCCTGCACTGGCTGCGGCTCGCCCATCCCGCCCTGCAGCGCCTGTCGATCGATCTCCGCCCGCAGCAACGCCGTCGCGATATGGATCTCCCTGCTGCCGGCCTGGTTCAGCGTCTGGATGAATCGTTCCAGGCTGCCTGGTGCGACACCTTCACGCAACGCAGGCAGCATGACGAGCCAGTCGCCCTTGATGCGACCTTGCTCCAGGTAGATGTCCATCAATTTCTCCGCCTCGAACCAGAACGGGGATGTTCCGACCTTGACGGGTATGTCGATGGTATTCACGCTCCAGGCACCCCACTCCGCGACGTGCGTGTCGGCTTTGGGCGCTCCGGCCCTCGCGAGCCCTCCGCACAGCAGCGACAGGGCTGCCTCCCGCGCCTGCGCGCTGATCCCTGCCTGCAGCAGCGCGGTAACCGCGGCGGCTCGTTGAAGGGCCACCGCCATCCACAGGGCGTGCTCGCGCTCCTCGTGCGAGGTGCACCGCGCCACGACTCCGGCGGCGGCCTGGGGCGTGTCGTCGTTCCACAGCAATTCGATGATCGCCTGCTTGAACTCGAACTGCCTGCTCTGTGCTTCCGTTGTCATGGGCGTTCCTGGGGTGCTCGTGATTTCGTGGTACGACGGCGGCAACCGGCAGCGTCCGCGTAGACAGTCGGCGCGAACGCCTGACGGTCATGGGCAGGTTCAACCGCGTCTTCCACGCTGGTGGCTGTGGTTGCCGATACCGGCAGGTGCCGCAGTGGAGAAGGACTTTCGCTGGCGCCGCGTGCCGCTGCCAGCTTGCGGGGGCGGCCCGCGCCTGGCCTATTGCTTGGTGCGTCAGCGAGAGGAAGCGATGAAGCTGTTCGGTGCGTAAAGCACCCAGTCGGCTTCCTCGCCGTTCACCGCCACGTGAGCATTGAACGCGACGCAGCTGTGATCCGGGCAGGGACTGGCGTACGCCATGTTGCCCGGGGCGGGAGCGAGCAGCGCATAGTCATGCCTGGCATTGATCTCGCGGCAGAACTCGGGTGCGCCGCCGATGATCTTGATCACCACCGGGTTTGCATAATATCTGTGGTCCAGCACCTGCAGCTTGAATTCTTCGGAGGTACAAGCCCAGGCGCCAGACTTGAAGCTGACCGAAGTGGCCTGGGCGGGCGGCGCAAGCAGCGCTTCCTGCGCGAGGGTCGGCATCAGGCCGTTCCTCCCGAAATGCCAGAGAAGAATGCCGCCAAACACCACCAGCCCCACCAATGCCCGCTTCAACATCTTTGTCTCCCCCTCGATCCTCCATGGATCGTCGTGACGCAGAATTGCACCGCATTTCAGGGGCGTCAAACCAGGCAAGCGAAACCGGGGCGGAGAAAGTCAGTGCCCTCTGCTCGATGTCCGCGTGCTTCGGCGGCCCCGGACGGCGCAAGCTCACCAGGTGGCCGATGGTCTTTTCCCCCGTGGCCTCGATTGACTTCCTCCATCCCGCTTTCGGCGGCAGTTGAACCCGGCGCGTGCTGTCGCCAGAATGGCCCGGCGGCGCAGGTGGCGGTCGCACAGGGTATGGGGAATGTACCGGTCGGCTGTGCCGTCGGATTGCAGCGCCCGCGAATCGGGCGCGAGGGGACGCTCATTTGATTTTCTACGCAACGGGCCTGCTGCTCGTCGTCGGCGCGGTCTGGCTGTTCAATCGACTGGTGCGGCTGCGCAATCAGGTTCGCAACGCGTGGAGCGATGTCGACGTGCAGTTGCAGCGTCGCCACGATCTGGTGCCCATGCTGGTCGAAGCGGTCAAGGGTTACGCCAGCCATGAGCGGCAGTTGCTGGAACGTGTCGCCGCCGAGCGCAGCGCGGCGATGCGCGGCGGAACCCCGGCGCAGCGGATCGCGCCCGAGATTGCGCTGGGCCAGCAGCTGGTGCGCCTGGTCGCGCTGGGCGAGGTTTACCCGGAGCTCAAGGCCAGCGGCAACTTCAGCCAGCTTTCGGACGAGCTGGTGGAGGTGGAGAACACCTTGCAGCACGCCCGGCGCTTCTACAACGGCTCGGTGCGCGAGTACAACACGGCGCGCGAAACGTTTCCCACCTTGCTGATCGCCGCGCCGCTCGCCTTCAGGCCCGCGGAGTTCTTCGCCGCCGACGCCGATGCCAGGGCCAATGTCCAGGTCAGGCTCGGGGAGCCTGCATGAGGCTTGCCGGCGGTCTCGTGCGGCATCGGATCTCGCGCATGTTGTGCCTCGTTGCCGTGACGCTTGCCGCCGGCAGTGCGATGGCGCAGGACGCCGGTCAGTCCGGTGTCGAACCCGCCACGATGACGCGCGATACGTCGATCTGGGTCAACCACGACTACTCGATCGAGGTCAGCGAGACTACGGAGGTCAACGCGGCGACCCCGTGGGAGTTCCATCGCGACCTGGTTCTTCCGGGCCGCAAGCTCGCACTTCGCGACGTGTTCCTGATGGGGGCTGCCGAGAACGGCGACGGGGTGACGACCGAGGTTGCGCCGCTGGGCGATGGCGTGCGTATCACCGTGCATCCGACACGTCGCGTGGGGATGCAGTTGTTCGAACTCGATTACCGCGTCCTGTACAAGGCGGTCGACGATGGCAAGCTCGTTTGGCCGCTCACCTCGGCCACCGATCGACTGTCGCTGCAGCGTGCGAAATTGGTGGTGAAGCTGCCGCAGGAAACGCCTTCCAGTCAGATCCATGCGCAGTTCCAGCTCGACGGTGCGCCTGTCGCGGCAGGGGATCGCCGAGTCACCGGAACCAAGGTCGACCTGGGTTGGCACGATGCCGTCGCGCCGGGGCAGGTGTTGGGCGCGGTGCTCACGTTTCCCGAGGTGGCCGAGGCATCGACCCCCCTTTTGTCGGCGGGGCCGGCCTGGATGTTCAACGGCACCGTGTGGCTGGCCGTGCTGGCGTTGTACTACCTCCTGGCGAAAATTTTCTTCACCGGCGGCGGCGACGGCAAACCCGTGATCGTGGAGTACGAGCCGCCGACCGGCTGGTCCGCCGGCGCCGTGCGGTTGCTGTGGCACGGTGCCTGGGATGAAAAATGCTTTGCCACCGGCGTGCTCGGCATCGCCGCCAAGGGTGGGCTCACGCTGGCCCGGCAGGACGATGGCACATGGGTGGCAACGCGAACCGGCGGTGACCTTGCCCCGGCCTTGACGATGGACGAACACCGGTTGCGTTCGGCGTTGTTCGCGTTTGGCCCCACGGCGGAGTTCTCCGAGGCCCATGCCGACAGCACCGGCCTTGCCGAGCTTGCTTTCCGGCGTGCGCTGGAGAATCGCTGCGCGGGCGAACGTCCAGGCGATCCCGCCTGGCTGTTGATCCCCGGCTGGCTGACCGCGCTGACCGGCGCCACGCTGTTGTTCTTCGGCATCGACAGTCGTTTCGTGATCCTGGGCGAGATTGCGGCTCCCAGCCTCGTTGGTGCGCTCGTCGTGGCGATGCTGATGGACGTGGTCCCGCTTGCGCTCCTGCGCGCCACTCGCGCGCAGGTGTACGTCGTGGCCGCGATCGCCGCGATCGGATTGCTGGGCGGCGGCGATCGGCTGGACTGGCTGACGGGCGCCGCGCTGCTCGCCGGCCAGGTCGCCGCGGGCTGGTGGTTGCTGCGCCAACCGCCGCGGGAGACGCCGTTGCGGCGCAAGCTGCACGGCTTCCGCTGGTACCTCGGCACCGCCGAACAGCAGGACATGGATGCGCGCTACAAGCCGTCGCTCCATCCCGAACTCCAGGCGAGCCTGCTGCCGTACGCGATGGCGCTGGATGTGGCGGTGACGTGGAACGCCCGCTTCGCGCATTCGCTCGAAGAGGCGGGAGGGCAAGAGGACTTCATTGCCAGCCTGAATCCCGACCATGACGACGCCGCGCTGGAACTGCTGGCTTTTGCACAGGCGATGGCGCGTCGCATCCCGAAATAAAGGGCGCATGCGATGGAAACGCGGCGGCCGGTCGCTGGACAGGCCCGGGAGGCTAGGGCGAAAGTTTGCGGCAAGTCACGGGCCAGCCTGCGTCCCGTAGCCATCCCGCCGGAAACACGACAGCGCGCCGATTCGCCGATGGCCGTACCCCGGACGACTGTCGAGTCCGGTGCGCCGCCAGTGAAGCAGGGAAGATGTACGCTGCGTGGTTGAAGTGATGCCCGCGGCAGCTGGCGCCGCGGGTCGTGCAGCAGGGATGGAGATTGCGATGACGTCCGCAGCAGCCCCCGAGTGGCGCACCAGCGCCTGGTTGAACACGCCCGAGCCATTGACCCTCGGCCATTTTCGCGGGCGGGTGGTGCTGCTGCACGCGTTCCAGATGCTTTGTCCGGGCTGCGTGGCGCACGGCATTCCGCAGGCGCAGCGCGTGGCGAAGCTGTTCGAGGGCGCGCCGCTGGCGGTGGTCGGCTTGCACACGGTGTTCGAGCACCACGCGGCGATGGGGCCGGAGTCGTTGCGCGCGTTCCTGTACGAATACCGCATCGCGTTTCCGGTCGGCATCGACGCGCCCGGCCCGGCCGGCGATCCGATTCCGTGCACCATGCGCGCGTATGCCATGCAGGGCACGCCGACCACGATCCTGATCGACGCGCAGGGGCGGCTGCGTCGCCAGGTGTTCGGCCAGCACGATGACCTGCTGCTCGGCGCGGAAATCGGCACGTTGCTGGCGGAGCTGGAGCAGTCGCGCCCGCAGGTGGCGGACGCGGCGCCTTCGGCGGAACCTTGCAGCGAAGATCGCTGCGGGATCGCCGCGGGGGCGCGGCCGCCGCCGTCGTAGCGACGCCTCGCACGGCTGAAGAATGATGAGGAAGCGCGGCCTAGGCTGATCGCTCCGGCACATCGGGATGCATGTCCATCGCGCCCGGCGTGGTGTGCACCAGCGGCACGAAGTTGTCGTCCGGCGTCACTTCGCGCTTGCGGCGCATGAAGCGGTACAGCGCGTAGCCGGCCAGCAGGCTGTCGAGCACCGCGAACCAGCCGAACAGGAGCGTCGGCCGCGTCAGGCTCATCAGCGTGCCCGCCAGCAGCGGCCCCACCGCCGAGCCGATGCCGTTGACCAGCAGCACCGTGCTCGATCCGGACAGCAGCTCGTCGCGGCGCAGATAGTCCACCAGGTGCGCCACCGCGATCGGGTACACCGCGAAGCTCATGCCGCCGAAGGCGAATACCAGCAGCATGGCGATGGTGTGGCCGGCATTCGGCAACACCAGGTTGGCCAGCGCCGCCAATGCCGCGGTGGCGCTGATCAACGCCAGCGCCAGGCGCCGGTCGATGCGGTCGGACAACCGTCCCAGCGGCAGTTGCAGCACCACGCCACCGGCGATCGCCACGCTCATGTAGGTGCCGACTTCGGCCGCGCCGAGACCGCGCGCGGCCGCATACAACGGCAGCAGGCCCCAGAACGCGCCCAGCACCATGCCCGAGATCAGTGCGCTGACCAGCGCGGTCGGCACCAGCCGGAACATGCGCCCGACCTGGACGCGCGGCGCGGCATGGATGGACGGCTGCGGCTGCGGGGTCATCACCACCGGCAGGTTCGCCGCGCAGACCAGGATCGCCACCACGCAGAACAACACGAAGCCCTCGCCGCCGATGTGCAGGAACTGCTGCGCGATCGCGCTGGCACCCAGGTTCAGCATCATGTAGACGGCGAACACCGAACTGCGATGCTTCGGATCGGCGGCGGTGTTCAGCCAGCTCTCGATGATCGCGTACAGGCCCACCAGCAGCAGCCCCTGCAACACGCGCAGCACCAGCCATGCCGCGTAGGCCGAGGTCAGTGCCTGCACCAGCACCACCACCGCCAGCAGCGAGGTGCAGAAGGCGAAGGTGCGGATATGGCCGAAGCGATGCGTCAGCCGGGGCACGGTGTAGGTGCCGACCAGGAAACCGGTGTAATAGGCCGAGGTCAGCACGCCGATCATCGCCACGGAGAAGCCCAGCACCTCGCCCTGCAACGCGATATGCGTGTGCAGCAGGCCGACGCCCATCAACAGGAACACGGTGCTCGACAACAGCGGTGCGGTGGTGCGGATGCTGCTCAACATGCGAAAGACCCGGGGATGGCACGCGCCGCGCGACCGGCGAAGCCGGTGCGGCTTCGGCAGGGTAACCGGACGGGAAAGCGTTTGTCGCCGCCCGGCAGTGTGCGGGCCATGGCGTACGCACGGCGAAGCGTGGCCCGGAACAACCGACACGACGGCGTTGAACGCGTTGCGCCGCCCCGGTCCCGTCAAATTCCCAACCCCAGGAGCGGGCTCCTGCGAGGGCGTGGAATTCCGGGGGCCGTGGCGTCGACGACGACGGCCGCGCACCTTGGCCGGAATGACGGCACGACGAGACGGCGAGGGGTCTCTTCGCTATCAGTATCGTGCCGTCGTCAGCGGCGCATCGGCCCATTGCCATGCGGTCGCCTGCAGCTTCGAGGTTTCGCGCGCGGCGTCGACCTGACCGAGCTTTTGCTGGGCCTGCGCCAGGCCGAACAGCGACCAGCCGTTGAGCGGGTAGGTTTTCAGGTCCTGGTTGAATGCTTCCGCCGCGCCCGCGGCATTGCCGGTTTCGAGCAGCGCGGCGCCGAGGTAGGGGCGGACCGGGAGCGGCCAGTCGGCCGGTTCGTTGTAGGCCAGCGCATCCTCGGCGGCTGCCGCTTCGTGCAGCGCGGCGATGGCCTGCGCGTGCTTGCCTTGTGCGCGCAGCAGTTCCCCGCGCAGCAGGGCGTCGGCCACGCGCAGCACGCCATCGGCGTGGTTGATGTCGAAGAAGCTTACTTTCGCCATTGCCGGATCGACGGCGATCGCATGCAGGGCGTCGGCTTCGCGAGCGGCTTCGATCAGGGTGCCCTTGCGCGTGTGTGCCATGCCGCGGGCGAAGTGACGGATCGCCGCGGGGTATGGCAGTTCCGGTGACGCGGCGGTGTCGGCAAGAATCGCGTCCCAGTCGCCGAAGCGGACTTGCGTGAGCAGAGGCGTGACCACGAATTGCTGCATGAACTCCATTGGCGCCGCGCCCATTGCGGCACGGTCGGCGCGCCGGGCAGTCTGCTCGGCCGCCTGCAGCGCCAGCGTGCGCGAGCCGGTCAGGCCTGTCGTCATCGTGGCGAAGTGCCAGTTGTGCGGCACGTAGCCCAGCGGATAGACGCCGTTGCTGCCGCGGCACATCGCCAGGAAATCCTTGTCGGCGGTGGTGGCGGCGAGGTTGGTCAGGGTCGCGTCGTGGTAGCGGCCGACGCGGATGTAGGTGTGCGCGGGCATGTGCACCAGGTGGCCCGAACCGGGCGCCAGCGCGGCCAGCGCGTCGGCGTGGGGTTCGGCGCGCTGTGGCTCGGGCGAGGATTCGGTGGCGTGGATGTAGTAGTGCATCGCACCGATGTGGCGCGGGTTGCGCGCCAGCACGCGTTCCAGTTCGCCGAGCAGGCGCGGGGTGAACCGGGCCGGGGTGCCGTCCTTTTCCCAGTACGCCCAGGGCGAGAGATCCATCAACGCCTCCGCGTACAGGGTGGCGGCATCGTCGTCCTCGGGGAATTGCGCGACCACGCGCGCCATCGCTTCGGCATAGGCGCGGTCCAGCGGTGCGCGATCTTCCGGCGCCGGGTCGGCATAACGCAGTTGCAGTGCCTGGATCAGCGCGCGATCGACCGGACGTGCGGTGGCGGCCAGGCTGGCCGCGCGCGCGGCGAGGGCGGTGGCGTCCTTCGCGTGGGCCGGGTCCATCGGCAGGTTGATGTTCGGCCCCAGCACCAGCGCCTGGCCCCAGAAGCACATCGCGCATTGCGGGTCCAGTCGCGCCGCCTCGGCGAAGTTGCGCCCGGCCGCCTCGTGGTTGAAGCCGTACGCCATGCGCAGGCCCTGGTCGAAATGGCGTTGCGCCAGGGGCACCGGGGTGGCCACGTCGTGGTGCAGGTCGCCGAAGGTATCGAACAGCGGCGGCGCAACGGTTTCGGGCGCGGATGCGGCGTCGCCGGCCGCCCTCGGCGCGGGATTGCAGCCCGCCAGCAGGACTGCCAGCAGCGGCAGGAACAAGCATCGACGGATCATCGTGATTCTCCCATGGTCGGTTCGGAAACAGGGGGGAAGCAGCGGACAGAGTAGCCGAGGTTTGCGGAAATGGATGCCCGATTTTCTCAGGCCACGCACAGGCCGGTTCACCGCCCCTGCGGCCGATTGGACGTCCATCCATACCTTCCACGTTCGCATTGTCCCTGGCAGCTTTTTGGCTCTCCGGCCGGCTGTTGCGGTCCCATCCGGGAAAGCTCACCATGCGCGACGTGCGCGAGTGCCTTGTCGTACTCGACCGCATGAGTGTGCGATGGGGTAGTGAGGGGAAGTACCAGTTTTGGGGCAGGCACGAACGCCGCCGTTTGCCTGGATGTCCGGCTGGGACACCGGCGCCTGTGCCGTTGGACTCACCTGTGCTCTCGGCGCCGCGACCCACTCGGTGGCCGAGCCCGGTTGAGCCATCCGTTGTGGAAAGAACCAATCGGGGATGCCATGACCACGAATCACGCGCAGGCGCTTGACCTACCCACCAGTCCGAACCTCATGGCGGCCGTCGACCGCTGGATCTGGGTCTTCATGGCGGCATTCTTCATCGCCATCACGCTGACCGGATTCGTGCCGGACTCGCTGCAGAAAGTCGCCATGGTCCGGGCCGGGGCAAGGCCGCCGTTCCCGCCGGTACTGCATGTGCATGCCGTGTTGATGGGCTCGTTTCTGGTCCTGCTGCTCGTCCAGTCCTGGCTGATGGCGACCGGCCGGCGCCAGCGGCACATGCTGCTGGGGCGCCTGGCTTTCGTGCTGGTCCCGGCCATCATCGTCACCGGTTTCCTCCTGGTCCCGACGATTTACCGACAGGTCTGGAACGGGGCGCACGTCGCGCCGTCGCCGGTGCGTGAACAGCTCCAGCAGACGCTCCTTTTCCTCGACAACATCGCCTTGCTGCAGCTGCAGGCCGGCATCCTGTTTGCCGTTTTCATCTGGCTCGCCTTGCGTGCGCGACGCACCGATCCGGACTTCCACAAGCGGATGATGTTCCTGGCCATAGCCTTGCCGCTGCAGGCGGCGATCGATCGCATCGGCTGGTTGCCGTCGATCCATCCCGGTCCGTTCTCGACCGACCTCTACACGCTGCTTGCGGTGTCGCCGCTGTTCCTGTGGGACGTGGTCAGGCAGCGCCCGGTGCAGCGGGTCTATCTGATCTGGCTGGGCCTGTTCCTGCCGGTGGCTGTTGCCGTCAACCTGCTGTGGGACATGCCGGGCTGGCACGCGCTGGTGCCGAAGGTGCTGGCGCCCTGACGGAGGCCGGCGCGGTCGCGACGCATCGCGCGGGTAACATCTGAAGCGCGGGACGCTCGACGCGTGGCCCGCCGAGTCGTCCATTGCGTTTTCCTGTCCTCCGGAGGCATGCATGTCGCGAGTGTTGCTGTGCGGTGCCACCGGCCTGGTCGGGCGCGAGGTGCTGCGGATGGCGCTGGATGATGCCGCCGTCACCCGGGTGGTGGCGCCGACGCGGCGGCCGCTGCCGGCGCATCCCAAACTGGTGAACCCCGTGGTCGACTTCGAGCAGCTGCCGGCCGATGCCGCGTGGTGGCAGGCCGATGCGGCGATCTGCACGTTGGGTACCACGCTGCGCGATGCCGGCTCGCCCGCGGCGTTCCGGCGGGTGGATTTCGATTACGTGCTGACGTTTGCGCGACTGGCGCGGGCCGGTGGCGCGCAGGCCTTCGCACTGACCTCGTCATGGGGTGCCGACGTGGCATCGCGCTACTTCTACCTGCGCATCAAGGGCGAGGTGGAGCAGGCGGTGCAGGCACTGGGTTATCCCTCGCTGACCGTGCTGCGGCCCTCGCTGATCGGCGGCGAGCGCGAGCGGCGGCGGCTGCGCGAGCAGCTCGGCATGCGTGTGCTGCAGGCGCTGGCGCCGATCGTGCCGCGACACTGGCGCATCGTCCCGGCGCCGCGAATCGCGCAGGCATTGCTGCAGTCGGCGCTGGCGATGACCCCCGGCTGCGCGGTGATTTCCCCGGAGCAGTTGCTGTCGCCGGCATGAAGCGGCGGGCGCCGGCCTACAGCGGATGCTGGCGATAGAACAGCTCGAGTTGCCGGTAGACCTCCGGCAAGTGCTCGCGCAGGTTGGCCGGAGCCTCGAAAAACTGCTCGCTGCACACGGCGAAGAACTCGGCCGGGTTTTCCAGCGCGTACGCGTCGATCGGCAGCTCGTCGCCGTTGTTGCGTGCCTGCTTGAGGCGATGCCATGCGTCGGAGAACACCTGCGACCACCGCCTGGCATCCATGCGCCGGTGCAGTGGCGGGAAGCCGTTCGCCTCGCCGTTGAGCATGTCGAGCTTGTGCGCCATCTCGTGGATGACCACGTTGTGGCCGGGCTTCTTTCCGCTGTCCAGCACTTCCGCCCACGACAGGATGACCGGACCGCGGCCCCACGCCTCGCCGGCCAGCAGGCTGTGGCCCTGGTGGACCACGCCGGCGGCGTCCACGTGCTGGCGCTGCGGCATGAATGCATCCGGGTAGACGATGATGCTGTGCCAGCCGTCGTACCAGTCCATGCCCAGTTTCAGGATGGGCATGCAGGCATGCGCCGCCAGCAACACGCGGTCGACGTCGCCCAGCGGCAAGCCTTCCACCGGCTCCAGCGATTTGCGTTCGAGGAACAGCGTGGCCAGCACGCGCAGCGCAGCCTGGTCCGACGCGCCCAGCCGGCGCGCGGCGGTGCAGCGTTGCAGCGCCTCGCGCCAGAGCGCTTCGGCGATCGGGCGCCGGGTGACGGTGCGCCGTGCGCGCCAGTTGCGGAAGATGTCGAACATGGCCACATGCTGGAGGGGGAGCTCCGGAACATCTGGGCCGTCGCGCCGTTACTCAAGCGGGCGGGCGATGCATAAGCACGGGCGGTGCGGCGATTCAGACCGGCGCGGGGTGCGCTTCCAGCGTGGCCTCGAACTCCGCCGGCGGCAGCGGGTGGCCGATCAGGTAACCCTGGAACACGTCGCAGCCCTGGGTCAGCAGGAACTGCCGTTGCGCGATGGTTTCCACGCCCTCGGCGATCACTTCCAGGCCCAGGCCGCGGCCCATGCCGATGATGGTCTGCGCCACCATCGCGCCGTTGGCGTCCTCCGGCAGGCAGGCAACGAAGGACTGGTCGATCTTCAGCTGGTCCAGCGGCAGGCGCGAGAGATAGGTCAGCGAGGAATAGCCGGTGCCGAAGTCGTCCAGCGAGATGCGGATGCCTTGCGCACGCAGCGCGGTGAGCTTGACCGCCGCCTCGGCGAGGTCGTCCATGATCGTGGTTTCGGTGATTTCCAGTTTCAGCCGCGACGGATCGGCACCGGTGGCCGCCAGCGCCTGGCACACGCCGTCCACGAAGTGCGGCTGGGCGAACTGCCGCGCGCTGACGTTGATCGCCAGGGTCAGCGACTGCGTGGCCGGCCGGCTCGACCAGGCCACCAGCAACTCGCAGGCGCGCTGCAGCACCCAGTCGCCCAGCGGCAGGATCAGCCCGCTCTCCTCGGCCACCGGGATGAACACGGTGGGCGATATCGCCACGCCGCGGCGCGTCCAGCGCAGCAGCGCTTCGGCGCCGAGCACGCGGCCGTAGCGGTCGACCTGCGCCTGGAGGTTCAGTGCCATCGCGCCTTGGGCGATCGCGTCGCGCAGGTCGTGCACGAGGCCGTCGCGCTGCGCCAGTTCGGCCAGCATCTCCGGCTCGAAGCGGCATACCTGGTCGCGGCCGGCCGCCTTGGCGCTGTACATCGCCAGCTCCGCCTCGCGCAGCGCCGATTCGGGCGTGTCGTGGCCGGCCGCCAACTCGGACCAGCCGATGCTGGCGGTGATCGTCACCGGCGCGTCGCTGGCCAGCCGGAACGGCTCGTGCAGCGCCTCGCGCACGCACTCGGCGCACTCGCGGGCGCGCTGCGCGCGTTCGCTGCGGTTGCTCCGCTCGCACGGCAGGGCGAGCGCGAACGTGCCGCCACCCAATCGCGCCAGTACGCAGCCGTCTTCCAGCAGCCGGCGCAGGCGCTGCGCGATCAGGGTCAGCAGGTGATCGCCGGCGGCGTGGCCGCGCAGATCGTTGACGCGCTTGAAGTGGTCCAGGTCGACCAGCAGCAGCAGCGCGCGAAAACCTTCGGCCTGACCCAGCAGGTGCTTGAGGTGGTTGCGCAGGAAATGCCGGTTCGGCAGATCGGTGAGCGGGTCGAAGAAGGTCATGTGGTCGACGCTGGCGTGGGCCTCGCGCTCGCTGGTCAGGTCGACCATGGTGCAGACGCGGTGGGTGACCTGGCCTTGCGCGTCGGCGACTGCCGAAGTGGCCGCGCGCACCACCCGCGGCTGGCCGTGCTTGACCTGGATCCAGCGCTCCTCCTGCCAGAAGCCGTCGGGGCCGAGCTGCTCGTGGTGCTCGTGCGCCGGCGCGTTGTCGTCACGGCGCGCCCAGACCTGCGACGAGGGCTGCCCCCGCACCTCGTCCAGGCGATAGCCGGTGAGCCGGGTGAACGCCTGGTTGACGCGCTGGATGGTGCCGTGGGCGTCGGTCACCATCAGCGCCTCCTGGGTCTGGAAGGCCACCGCGGCCAGGCGCAGTTCGCTGTCGGCGCGTTTGCGCTCGGTGATGTCCTGCGCGTAGAGGATCGCGTAGAGCGCCGCGCCGTCCTCGTCGTGGATCACCGAGCAGTCAAGTTTCGCGGGAAAGCGACGCCCGTCGCGGGTGATCTGTTCGGTTTCCCAGACCAGGTGCGCGAGGCGGTCGGCCTGCGCCCATTGTTCGTGCTGGCGGGCAAGGACGTCGGGCGGGAACAGTGCGTCGACAGGCGTGCCGACCATTTCCTCGGGCGCGTAGCCGCGCTCGCTGGCGAACACCGGGTTGACCGCGGTCAGCAAGCGCGTGCGCGAGTCGCAGATGGCCACGCCGAAGGCGGCGTTCTGGAACGCGTGCGCCCACAATCGCAGTTGCGCCTCGCTGTGCAGGCGCCGGGTGACGTCGCGCGCCACGGTGAGCACGCCGTGGATCGCGCCGGTGGGATCGTGCAGGGGCACCTTGCTCAGTTCCAGTTGCCGGCTGTCGCCGTCCGGTGCCTCGTACGGCACGATCGCATTGCTCGGCTGTCCGTTCGACAGCACGCCCTGGCTCATCGAGCGCGATGCGGCGGCGAAGCGCGTGTTGCGCTCGTCGAAGGCGTCGAACGTCGTGCGGCCGAGCAGCGATTCGCTCGTGCGCCCGAACAGGCCGCAGGCGCGGTCGTTGCAATCGGTGAGCACGCCCTTGCCGTCGCTGACCCACATCGCGTCCGGGCTGGCGTCGAACAGGGCGCGCAGGTTGCGCTTCTGCGCGCGCAGCTCGCGGGTGCGCACGGCCACCGTGCGGCGCAGCGACCATACCCACAAGGCCAGCAACACGGCCAGCGCCAGTCCCACGATCAGCGCGATGCGCGCCGTCCGCGCGAAAGGTTGCGACATGGCGGGACGATCCAGCCAGCGCTCACGCAGGGCGGCGCGTTCGGCCGGCGTGATCATCGCCATGCCGCGCTCCACCGTCTGCAGCATCGCGCTGTTGCCCGCGCGCACGGCGCGGCGGGGCTGGCCGGTATAGAGGATGTAGGCGAGGTAGAACTTGTCCAGCGCGGCGTAGCGGTAGAGGTAGTAGTTGGCCGGGTTGGTGTCCATGCAGAACACGCCGATGTTGCCGCCGACCGCAGCCTGGATGATCTCCTTGTAATTGGTGTATTCGTGCAGGTCGGTGATGCCTTGCCTTCGCATGTGTTCGGCGCAGGCGTCGCCGCGCTCTACCGCCACGGGAAAGCCGCGCAGGCCGGTGCTGTCGGCGATGCCGCGGATGCTGCGCGCCACGTAGATGCCCACGGCCTGCTTCGCGTACGGTGCGGAGAACTCGTACAGGGGCACGCGCTCCGGCGTGAGGTAGATCATGTCGATCACGTCGGCCTTGCCGGCCAGCAACTCCTTCTGCGCCTCGCTCCAGGCCATCGGCTCCAGCTCCACCTGGATGCCGGTGCGCTGCTGGAACAGCCGCCACATGTCGACTTCGTAGCCCTGCGGCTTGCCATTGCCGTCGAGGAACAGGAAGGGTGGGTAGTTGTTGTCGGTGACCACGCGGATGCGCGCGGGGGTGGGCGACATGGCGGCGGACGTCGAGGCGCTCGGCGGCGGCGACGCGGCCACTGCCGCAAATGCCGCAAATGCCGCTGCCAGGCCACAGAACGCTCCTCCGATGCATGCCGTGCGCCATCGCTTCATGCAGATGCCTCTTGCGGTCGCGGTCCCCGTTGCGAAGTTCAACCATACCCCAATCGGCGCGGTCCGGCGCAGGCCGGCCCGGTTCGCCGCGGGGCATCTCTGCCTTGTAGCGGCGTCGCCGGGAATCTCTTGAACATGGCGCGCATGCCGTGCGCGTGAGTCGGCGGCTGTTCCGGCCTGGCGCCGAGGCCAGCCAGCCGGTGCCGAACCCGGCGGTGCGCCGCCTGGCCGCGGTCATCCGCCGCCGCATCGCCGGCAAGGGCCATCTGCTCGACGTCTCCCCGCAGCTTTGTTTCAAGGCGTACCTGCATGCCGAGAGTGCGGCGACGGTGCCACGCCACGAAACGCTGTCGCAATTTGCGGCGCGACGGTGTTCTTCCGTGAGGACAGCTTCTGTCGAACGGAGGATGCACCCATGAACACGACATGCGCGATCGCCTTGCTGGCGCTTTCACTGGAACTGGCCCCGACCCCCGCCGCGGCCGCGCCGCCTGCTGTTGCTGCCGTGCAGCTCGCGCCCGGCGACCTGAAATGGATGCCGGCGCCGCCGGTGCTGCCCAAGGGTGTGCAACTGGCGGTGCTGAGCGGCAATCCGTTCGCGGAAGGGTTCACCACCTTGCGCCTGAAGATCCCGCCGCACACCGTACTCGCGCCGCACTGGCACCCGACCGCGGAGGGTTTCACCGTGCTGCAGGGAACCTTCCACATCGGCATGGGCGACCAGGTGGACAAGGCCGCGGCCAAGGCGCTGCCGGCGATGAGCTACGCGTCGCTGCCGGCGATGCACCACCACTACGCGTATACCGCGGACGAGGGCGTGGTCATCGACCTGAGTTTCTACGGGCCGTTCCAGATCCACTACGTGCATCCGGCCGACGATCCGTCGCGGGTGGCCGCGACGAAGCCCTGACGGCGGATCGTGCGGCGTCCTAGATGCCTGCGTGGTACGGTCGGCCGGCCACGCAGTTGTCTACTTCCCGCTGGCTGATGTGCGCGTAGGGCCGCAGGTTCACCACCGCTTGCACCATCCGGTCCTGGCGCTGCACCACGTCAGCCAACGCAGCGCAGAATTCGGGCGAGTGGGACAGAGCGAGGCCTTGCTGCTCCAGTTTGTTCTCCATCTTGTCCAGGCGGCCGGTCATCATCGCGAACACGGTCCTGGCCATGACGTGCCGGGTCATGTGCGCGGCCTTGTCCAGCGAGAGATCCACCAGCGCGATCACCGCCTCGCGGTAGCGCAGCGCCTCGGCCTTCTGCGCAGCGGAGAGCGCCAGCGGATCGTTGCCGATCTTCACCGCGCCGGAGGCGTCGATGCTGGCGTCGGGATGGCCCTTGGCGTTCATGCCCAGCGGCTCGCGATGCACCTCGGCACGCGCCGATTCGATCTCGCGCGTGGCCACGCCCGAGCAGCCCGTGCCAAGCATGGCCACGAGGATGAGGAGGGCGCCAGCCAGGCGCGGTCGATTTGCCTGAAACATGCGGGATTCCCGGGGCGGTTACTGCAGCACTTTTTCCGCGTCGACGATGGCCACGCCCTGCATCTGGCCCAGCAGGCTGTCGAACCACGGCTTGTGGGTGGCGCCGACGATGCACAGCACGCGGGCACCGGGACGTTCGCGAAATGCCGCGCGCACGTTGGCCACCATGCGCAGGTTGCGCGTCTCCCAGCCGGCGACGTAGATGCGCGCCAGGTGGCCGGGCGACTCATCGCGCATCGCCGCGCCCATGTCGGCGTCGATCTGCCTGCACAGGACCTCGGGCCGGTTGATGAAGCGGTACAGCGCCAGCATGTCGCCGCGACCGGTGAGCGTTTCCTGTTGTCTGCGATCGGCCGCCACTTCGCCCGCGCTGGCGGCCCAGGCATGGCGGATCGCGTTGGCGTAGGCGGGCACGTCGGGCACGTCCACGTTGTCGCCGGAGTGGTCGTCGACCGGATACACGCGTTGCAGGCCCAGCCGTGCGGCGAGGCGCGCGGCGATCTGCAGGTCCTCGCCGTTTCGCGTCTGCAGTTCGCGCAGACGGGTGGCCAGCGCATCGTCCAGGCCATCACCGGCGTGTCGTTCGGCCTGTGGCAACTGCAGCCACTGGGTCAGCGCCGAGGCATCGTCGCCGCTGGCGAGAAACAGCGCGGCCAGGTGCCGGCGCTGCGCCGCGTGCGGCCGTGCCGGCCAGTGTGCGAGCGACTCCTTCACCGCGGCCACCGCAGCGGGAACATCCAGGCCGGTGGCTTTCTTCGCCGCCGTGGTGTCGCTGCAATAAGTCGCGACGTCCTGCGCCGCGTAGAGCGCCGGGTTGCGCTTCATCATCGCGCAGCTTTCGCCGGGGATCGCCTCGACGGTGATGATATCGGGCCTGAACTTGGCCAGCTTCGCCAGCACCGGCTGCAAGGTATCGGCCTTGAACCCGTCGGGCATCTGCGACAGGTGCACGCTGCCCAGCACCAGCACCTGCGACGACGGACCGGCCATGCCCTGGTCCAGCCCGGACAGGTCGACCTGCGCCAGCGCCGTGCCCGACCACAGCAGCGCCGCCAGCAGGCCACAGCTCGTCCATCGATTCGTCATGCGTCGCTCCGTGGCGGCAGGTGTGGGGAAGTATTGGCGCCGGGCCCGACCTCGCCGGCCATTGCATCGGCGCGACCGCGCGCCGCCGTCACGCCATGGTGCGGGCATGCACCGACACGGGCACGTGCGAAAAGTCACGAGGGATGTCGGGAGCGCCGCAGGAAAAAAAAGCGAGGCGCGCGGCGTGGGTTCATTCCGCACGGCAGTGTGCAAATAGGAATGAAGCGTGGTGGGTATCACCTGACCCGGGGGAACGCGGTAGCGGGTCATTCGCGCCCCGGTTCGCGGCGCGTGGACGTGCGGCGGCCGCGCTGCGGCGCGGTCGCGGTGCCGTTGCGTGCTGGCATGTCGCTTGCTGGACATGGCGTCGGGGGCGGGCGATCGGACTCCGGCGGCGGGCAGGCCGCCGGGTTCCGGTTGTCACAGCCGCCTTCGCCCGGGCAACCGGCAATCCAGCGCAGGAGGCTTCTTCATGGCCACGACTCGCAAGATCACAAGCAACGTCAACAGGGGCTCGGCCAAACTGTTCGCCCTCAAACCGCACGATCACGCCGGCATTGCCAAGGCGCTCGGCATGGCACGCAGCGATTACGAAGTGAAGTGGTGGTGGAAATACGGACAGCCGGCGATCGACCTGATCCAGGCACAACTGGAGGTCAACGCCAAGCAACTCGGCCCGGTGGTGAGCCAGCTGATGCGGCTGAACGGTCCGACGCTGCAGGTCAGCGCATCGTGCTTCCCCTACGGCATCCCGGTGCCGGAGTGGTTCCGGCTCGAAGTGAATATCCGCAACGCCGGTCGCTAGAGGCCGACTGATGCATCCAAGTGGCCGGGAGCCATCGCCCGGCCGCCGTTGCCTTGCCGCGAGAACGTCATGGGCCCGACCGGCGACGTCGTCAACGTCATCCAGATCCACCCCACGCTGCGCTGCAACCTGCGTTGCCGGCATTGCTACTCGACCTCCGGTCCGGAGCAGCGCGGCGAGCTGGACGTGGAGCTGCTCGAGCGATTCCTCGCCGACGCAGCGGGGGAGGGTTACAACGCGATCGGCATGTCCGGCGGCGAACCGCTGACCTGGAAGCCGCTGCCGCGCCTGCTGGCCTGCGCGCGGTCGCTGGGTTTCGCCACCTCGGTCACCAGCAACGGTTTGCTGCTCGATGCGCGGCGGCTGGCGCAATTGGCGCCGCATCTCGGGCTGCTGGCGATCAGCCTCGATGGCGTGCCGGAGAGCCACAACCGCATGCGCAATCGCGCGCACGCGTTCGAGCAGATGCGCGCCAGGCTCGACCTGCTGCGCGCCGCCGGCGTGCCGTTCGGTTTCATCTTCACGCTGACCATGGACAACCTGCCCGAGCTGGACTGGGTCGCCGGCTTCGCCGCGACCGAGGGCGCGCGGTTGCTGCAGATCCATCCGCTGGAACAGGTCGGCCGCGCCCGCGAGTACGAGCTGCGTCCGCCGGACGACCTGGAGCTGGCGTACGGGTTTCTCGAAGTGGCGCGGCTGCAGCGGCAGTACCGGGAGCAGCTGACCTTGCAGTACGACGTGGCCGATCGCCAGCTGATCGCGCGCGAACCCTGCCGTGCCTTTGCCGGCCCGGCGGTGGCCGCGGACGTGGCCGCCGATGCGCGGCTGGCCGCGCTGGTCTCGCCGCTGGTGGTGCAGGAGGATGGCTGGGTGGTGCCGATCCAGCACGGCTTCGCCACCACCCATGCGATCGCGCGACTCGATCGCGGCCCGTTCCGCATGCAGGCTGCGCGCTGGAAGCGCGAACGCTATCCGCGCTTCCGCCATCTCGCCGAGCAGGTCTGGGCCGACATGCGCGACGCGCCGGAGCACCTGCCGTTCACCAACTGGTATGCCGCGATCACCACGGCCAGCGCGCATCGACCGGCGCGGCGGCCGCTGACGACGCCGGTGCGGTTGACGGCCTAGGCGAACCTTCGGGGGACGACATGCGCAGATGCATCACCATGGGGTTGATCGCGGGCCTTGCCTGCCTCGGCAGTGTCGATGCACTGGCGCAGCCGCCAGCGCAATCGCTGCAGCAGTTGCACAAGCACGAGGCATTGGTGCCGGTGGCGAAGGCGGCGAGCAGCGTCACGCATGTGTCTGCCCCGAGTGCGGAGCAACACGTGGCGTTGAGTGATGCGATGCTGCACGTAGTGGCGGGGCAGCCGCCGCTGCCGGCGTCGGCAACCACCACCAGGCCGGCCGCCGTACTCAGCCCGGCTGCCGCACGGGCGGCGCAGAAGTTCCATCTCGACCCGCTGGCCCTGAGCAGCGGCGAGGTGAAGGCGGTGTCCGGCAGCCATGTCGAAGTGGTCAATCCCGATACGGTTGCCGAACAGGCACGGCCGGGTTCGGTCTTCGTCACCCGCACCGGTACCGGCGCGACCCGGGTGGCGCTGTCGGCGCCGCTGCGCGCGGCGCTGCCGGCCGGGGCGCAGACATCCGCCGTGCGGCTGGGTTATGTGGTGAGCGCCACCACCGGGGCGGAGGCCAGCCCGGTGCGGCTGGCCGCGCTCATCGCCGACAACACCGGGCTGGTGCTGGACGCTGCGCATTCCGCCTGGCGCGGCGGCTTCTCGGTGGCGCTGTCCAATCTCGACGATCCCGCCGATCGGCGCCCGCTGAACACGCCGGTCACCGTGGCGATCACCGCGGCCGGTGCCTCCGACGTGACGCCCGCGCCGCTCAGCATCGCCGACGTCGGGCGCTGGCATGCGGTGCGCGTGACCGTGCCGGATTTCCCCGGCGACCGCTACCACGTGTCGGTCAGCGCCGACCCGCAGGATCGCGGCAACGCGATCGACCTGCCGGTGGTGAAACCCACCATCGAGGTGATCGCCGCCAATCCGCAGATCGCCGGCTGGGGCATCGGCCAGACCGCGATCACGCTGCGCGCCCGCGGCCTGGTCACGCCCGACGGCTATCCGGTGACGCTGCGCAACGAGCACGGCTCGCTCGACCCCACCTACGTGAAGCTCGACGCGCAGGGCGTGGCCACCGCGCGGCTGCGCTCTGATTCGGCCAGCTCCACCAGCGTGAGTGTCGCCGACGCCGGCGTGGTTTCCCAACCGGCCACCGTGGTGTTCACCGCGCCGTGGCTGTTCCTGGCCGCGGCTGTTGCCGGCGGCCTCCTCGGTGCGTTCATCCGCGGCAAGGGGCGCCGCCGAGCCTGGTACGCGTTGGCGATCGGCGTGGCGTCGGCGATCCTGATGACGCTGGCCTACGCAGTCGGCATCGACTGGGTCAGCCGCGCGCTGCCGTCGGCGCACCTGGCCACCTCCGGCGAGGCGGTGATCTTCGTGCTGGGCGCGATCGCCGCGCTGCTCGGCGTGGGCGTGCTGCTGCCGGCGGGTGGGGGAGGGAAGGACGCTTGATCGGGGGGCGCAGACGGCGGCGATAATGACGGGACTCTCCTGTGCGAGGCGCCGCGATGTCCGTTCGATCCGACGAGGCCGCTGCGAGCCCGTTGCCGCGCATCACCGGGCGCAGCAGCTCCCACTACACCCGTCTGGCGCGCATGTTCGCGCTCGAGCTGGACGTGGCCTGCGAGTTTGCGCCGGTGTACGACCTGGCCTCGCTGGACGAGCGCAGCTACACGGGCAACCCCGCCCTCAAGTTGCCGGTGCTCAGTCATGGCGGGACAGTGGTTTTCGGGACCGAGAACATCTGCCGCACGCTGGCGGAGCTCGCCCCGCGCTCCGCCGTGATTCTCTGGCCCGAGAATCTGCGTGACGCGCCGGCGCGCAACGCGCAGGAGCTGGTCTGGCACGCGATGCAGGCCCAGGTGCAGCTCGGTTTCGGCACGCAGATCGCGGGGCTTCCGCCGGACAGCATCTACTTCGTCAAGGCGGCCACGGGCCTGCGCAACGCACTGGCGTGGCTTGACGAGCGAGCGCCCTCGATCATCGCCACCCTGCCGCCGCACGATCTGGGCATGCTGGAAGTGTCGCTGTTCTGCCTGCTCGAACACCTGGCCTTCCGCACTACCGTGCCACTCGCGCCGTATGTGCGACTCGGCGATTTCGCCCGCGTCTTCGGGCAGCGGGCTTCGGCGCGAAGCACGACTTATCGGTTTGATACGCCTGCTCGGGATTGAGGCGGTCGGCCCCGGCGAAGCGCTGCACCGAGCCTGGCGACGTCAGCTCGCCTCCGCGCGCACCAGCCACACCTCGCCGCGGCGTGCGCGCGGCAGGCCGTTGAACAAGGCGAACCATGGTGCGAGCAGGCGCACGGTCCAGCCCAGCCGGCGGATGCGGCGGAACGGGCTGGAGACGGCGCGTTCGGCGCGGATGGTGAAGCCGGCTTCCTGCAGCGCCTTTTCCAGCACCCACGGGCTGAGCGGGGTGATGTGGCCCTGTTCGCGGTAGTCGATGTCGCGAAACCACTGGAACTGGCCCGTGCGCAGGAACAGCGCCTGCGAGACCGGGTTGGCGATGTTCGGCGTGGACAGCACCAGTTGCCCGCCGACCGGCAGCAGGGCGCGGATCTGCCGCAGCACCTCGCGGGGGTTTTCCAGGTGCTCGACGATTTCCAGCGCCATCACCGCGTCGAAGCCCTGCGGCCATTGCGCGGCGAATGCGCCGTTGAGGTCGGCCGCGACGAAGGGCACGTCGGTCGGCTTGAAGCTTTCGGGAAACAGGTCGCTGGCAGTGACGTGAAAACCCAGGTCGGTCAGCCGCAACGACATCGCGCCGCTGCCGGCCCCGAACTCCAGCACGCGCGCGCCCGCGCTCGCCGCGTCGACCAGCAGTTCGGTGGCCGCCTCATGCAATCCGGGGGCGGCGTAGATCGGCAGGCCCTTGTACTCGCGCATCGGCTGGCCCGCGAAGCCGGTGCGGAAGTTCTCGGCGCGCGCGCTGGCCTGGTCGGCCACGGAGGGATTGGGCATGGGCGTCGTGGTGGGCGGCTGGAGGGTTGAGGGGCGGCGGTCACACGCGCCCGGTCACCGGGATCAGGGCGCCGGTGATGGCGGCGGACTGTTTCGACAGCAGGAACACGATCACGTCGGCCAGTTGCTCCGGTTTGACCCAGCGCGTGAAGTCGGCCTTCGGCATGTCGGCGCGGTTGGGCGGCGTGTCGAGGATGCTGGGCAGCAGCGCGTTGACGGTGATGTCGCGCTCCTTGAGCTCCTCGGCGAGCGATTCGGTGAAGCGCATCACGCCGGACTTGGAGGCGGTATAGGCCGCCACGCCGGCGCCGGCCTTGAGCGCGGACGCGGCGCCGATGTTGATGATGCGTCCGCCGGCATGCAGGTGTTTCAGCGCGGCCTGGCTCGCCGCGACGGCGGTGCGCAGGTTGACCCGGTAGAGCAGGTCCCAGGTGTCCGCGTTGCCGTCGGCCACGCTCTCGTAGCGAAACATGCCGGCGATGTTGACCAGCGCGTCGAGCCCGCCCATGGCCTCGGCGGCAGTGTCCAGCGCGTTCGCCGCGGCGGCGGGATCGGCCAGGTCGACGCCGCCGATGCAGCTGGCCGCGCCGATGCCTGCGCTCGGTGCGGGGGCACGATCGATGGCGGCGACGCGGGCGCCGGCGGCCAGCGCCGCCTGCACCGTGGCGAGGCCCAGGGTGCCGAAACCGCCGGTGACGGCGACGCGCAGGTGGTCCAGTTGCATGGTGTTCTCCCGAGGCTGTCCGCCGGACAGGATAGCCTGCCGCGCAGGCCGTACAAAGAAAACGCCAGCCGATCAGCCGAACGGCAGTTCGATCGATGGGCTCTGCGGGGTGAACCAGCGTGCGCCGTCGTCGGTGATGTGCATGTCGTCCTCCAGCCGCACGCCGAACTCGCCGGGGAGGTAGATGCCCGGCTCGTCGCTGAAGGTCATGCCCGTTTCGAGCGCGCGCTTGTTGCCCTGCACGAGGTAGTACCACTCGTGCATGTCCATGCCGATGCCATGGCCGAGGCGGTGGCTGAAGTACTTGTAGCCGGGGCCGTAGCCGGCGTCGACGATGACCTTGCGCGCGGCGGCGTCCACCGATTCCATGGTGGCGCCGGGGTGAGCGGCCTTCAGCGCCGCCTGCTGCGCGCGGTGCACGATGTCGAACACGCGCTTCATCTTGTCGCTGGCCTTGCCCAGCACGAAGGTACGGGTGAGGTCGCTCTGGTAGCCGCCGACCTTGCAGCCGTCGTCGAGCATGATCACGGTGCCCTCGCTGATGTGCTGCGGCAGCGGCGAGCCGTGCGGCGAGGCGGTGAACGCGCCGACGTTGACGCTGGCGTCGCCGCGCAGGCCCTGGCGTGCGTAGGCCGCATCCACGAGGGCGGAAATCTGCTGCTGGGTCATGCCCGGCTGCAACGCCTTCCACACCGCGTGGTACACCGCCAGGGTGGCGTCGTTGGCCAGTTGCATCAGCGCCAGCTCGGCCGGGCTCTTGATCGCGCGGCAACCGGCGGTGACCGGCGTGGCGCTGACCAGCTTCACGTGCGGCGCCGCGGCGGCGATGCCGAACTGCGTGGCCGAGCGCAGTTGCTCCTCGATGCCCAGCGTGCCGGTGGCCATGCGCCATTCGGCGAGCACGCCGGCGATCAGCGCGTACGGGCTCTCGAACTCCTGCCAGGTGCGCACGTCCTTCCTGCCGAAGGCGATCTGCTCCAGCGTGCGTTCGCGCTCGAACGCCGGCGTGATGTAGACCGGGTCCCCCGATTTCGGCAGCAGCATGCCGGTGGTGCGTTCGCTGACCCACCAGTGCATGCCGGTGAAGTATTCGAGCGAACTGCCGCCGCCCATGAACACCGCGTCCATCCCGTGCTCGGCCATCAGCCGCTGCGCCTTGCGCAGGCGTCCTTCGCGCTCGGCATCGGTGATCGGCACGGCGCGCGGCGCCACCGGTTCCAGCGCCAGTATCGAGGGCGGCAGTGCACTGCCCGTGTCGCCCGCACTGGCGGTACCGGCGCCCAGCAGCGGCAGCGCAGCGGCGCCCAGCGCGGAGTGTTTCAGGAAGCGGCGTCGCGATGGCTGGAGGGTTTCATCGTGGCTCATGGGTGTTCGCCTGGCATGGAGAATGAAAGGTTCGCACACCCGGCGCGGTCACGCGCGCGCAGGCGGTCGCACGTCGGGCAGGAACACCGCCAGCAATCCCAGCAGCGGCAGGAACGCGCAGACCTGGTACACGAACACGATGCCGTAGTGGTCCGCCACCACGCCGAGCACGGCCGCGCCGATGCCGCCGAGGCCGAACGAAAGCCCGTAGAACATGCCTGACACCATGCCGACGCGGTGGGGCATCATGTCCTGCGCGTAGACGATGATCGCCGGGAAGGCCGATGCCAGCACCACGCCGATCACCACGCTCAGGCCCACCGTCCATGCCAGCCCCACGTGCGGCAGCAGCAGGGTGAACGGCGCGATGCCGAGTATCGACACCCAGATCACCTGCTTGCGCCCGATGCGGTCGCCGAGCGGGCCGCCGAACAGGGTGCCGGCGGCCACGGCCATCAGGAACACCGCCAGCAGGTGCGTGGCGGTGGTCATCGACAGGCCGAAGTGGTGGATCAGGTAGAACTCGTAGTAGCTGCTGATGCTGGCCAGGTAGAAGAACTTGGAGAACATCAGCACCATCAGCACGCCCAGCGTGCGGTGCACCACCGGCGCGGGGAACGGCGGCTGGTCCGAGGCCAGGCGCTTGCGCACGCGCTCCTCGATGTGTCGGCTGTACCAGCGGCTGACCTGCAGCAGCACCACGATGCCCAGCAGCGCCGCCAGCCCGAACCAGCCCACGTGCGCGCGGCCCAGCGTGAGCACCACGCCCGCCGCCATCAGCGGCCCCAGCGCCTGGCCCAGGTTGCCGCCGATCTGGAACACCGACTGCGCCAGGCCATAGCGCCCGCCCGAGGCCATCCGCGCCACCCGCGAGGATTCCGGATGGAACGCCGACGAGCCGCAGCCGATCAGCGCCACCGCCAGCAACAGCACCGGGTAGCTCGGCGCCACCGACATCAGCAACAGGCCGGCCAGGGTGAAGCACATGCCGACCGGCAGGGTGTACGGCAGCGGATGCCGGTCGGTGACCATGCCCACCACCGGCTGCAGCAGCGAGGCGGTCAGCTGGAAGGTCAGCGTGATCGCGCCGATCTGGAAAAAGCTCAGCGCAAACTCGCCCTTGAGCAGCGGGTAGATCGCCAGGATCACCGACTGCATCATGTCGTTGAGCACGTGCACGAAACTCACCGCGCCCAGCACGCCGTAGCGCGTGGTCGACAGCGGCGTGGTGGCCGCCGCCGCGATCACCGGCGGCGCGCCGCCCGCTTCGCTGGCGGTGGCGAGGGGGGAAGTGTTCGACACGGTGTCTTTCATGCGGGGAAGCATCACGGGTGGAGGGGTGCCTGCCGTGCCCACGCCGCACGCCGGATCGGGCCGCCGGCCGCACCGGGCAGCGCAGTCACGCGGTCGGCCATCAGCGCCGCTCAGGATACGCCGCGGGTCGCCGTCGTCCAAGCAAATGCCTGCGTCGTGCGCATTCGCATTCCGGCAACCCGTGCCGCGTCACGCGGAAGCCTTGTCGTGGAAAGCAGGTCGCGTGCTACCTGCCGGTACATGGCCGCAGGCTCCTGCGGACAGGGGTACGCTGCCATGCGCCAGGGCAGTGGTGCTAGTTTGATGCACTTCCCGCCGCATCACGGAGTCGCCCATGCCCGCTCGTCCTTCCGCCCGCTCGTCGGCCATGCGCCGGCTGGCCTGCACTTGCATGCTGGCGACTTCGCTGGCGCTGTTTGCCGGCACCGCACTGGCGCAGCAACAGCGCAGCCTGCAGGTGCCGGACCCGCAGGACACGCCGTACGCCGGCACGATCGCGCTGCATGTCGATGCCAGCGACACGGCGCAGGGCATCTTCCGCGTGCAGGAGACGATTCCGGTCACGGCCGGTGCGCTGACCCTGCTGTATCCGCAGTGGATTCCCGGCGACCACTCGCCCACCGGCCCGATCGACATGCTGGCCGGACTGAAGCTCAGCGCCGACGGCAAGCCGGTGGCGTGGAAGCGCGACAAGTACAACGTCTACGCGTTCCACCTCGACGTGCCCGCAGGCGTGTCCAGCCTGGACGTGCAGTTCCAGTACCTGTCGCCGCGCCGCGGCGGCTTCGAGATCACCGACCGCATGATGGACATGGCGTGGAGCAAGGTCGCGCTGTATCCGGCCGGGCACTACACGCGCGGCATCACGGTCGCGCCCAGCCTCACGCTGGCGCCGGGCTGGCAGTTCGGCACCGCGCTGGAAACCTCGGCGCGCAAGGGCGACACCGTCACGTTCAAGCCGGTGACCTTCAACACGCTGGTGGATTCGCCGGTCTACGCGGGGCGTTATTTCAAGCGCGTGGACCTTGCCCCGGACAGCAAGGTGCCGGTGCACCTGGACATCGTCGCGGATGCGCCGAAGTACCTGGAGATCACCCCGCAGCAGCTGAAGGCGCACCGTGCGCTGGTGACCCAGGCGGTGAAGCTGTTCGGCTCGCAGCACTACGACCACTACGACTTCCTGTTCTCGCTGTCGGACGTGCTGGCCGGCAACGGCACCGAGCACCACCAGTCCAGCGAGAACGGCCTGGACGCGGACTACTTCACCGCCTGGTCCGACACCGCGCCCAATCGCGACCTGCTGGCGCACGAGTACACCCATTCGTGGAACGGCAAGTTCCGCCGTCCGGCGGATCTGTGGACACCGAACTTCAACGTGCCGATGGGCGATTCGCTGCTGTGGGTGTACGAGGGCCAGACCCAGTACTGGGGCTTCGTGCTGACCGCGCGCTCCGGCCTGTGGACGGCGCAGCAGTTCCGTGATGCGCTGGCGATGGTCGCGGCCAATTACGACCGCAACCGGGTCGGCTTCGGCTGGCGCACGCTGGAGGACACCACCAACGATCCCACCGCTGCGCTGCGCGCGGCGCTGCCGTACCGCAGCTGGCAGATGAGCGAGGAGTACTACAGCGGCGGCCAGATGATGTGGCTGGCGGTGGATGCAAAAATTCGCAGCCTCACGCACGGGCGCAAATCGCTGGATGATTTCGCCCGTGCCTTCTTCGGCGTCGACGACGGCAGCTTCGTCACCAGGACCTATACCTTCGACGACGTGGTGGCGGCGTTGAACGGCGTGGCGAAGAACGACTGGGCGAGCTTCCTGCACGCGCGCGTGGACACGCTGGATCCCCCGCTGGCCAGCGGCCTGGCAGCTACCGGCTGGAAGCTGGTCTACACCGACCAGCCCAGCGCCTATGAAAAGCAGTACGAGAGCCGCCCGGAATCGCCGCGGCACATCTTCAACTTCGCCTGGTCGATCGGGTTGACGCTCACCAAGGGCGGCGAGATCAACGACGTGCGCTGGGACGGCCCGGCGTTCAAGGCCGGCGTGAGCACCGGCGCCACCGTGGTCGCGGTGAACGGGCAGGCGTACGGCACCGACGTGCTCAAGGACGCGATCACCGCGGCCAAGGGCAACCAGGTGCCGATCAAGCTGCTGCTGAAATACCAGGGCAGCCTCCGCACCGTGGCGGTGGACTACCACGGCGGGCTGCAATATCCGCACCTGCAGCGCATCGAGGGCACGCCGGATTACCTCGGCGACATCATCGCGGCACGGCAGTAGATCGGGCGAACCACCCGGCACGGAGGAAGGCCATGAAACCACGTCACTGGATTGCCATGCTTGCCTGCGCCCTGGCGATGGGTGCGAGCAGTGCCGCGCCGGCACGCGACGCTGCGCTGCGCGTGATGACCTTCAACGTGCGCGTGCCGGTGGACCAGGGTGCCAACGCGTGGGAGAACCGGCGCGGGCTGATGGTGCAGGTGATCCGCGCGCAGCACCCGGACGTGCTCGGCACGCAGGAGCTGACCGAGGAGCAGGGCGAATACCTCGCCGCGCATCTGCCCGGCTACGCCTGGTTCGGCCAGGGTCGCGAGGGTGGCAGCAAGGGCGAGCACATGGGCGTGTTCTACCGCACAGATCGGCTGGAGGTGCTGCGCTCCGGCGATTTCTGGCTGTCCGACACGCCGGACGTACCCGGCAGCATCACCTGGGGCCAGCCGTATCCGCGCATGGTCACCTGGGCGCGGTTCCGCCTGCGCGATGGCGGCGGCACGTTCGACTACCTCAACACGCACTTCCCCTACCGCGACCAGGACGTGCGCCCGCGCATGCTCAGCGCCGCCGAAATCCTGCGCTGGATCGACCAGCTGCCGGCCGATGCGCGGGTCATCCTCACCGGCGATTTCAACTGTGCGCCGGACACGCCGGTGCACGCGAAGCTGACCGCCGGCTTGCATGACGCCTGGATCGAAGCCGCCACGCGCTCGGGCCCGGCAAGGACGTTCCACAACTTCACCGGCACGCCCGACCGGCGCATCGACTGGATTCTCAGCCGCGGCTTCAAGGCGCGCACGGTGAGCACGGTGACCACGCATGAAGGTGCGCGCTATCCCTCCGATCACTTTCCGGTAGTGGCCGAGCTGGTGGCGACGCCGGCCGCGGTCCAATGAGCGACGCCCGGCCTGCACGAGCCTGCTGGCGGGTGATGCTGTTGGGGCGGGGGTCAGGGATTCGGGATTCGGGATTCGCAAGGTGAAGAGCATCGCCCGCGAGCGGGCTCCCGCGGGGCCCCGGCGGGTTTGAGTCGTCCTGCATTCGACCTGGCGGTGCATTCTTCACGACCGCCATGCCAGCGACGCGAGTCATGTCGCTGACCTGAGGCATGACGACCCGTGAGGCTGACGACTAGAATCGAGCGGCTGTCGCACCGGCGAATGCAGCCTTTGCCCATTCTCCGGCTGACGCAATCGCGTTCGCCCCACCATCGGAACCATCATGCGTTCGACCCTCGGCTTGCGTCTGCTTTCCCTCGTGCTGTGCCTGGCTGTGCCGCTGCCGCTGTTGGCCAAAGATGCGCCCAGCGTGGGCCAGCAACGCGAGGACGTGCTGTTCTGGACGCAGGCGCAGCGCACGGCGCAGTTTCCGCGCATGTACGAGCTGTTTCCCGCTGACCGCGTGGCGCACGGCAGCCACGTGCACGCCTTGCCCGAGGGTGAGCCGCTGGTTCCGCGCTGGGACGCCGCCGGCGTCACGCTGGCCGGCTACATGAGCGAGCACCACCTGGCTGGCGTGATGGTGCTGCAGCATGGCCGCATCCGTATTCAGCGCTACGCACCCGGCTTCGGACCCGCGCAGCGCTGGACGTCGTTCTCGGTGGCCAAGTCGGTCACCTCGACCCTGCTCGGCATCGCGCTGCGTCGCGGCGACATCCACGGCATGGACGACACGCTGGAGACCTACATCCCGCAATTGCGCGGCACCGCCTACGCCAAGGTCACCGTGCAGCAATTGCTGACGATGACCTCCGGCGTGCGCTGGAACGAGGATTACGACGACCCGCATTCCGACGTGGCGCAGATGTACCGCAGCGCCTGCGAGAACGGCCAGCCGCACGTGATCTCGTACCTGGCCAAGCTGCCGCGAGCCTGGCCCGCCGGCACGCACTGGAACTACAACACCGCCGAAACCGACCTGCTCGGCATCCTGGTCCAGCGCGCCACCGGCCAGTCGCTGGCGGGCTATCTGTCGCAGACGATCTGGAAGCCGTACGGCATGGCCTCGGACGCGTACTGGCTGAAGGACGAATGCGACGGCAGCGACACCGGCGGCAGCGGGCTCTCCGCCACCCTGGCCGACTACGCGCGCATCGGCCAGTTCATGCTCGACGGCGGCCGCATCGACGGCCAGCCGGTGATCGCCGACGCGTGGCTGCACGGTGCCATGCGCAAGCAGCAGGAGGTGGCCAGCCCCGGCCACGGCTACGGCTACCTGTGGTGGACCGATGCCGACGGCAGCTACGCCGCGATCGGCATCTTCGGCCAGATGGTCTACGTCGATCCGGCGCGGCAACTCGTGATCGTGCAGGTGGGTGCGTGGCCGCAGGCGACCTCGAAGGCGCTGGTAGCCTCGCGTCGTGCCTTCATCAAGGCGGTGCAGCGCGGCGCGGATGCATCCTCCGACGCGCCCCCGTCCCTCAACCGTTCCCGCTGAGGGCAGCCCGTGCAGCGGGCGCCGTCGAAACGCCGCCGCATCCTCATCGCGCATCGCGAGCAACGCGTAGGGCGGGCACCGCCCGCCGGCCTTTCGTGGCACGACCACGGCGGGCGGTGCCCGCCCTACCGCCCGCTTCACCCCTCCACCGTTCGCGCTGAGCGTAGCCCGTGCAGCGGGCGGAGTCGAAGCGCCGCCGTACCCGCTCACCGCCGTATGGCAAGCACCCCGTCCAGCGCCAGCTCCGCCCGGAACCCCGCCTGCTCCAGCCGGCGCGCCACCTCGCGCGGCACGTCGCGTCCGCTGGTCAGCTTGTTCGGGCTGCCGGTGTAGTGGAACAGCCGCCCGCCGCGACGCAACACCCGCGCCAGCTCCCCGTAGAACACCTGCGAGTACAGCTCGCCGGCGATGCCGAAACGCGGCGGATCGTGCAGCAGCGCATCGAACGAGGCATCGGCGAGTTGCCCGATGGCCTGCGCCGCGTCGGCGTGCTCCATCTGCAGACGACCGTCGCTGGCGGCCGGGTCGGGCGACCACGGGTTGAGCGTGCGCAGCCACAGCACGTCGGCGTTCTTCTCGAACGACTGGACGCGCGCCACGCCGGACTCCAGGCAGCACGCCGCGAAATAGCCAAGGCCGCCGCAGGTATCGAGCACCCGCTTGCCGCGCGGTTCGACCAGCGCCACCTTGCGCTGCGCATCGGCGAGCGGCGAGGCCTTGGCCGTGGGCAGCATCTTGATGCCGTCGATTTCGAACGTGGGCACGCCCCACTCGGTGGGCACCAGCTTGATCAGCGAACCGGCGAAGCGCGCCACCGGCGCGAAGTCATCGCCATCGAAAAAGTAGACCGTGCGCTCCTTCAGCTTGCCGGGGTAGGGATGGAGCGCGTCGCGCCAGCGCCAGCCGTCGGCCAGCAACGCAACCGTGTCGTGGCTGAGGCCCAGGTCGAGCGAACCGGTCCAGGTGGCGGCGCCGGCATCGCGCGCGGCGCGCAGGTCGTCGGCGATCGGGCGGGTCAGCAGCGGACCGGGATAACGGGACAAGTGGCGATTCCTGTGCCGGCAAATCGGGCCGGCTGGCCGGGCGGGCAGGTCATCCCGTCACGGTGATGGTACAGGCCCGCGCCGGTTGCCTTGCGGCGGGCGGACGGCCCTGCGGCGGGGCGGAAAGGCTTGACCACTACCGGCTGCGGCGTATAGTTGCTATGCATATGACTACTAACAAGCCAGGCAGCGATATCCTGCACGCGCTGCAGCAGCTCGGCTTCACCGAGTACGAGGCGCGCGCCTATGCAGCGCTGGTCGCCGGCGGCGAGCTCAACGGCTATGCGCTGGCCAAGGCCAGCGGCATTCCACGCGCCAACGTCTACGCGGTGGCGGGCAAGCTGGTCGCGCGCGGCGCGGCCGTGCGGGTCGAACGCACGGCCGGCGCGGCCTATGTCGCCACGGCGCCGAAACAGCTCCTGCGCGATATCGATGCCGAGCGGCGCAAGGCGGTGGGCGATGCCCGCGAGGCGCTGTCGCGGCTGTCGCGCGAGCGTCATCCGCCGATGGCACTGAACCTGCGCGACGACGAAGTACTGGAGCGCGCCGGACAGCTGATCGAAGCCAGCGCGACCAGCCTGCGCATCGCGCTGCAGCCCACCGAGGCCGCGCACCTGGCCGCGCCGTTGCGTGCCGCACGAGAGCGCGGCGTGGCCATCACCACCTTGTGCCTGGAAGGTTGCGAGGTGGAATGCGGCGGCTGCGTAGGTGACGTCCATCGCTGCGCCATGGTTTCCGGCGGCGCGCGCTGGCTGCTGGTGGTCAGCGACGATCACGCGGCACTGCTGGGCTATTTCACCGGCAGCGGCATCACGGCGATATTCACCGAGCAACCGCTGGTGGTTTCGCTGACGGCGGCCTACATCCAGCAAAGCGCCACGCTGGCGATCCTGGGCAGCGAGCTGGCCGGACGGTTCGAGGGCCTGCTGTCGGCCGAGAGTCGCCGCCTGCTCGACGGCCTGTACCCGGCCGGAGATTTCCTCGCGCACATGCGCGAACTGAGTGACGCCACGCCACGAACGGCGTGACGCGTTTCCATGCAAGAGGAGTGATGACCATGAACATGCGCAAAAACGTATTGGCAGCAGCGTTGGCCCTGGGCGGCATCGCCTTTGCCAGCGTGGCGATTTCCGCCGAAGCCCCGGCCGCGGCACCGCAGGCGCAGATGAACGCGTCGGCGATGAACTGGTTCGGCGGCGAGACTTACCTCGGCGCTCCGGCACTTGATGTAACCGCCGCGCTGGTCAAGGCCGGTGGCGGCGCCGACAACTTCAGCTTCTCCACGGCACTGGTCTCGATGCTGGGCGAAAAGACCGTCAACGCGGAGGTGGCCAAGCTCACCAAGCAGTACGGCCATGAGAACGTGACCAACTTCATCAACGGCATGACCTTCGCCGTCAACGACGGCCTCAAGCGCGCCACCGAAGCCGGCGTGACGTTGCCTGCGGCGCCGGCCGACCTCAAGGGCGCCAAGCTCGCCGGCACCCTGGTCAGCGCCGGCACGGCTGCCGACGGCAGCTGGTGGTCCGGCCTGCTGTTCGACAAGGCGCTCTCGCACGACATCCACGTCAAGGTGATGCAGGACATCGACGCCAAGTACGGCCACGGGGCCGACGAGAACACCCACAAGATCCTCAACCAGGCGATGTACGACGTTGCCCAGGCGCTGAAGGCGAAGAACGTGAAGCTGGCCTCATTGCACTGAAGGCTTTCCACGGAATCGATGCAGAAACGGAGGCACAGGCCTCCGTTTCCTTTTTCAACCCGGCGCGTCGCCGGTGGCTTCAGCGCTCACCGGAACCGGCAGCGTCGGGTGCGTGCGACCCAGCGTGATGTTCTTGCTGGCGCGGCCCCATCAGCTCGCCTGGCTCATGCAGGCCGGGGCCGCGTGGCGCGTCGTTCTTCATGGGAGGCTCCGCGGCGGGAAAACCGCAGCATCGCGCCGCGGTCTTCAGGGGTGCACGGTGCCTCGGCATGGGGTCACTCCGCGGCCGACATCACCGCCTTGAGCTTGTCCTGGTCCATGTACTGTTCGAGGTCGGCCATGCCCTTGGCAACCTCGGGGTTCGAGAACAACTCCCTGCCGGCCACCTGTCCGAGCATGTTGAAGGCCGCGCCCACGGCGCCGCTCCCCTCGTACTTGACGGCGGCCTGCATCTCCTTCTTGCAAGTCACCGTCAGCAGCGTCTCGAACAGCTGCGCCATGTCGATGTTGAACTGCTTGCGCTGCGCCGCGGGGATGGACACGTAGCGCGAGACCGCCGGGTTGAGTGACATGGCGGAGAACATCCAGTTGACCAGCACGGCCTTCTGCTCGGACGTCGTGCGCGATACCAGGCACTTCGAAAGGTCGTCGGTGTATACGCCGGCCGAGGCCGGTCGCGGCGCAACGGCCATGAGCGTGAACAGCGCCGGCGCCAGCAGGGTGGCAGTACGTCGATTCCTCATCCTTGTGATCTCGCTTGAGGTTGTGAATGGGTCGGTGGCGCGAGGCCTCGCACGCAACCGTCGGAAAGGAGAGCGCAGCCCTGCCGCGACGCCGCCGGCCGTGCGGCCGCGGCGCGCTGGAGAGCAACAGGGGGAGGTCCCCGCGAGCACTATAGCCGCGGGCACGGGCCAGGCGAAGCACACGTACTTGACCCGATAGCCCGTACCATTCGTGGGGGGCGAGGTGCCGGCGAAAACACGAACGTGATCCGTCAGTGCTTGCCCAAAGGCTGCAACCGGGCCACCTTCGACGACGCCTTCATCCAGCACATCGAAGACAAACCCGGCAACCGCCCGCGGAAGCGGCTAGGCTTTCGCACGCCGCAAGAAGTGTTCGAGCGGTCGTTCAAGCGCGCTGCACTTCGGAGTTGAATCCGCCGTCCGCGGCAGATTTGCGGACACGACCATCATCACGGGGGACCCTGGACATGAAGAAGACCACGCTGGGCGCGGCACTCGTTTCGCTTGTCTGCCTCTTGTCAGCCGCCGCGTTCGCGATGCCTCCGGCGGGCCAGGCTTCGGCGAAGGTCACGCCCGACATGATCCAGACCGGGTCCGACATCCCGCCCGACTGGAAGCAGCCGCACGGCAACTTCGACTACATCAAGCGCGACATGATGATCCCGATGCGCGACGGCGTGAGGCTGCACACCGTGATCCTGATCCCGAAGGGCGCGCACGACCTGCCGATCCTGCTTGAGCGCACGCCGTACAACACCGACAGCTTCGTGACCGGCAACAGCCCGCACATGGCCGACGCGGTGTGGTCGGGCGACAAGGACTGGGCCGACGGCAGCACCATCCTGGTCTGGCAGGACGTGCGCGGCAAGTACGGATCGGAAGGCAACTATGTCATGACGCGCCCGCCGATGGGGCCGCTGAACCCGACCACCACCGACGACACCACCGATGCCTGGGACACGATCGACTGGCTGGTGAAGAACACGAAGGAATCGAACGGCAAGGTCGGCATGATCGGCTCGTCCTACGACGGCTGGACGGTCGCGATGGCGCTGCTCCACCCGCATCCCGCGCTGAAGGTCGCGGCGCCGGAAAGCCCGATGATCGATGGCTGGATGGGTGACGACTGGTACCACTACGGCGCCCTGCGCCAGGTGAACCTCGACTACTTCAGCGGCCAGATGAGCAAGCGGGGCGAGGGGAAAAACATCCCGCGAGAAAGCTACGACGACTACACCAATTTCCTCGATGCGGGCTCGGCCGGTGCCTACGCCGAGGCCAACGGCTTCAGGCAATTGCCCTGGTGGAATCGCTTCTCCGCCCACCCGGCCTATGACGCCTTCTGGCAGTTGCAGGCACTCGACAGGCTGCTCGTCGCGCATCCTTCCAGCGTGCCCACGATGTGGCTGCAGGGCCTGTGGGACCAGGAGGACATCTACGGCGCCGTGCATGCCTGGGAGGCGCTCAAGAGGGCCGGGCACGGCGCCAACAACCACCTTGTCATTGGGCCGTGGTGGCACAGCCAGATCAACCGCGCCGGCTGGAACATGGGGCCGCTCAAATGGCCGGGCGACACCACCGCGCAGTTCCGCCAGAACGTGATGATCCCCTGGTTCAACCACTACCTGCGTGGCACCCCGCTGCCCAAGCCGCTGCCAGAAGCCATGATCTACAACGCGGTCGGGCAACACTGGGACAGTTTCGCGAACTGGAAGCCGGCCAGCGAGCAGTCGCTCACCCCGCTCTACCTGCAGGCAGACATGGGCCTCGGCTTCCAGCAGCCGACCGGCGGCAGCGACAGCTACGTCTCCGACCCGGCCAAGCCCGTGCCTTACCTGCCGCGCCCGATCCCGCAGAAAAACGACCGCTGGCGCACCTGGCTGGTCCACGACCAGCGCTTCGCCGAAACCCGGCCCGACGTGCTCACCTACGTCACGCCGGTGCTGACCCGCACCGTGAAGGTCCAGGGCGCGCCGGTCGCCGACATCTTCGCCAGCACCACCGGCACCGACGGCGACTTCGTGGTCAAGCTGATCGACGTCTACCCCGGCACCGATCCGACCGATCCCGCGATGGGCGGCTACGAGCTGCCGGTCTCGCTGGACATCTTCCGCGGCCGCTATCGCAGGAGCTTTGCCGACCCGTCGCCGATCCCGCCGAACCAGGTGCAGGAATACAAGTTCCGCCTGCCGACCGTGAACTACGAGTTCAAGCCCGGCCACCGGATCATGGTGCAGATCCAGTCCAGCCTGTTCCCGCTCTACGACCGCAACCCGCAGAGCTACGTGCCCAACATCCTCTTCGCCAAGCCATCCGACTACCGCAAGGCCACGGTGACGATCGAGCACGGGGGCGATGGGCGCAGCGCCGTGCTGTTGCCGGTGATAGCGGGGGTGGCCAACGGCGATTGACCCGAACCTCGATCCGCTCTCGGCGCATCTGCCTGACGAGGAAACTTACGCGGCGTCGATCGGCTTGAACATGGTGATGTCCGTTTCCACGAAGCCGAGCTTGACATACAGCGAATGGGCCGCCTGGTTATGGCCGAAGACGTGAAGGGCGATTCCCTCCAGGCCAAGATGGGCGACTTTCTGCTCGAGCGCGGCGAATGCACGTGCCGCGTGGCCTTGGCGACGATATTGCGGAGCGATGACGACATCGTAGATGTAGGCTACCCGACGTCCGCCTCGCTCCTTCACCGCGAACCAGAGGGTCCCCACCGGCTCGTCGACGGGTCCGGTTATGGTGAAAAGGCAGTTGTCGCGCGTCGCCGCTCCCTGGGGCAAAAGCTCGTCAAGCTGCGTGCGCGCGCGGTCAACCGCGTTCTCCGGAGGCCAGTCGCCCGACCTCACTTTCTCTTGCGCATAGCCAGGAATCACGGCGTCACGCCAGGCTGCGAACTCGGCTTCGGTGATTGGACGCAAAACCGGCATGTCGCCCCCCTTGCGCGGCGGATTCTACCTCACGGACAGTGGGATCAACGCCAGGAATTTCCGCTCCCGCGCCTCGGTGAACTGTCCGTCTGACGAGGTGGCGCTTCTTCCGCTTGGACGAATTGTTAGGCATTACGCCAATGGCGATATTACGATCCTGCGCTGTTCACGCGTCGCTTCAACACCAATTGAACGGTAACGTTCGAAAAAATAGTCTTAATCTTTTCAGACATTTCTGGATAGTCAGACGTACTTATTGGTGTGCCACGAAGATTAAGCTCCGTATAGGCATCAATCTCAGAAGTGCAGCTCCCGACAGCTGCGTGCCCAACTGTCTCAGCACTAGATACCCCGTCGTCAAATTGTGGAATAGCTGCTTTGATGCAGTTCATAGCATTCGAGAGCGCGTAATCAATGTCTTGGCTGCTCGGCTTGTTGATCGCTTGCTTTGGCTCAGTTGCGCACGAGGCCAGAATAAGCACCACGCTCGTTACGAAGACTACGCGGCAAGTGGCCGAGATGAACGTGCTTATAAATTTATGATTCATGGAATCCCGCCCTGAATTGGTGCCTAACGAGGTTGTAGAAAAAGTCCTTGGTCAAGAAATTTGCCGATTTCCGGGGGTACTTCGACCCCTCCCAAGGTGCTGCGCGTCGATTCTAGCGCCTCCTGTGAGGGCGATTTTCGGCGCCGCCGCGATCAACTTGGCAAACCGACTTTTTCTACAACCTCAACGCTTGAGTTAAGCGGCGGCGAAGCCGGAGAGTTCCTACGCAAAAGTGGACACCGGTTGGTTAGCCGTACTGTGCCTCGAACTCGATGGGAGAACGATAGCCCAAGGCAGAGTGTAAGCGCTTGCTGTTGTAGAAATCGATGTAGCTGCGCACGGCGCTTCGCAGCGAGCCTTCGGTGCAGAAGCTGTCGCGGTGATACATGTCCGATTTCATCGACTTGTTCCACGACTCCATATGCGCGTTGTCGGTCATTCGATGCGGGCGGTTCACGCTCTGCACCAAGCCCGCCCTGGCCAGCATGCGTTTGAAGTCGCTGGCCAGAAACTCCACCCCGCGATCACTGTGCAGCAACGTGCCGGGCGGCGGTTTGCGTTGGCGCAACGCCGCTGCCAACGCCCGGCGCGTCAGGTTGGCCGTCCGGTCCGTTCCCAGCGACCAGCCCAGCAGGCGCCGCGAATAGCGATCCATGACGGTGGCGAGGTAGCGCCATGAACCCGATACTTTCAGATAGGTGACATCGGTGACCCAGACCTGATCGGGCCGATCCACCGTCAGCTCGTGCACCTGGTTGTCGACGCTGGCGAAGAAGCGATCGACACCCGGACAACGTCGATACAGATCGGCAGAGCAGCCACGGATGGCATGGTCCCGCATCAAGCGCTCGACCCGGCGGCGTCCGACGGATTCACCGTTGCGTTGCAGGCCGGCGTGGACCCGCGGGCTACCGTAAGTCTGCCGGCCTTCGGCGTGCACGTGGCGAATGCTCTCAAGCAGTCGTGCATCCTCCTGCGCACGCGCGCTCGACGGTCGATCCCGCCAGGCGTAATACCCGCTTGGACTGACCCCGTACAGCCGGCACAACAGCCTCACCGGGTGGTGCTCTTGCTGACGGATGAAGGCGAAGATGTCGGCCTTGGACTGGAAGTGAACGCGATCGCTTTTTTTAAAAGGTCATGCTCGATCTTCAGCTGCTCGTAGGCCTTCTTCACCCGACGCAGCTCCTTCAGCTCCGCTGCCACGGCTTTGTCGACCGCCACACCCTTCGTCATGATCAATCCCTCGCGCGCCTGTTTGCGCCAACGAGACAGCATGAACGGGTGGATGTAAAGCGACTGGGCAACGTCACCCACCGCGACGCCCGGTAACAGGCTCAAACGGACAGCGGTTGCCTTGAATTCCTGGGTATAGCGGTAGGTGGTTCGTGGACCTGGTTTGGGCATCTTGTGGACTCCTGAAGTGGTAGTTCAGGGTGTCCACTAAAGCGTAGGAACTATCCCGTCCGCCTTGAACGAACTGTTAGGCAGCCTGTAGCTCACCTGAGCTGCCCTGTGATTGCTGCAAGCAGCAGCGTACCGCCAACGCACACTACGAAGATGCCCAGTGATATAAAACATTTGCGACGATACCGCAGCCCCTCCTCAGTGAGCATGTCGGAGCTAAGTAGTACGTTGGCAGGATTCCATAGCGTGTCGCGACCCCAGAGCTTGATGCCCGGACGAGCGCAGCGAACGGTCTTGATGGCGTAGACGACACACGCGAGCAAGGTGATGAGAGCTGTGAGCCAAACGGCGACAAAAACTGCAAGCGCCGCACCCACAAAAATCTGGGACATTCCTGTCTCCCTGCCTAACGCTAAGTAGACCCCAAAAATGGGGTGTTGCTCGGAGCATGCGGCTCCACTTTCCATCGTTCAAGCGGGGGATTTCTGCGACGGATCATCCGGTTGCGCCGCGGTGTGGGGGCGGGTACGGGGTTTGCGGCTCGGTGTTATCCGGCACATTTGAGGGTGTATGAGTTACACCCTCGGGAGTGGGGGTGTAACGGGGACGAAAGTGCCGGGTTTTCGTGTGGTGGGGCGCCGGATTTTCGGGCGCGGTCTGGCCAGCGGGCCAATGGGGGCTTGCGGTGCGACATGCGCCTGGGTCGCCGGATCGCGTCGGGACCGGCAATCATCCGGTAGCGGTCGGGTCAGCCGCCGCGACTCCACTCGCGTGCCGCCTCCGCAAACGCCACGCAATCCGCGAAGCGGTTGTACAGCGGCGCGGGCGAGATGCGGATCACGTCGGGTTCGCGCCAGTCGCCGATGACGCCGTGGGCCATCAGATAATCGAACAGTGCGCGGCCGCGTTCGCGGCCTTCGATCACGCGGATGGAGAGCTGGGCGCCGCGGCGTTCGGGGTCGGCGGGGGTGACGACCTGCAGTACGTCGGCCAGTTGCGTCTGCACCAGCCATTCGAGGTAGCCGGTGAGCGCCAACGATTTTTGGCGCAGGGCATCCATGCCGGCGCGGCGGAAAATTTCCAGCGACACGCGCAGGGGGGCCAGCGCCAGGATCGGCGGGTTGGAGAGCTGCCAGCCGTCGGCGCCGGGCGTGGGCACGAACCGGGGGCCCATCTGGAAGCGCGTGGTCTTGTCGTGGCCCCACCAGCCGGCGAAACGCGGCAACACGGCCTTGGCGTGGCGCTCGTGCACGAAGGCGCCGCCGACGGCACCGGGTCCGCTGTTCAGGTATTTGTAGCTGCACCAGATCGCGAAGTCGGCGCCGCTGTCGTGCAGTTGCAGCGGCAGGTTGCCGACGGCGTGGGCGAGGTCGAAGCCCACGGTGCAGCCGTGCCGATGCGCCAGCGCGGTGATGGCCTTGAGGTCGAACGCCTGGCCGGTGCGGTACTGCACGCCGGGCAGCATCACCAGGGCGATGCGCGAGCCGTGTTCGGCCAGCACGCGCTCGATGGCGGCGATGGAAACAATGCCGTTCGGCTCGTCGGCTTCCAGTTCGATCAATGCCGTGGAGGGATCAAAACCGTGGAAGCGGATCTGCGATTCCACCGCGTAGCGATCGGTGGGGAAGGCGCCGGCCTCGATCAGGATCGCCGGGCGTTCGGCGGTGGGGCGGTAGAAACTCACCATCATCAGGTGCAGGTTCACGCCCAGGGTATTCATGGCCACTACTTCGGTGGGCAGCGCACCGACCACGGCGGCGAGGTCGTCGCGCACGAACTCGTGGTAGTCCATCCACGGCAGGCGACCCTTGAAGTGGCCTTCCACGCCCAGCTCGCCCCAGTAGTCCAGCTCCGCGTTGACCGCCTCGCGCACGGCGCGCGGCTGCAGGCCGAGCGAGTTGCCGCAGAAATAGGCGCTGTCGCGGCCTTCGTGCGGCGGGATCAGGAACTCGTCTCGGAACGCGCGCAGCGGATCGGCGGCATCGCGGGCGGCGGCCCACGCAGCGGTGGGCTGGTAGTCGGGCATGGTGGTGTCCTGTTTCGGTGGGAGCGGCTGGCGCGCTTTTCGTCGGCGCGACGGAGAGCATCGTGCGCGAGCGCGCTCCTGCAGGGGTTGCGGATCTATTTCAGTTGGACGGCCAGCGCATCGCAGCCCTTGTCGAAATCGGCCTGCCATGCGCTGCCGGCCTGGGTGCGGGTCGGGCGCACGCAGCGCAGCTGGATCGCGTAGCCGTGCTTGAACCAGTAGTGCTCGGTGTAGCTGAAGGCGGTGCCGTTTTCCTGCGCGGTGTAGAGGTTGCTGTTCGGTACCGGCGGCACCTTGTCCTGCTGGTAGCCGGGCAGGGCCAGCGCCTTGGCCGTGGCCTGGGCCATGAACTGGTGGAAGCTGCTGATGTCCGGCACCCGGGTGACGGTGACGGTGACGCGGGCCAGGCTGCTCTTGCCGGTGGGCGAGGGGTCGGGCACCTGGAACACCTGCGCCTCGGGGTCGCCTTCGGTCTGCATGATCGGCAGCCAGTTGGCGGGCGTGTCGAAGGTGATGTTGCCGCCGGCCATGCTGACTTCCGCGGCGTGCGCCGTGCCGGCCAGCAGCAGGGTGGCGACGAGCGCCAGTGTGGTCGTGCGAAGCAGGTTCATGCGGACTCCGGTCGAGAAGGGTCGGGGGCGAAACGATGCCTGGGCAGGCCCAGCCACTCCAGCGCGGTGCCATGGAACAGTCGCTCGCGCCCGGCCTCGTCCAGGCCGAGCGCCTCGATGCCGCTGCCCGGCACCTGTTCGCCCAGCGGGAAAGGATAGTCGGTGCCGAGCATGACCTGTTCGACGCCGGTCACATCCAGCAGGTAACGCAGGGCATCGTCGTCGTGCACGCAGGAGTCGAAATAGAAGCGCTTGAGGTATTCGCGCGGGTTGCGCGGGTTGTCGGTGGCCACCAGATCCGGGCGCATGCGAAAACCGTGCTCGATGCGGCCGATGGTGTACGGAAAACTGCCGCCGCCGTGGGCCAGCATCACGCGCAGCTTCGGCAGCCGCTCCAGCACCCCGCCGAAGGCCAGGCAGCAGGCGGCGCGGGACTGCTCCGCGGGCATGCCGACCAGCCACGGCATCCAATACTTGGGCATGCTGGCCATGCCCATCATGTCCCATGGATGCACCAGGATCGCCGCGCCGAGATCGGCGGCCGCCTCGAAGAACGGGAACAGCTCAGGCGCATCCAGGTTCCAGTCGCCGCAGTGCGAGCCGATCTGCACGCCTTGCAGGCCCAGCTCGTCGATGCAGCGCTCGAGTTCGCGCACCGCCAGCTCCGGCGCCTGCAGCGGCACCGTGCCGATGCCCGCGTAGTGGCGCGGGTAGTCGCGGCAGATGCCGGCCATGTGGTCGTTCAAGTGGCGATGCAGTTCCAGCGCCTGGTATCCCGGTGCCCAGTAGGAGAACAGCACCGGCACGGTGGAAATCACCTGCACGTCGACGCCGAAGCGCGCGTAGTCGTCGATGCGCGTCTGCGGATCGAACGCCGAATCCCACACTTCGCGGAAAAACCTGCTGTCCTTGTAGATGCGGTGGCGGCCGTCGGTATGGGTCATCACCGGGAAGCGGTCGTCGCCGTACTTGGCTGCCAGGTTCGGCCAGTCGCGGGGCAGGATGTGCGCGTGGGTGTCGATCTTGAGCATCCGTGCAGTGTAAAACCTCCGGGCGCCGCCGTCGCCTCACTGGTTTTTGCGGGAGCGCACCTTGTGCGCGAGCTCTTTCGCCACGGGAGGATCCAGCGCGCGCAGGGTGCGCTTCTACCGGTCGGGCAGGGCCGGCTCGGGCCGGTGGCGGTTGATGACGTGGGCAAGCGTATCGATGTTGTCCACCAGGCGATCGCTGATGCGGCCCAGCAGGTCGACACTGGCAGCGTCCGCGCCCGCAGTGCGGCGAACCAGCGCGCGTTGCGCGGCACGCAGGTCGGGCAGCCCGGTGAGCGGTGCCTGCTGGCGCAACGCGTCGGAGATGGCATGCAGTGCGCGGATGCATTCCCCGATAAAGTCGGCCAGCCCGGTCGACGGCGGCAACCTGGCGAGGTCGCCCAGCATCGCTTCCAGCGTCATCGCGGTGCGCGCCAGCCGGTTGCCGTTGGCGAGCAGCTGGCGTGCCAGCGCCAGCAACGCAGGAGGCGTCGCCGGCTCACTGCGCATGCGCTCGATCGACGCCTGCGCATTGATCCGGGCCGTGCGTGCGGCGGAGCGAATTTCGCCGCGCACCACGCCGCCGCATCCGGCCAGGTGGCCCAGGTAATCAGCATAGGCGTCGAGCATGCTGGCCAGGGCCTCGCGCGCGCGACTGCGCTCCCAGGTCGGCCACGCCACGTAGGCGAACAGCGCAATGCCGCAGCCCAGCGCGGTGTCGATCACGCGGTCGAGCACCGCGGCATCGGGCGCCACGCCCTCGAACGAAAGCAGGATCACCACGGTGCCGGTCAGTGCGGCCACCGCGATGCCGTAATGCGCGCCGGCCAGGTAGCGGAACGCCATGCACAGCACGGCCATCAGGGCGAGATGCGCCCATGGCTGGTCGGGCGTGATGGACAGCAACATCGTGGTAAGCACCAGGCCGAGCACGGTGCCCAGCACGCGCAACAGGCCGAAGTTGAAGGTGGCGGCGAAATCCGCGCGCAGCACGATCGCCGCCGTCATTGGCAGCCAGTAACCGTGCGGGAGATGCAGCCAGCGCGACAGCGCCAGGGTCGCGGTGAGGCACACTGCCATGCGTACGGCGTGGCGGAACGCCACCGAGCGCGGCGTGAGGCTGGCGCGCAGGGTGGCCCGGATCGCCGTGCTGCGCAGGGTCGCCGGCAGGCGCGTTTCCGCTGCGCTGGCGCGCAGCTCGCCGCGGCTGCCGGCCCAGTCGGCGTTGCGCACGGCTGCCGCAAGCTGACCGATCAGCGCATCCCGATGCGGCGCCAACCCGTCACCCTCGTCGTGCCGCGCGCGCAAGGCCTGCAGCAGCGTGTCGGCGCGTGCGGGCGAATCGCCGTGCTCCAGCGCGTCGGCAATCGCCGCGAGCACCTCGGCCGCGCCATCCCGGAAGCCGGCCTGCAAGGCAGGGCCGGCATGCAGCTCGGCGATGGCGGTGAGTTCCAGGCGGATTCGCTCGGCCAGTTCCAGCAACACGCCAAAGGCTTCCATCGCGCGCCCGTGGGCGCGGTGGCGCCCCAGCAGGGTCTGCTGAAGGGTGGTCATCGCCTCGGTCAGCGCCGGCACGTCGGTGGCGTCGTGGCGTGTTTCGCGCGCCAGCGTGGCCAGCCCGCGGTACACCTCGACCAGCGCATGGCGCTCGGGCCAGTAGCGCTGCAGCGGCCACGCCGCCAGCGAGAACGCGGCCAGCAGCAGGCCGCCGGCGAAGATCAGCGCCGCGCCGCCCAGTGCGCCGGGCAGCGGCTGCGGGGTGGCGGCGGTGATCACCAGCAGGATCATGCTGGTCATGCCGGCGCGTGCCGTGTCCGGGCCGAACACCACCAGCAGGCCGCCGAAGAAACCGAGCGCCGCCGTAATCGCCAGCAGTGGCAGCAACTGGTCGCCGAGCAGGAAACCCGCCAGCGAGGCCAGGCCCGCGGCCAGCGCGTTCAGCAGCAACTGCCGCAGGCGCTGGCGATACGGCCCGGGCTGGTCGGAGAACATCGCATTCAACGCGCCGCTGGCCACCGCCAGGCCGATCGTCTGGTGGCCTGTCGCCATGCCGGCAGCCAGCGGCAGCACCACGGCAGCGGTGTTGCGCACGACCACCCGCCACGGCACGTTCGGCCGCTTGACCTGGGTCAGGCTTTCGATGGCGTGGGCGCGCAGCGAATAGCTGTTGGAAGACATGGAGAGGGCGCCGCGGGGAGCGGAAAACGAGTATCGCAAAAAGCCGTGCTGCCCGTGCCCGCGAATCGCCGGGGTAGGGCGGACACTGTCCGCCGGCTCTTCGTCCCGCCGCGCACGGTGGCGGGAGCGGCGGGCGGTGCCCGCCCTACGGTTTGAGGTTGCTCAAGCCCGGCCGGCGAACTCGCCGGTGAGCGTGTTAACCCACACCTTTTCGTCGACGCTGATGTACTCGGGCACCTGCACTTCGATGCCGGTGTTGAGCTTGGCAGGCTTGTTGCGCTTGGTGGCGCTGGAGCCTTTCATTTCCGGCGCGGTATCGACCACGGTCAGCACCACGCTGGTCGGCACCTGCAGGCCGACCGGGGCGTCGTCGATCAACTGCACGTAATAGCCTTCCAGGTCCTCGACGATGTAGCCGGCGTTGTCGCCGACCAGTTCCGGCGAAAGCAGGTACTGGGTGTAGTCCTCCGCGTCCATGAACACGAACGCGTCGCCGTCCATGTAGGAGAAGTTCGCCGCGCGGCGGACCAGGTCCATTTCCTTCAGGTCGTCGTCGGCGCGCAGGCTGAGGTCGTACTTGCGCGCACCGGGAATCGAATACATGGTGAAGCGGAAGGTGACGTTGCCGCCCCGCGCGGTGGGCGCGCTGCGCTCGATGTCGCGCACCTGGTAGACGGTGCCGTCGTGCTCGACCACGTTGCCTTTCTTTACGTCGGAAGCTTTCATGGGTTTGGGGCCGGGAATAGGGAATGGGGAATAGGGAATGGCAAGAGCGGTACTGGGCGACAGTGGGGCAGGGTGGCGGGAACCGGCTTTTCCTATTCCCTATTCTCCATTCCCTATTCCCTGGCGGCTACTTCGCCGCCAGCCGCACCGCGCCGTCCAGCCGGATCGTCTCGCCGTTGATGTAGCGATTGCCCAGGATGAAAGCGACGGTGCTGGCGTATTCGTCCGGCCGTCCCAGTCGCGAGGGGAAGGGGATCGAGGCGGACAGCGATTGCTGCACGGCCTCGGGCATGCCGTCGACCATCGGGGTCCAGAAGATGCCCGGCGCGATGGTGGCCACACGAATGCCGAAACGCGCCAGCTCGCGCGCCATCGGCAAGGTCATGCCGACCACGCCGCCCTTCGATGCCGAATAGGCGGCCTGGCCGATCTGGCCTTCGTAGGCGGCGACGCTGGCGGTGTTGATGATCACGCCGCGCTCGCCGTCCTCGCCGGCTTGGTTGTTCTGCATCAGCGCCGCGCCGGCCTTGGCCACGTTGAAGCTGCCGACCAGGTTCACCATCACGGTGCCGGAGAAGTTGGCCAACGGCATCGGGCCTTCCTTGCCCAGCACGCGGCCCGCGCCGAGGATGCCGGCGCAGTTGATGACCACGTTGAGTCCGCCCAGCGCGTGATGTGCAGCGGCCACGTTGGTGGCCACGCCCTCTTCGGAGGTGACGTCGGTGCGGAAGAAGCGGGCGGCGTCGCCCAGTTCCCTCGCGGCGGCCTGGCCCTTCTCGTCGTTGACGTCGAACAGTGCGACGCGGCCGCCGTGGGCGACGAAATGCTGCGCCACCGCGTGGCCGAGACCGGAGGCGCCGCCGGTGATGATGGCCTTGACCTGATCGAGCTGCATGGGTGATCCCCCGAAACGGATGCGGAAAGCCGCCAATGGTAGCCGAGCCGCCGCGTATGCTGCAGGCTGAACGCAAAACACGCCCGGCTGGCCGATTCATGCCCGGTTGGGGGTGTCGGCACCAGCGTGTCGTCTGACCGCACAGCATCGTCAGGCGGTTGTCGGTACGATGCACGCGGTTCCTGGCCCACCAAGTGGAGATCCATCATGAAAAAGTTGCTTGCTCTGTCTGTTGCATGCGGCACGATGCTGATGCTGGCCGGCAGCCCCGTATTGGCGCAGGAACACGGTCGGGGCCACGACCGCGATCGCCACGGGCAGAACGACCGTGACCGCAGCTACGACCATGATGGCGACCGTTACGTGCGCTACGATCGCGACAACGACCAGGGGCGTGGCCACGGTCGCGGCCATGGCCGCTACAAGAACTGGCACGACCGCGGTCGCCACGAGGGCTGGTACAAGCGCGGCGGCTACCTGCCGGTGGAATACCGCAGCACCCGCTACGTGGTATACGACTGGCGCGACGCCCGCCTGCGGGAACCGCCGCGTGGCTACCACTGGGTGCGCAGCGACAACGGCGACTTCCTGCTGGTGGCGATCGCTACCGGCGTGATCGTCGACCTGCTGCTCAACCAGTAAGCCGGCTTGACCGTGAAGGCGTGCCCGCATCCGCGGGCACGCTTTTTTTTTCAGGCAAACCGGTGCAGATATGCAGGAGCGCAAGGCGGGCAGTGCCCGCTCTACGCGTTCGGGTGGTCTTCCAGCAACTCTTGCAGCGTGGCCTGTGGCAACTGCGGGAAAGGGGTGACGGGCGCGGGCGGATTCGCCGCCGCCTGCAGCTCCTTCTGCCATACGCCCACGTCCCACCACCGGCCGAGCTTGTAACCGCACTGTCGCCACACGCCGGTCGACGTGAAGCCCATCGCCTCGTGCATCGCCACGCTGGCCACCCCGGGCAGGGTGATCACGCCGACGGCCTGGGTGATGCCCTGCAGCCGCATCACGTCCAGCAGCACGCCATACAGCTGGCGCGCGATGCCGCGGCGCTGTGCGTCGGCGCGCACGTAGATCGAGGTCTCGGCGATCCAGTCATAGGCGGCGCGTTCGCGGAAGCGGCCGGCGTAGGCGTAGGCCAGCACCTCGCCGGCTTCTTCCCACACCAGCCACGGGTAGTGTTCGAGGCGCGCGCGCAGGCGTTCGCGCATGGCTTCCACGCCGGGCAGTCCGGTTTCGAAGGTGGCCACGCCGTCGCTGACCGATGGTGCGTAGATCGCGTGGATGGCGGCGGCGTCTTCGTCGCGGGCAGTGCGAATGGGTGTCATGGGCTCACAGCTCGCGGATGAAGAAGCGGTCGCAGCTGAAATGCCCGGTGCCGCCCATCGGCGCGCACAGCGCGGTGAAGCCGCTGCGCTTGTACAGCGCCTGCGCCGCGTCCATGCCGGTCAGCGTCTCCAGGTAGCAGCGCCGGAAGCCGTGCGCGCGGGCCGCGTCGAGGCAGCGCTGCATCATCGCCGTGCCGGCACCGATGCCGCGCGCGGCGGGCAGGAAATACATCTTGCGCAACTCGCACACGTCCGGCTCCGCGTTTTGCAAGGGCGCGACGCCGCCACCGCCGATCACCGTGCCGTCGCGCTCGAGCACGAAATAGCTGCTGCGCGGTTGTGCGTAGGACTCGTACATCGTGTCGACTTCGGCGTCATGGATCGCGAAGCCGGGGCCGTCGGCGCCGAACTCGGGCATCACGGCGCGGATGATCGCGGCCATCGCCGCGTTGTCGCCCGGTGCGATCGGGCGGATCAGGAAGTTTTCGCTCATGGGGTGTGGTCGGGAGTGAGATAGGGGAGGCCGGCCTTCATCACGAAGACCGGATGCTGGAGTGCGTCGATCTGCGTGCTCGGATCGCCGCTGAACGCGGCGAGGTCGGCCGCCAGGCCGGGTGCGATGCGGCCCAGGCGCTGCGACTGGCGCAGGATTCTTGCCGCCACGTCGGTGGCCGCGTGCAATGCCTGCGCGGGCGTCATGCCGCCGGCGACCATCGCTGCTGGCTCGCGCCAGTTCTCGCCGTGCGCGAACACGCCGACGTCGCTGCCGTTGCCGATCGTGACGCCCAGTTTCAGCGCGGTGCGGAAGGCGTGGTCGGCTTCGCGCATGCGCTCGGTCGGTTCGCTCTTGCCGGGCACGTAATGCTGGAAATATTCCGCGGTGGCCTCGACCGCGGTGAGCGTGGGCTCGTAGGCGATGCCGTGCTGCTTCATCAGCCTGAAAGTGGCCTCGCTGGCGCCGTAGCCGTGTTCCACGCTGTCCACGCCGGCCTCCACCGCCATGCGCACGCCGGCGTCGCTGGCGGCGTGCACGGCCACCGGGCGACCGATCTGGTGCGCGGTGTCGACCAGCGCCTTCAGTTCGGCGGCGGTGAAGGTGGGCGCGGTGCCGCCGTCCGGGCCGACCCGGTAGTCGCCGTAGATCTTGATCCAGTCGGCACCGCGCGCGGCCTGTTCGCGCACCGCGGCCATCGCGGCATCGACGCCGCTGACTTCCTGCGCGCCGCCGGGCAGGGTGATGTCCGGACGGAAGCCGCGCGGGCCGGGGCCGTAACTGGCGGTGGCGACGATCGCGCGGGTGGCCACGAACAGCCGCGGGCCGGGGATCAGGCCTTCGTCGATGGCGCGCTTGACCGACACGTCGGCGTAGCCGGCACCTTCGGTGCCCAGGTCGCGCAGCGTGGTGAAGCCGGCAAGCAAGGTGTCGCGCGCATGCTTCGCCGCCAGCAGCGTGCGGTAATCCTGCGGCTCGGTCAGCACCTGGTCGTTCCACAACGTCTCGTTGTACGGATGCAGGAACAGGTGCGAGTGCAGGTCGATCAGGCCCGGCGTGAGCGTGGCGCCGGGCAAGGTGATGCGGCGTGCGTCCGCAGGCGCGTCGATCGAGCCGGCCGGGCCGACCGCCGAGATCATGCCGTCGCGCACCAGCACGGCCCAGCCTGCGTGTGCGACGTCACCGTCGGCGGTCCACACGCGATCGGGCAGCAGCAACCAATCACCCTTCGGCGTGGCGGCGCTGGCGGACAGGCTGCAGAGCAGGATCAGCAGTGCCGCTGCCGCCCGCCACCAGGTCATCAGGCTCGTGCGCATCGCTTCGTCTCGTCAACCGAAAGCCGATGATAGTGATCGCCATCGGGATTTCGCGAGTGGCTCAGGCCGCGGCGGTGCGTGCCCGGGTGACCCGGCTGGCGGTTTCCTTGTGCAGTTGCGCGGCCAGCCAGGCGCCGGTGGCGACCAGCAGGTCGAGGTCGATGCCGGTTTCCATGCCCATGCCGTGCAGCATGTAGACCACGTCTTCGCTGGCCACGTTGCCGGTGGCGCCCTTCGCGTACGGGCAGCCGCCGGTGCCCGAGACCGCGCTGTCGATCACGCGCACGCCTTCCTCCAGGCAGGCCAGGATGTTCGCCAGCGCCTGGCCGTAGGTGTCGTGGAAATGCACGGCCAGCGCGGCGATCGGCACTTCCTGCGCCACCGCGTGCAGCATCGCGCGCGCCTTCGCCGGCGTGCCGACGCCGATGGTGTCGCCCAGCGAGATTTCGTGGCAGCCCAGCTCGTGCATGCGTCGCGCCACGCGCACCACGTCGCTTGCCGGCACCTCGCCCTGGTACGGGCAGCCGAGCACGGTGGAGACGTAGCCGCGCACCTGCACGCCGTCGGCCCGGGCCTGTTCCATCACCGGTATGAAGCGCTCGATGGATTCGTCGATCGAGGCGTTGATGTTCTTGCGGTTGAACGCTTCGGATGCCGCGGTGAACACGGCGATTTCGGTGGCGCCGACTGCGCGCGCGCGCTGGTAGCCCTGCAGGTTCGGCACCAGCACCGGGTAGCTCACGCCCGGCACCTTGCGGATGCCGGTGAACACCTGGGCGGCGTCGGCCAGTTGCGGCACCCATTTGGGGCTGACAAAGCTGGTCGCCTCGATGGTCTTGAGGCCGGTGGCGGAGAGCCGGTCGATCAGTGCGATCTTCACCTCGGCCGGCAGCAACGTCTTCTCGTTTTGCAGGCCGTCGCGGGCGCCGACTTCGACGATGCGGACGTGGTTGGAGGTGTTCATGAAAAAGCTCCGGAGGACGCGATGTCCTTCTCCCTCCGGCGACTGAAAGGAGTCCCCTTGGGGTGAGAAGGTGCCCCGAAGGGGCGGATGAGGGTGCGAGGCTAATGCGGACATTTCGCTCCGGCCGAACCCTCACCCCAACCCCTCTCCCACTGGGAGAGGGGCTTAGAAGCTACTCGGCGAAGCGGACCAGCACCGCGTCGGCCTCGACAAACTCGCCCTGCGCGGCATTCACGCTCTCGATGGTGCCGGCGCGCGGCGCCTTCAAGGCCAGTTCCATCTTCATCGCTTCCATCACCAGCAGTTCCTGGCCCTGCTCGACTGCGTCGCCGGCTTGCGCCTTCACCAGCACGATGCGGCCGGGCATCGGCGCGATCACCTGGTTGCCGCCGGCGGTGTCCTTGGCTTCCCACGCGAACGCGGCCGCGCGACCGAGGCTGTAGCGCTGGCCGTGGGCGTCGTGCAGCAGCACGTGCGCGGCGTCGACGTGCAACGGCACGCGGCGCGCTTCGCCATCGAAGCGGGCGCCGAGGTTGTCGTCCGACAGGCGCGCGCCTTGCACCTCGCAGTTCGTTTCGGCGCGGCGCAATTGATAATTGCCGGCGTGCCCGCGCGCCTCGATCTCGAAGCGCTGGTCGCGCCAGGCCAGCGCCACGATGCGCTTGCCGGCGTGGCCGACGCGCCATGCGTCGGCGCGGGCCCAGGGCGAATGCGGGTCGGTCGCGTTGCCGGCCACGTGCGATTCGTCGTGCAGCAGCACGGCGGTCGCGGCGGCAAACAGCGCACCCTCGGCAGGAGCCGTGTCGCCGACCAGGAATTCGTCCAGGTGGCGATCCAGGTAACCGGTGTCGATGCGGGCCTCGACCACGGCCGGATGGCGCACCAGTCGTTCGAGAAAGGCGATGTTGGATTTCGGGCCGATGATCTCGCATGCCGCGAGTGCCTCGCGCATGCGCTGCAGCGCCTTCGGGCGATCCCCGTCCCACACGATCAGCTTGGCGATCATCGGGTCGTAGAAGATCGTCACCGTGTCGCCTTCGACCACGCCACCGTCGAGGCGCACGTGTTGCGAGGGAGTCGGCAAGCGCAGCGACTGCAGCTTGCCGGAGCCGGGCAGGAAGTTCTGGTCGGGGTCTTCGGCGTACAGGCGTACCTCGATCGCGTGGCCGTGCGAGACCACGTCCTGCTGGGCCAGCGGCAGCGGTTCGCCATCGGCGATGCGCAGCTGCCATTCCACCAGGTCCACGCCGTGGGTCAGCTCGGTGACCGGATGCTCGACCTGCAGGCGGGTGTTCATTTCCATGAAGTGGAAATCGCCCGCGGGACCGACGATGAACTCCACCGTGCCGGCGCCCACGTAGTTCACGGCGCGCGCGGCGGCCACGGCGGCGGCGCCCATGGCGGCACGCTTTTCCGGGGTGAGGAAGGGCGAGGGGGTTTCCTCCAGCACCTTCTGGTAACGGCGCTGCGCGGAGCACTCGCGCTCGCCCAGGTGGATGATGTTGCCGTGGCGGTCGCCGAAGATCTGGAATTCAATGTGGCGCGGGTGCTCCACGTAGCGTTCCAGCAGCATCGAAGCGTCGCCGAAGGCGGCCTGCGCCACGCGCTGCGCGGTGGCCAGCGCCTCGGGGAACTCGGCGTCCGAGCGCACGATCTGCATGCCCTTGCCGCCGCCACCGGCCGAGGGCTTGATGATCAGCGGATAGCCGATGGCATGCGCCTGTTCGGCGAGGCAGGCGTTGTCCTGCTCGTCGCCGTCGTAGCCGGGCACCAGCGGCACGGCGTGCTTGGCCATCAGCTGCTTGGCGGCGGCCTTGGAGCCCATCGCCTCGATGCTCTCCGGATCGGGGCCGATGAACACGATGCCGGCGTCCTTGCAGGCGCGCGAAAAGGCCGTGTTCTCGGAGAGGAAGCCGTAGCCGGGATGGATCGCCTGCGCGCCGCTCTTTTTCGCAGCGTCGAGGATGGCGTCGATGCGCAGATAGGACTCGGCCGGCAGCGGGCCGCCAATCGGCAAGGCCTCGTCGGCCTGCCGCACGTGCTGTGCGTCGCGGTCGGCTTCCGAGTACACCGCGATGGTGCGGATACCGAGGCGACGGCAGGTGCGGATCACGCGGCAGGCGATTTCGCCGCGGTTGGCGATCAGTACACGTTCGAACATGCGATTTCCCTGGCCAGACGGTCGGTGCAAAGCCTTCAAAAGTTAGCAGATGCGCGATGTTTCTCCGCTGCGCGGCGCAGCAAAGGCGTTATTCGCCTTCCCAGTAATCGCGCGCATCCGCGAGGCGTCCGAGGTGGCGGAAGCGGCCCGGCGTGCCGTCGGCGAAGGCGCCGAACTTGGCCGAGTCGGGGTATTCACATACTTCGGCCGGCGACTGCGTGCTGATCGCGAGATAGCGCATCTCCGCCGCGCCGGTGTTGATGATCTGGTGCGCGGTTTCCGGACCGCCGGTGGGGCAGGCGATGATGTCGCCGGCGCGGACCGGGTGGCGCTCGGCGCCATAGCGCAACTCGCCGCTGCCTTCGAGGATGATGAACATCTCCTCTTCGGCGCGGTGACTGTGGAACGGGCAGGCGCGCTTGCCCGGCGCCACCACGGTGAGGTTGCAGCCCAGCTGGCGCGCGCCGATACGGCTGGCGACCTCACCCCAGCGCAGGTCGTAGCGTTCGGCGGTGGCGCCTTGTGGCAGGCCGGCGGGGATCGGCGTGTCGGCGGCGGATTGCACCACCACGTCGGCAAGGTTGAGGATCGGTCTGGTCATGCTCGTGGCTCCGTGGTCAACCGGTGACCCATGACGGCGCGCGCTTGTCGAGGAACGCGCCCAGGCCGTGCTGGCCTTCCGGCGAGACGCGCAGGCGGGCGATCAGCTCGGCGTTTTGGGTGTCGATGCGCTCGGCCGTGGCCGGATCGGCACCGGCAATGCGCAGCGCCAGCTGCTTGGCTTCGCGCTGGGCCAGCGGACCGGCCTTGGCGAGGAAATGCAGCTGGCGCTCGATCGCCTCATCCAGTTCCGCGCCCGCCACCACGGCGTGCAGCAGGCCGATGCGCTGCGCCTCCGCGGCGTCGAACACCTCGCCGCTGACGAACCACCGGCGCGCCTCGCGCAGGCCGATTGCGGCGATCACGTAGGGCGAGATCACCGCCGGCACCAGGCCCAGCTTCACCTCCGACAGTGCGAACTTGGCGCCGTCCACGCCGATCGCGATGTCGCAGCAGGCGACCAGGCCCACGCCGCCGCCATAGGCTGCGCCGTTGACGCGCGCGATGGTCGGCTTGGAGAGGAATTGCAGGTTGCGCATCAGCCGCGCCAGGCGCAGCGAGTCCTCGCGATTCTCCTGCTCGCTGGCGGCGGCCATGCCGCGCATCCAGTGGAGGTCCGCGCCGGCGGAAAACGTGCTGCCGCTGCCGCTGAGCACGACGCAGCGGACCGCCGGATCGGCGTCGGCCCGGGCCAGCGCCTCGGTGAGCGCGGCGATCAGGTTGTCGTCGAACGCGTTGTGTACCTGAGGCCGGTTCAGGGTGAGCCAGGCCACGGCGCCGCGGCGCTCGTTGAGGATGGAGTCGGTCATCGGTCGTCCCGGCAAATAACCCGATGATAAACGCAGCGCGCCGCGACCACCGGCGTGATGCAGGCGCAGGGGCAAAGGAATACAATGCGAACCATTCTTGTTTGGATTCCGCCCGTGCGTCTGTCCGAATTGCCCAAGGGTGCCCTTGCCGTGGTCGAACGCGTGCTCGATGTGCATGCGGCCGATCCGATCGCCCAGCGCCTGCGCGACCTCGGCTTTGTCGACGGCGAACCGGTGCGGGTGGTGGCGGTCGGCCCGATGGGCGGCGACCCGGTGCTGATCCAGATCGGCTTCACGCGCTTTGCGCTGCGGCTTGCCGAGGCGGCGCGGGTCAGCGTGCGCACTGGGGTGGCTGCGTGAGCGCATCGACCCTGCGCATTGCCCTGGTCGGCAATCCGAATTGCGGCAAGACGGCGCTGTTCAACCTGCTTACCGGCGGGCGCCAGAAAGTGGCCAATTACGCCGGCGTCACGGTGGAACGCAAGGAAGGGCGGTTCATGGCGCCGTCCGGCCGACTGCTGCAGATCCTCGACCTGCCGGGCACCTACAGCCTGGAGGCGAACAGCCCGGACGAGCAGATCACCCGCGACATCTGCGCCGGCACCTATCCGGGCGAGGCGGTGCCCGACCTGATCGTCTGCGTGGCCGATGCCACCAACCTGCGCCTGCACCTTCGTTTCGTGCTGGAGGTCCAGCGCCTCGGCCGGCCGGTGGTGCTGGCGCTGAACATGATGGACACGGCGCGCTCGCGCGGCATCGTCATCGACGTGTCGGAACTGCAGCGCCGGCTGGGCCTGCCGGTGGTGGAAACCGTGGCAGTGAAGCGCGGCGGCGCGCAGGCGCTGATCGAACAGGTCGACGGCGAAGTTCCCGCCGCCGCACCGCGGCGACCCAGCGATGCCGCCAGCCGCGCCGACCTGCATGCCCAGGTACGCGAACTGCTGGCGGCCACGGTGACGATGCCGCGCGTCACCGCCGAGATCGACGACGCACTGGACCGCTGGACCCTGCACCCGGTGTTCGGTCTGGCGATCCTGGCGGTGGTGATGTTCCTGGTGTTCCAGGCGGTGTATTCGCTGGGCAAGCCGATGACCGACGCGATCGGCGACGGCTTCGGCTGGCTGGGCGGGCATGTCGCCGCGTGGATGCCGGCCGGGCCGCTGCAAAGCCTGGTCAACGACGGGCTGTTCGGTGGCCTCGGCACGGTGCTTGGCTTCCTGCCGGAAATCCTGGTGCTGTTCCTTTTCATCATCGTGCTGGAGGAATCGGGCTACCTGCCGCGCGCGGCGTTCCTGCTGGATCGGCTGATGCTGTCGGTGGGGCTGACCGGGCGCTCGTTCATCCCGCTGCTGTCGAGCTTCGCCTGCGCCATCCCCGGCATCATGGGCACGCGCAGCATCACCGACCCGCGCGACCGGCTCGCCACCATCCTGATCGCGCCGTTGATGACGTGCTCGGCGCGGCTGCCGGTGTACGCGCTGCTGATCGGCGCGTTCATCCCGACCCATTACGTGTTCGGCGTGTTCAACCTGCAGGGCATCGTGCTGTTCGCGCTGTACCTGGCGGGCATCCTCGGCGCGATGCTGGTGGGCTGGGTGATGAAGCACATCCGCCGCGACAAGAGCGAGCATGCGCTGATGATGGAGCTGCCGTCGTATCGCGTGCCCAAGCTGCGCGACGTGGCGATCGGTCTTTACGAGCGCGGCATGATCTTTCTCAGGCGGCTGACGGGCGTGATCCTGGGCCTGACCGTGCTGATGTGGTTCCTCTCCACCTTCCCCGGCGCGCCCGAGGGCGCGACGCTGCCGGCGATCGACTACAGCTTCGCCGGCTACATCGGGCGCGGCCTGCAGTACGTGTTCGCGCCGATCGGCTTCAACTGGGAGATCAGCCTGGCGCTGATCCCGGCGTTTGCCGCACGCGAGACCGCGGTGGCGGCGCTGGCCACGGTCTACCTGGTGGGCGGCGAATCCGGCGGGCTCGGCCAGGCGCTGGCCGGGCAGATCCCGCTGGCCAGCGCGCTGTCGCTGCTGGTGTGGTTCGCCTATGCGCCGCAGTGCATGTCCACGCTGGCGATCATCAAGCGCGAGACCGACTCCTGGCGCAACGTGGCGATCTCGTTCGGCTACATGTTCGTGATGGCCTACACCGCGTCGTTCATCGTCTACCAGGTGACGAGGGCGCTGACGTGAGGAGCCGCCCATGAGTGCCGGCCTGTTGCTGCAGTACGTGGTGATCGCGCTGGCCGTGCTGGCCAGCGTGTGGATCGTGCTGCGCAAGCTGGCCCGGAAAACGACCAACCGCTGGCTGGCCGCCGGCTCCATCCATTTCAACCAGCCCGGCCGCGGCGCCCTGGCGCGGGCGTTGGGCCGGCGCCTGCAGCCGATCGAAGCCACCGGCGACTGCAGCGACGGCTGCAGCACCTGCGGCGCCTGCGGCCCGAAACCGCCGGCCGCCGCACACCCCGGTGAGCCCATGCCGCTCGAATTCCGCCCGCGGCAGTAGGGCGGGCAATGCCCGCCGGCTCTGGTGGCGTGTGGGCGAAGCGGCGGGCGGTGCCCGCCCTACGTGCAGACACGAAAAAGCCGGCTTGCGCCGGCTGTTTCATGCAACCCGAATCGCGTGGCCGGCTTACGCCAGTTCGCGGATCTTCGCGTTGAGGCGGCTCTTGTGGCGGGCGGCCTTGTTCTTGTGGATCAGGCCGCGGGCGGCGTAGCGATCCATCACCGGCTGGGCGACGGTGAATGCGGCAATGGCACCGGCCTTGTCCTTGGCCTCGATGGCCTTGACGACCTTCTTCAGGGCGGTGCGGACCATGGAACGTGCGCTGATGTTGCGCAGGCGGCGCTGTTCGGACTGGCGCGCGCGCTTCTTCGCGGACTTGATGTTGGCCAAGGTAGAACTCCGGGATGCAGTGTGTTGGGTGGAAAAAGACGCCAATTATGCGGTCGATTCATCGACGCGTCAATCACTTGGCCGGCTTTATCCGCAGCCGGCGTGGCGCGCGGCGGCGGGGGTGCCGGCATTTTGCCATAACCGGGCCGTGATCCTGCCGGCGCGGGCTGTCAAACTGTGCGCCCCGTGCGAACGACGCCGAAGGTAGAACTGCCGCCCATGAAGTCTCCCAGCATGCTCCGCGGGCTGCTCTCCTTCAGCAGCATGACGATGATTTCGCGGGTGCTCGGCCTGGTGCGCGACATGTCGATCAACGCCGCGTTCGGCGCCAACGGCGCCACCGACGCGTTCTGGGTGGCGTTCCGCATCCCCAACTTCATGCGCCGGCTGTTTGCCGAGGGCTCGTTCTCCACCGCCTTCGTGCCGGTATTCACCGAAGTGAAGGAGAAGGGCACGCATGCGCAGCTGAGGGAGCTGATGGCGCGGGTGTCGGGCACGCTGGGCGGGGTGCTGCTGCTGATCACGGCGCTGGGCATCATCTTCGCGCCGCAGGTGACTGTGCTGTTCTCGCCCGGCGCGATCGACGAGCCGCGCAAGTTCGAGCTGACCGTCGAGCTGTTGCGGCTGACTTTCCCGTTCCTGCTGTTTGTGTCGCTGACCGCGCTCTCCGGCGGGGCGCTGAACAGTTTCCACCGCTTCGGGCTGCCGGCGCTGACGCCGGTAATCCTCAACCTGTGCATGATCGCCGGCGCGCTGTGGCTGTCGAAGAAGCTGCAGACGCCGATCCTGGCGATGGGCTGGGCGATCCTGGCCGCGGGCATCCTGCAGTTGCTGTTCCAGTTGCCGGCGCTGCGGCAGCTCAACCTGCTGACCCTGCCGCGCTGGGGCTGGCGCCACCCGGAAGTGCGGAAGATCATGCGGCTGATGGTGCCGACCCTGTTCGGCTCCTCCGTGGCGCAGATCAACCTGCTGTTCGACACGGTGATCGCCTCGCTGCTGGTGGTCGGCTCGCAGAGCTGGCTGTCGCAGGCGGATCGTTTCCTGGAACTGCCGCTGGGCGTGTTCGGCGTGGCGCTGGGCACGGTGATCCTGCCGTCACTGGCGCGCCATCACGTCACCACCGACACCGCCGGCTTCTCGCGGGCGCTGGACTGGGGGCTGCGGATCACCCTGCTGATCGCGGTGCCGGCGATGTTCGCGCTGATGCTGCTTGCCGGGCCGCTGGTGGCCACGCTGTTCCAGCATGGCCACTGGACCGCGCACGACACGCACATGGCGACCTTGTCGATCACCGCGCTGAGCTTCGGCCTGCCCGCTTTCGCGCTGGTGAAGGTGCTGCTGCCGGCGTTCTATGCGCGCCAGGACACGCGCACGCCGGTGCGCGCGGCGGTGGCTTCGCTGCTGACCAACATGCTGTTGAACGTGGTCTTCCTGGCGCTGCTGTTCGAACTGTGGGCGCCGGCCGGCTTGAAGCAGCTGTCGTGGCTGGATGGCATCGCCCGCGTGCCCGGCCTGCACATGGCGCTGGGCTTGGCCAGCGCGGTAGCCGCCTACGTCAACCTGTGGCTGCTGTGGCACTGGCTGAAAAGGACGGGCGTGTACCAGCGCCAGCCGGGCTGGTCGCGCCACTTGCTGCGGCTGGCCGCGGCCTGCGCGGTGATGGTGGCGGTGCTGTTGCTGGGCCGCTGGCTGTGGCCGGACTGGGTCCACGGGGTGCCGGTGCTGACCCGGCTGTGGCATCTGGCCGTGCTGGTGCTGGCCGGCGGGGCCAGTTATGTCGCCGTCCTGTTTGCCGGCGGCTTCCGCCTGCGCGATCTGCGCGCGGCGTGAGGCCGCGACACCGACCGTTCTATATACTCGCGCGATGATGAGACTCTCCAGGGATGTCGCCGGCCCTTGCCTGGCGCCCGGTGGCAGTGTGGTCGCGGTGGGTGCGTTCGACGGCTTGCATCGCGGCCACCAGGCGCTGCTGGCGCAGGTGGCCGCGCGCGCGCGCGAGCTGGATGGCAGCCCGCTGGTAGTGAGCTTCGAGCCGCTGCCGCGCGCGTTCTTCTCGCCGCGGCCGGTGCCGCGGATTTCCAGCGTGCGCGACAAGTTGCGCGGCTTCGCCGCTGCCGGCATGCAGCAGGCCCTGCTGCTGCGCTTCAACCGGGCGCTCACCGCGATGTCGGCCGAGGATTTCGTCCGCCGCGTGCTGGTCGAGCGGCTGGCTGCGCGCGAGGTCTGGGTGGGCGCGGATTTCCGCTTCGGCCACAAGCGTGCCGGCGACGTGGCGCTGCTGCAGGCGATGGGTCCCCAATGCGGCTTTCTCGCCTGCACGATGCCGGAAGTGCAGTGGCACGATGCGCGGGTGTCGGCCAGTCGCGTGCGCGAATTGCTCGCGGCGGGCGAGTTCGCCGCGGCCGAGCCGCTGCTTGGCCGCCCTTTCGTGATCGACGGCAAGGTGCAGCGCGGCAACCAGCTCGGCCGCACCCTGGGTTATCCCACCGCCAACATCCATCTGCGCGATCGGGTCAGCCCGGTGCTGGGCATCTTCGCGGTGCGCGTGGGCCTGGGCGAGGGCGAATGCAGCTGGCCCGGCGTGGCCAGCCTGGGCGTGCGCCCCACCGTGAACCAGGTCAGCGAGCCGCTGCTGGAAGTCCACCTGTTCGACTTCGAGGGCGACCTGTATGGCCAGCGCATGGCGGTGGAGTTCGTCGGCAAGCTGCGCGACGAGCAGAAGTTCGACGGGCTGGAGCCGCTCAAGGCGCAGATGGCGCTCGACGCGCGCCGGGCACGAGAGCTGCTGGGCATGAATCCGCGGCTGGTCGGGGCGTGAACGCAGTCCCGGGTATTTCCCGTGTGCCCGCGCATCCATTAACTTAGAAGCCTTTGCCCGCCCATGGGCGGGCCGCAACACCTTCAACGGCACCTACGCGATGACCCACGATTACAAGAGCACCATCAACCTGCCGCATACGGATTTCCCGATGCGCGGCGATTTGCCGAAACGCGAGCCGGGCTGGCTGGCGCAGTGGGAGCAGGTGGGCCGCTATGCGCAGATCCAGCAGAAGACTGCCCATCGCGAGCGCGCGTTCGTGCTGCACGACGGCCCGCCGTATGCCAACGGTGCGATCCACATCGGCCATGCGGTCAACAAGATCCTCAAGGACATGGTGGTCAAGTCCAAGCTGCTGGCCGGTTACCGCGCGCCGTACGTGCCGGGCTGGGATTGCCACGGCCTGCCGATCGAGATCGCGGTGGAGAAGAAGTTCGGCAAGCCGGGCGACAAGCTCGACGCCGCCGCGTTCCGGCAGAAGTGCCGCGAGTACGCCACCGAGCAGGTCGACACGCAGCGCGCCGGCTTCAAGCGGCTTGGCGTGCTCGGCGACTGGGAGCACCCCTATCGCACCATGGATTTCAAGTACGAGGCCGACATGCTGCGCGCGCTGGCGCGCATCGTGGCCAACGGCCACGTGCTGCGCGGCGCCAAGCCGGTGTACTGGTGCTTCGATTGCGCCTCCGCGCTGGCTGAGGCGGAGATCGAATACGGCGACAAGGTTTCGCCTGCGGTCGACGTGGCCTACGACGCGGTCGATGCGAAGGCGCTGGCCGCGAAATTCGGCGTCGACGCAGGCGATGCCATCGTCGCCATCCCGATCTGGACCACCACGCCGTGGACGCTGCCGGAAAGCCAGGCGGTGTCGCTGGGCGCGGATCTCGAATATGCGTTGATCGAAGGGCCGGCGCGCGACGGCCGCCGCGTGCTGCTGGCGGTCGCCAGCGCGCTGGTCGACAACGTGGCGCAACGCTACGGCATGGAGCACGCGACCGTGCTCGGCCATGCCGAAGGCAAGGCGCTGGAACGACAGATGCTGCGCCATCCGTTCTACCCGCGCGAAGTGCCGGTGATCCTCGGCGACCACGTCAGTGCCGAGGACGGCACCGGCGCGGTGCATACCTCGCCCGATCACGGCGTGGAGGATTTCGTGGTGGCGCGCGAGTACGGCATCGGCCTGCTCAACTATGTCGGTTCGCGCGGCGCGTATCACGCCGACACGCCGGCCGTCGACGGCGTCGAACTGGCCAACATGCACATCTGGAAGGCCAACGACGCCATCGTCGACGTGCTGCGCCAACGCAACGTGCTGCTGGCCTTCGCCAGGATCGAGCACAGCTACCCGAACTGCTGGCGGCACAAGACGCCGGTGATCTACCGCACCACGCCGCAGTGGTTCATCTCGATGGAGCAGGCGAACCTGCGCAAGACCGCGCTGGCCTCGATCAAGGACGTGCGCTGGGTGCCGGGCTGGGGCGAGGAGCGCATCGCCGGCATGGTGGCCGGCCGGCCGGACTGGTGCATCTCGCGCCAGCGCACTTGGGGCGTGCCGATCGCGCTGTTCGTGCACAAGGTCACCCAGGAGCCGCACCCCGATTCCGTCGCGCTGCTCGAACAGGTGGCCAGGATCGTGGAGCAGGGCGGTGTCGATGCGTGGTTCGCGCTCGATCCGGCCACGCTGCTGGGCGACCAGGCGGGTGACTACGAGAAGGTCACTGACGTGCTCGACGTCTGGTTCGATTCCGGCGTCACCCACTTCGCGGTGATCGGCCAGCGGCCCGAATTGCAGCGCGGCAGCGCAGAGCAGTACAAGGTGATGTATCTGGAAGGCTCCGACCAGCACCGCGGCTGGTTCCAGTCGTCGCTGCTGACCTCCTCGGCGATCCACGGCCGCGCGCCGTATGACGAGGTGCTCACCCACGGCTTCACGGTGGACGCCAACGGCCGCAAGATGTCCAAGTCGCTGGGCAACGTGGTGGCGCCGCAGAAGGTGATGGATACGCTGGGCGCCGACGTGCTGCGCCTGTGGGTGGCCTCCGCCGACTACCGCAACGAGATGTCGGTTTCCGACGAGATCCTCAAGCGCGTCTCCGACAGCTACCGGCGCATCCGCAACACCGCGCGCTTCCTGCTCGGCAATCTGGACGGCTTCGATCCGGCGCAGCATCTGCTGAAGGTGGAAGACAGCCTGCTGCTCGACCAGTGGGCCGTGCAGCAGGCGTTCGACGTGCAGCAGGCCGTGGTGGCGGCCTACGAGCGTTACGACTTCCCGGAGGTGGTGGCGCGCGTCCAGAACTTCTGCACCAACGAGCTGGGCGCGCTGTACCTGGACATCACCAAGGACCGGCTCTACACCATGCCGACCGACAGCCGCGGCCGGCGCAGCGCGCAGAGCGCGATGTACCGCATCGCCGAGGCAATGGTGCGCTGGCTGGCGCCGATCCTGGGCTTCACCGCCGAGGAAATCTGGCAGCAGTTGCCGGGCGAGCGCGGCGACAGCGTGCTGTTCGAAACCTGGTACGACGGACTGGCGGCGACCCAGGCCTCGCCGGAGCAGCGCCGCTACTGGGCCGACCTGCTGGCGATCCGCGACGGCGCCTCGCGCGTGCTCGAGGGCATGCGCAAGGCCGAGCAGATCGGCGCGGCGCTGGAGGCAAGGCTCGTCGTGCATGCCGACGCTGCACTCGCGGCGCGCTACGCCGAGGTGGCCGACGAGCTGCGCTTCTTCTTCATCACCTCCGACTTCACCCTGGCCCCGCTGGCGCCGCGCACGGACGAGGCGATGAAGGTGGAAGTGGAAGGCGCCGAAGCATGGGTTTCCGCCACCGTCAGCAATGCCGCCAAATGCGTGCGCTGCTGGCACCGCCGCGACGACGTCGGCAGCCACGCCGAGCATCCCGAGCTGTGCGGCCGCTGCGTCAGCAACGTCGAAGGGCCCGGCGAGGATCGTCGCTGGTTCTGAACCACGTTTTGTGGATTGCAGGAGCGGCGGGCGGTGCCCGCCCTACGACGGAGCGGTAGGGCGGGCACCGCCCGCCGGCTCTTCCCGCGCCGAACGCCGAAACTTCTCATTGCCGAGCCTGTTCCATGAATCCCAAACCCAACGCACTCCCCTGGCTGTGGCTGTCCGTCACCGTCATCGCGCTCGACCAGTTGAGCAAGTGGTGGGCGATCCGCGCCCTGCAGCCGATGGGCCTGCCGCATGAAGTGATCCCGGGCTTCCTGAACTGGACGCTGGCGTTCAACACCGGTGCCGCGTTCAGCTTCCTTGCCGATGGCGCGGGCTGGCAGCGCTGGTTCTTCGTGGTGTTGGCGGTGGCGATCAGCGCGGTGCTGGTGGCCTGGCTGGGGCGCACGCCGCGGCGCGACTGGCGCACCGCCTTGCCGCTGGCCTTCATCATCGGCGGCGCGCTGGGCAACCTAGTCGATCGTCTGCATGCGGCCCAGGTCACCGACTTCATCCACGTGTACTTCCGCCAGTGGAACTACCCGGTGTTCAACCTCGCCGACTGCGCCATCACCGTGGGTGCGGTCATGCTGGTCGTATTCGGATTGTTTGCCGGCAAGCCCGCGGACAGCGTGTGATAATAGGCTTTCGGTAGGAGCCTGCTTGCGGGCGATGCCTTTTCCCGCGACGCCAGGAACAAAAGCATCGCCCGCAAGCGGGCTCCTACGGGACTCTGAATCGAGGTCGTCTTGGACATCCTGCTCGCCAACCCCCGCGGCTTCTGTGCCGGCGTGGATCGCGCCATCGCCATCGTCGAACGCGCACTGGAATCCTACGGCGCGCCGATCTACGTGCGGCACGAAGTGGTGCACAACCGTTACGTGGTCGACAAGCTGCGCGCCGACGGTGCGGTGTTCGTGGAGGAGCTGCACGAGGTGCCCGACGGCGCCACCGTGATCTTCAGCGCGCATGGCGTGTCGCAGGCGGTGCGCGAGGAGGCTGCACAGCGGCAGCTGAAGGTGTTCGACGCCACCTGTCCGCTGGTGACCAAGGTGCACATGGAGGTGGCGCGACTGGGCCGGATCGGCCGCAGCGTGGTGCTGATCGGCCATGCCGGCCACCCGGAGGTCGAGGGCACGATGGGGCAGTGGAACCCGGCCAACCCCGGGCAGATCCTGCTGGTGGAGTCGCTGGAGGATGTCGCCACGCTGGTGCCGAAATTCCCGCACGCGCTGTCCTACGTCACCCAGACCACACTGTCGGTGGACGACACCAAGGCGATCATCGAGGCCCTGCGCGCGAAATTCCCGAGCATCGAGGGGCCGCGCAAGGACGACATCTGCTACGCCACGCAGAACCGCCAGGACGCCGTGCGCAGGCTCGCCGACTCGGTGGACCTGATGCTGGTGGTCGGCTCGGTCAACAGCTCCAACTCCAACCGCCTGCGCGAGCTGGCCGCGAAACAGGGTGTGCCCTCCTACCTGATCGACGGCGCCGAACACATCGAGCGCCATTGGCTCGACGGCGTGCAGCGCATCGGCCTGACCGCCGGCGCCTCCGCGCCGGAAAAACTGGTACGCGACGTGATCGCCCGCCTGCAGTCGTGGGGCGCCGGCGCGGTGCGCGAACTGGACGGCGAGCCGGAAAGCATCACCTTCGCCCTGCCCAAGGAGCTGCGCGTGGTCGGCACCAGCGGCTCGGCCAGCTTCTGACGGCGTCACCGCAGGACACATCCGGTTGTCACGATGAGTGCCGGCGAACCCAATGCTAGTAGGAGCGCACCCTGTGCGCCCCTACAAAACAAGGCAAGGTCGTAGGGCGGGCACTGCCCGCCGCTTTGCCGCGAACACGCAAGGGTCGGCGGGCACTGCCCGCCCTACGCGGTTGCGCGGCAACCGCGGGCACCGTAAAATCCTCGGCTCTTTGCCGGAATAGCTCAGTTGGTAGAGCGGCGCATTCGTAATGCGTAGGTCGTAGGTTCGATTCCTATTTCCGGCACCAGACACGGCACACGCAAGCGGCTCGATCTCCGGATCGGGCCGCTTGCTTTTGCGGCCGTGAAACCCGGCGCAGGCACGGTCGCGGATCAACTCTCGACCAGCGACCACGCCACCGTGCTCCCCGCGCGCATCGGCACGCAGGTGGCGTCGCCCAGAGCGAGCTCGGTCGGTACGGTCCAGGGCTTGCGTTCCAGCAGCAGGCGCTCCTGGTTGCGCGGGAGGCGATAGAAATCCGGGCCGTGGAAGCTGGCGAAGGCTTCCAGTCGGTCGAGTTTGCCGGCCTGGTCGAACGCTTCGGCGTACAGCTCGATCGCGGCGTGCGCGCTGTACACGCCGGCGCAGCCGCAGGCTGATTCCTTGGCGTGGCGCGGGTGCGGCGCGCTGTCGGTGCCGAGGAAGAATCGTGGATCGCCGCTGGTCGCCGCCTTCACCAGGGCGGCGCGGTGGGTTTCGCGTTTCAGGATCGGCAGGCAATAGTGGTGCGGGTTGAGGCCGCCGGCGAACAGTGCGTTGCGGTTGAGCAGCAGGTGGTGCGCGGTGATCGTGGCCGCCAGGTTGGCCGGGGCGGCGGCGACGTACTCGGCCGCGTCGCGCGTGGTGATGTGTTCCAGCACCATGCGCAGGGCAGGGAAGCGTGCGCGCAGCGGCATCAGGTGGCGTTCGATGAACACGCGCTCGCGGTCGAAGATGTCGATCGCGGGGTCGGTCACCTCGCCATGCAGCAGCAGCGGCAGGTCGTGGCGCTGCATCGCTTCCAGCACGCTGTTGACGTGCTCCAGATCGCGCACGCCATCCTGTGAATTGGTGGTCGCGCCGGCAGGGTAGTACTTCACCGCGAACACGCTGCCGCTCGCCTTTGCCCGCTCGATCTCCTGCACCGGCGTGGCCTCGGTGAGGTACAGCGTCATCAGTGGCTGGAAGTGGGCGCCGGGCGGCAGGCTGGCGAGGATGCGGCGGCGGTAGTCCTCCGCCTGCACCACGTTGGTCACCGGCGGCTTCAGGTTGGGCATCACGATGGCACGGCCGAACCGGCGCGCGGTGTGGCCGACCACCGAGGCCAGCGTGGTGCCATCGCGCAGATGCACGTGCCAGTCGTCGGGACGGCAGATGTCGAGGCGGTCGGCGGTCATCGGCGGGGATCCGTGGCGCGGCGTGCGGGCGGAGTGGCGGGGCGGGTGTGGCGAAGAGGCATGCGGATTGTCCAGAAGATTTGCGGCAGTGAGTTGAACCACTGGCTATTATCGCCCGCCAGCGCATTGAAGCCTCCCCCTTTGGTCGCTGGCGAGAGAAGGGCGAGAAAAGCCCCTCTCCCTGCGGGAGAGGGGTTGGGGTGAGGGTTCGGGGTCGAGGCGTGGCTGCAGGTTTCTCCCCGCACCCTCATCCGGCCCTTCGGGCCACCTTCTCACCCGCAAGGGGACTCCCTGCGGTCGCCGAGGGGAGAAGGGCTTTAAAGGCTCCTCTCGCCGCGTGATCGGGTTCACCCTTTCCGACAACGACCGCACCGCTCATCGGCCAATTCCTACCGCCGGTCGGCTGGGGGCTGGCCGCGCCTCGCGCGATGGGTACATTGCACTCAGGGGTATCAGGGAGAATTCCATGCAAGTCCTGTCGCGTCAGCGAGGCATCTCGTTGATCGAGGTGATGATGGCCGTGCTGATCTTCAGCATCGGCCTGATCGGCCTGGCCAGCCTGATGGTGATGGCCACGCGCTCCAACCACGCCGCCTACGTGCGCACCCAGGTGGTGTTTCTTGCCAACAGCATGGCGGCGCGGATGAGTGCCAACCCGATCGGCGTGTGGAACGGCAACTACAACAGCACCACCTATCCGGTCTCCTCCAGCTCGATCGGCTGCGGCTCCGGCTCGGCCTGCGATGCAGCGGAGCTGGCCACCCACGACCAGCGCCTGTGGAGCAGCCAGTTGAAGACCTTCCTGCCCGGCCCGTCGGCCAGCATCGACTGCGGCGGTGTGGGTACCGCCGGCTACGACCCCACCTCGCAGCTGGCCATGCAGCCGCCTTATGGCGGCAGCTGCAAGATGAAAATCACCTGGAACGAGCAGGGCACCGGTGACCAAACCAAGCGTGCCAGCGAGCCACAGTCCTTCTCGTGGGAGTTCCAGCCATGAGCGCGTTCCGCATGCTGCCTCGCCATTCGCGCGGCTTCACCTTGATCGAACTTATGGTGGCGATGGTGCTGGGCCTGCTGGTGGCCGCTGGCATCGTCACCGTGTTCGCCTCCACCTCGAGCAGCAACAAGGCGCAGAACCAGCTGGCGCAGTTGCAGGAGGCGGGGCGCTTCGCAGTGACCCGCATGGGCACCGACCTGCGGATGGCCAACGGACAGTACTGCACCAACACCGGCGGCGTGGCCAAGATCGGCACGGGCGGCAATGCGCTCGATCACATCCGCGCGCCCAAGGTCTACGCCAAGAACCTGATCGGCGCCGCTGGCGCGGTCAGTGGCGCGTTCGGCGACGTCACCACCGCCTGGGGCGCCGGTTCGTATCCGGCTGCACCCGCAGCGCCGTACACGATGCCGTCGTTCCTGTTCATGCGTGGCTACGAGTGCACGCTCACCGCCTGCACGCCGGTCGATCCGAACACCACCATCAGCACCATCCCGGCGATGGGTACCGCGATCAACAATCGGGTCAAGGGCGCCGACGTGCTCACCGTGCGTTACGTCAACCCTGCCGCCGGTTGGGCCATCGTCCCGGCAGGCGTCACCGGCAGCACCTTGGCCACCAGCAGCAGCGCGGCCACCATCACCTCGATCACGCTGGTCCAGCGTACCGGCGAACCGCCGGTGAGCAATGCCGCCAACGGCGACCTGTTCATGCTGGCGGACTGCTCCAACGCGCAGATCTTCCCGGCCACCGCCAGCAGCGTCGGCGTGATCACCCCCTTGGCCAACACCACCGATGGCTTCGGCACCGGCGCGGCCAACCTGCCGACCGCGCAGGAGCCGGAGTCGGCGCCCAAGGTGTTCGACGTCAACCGCGATTTCCAGACCGTCACGTATTACCTCAAGCTGGTCAGCGTCAACAATGACGGCAACGCACCGTTCACCGGTGCACTGATTCGAAGGGTCAACGGCGGTACGGCCGGCCGCGGCGGCTCGGAGGATGAGCTGGTGCGAGGCGTCGAGCGGCTGGATTTCCGCTACGGCGTGCAGGACAACACCGGCAAGACCAGCTTCCTCACTGCCGCCCAGGTCGACGCCGCCCCCGCGGCAAGTTGCCCACCGGCCGAGTTGAATGCGATCACCGCCACCGGTTGCCTGTGGCGCAGCATCAAGAGCATCGAGGTCAGCCTGCTGATGGACGGCCAGACGCCGCTGTACACGCTCACCGGCAACCAGCTGAATTACCGCTACAGCGCCGACGCCAACACCGGCCTGCTGGCACCGTCCGGCCACGCCATCAAGCCCAGCGACCAGGGCTTCCCCGACCAGTTGCTGCGGCGCGAGTTCAGCGTGCTGGTGCCCGTACGCAACTACAACCCGTGATGAAAGCGGTGGCGCCCACGGGTGCTGCCGCATGATGATTTCCTGGAGCCAAGTCATGGCGATGCCGAACCAACCTCGATCAATGCAAACCGGCCCACGCGCCCAGCGCGGCGCGGTGCTGGTGGTGGCGCTGATCTTCCTCATCCTGCTGACCATCCTCGCCATCAGCGCCTCCGGCCGCTCGCTGTTGCAGGAGCGCATGGCCGGCGGCCTGCACAACGCGCAGCAGGCCGAGATGAGCGCGCAGACCGCGCTGCGCGGGGCCGAGTGGAAGCTGTGGACCAGCACCACCAACGTCACTGCCCATCTCAATTGCGGCACCGGCATCTTCACCGACTGCTACGTCTACGACCCGGCCAACCCGATCGCCAACGTGGTCGACTTCCGCACCAAGCAGGGCTGGGTCACGGCAGGCTCCACCGAGTACAAGGGCTACGGCGGTTCGGTCGACTACACCGGCGCCACGACGGGCGATCTCGCGCAGAACCCGCGCTACATCATCGAGGACCTTGGCGTGGAGCTGCCGCCGGGGGTCAGCGGCGGCCTGCATGAATCCGGGGCCACCGGCAGTTCCGGCACCGGCACCGCCAGTTCCAGTCGGCACATTTATCGCATCACCGCGCGCGCCACGGGCGGCAGCGCCAACACCGTGCGCGTGATGGAAAGCACCTTCGCGGCCAAGAGCAACTGAGTCGGAGTATTCAAGCCATGTCTAGTCGTCGGTTTCTTCCCGGACGCATGTCGTCGGCGCTGATGGGTGCCGTGCTCACCGCCGTGGGCGGCCTTTCCGCACCGGCCCCGGTGCCCGCGACGCTCTCGGTGATGGCGCTGGTCGCCGCCGGCAGCAGCTTCGTTTCCGCGCCCGCTTCCGCGGCCACGGCGGCGACGAGCGGCATCGTGGAGCTCAGCCCCACGCCGCCCAACGTGACCCAGGCGGTGCCGCCGAACATCGTGGTGACGTTCGATGATTCAGGGTCGATGGCCAGCAACTACATGGGCGACAACCGGCCGTTCGGCGGCGGCAGTTGGTTCGATGGTACTTACAGGGCTAGTTTGGAGAACAACCATGGTAGTGGGCCATGGGCTTGCGCAGGCGTGATCGATCCGCGCATCACGTCCAGCAGCGACGTCCGTTCCAAGGCCATGAACGGCGTGTACTACAACCCGAACGTCGTGTATTCGCCGCCGGTGAAGGCAGACGGATCGTTGTTCCCGAATGCGGACAAGACCTTGGCCGCCGTGTGGCTGGACGGCATCGGCGTCAACCGCCCGTATTCGCCGGTGACGGCCGATACCTATTCCAACTACCGCAACAATCCCGAGGGCAGGACCGATCCCACCGGTATGACAGATCTCACCGGTGTTCTCACCTACAAGACCACTGTCACCTACTACGCCATGTTCGGAACTACCTGCGCGGCGAACGCGGACACGGGTAGCTGCCAGACGAACACCTCTGACACTTCCAGTGGCGGCACCCACCGTTTCTGGACGGACAACGTCGCCAACACCAGCGGCAGCGGTATCGCCACCGTGTATTCGGGCACCAATCTGAAGACTCGGGACAGCAGCGGTTCCGGATACACCCGGAGGGACGGCGACAAGACCAGCGCCACCGCGAATTACGTTACCTGGAAAGTCTCGACCACCGACACCTCGACGGTGACCAGCGACAATCGCTGGAAGTGCGGTTATGGCAGCTCGCCGATGGACGGCAGCAGCGCTGACTCCGATGGCAACACCTATCCGAACGGCGGCCCGTACTACTACCGCTACAAGTCCACGGCGCCCACCATCACGGTCGATACTTTCGGCAACCCGGACAGCGCCGGCCGCGCCAATCTCTACACCAGCGCCAACTGGGAGGCTGTGGCCGTCCCCAACACGACCGTCACCATCAACGGCCAGTCGGTCAACCAGTGGCAGAACTTCGCCAATTGGTATGCGTACTACCGCACGCGCAACCTGATGACGAAAACCGCGTTGTCGCGTGTGTTCGGCTCGCTCGGTGCAACCACGGTCACCGGCGGCTTCGGCAACAGCATTCGCGCCGCCTGGCAGAACATCAACGATGGCACGTTCAAGCTGCCCAGCAGCGCGATCATCACCAGCTTGATCGATGCGTCCGGATGCGATGCGAGTTCGACGACAACCTCCAGTCCTTCGGCCATCCAGCAATCCGGCGCGATCAAGACTCCGCCCGATTGCTACCGCAGCGCATTCTTCAACTGGATGTTCCAGACCGACGCCAGCGGCGTTACGCCCAACCGCGCTTCGACCATTCGCGCCGGCAAGTTCTTCCAGCGTGGCAATGGCAATACCGGCGGCACCGGCAACCTCCAGGATCCGTACTGGGATCCGCCCAAGACCAGCGGAGCCGACGGCCTGGAGCTGGTGTGCCGGCAGAACTACCACATGCTGGTGACTGACGGTTACTGGAACGAGGGCGATCCAACTCTGCCCACCCCGTTCCAGACGTCGCAGTCGGCCGTCTCGGGCAATTTGCCTGACGGCACCGCCTATCCTGCCAATACCGCCGAGTCCCGCGTGTATTGGGACGTGCAGGGCAGCGTCTACACCTCATCGCTGGCCAATATCGCGTTCAACTACTGGGCGACCAATTTGCGCCCCGACCTGTACAAGCCATCCCAGGGCAAGATCGTGCCGCCGTACATGCCCGACACCACCACGGGCGTGGTCACCGGCGCCACCTCGCCGGCCCTGGAGAAGTATTTCAACCCGAAGAACGATCCCGCCAACTGGCCGCACCTGGTGCAGTACATGGTGACCCTGGGCGTACCCGGCAACCTGACCCATTCGACCGACGCCGACTGCACGGATGCCAACAACGATCTATGCCGTTTGCGGCGCGGGCAGACCAACTCCAGCGGAAGTACGGGTTGGCCGCGGCCGATCAACAACGATCCTGCAGCGATCGACGACACCTGGCACGCCGCCATCAACAGCCGCGGTGACTACTTCAATGCAGCCAACCCGCAGAACCTGGTCGACCAGCTGACCAACATCCTCACCAACATCAGCGCGCGCAACGTGCCGGCGACCACCAGTGCGCTGAACACCAGCGTGCTGGTGCAGGGTGCGATCGGCTTCACCTCGGGCTACAGTTCCGGCGACTGGACGGGTGTATTCCAGGCCATCACGGCGAACGTCGACGGCACCGTGGCGGGCCTGCAGTGGGATGCGGGCGTGATCCTCACTGACGCGACGAAAACGCCGCCGGCCAACCGGCAGATCCTCAGCGCCAAGGAGAAGGCGGATGGGTCGTTCGATGGCGGCACCGCTTTTCGCACCTTCACCGGCCTGGACAACCTGACCGCCAGCACGGGCAGCAGCTATCTGAGCGCGCAGGCCCTGCTCAGCGGCCTGCCGGCCAGTACCGGCGGTACGGACACGGGCCAGGCACGACTGGATTACCTGCGTGGTGCGCGCGCGCTGGAAGGCAGCGTCTACCGCACGCGCAGCAGCCTGCTCGGCGCCATCATCAACTCGCAGGCCCTGTACGTGGGGGCGCCGTCCAGCGGCTACCACAGCGGCTGGCCGGCGGGCTCGCCCGAGGCCACCGCGATGGCCAACGACAACACCACCTGCGTCGTGACGGCGCCCACCCTGACCACCTGCCACAGCTACGAGGCATTCGCCAAGATCTACCAGGATCGCACGCCCGCAGTGTACGTGGGTGCCAACGACGGCATGTTGCACGCGTTCAACGCCAAGATGGTGCTGGATTCGTCGACGCCACCGGTGGCGGTGCCCGACACCGACGCGGGCAAGGAGATGTTCGCCTACGTGCCGCGCACGGTGTATCCGAACCTGGGCAATCTCACGGCCAGAACCAATTTCAAGTTTGCGCCGACCGTCGATGCCACTCCGGTGACGCGTGACGTGTTCTTTGGCGCCGATACCTCCACCCCGGCCGTGACCACCAAGGGCTGGCATACGTTGCTGGTGGGCGGCTTGCGCCTGGGCGGCCGCGGCGTCTATGCGCTGGACATCACCAATCCCGCCGACGTCACCGAGGCGAATGCCGGGCAGAAGGTTCTGTGGGAGTTCAATGCCGATACGCCGGCGGTGAGCGGCGTGGGCGATCCGGCCGACCTGGGTTACACCTTCGGCCAGCCCAACATCGGCCGCCTGGCCAATGGCAAATGGGTGGTGCTGGTGCCGGGTGGCTATTTCCCCGACTGCAGCAAATCCGATCGTCCCGCGAACTGCGTGACGCTGGCGGCCGCCTCCAAGGGCTACAGCGCGCTGTTCGTGCTGGATGCGCAGACCGGCGCGATGATCCGCGAACTGAAGACGCTGACCACGATCAGCGGTGTCACCAGCGGTGGGTTGTCGTCGGTAGTGCTGGGCGACTACAACAACGACCAGATCGACGACGTGGCGTTTGCCGGCGACCTCAACGGCAACCTGTGGCGCTTCGACCTGACCGATCCCAACCCGGCCAACTGGCAGGCGCATGTGACGCTGGCGTTCAAGCCCGCCGTGCAGGGCGACCAGCCGATCACGGTGATGCCGCGGCTGTTCCCCGATCCGGCCACCAACCGCTTCATCGTGGTGTTCGGCACCGGCAAGTACCTGGGTGCGGACGACAACACCAGCAACAGCGCCAAGACCCAGTCGATCTACGGCATCCGCGACAAGCTCGACACCAGCGGCAACCCGATCACGGCGGTCAAGGCCGACCTGCAGCAGCAGACGCTGTACGAGGCGCAGTCCGCCAACGGGCTCAACACGCTGCGCGGCCTGACCGACAATTCGCTGACCCTGGCGCAGAACGGGTGGTACATCGACCTGAATCTGTCCACCGCCCCGGGCGAGCGCATGGTGGTCACCGCCGGTGCGTTGTTCAACACCAACCGTGCCATCATCACCACTCTTATCCCGGGCAGCCAGGACCCCTGCAGCGCCACGATCGGCGGCGCCCTGATGGTGCTCAACGCGGCCACCGGTGGCGCTGGTGGCGGCCTGTCCAGCCCGTCCGGTCCGACCGGTGGCTGGAACACAGGGGTAAGTACCGTGGGCGGCCTGGTCAACAATCCGCCTACCGGTGGCTCGGTGCCGGTGGCGTCGGTGATCGGCGGCGGCAAGCTGCTGATCCCTGGCCTGGAGCTGCAGGGCGGCGGCAACCTCAACATCGATGACGCGATCTGGCGTCGACGCTCATGGCGGGAGTTGAACAATGACCTGTGACGGCAAGCCAAGGGGAATGGCGATGGGGCGCATGCGCGGCTTCACCCTGCTCGAACTGATGATCGTGGTGGTGATCATCGCGGTGTTGGCCGCGGTGGCGATTCCGACTTACGGGCGCTACGCGTTCCGCGCGCACCGGGCGGACGGGCAGGAGCTGCTGCTGCGCGTGGCCACGGCGCAGGAGCGCTACTACGCCACGGCCAATGCCTATGGCGGCCTCACGGACATCGGCTTCGATAATCCGGCGATCTCCGAGAAGGGCTTTTACTCGGTGACGGTGGTAGCCAGCTCCTCGTCGCAAGCCTTCGTGGCCACCGCCACGCCGGTCGGCGGGCAGGCCAACGACGTGTGCGGGCCGCTGACGATCGACAACGCGGGCGTGAAGAGGCCCGACCCGGCGTCGGCCTCCTCCAACAGCAACGGCAGCTGCTGGTGATCGCCATGAATGCCATGCCCAACCGCGCGCGCGGCTTCAGCCTGCTGGAGCTGATGATCACGATTACCGTGATGGCGATCCTGCTGGCGATCGCCGTGCCCAGTTTCCGTGACGTGATCCATCGCAACCAGGTCAGCTCGGCCAGCAACGCCTTGCTGGCCAGCGTGAACTACGCGCGCAGCGAAGCGATCACCCGCGGCCAACTGGTGTCGATGTGCCCGGGCGACAAGACCTCGGGCTGCACCTCGGGCGGCACGGTGTACGACCAGGGCTGGATCGTCTACACCTACCCGGCCGGCGCGGCCTCGGCCAACAAGGCCTACGCAGCAGCCAGCTCGATCCTGCTGCGCGCCACCGATCCGCAGACCAACGTGTCGATCCAGGCCAAGAGCGGCACCATCGTCACCTTCGGCCAGCAGGGCCAGCTCAAGCCGAGCACGCCGCTGGTGTTCGCCACCTGCTACCGCAGCGGCAGCAGCGGTGCCGGCACCATCACCGCCAAGGTGCCCGGGGTCCAGCTCGACGTGAACGGCTCGGGCAGCGTCACCACGAAATCGCTGACGACCGGGAGTTGCACGCCGAGCTGAGCCGGCCCAGGCATTGAACATGGCGCCGTCGCGGATTCCGCGCCGGCGCTTTTTCTGACACGAGTGTCATCGAAGTCCCTGCGGCCGAGGTTCATCTCCAACAGTCCTGCGGTTCACGCTCAAGGCGATTGGCAGCGAGCGGTGTCGAGTTGCGAGGCGGCGAGGCGCTCACGTAGATCGCCTGGCGCGCGAGATGGCGGTGTAAACCAATTCGCGCGTGAGGATGCGGTTGTCTTCGTCGGGCGGCAATTCAGGCGGATGGGAACGCCCTCGATTCTGCATTTTGCGCGGGAAACCGCCCCTTCTCCGGGCCGTGTTCGGTCCCTGCGCCCTCCCGGGCTTTATGCCACGGCTTGCAGGCGCTGCACGGTCGGCTGCTTCCGTTGCTCGGCCAGCGACAGCTCGTAGTTGGCCTGCAGCGTCATCCAGAACCGGGCGGTACTCACGCCGGCGCGCTCCAGCCTGATCGCCAGATCCGGGCTGATCCCGGCACGGCCGTTGATGACGCGCGACAACGTGGTGCGGGACATCCCGAGCCGGTGTGCGGCATCAGTGACTTCGATGCCGAGCGGCAGCAGCACGTCTTCGCGCAGAAGCTCTCCGGGGTGCGGGTGATTCTTCATCATGGCCATGACCTCTTTCAGTGGTAGTCCTGATAGTCGACCAGCTCCACGTCGGTGCCGACAAACCGGAACGTGACACGCCAGTTGCCATTGACCCACACGGACCAGTGGCCTTTCAGTGCCCCTTTGAGTGGATGGAGTTTGTAACCAGGCTGGTTCAGTTCAGCCTGTGACGTGGCTGCGTCGAGCGCCGCCAGAATGCGACCGAGCTTGGGAACGTGCGCAGCCTGCACTCCACGAGCAGAACCTGTCCGGTACAGGGTTTCAAGTCCCTTGTGGCGGAAGCCGATTATCATGGCTCAAGTGTAGCGTGTGGCGATACACGCTGCAATGAAGGTCACATTCTTTACGGCGAACGGATGGCAGCATGCTCCGCCCTCCAGGTGCGTTTCCTGCCTTCGCGGGAATGACGGTGGGGAAAGATTGATGGTCGGGGCGACAACGGGATGACGAAGGGGCGGCAAGGAGGCTGCAAAGGGGGAGTGGCGGCAGGGAAGGGCCGCCGTGTGGCGGTCAGCCGGCGAGGTGCGCGGGGTCGTCGCGATCGCCGCCATCCTGCGCCAACCGCTCGGCCAGGCCGGAGTGGCGGCGGGTACGGCGCGCCACCGCGTCAGCGATGATCGCTTCGCTGCCGAGCAGGCTGAACCAGCGGCGGGCGCGGGTGATGCCGGTGTAGAGCAGTTCGCGGGTCAGCACCGGGTTCATGGCTGCAGGCAGCACCAGGGCGGCATGCTCGAACTCGGAGCCTTGTGATTTGTGCACGGTGAGCGCGTAGGCCGTTTCCACTTCGGGCAGGCGCGAGGGAGCGACCAGGCGCAGGCGCGTGCCGCCGCCTGCTGCCGCGGCGAGGAAGGCCACCGCCAGCCGGCTGCCGCCACCGGCGACAGGCAGCCGCAGGCACAGCCCGATGTCGCCGTTCATCAGGCCCAGCGCGTAGTCGTTGCGGGTGACCATCACCGGGCGACCTTCGTACCAGCCGCTGCTGGCGTCGATCAATCCCTGCGCGTGCAGCGCTTCGGCGACGAGCTGGTTGAGCTTGTCCACACCATGCGGTCCGTGGCGCAGCGCGCACAGCAACTGAAATCGATTGAACGCCTGCAGGGCGCTGGTGGCCCAGTCCGCGTGGGCGTCGTCACCGGCGTCGGTGGCCGGGCGGCAGGAGTGCAAGGTATCGAGGTAGTGGCGGTAGCCGCAGGCGCCGCCGGGCGCCGCGGTGCCATGGATGACGAGCGCTTGCAGCGTGCCGACGTCGGCAGCCGGCAGCCAGGCGAGGTCGTCGCAAGGTGCGCCCAGCAGCGCCAATGTGGCGGCCGCATCACCCATGTTCACGTCCTGTGCCAGCCGGCCGATGCCGCTGGCGGCGCTGAAGCGATGGCTCACGCGCAGCATGGCGATGTGTTGATCCAGCGGCTGCGCATCGGCCTGCACGAAGTCGCCGATGTCGTCGCCGCTGGTGGCCGCGATCCACCGTGCGGTGGTGGCATCGTAATGACCACCGTCGGCACGCCGGCACAGGTCGCCCAGTACCGCGCCGGCCTCCACCGAGGCGAGCTGGTCCTTGTCGCCCAGCAGGATCAGCCGCGCCGACGCGGGCAGCGCGTCGAGCACGGCGGCCATCATGTCCAGGTCAATCATCGACGCCTCGTCGATCACGAGTACGTCCAGCGGCAGCGGGTTGGTGCGGTCGTGGCGGAAGCGCCGGGTATCGGGGCGGGCGCCCAGCAGGCGATGCAAGGTGGCCACCTCGGCGGGCACGGTGGCGCGCACGGCGTCGTCCACATCCAGTCGGGCGAGCTGAGCGCTGATCGATGCATTGAGCCGCGCCGCCGCCTTGCCGGTGGGTGCGGCGAGGCGGATGCGCAGCGCCGGCGCCTGTGCGCGCCATTGCAGGGTCTGCAGCAGCCCGAGCAGGCGCACCACGGTGGTGGTCTTGCCGGTACCGGGGCCACCGGTGATCACGCCGAAGCCGCTGCGCGCGGCCAGCGCACAGGCGATGCGCGGCCAGTCGAGTGTGTCGCCGGCAGCGGTCGGGAACAGTCGCGCCAGTTCCTCGGCCAGGTACGGCGAGGGCGGTTCCGCGCGCGCCACGCGGTCCAGGATGCCCTTCGCCACCTCGCGCTCGTGGTTCCAGTAACGGCGCAGGTAGAGTCGCCCGCCGTCGAGGACCAGCGGCGCACTGGCCGGTTCGCCACCGTCGCCGGCGGCGAGCAGCGAAGACGCGGGCGGGTCGTCGCGCAGCGTGTCGGCCAGTGCACGCCAGTCATCGGGCCAGTCCTGTTCGTTGGCCAGCGCGTCGAGTCCGGCGAGGTCGAGGCAGAGATGACCGTCGGCCAGTTGCCGGCTGAGCACCGCGGCCAGCCAGGCGAGTGCGGGTGCGATGTTCGGTTCCCGTTCGATCAGGAAGCGCGCGAAGGCCACGTCCAGCGGGCGCAGGCGCTGCTGTTGCAATGCGTGGTCGAGCAACGAGGAGAGCATGTCATGCCGCATGGGCGGTGCTCCCCGAGGCGAAGAGCTGGTCGAGGGCGTCGACCAGGGCCAACGGCAGCCGTTCGCGATGCACGCCGCGACCGCTGCCATCCACCCCGCGCAGGTAGAGGTAGAGCACGCCGCCCATGTGGGTGTCGTAGTCGTAGTCGGGCAGGCGGGCCCTGAGCTGGCGGTGCAGCGCCAGTGTGTAGATGGCGTACTGCAGTTCGTAGCGGCTCTGCAGCACCGAGGTGCGCATGGCCTGATCGGTGTACGCGGCGGCGTCCTTGCCGAGGTAGTTGGATTTGTAGTCGGCCACGTACCAGCGGCCCTCATGCTCGAACACCAGGTCGATGAAGCCCTTGAGCATGCCGTTGACGAGGTTGGGCGCCAGTGCGGGACGTGGTGCGCCATCCAGCGTGTGCGCGGTGACGAGGCGATCCAGCGCCTGCGCCTGCACGAGATTGGCCTCGAACCAGAACTCCAGTTCGGCTCGGTAATGCAGCGGATCGGCAAGCGCGGTCAGCGCCATGTGGGTGCCGCCAGGCAGCGGCAATGGCGTGCGCAGCAGCGCGGGCAGCCAGGCGGTGAGCGGTTCGATCCAGTGCTTCCAGCCGCGTGCCTGGCAGCGGCGGGCGAGGGTGTCGCGCAGCAGCGGCGACGGTGCGGCGGCGCGTGCGAAACCTTCCTCGGCGCAGTGCTCCAGCAGCTCGTGCAGGAACGTGCCGGGCGCGGCGCCACGCTCGAAGCCGTGAATGCCAGGCGCGGATGCGGAGGCCTCGATGTCGGCTTCCGTCTGCACGGCTTCGGCCAGCGTGGCCTGGCTCGCGGTTTCCGGTGCGGCGTGCGGTGCGGTTTCGTCGTGCCGGGCCAGTGCGCTGTAGCTGGCGATCCACCACGGCGTGTGCGCGGGCAGCGTGCACTGGCGCGCGGGACGTGGCTGGCTGGTGTTGTCCTCGGGCTGGTAGCGCCGGGTTCCCGCGGCTTCGGGAAGGGTGACGAGCTGGATGGCGGACTGGCCCCGGGTCAGCGTTTGCAGCGTGGGCATCAGCTCGCCGGCCTCGATGATGTTGCCGCCGGCCAGCACGTAGCCGAAGGCGGATTTGTGCAGGCCGGAATCCTTCTTTGCGCCGTCCTTGAGGCAGCCCACGCCCAGCCAGCACAGATAGCGGCCGCGGGTGAGTGCGACGTAGAGCAGGCGCAGGTCTTCCTGCAGGCGCGCGATCTCGGCGGCTTGCCAGGCGTCATTGCCGGGGCGCAGGTCGAAGTGCGCCACGGCGTGTTCGTCGTGCCAGAGCAGCGGTTTCCTGCCGTCGGTTTCCCTGTAACCGCAGACAAAGGGCAGCAGCACCACCGGGTACTCCAGGCCCTTGGATTTGTGGATGGTCACCACCTTGATCAGGGCGGCTTCGCTTTCCAGTCGCACGATCTGTTCTTCGGGTGCCTCGCCACCGGCGGGGTTGGCAATCTGCGCGGCGAGGTGGCGGATCAGCGCGTGTTCGCCGTCCAACCCGGTAGCGGCTTGTTGCAGCAGCTCGGCCAGGTGCAGCAGGTTGGTGAGCGCACGCTCGCCGCCATCGCGTGCGAGCAGGCGCGCGGGCACGCCGAAGCGGTGCAGCAGTTCGTGCAGCATGGCCAGCACGCCATGGCGTCGCCACAACGCATGCAACTGGCGGAAGTGCTCGCCGCAGGCTTCCCAATGGGCCTCGTCGGTGTTCAGGCGATCCAGCTCGGCCAGGCTCTGGCCCATCATCGGCGTGGCCAGCGCGGTGCGCATGGCGCGGTCGTTGCCGGGGTTGGCACAGGCGGCGAGCCAGGTTTGCAGCTCCTTGGCCTCGCCGCTGGCGTAGACCGATTGCTTGTCCGAGAGGTACACGTGGGCGAGGCCGCGCGCGTGCAGCGCCGCGCGCATCGCGGCGGCATCGTTCCTGTCGCGCACCAGAATGGCGATGTCGCCGGGTCGCAACGGCGTGAGCCGGCCCTCCTCGCCGACGAAGCCGCAGCGGCCTTGCCGCGCGGCGGTGAGCCATTCCACCAGCTGCGCGGCGGCGTGGGCGGCAAGCGTCTCGCGATAGTCGCCGGCGCCGATGGTGGTGGCGGACGTCTGGACGGCCATTTGCATGGCCGGCAGGTCGGCGCCGTCGAGTTGAAGCCGATCCTTGCGGCCCCTGGCGTTCACCGCGACGAAGGGAAGCTTTGCGCCGAAGCCGAAGGCGCCCGTGACGCGCCCGTTCGTGGCGTGCTGGTCGGCGAACTCGAAAACGTGGTTGACCGCCTTCACCAGCGCATCGGTGGAGCGGTAGTTGGTGTCCAGCGTCCAGTGCGGGCTGGCGGCCTTGTCGCGCGCGGCGAGATAGGTGTGGATGTCGGCGCCGCGAAAGCCGTAGATCGCCTGCTTGGGGTCGCCGATCAGCAGCAGCGCCTTGCCTTCGGCGCCGTGGAAGACGCGCTGCAAGATGCGCCACTGCAGCGGGTCGGTGTCCTGGAACTCGTCCACCAGCGCCACCGGGTATTGCGTGGCGATCAGGCGCGCGAGGGTATCGCCGGTAGCTCCGCGCAGGGCGGCATCCAGGCGCTTGAGCATGTCGTCGTAGCCGAGCAAGGCCTGCTTGCGGCGGGCCTGGTCCGTACGCTGCGCCACCCAGGGCGCCGCATGCGCGAGCAGCAGTGGCGGCAGCGACGCGGCCTGCCGGCGCGCGGCCAGCAGATGCTCGACCGCCGCAAAGGCGTCATGCGTGGGCGGCTGCTTGCCGGCCATCGTGCGCTCGGCGAAATAGGCCGGCGTGAAGCGCTCCAGCGTGGCGTCGTCGAGCGCGTTGCCCTGTGCCCAATCGAACATGCTGGCGAGATGGCCGGGCAAGCCACGGGCTTGCAGTCGGCGGCCGTCGAACACTTTGGTTTGCGAGGCCGCGAGAAGCAGCGCTTCAATGGCATCGGCGTGCTGCAGCCACAGGCTTCGCGCCTGCATCTCGGCGGTGTGCAGGGCCTTGGCCTGCGCGGTCAGCAGGTCGCCGGGATCGCGCAAGGCAGTCAGCGGCTGGCCGTCCAATTGCAGACGCTCGAGGTGGGGCAGCAGCGGCTTCAGCGCGGCCTGCAGTGCGTCGGGCGTATCCCACGACTGTGCGTACAGCGCGGCAGCTTCGATGCCCAGCGTCAGCACATGGCCGCGCCAGTAGTCGCGCACGGCTTCGGCGAGCAGGTCCGCCTCGTCGGCCACGGCATCCGCGCTGGCCGTCTCGCCGCTGGCGAAAGCGTGCTGGGTGAGCATGCGCTGGCACCAGCCGTGAATGGTGAACACGGCGGCCTCGTCCATCCACTGCGCGGCGAGTTCCAGCTGGCGCGCGGCGCGGGCGCGCGGTTCGGTGCCGGGGTATCCGGCGATCAGCTCGCGCAGGAAATCATCCGGCGCGGCCTGGTCGCGGAAGGCGGCGGCAGCTTCGGCCAGGCGCGTGCGGATGCGCTCGCGCAGCTCGGCGGTGGCGGCCTTGGTGAATGTCATCACCAGGATCTGCGCGGGCAGTAGCGGCGCGCCCCCGCCGTGGCCAAGCACCAGGCGCAGGTACAGCGCGGCGATGGTCCAGGTCTTGCCGGTGCCGGCGCTGGCTTCGATCAGCTGGGTGCCGGTCAGCGGCAGGCGCAACGGGTTCAGGGCTTGCGCGGCGCTCATGCGGATTCCTCCATGACGCATGCGGCGTCCAGCAGGGGGCGGTACAGGTGCAGCCAGCGTTCGAAGCCGGCGTCGTGCAGGGTGGCGAAGTCGGGCCAGCGGCGGGCGAGGGCGGGTTCCTCGTCCACCTCGCCGTGGCCGTGCGGGCCATCGCTGTGGTCGTAGACCCTGCTGGCATGGACGAAGGGATCTCTCTGCTTGTCGGGGCCGGCCCCCTGGTTCGCAGCCTCGACCTGCAGCCAGGCGAAGGCGCTCTTGCGCACGATCGGCAGTGGCGTGGTCATGCCGGTGGCAAAGGCGGCGAGCAGGTCGTCGAGGTAGTGCTTTGCGGTGGCGACGTCCAGCGGCAGCAACTGCACCAGTGCGTCCGGTGCCACGATGCAGGTGGTGGCGGGCAGTGCGTTGGCGTTCGCCAGCAGGTGCGCGACCCAGTGGGCGAGCAGCTTGTCGTGGCGCAGCGCCTTCTTGTCCACGAGCTTGCTGGCCGTGGCGATGAGGCGGGTGAGATTGCCGTGCTCGTCCTTGCGCAGGTCGTCCAGGCCGTCTTCCACGATCAGGCCGTGCGCGGTGGCGCGCAGCAGGCAGGTGTTGCCGGTGCGCGGGTAGTGCGCGTCCAGTGCCTGCCAGCGCGTGGCGACGCGCTCGACGGCGGCTTCCATCGGCTCCAGCGTCAGCGCGCCGAAGCTGCCCGGCGGCAGCGCACCTTGCTCGTGCAGGCGTTGCATGGCTGGTGCCACCGCGTCGTGGCCGTCATGGATGGCGGTGCGCAGCAGGGCGTCGGTGAACTGGTGGTTCTCCAGATGATCCAGCGCGAAGGGCTCGTTGTCCGTGTCGACCTCATCGTCGCCGGCAAAGTGCACCCCGAGGCGTTCGGCATAGAACACCTTGGCGGGCGACTTGAGGAAGCGCTGCAGCAGGGCGAGGTTCAACGGCGTTTCGCGCTGCCAGGGCTGGAGCGGGGCGTCGCCGCCGGCCGGTGCGACCTGGCGTGCGCGCTGCCATTCGCCGGCATAGGTGAACAGTCGCGCATCGCTGGCGGTATCGAAATAGCTGGGACTGAAGGCTTGCAGCGGGTACTCGGTGGTGAGGGACAAAAGGGGGTCGGAGTCACTTTTCGTGGCGGCCGACGCTGGCGAGCGGTCATCGGAAAAGTCACTCTGCCCCTCTATTTTCCACCCCGTGGCGAGGTAGTCGCGCAATTGCCCCACCAGCACCGACGGCGGCAGCTCGCTGTTGTCGCGAGCGCTCTTGCCCACCCAGCTCACGTACAGTGCGTCGCGGGCGGCGAGCAGGGCTTCGAGGAAAAGGTAGCGATCGTCTTCGCGGCGGGAGCGGTCACCGGGGCGTGACTGGCCGGGCGTGGCCATCAGGTCGAAATCCGGCGCGTTGGCGCGGCGCGGGTAGGCATCGTCGTTCATGCCGAGCAGGCACACCACGCGGAAGGGAATGGCGCGCATCGGCATCAGGGTGGCAAAGCTCACCGCGCCGCCGAGGAAGCGTTGCGAAAGATGGCTTTCGTCCACCGCGCCCAGCCAGTATTCACGCACGACGGCAAGTGGCAGGGCGTGGCCGAAGCCCGCCTCAAGGCAGGTTTGCTCCCATGTTTCCAGCGCATCGGCCAGACGTTGCAGCAGGATGGCGTCGCCGTCGTCGCGGCCGGCATCGAAGAACGCCGCGAGCAGGCCGCGCAGGCGATCGCCCCACGCCGCGGGCGTGGCCGGGGTGGCGAGCAGGCGGCCGTAGTGGTCGAGCTGATCCAGCAGTTGCGCCAGCGGGCCGACCAGGGCGGCGTCCAGGCCGGCCACTTCGCCGTAGGGGGCAATGCCGTCCAGTGATTCGCCATCGCCCACCGCGTAGCCCAGCAGCATGCGGCGCAGACCGAAGCGCCAGCTGTTCTGTTCCTCCGGCGGCAGGCCCAGGTTTTGCTTTTGCGGGCCGTCAAGGCCCCAGCGGATGCCGGTGCCTTCGATCCAGCGGCGCAACACGGGCAGGCCGGCCTCATCCAGCTGAAAACGGCAGCGCAGTGCGGGCGTGTCCAGCAGGTCGAAAATGTCGCCCGCGGCGTAGCGTGATTCGGGCAGGCGCAGCAGTTGTTCCAGCGCCACCAGCAGGGGCGCGGTGCCGCGCGCGGGGCGGTCGGCGATGCTGCAGGGCATGTGGCGCGGGTCGTTCGGCGGCAGGCGGCCGAACACGGCCTGGATGTGCGGTGCGTAGGCGGCGATGTCGGGCACCATCACCATCACGTCGCGGGGCGCCAGCGGCTTGCCATCGCGCACGGCCTGCTCGAACCGGGCGAGCAGGTTGTCGTGCAGGATCTCCACTTCGCGCTGCGGGTTGTGCGCAACGTGGAAGCGCAGCGAGTCGTCGCCGGCGATCAGCTGCCGGCGTTGCGCGGGGTGGGCGGGCAGCGGCTCCAGGTCGAGGATCGCCTGCTGCACCTGGTGCAGCAGGGTGCCCGTGCCGGGATCGTCGAACAGGTCGATGTCGCGGCCCAGTGCGGCGAAGCGTGCGCGGTACGCGGCCGGCGCATCGAAGCTGTCCAGCAGGCGGATGTAGTCACGGCCCTGCTTGCCCCAGGCGGCCAGCAGCGGGTTGGCGTGCTGGTGCAGGTCTTCGAAGCGCGGTTCGGGCGGCAGGCCGGGCTTGCCGGCGTGGCGGCGCTGCGCCGCCTTGAGCAGCTCGCGATCCTCGATGATGTCGGCCCAGTAGTGGCGACACGGGTTGGCCACCACCAGCAGTACCTGGCTGAAACGGGCCAGCGCGGTGAGCGCCTCCAGCGTCTGCTGCGGCAGGGAGGAGATGCCGAACACCACGATGCGCCGCGGCAGCGCCGCCGGCCGTTCGGCTGCGGTGGCGAGGCGCTCGACGAAGCTGCGATGCACGGCGGCGCGATGCTGCCGGCGTTCGGCGGGACCGACGTCGTCCAGCAGCAGGCGCCACAATCGCGGTTGCCAGCGCTGGCTGGCCTCGATGGATGTGCGCCGGCCACGCAGGTCGTCGCGCAGCACGTCGTCGCCGTGTTCCCAGTCGTCCAGCCAGTCCGCGCGATAGACCTGGTACTGGTCGAACAGGTCGGCGACCTGCGCGGCGAGCTGGTACTGGCGCAAGCCGTCGGCTTCGGCGTGCCCGGCCAGCAGGTAATCGCGCAACGGGCCGAAGTCGGGGTCGTCCACGTGCTGCGGAATCAGCCGCAGCAGCCGCCAGGTCAGCCGCGACTTGTCGAACGGCGAGGTGGAGGCCACCGCCTCGCGGCCCAGCACCGCGCGATAGGCGGTCCACAGGAACCGCCCGGGCAACTGCATGTCGATCGCCGCGCTGATGCCCAGCCCGCCATCCGCCGGTGCGCGGGCCAGCGCCAGCTTCAGCCACTGCGCGATGCCGTTGCTCTGCACCAGCATCAGCTCGTCTTCCAGCGGCCGCAGCGGCGTGCCTGCCAGCCAGGCGGCGAGCAGATCGCGCAGGTCTTCCAGGCGGTTGCCGTGCAGCACCATCAGGCCCGCTTCGATCGAACTCCCGGCAGAGATCGTGGCGGTGCTCACCGGGGGCGTGGCTCGTGTGCGCTCATGCGGCGATTGTCTCCAAGTGGAGCGGCATTGTCGCCCGTCCGGGTCTCGACGCCTGCGACGCGTGGGCCGTGTCGATCCGCGGTGCGCTGGTTCGTCGGTGAAGTGAAGCCGGCGCACGGTGATCCGGCCCCACGGGAGACACTTGCGATGCGATGCATGGTGATAGTCAAGGCCACCGCCGAATCGGAAGCCGGCGTGATGCCGAGCCAGGAGTTGCTGGCTGCGATGGGCAAGTTCAACGAGGAGCTGGTCAAGGCCGGCGTGATGCTTGCCGGCGAAGGGTTGGCGCCCAGCGCGCGCGGTGCGCGGGTGACGTTCTCCGGCAGGCAGCGCCATGTCGTCGACGGGCCGTTCGCCGAGACCAAGGAGCTGGTCGCCGGCTTCTGGCTGTGGCAGGTGAAATCGCTCGACGAGGCGATCGCCTGGGTGCGGCGTTGCCCCAATCCGATGGAGGGCGAGTCGGTGATCGAGATCCGCCCGGTGTTCGAGGCGGAGGATTTCGGCGAGGCGTTCACGCCCGAGCTGCGCGAGCAGGAAGCCCGCCTGCGCGCGCAACTGGGCCACGAGTAGGGCGGGTACCGCCCGCCAGCGCGACGGGCGGCAGCCCCCACCAACGGCGCTTGCGCCCGCCGCGGACCGGTGCTGTGATCGGCGGTCATGAGCATGACCGACACCCATCGCACCATCGACGCGGTCTGGCGCATCGAATCGGCCCGGCTGATCGCCGGCCTCGCGCGGATGCTGCGCGATGTCGGGCTGGCCGAGGAACTGGCGCAGGACGCGCTGGTGACGGCGCTGGAACAGTGGCCGCAAACCGGCGTGCCGGACAACCCCGGCGCCTGGCTGATGACCACCGCCAAGCGCCGTGCCATCGATCGCCTGCGCCGGCACAAGCTGGTCGAACGCAAGCACGAGCAACTTGTGCACGAATGGGATCGCGAACACGAATCCGCCGAGGCCGTCGCCGAACGCACGCTGGACGACCCGTTCGGCGACGATCTGCTGCGGCTGATCTTCACCGCCTGCCACCCGTTGCTCTCGATGGAGGCACGGGTGGCGCTGACCCTGCGCCTGCTCGGCGGGCTGGGCACGGACGAGATCGCGCGCGCCTTCCTGGTGCCGGAGGCAACGATTGCCCAGCGCATCGTGCGGGCCAAGCGCAGCCTGGCCAAGTCGGACGTGGCCTACGAGGTGCCGCGCGGCGACGAGCTGGCTGAGCGGCTGGCCGCCGTGCTCGGGGTGATCTACCTGATCTTCAACGAGGGCTATGCGGCCACCACCGGCGACGACTGGATGCGCCCGGGCCTGTGCGAGGACGCGCTGCGCCTGGGCCGCGTGCTGGCCGGGTTGATGCCGCGCGAGCCGGAGGTGCATGGGCTGGTGGCGTTGATGGAGATCCAGGCCTCGCGCGCCCGCGCGCGCACCGATGCGCGCGGCGAGCCGATCCTGCTGCTCGACCAGGACCGCGCGCTGTGGGATCGCCTGCTGATCGGCCGTGGGCTCGCCGCGCTGGAACAGGCGCGCCGGTTGGGCGGCGAGCTGGGCCCGTACGCCCTGCAGGCGGCGGTGGCGGCCTGCCACGCGCGCGCCGCCACGGCCGCGGAAACCGACTGGTCGCGGATCGCCGCGCTGTACGCCGTGCTGGCCCGGGTCGCGCCCTCGCCGGTGGTGGAGCTCAACCGCGCGGTGGCGGTGGGCATGGCCAGCGGTGCGGCCGAGGGCCTGGCCCTGGTCGATGCGCTGGGCGACGAGCCGAGCCTGCGCCATTACCACCTGCTGCCCGCCGTGCGCGGTGACCTGCTGGCGCGGCTGGGGCGGGGCGAGGAGGCGAGCCGGGAGTTCGAGCGCGCCGCCACGCTGACCCGCAACCGTCGCGAGCAGGCCATGATGCGCGAGCGGGCACGTGCCTGCCGGTAGCGGCGCTGATCGGCCCGTTCTGACCCAAACGGCATGGATTTCCCCGGCCGCTGTCCGGCGGCATGGCGCGGGAATGCGGGCGATGCCTGCAGGCAAGGGGTTTCCGTGGTGCGGTTGCGGTGGCGTGGAACTTGCTTCTACTGCGCCGTGAACCGGTTTCCGGCGGGCTCTCGGTGGGGCGCAGCGCCTGGCTGCCGCCCGTCTTTCGGCCATCGGCCGGCTGAGCGGGGCGTCGGAGAGGATATTTGGGGGGAATGATCGGCATGGCGGTGCAGGGGCAGGATCGGCAGGATGGCGAACTTCGCGAGCGCTTCTACCAGAGCGTGGCGGAGACGCTTACCCTGCTGCACCCGGCCGCCGGTTACGATCGCCGCCGCGCCCTGCTCGAAGTGGCCACCACCGTGGTCAGCACGATGGATCTGCCGCTGGTGTGGATCGGCCGGCGCGAACTGGGCCAATCCACGCTCGAGCTGATCGCCGCCGGCCCCGCCGCGGAGTACGCCAGCGTGTGGCCGGTCAGCGACGATCCGCGCGAACCGGGCGGCCGCGGCCCGGCCGGAGCCGCCTTGCGCGACGGCCGTCCGCAGCTGGCCTCGATCGACTCGCCCGGGGACGCGGATTGGCAGGGCTCGGCCCATGCCTACGGCCTGGACTCGGTCATCGTGGCCGCCGCCGGCACCGCCGACGGTGGCCAGTTGGCGCTGGCCGCGTACTCGCGCCGCGGCGGCCCCGCGCTCACCGACGAACTGCTCGACTGGGCGCAGCGCCTGGCCGACGAGCTGGCCCGGTTCTGGGACGACCAGGCGCAACTGGAACGCAACCTGCGGCTGGGCCGCTTCCGCGATGCGCATCGCACGATCCAGCGCGCGCTGCTTGCGCACCCCGAGCCGGCGGCGATCTACATGACGCTGGCCAATGCACTGGTCAAGGACGCCGCGGCCAGTGCGGTGATGGTTTATGTGCCCGAGGGCGAGGTGTTGCGCCGGGAAGTGGGTGCCGGGCCGCTGGTCGAGCGGCTGGCGACGCTGCCCGAACCGCCGCGACAGGTCGACGAACCGCCGATGCCGGTAGCCACCCAGGCGTGGATGGAGGGTGAACCGGTGGTGCGGCTGCGCCCGTCGGCGTGGCCCGACGTGTCGCTCGTGTGGCACGGCGAGTCGCTGGGCGAGGTGGCGGCGATCGGTTGCTGGCCGATCTTCCAGACCCTGCCCCGCGACAGCGGTGTCGAGTACCACGCCGCCGCCGTGTTGTTGCTGGCGGCGGCCGAGATCGACGCGTTCGATGCCGACCTGTGGCGCCTGCTCGACGAGATTTCCGACACCGTCGGCCTGGCGCTGCGCCAGTACTCGCAGCGCCAGGCCCTGTTCCGCGAACAGGAGCGACAGACCTACCTGGCGCTGCACGACGCACTGACCGACCTGCCCAACCGGCGCGCGCTCGATTACCACCTCGAACGCGCGCTGGCGCGGGCGGCCCGGCACCACCATCTGGTGGCGGTGGGCATGCTCGACCTGGACGACCTCAAGCCGATCAACGACCGCCACGGCCACGCCGCCGGCGACCGCGTGCTGGTCGAGGTGGCACATCGCCTGCACGACGCACTGCGCTCGGAGGATTCGGTGGCGCGCGTGGGCGGTGACGAATTCGTGCTGGTGCTGGAGGACCTCGCCAGCGAGGACGACCTGGCCATGCTGCTGGAGCGGCTGTGGCAATCGCTGCAGCAGCCGATCGCGCTGGGCGGACAGAACAACATCGACATCACCGTCAGCCTGGGCGTGGCCTTGTATCCGACCCACGCGCAGGACAGCGGCGAGCAACTGCTGCGGCTGGCCGACCAGGCGATGTACCAGGTCAAGGCACACAAACAGCAGCGCGCCAACTGGTGGGCGCTGGCGCGCAGCGAAGGCGCCCCCGTTGCGGCGGCGGGCGATGAGGCCGGCATCGCCGAGGCGCATGGCCCGCAGGCGGCCGCGGTGCTGCGCGCGTGTGCCGAGGTCTGGCAAGCGCAACTGCCGGTGGTGGCGCAGCGCTTCCATGCCGCCCTCGGCGCCCATGAAGGCATCGCCGGCCTGCTGGCGAGTTTTCCCGCGTCGGCGCGGGAGGCGTTCGAGGAACGCCTGGCGCGCCATCTGCAAACCCTGTGTTATCCCGAGCTGGAAGAAGCCGGCCAGCGCGCAGGCGCGATCCGCGCCGGTATCTGCCAGGCCGCGTGCGGGCTGGAAGAAGCGTGGCTGGCCGAGGCGATCGAGCAATTGCGCGGGATCCTCGCCGGCACCCTGGGACGCGGTCCGCGCGCCCAGCGCGATGCGCTGGCGATCGTGCTGCAGCGACTGGCGATGGACCAGCAATGGCAGCTGGAAAGCATGCGCGACCTGCAGCGGCGGCGTGACGCGGCGCTGGCGAAGATCCACGCTGCGGCGTGGTCGGCGCACGACAGCCTGGACTTGCTCGAAGACGCCGTACAGGTGCTGGCGGCGCACGAGGAACTGGTCGTCTGCGCCGCCGGTCGCCCGGATGCCTCCGGCGACATGGTCAGCGAGCTGGTGGCCGGCGCGGTGCCGGCCGAATACCTGCGCATCACCAACCACGGCGTGGCGCCGCCGCTGCAGGTCGATCGCGCCGCGGCAAGGGCGGAAGAACCGCTGCGCCGCGCCTGGCAAAGCGGCGCCGTCGAACGCAGCGCGCACTACGGCAGCGATCCGGTGATGGCCTTGTGGCGCGACACCGCCGAACGTCACGGCATCGTCTCGCAGGTCGCGGTGCCGCTGTGCCTGGCCCCGGGCCGGCCGGTGGCGCTGCTGGCGCTGTACAGCGGTTATGCCGGCGGCTTTCGCAGCGAGCACCAGCGCGCGTTCATCGCGCAGATCAAGCAGGTACTGGAACTGGCGCTGCTGCGCATGGCGCCGCAACGCCAGTTGGCGACCCTGCTGCCGGCCTTCGTGCGCCAGCGCTGGCGCAGTCTGCTGGCCGGCGGTGCGCTGCGCATGCACTACCAGCCGATGGTGCGCCTGGCCGACAACCAGATCGCCGGCTTCGAGGCGCTGGCGCGGCTGCGCGACGCCGCCGGCGGCCTGCAGCTGCCGGCCAGTTTCATGCCGGCGCTGGGTGCGGCAGGGCTGATGCGGCTGTTCCGCGACGGCATCATCCAGGCGGTGGCGCGGCAGCAGTCGCTGGCACGCAGCGGGCTGGCGCTGGGCATGTCGGTCAACGTGCCGGTGGCGGCGCTGCGCGATGCCCGCTACGCGCGCACGGTCGAGACCATCCTGCAGGCCAGCGGCTGCCCGCCCGACGCGCTGCGTTTCGAGGCTTTCGAGAACGCCAGCGGCATCGGCTGCTGGGCGTTGCTGGCCGAAACCGGCGTGCAGTCGCTGAAGTCGATCGAGCACCACGCGCCGGGCGACGACCGCGCGCTCAGCCGCAACCTGGTGGCGCGGCTGAGCCAGTCGCCGTTCGACCGCATCAAGGTCGACCACGCCATCATCGGCCAGGTCCGGTTCGACCCGCTGGGCACCCTGCGCGCGCTGCGCCAGTTGATCCGGGTCAGCCACGACCTGGGTCTGGAGGTGGTCGTCGAAGGCCTGGAATCGGCCGGCATGCTGGAGGCCGCCGCGATCCTCGGCGCGGATTTCGGCCAGGGCTTTGCGCTGGCCCACCCGATGCCGGCGGAGGCGTTGCCCGGGTGGCTGGGGACCGTCCGTCCTCCGCGGCCGGGCGCATCGCCGCGCCATGCGCTCGGCGCGCTGGCCAGCGCGCTGCGTTGGGAGGAGCGTTTCGCCGCGTTGTTCGACGTGCCCGATGCGCTGCGCCGCCACGTCCATGCCGGCGGCGGCGTCGGGGACTGGCTGCGCACCGCCGAGGGCGTCGGCGCGCCGTTGCGGCTGGCCTGGCGCGAGATGCTCGACGCCGCCGCCGCGGGGCCGTTCGACCCCGGCCACGGCCGGCGCCGCGACCGGCTGTTCGCGCTGCTGGTCGAGCACGCGCTGGCCGAGGAGCAGGCCCCCGCTCGCTGACCAGCGCGGGCCGATCTGCACAAGCGCAAGCTGATGCGGCGACGGACCGATTTCCGGTAGGCTGATGATCGTTGCACCGAATCACCCACGACTGCCGCTTTGCCGGTGACTCCCGGCTTGTGCGGCAGGCAAACGCGCCGACACGATCCACGACGACGGGGAGCCGCCGAGGGAGTCCATGCCGAACCGAGCTGCCGTGCCCGGCGAACTGCGCGAGCGCTTCTATCGAAGCGTGGCGGAAACCTTGAGCCTGTTGCATGCCGCGCCCGGTCACGATCGCCGCCGGGCGCTGCTGGAAGTCAGCCGCATACTTGCTGCCACCATGAAGCTGCCGTTGGTGTGGATCGGCAGGCGCGAGAGCAACATGCACGCGGTGGAGGTGCTGGCCGCCGCGGGACCGGCGCAGGCCTATGCCGAGACCCTGCGCTTGAGCGACGCGATGGACGAGCCCGGCGGCCGCGGCCCGGTCGGCATCGTGCTGCGCGAGGAGCGCGCCCGCGTCACCCCGGTGGCCTCCGCCGAGTTTGCGCACTGGCGCGCCGCCGCCCGCCAGCACGGCTTCGGTGCCTGCATCGTGGCCGCCTCGCGTACCCGCGACGGCGGCCAGCTGGTGCTGGCCTCGTACTCGCGCGAGGGCGGCCCGGCGCTGGGCGAGGAGCTGCTGGACTGGGCCCAGCGCCTGGTCGACGAGCTGAGCCGGTTCTGGGACCACCAGATGCTGCTCGAACGCAGCATCCGCATGAGCCGTTACCGCGATGCGCAACGCACGATCCAGCGCGCGTTGCTGGAGCAACCCGACCCGGACGCGATCTATCCCACGCTGGCGCGTGCGCTGGCGGACATCGCCGGCGCTGCGGCGGTCGACGTGTTCGCCGCCGTGGAGGGCCAGGACACCTTGCGCCGGGTGGCCCTGGTCGGGCCGATCGCCGAGGTGATGCTGACCCTGCCGATGCCGCCGCGGCACCAGGACGGCCCGCGCACCATCGCGCCTACCCAGGCGTTCATGCAGGGCACGCCGGTCATCCGGCGCAAACCCACGGCAGGCACGCCGAGCGACAACCCCTGGCGCCCCGAGCTGAGCGAGCACGCCAGTGCGGTCGGCTGCTGGCCATTGTTTGCCGGGCCCGTCGATGGCAGCGACCCGAATGCGCGCACGCCGACCGGCGTATTCGTGGTGGTGACCGCCGAACCCGATGCGTTCGACGAGGAGATGTGCCGGTTGCTCGACGAGATCGCCGACGCCGCCGGGCTCGCCCTGCGCCAGCATGCGCAGCGCCACGCCCTGCGCCAGGAGCAGGAGCGGCAGACGTACCTCGCCTCGCACGACGACCTCACCGACCTGCCCAACCGGCGCGCGCTGGATCGCCATCTGGACGCGGTGCTGGCCAGCGCGCGGCGGCAGGGGCGGCGGGTCGCGGTCGGTCTGCTCGACCTGGACGATCTCAAACCGATCAACGATCGCCACGGCCACGCGGTGGGCGACCGCGTGCTGGCCGAGGTGGCCGAGCGGCTGCGGCTGCTGCTGCGCGGCGGCGACTACGTGGCGCGCTTCGGCGGCGACGAGTTCGTGCTGGTGTTCGACGACCTGCAGCACGAGAGCGACCTGGACGACCTGCTGGAACGGATCGGTGCAGCGTTGCTGCAACCGGTGCCGATCGACGGCCGGCTGCTGCCGATCGGCGCCAGCCTGGGCATCGCCACCTATGCCAGCGACGGCCATGCCAGTGGCGAGCAGTTGCTGCGCCTGGCCGACCAGGCGATGTACCAGGTCAAGGCGCGCAAGCGCCATCGCACGCGCTGGTGGGCGATGGCGCGCTCCGACGGCGCGCTGGCCACGGTGGAACCGGAAGGGCCGGTCGCACCTTACGGCGAGCAGGCCACCATGTTGCTGCGGGCCTGCCGCGACAGCTGGCAGCCGCGGCTGCAGGCGGTGGTGGAGAGTTTCTGCGCGGCGCTGCTCCAGCACGAAGGCATCGGCACGCTGCTGCGCGCGTTGCCGGACGGCGAGTACCGCGCGCTCAAGCTGCACATGCTGGCGCATCTGCAGGTGCTGGCCCGCGCGGACCTGGACCTGGCCGCCCACCGCAAGCGCGCCACGCGCACCGGCCTGTTCCACGCCGCCTGCGGGCTGGAGGAAGTGTGGCTGCTGGAGGCGATCGAGCAACTGCGCGACGACCTGGTCACGGTGCTGGCCTCGGCCGACCGCCGCGCGCTGGACGTGGTGCTGCAACGGCTGGATGCCGAGCGGCATTGGCAGCTTGAAAGCATGCGCGCGCTGCAACGCCGGCGCATGGCGCTGCTGGCCCGGCTCAATGCGCTGGCGTGGTCGGCCGAGGGCTATCTTGGCCTGATCCAGGGCGTGGTCGACATCCTCGCCTCGCACCAGGAATTTGCCGCCTGCGCGGTGGGGCGCCCGGACGATTCCGGCCGGCTGACCTACGAGGCGGTGGCGGGCAATGCGTTTGCGGCCTACCTGCGCGCGCTGAGCGCGGGCGAGGCATTGCCGATCCGCGTCGATCCCGGTCACCCGGAGGGCGGCGGGCCGAGCGGGCGCGCCTGGCGCACGGTCAGCATCCAGCGCTGCGTGCATTTCGGCAGCGATCCGGCCATGGCCAGCTGGCGCGACATGGCGCTCGGGCTCGGGGTGGTCTCCAGCGTTTCGATCCCGCTGTGTCCGTCGCGCGACAACCCGGTGGTGGTGCTGTCGCTGTACAGCCCGTATGCCGGCGGCTTGCAGAGCGAGGATCAACGTGCCTTCGTGGAGCAGGTCAAGTCGGTGCTGGACCTTGCGCTGGCGCGGCTGTCGCCACCGCGGCAGGGCGCCGAATTGCTGCCGTTCTTCGTGCGCGAGCGCTGGCGCGCGCGGATCGCCACCGATGCCTTGCAGATGCACTACCAGCCGCTGATCCGGCTGGCCGACGGCGCGGTCACCGAGTTCGAGGCGCTGGCGCGCTTGCGCGACGTGGACGACCAGCTGCTGGCGCCGGGCCGCTTCCTGCCCGCGCTGGATGCCGATGACCTGATCGTGCTGTTCCGGCATGGCCTGGCGCTGGCCACCGCCTGCCGGCAATCGCTGTGCGGTGCGGGCCACCCGCTGGACATGTCGGTGAACGTGCCGGCGGCGGCGCTGGAAGATCCCCGCTACGGCGCGGCTGCCGCCGCGGTCCTCGCCGACAGCGGTTGCCCGCCCGCGGCGCTGCTGCTGGAGATCCTCGAATCCCCGCTGGCCAGCGAACACCCCGGCTCGCTGGACGAGCCGGGCATGCAATCGCTGAAGGCGCTGGGCGTTCGGCTGGTCGAGGACGACCTCGGTGCCGGCTACAGCTCGCTGATCCGGCTGCGCCAATGGCCGTTCGACCGCATCAAGATCGACCAGGCGATCGTGCTGCAGGCCCGGCGCGACCCCTTGAACACGCTGCGTTTCATCCGCCAGCTGATCCGCATCGGCAACGACCTGCGGCTGGAGGTCGTGGTGGAAGGGCTGGAAACGCCCGACCTGATCGAGGCGGCCTCGCTGCTGGGCGCCGATTTCGGCCAGGGCTACGCACTGGCCCGGCCGATGCCGGCCGAGGCGCTGCAAGGCTGGCTGCGCGCGCATCGCCCCGCTCCGCGGGCGCAAGTCCCGCTCACCAGTCTCGGCGCGCTGGCCGGCGAGTTGCTGTGGGAGGAGCAATTCGTCGCGCTGCCGGCCGAGTCCGCGTTCTGGGCCACCCACAGCGGACGCACCTGCGGCCCCGGCGAATACTTCCACCTGGCCGATCTCGACGACAGCCTGGGCGCCAGCCACCACGCCATGCACGTAGCCGCGCTGAAAGGCCCGCAAGACCCGCACTACCGCCGCCTGCGCGAAACGTTTCTGGCCGCACTGGTCGCCCACGTGCTCGAATCGTCGGGCTGATCGTGCCGGGGCAGGCGAGATCCGTGTCGCTTGCCCGGCCCAGCCATTGATCACCGGGCGCCGGCCATCCCAGCGTCGGCGCCGCGCCGGAGTTCGCGCGATGGTTGACCGGCTCGGCATGTATCCCTAAAATTGCGCGTTCTCGGCGGGCGATTAGCTCAGCGGTAGAGCACTGCCTTCACACGGCAGGTGTCGCAAGTTCGATCCTTGCATCGCCCACCATACAGAATCGCGAAAAGGCCACCCAGCGGGTGGCCTTTTTCGTGTTCGCGGCGAAGGAGACGGCCTTGCCGATCGCCGCCGGCTGCGGCGGCGTGCAAGGAGCGATGGTGGCGAATTGCTAGACTTGGCGCCTTTCCCGACGCAAGCGCACGCTCATGGCATTCCTCGACACCGAACTGGTTCGCATCCTTCACGCGCTGCAGCAGTTCGAGCTGACGCCGTGGAAGATCGTCGGCTTCGCCGGCACGCTGATGTTCACCAGCCGCTGGTTCGTCCAGCTCTACTACACGCGCAAGTACAAGCGCGTGGTGATGCCGCTGGCGTTCTGGTGGCTGTCGGTGTGCGGCAGCGTGTTGCTGCTGGCGTACTTCGTGTTCGGCAAGAACGACTCGGTGGGCATCCTCTCCAACTTCTTCCCGGTGTTCGTGTCGGTCTACAACCTGGTCGTTCACCTCCGCCATCGAAAGAACGGCATGACCGGCGACGCCACCGCTTGAGTTGACGCAGGGCGGGCCCTGCCCGCCGCCAGTGCCCGCCCTGCCCGGGCGATCGGTCAGTCGGGGTCGTAGTCGAGGTTGGCGGCGAGCCAGCGTTCGGCCTCGGCCTGGCTCCAGCCTTTGCGTTTGGCGTAGTCCTGCACCTGTTCCAGGCCCAGGCGGCCGACCACGAAGTACTGGCTGCCGGGGTGCGAGAAGTACCAGCCGGAGACGGCGGCTGCCGGATACATCGAGAAACCTTCGGTGAGTATGATGCCGGCGTTGTTCGTGGCGTCGAGGAGCTTGAAGAGCGTCGCCTTCTCGGTGTGATCGGGACAGGCCGGATAGCCGGGGGCGGGGCGGATGCCCTGGTATTTCTCGGCGATCAACGCCTCGTTGTCGAGGCTTTCGTCGGGCACGAAACCCCAGAACTCCTTGCGCACGCGCAGGTGCATGCGTTCGGCGAAGGCTTCGGCGAGGCGGTCGGCCAGCGCTTTCAGGATGATCGCGGAGTAGTCGTCATGGTCGGCGTGGAAGCGCTCGAGGTGCGGCTCGATGCCGAGGCCCGCGGTGACGGCAAAGCCGCCGATCCAGTCGGGCTTGCCGAACGACTTCGGCGCGATGAAATCGGCCAGGCACAGGTTGGGCCGTTCCACCGGCTTGTCGGCCTGCTGGCGCAGGTGGTGCAGCGTGGCCAGCGGCTGGGTGCGGGTGTCGTCGGTGTAGATCTCCACGTCGTCCATGAGGTTGGCGGCCGGCCAGAAGCCGATCACCGCGCGGGCCGTGAGCCACTTCTCGTTGACGATCTTGTCCAGCATCGCCTGCGCGTCGGCGAACAGTTCGCTGGCCTGCGTGCCGACCACGGCGTCGGTGAGGATGGCGGGATAGTGGCCGGCCAGTTCCCAGGCCTGGAAGAACGGTGTCCAGTCGATGGTTTCGCGCAGCTCGGCCAGCGGGTAGTCGTCGAACACGGTGAGGCCGGGCTGCACCGGCTGCGGCGGGTCGTAGTTGGCCCAGTCGCAGCTGAAGCGGTTGCCGCGTGCGTGCGCCAGCGTCACCAGCTTCTTGCCGGGGCCGCGGTGCTTGTGGCGCTCGCGCACCTCCGCGTACTCGCTGCGCACCTTGGCCAGGAAGCCGTCGACCAGCTCCTTGCTGACCAGCGATTGCGCCACGCCGACCGCGCGCGAGGCGTCCTTCACCCACACGCAGGCGGTTTCGTAGTGCGGCTCGATCTTGATCGCGGTGTGCGCGCGCGAGGTGGTGGCGCCGCCGATCAGCAGCGGGATGCTGAAGCCGCGCCGCTTCATTTCGCGGGCGACGTTGGCCATCTCCTCCAGCGAAGGGGTGATCAGGCCGGAGACGCCGATCATGTCGGCCTTCTCCTCGATCGCGGTGTCGAGGATCTTCTGCGCCGGCACCATCACGCCGAGGTCGATCACCTCGAAGTTGTTGCAGGCGAGCACCACGCCCACGATGTTCTTGCCGATATCGTGCACGTCGCCCTTGACCGTGGCCATCACGATCTTGCCGTTGCTCTTGCTGGTGTTGCCGCTGAGTTTTTTCTCCTCTTCCATGAAGGGCAGCAGCCAGGCCACCGCCTTCTTCATCACGCGGGCGGATTTCACCACCTGCGGCAGGAACATCTTGCCGGCGCCGAACAGGTCGCCGACCACGTTCATGCCGTCCATCAGCGGACCTTCGATCACGTCCAGCGTGCGGGTGACGGTCTGGCGCACTTCCTCGGTGTCTTCCACCACGAACTGGTCGATGCCGTGCACCAGTGCGTGTTCCAGCCGCTTGCGCACCGGCAGTTCGCGCCAGGCCATGGCGTTGCTATTGTCCTGCTCGCGCGCGCCTTTCTTGTGCTTCTCGGCGATCTCCATCAGCCGCTCGGTGGCGTCGGCGCGGCGGTTCAGCACCACGTCTTCCACGCGCTCGCGCAGCTCGGGTTCCAGCTCGTCGTAGATCGCCAGCTGGCCGGCGTTGACGATGCCCATGTCCATGCCGGCCTGGATGGCGTGGTAGAGGAACACGCTGTGGATCGCCTCGCGCACGGCGTCGTTGCCGCGGAACGAGAACGAGACGTTGGAGACGCCGCCGGAGAGGTGCGAGTACGGGAAGCGTTTCTTCAGTTCCTTCGCCGCCTCGATGAAGTTCACCGCGTTGTCGGCGTGCTCCTCGATGCCGGTGCCGATCGGGAAGATGTTGGAGTCGAAGATGATGTCTTCGGGCGGAAAACCTACTTCTTCGGTGAGCAGCTTGTACGAGCGCTCGCAGATTTCCAGGCGGCGCGCCACGCTGTCGGCCTGGCCGTTCTCGTCGAAGGCCATCACCACGGTGGCGGCGCCGTAGCGCAGGATTTTCCGCGCCTGCTCCAGGAATGGTTCTTCGCCTTCCTTCAGCGAGATGGAGTTGACCACGCCCTTGCCCTGCAGGCACTTCAGGCCGGCCTCGATCACGCTCCACTTGGAGGAGTCCACCATCACCGGGATCTTGGCGATGTCCGGCTCGGCGGCGATCAGGTTGAGGAACTTCACCATTGCCGCTTCGGAATCGAGCAGGCCTTCGTCCATGTTCACGTCGAGGATCTGCGCGCCGCTCTCCACCTGCTGGCGGGCCACTTCCACCGCTTCGTCGTAGCGGTCTTCCTTGATCAGCTTCTTGAACTTGGCCGAGCCGGTGACGTTGGTGCGCTCGCCGATGTTGATGAACAGCAGGTCGGGGGTGATGACCAGCGGTTCGAGGCCCGACAGGCGGGTGTGGCGCGTCATGGTCATGCGGCCTCCGCTTGATCGACGCAAGGCAGCGCACGCGGCGCGCAATCACGCACCGCCTCGGCGATCGCCTTGATGTGAGCCGGCGTGGTGCCGCAGCAGCCGCCGACCAGGTTGAGCAGGCCGTCGCGGGCGAAGTCGGCGATCACGCCGGCCATGTGTTCGGGCGTCTCGTCGTATTCGGCGAAGGCATTCGGCAGGCCGGCGTTCGGGTGGGTGCTGACATGGCTTTCGGCGATGCTCGCCAGGGTCTGGATGTGCGGGCGCAGGTCCTCGGCGCCGAGCGCGCAGTTGAAGCCGACCGACAGCGGCTGCGCGTGGCGCACCGAGTAGTAGAACGCTTCGGCGGTCTGGCCGGAGAGCGTGCGGCCGGAGCGGTCGGTGATGGTGCCGGAGATCATCACCGGCACGCGCGCGCCGCGCTGGTGGAACAGTTCGGACAGCGCGAACAGCGCGGCTTTCGCGTTCAGCGTGTCGAAGATCGTCTCGACCATGATCACGTCGGCGCCGCCGTCGATCAGGCCGCTGGCCGCTTCGGTGTAATTCGCCGCCAGTTCCTCGAAGGTCACGTTGCGGAAACCCGGGTCGTTGACGTCGGGCGACAGCGAGGCGGTGCGGCTGGTCGGGCCGAGCACGCCGATCACGAAGCGTGGCTGCTGCGGCGTCTTCGCCGTCATCGCGTCGCAGGCGGCACGGGCCAGCTTTGCGCCTTCCAGATTCAGCTCGTGGGCCAGGTGCTGCAGTTTGTAGTCGGACTGGCTGATGCGGGTGGAGTTGAAGGTGTTGGTCTCGACCAGGTCGGCGCCGGCTTCGAGGTAGGCGTCGTGCACGCCGCGGATGATTTCCGGGCGGGTCAGGGTGAGCAGGTCGTTGTTGCCCTTGAGGTCGCAGCCCCCTGGATGGTCATGGGCATGACCGTCGCGCGCGTGCGCGTGGCCGTCGTGGCCGTGCTCGAAGCGCTCGCCGCGAAAGCCCTCTTCGTCGAGGTGGTGCGCCTGCAGCATGGTGCCCATGGCGCCGTCGATGATCAGGATGCGTTGGCGCAGCGCCTGTTCCAGGGCGGCGACGCGATCGGGGTGGAGCCAGGGCAGGGTGTTCATTGCAACGTCCTTGCAGACAAGAGGGTCAGGCGCGCTTGCGCGCCAGCAGGCTGATGACTTCGAAATGCGGCGCCTTGCGCTCGCGGCTGAGCCGGTTGCCGCTGAGCACGTCGAGCCCGGCGCTGCGCGCGTAGCCTTCGAGTTGCTCGATGCGGAAACCGAGATTGCGGTGGTCGAACGGCTCGACCGCGGCGCGGTGGTCGTGCTGGCCCAGTGTCACGGCCAGCAAGCGGCCGCCGGGGCGCAGCAGGCGGGCGGCCTCGGCCACCGCCTTGGCGGGGTGTTCGGCGTAGGTCAGCGCGTGCAGCATCAGCACCAGATCGAAGCGCTGCTCGCCCAGCTCCAGCGCGTGCATGTCGCCCTGGATCACGCGCACGTTGGCGAACGACTTCAGTCGTTTCGCGGCGGCCTCGACCACGCGCTCGCTGGAATCGACGCAGACGATCGAGTGCGCATGCGGCGCCAGCAGCTCGGCGGTGATGCCGTCGCCGGAGGCGATGTCGAGCACGTCGCCGGTGCCCAGCAGCTGCAGCAGCGAGCGCGCCAGCGTTTCCCAGGTGCGGCCGGGCGAGTAATGGCGCTCCATGTCGCCGGCGACGGTGTCGGCCCAGCCTTCCTCGCGGGCGCGGTTGGCCAGCACGCCGGGCAGTCGTGCGGTGTCCTCGCGCAACAGGGCGTCGTCGATGCTGGCGCGCAGCGAAACCACCAACGCGTGCTGCGCCTCGTCGCCCTCGTTGTTGGCGCGGTAATAAGCCGAGACGCCGGCGCGGCGGTCGCGCACCAGGCCGGCTTCCTTGAGCTTGGCCAGATGCGTGGATACCCGTGGCTGCGCCAGATGCAGCACCGCGGCCAGTTCGGCCACGGTCAGCTCCTCGTTCTCCAGCAGGGCCAGCAGGCGCACGCGGGTGGGGTCGGCGAGCAGGCGCAACACGCTGGACGCGGTGGCCAAGTCCATGATTATCCCTGTATCGCGATATAAAGATGTATAGGCTAGGCCGGGCTTTGCCATGCGTCAAGCGGGCTGCGCCGGGCCGATCGGCCATTTGCCGCTAAAATCGGCGGCTCGATTGCCTCAAGGAGCCCCCCGTGGATTTCCGTTTTACCGAAGACCAGTTGTCGATCCAGTCGATCGCCCGTGATTTCGCGCACAAGCGCATCGCGCCGGTGGCGGCCGAGCTGGACGCGAAGGGCGAGTTTCCGCTGGAGAACATCCGCGAGATGGGCCGGCTCGGACTGATGGGCATCGAGGTGCCTGAGGCGTACGGCGGTGCCGGCATGGACCCGATCGCCTACGTGCTGGCGATGATCGAGATCGCTGCCGCCGACGCGGCCACTTCGACGGTCATGTCGGTGAACAATTCGCTGTTCTGCAACGGCATCCTCAAGCATGGCACCGAGGAGCAGAAACAGCAGTACGTGCGCGCCATCGCCACCGGCGAGGCGATCGGTGCCTATGCGCTGACCGAGCCGCAATCGGGCTCCGATGCCTCGGCCATGCATACCCGCGCCACCAGGAACGCCAACGGCGACTGGGTGATCAACGGCAAGAAGAGCTGGATCACCTCCGGCCCGGTGGCGCGCTACATCGTGCTGTTCGCGATCACCACGCCGGGCATCGGCGCCAAGGGGGTGTCGGCCTTCATCGTCGATACCCGGCTGCCCGGCTTCCACGCCGGCAAGACCGAGCCCAAGCTCGGCATCCGCGCCTCGGCCACGTGCGAAATCGAGTTCACCGATTACGTGTTGCCAAAAGCCAATTTGCTGGGCGAGGAGGGCAAGGGCTTCTCGATCGCGATGGGCGTGCTCGATGCCGGACGCATCGGCATCGCCTCGCAGGCGGTCGGCATTGCCCGCGCCGCGTACGAAGCCACGCTGCAGTGGTCGCGCGACCGCAAGGCATTCGGCCAGCCGATCGGCACCTTCCAGATGACCCAGTCCAAGATCGCCGACATGAAGTGCAAGCTCGATGCTGCCACGCTGCTCACCCTGCGTGCCGCGTGGACCAAGGGCGAGACCGAAAAGCATGGCGGCCGCTTCGGTACCGAGGCTGCGGTGGCCAAGCTCACCGCCTCCGAAGCGGCGATGTGGATCGCCCACCAGGCCGTGCAGATCCACGGCGGCATGGGCTATTCGAAGGAAATGTCGCTGGAACGCTACTTCCGCGACGCCAAGATCACCGAGATCTACGAAGGCACCAGCGAGATCCAGCGGCTGGTGATTGCGCGGGCGGAGACGGGATTGCGGTGAGGCAGGGAATCGGGAATAGGGAATAGGGAATGGGGAATCGGACGAGCATGCGGCAGGCGCAATCCGGTTGATTGAGGCTCCGCCGCTCTCAAGGGAAACAAAAAACGCCCCGGCTGATACCGGGGCGTTTTTGTCAGGGGCTTGCGGGGCGTGCTTTTCCGATTCCCTATTCTCGATTCCCTATTCCCGGCTTCAAAGCCCCCGCTGCGGATCGGAGTCGAAGGTGTGTGGCCCCTGGATGCCCGGGTGGTCGTGGCCATCGAGTCTGTCGCCGAGCAGGCGACGCACCACCACGTAGAACACCGGGATCAGCAGCACGCCGAGGAAGGTGGCGAACAGCATGCCGCCGATCACGCCGGTGCCGATGGCGTGGCGTGCGTTGGCGCCGGCGCCGGAGGAGACGAGCAGCGGGAACACGCCGAGGATGAAGGCCAGCGAGGTCATCAGGATCGGGCGCAGGCGCAGGCGGGCTGCGTCGACCGTGGCCTCGCGCAGGCTGCGTCCGGCCTGCTGCTCGGCCACCGCGAATTCCACGATCAGGATCGCGTTTTTCGCGGCCAGGCCGATTACCGTGATCAGGCCGATCTTGAAGTAGATGTCGTTGGGAAGGCCGCGCAGCAGGGTGAACACCACCGCGCCCAGGAACGCCAGCGGCACGATCAGCAGCACCGAGACGGGGATCGACCAGCTTTCGTACAGCGCGGCCAGCGCCAGGAACACGATGAAGATCGACAGCACCATCAGCAGGGTAGCCGCGTTGCCGGAGAGGATCTCCTGGTACGACTGCCCGGTCCAGTCGTAGCCGAAGCCCTTGGGCAGGTCGTTGCGGATGATCCTCTCCATCTCGCTCATTGCCTCGCCCGAGGCGTGCCCGGGCGCCGGCGAGCCGACGACCTCGACCGCCGAGTAGCCGTTGTAGCGGGTCAGCGAGGGCGATGACACGTCCCACGTCGAGTGCACCACGTTGGCCAGCGGGATCATCTGCGCGGTGCCGTCGCCGGCCAGCTTGGAGCTGGGCGTGAAGATGTGCTGCAGCGCATCCGGGCCCATGCGGTAGGGCGCGTCGGCCTGCATGATCACGCGCTTGATGCGCCCGCCATAGGTGAAGTCGTTGACGTACACCGGCGCCAGCATCAGCCCGATCGCGTTGTAGATGTCGCCGATCGACAGGCCCATCGACTGCGCCTGCACGCGATCCACCTGCAGGTGCAGCTGCGGGGCTTCCTCCAGCTCGTTCGGACGCACGCCGGCCAGCTTGCTGTCCTGGTTGGCCTTGCCGATCAGGGTGTTGCGTGCCGCGGTCAGGGCGTCGCGACCGGCGCCGCTGCGGTCCTGCAGGTACATGTCGAAGCCGCCGAACTGGCCCAGCCCCTGCACGGTGGGGATGTTGATCACGAAGATGCGCGCATCGCGGATCTGGTGCAGCTTGCGGTTGGCTCGCTGGATGAACTCGCTGGCGCCGACATCGCGGTCGGCCCAGTCCTTGAGCTTGATGAAGGCCATGCCGGCGTTCTCGCCGGAGCCGATGAAGCTGAAGCCGGTGACCTGCATCACCCCGTCCACCGCGGGGTCCTTGCGCAGGATGTCGCGCATCTGCGTCATGACCTCGGTGGTGCGCTGCTTGGTTGCGCCCGGCGGCAGCTGGATCACCGACATCGCGTAGCCCTGGTCTTCCTCCGGCAGGAAACTGCCGGGCAGGCGCGTGTAGAGGAAGCCGCCGAGCAGCGCGACCACCACGAACGCCAGCATCCACCGCGGCGCGTGGCCGATCGCGACGCCCACGTGGCGGGTATAGGTGTGCGTGGTCCAGTCGAACAGCCGGTTGAACTTGCGATAGACGACGTTCTTCTTCTTCTCGTGCTCCGGCTGCAGGAAGCTGGCGCACAGCGCCGGCGTGAAGCTCAGCGCGAGAAAGGCGGAAAAGCCCATCGACAGCGCGATGGTCAGCGCGAACTGCTTGTAGATGATGCCGGAGGCGCCGGGCTGCAGCGACGAGGGCACGAACACCGCCGCCAGCACCACGGTGATTGCCACCACCGCGCCGGTGATCTGGCCCATCGCCTTGCGCGTGGCATCCTTCGGCGAGAGACCCTCCTCGGTCATGATGCGTTCGACGTTCTCGATCACCACGATCGCGTCGTCGACCACGATGCCGATCGCCAGCACCATGCCGAACAGGGTCAGCTGGTTGATGGTGAAGCCGAGCACCAGCATGCCGAGGAAGGTGCCGAGCAGGGCCACCGGAATCACCAGGGTGGGGATGATGGTGGCGCGGAAGTTCTGCAGGAACAGCAGCATCACCAGGAACACCAGCACGATCGCCTCGATCAGCGTGTGCACCACCTCGTTGATCGAGATGGTCACGAAGGTAGTGCTGTCGTACGGGCTGAACCAGGTCACGCCCGGCGGGAAGCTGGGCGCCAGCTCATCCATCTTGGCGCGCACCGCGGTGGCCACGTTGAGTGCGTTGGCGCCAGGCAGCAGCTGGATCGCGAAGGCGCCGATCGGCTTGCCGTCGTACTGGGTATCGAAACCGTAGTTGCCGGGCCCGAAGCTGATCCGCGCCACGTCGCCCAGGGTGACGGTGGTGCCGTCGGTGTTGGTGCGCAGGATGATCCCGGCGAACTGCTGCGGCGTGGTGAAACGGCCTTCGGTCGACACCGTGGCGCTGAAACCCTGGCCGGGGATGGCCGGGTCCGCGCCCAGCGCGCCGGCGGCGAACTGCACGTTCTGCGAACGCACGGCGGCGAGCACCTGGCTGGCCGACAGATTGTAGCCGTGCAGCTTGTCCGGGTTGAGCCAGATGCGCATGGCGTACTCGGAGCCGAACTGCCGCGTGCTGCCCACGCCCGGCACGCGCGAAATCTGGTCGAGCACCTGCGAGCCGACGATGTCGTTGAGGCGGTCGCGGTCGATGCCCGGGTTGGTCGATTGCAGCGCCACCACCATCAGGAAGCCGGCGTTGGCCTTGGCCACCACCACGCCCTGCTGGGTCACTTCGGAAGGCAGTCGCGGTGTGGCCAGCGCCACCTTGTTCTGCACCTGCACCTGGGCGATGTCGGGGTCGGTACCGCTCTCGAAGGTCAGCGTGATGCTGGCGCGACCGCTGGCGCTGGACGAGGAGCTGAAATACAGCAGGTGGTCGATGCCGGTCAGCTGCTGCTCGATGACCTGGGTGACCGTTTTCTCGGTGGTGTCGGCGCTGGCGCCGGGGTAGCTGGCGCTGACCGTGACCGACGGCGGCGCGATGTCCGGGTAGGATTCCACGCCCAGGTTGAGGATGGCCAGCACGCCACCGAGCGAAATCAGGATGGCGACCACCCAGGCGAAGACAGGGCGGTCGATGAAGAAGTTGGGCATGTCGGCGCTCCGTTACTGGCCGTTCGCGGAAGCGCCGCCCGCCGGCGCCGTGGACGTCGCGCCGGCCGGCGCATCGCGGTGCCAGGGACTCGGCTTGGCCGGCTCGCCTTCCTTCACGTTCTGGATGCCGGAAACCACCACCTTGTCGCCGGCCTTCAGGCCGCCGCTGATTACCCAGTCGCCGTCGCGCATGTCGGCCGTGGTGACGTCCTTGCGCACGACCTTGTTGTCCGCACCCACGGTCATCACGTAGGCGCCGGTGGTGTCGCGCTGCACCGCCTGCTGCGGCAGCACGAACACCTTGTGGCGCTGGCCCAGGTTGGCCTGCAAGGTCACGTACATGCCCGGCAGCAGCTTGTGCTTCGGGTTGGGGATGGTGGCGCGCAAGTCCACCGAGCCGGTCGCCGGGTTGACCGTGGCGGCGGAGAAATCGACCGTGCCCGGCTCGGCGTAGGTGCTGCCGTCGGGCAGGGTGATGCGCACGCTGGCCTTGTTCTGGCCGGCCAGGGTGACGTTGCCCTCGCTCTGCGCCTGGCGCATGTTCTCCAGCGATTCCACGCTGAGCGTGAAGTTCACGTACAGCGGGTCGATCTGCTCGACCGTGGTGAGCAAGGTGGCCGCGCCGCTGCCCACCAGCGCGCCCTCGGTCACCTGCTGCTGCCCGGCGCGGCCGGCGATCGGCGCGGTGACGTTGGCGTAGCCCAGGTTGATGCGCGCAGTCTCCACGTTGGCGCGCGCGGCCTGCACGGCCGCGGCGCTGCTGCGCTCGGCGGCCAGCGCGTTGTCGAGGTCGGCCTTGGACACGTAGCCCTTGGGCGCCAGTTCGCGCACGCGCTGCGCGGTGACCTTGTTGTTGGTCCAGCTGGCCTGGGCCTGCGCCAGCGAAGCCTTGGCCGCGTTCAACTCGGCCTGCAGCGGCGCCGGGTCGATCTGGAACAGCAACTGGCCGCGCGTGACGTCGGTGCCTTCCTCGTAATCGCGCTTGAGCAGCACGCCGGCCACCCGCGCGCGCACGTCGGCGCTGCGATAGGCGGAAAGGCGCCCGACCAGGTCGCGGGTCAGCGGCGAGTTCTGCGGTTGCACCGTGACCACGCCCACCTCGGGCGGCGGCATTTGCGGCGGACCGTTGCCGGTGCTCTTGCCGCAACCGGCCAATACCAGCAGGCACAGGCACAGCAGCGGCGAGCGCAGTGACGAAGGCTTCATGGGGACTCCGGTTCTCTTTCTTGTTCGGGGTGTGGGGAGGGGCGTCGCATGCGCCGCGCGGGAATCCGTTTCCGCCGCGCATCGGGTGTTGCCGGTGGCGCCCGAAACGCCGCCGTGGCGGCGCTTCGGAGATGTCACAACGCACAAACTGGACTGCGCAGTATACATTTTCCGGCGGCGTCGTTTCCAGCGCGGGTCGCGCGCGCAACCTCGCATGGTCGGAGGCAGCGGTCGATGAATATCCGCCGCCGCGCCACGCGCCGTTCGACACGCCGTTCGACACATTGTTCGACATCCGCGCGGGCCGCGTTGCGCGGCGGATCATCCGCGCCGCGTGCGGCGCCTCGCAGACGTTCGCCCCGGCCCGCGCGCGGGTGGATTCGGGAGGTGCCGCGGCGTATCCTTCCGAGGATTTATCGCGGCCCTTCCCACCTCCGTCCAACTAACAGCAGATGCCATGAATGCGACCCTTGCGGCAAATGACCCCTCCCTCCCGTCCGTAGTGCTCGCCGAGCTGAAAAAGAGCGGCATGTCGCCCCAGCGCTTGACCCAGGCCGAGGTGTTCTGCACCGCCTTCTTCGCACGGGTCGCCGGCAGCGATGTCCAGCTGCACACGCCGGTGCAGTGGGCGGCGCTGGTGGGCAGCCTGCTGGAGTTCATGCAGCAGCGCCCGGCCGGGCGCGCCGCGGTGCGCGTGCTGAGCCCCGCGGACCTCCACGCCGGGCGCAGCCTGCTGCAGGTGGTCACCGACGACATGCCGTTCCTGATCGACACGGTGAGCATGGTGGTGTCGACCAACCTGCAGATCCACGCGGTGATCCACCCGGTGCTGACCGTCTCGCGCGACGCCGCCGGCGCGCTGCAGGAGCTGGGCGGCAAGCAGGGACACGCCGAGTCGGTGATGCATTTCGAGATCGACCGCGCCGCCGATGCCGCCGAGCAGGAACAGCTGAAGACGCAGGTCGAGGCGGCGCTGGAAGACGTGCGCGCCGCGGTCAACGACTGGAGCGCGATGCGCGAGCAGGCGCTGGCGATCGCCGCCGAGCTGCCGCAGCGCAAGATCCCGCTGGACGAGGCCTCGGCGAAGGAAGCGGCTGCCTTCATGCGCTGGCTGGCGGAGGACAACTTCACCTTCCTCGGCTATCGCGAATACGAGGTGGTCGATGCCGACGGCGACCGCGTGCTGCGTTCGCGCGAAGCCTCGGGCCTGGGCATCCTGCGCAAGACCGACCGCTCGCTGGCCCCGCGCTCGTTGCGCACCCTGGCCGCCAGCGAGCTGCCGCAATCCGGCGCCACCGACGCGATCATCCTGACCAAGACCAACGCGCGCTCGCACGTGCATCGCCCCGGCTACATGGACTACATCGGCGTGCTGCAGTTCGGGCCTGATGGCCGCGCGGTCGCCGAGCAGCGCTTCCTGGGCCTGTTCACCTCCAGCGCCTACATGGCGCGCCCGCAGGACGTGCCGCTGGTGCGGCACAAGGTCGAGGCGGTGCTGGCCCGCTCGGGCCTCAAGCGCGACTCGTACTCCGGCAAGTCGCTGCGCCACATCCTGGAAACGCTGCCGCGCGAGGAGCTGCTGCAGGGCACCGAGGAGGAGCTGTTCAACACCTCGATGGGCATTCTCGAACTGCGCCAGCGCGCACGCACGCGGCTGTTCGTGCGCCGCGACCGCTACGGGCGGTTCTTCACCTGCATGGTGTTCGTGCCGCGCGACCGCTTCAACACTTCGGTGCGCGAACGCATCGAAGCCACGCTGGGCATGGCGCTGCACGCGGTGCAGAGCGATTCCTCGGTGGAGATGGGCGAGTCGGCGCTGGCGCGGCTGACCATCGTGATGCGGCCGAAGATCGGCGACCAGCCTGCCTGCGACGTCGCCGAACTGGAGCACGCCGTGGCCGCGATCGTGCGCAACTGGCACGACGAGGTGCGCGACGCGCTGGTGCGCCTGCGCGGCGAACACGAGGGCGTGGTGCTGGCCAACCGCTACGCCCGCGCGCTGCCGGCCGGCTACGTCGAGGACGTCAGCCCGGCGGTGGCCGCGGAAGACATCCACGAGTTGTCGCAGCTGAGCGGCGAGCACGGCATCCGCATGTCGTTCTACCACCCGCCGCAGAACCCCGAGTCGCTGCGCTTCAAGGTGTACCGCAACGGCAGCGACATCTCGCTGTCCGAGGTCCTGCCGCAGCTGGAGAACCTCGGCTTGCGCGTACTCACCGAGCATGTCTACGAGATCCCCGGCGACACGCCGTTGTCGATCCAGGATTTCGACGTGCAGCCCACCGGCAAGCTCGCCTTCAGCGTGGAGCAGGTCGGCGCGCTGTTCGAGGATGCGTTCGAGCATGTCTGGCGCGGCGCCGCGGAGAACGACGGCTTCAACCGGCTGGTGCTCGGCGCCAAGCTCGATTGGCGCCAGGTGGCGATGCTGCGCGGCTACAGCAAGTATCTGCTGCAGACCGGCGTGACCTTCTCGCAGGCGTACATGGAGGAGACGCTCAACCGCTATCCGGCGATCGCCGGCTTGCTGGTGGAGCTGTTCCTGGCCAAGTTCGACCCGCGTCGCGAGGCGCTCTCGCCCGACGAGCTGAAGATCGCCGGGGCCACCCTGGCGGTGGAGATGCGCACGCTGATCCCGGCCAACGTGCAGGCCGCGCAGCCCGGCCTGATCGACGAGCTGGGCGCCGCGCTGGCGCGTCCGCGCGCCGAGCAGGTCAAGGTCGTGGAAGCTGCCATCGGCGTGCTGCTGGAGAACGTGGCCAGCCTCGACGAGGACCGCATCCTGCGCAGCTTCGTGGGGCTGATCCGTGCCACCTTGCGCACCAGTTTCTTCCAGCAGTGGGAGGGCGCGTACCGCGACTACATCAGCTACAAGATCGACTCGCACCAGGTCGCCGAGCTGCCCAAGCCGGTGCCGTACCGCGAGATCTGGGTGTGCGCCCCGCGCGTGGAAGGCATCCACCTGCGCTTCGGCGCGGTCGCCCGCGGCGGCCTGCGCTGGTCCGACCGCCGCGAGGATTTCCGCACCGAGGTGCTGGGCCTGGTCAAGGCGCAGATGGTCAAGAACACGGTGATCGTGCCGGTCGGCTCCAAGGGCGGCTTCTTCGTCAAGAAGTCCCCCGACGGCGACCGCGACGCGGTGCTGGCCGAGGGCATCGCCTGCTACAAGCTCTTCATCAACGGCCTGCTCGACATCACCGACAACCTGGTCGAGGGCAAGGTGGTGCATCCGCACGACGTGGTGCGCCACGACGCGGACGACCCCTACCTGGTGGTCGCCGCCGACAAGGGCACCGCGAAGTTCTCCGACATCGCCAACGCCATCTCGATCGAGCACAACTACTGGCTGGGCGACGCGTTCGCCTCCGGCGGGTCGCACGGCTATGACCACAAGGGCATGGGCATCACCGCGCGCGGTGCGTGGGAGTCGGTCAAGCGCCACTTCCGCGCACTCGGCCGCGATTGCCAGAACGAGGATTTCACCTGCGTCGGCATCGGCGACATGTCCGGCGACGTGTTCGGCAACGGCATGCTGCTGTCCGAGCACATCCGGCTGCTGGCCGCGTTCGACCATCGCCACGTGTTCCTCGACCCGAACCCCGACGCGGCCCGTTCGTTCGTCGAGCGCAAGCGCATGTTCGACGTGCCGCGCTCGAGCTGGGACGACTACGACAAGTCGCTGATCTCCGCCGGCGGCGGCGTCTACCCGCGCAGCGCCAAGTCGATCCCGATCTCGCCCGAGGTGCGCGTCGCGCTGGGCCTGAAGCCCGACGTGGAACACCTGGCGCCGAACGATCTGCTCAGCGCGGTGCTCAAGGCGCCGGTCGACCTGCTCTGGAACGGCGGCATCGGTACCTACATCAAGGCCAGCAGCGAAACCCACGCCGACGTGCGCGACCGTGCCAACAACGGCCTGCGCATCGATGGCGCCGAGGTGCGCGCGAAGATCATCGGCGAGGGCGGCAACCTGGGCATGACCCAGAAAGGCCGCATCGAGGCGGCGCAGAAGGGCGTGCTGCTCAACACCGACTTCATCGACAACTCCGCCGGCGTGGACACCTCCGACCACGAGGTCAACATCAAGATCCTGCTCAACGACGCCGTGCAGCGCGGCGAGCTGAGTTTCGATGCCCGCAACGAGCAACTGGCGTCGATGACCGACGAAGTGGCCGAGCTGGTGCTGTGGGACAACTACCGGCAGAACCAGGCGATCACGTTGATGGAGCACCAGTCGATCGGCCGCATCGGTTCGATGGCGCACTTCATCAAGACGCTGGAAAACGAGGGCACGCTGGACCGCCAGGTGGAGAACCTGCCGTCCGAGGCCGAACTGGCCGAGCGCAAGAGCCGCGGCCTGGGCCTGACCCGGCCGGAGCTTGCCGTGCTGCTGTCCTACGACAAGATGCGGCTGTTCCAGCAACTGCTGGACTCCGACGTGCCGGAAGACCCGTACCTGTCCAAGGAGCTGGTGCGCTACTTCCCCGCGCCGCTGCACGAGAAGTACGCCGAGCACATGCAGCGCCATCGCCTGAAGCGCGAGATCATCGCCACCGCGGTGACCAACTCCACGCTCAACCGCATGGGCGCGACGTTCATGATGCGCATGCAGGAGGACACCGGCAAAGGCCCCGAGGCGATCGCCAAGGCGTACACCGCGGCGCGCGAGATCCTCGACGCGCGCCAATTGTGGGCGCAGATCGAGGCGCTGGACAGCAAGGTGGCCGAGGACACCCAGGTCGACGCGGTCAAGCAGATCTGGTCGCTGCTGCGCCACATGACGCGCTGGCTGCTCAACCGCCCCGGCGGCTCGCTCGACATTGCCGAAAACGTGGCGCGCTATCAGACGGGCGTTTCCGCCCTGCGCCAGGTACTGCCCGAGGTGCTCACGCCCACCGGCAAGGGCGACTTCGCCTGCACCCAGGAGAAATGGGAAGGCCTGGGCATGCCGGCCGAGCTCGGCCAGCGACTGGCCCGCATGCCGGACCTGCGCGCCGCGCTGGACATGGTCGAAGTCGTGCAGCAGAGCGGGCAGCCGATGGAAAAGGTGGCGCGGGTGTTCTTCGAACTGGGCGAAGTGCTGGATCTCGAGTGGCTGCGCGGCCAGATCGAGGCCTTGCCGGTGGAAGGTCACTGGCATGCGCAGGCACGCGGCTCGCTGCTCGACGAACTGAGCCACCAGCATCGTGCGTTGGCGCTGCAGGTGCTCGGCATGGCCGGCGCCACTGGCGACCTCTCGCCGGTGCAGGCCTGGCTGCAACGCGACGACGCCACCTTGCAGCACACCCGCAACATGCTGGCGGAAATCCTCACCCAGAACGCGGACTACCCGATCGCCTCGGTCGCCGTCCGTCGCCTGGCCCAGCTGGCACAGGTGCCGGTGGGTTGAGGGCAGGGAATAGGGAGTAGGGAATAGGGAATAGGGAATAGGGAATAGCGAATGGCAAAGGCGGCGGCGAGCAGGCTTGATCTGATGCGCGCGTTGCAGGGATGATCGGAACGGTCGGCTTGCCGGCTCTTCCGATTCCCTATTCCCTATTCCCTATTCCCGGCCTCCCATGCGCATCGCCTTCGTCGCCAGTGACACCAGTGTCGCCCAGCAGGCGAGGCGCAAGCTGGTGGAGCGGTACGGTGACGTGCCGGCGGTCGAGGCGGAGCTGATCGTGGCGCTGGGTGGCGATGGTTTCATGCTGCGCACCTTGCACCTGCACCACGCGCTGGACGTGCCGGTGTATGGCATGAAGCTGGGGCGGGTCGGCTTCCTGATGAACAAGCACAAGCTCGATGGCCTGCCCGAGCGGGTGGCGCGCGCGCACGCGGCGGAGCTGCATCCGCTGGAGATGCTGGTCACCGATGCGGACGGCGCCAGCCATCAGGCGCAGGCGTTCAACGAGGTGTCGCTGCTGCGCCAGAGCAATCAGGCCGCGCACCTGGAAGTGAAACTCAACGAGACGGTGAAGCTGCCCAACCTGGTCTGCGACGGCATCATGGTCGCCACGCCGGCGGGCTCCACCGCCTACAACCTGTCCGCGCACGGGCCGATCCTGCCGCTGGACGCGAACGTGCTCGCACTCACCCCGATCAGTCCTTTCCGCCCCCGCCGCTGGCGCGGCGCGATCCTGCCGCACCGTACCCAGGTCACGCTGCGCATCCTCGATCCGGGCAAGCGTCCGGTCAGTGCCACCGCGGATTTCCATGAGGTGCGCGACGTGCGCGAAGTGACCGTGCGCCAGGCCGAAGGGCGCGGCGTGCGCCTGCTGTTCGATCCCGAACACAACCTGGAGCAGCGCATCCTGGACGAGCAGTTCGCCGCGGAATGAGAGGTGAGTGGAGAGGAGTGAGAAGTGAGAGAAGGCCGACTCCGCTGTTGCTCGCTCTCGCTCCTCACTCCTCTGCACTCACTCCTCGCCCTTTGCGGTAGATTCGCGGCATGAGCCAGCCAACCGTCCACGATCCCGTATCCACCACCGACAACCGCCTGGTCGTCGCCATCTCCTCGCGCGCGCTGTTCGACCTCGGCGACAGCCACGCGCTGTTCGAGCGCGACGGCCTCGACGCCTACCGCGCGTTCCAGATCGAGCACGAGGAGGACATCCTGCGACCCGGCGTGGCGTTCCCGCTGGTGCAGAAGCTGCTGGGCCTCAACAAGCTGGCCGGCGACGTGCCGCCGGTCGAGGTGATCCTGCTGTCGCGCAACTCCGGTGACACCGGCCTGCGCATTTTCAACGCGATCCAGCATTACGGCCTGGAAATCAGCCGCGCCGCGTTCACCAGCGGTGCGCCGACGTCCGACTACATCGCGCCGTTCAAGGCCGACCTGTTCCTCTCGGCCAACGCCGAGGACGTCGGCCGCGCGCTGGCCGCCGGCGTGGCCGCGGCGACGATCCTGCCCAGCACCGCGCCGCCGCGCATGAGCGAGCAACTGCGCATCGCGTTCGACGGCGACGCCGTGATCTTCGGTGATGAGGGCGAACGGGTATCGCGCGAGGAAGGTCTGGAAGCGTTCCATCGCAGCGAAACCGAACACGCCGCCGAGCCGCTGTCGGTGGGTCCGTTTCGCGGCTTCCTCACCGCGCTGCATCACCTGCAGACCGCGTTCCCGGCCGAGGACTCGCCGATCCGCACCGCCCTGGTCACCGCCCGCTCGGCGCCCGCGCACAAGCGCGTCATCCTCACCTTGCGCAAGTGGGGCGTGCGCATCGACGAGGCGCTGTTCCTCGGCGGCCGCGACAAGGGTCCGTTCCTCGACGCGTTCGGCGCCGACATCTTCTTCGACGACTCGCCGGCGAACGTGGAATCCGCGCGCAAGCACGTGGCGACCGGGCACGTGCCGCACGGGGTCAGCAATCGCTGAACGCGGCGCCGGCAGCGAATGACGCGCAGGCTTACACCCCGCGCCATCCCTCGAACCCGGTGAACATGGCCGCGGCGATCAGCAAGGCGCCCACGCAGCGGGTCGCCAGCATTCCGGCCTTCGGCTTGCCTTGCAGCCATGCGCGGGCGCGGTCGGCCATCAGCGCCAGTCCGCCGTACACGCACAGCTGGTTGAGCGCGATGATCAGCCACAGCACCAGCGCCTGCATCGCGATCGGGCCATGCTCCGGGCGCAGGAACTGCGGAAAGACCGCCAGCATGAACAGGTAGGCCTTGGGGTTGAGCAGGCAGGTCAGCATGCCCTGGCGGAACGTCGCCGCGTGCGAGCGCCGCGAGGCATCCGGCTGCAGGGCCGGCGCGGCGTCGCTGCGCATCAGCGAAAGGCCGATCCAGGCGATGTACAGCGCGCCGGCCAGCAGCAGCGCGTTGAATGCACCAGGGACCAATTCCAGCAGCACGCTGATGCCCAGCGCGGTCATCACGACATGGCACACGCCGCCGGCAACGATGCCGGCCAGCGCAGCGAAGCCGCGGCGGCGGCCGCCTGCCAGCGTGCTGCCCAGCACGAAGGCCATGTCCAAGCCGGGCAGCACCATGATGCCGAAGACCAGTGCGAAGAACAGCCACAGTTGCTCGAAGTGGTTCATGGTGAAACCCCGGCGCCCGCGCCGGCAAGCCAGCGCAGGCGCGAGCGTGGGGTCGGGTCCATCACCACGCGTTCCGGCGCGCCGCGCAGGAGGCCACTGGCGGCGAGCGTGCGTTCGGCCGCGGCCAGCCGTGGCGCGAGTCGCTCATCCAGCGTTGCGTTGTCGCGAACCACGCCGAGCCATACGAGGAACGGACCGTCGGTGCGTATCGGCAACTGCGGGAAGTTGTTCGGCACATCCAGCGACACCAGCACGCCGGCCGGGTGCACGCCCTCGATGCGGTAGCCGGCGAACGCGGCCTCGGCCTGTTTCGCGAAGGCCTCCTCGCTGCCTTTCTTCACCGCGAAGATCTGCGCCACCACGATGCCTTGCGCGCCGCGCTCTTCGGTCACCGGGTCGACCGCCGGCAGCACGCTGATGCCGTGTTCCGGATGCAGCGGGCGCAGCAGCATCACGTTGTCGCTGTCCGGCAGGATCGCGTTGACCTTGATCCGGTGTTCCTTCCACAGCGGCCCGTAGTAGAACGCCGCATTGACGATCGGGCGTGCATTGATGTCGTGGAAGCCGCGCAGCCAGGTGAAGCGGTTCGGTTGCCCGCGCTCGGTGAACTGGCCGAACACCATCGCGCCCAGCTGCTCGAAGGCCTCCGGGAAATACGCGTCGAAGTACTTGACGAAGTGCGCCAGCTCGCCGTCCGCGGTGACGTAGCGGCGGAATTCGACGACCTGGTAGTCCTTGAGGTGCTGCACGCTTTCCATCATGGGGGCCTCGTTCGCGGGTTTGCCGTGTGCCGACATGGCTGCACCGAGCGCGATGCCCGCGACGATGCCGGGTAGCAGTCGCTTGAAGTGGTTCATGGGTATCCCTGGCCTGGACGCCGGGTGGCGCAGGACACACGCTAAAACCCATACAGGGCAAATTGCGCCCTGATTTGTCGCTACCATGGCCGCCATGGCCAAACCCACCACGCGCGTGCTGGCGGTGCTCGACCTGCTGCAGAGCCACGGCCGCATGAGCGGCCCCGAACTGGCGCGCCGGGTCGGCGTCGACGTGCGCACGCTGCGGCGCTACATCGTGATGCTGGAGGACCTCGGCATCCCGCTCACCACCGAGCGCGGCCGCCACGGTGCCTACATGCTGGTCGCCGGCTTCAGGCTGCCGCCGATGATGTTCACCAACGACGAGGCGGTGGCGCTGTCGGTGGGCATGGTGGCGGCGCGCGGACTGGGCCTGGCCGAGGCGGCGCCGGCGGTGGAAAGCGTGCAGGCGAAACTGGCGCGGGTGATGCCCGATGGCGTGAAGCGCCACGTGCGCGCGATCGCCGATACGGTCAAGGTCGATATGCTGCCGGCCACAATCATGCCGACCAGCAACGCCGCGCTGATCACGCTGACCACCGCGGCGCAGGCACAGCAGCGGGTGCGCATGAGTTACGACTCGGCCCAGGGCAGCCACACCGAACGCGAGTTCGATCCGTACGGCCTGGCCTGGCGCGGCGGTGCCTGGTACGCGCTGGGCATGTGCCAACTGCGCCACGGGCTGCGCTCGTTCCGGCTGGACCGGATGGGCCAGGTGACCTTGCTGGACCACCATTTCGAGCGGCCCGACGATTTCGATGCGCTGGAGCATCTGGTGCAGGGCATCGCCGGCATGCCACGCGGCCGCGACATCGAGGTGTTGCTGCATGCGGACCTGCCGACCGCACGGCACGCGTTCTCGCTGGGTTTTGGCCTGCTGGAGCCGCTGGATCGCGGCGTGTTGTTGCGCAGCAGCGCCGATGACCTGGCCTGGTTTGCCCGCCAGCTCGCCGCGGTGCCGTTCGATTTCGAGATCCGCACGCCATCGGCATTGCGTGCCGAGCTGGCGCGCTGCGCCGTGCGCCTGCAGAAGCTGGCTAGATCATCCGTACGCGCTTCCACCAGCGCGTCACCTGCTCCTCGCGCACGAAGGTGAACAGGCCGGCGCCCAGGATGATCGCGATGCCGGTCGCCATGGGCCAGTCCAGCCGGTCATGGAAGACCACGTAGCCGAGCAGCACGGCCCACAGCATCTGGCTGTACTGGGTTGGTGCGACGTGGTTCGCCGGCGCTATTTGCGTGGCCAGCATCAGCAGCACGGAGCCGAGTGCGGCGAGCAGGCCGTAGCCCAGCAGCAGGCCCCACTGGGCGAGGTCCGGCCAGCGGAAGTTGGCCAGCATCAGCAGGCCGGTCACCAGCATCGAGCCGACCATGCCGGCGCCGTACAAGGTGACGCGTTTCTCGTGCGGCCCGGCCATGCGCAGCGCGATCATCGAGACGGCGCCGGAAAGCCCGCACACGATCGCCGCCAGATGCCCGATGCCCAGCACGCGGAAGCCCGGCCGCAGCACCACCAGCACGCCGACGAAACCGGCCACCACCGCCGACCAGCGGCGCCAGCCCACGGCTTCCTTCAGCACCAGCACCGACAGGATGGTGACGAAGATCGGCAGCAGGAAGATCAGCGCGAACGCCTCGGCCATCGGCAGCGCGGTGAACGCCATCACCGCCGCGATGCTGCCCATCGCGCTGGCGAGCGCACGTACCAGCCACAGGCCGGGGCGCTGCGCCCGCACCACGTCGCGCCAGCGGTCGTCGCTTCCCCTGATGAAGGGCAGGGCCGTCAGCCCCAGCGCGGCGCCGAAAAACACGGCCTCATAGGCCGGCAGCGAGCCGCGCAGCGACTTCACGAACGCGTCGCTGGCGGCGAAGGCGGCAAAAGCCATGAAGCCGAGCAAGACACCTTTGAACATGGATTTTCGGGGGGCAGATGTGCGGCGGAGAGAGGGGTCGGGGCAGGCGCGCTCCATACGCACCCGTCGGGGCCGCCCGGCCTGTGCGGGCGCATGGGTCGCGCTACAATACCGGCTTTTACGCGCCCTCTCTGGAGCTTCCATGGCTGTCCGTCTGAATCCGCTCGATCTGTACGATGTCCGCGCGCTGCTCAGCGACGAGGAGCGCATGGTGCAGGATTCCGTCGGCCGCTTCGTCGACGAGCGCGTGCTGCCGATCATCGGCGACTGCTTCGACCAGGGCCGCTTCCCGAAGGAGCTGATCCCCGAGATCGCCGGTCTGGGCCTGCTCGGCGCGACGATCCCCGAGCAGTACGGCGGCGGCGGCATGAACGGCGTCAGCTACGGCCTGATCTGCCAGGAGCTGGAGCGCGGCGATTCGGGCCTGCGCAGCTTCGCCTCGGTGCAGAGCTCGCTGTGCATGTACCCGATCTTCGCCTACGGCAGCGAGGAGCAGAAGCAGCAGTACCTGCCGCGGATGTCGGCCGGCGAAGTGATCGGCTGCTTCGGCCTGACCGAACCGCATGGCGGCTCCGATCCGGCCAACATGAAGACCAACGCGAAGAAGGACGGCGGCGATTGGGTCATCAACGGCGCCAAGATGTGGATCACCAACGGCAACCTGGCGCACATCGCGATCGTCTGGGCGCAGACCGACGACGGCATCCAGGGCTTCGTGGTGCCGACCGACACGGCCGGCTTCAAGGCGCAGGAAATCCACAAGAAGATGAGCCTGCGCGCCTCGGTCACCAGCGCGCTGTTCTTCGACAACGTGCGCGTGCCGGACAGCGCGCGGCTGCCGAACGTGAAGGGCCTGAAGGGCCCGCTCGGCTGCCTGACCCAGGCGCGCTACGGCATCACCTGGGGTCCGATCGGTGCGGCGCAGGCCTGCCTGAAGGAAGTGCTCGACTACACCGCCGAGCGCATGCTGTTCGGCAAGCCGCTCGCCTCCAACCAGGCGATCCAGCTGAAGATGGCCGACATGGCCAGGCGCATCACCACCGCGCAGCTGCTGTCGCTGCAACTCGGTCGCCTCAAGGATGCCGGCAAGATGCAGCCGACCCAGGTCTCGCTGGCCAAGTGGAACAACTGCCGCATGGCGATCGACATCGCGCGCCAGTGCCGCGACATCCTCGGCGGCGCCGGCATCACCACCGAACACTCGGCCATCCGCCACGCACTGAACCTGGAATCGGTGATCACCTACGAGGGCACCGAGACCGTGCACGAGCTGGTGGTCGGCCGCGAGCTGACGGGGATCAACGCGTTCTGAGGCATGGCGCCAGGTGCCTTCCCGGCTCGTCATCCCGGCGAAAGCCGGGAGCCAGTGCCTTTCCCCATGCCGGAAACACTGGATGACCAGCTTCGCTGTGGTGAAGCTTCTCCGGCGTTCGCCGGAGTGACGGCGCCAGGCATCGCCGCTTAGGCCGGAGTGTTGTATGGGTTGGCAAGACATCCGCATTGAAACCGATCGCCTCATCCTCCGCCCGACCCGGCCGGAGGATTTCGAGGGCTGGGCGACGCTGATGGCCGACGCGGAGAACGCACGCCACATCGGTGGCCCGCAGCCACGGGCAGTGGCGTGGCGCGGCTTCCTGTCCATGGCGGGGGCCTGGGCGATGCAGGGCTTCGGCATGTTTTCGGTGATCGAGAAAAGCAGCGGCCGGTGGATCGGACGGCTCGGGCCGTGGTGTCCGGAAGGCTGGCCCGGCACCGAAGTGGGCTGGGGCTTGTTGCGCGATGCCTGGGGCAAGGGTTATGCGACGGAAGGTTCGGTGGCGGCGATCGACTGGGCCTTTGCCCAGTTGGGCTGGACCGAGGTGATCCACACCATTGCGCCGGACAACCTTGCATCGCAAAGCGTCGCGCGCCGACTCGGCTCAAGCCTGATCGGTCCCGGCCGCCTGCCCGAACCGTTCCAGGATCTGCCGGTGGAGATCTGGGGGCAGAGTCGCGAAGCCTGGGAACGCCGCCGCGCATGAGCCATCTCTCGCCCGCGCTGTATGCCACCCTGGCCGACGTGGTGCCCGATCTGCACGTGCACTGCGCCGATCCGTGGTGCCTGATCGGCAGCGTCGCGGCGTTGGTGCTTGGTGCCGAGGTCAGCGTGGCCGACGTGGACGTGCTGACCTCGCGCGCCGATGCGGACACGCTGATGCAGGTGTGGGCGCAGCAGCGCGAACCCGCATTCGCGCCACCGGATGGCGACCGCTTCCGCTCGCATTTCGCCCGCTTCCGTTTTCCCGGCGCGCCGGTCGAGGTGATGGGCGGGCTTGAACTCCACCTCGACGGTCGCTGGCAGCCCGTGGCGCCGGGCAAGCTGGTGCTCGCCGGCGTGAACGGCCTCGCCGTGCCGGTACCGTGCATCGACGACCAGATCCGCCTGCTCGAAAGTTTCGGTCGCGAGAAGGATCTGCGGCGCGCCGCCGTGCTGCGCGCGCTGCGGGTACCGGCTTTCCCCTTGCCTGTTGTTTCATCCCGCTGAGCGACTCCGTTGCCGCCGGCCACCACTGACGAATCCGCCATGACCGCCATTCCGTTTGCCATCAGTTCCCGCCACAAGGGCTTCAACCGCGCCGAAGTGGTCGACCAGAACTTCATCGAGTTCGTGCAGCTGTGGCGCGGCGACGTGCATGCCGCACCGCGTGACGGCGAGGCGGTGCTGCCGGGCAGCGCGCTGGATGCACGCGGGTTCCGCGAGCTGTTCGAATCGCAGCTGATCTCGCGCCACCTCGACCTGATGGCGCGCGTGCTGCGCGTGCAGAACAAGGTGTTCTACACCATCGGTTCGTCCGGCCACGAAGGCAACGCGATGGTGGCGCGGCTGACCCGCCACACCGACCCGGCCTTCCTGCACTACCGCTCCGGCGGCTTCATGGCCGAGCGCTTCCGCAAGCTCCCGGGCATGGACCCGGTGATGGATTCGGCGCTGTCCTTCGCCGCCAGCAAGGACGACCCGGCTTCCGGCGGCCGCCACAAGGTGTGGGGCAGCAAGCCGCTGTGGGTGCTGCCGCAGACCTCGACGATCGCCTCGCACCTGCCCAAGGCGCTGGGCACTGCGGTGGCGATCGAGCAGGCGCGGCGGATCGGCCACCAGCTGCCGATTCCCGACGACAGCATCGCCATCTGCTCGTTCGGCGATGCCTCCAGCAACCATGCCACTGCGCAGACCGCGTTCAACACCGCGGCGTGGACGGCGTACCAGAAACTGCCGGCGCCGGTGCTGTTCGTGTGCGAGGACAACGGCATCGGCATCTCGGTGAAGACGCCGAGCGGCTGGATTGCGGCCAACTACCAGCATCGTGCCAATCTCGACTATTTCTTCGCGAACGGCCTGGACCTCGCCGAAGGCTACGCCCAGGTGCAGCGTGCGGTGGAGCATTGCCGCGGCACGCGCCGGCCGACCTTCCTGCACCTCAAGACCACCCGCGTGATGGGCCACGCCGGCACCGATTTCGAGATCGAGTGGCGCTCGATCGAGGAGCTGTTCGCGGTGGAGGCGACCGACCCGCTGCTGCGCTCGGCCGGCATCGCGCTGGCGTCCGGCCTGTATTCGAAGGATGAATTGCTGAACCTGTACGAGGCCACCCGCAGGCGCTGCTTCGCCGCTGCCGAGGACGCGGATTCGCGCCATCGGCTGACCTCGCTGGAGGACGTGATGGCCCCGCTGGCGCCGTACACGCCGGCCGCGGTGAAGGCCGAGGCCACGCGTGCCGACTACGCGGAGAAGCGCCTGGCCGTATTCGGCGGCGAGGCGAAGCTGCCGGAGAAACTGCCGCCGCGGCATCTGGCGATCCAGATCGGCCAGGCCCTGCACGACCTGCTGGCGAAGTATCCCGAGGCGCTGCTGTTCGGCGAGGACGTGGCGCAGAAGGGCGGCGTGTACACCGTCACCAAGGGCCTCAACAAGACCTTCAAGGGCAGTCGCGTGTTCAACACGCTGCTCGATGAAACGATGATCCTGGGCCTGGCCCAGGGCTACGCGAACATGGGCATGCTGCCGCTGCCGGAGATCCAGTACCTGGCGTACTTCCACAACGCCTGCGACCAGATCCGCGGTGAGGCGGCGTCGCTGCAGTTCTTCTCCAACGGCCAGTACCGCAACCCGATGGTGATGCGGGTCGCGTCGCTGGGCTACCAGAAGGGCTTCGGCGGCCATTTCCACAACGACAACTCGATCACCGCGCTGCGCGATATTCCGGGCCTGGTGGTGGGCTGCCCCAGCCGTGGCGACGACGCAGCAATGATGCTGCGCACGCTGATGGCATTGGCGAAAGTGGACGGCCGCGTGTGCGCCTTCCTCGAACCGATCGCGCTGTACATGACCAAGGACCTGTACGAGGCCGGCGACGGCCAGTGGCAGTTCGACTATCCGGCGCCGGACCAGGCGATGACGCTGGGCGAGGGCCGCATCTACAACGACGCGGCGAACGACCTGGTGGTGTTCACCTTCGGCAACGGCGTGCCGATGGCGCTGCGCGCCGCGCGCACGATCGAAGCGGAACTGAAGTGGAAGGTACGCGTGGTCGACCTGCGCTGGCTGGCGCCGCTCAACGACGCCTTCATCGCGGCGCAGGCGAAGACCGCCAAACGCATCCTGGTGCTGGACGAAGGCCGCAAGAGCGCCGGCGTGGGCGAGGGCGTGATCACCGCGATCGTCGAAGGCGGCTGCGGCGCCACTCCGATCAAGCGCGTGGTCGGCGCCGACACCTTCACCCCGCTGGCCGGGGCGGCGCTGCTGGTGCTTCCGGGCGAGGCCGACGTGGTGGCGGCAGCGCACGCGCTCGTCGGCTAGGCATGCTCTGACCACGTCTTTGCCCGTCGTTCCCGCGAGGCGCGTTTCAACAGTCGAAGGGCTGGTCGAGCTTGTCGCTGTCCGGCATCGTACCGTCACGCCGCTGGGTCAAGTACGGCAGGATCGGTGGCCGTGACCGGGCATCGAAGCCATCGCCTCCCGCAGGAGCCCACTCGCGGGCGATGCCTTTGGGGCCGGGATCGGGATTTGTAAGAGCCAACGCATCGCCCGCGAGCGGGCTCCCGCGACCGTCGGCCGCGAGTGGGCCAGGATCGTGACTGGACAAACGCGCGCCTCCGCCGGGGTGACGACTTGTTCAGACCTTCGCTGGCTGGCGCGCCGCGCTTCAGCGATCCTCGCGCCGCGTCTCCACCACGCGCAGGCGCTTTTCGCCAGCGGCGTGCGCGGAGCGGTTGGTGAATTCGTCCATGCACACGCGATTGCGGCCGCGCAGCTTGGCGCGATACATCGCCTGGTCGGCGCGGTCGATCAGCAATTCGAGCGTGTCGCCGCGCTGGCGCATGGCCACGCCGATGCTGACGCTGAGCAGTTGCTGCTCGTCGCGCACCGGAATCTCCAGCCGGTGCACGCGGCGGCAAAGACGGGTGGCCACCTGCATCGCCTCCTGCGCGTCGATGCCGTCGAGCATTGCCACGAACTCCTCGCCGCCGTAGCGGCCGAACAGATCGCCCGGCCGCAGTTCCGCGCTGAGCGTGGTGGCCACCGCCACCAGCGCGCGGTCGCCGGTGTTGTGGCCGTGGTGGTCGTTGAGCTGCTTGAAGTGATCCAGGTCGAGGAACAGCACGGCGATCGAAGGCGCCTGGCTGCTGGCCAGCAGCGCTTCGGCACGCTCGGTCCAGGCACGGCGGTTGAGCAGGCGGGTGAGCGCGTCGTGGTCGGCCAGCACCTGCACCACGTCGCGATCCTGGCGCAGTTGCAGCGCGCGATCGGCCAGGCCCAGCGACAGCACCATCGCCTCGAAGGCGCCGCCGGCGAGGCTGAGATCGTTGAGCCAGTCGATGCGGGGCAGGGCGCCGTTGACCTGGGCGCTGGTCAGCGCGGTCAGCAGCAGCAACGGCGTCCAGCCGGCGAGGAAAAACCAGGCCTGGCGCGAGCCGCGCAGCGCGGCGATTGCCCCGGCCACCAGCAACAGCAGCGCGCCGATCATCAGCAACGGGTTGAGCAGGGCCTGTGCCATCGAGACCAGCAACGGGATGCCGCTGCAGCGCATCAGCACCAGCTGGATCATGCCCACGGCCACGGCGATCACCGGCACCTGCAGCAGCCGGGCATGGCGGCGCAGGTCGCAGAACCGCATCATGAACAGCGAGGCGAACGTCACCGACAAGGCCACCGCCACTGCGCCGACCATGGTGCTGGAGTCGACCAGCCATTGCCAGCGCAGCGGATGGAACACGAAACCGGTCTGCATGCCCTGGATCAGGGCGTAGCAGACGATGTAGCCGGCATACCAGGCGTAGGTGATGTCGCGCAGCATCAGCGAGAAGAACAACGCCATCATCACCATCGCCAGCATCACCGCGAAGCAGATGCTGGCGAACACCAGCCACTGGGTGTCGCGCTGCAGATACTCGTCCCACGACAGGATGCGAAAGCGGATCGGCGCGCTGACGGTTTGCGTCGGTTCCACGCGCAGCAGGATCGGCGTGGATGCGGACAGGTCCGCCGGCACGCGCCATGCCAGCCGGCCGTGGCCGTGGCCGTGGGCGCTGAAATCGTTCATCGCCAATCGATGCACCCGGTCGCCGTGGAACACGCTGATCGCACCCATCGGCGCCGGGTACACGGTGAGCACGCGATCCTCGTTGTTCCACGGCGGCTGCGCCGCGATCACCACCCAGCTGCCCAGCTCGTTGCGCGGAAAGCGTTGCAGCATGGACGGGTCGAAACTCTTCATGCGGCCGGCGTGGTAGGCGTCCATCACGCCCTGTGGCGTGTCACCGGCGACAACTTCCTGCCAGGCCCCATTCAGCGGCATGCCGTCGGCATGGGCTGCGCCGATCCCGAGCAGCAGCAAGCCGAGCCCCAGCATCCATGCGCGGATGCGTTGGCGGTGGCGTGCTGAAAATGTGACCGGCTTCTCCACTCGGCTTTCCCTGTTCTGCGCGACTTGCGGGGGAGCACGCGCGCAGGGCTTTTCTGTGGCCCGTGAGTCGATTTGTCCGTGGATACTGGCCTGCAGGGGTGCAAAGAAGGCCAACCTCCAACGCTGCACGATGTAAAGCCAGGATGTCAAGCACGGGTCATGCCATGTCGCGCCTTGCCGGGAGAGGCGGCCGGCGGCGGCGGGGAGGGCGGGGCGATGCTCTGATGGTCCAGGAGAACGGCCTGCAGGGACCAAAGCGGACGCTTTGGGTCACTCCCGACCCCCGGGGCCGGCAAGGTGATTCCGGCAGCCCGGTCGTGGCTTCCCTGCCGACGGAGGAGTCTGAGCTTGCCGCGCTCAGCGCGGGCGACGCGCGCCCAGCAGCGCCAGCACGTCCTGTGCGCTGCGGATGCGTTCGCTGGCGCCGGGCAGGTCCAGGATCACCTTCAGCTTGTCCTGGCCATCCAGTTTGTAGACGCGCGGCTGGGTCTGGATCAGCTTGATGATGGCCAGCGGATCGACCTCCGGCTTCTCGCGGAACACGATGCGGCCGCCGTTGGCGCCGAAGTCGAGTTTGCGAATGCCCAGCGGCGTGGCCATCAGCTTCAGGCTGGCCACGGCGAACAACTGCTTCGTCGGTTCGGGCAGCAGGCCGAAGCGGTCGATCATCTCCACCTGCAAGTCGCGCAGGTCATCCTCGCTGCGGGCGCTGGCGATGCGCTTGTACAGGGTCAGGCGCGTGTGCACGTCGCCGAGGTAATCGTCGGGAATCAGCGCGGGCAGGTGCAGTTCGACCTCGGTCTCGTGCTCGGAACTGAGATCGAAGTCCGGCACCTTGCCCGACTTCAGCGCGCGTACCGCGCGATCGAGCAGCTCGGTGTACAGGCCGAAACCGATTTCCTGGATCTGGCCGGACTGCTCGTCGCCGAGCAGCTCGCCGGCGCCCCGGATCTCCAGGTCGTGCGTGGCCAGGGTGAAGCCGGCGCCGAGTTCTTCCAGCGAGGCGAGGGCCTCCAGCCGTTTCTGCGCATCGGCGGTGATCGACTTGCGGTCGGGCACCACCAGATAGGCATAGGCGCGATGGTGCGAGCGACCGACGCGGCCGCGCAGCTGGTGCAGCTGGGCCAGGCCGAAGCGGTCGGCGCGGTCGATGATGATGGTGTTGGCGGTGGGGATGTCGATGCCGGTTTCGATGATGGTGGTGCACACCAGCACGTTGAAGCGCTGGCGGTGGAAATCCGCCATCACGCCTTCCAGCTCGCGCTCGGGCATCTGGCCGTGGGCGATGCGGATGCGCGCCTCGGGTACCAGCTCCTCAAGCTCGCGCACGGTGCGCTCGATGCTCTGCACCTCGTTGTGCAGGAAGTACACCTGGCCGCCGCGCGACAGCTCGCGCTGCAGCGCCTCGCGGATCGTCGCCGGGTCCCACGCAGAGATGAAGGTGCGCACGGCGCTACGGTGCGCCGGCGGGGTGGCGATCAGCGACAGATCGCGCAAACCGGCCATCGCCATGTTCAGCGTGCGCGGGATCGGCGTGGCGGTCATCGTCAGCAGATCCACCTCGGCACGCAGCTTCTTCAGCTGTTCCTTCTGGCGCACGCCGAAACGTTGCTCCTCGTCGACGATGACCAGGCCCAGGTTCTTGAACTTGATGTCCGACTGCAGCAGCTTGTGCGTGCCCACGATCACGTCGATCTGGCCGTCGGCCAGGCGCTTCAGCGCCTCGTTCACTTCCCTGGTCGACTTGAAGCGCGACAGCACATCCACGCGCACCGGCCAGTCGGCGAAGCGGTCGGCGAAGTTGCGGTAGTGCTGCTGGGCGAGCAGGGTGGTCGGCACCAGCACGGCGACCTGCTTGCCGGCGGTGGCGGTGGCGAAGGCGGCGCGCAGCGCGACCTCGGTCTTGCCGAAGCCGACGTCGCCGCAGATCACCCGGTCCATCGCGCGCGGCGCGGCGAGATCGTCTAGCACCGCCTCGATCGCGCTTTCCTGGTCGGGAGTTTCTTCGAACGGGAAGCTGGAGCCGAATTCCTCCACCAGCTGACGGTCGATCGGCAACGACTCGCCGCCGCGCGCCTGTCGCTGCGCGTAGATCGCCAGCAGCTCGGCGGCGACGTCGCGCACCTTCTCCGCTGCCTTGCGGCGCGCGCGCTCCCACGCGTCGCCGCCCAGCGAGTGCAGCGGCGCCAGCTCCGGCGCGGTGCCGGAGTAGCGGCTGACCAGGCCGAGCTGCGAGACCGGCACGTACAATTTGTCGCCCTTGGCGTATTCGATGGTGAGGAACTCGCCGGCCATGCCGCCGACGTCCATCGACAGCAGCCCCTGGTAGCGGCCCACGCCGTGATCCACGTGCACGATCGGCGCGCCGACGGTGAGTTCGGTGAGATCGCGGATGATCGTGTCGGGATCGCGCGCCGTGCCACGCCGGCGTTTGCGCTCGCGCTCGTTGCGCACGCGCTCGCCGTAAAGCTCGCGCTCGGTGAGCACGGTCAACACCGGTTTGGTCAGTGCAAAGCCCTGCTCAAGCGGTGCGATGGTGATGGCGAAGCGCGGGAGGTTTTGTTCGTCATTCCGGCTTTCACCGGGGTGACGAGCGAGAAAGGCCGACCAGTCATCGACGTGCTCGGGTTTCAGCCCCGCGCTTGCCAGCGTATCGACCAGCGCCTCGCGCCGTCCCGCCGAATCCGCCGCGATCAGCACGCGGCCCGGGTAGCCGGCGAGGAAATGCCGCAGCGAGGTGGCCGGCTCCTCGCCCTTGCGATTCAGCGGCAGCTCCGGCGCCGGCTGGGTGCCGGTGTCGATGGCGTGCTCGTGGCCGGGCTCGACCACGTCCACGCGCAGGCGCTTGTTGAGCTGCTCGCGCAACTTGTCCGGCGGCAGGTACAGCTCGGCTGGCGGCAGTACCGGGCGCTCGATGTCATGCGCGCGCTGGTCGTAGCGCTCCAGTGTCTGTGCCCAGAACTGGTCGGCGGCTTCCCCGGCACCTTCGCCGAGCACGAACAGCGCGTCGTCGGCGAGGTAGTCGAACAGCGTGGAGGTCTGCCGGAAGAACAAGGGCAGGTAGTATTCGATGCCCCCGGGCGTGACGCCCTCCTTCATGTCCTGGTACAGCGGGCAGCGGCGTACGTCGATCGGGAAGCGCTCGCGCAGATTGGAGCGGAACTCCTTCGCCGCTTCCTCGGTGAGCGGAAACTCGCGGGCGGGCAACAATTCGACGCGTTCCACCTGCTGCTGCGAGCGCTGCGTCTCGGGGTCGAAGCTGCGGATCGAGTCGACCTCGTCGTCGAACAACTCGATGCGGTACGGCTCGGCGGTGCCCATCGGAAAGATGTCCAGCAACGCGCCGCGCACCGCGAAGTCGCCCGGCTCGGCCACCTGCGGCACGTGGCGGTAACCGGACGCTTCCAGTCGGCGCTGCTCGGCGGCCAGGTCGAGCTGCTGACCCTTCGACATCACCAGGCCGGAGCCGGTGATGTGGATACGCGGCGCGATCCGCTGCATCAGCGTGGCCACCGGCACCACCAGCACGCCGCGCTTGACGCCAGGCAGGCGATACAGCGTGGCGATGCGTTGCGAGACGATCTCCGGATGCGGACTGAACGCGTCGTAGGGCAACGTCTCCCAGTCCGGGAACTGCAGCACCGGCAGATCATCGGCAAAGATGCCCAGCTCCGCTTCCAGCGCCTGTGCGCGCTGGGTGTCGCGCGCCACCACCACCAGCAGGCCTTCATGCGTGCGCGCCGCCTCGGCCAGCAGCAAGGCGCGTGCCGAGCCGTGCGGCGGCAACCAGTAGCGGCGCTGCCTGGGTGTGGTGGGGAGGGGAGGATGCTTGATCGGGCTGGGCATAGCCGACAAGTGTAACGCGGCGCTCCAGTCGGGCCGTGCGGGGCGGGCACCGCCCGCCGCTCCCGATCATGGCGCCGTGACGAGTTGTCCTACAGTTTCAAGGTGATCAGCATGGTGCCCGGTTCGTCGGGAATCGCGCGCTGGGTGAAGCCGAGCTCCTTGCACAGTTGCAGCATCGGCCGGTTTTCCTGCAGCACGTAGCCCCACAGTTCGTACAGGCCGCGGCGCCGGCAATCGTCGACCAGCCGCTGCATCAGCAGCGCGCCGAGGCCGATGCGGCTCCAGGCATGCTCCACCAGCACGGAGAACTCGGCCGTGTCGGTGGTATCGTCGACGTAGATGCGCCCCACGCCGCGCATCTCGGCCGGGTGGAGGGATTCGTCCATCAGCACGAAGGCGGTTTCGCGCGTCGGATCGATCCGGCACAGCTGCTGCGCCATCGGCGTGGGCAGCTCGGACATCGCGTGCAGGAAGCGGCGACGGATCTCCTCCGGCGACAGGCGGGCGAAACAGCGCTGCATCGCCGCCACGTCACCCGGTTCGATCGCCCGCAGGGTGAGCTCCCGTTCGTCCTGCGTACGCACCTTCTCGCCGGCCGCCGGCGCGAGGGCCTTGCGGGCAAAGCGCAGGCTGCTTCGCGGTGGCAGCGAGGCATGCGGCGTGGGGGAGACGAAGTCGATCGCGGGAATCATGGGTGCTCCATACTTTTGCGTATTGTGTGCAATGCAGCATGATTATGCAACGGGCAACCGCCGACAGATCATGATGATGAGGTGAGCTTTGGCGTCACTTCCGGTCATTCATGTTGCGCCACAAGATGCGCCGCAGGACAAAGACAGCGCCTGCGCAACACCCCACAATGGATGCGGATTCCCCCGGCGGAGCAGCCTGCATGACCGACCAGCCACCCCGCGGCATCACCGTGGCCCAATTGCAGCGGCTGTGCAGCCGCTGGCCCGGCGTAACGCGCGACATCAAGTGGGGCGACAACCTGGTGTTCAGCGTGGGCGACAAGATGTTCGCCATGACCCATGCCGATGGTCGCGAGGGCGGGCGCCTGGCGTTCAAGGTGGCGGACGAGCGATTCCTCGAACTCACCGACCTGCCCGGCATCATTCCGGCCCCGTACCTGGCGCGGATGCGCTGGGTGTCGGTCACCGAACCACGACGTTTCGCCACGGCGGAGCTGCAGGCGCTCATCCTCGACGCGTATACGCTGATCCGCGCCAGGCTCACGAAGAAACTGCAGTCCGGACTGGGCCCGCTGCCCGTGCTCAAGGCAGGCAAGCCATGAAGCAGCATCTCGGCGCACTTGCGCTGCTGGTCGCCGACTACGACGAGGCGATCGCCTGGTACACCCGCGCGCTCGGTTTCGAGCTGATCGAAGACACCGACATGGGCGGCGGCAAGCGCTGGGTGCTGCTGGCGCCGCCCGGTTCCGGCGAAACCCGCTTGCTGCTGGCCAAGGCGAAGGGTGACGAACAGACTTCCCGCATCGGCAACCAGACCGGCGGCCGCGTGTTCCTGCTGTTGCACACCGACGACTTCCAGCGCGACTGGCAGCGCATGCGCGCCGAAGGCGTGCACTTTCGCGAGGAGCCGCGGCATGAGGCCTACGGCACGGTGGCGGTGTTCGATGATCTGTACGGCAACGGCTGGGATCTGCTGGAACCGCGGCGTAACCCGCCGTAACCGTTCTCCGAGGCCACCCCCGTCCCTGCAGGAGCCCGCTGGCGGGCGATGCCTTGAAAGCCGGGATTCGGGAATTCGGGATTCGGGATTCGCAAAAGCAACTGCATCGCCCGCGAGCGGGCTCCTACCAGATCAAATCGTCCGGCACCTGGAACTGCTTGTAATACTCGTCGTCCGCACCATTGCCGCTACCGGCTTCGCTACGCGCGTGATCAAGCACGATCGCTGTCGCATCACGCTCGTATACCTTGTCGGCCGCAACACGCGGCAGCAATTCATAACCCTGATCATGCCGCACGATCACCAGCGTGCCGCTGGCCAACTGCGCACGCAGCGCCTCGTTCACCAGCACATCCCTGATCGTGCCGCCATCGGTGAACCGATAGGCAATCTCGCCATCGCGCTTCACCTTGTGCGCCTCGACAATCTGGCGCACCTGCGCGTGCGCTTCGTTCTGCCGCAGCTGCGCATTGCGCTCCGCCGCCAGCGCACGATCGCGCTCGGCCTTCTCCGCCTGCAACCGCTCCACCTCCACCTGCTCGGCGCTCGGTGCCGCCGGTCCCTTGCCTTTGTGCTTCTTCGCCTGCTCGCGCACGACCTGCGCCGCCTTGGCCTTGTTGACCAGGCCGGCCTTGAGGAGTTGTTCTTGCAGGGGGTTGCGCATGGGAAACGTGGGAAGGTCAGGCAGTGGTGCGGAACGAGATTGTAGCGTGTGACTCTTGTTCGACTGTTGTTTCGGGATTTGATCGCGTGATGGTTGCCGATCTGGACGCTGCCGAGACCAAGGCAAGTTCCCGATTTTGAATGGATTGCGACATCAGTTTTGTACGGTATACTCCCGTACACAAGGAGATGCGCCATGACCGCCGCGGCCCGACTCGACCTGCGCCTGAACCCGACCGACAAGGATCGCATTGCCCGCGCTGCCGACCTGCGCGGCGTGCCGCTGTCTGCTTTCGTGCGCGATGCCGTGTTGCGTGAGGCTGAAAGCGTGATGGCAGCGGAGCTTACCGTGATGCTGTCTCCGGCTGAGTCGCGCCGCTTTCTCGCTGCGCTGGACAAGCCGTTCAAGCCGAATGCAAAACTCAAGAAGGCGATGGCCGACGCAGCCAAGCTGATTCGCTGACGTGGCGCTGCGTTTCATGCGGCTGGATCCGCGGCAACACGACCGCGGCAGCTTTTGCTGCGGCGTCGAGGTGCTCGACACCTATCTGCGACAACAGGCCGGCCAACACCAGCGTGAAGGCATCGCCACCACGCACGTTCTGGTCGATGACATCACGCCAGGCAGCATCCTCGGTTACGTGAGTCTTGCCGCCGCCCAGCTTCATCTGCAGGACTTGCAGCCCCCCGATCGCAAACGCCTGCCCGCGTACCCGATACCCGCCACCCGCGTTGGAAGGTTGGCCGTCTCCAGCCAGCACCGGGGTCAAGGTTACGGCAGGCTGCTGCTGGGTCACGCTGTGAACAGCGGCCTCAGTCTCCGCGAGAAACTTGGTGTGCGTGTGCTGGTGGTGGACGCCAAAGACGAACGCGCCGCCATGTTTTACAAGGCCTTCGGCTTCCAGCCCACGACCGCGACTGCACTGACCTTGTATCTGCCACTGGGCAACGGTTGAACCGAAAAGTCAGGACACGCACAAATGCCGCAGAAATCGAAGAGGCGGTATCGGAACTGGTGCTGCAGTCTTTTGACCGAGCCGGGTTTGCGTATCTGTTGGTGTTCGGCCACCAGGTATTGACATGCGGGTACCAATGTCCGTTTGCGACCCGAAAGAGTCGGTGGCGAGCGGCGGCTTCCGGGGTGTCTATTTCGGTCTGATCCGGAACACGCGATGCAGCACCATTGCTGGATACCTCATGGTACGGCACTTTCCTTTAGTCAAAACGCTTGACTACCGAATTCCCTTGAGCGACACGCTTGTTGACCGACTGCACGCCTAACGGTCTCCTATCGAGATACGTGGCATTCGTACAAGCAGCCTTCAAAAGGGTCCAGTGCGACAGGGAATCAACATGCAAAATCCAGGATGACAGACAGACAGCGGCTTTCGGCGTAATTTGCTCCGAACGCAGGGGTTTGGGGGGATCTGGCCATGAATGCGATCATCAGGGCAGGAGTCATTTCGGCGCTGGTCATGTTGGGAGGCTGCGGCGACATGAAGGGGAGCTTCAAAGTTCGCACCATCACCGATCGGCCCGATATGAAGGTCTCCGCGAGCAGCAATGATGCGTCGGTGCACCTCCACATTTTCACCACCCACTACGTGTGGAATCCGGACACGAACATATACGAACTGCGGACTATTACTTGTGCCGATGCACCACCCGACGCACTCGTCGTCCTTGCGGGAAAAGGGAGCGCCGATGTCGGCGCGGAGAAAAAGACCGCCGACCCAGTACTTACCGCCGCAGCTGCCTTTGCCTTCAGTTCGAGCGGAGCGCAGTTACAACGCGCAGCGAACCAACGTCGAACGGACTCCTTCCATGAGTCCGGGTGCAACATGTACGCGGCTGGCGCCATCAGTGGGCGTGAGTACCAGGCGCAGGAAATCCTGAATACAAAGGTGGCACTTGTTATGGCTGGCCAAGAGGCCATCGTGAGCCTGCTAGCGCCACCTCCGCCTTCGGTCACTATCACCGCCGATGCTCCGGCCAGCGCCGGGAGCGCACCTCAGCCTGCACGAATAACCATTGGGACTGAGACCAGCGATGAAACGACGGACAGGAGCGGGTCCGGTCAAGACAAGCCCGCACCCAGTGGGACTGTTCCTACCCTGCCCGTTGCTGCAAAGGTTGCGACCACGGCGGCCGGCGCGGCCAAATCCAAAACCACGCCAAAGCCCAAGACCCAAGCGTCGACGGGCGGCGCTGGATCCGCCAAGGGCGCAGCCCCTGCTCCTGGTCAGAATTTGGGAGGTACCCCTAAGCAAGACCCGGAGGTCCTCAAGGTGGCGATTGCGGCCATCGTTAAATTGACTGAGGAAGGCCTCGCGGAAAATGTCTCCGACGTGGCATGCCTCCTGGACGCATCCCACGGAACGCTAACCGCCGAACAGTGGCGAACGTCCTGCGGCGGCAACGCCGCCATCGTGGCGGTCGATGCTGATGATGTGCAGCCCCTCGTGCAAACTCCTCAACCTATATTTCGCGGTGAGAGGCTTTTCACTCAGCTCGGGTCGACTGCACAGGTCGACACAGGCAGGGACCTGGTTCAGGCGCTTGGCAAAAAATTCGGCCCGGACATGAGTGTCTACACGGTCGAGGTAAGACCACAGAACTTGCAAAACGTCGAAATTAGGTACTACGGCCGCACGACTGACGAAGATCATTCGGACCACGACTACAAGGCTGCCGACGAGCTCAGGAATGAGCTCAGTTCCGTTTTCTCGCCTGACACCATCAAGGTGATCAACTGGCACTGTTGCGTAGCAAAGCTCCCGAGCTCCGGGTTGTTGGAATTGTGGATTCCCGCGCACGTGACTATCGATCCAGGCGCTCTTGCGCAGGGTCACGCAGCGCCACCTGCGGCGGTTCCGCCCAAAATAAAAAAGCCGAAAAGAGCCACGCCTGGCGCCTGATCAATTCTGTGCCTTGTGCTTCGACGCAGATCTCGAAGTCATCTCTTCCCGTGAGATGACTTCGGTGTTTGCGGATGTAAAAATGTTGGAGAGCCTCTCACAAAACGCCTCTGGCGCGTTGGCCGCTCCACAACTTATCGTCGCACTCGGAGAAGTCATTGGCGGTGTTTCGTATGGTTTGACCTGTTGTCTGCCGTGCAGCGCTGACGTTGAAACGAAACGTCCGTGATCGGACTATCCAGCTCAGGGGGCGACCGGCCGCTGTTGGCCGATAGCCGCCATTGATGCAGTCCAGTCGTTACCGATCAATCCGCGTTGTCCGGCTCGAAGAAGCTCCAGCGCACGTCGCCGAACTCGGCCTTCATCGCGGCCTCGACGGTGTTGATCGCATCGATCAGGCTGGCGGTGGGCTGCATGCGCGCCTTCACCGCCACCATCACGTCGGCGCCCATCTGCAGGGTGATCAGGTTGAGGACTTCGGCGACTTCGGGGCGGTTCCTCAAGAAGCCCATCAGCTCGTCGCGGCGGCGCGGTTCCACGCCCTGGCCGATCAGCAGCGCCTTCACCTCGATCGCCACCAGCACGGCGACGACGATCAGGAGGGTGCCGATGGCGATGGTGCCGGCGGCGTCGAACATCAGGTTGCCGGTGAGCATGGTGGCGCCGATGGCGAGGGCGGCCAGGCAGAGGCCGACGAGGGCGGCCAGGTCTTCGCCGAAGATCACCAGCAGTTCGCTGGAGCGGGTTTGGCGAAACCACGTCCACAGATCCTGGTCACCGCGGGCCTTGTTCACTTCCTGCATGCAGCCACGCATCGAGATGCCTTCGACCACGATGCCGAACACCAGCACGCCCATCGCCAGCCACGGCCACTTGAGCGGCTCGGGATTCGTGAGCTTGTGCACGCCCTCGTAGATCGAGAACATGCCGCCGACGCTGAACAACAGGATGGCGACGAGGAACGACCAGAAGTACAGCGCACGACCCCAGCCCAGCGGGAATTCGTCGGACGGTGGACGCTTGGCCTGGCGGATGCCGAGCAGCAGCAAACCCTGGTTGCCGCAGTCGGCCAGCGAGTGCACCGCCTCGGCCATCATCGCGCCGGAGCCGGTAACCACGGCGGCGGCGAGCTTGGCCACGAAGATGGCGAAGTTCGCGCCCAGCGCGAGGAAAATGGCCTTGATCGGGTTGGCGTGGCTGGACATGCGCGGGCTCGGGCGGGAAACGGGCGGCCATTGTAATGGACGCCAGCCGGGCCTCTCCGCGAGATGGCGGCGGACGCCTGCTGCCTCCGCCGCGAGGCCGTGAGGCGGGGTGCCCGCCTCCGGACAGCGACTCAGCGGATGCCGACGCCCACGCCAAGCCCGAAGTGCACGTTGCTGCGACCCTTCTGCATTTCCTCGGCGGTCCAGACGTGGGACTGCGCCACGTCGACCAGCGGGAACAGGTAGTCAGCCTGGCCAACCTGGCCGCCGCGGGTGCCGTTGAGTTTGCCGTCGACGGTCATCAGCGCGCCGGCGGGGTAGTCGAGCGGTTCGACGTAGCCGCGCAGCACGGCGATGAAGCGGCCGTTTCCGCTGTCATTCGCCTTCGGCCGCTGCGAGGAATCCAGCGGGTAGGCCAGCAGCTCGATTTCGCTGTGGTCCTGGAAGTTGCTGACGCGCACGATGCGCCCGCCCCAGATGACTTCGTTGCCGCTGTACTGCTCGGGCGTCTGCGCCACTTGCGCGGGGGTGGCGAGCACCGCGTTGCCGGCGGTCTTGTAGATCGGCGCGGGTGCGCAGGCGGCCAGCACGAGCAAGGCGGCGGGCAGGGCGAGCCGGATCAGCAGCGGGGCGGGGCGGTGGCGCATGGTCGTGGCTCCTGGGCGGACGCGAAAGACGGGGCCAGCTTAGCGACGGTTCGGCCTGGGCGGTAGTCGCGAGGCGGGCAGGGGGCTGGGCGTATTCAGCTGGCTGCCGGCCTCGTCCAGCAGCCAGTCGAGTTTTACCGTGGCCGGACGCTCGCGCGCCAGCAGGCCGGCCAGCACGCGCAGCGGTTCGCGCAGGGCATCGTCCAGTTTCCACGGCGCGTTGAGGATGACCATGCCTGAGCCGTTGAGGCGCAGCGGCGAATCGTCCGGGTGCACCAGCAGCTCGGCGCGCAGGACGCGTTTCACCCCGCTGTGCTGCAGGCGGCGCAGGAACGGCTGTACCTGGCTGCGCAGCTTGATCGGATACCACACCGCGTAGACGCCGGTGGGCCAGCGCTGCAGCGCCGGCTTCAGGGCCTGCTCGATCAGCTTGTACTCGGCGTCCTGCGCCTCGTAAGGCGGGTCGATCAGCACCAGGCCGCGCTTCTCCTGCGGCGGCACCAGCGCCTTCAGCGCCTCGTAGCCGTCGCGCTCGTGCACGTGCACCTGAGGGTTGCCGCGGAACAGGTCGCGCAACTTGCATGCCGCCTCGGTATGCAGTTCGCACAACTGGGCGCTGTCGCCGGGGCGCAGCAGGCGGGCGACCTGCAGCGGCGAGCCGGGGTAGCGCTTCAGGCCTTGCGCGTTGTCGGCGCTGCCCAGGATGCCGTCGCGCCAGCGACGCAGCAGCGGAGGCAGTTTCTCCGCCGGGTGCAGGCGCGCGATGCCGTCCTTGAACTCGCCGGTCTTGCCTGCCTCGAAACCGTCCAGCGGATAGTTGCCGCTGCCGGCATGGGTGTCGATATAGCAAAACGGTGCGGGCTTGGCCTGCAGCGACTCGATCAGTGCCAGCAGCACGACGTGTTTCAGGACGTCGGCAAAATTGCCGGCGTGGTAGGCGTGGCGGTAGTTCATGGCGGTCACGGGAATGGGGACACCCAGTATAGAGGGCCGGTGCCGTGCTCCTCCGGTGCTACGTAACCTTTCCTGCACATGGGCCGGTGCAGGCTCCGCTTGTTGCAGCGTTGCAACCGGCCGGACGCGCGGCTCCGGCCGTCCACCTGCGCGGAGAATCATCATGAAGTTCCTGCCAAGAATCATGGTTTCGACGGCCGCTGTCGGCCTTTGCCTGGCATTCGGCACGGTCAGCGCCCAGGACACCGGAGGCATGGCGCCGGCACCGGCGTCGAGCAGCATGGGCCATATGGGCGGCATGCATCACAAGATGATGCGCCACAACAAGAACGGCAGCATGCACATGATGCCGGCCACGGTGAGGTCGGTGGATGCCAAGACCGGCATCGTCGAGGCGGACGCGGGAGGCATGTCGCTACGCGTGCACTTCCCGCCGGCTTCGGTGGCCAACCTGAAAGTCGGCGACAAGATCACGCTGCACATGGGCTATACCAAGTAGTTCGTCGGGTGACCGACGAACCATTACGGGCGCCGGACAGGGGCCGATGGACCCATGTCCAGAGTTGAGACTGGCCGGTACCAACCCTATGCTGTGCCGATGAATCACCTGCTTCGCCATGCCGCACGCTTGCCGTCCCTCCGGGCGATGGCATGGTTGGCGTGGCTGATTCTCGTGCTGGCACCGGTGCATGGCATGCCGCGCGGGATGGCCGGCGACGCGCTGCGGGGCGCGCCGGCATCGTCCGTCGCGCACGCGGCCGATCATGGTCCGGATGCCATGCCGGTCGCGTCCGGCTGCTGCGCCGACCACGGCCTCGGCCAGCGCGACGCGATGACGTCGGCCCATTGCGCGGCGGCGTGCGGCAGCTTGCTGCAGGTGGCCACCCTGGCTGCTCTGGTGCCGGTGGCGCCGGAACCGCTGCACGTTTCCCCTCCCTTCGCGTCCGCGCCCAGCGTCGTGCACGCGCCACCGCTGCGGCCGCCAGCCGGCTGATCCTCGTTCGCTGCGACCGTGCCTGCATGCCCGCCTGGCGGCGAGCGTGGACGGCGGCCCGTGTCGGCACCGGCCATCGGTGCCTTCCCCGAAGGAGACCTGCGTGCATCCATTTCCCCCCTTGCCTGCGACCGACCTGTCGCGGCGACGTTTCGTGCAGGGCCTGGCCCTGGGCGGCGCGGCAGCCGGCCTTGGCCTGCTGCGGCCCGCGAACGCCTGGGCGCTGACCAGCCCGGGACAGCCCACCGTGCTCAGCGGCACCGACTTTGCGCTGGACATCGTCGAGCGCACCGTCAACTTCACCGGCGCGGCGCGGCCGGCGACCACCGTCAACGGAGGCGTGCCCGGTCCGTTGCTGCGCATGCGCGAAGGCACCACGGTGAACCTGCGCGTGAGCAACCGCCTGCGCGTGCCCACCTCGATCCACTGGCACGGCATCGTCCTGCCGTTCCGGATGGACGGCGTGCCCGGCCTCAGCTTCGACGGCATCGCGCCGGGCGAGAGTTTTCTGTACCGGTTCCAGCTGCGCCAGAGCGGCACCTACTGGTACCACTCGCACTCGGGTTTCCAGGAGCAGAACGCGCTGTACGGTCCGCTGGTGATCGAACCGGCCGGCCCCGAGCGATACCCCACGGATCGCGACTATGTGGTGATGCTCAACGACTGGACCGACGAGGACCCCGAGCGCATCTACGCCAAGCTCAAGAAGCAGAGCGACTACTACAACTTCGCGCAGCCCACCGTGCCGGACTTCTTCCGCGATGTGCGCGAGAAGGGGCTGGGCCAGGCGCTGGCGAAGCGCAGGATGTGGAACGAGATGCGCATGAACCCGACCGACCTGGGTGACGTCTCCGGCTACACCTACACCTACCTGATGAACGGCACGACGCCGGCCGGCAACTGGACCGGCATCTTCAGGCCCGGCGAAAAGATCCGGCTGCGTTTCATCAACGGTTCGTCGTCCAGCATCTTCGACGTGCGCATTCCCGGTCTGAAGATGACGGTGATCGCCGCCGACGGCCAGGACGTGCAGCCGGTGGCGGTCGACGAATTCCGCGTCTCGGCAGCCGAAACCTGCGACGTCATCGTCGAGCCGCAGGAGGAGCGGGCATATACGCTGTTTGCTCAGTCGATCGACCGCAGCGGCTATGCGCGCGGTACGCTGGCGCCGCGTGCCGGCATGGAAGCCGGGGTGCCGGCGATGGACAAGCGCGTGTGGCTCGGCATGCAGGACATGATGGGCGCGATGTCGCACGCGGAACACGGCGGCGGGCACGCCGCGATGCCCGGCATGGACCACGGCAGCGTGGATCACGCCGGCATGACCACCACGCCCGCCGTGCACCATGCCCGCACCGAATACGGCCCCGGCGTGGACATGCGCGTCGACACGCCGCGCACCAATCTCGACGATCCGGGCATCGGCCTGCGCGACAACGGCCGCCGCGTGCTGACCTATGCCGACCTGCACACCGTCGGCGGTCCGCTCGACGCGCGTGAACCCGGCCGCGAGATCGAACTGCACCTGACCGGCAACATGGAGCGCTTCACGTGGTCGTTCGACGGCATCAAGTTCCCCGACGCCAAGCCCATCCATTTCAACACCGGCGAGCGCCTGCGCATCGTGCTGGTCAACGACACCATGATGAACCACCCGATCCATCTGCATGGCATGTGGAGCGAGCTGGAAAATCCGGATGGCCAGTTCCAGGTGCGCAAGCACACCATCAACGTGCAGCCGGCGCAGCGGATCAGCTACGCGGTGACCGCCGACGCGCCGGGGCGCTGGGCCTACCACTGCCACCTGCTGTACCACATGGAGGCGGGCATGTTCCGCGAGGTGGTGGTGGCATGAGCACGAAGCGCCGCGATACCTCGATCGTTCCGCGCCGCGTGGCGTGGCTGGCCGCACTGCTGCTGGCCATGCCGCTGGCGGCGACGGCGCAGAGCGCGCCAGCCCCGGCCGGCAGCACGGCGCCGGTGGCGATGGACCATGGCCCGATGCACGGGATGGACCACGGCGGCATGCATCACGGCACGCCGCCGCCCGCGCCGGCGACATCCCCCCAGGTCATGCCCGACATGGATCACGCGTCGATGCCCGGCATGAGCCACGGCCAGGCGCATGGCGCGGGCGCGGGCATGCAACCGATGCAGGGCGGCTACGCACCGGCGGACGCACGCAGTGGCGATTATTCCGACGGCATCGCCGCCAGTCCCGCGCACGCCCTGCACATGCACGGCAGCACACCCGCCGGCATGCTGCTGATCGATCAGCTCGAAGCGTTCCACGGCCGCGACGGCAACGGTCAGTCGTGGGAAGCCTCAGGCTGGTACGGCAGCGACACGGACAAGCTGTGGCTGCGCAGCGAGGGCGAGCGCAGCGATGGCCGGATCGGCGATGGCGAGGTCGAGGCGCTATGGGATCACGCCGCGGCCGCGTTCTGGAGCACGCAGCTGGGCGTGCGCCATGACTTCGGCACCGGTCCGCAGCGAAGCTGGGCCGCGTTCGGCGTGCAGGGCCTGGCGCCGTACTGGTTCGAGATCCAGGCCACCGCCTACGTCGGGCCGTCCGGCCGCAGCGCGGCGCGCCTGCGGGCGGACTACGAGCTGCTGTTCACCCAGCGGCTGATCCTGCAGCCGGAGCTGGAGGTCAACCTGCACGGCAAGTCCGACCCGGCGCGCGGCATCGGCAGCGGCCTCACCGATGCCAGGCTGGGCTTGCGCCTGCGCTACGAGATCCGGCGCGAGTTCGCGCCGTATCTTGGCGTAGTCTGGACGCGCCGCTTCGGCACCACGGCCGATTTCGCCCGCGCCGATCATCAGGCAGTCTTCGACCGGCAGTGGGTCGCCGGCCTGCGCATCTGGTTCTGAGGAGAGCCCATGAAACGACTCATCATCACCGTCGTGATTCTCTGCGTCATCGCCGCCGCCGGTGTCGGCGCCTTCGTCTGGTCCGGCGTCTACAACGTCGGCGCCGACGACCACCACACCAGACCCGTCTACGCGCTGATGCAGACGCTGCGCGAGCGCTCGATCGAGCATCACGCAAAAGACATCGTGGTGCCGAATCTCGACGACCCGCAGCTGATCCTCAAGGGCGCCGGCCAGTACGCGGCGATGTGCACCGGTTGCCACCTGGCGCCGGGCATGGCCGAGAACGAGATGCGCCCGGGCCTGTACCCGCTGCCGCCCGAGCTGGCGAAATTCCGGCCCGATCCGCGCGAGGCGTTCTGGGTGATCAAGCATGGCGTCAAGATGAGCGCGATGCCGGCGTGGGGTGCCACCCATGACGACGCCACGATCTGGAGCATGGTGGCGTTCCTGCAGAAACTGCCCGACATGACGCCGGCGCAATATCAGGACATCGTGGCCCGGGCACCGCAGGACCACGACATGGATGAGGCGGGCGGCCACAGCCACAGCCATGGCGGCACCGCTGACGAGGATGCGCATGGCACGGCGGCGATGGAAGGCATGCCGATGGCCGGCGAAGCGGGGCACAGCCATGACGCGGCTGATGGCGATGTTCACGAACACGCCGCCGTGCCGACGGTCGAGGCGCCGCTGTCGATGGAAGGCATGACGCCGGGCGCAGTGCCGGCGGCCGAAACGGTGGCGCGGGCCTTCCAGGCCGCGTTGCAGCGTGGCGACCGCGAAGCCGTACTCGCACTGCTGGCGCCCGGGGTCCGCGTCAGCGAAGGCGGCCACACGCAGACACGCGACGAATACGCCGCCGGCCATCTGGGCGAGGACATCAAGTTCCTGAAGGCCGCGAAGCTCACGCCGGTCTCGTTCGGCTCGATGCCGATGGGCGACACCGCAATGGTCGGCAGCGAAAGCGGCGTCGAGGTCACGATCAAGGGCAGGCCGACCACGCTGCGCAGTCGCGAGATGCTCAAGCTCGGCAAGGACGGCGACAGCTGGAAGATCGTGTCCGTCCAGTGGCAAACCACCCCGACAACCGGAGAATGACGATGAAACGATGGTTTTCCCGCATGGGCATCAGTTTGCTGTTTGCCGTGCTGTTCGCGCCGGCGGCGTTGGCGGCGAATGCGTTCGACGTCTACCGCGACCCGTCCTGCGGCTGCTGCGGCGCCTGGGTCGATTACATGCGCGCGCAGGGCTACACCGTCACCGTGCACCAGGACCAGCCGATGGCGACGGTGAAGGCGCGCTTCGGCGTGCCGCCCGGTGCGGTGTCTTGCCATACCGCGGTGATCGAGGGCTACGTGGTCGAGGGGCACGTGCCGGTGGAGGACATCCGCCGCCTGCTCGCCGAGCGGCCGGACGCCATCGGCATCGCCGCGCCCGGTATGCCGATGGGCTCGCCCGGCATGGAGATGGGCGCGCCCGAGCGTTACGATGTAGTGCTGATCGGCCGCGACGGCTCGACCCGGGTGTATGCGACGCACGGCCTGGCTGCGTGAGCGCAGCTGGTCTCCCGATCGCGATCCGCCGACTTGATCCGCGTCAATGACCTGCCCGCTGCCGACACTACAGTGCCCGTGAGATGAAACCCGCCTTCCGCCTCCGTCCCGTCGCCCGTCGCCGCCTTGCGTGGCTGGTGGTCGTGCTGCTGCTGTGGCAGCAGGTGGCGGTGGCGGCGTATGCCTGCGTCGCGGCACAGGCGGCGCCGGCCGCGGCCGCGCTGGCCGTGGCGGTGCACTCCTCGTCCATGGCAATGGCCGACGGCTGTGCGGACATGACGACACCGGTCGATCCGCTGTGCCGGCAGCATTGCCAGCCCGACCATGCCACCCAGGTCGATGCGCGCACCGCCTCGGTGCCGGCCAGCGCGTTGTCCGCGCTGCCGCCGGTGCTGCTGTCCGTGACGGCGGTGGCGTTGCCGTCCGAGCGGGCGTTGATTCGGCGCGAGCGTCTGCGAGCGCCGCCACCGATTCCCCGCTTGTTGTTCTGTTCGCTCCTGATTTGATCTGACCCGTCGCGGTATCCACCGACGTGGCGTCGTGCCTGCATGGCACGGCGCGAATCGCAGATCGACGGAGTGTTCACCCATGTTCTCCCTTCAATTCGCCCGGCGCCTGATGGCGGCGGGTCTGGCCGTGCTCCTGTGGGGAGCGGCGGCCGCGGCGGCGCATGCCGCCGAACCGCCGCTGACGCTTGATGCCGCCATCCATCAAGCGATCGAGCGCGCACCCCTGCTGGAGGCGCGCCGCGCCCAGTCGGAATCGGCACGACAGGAGGCGGCCCGTGCGGGTGCGCTGCCCGATCCCCAACTCACCGTCGGGGTCGACAATCTGGCCGTGCAGGGGCCGGGCGCATTTACGGTTGGCGGTGACAGCATGACCATGCGCACCGTCGGCATCAGCCAGGCCCTGCCATCGCGCCGCAAGCGTCAGGCCGAACGGGCGATGGGCCATGCCCAGGCGGATTTGGCCGCATCGTCGGAGGTGGCGACCGGCTTGTCGATCCGGCAGCAGGTGGCCGATGCCTGGATCTCCGCCTGGGGTGCGCACCGCGAAGCCATGATGTTGCGATCCATGCGGCAGGCATGGGCGCAGGACGTGGCCGTGGCGAAAGCACGCTTGCGCGGTGGTACCGGTAGCGCGGCAGAGGTGCTCGCCGCCCGCATGGAATCCCTCGACCTGGAAAACCGTCTCGATGAGGCGAATGCCCGCGAGGCACAGGCCCGCGCGGGCCTGGCGCGATGGCTCGGTTCTCCGATCGGGCAGCCGCTGGGGGACGCGCCAGACTTCGCCGTCCTGCCGCACGACGAAGCGTCCTTGCTGGCCAGCCTCGATCGTCAGGGCAACCTGCTCGGGTGGCCGGCCCGCGAACAGGCCGCCGAGGCAGCGCTTGCCGCTGCCCGTGCCGACAAACGCCCTGAATGGAGCGTGGGCTTGAGCTACGGCTCCCGTGTGCGCGGCTTGTCCGACATGGTGTCGCTGCAGGTCGGGGTAAGCCTGCCGCTGTTCACGCGCAACCGGCAGGATCGGGGTATTTCCGCCCGCGCGGCCGACCTCGATGCGGTTCGCGACGAACGCGACGACGCACGCCGTCAGCAGGTCGAGGCCATCCGATCCGCCTGGGCGCAATGGGAATCGCTCGGCCAGCAAGTGCGCCGGCACCGCGATGCCTTGCTCCCACTGGCCAATGACCGCGTGGTCCTGGCGCTCGCCGCGTACCGCGGCGGCGGCGAGATCCAGCCCTTGCTGGATGCCCGTCGCGACGAGATCGCTCACCACACGGATTACGCCCGCATGCAGGCCGAGTACGGCCGCGCCTGGGCGGCACTGGCTTATCTGTTACCCACTTCGGAGACGACGCCATGAAGCGCGCATTGATGATGCTCACCGCCGCGCTGCTGGCGGTCATGCTGCTTCTGATCGGCTACTTCGGCGGCCGCCATCAGGCGCCATCGTCTCCGTCGCAGGCCGGTACTCCCGCCTCCGCAGCGGAAGCCGGCGGTAAAAAAATCCTGTACTGGTACGACACGATGGTGCCGCAGCAACACTTCGACAAGCCGGGTCTGTCGCCGATGGGCATGCAGATGGTGCCCAAATATGCCGATGAGAAGCCGGCCGAAGAAGGGACGGCCAAGGATGTCGTCCGGATTGATCCGACGACGGTGCAGAATCTCGGCGTTCGCACCGCTCCGGTGGAGCGTCGCGTGCTGGCGTCGGCGCTCCGGGTGCCGGGCACGATTACGTGGGATCTGCGCCGAGCCATCACCATCAGCGCCCGCACCGATGCGGTGGTGAGCAAGCTGGACGTACGCGCACCGTACACCGTGGTCAAGGCAGGCGAGCCGCTGGCGGAGCTGTTGGCACCGCAATGGAGCAGCGCGCTGGCCGAATACGCTGCGCTTCAGCATGTGCAGTCGGCTGAAGCAAAAGGCCTTCGCGCGGCCTCGCGGGAGCGCCTGCAGGTGCTGGGCCTTACGCCGGCGGAGATCCAGTCGTCGCGTCGCGGCACGGGCGCGGCGATCACGCTGCACGCCCCGCAGGCGGGCGTCGTCACGACACTGGACGTGCGTGAAGGCCAGCGTGTCACGGCCGGCCAGACCTTGCTGACCGTGAATGGCCTGTCCACCGTGTGGACCGAGGCGGCACTGCCGCAGGCAGCGGCGGGCACGGTGCGCAACGGCACGCCGGTGGTGGTCACGGTCGATGCCCTGCCGGGTCGGTCGTTCCCCGGCACCGTGGAAACCTTGCTGCCGGAGGTGGATGCGGTGACGCGCACCCAGCGCGCCCGCATCGTGCTCGACAATCCCGACGGTGCCTTGAGTCCAGGCATGTTCGCCACCGTGCGGCTCAGCCCCGCGCAGGGTGAAGCGGTGCCCGTGGTGCCGGACGACGCGCTGATCGCCACCGGCAGCCAGACGCGGGTAATCATCGCCGAGGGAGATGGCCACTTCCGTGCTGTATCGGTGCGCATCGGACGTGCGGCCGGCGGCTATACGGAAATTCTCGACGGCCTCACGGGCGGCGAGAAAGTCGTGGTCTCCGGCCAGTTTCTGATCGATTCGGAGGCGAGTCTGTCCGGTGCGCTGGAGCGCCTGAATGACAGCTCCACCAAACCGGTGCCGGCCACGAGTACCCCCATGCCGGGTATGCCGATGGGAGACAGACCATGATCGCCGCCCTGATTCGCGCGGCGATCGCCCATCGCGTGTTCGTGCTGCTGGCTGCACTGGCCTTGGCCCTGATCGGCATGTTCTCGGTGACGCGCACGCCGGTCGACGCGCTGCCCGATCTGTCCGACACCCAGGTCATCATCCGCACCAGCTATCCGGGCCAATCGCCGCAGGTGGTCGAGGATCAGGTCACCTATCCGCTGGCTACCACCATGCTTTCGGTGCCCGGTGCGACGACGGTGCGCGCCTTTTCGTTCTTCGGCGACTCCTACGTCGACGTGCTGTTCGACGACAACACCGACCTGTACTGGGCCCGCTCACGGGTGCTGGAGTACCTGAGCCAGGCGCGCGATCGCCTGCCGGCCGGTGTTACGCCCGCGCTCGGTCCCGACGCGACGGGACTCGGCTGGATCTACGAGTACGCGTTGATCGATCCCACCGGCAAACACGATCTCGGCCAGCTGCGCGCGCTGCAGGACTGGTTCCTGCGCTATCAGCTCAAGACCGTACCGAACGTCGCCGAGGTCGCCACCTTGGGCGGTATGGAGCGGGCGTGGCAGATCGTGCCCGATCCGCAGGCGCTGGCGGCGCGCGGCATCACCGTGGCGCAGCTGGTCGATGCGGTGCGCAGCGCGAACGGTGCCAACGGTGGCTCGGTGATCGAACAGGGCGAAGCGGAGCTGATGGTACGCAGCGAAGGCTATCTGAAGAACCGCACGGACTTCGAGAACGTGCCGATCGCCACCAATGCCGGCGGCGTGCCGGTGCTGCTGCGCGACGTGGCGACGGTGCGGCGTGGCCCGACGTTTCGCCGTGGCCTTGCCGAGCTGGACGGGCAGGGCGAAGTGGTCGGCGGCATCATCGTGATGCGCACCGGCAAGAATGCAAAGGCCACCATCGCCGCCGTGAAAGCGCGGCTGGCGGAACTGCAGCGCAGCCTGCCGGCCGGCGTCGAGATCGTGCCCACCTACGACCGCTCGCAGCTGATCGACGCCGCGGTGAGCAATCTGTGGAGCAAGTTGTTCGAAGAATTCCTGGTCGTGACGCTGGTCTGCGTGTTGTTTCTGTGGCACCTGCGCTCGGCGCTGGTGGCCGTGATCACGCTGCCGCTGGGTGTGCTGGTCGCCTTCATTGCGCTGCATCTGCAAGGCGTGACGGCGAACCTGATGTCGCTCGGCGGTATCGCGATCGCGATCGGCGCGATGGTGGATGCGGCGATCGTGATGATCGAGAACACGCACAAGCATCTGGAGCATTGGCACAACGCGAACGACGGCCGTGAACCGCAAGCTGCACAGCGCTGGTCGCTGGTTGCCGACGCCGCCGCCGAGGTAGGGCCCGCGCTGTTTGTGAGCCTGTTGATCATCGCGCTCTCGTTCGTGCCGGTGTTTGCGCTGCAGGGACAGGAAGGCAAGCTGTTCAAGCCGCTGGCCTTCACCAAGACCTACGCGATGGCTGCAGCGGCCGGGCTGGCGGTGACGCTGGTGCCGGTGCTGATGGGTTATTTGATCCGTGGACGCATCCGGCCGGAACACGCCAATCCGCTCAACCGCGGGCTGATCGCGCTGTACCGGCCGCTCCTCGAAGCCGTGCTGCGCTATCCGAAAGCGACCTTGGTGCTGGCTGGGGTGCTGCTGCTCACCGCGCTCGTGCCGATGACCAGGCTCGGCAGCGAGTTCATGCCCGCGATGGACGAAGGCACGTTGTTGTACATGCCCACCGCGCTGCCCGGGCTGTCCGCCGGCAAGGCCGCGCAACTGCTGCAATTGACCGATCGCATGATCAAGACCGTGCCGGAGGTCGATCATGTGTTCGGCAAGGCCGGACGTGCCGACACCGCCACCGATCCGGCACCGCTGGAGATGTTCGAAACCACGATCACTTTCAAGCCAAAGGACCAGTGGCGGCCCGGCATGACGATGGACAAGATCAAGGCGGAACTGGACAAGGCCGTCCACGTGCCGGGGCTGACCAACCTGTTCGTGCCGCCGATCCGCAACCGCATCGACATGCTCTCCACCGGCATCAAGAGCCCGATCGGCATCAAGGTGCTGGGTACCGACCTGGCCACGCTGCAGACCGTGGCCGACCGGATCGAGACGGTGGCGAAGACCGTGCCCGGCGTCAGTTCGGCAATTGCCGAGCGACCGACCAGCGGTCGCTACGTCGACGTGCACATCCGCCGCGACGCCGCCGCGCGCTACGGGCTGTCCCAACAGCAGCTGCAGCAGTTGATCGCGACGGTAGTTGGCGGTGATCCGGTCGGCCAGACGATCGAGGGACGCGAGCGCTATCCGATCGTGGTGCGTTACCCGCGTGCCGAGCGCGACTCGGTCGGGGCGTTGCGACAGCTGCCGATCGTCGCTGCCGATGGCGCCCAGCTCACCCTGAGTCAGGTGGCGGACATCGCCGTGGTGGCGGGGCCGTCGATGCTGAAAAGCGAGGGCGGCCAGTTGGCCACCTATGTCTACGTCGACACAGCCAGCAGCAATCTCGGCGGCGTGGTTGCGGATCTGCAACGCGCAGTGGCCCAGCAAGTCACCTTGCCGCCGGGCACGACCTTGGCCTGGTCCGGCCAGTTCGAGTACCTGGCCAGTGCCATGGAAAGGCTCAAGCTGGTGGTGCCGATCGCGCTGGTGATCATTTTTCTGTTGATCTATGCCGTTTTCCGCCGGGTGAGCGAAGCCGCGCTGATCATGGCCAGCGTGCCGCTGGCGCTGGTCGGCGGCCTGTGGCTGATCTGGCTGCTGGGCCATGCGGTGTCGGTGGCCACGATCATCGGCTTCATCGCGCTGGCTGGCGTCGCTGCCGAATTCGGCGTGGTGATGCTGTTGTATCTGCACCATGCCTGGGAGCGCCAGCTTGCGCTCGATCCCCACGCCGGCCCGGAAGCGCTGGACGCAGCGATCCGCGAAGGTGCCGTGCAGCGCGTGCGCCCGAAGGCGATGACCGTCGCGGTCATTCTCGCCGGTCTGTTTCCGATCCTGCTCGGCCACGGTGCCGGTTCGGAAGTGATGCAGCGCATCGCCGCACCGATGATCGGCGGCATGGTCACCGCGCCCTTGCTGTCCATGCTCGTCATACCCGCGGCATACCGCCTGCTGGTTCGCCACCGGCTGCGTAAAACCGGCAAAACAAACACCACACTTCACCCCAACCCGCAAGGAAACTGACCCATGAAAAAGCCATCCATCACTCTCGCGATCACCGCTGCGCTGATCACTGCGCCGGTGTTTGCCAACCCTCAGCAGATGGATCCCAACATGCCGGGCATGGCTGGGATGCACGAAGCCACACCCGCAGATGTGCAGGGCGTGGGCGTGGTCAAGGCGGTCGACACCGCCAAGGGCAGCATCACCTTGCAGCATGAGGCGATTGCCGCGATCGGCTGGCCGGCCATGACGATGCCGTTCAAGGTGGCTTCGCCGGGGCTGCTGACGCACGTGAAGGTGGGCGACAAGGTGCAGTTCACCTTCCGTCAGGCCAGCACAGGCAGCACGGTGACGGCGATCCGTCCGGCACGTTGACAGGCCACGTCGCCGGCTGGCCTTCAACTGACGAGGGCCGGCCGGCGGTCGTGAAAGCAGTACCGCCGCGCACGTTATGCGTGTGCGTGGCGGTGTTTGTCGCGGTTGTCATTCTGGAGAACAGCGATGAAATCGTTTGCTGTTTGTCTCATCCTCCCGCTGCTGCTCGTGGGCCTCACCATGGGTAGCGTCGCGTACGCAGCCGATTCTTACACCGATGGTTGGGTTGGCCATGTGGATGGCCAGCGTTTGGACGTCTGTTATCGTGTCACGCCGCTGCCCGCGGTTGGTGCGCGACTGGAGATTCTGCGGACATCCTTCGTGATTCCCAACAAAGGGCCGCCCCGCCAACAGTTCGCGGTGGCGGGGTATGCCACGGTGACGTCGATCATCGACGCGCACTGCGTGCGTGCCGAGCTGACCCAGGGCACGGCGAAGCGAACCGATCACGCGCGACGCGCGGACTGAACGGACGCGACGACAAGGCCGCCAAGGCATGCTCCGCGACGGCCCATGGCGGAGTGACCAGGGCGCGGCTACGACATCCAGCCGATGCACTTCACCGGCGTCATGCCTGTCGCATCCTGCCTGCCGCCATTTCAGCAGGCATGCAACGAGGCGATCAGCGGGCAGGACACGCTGCGCTGACGTGCACCGCACTGTTCGACGAGCGCAGCGAGGGCCGTCTCCATGCGTGTAAGGTCGGCCAGTCGGCTGCGTACATCGGCCAGCCGCAGCGCGGCCAGATCGGCCGCTTCCGTGCAATGGGCACCGTCCTCCAGCCGCAGCAACTGCGCCACCTCATCGAGGCTGAACCCCAACCGCTGCGCGGATTTCACGAACTTCACCCGTGCGACCTCCGCGTTTCCGTAGCGACGAATGCCGCCCGGCGGACGGGTGGGCTCCGCCAACAGGCGCTTGCGCTGGTAGAAGCGGATCGTTTCGACATTGACCCCGGCTGCCTTGGCGAAGGCGCCGATGGAAAACGTATCCTGCGTGGAGGACATGGGCTTGACTCCGTACTTGACTACGGGAATACCTTAGATCATCGGCATTCCACGCTAAAGGAGAACCTCCATGCCCCTGCTCACCCGGTTGGCCGACAAGGCCGGACTGATCGGCAGTGTCGTCTCGGCAGCGGCCTGCGTGAATTGCTTTCCCGCCCTGGCCAGCCTCGGTGCGGCGATCGGGCTGGGCGTACTGAGCCCGTACGAAGGCCTGTTCATCCGCATCCTGCTGCCGGCGTTTGCGGGCATCGCGCTGCTCGCCAATGCGCTGGGCTGGCGCAGTCACCGGCGGTGGCCGCGGGCCGCGCTCGGTATGCTCGGCCCGCTGCTGGTGCTGCTGGCGGTATTCGTGATGCGGGCCAGTGGCCATCGCACCGGATGGCTGCTCTATCCGGGTCTGCTGCTGATGGTGGCGGTGTCCCTCCGCGATCTGCTGGCGCCGGCTCCCAGCGCATCCTGTCGCACAGCCAGCGATACGGCGGGTGCCCGCTGAACCGACACAATTGACAGGGGCATAGCGAAGACTATGCCAACACTTCACTCTCATTTCTCCGGCGAAACACTTGACGACCGAACTCATCCTGCAGAGCACGCTGACCTGCCCGCATTGCGGCCACCAGGCCACTGAAACCATGCCGACCGATGCCTGCCAGTTCTTCTACGACTGCCCCGGCTGCGGCAAATTGTTGCAGCCCAAACCCGGCGACTGTTGCGTGTTCTGTTCCTGGGGCAGTGTGCCGTGCCCGCCGATCCAGCAACAGAAGTCGTGCTGCGGGTAGACCATCTTCATAGGGGTCGGCTGGCGCCGGTAGGGGCTGTCTGAATTCATCACGACCGGCGCCCAAGTGAAATTGTCTAACAGCGCAGCTGTCGTATAGGATCGAAGAATGTATCGGTCTGCGCCATTACTGCTGACTCGCCTGCGCCGCCACCGCGGATTGTGGGTGTTGGCCGTGGCCGTGTTGCTGATCAAGCTGATCAGCGGATCGATCTGCGTGGCCGATGGGCCTAGTGCGCGATTCGCTTCGGCGACTGCTGCTGCCCCGACCACCCTGTTGGCGGATACCGCCGTCAGTACGGTATCGGCTGACGATGCGAATCTCTGTCTTCTGGGTGAAGGGCGCAGTTGCCATTGTGCCTGTGCGCATTCGGTGACGCTGCCGGCCAGCACGCCGCTTCCCCTCGCCATGATGGAAGCACGCTTCGCACCGCTCACCCTCCATTCGGGATTCACGCCGGCCACGACCGGCTCGCTGCTGCGCCCTCCGATCGCCTGAAACCGCTCCGTTTCGCGACACCGCCGCTTGTGCGGTGCATCGCTTCGTGACCGTTTTCAGGAGATCGCTTCATGTCTGTTTTTCGTTCGGTGCCGATCGGCGCCGTGTGTCTGTTGTACGCGGCGATGCTCAGTGCCGCCCCCGTATCCCATCCTTCCCCACCGGTAGTTCCCCTACCGACCTCGTTGGCGTCTTCTCCTTTGCAGGAGGCGGTGCGCCGTATCTGGCAAGCCAGTCCCGAGGTACAGGCCGCGCGGGCAGACCTTGATGCTGCCCAAGCTCGTGCGCGTGCCGCTGCACAGCCGCTGTACAACCCTTCGCTGTCGCTCGATGCGGAGGACGCCGACGTCAATCGACGCACGGCCGGCATCAGCCTGGCGCTGGATTTGTCCGGCAAGCGTCGTGCCCGGGCCACCCAGGGAGAGGCTGATCTGCTGGCTGCCGAGGCGGCCTATGACCGGGTGCGTCGCGACGTGGCAACCCGCTGGCTGAAGGCCTGGTCGACGGCCGCACTCGCGACCAGACAGAGCGAGCTGGGTCAGCGTCGCCTGGCGCTGATGCAGCGCTTCGATGACTTGGCCGCGCAGCGGCTGAAGGTGGGCGACATCAGCAGTCCGGAACGCGATCTGGCCGGTTTGGCCTTGGGCGAGGCGCAGGTGCAACAAGCCACACTCGTAGGCAACGAAGCGGCGGCCCGCGCGGCGTTGCTGGCCATCAGCGGCGATCAGCTGACTGCGCTGCCACCGTTGCCCGAGGGCCTGTCACCGGCACTCGACAATGTCACGCCGTTGCCCGTCGACGAGCTGCCGGAACTGCGTCAGGCCCGCGCCCAGCAAGCGAGTGCCGAGGCCGGCGTGCAAGTCGCCCGCAGGGCGCGCATTCCCGACCCCACGCTCAGCCTGACCGGCGGCCAAGTGCACAGCGGGCCGCGCACCGATCAGGTGATCGGTCTGAGCGTATCCATACCGTTGCCGGTGCTCAACAGCGGACGCGCCGAAGTGGATGCTGCCCTGGCGGAGGCCGACGCCGCGGCGGCTGCCGTGCGCTCGCGCGAGTTTGTGTTGCGCGCGGGACTGCGGGAAGCACAGGCCCGTTACGCAGCCTTGCGCAGCGCGACCGAAGCCTTTCGCAGCGGCCGTGCCGCCGCGTTCGAGGATCGCACCGCGTTGCTGGAGAAGCTCTGGCGTGCCGGTGAAATCAGCACGTCCGATTACCTCGTACAGCTCAAACAGAGCCTGGACACCGCGTTGTCCGGCCAGGAACTGGAAAGCCAGACCTGGCAGACCTGGTTCGACTACCTCACCGCTGCGGGCCGTCTCACCGACTGGCTCGATGGCCGCACTCAGGACGGTCCGACTCAGGACGGCCTCAATCAGGATATCCCCCGATGAATTGCTCTCTTTTGAAACGCAGCCTGCTGGGCATGACGCTGCTCGCGGCGCTGGCCGGCCCCGTCATGGCACAGGAACTGGCTCCCGCCAATCCGCTGGCGCTCGATGCCAAGGCGATCAAGGACGCCGGCATTGTCCTCGACAAGGCCGCTCCGCGCACCTTGACCGATGAACTGAAAGCGCCCGGCGAAGTAAAGGCCGATGCCTATTCCACCGTGCTGGTATCGCCACGCGTGGAATCCCAAGTACTGGCTCGCAAGGCCACGCTTGGCGACGTCGTCAAAGCCGGCGCGCCGTTGGTGGTGCTCTCCAGTGTGCAGGTCGCCGAGACGCAGGGCGCGTTGATCGTGGCCGAGCAGGACTGGCAGCGCATCGCGGCGCTCGGACCGCAGGCCGTCTCGGCACGGCGCTACAACGAAGCGAAGGTGCAGCGCGATCAGGCACGCGCCAAGTTGCGTGCCTACGGATTGTCCGACGGTCAGATCGGTGGCCTGCTGCGCAAGGGTTCGGCCGGTGCCGATGGCAGCTTCGAACTGCTCGCGCCAGCGGCCGGTCGCGTCACCACCGACGAGTTTCTGGTCGGTGAGCGGGTGGAACCGGGCCGCACGCTGTTCACCCTGGTCAAGGAAGATTCGGTATGGGTCGTGGCCCAGATGTCTCCGGCCGATGCCGAACGGGTCAAGCCCGATGCCGATGCCCGCATCCTCGTGCACGACACCGCGATACCCGGCAAGGTCGTGCAGCGCTCGCACCAGACCGATGAGCGTACGCGCACCGTGCCAGTACGCATCGAAGTCGACAACCGCAAGGATCTTTTGCATCCCGGTGAACTGGTCGAGGCACGCATCGTCACCGGGAGTGCCGTGCGGAAGCTGGCCGTTCCCGCCGAAGCGATCGTGTTGCTGCAGAACCAGCCGACTGTATTCCTCGCCAAAGGCAACGGCCAGTTCGAACCGGCACCGGTCATGGTCGGCGACACGCGGGATGGCTGGACGGCGGTCACCCAAGGCCTCAAGGCCGGCGACACCTACGTGCGCAAGGGCGCCTTCGCGTTGAAGGCCCGCTTGCTGCGCTCGCAGCTGGGAGAAGAATGATGCTGGAACGTCTGGTTGAATTCTCCCTGCGCTACAAGGTGCTGGTGCTGATCGCCTTCGTGGTGATCGGCTTCCTGGGTTTCCAGGCCGTACGCCAGCTTCCCATCGACGCCTTCCCCGACGTCACGCCGGTGCAGGTGAACGTCTATACCGAGGCCTCCGGCCTGGCCGCCGAGGATGTGGAGCAACTGCTCACTACGCCGGTGGAGTCGGCACTGGCCGGCCTGCCCAAGGTGGAACAGATCCGCTCGGTCAGCCTGTTCGGCTTGTCCTACGTGTCGGTGTACTTCGACGACAGCATGGACATCTACTTTGCCCGCCAGCTCGTCAACGAGCGGCTGCAGCAGGTGGGCGACCGCCTGCCGGCCGGCTACGGCAAGCCGGAGATGGGTCCGAACACCTCCGGCTTGGGCCAGGTGTTCTGGTACACCGTCGAACGGGCCGACGCCAAGCTCAAGGACGCCGCCAGCACCGGGGCACCCAGCGACATGGACTTGCGCACGCTGCAGGATTGGACGATCCGCCTGATCCTGCGCACCGCACCGGGTGTGGACGATGTCACCTCCTGGGGCGGCCAGGAAAAGCAGTACCAGGTGCGCATCGACCCGCTGAAGCTGATCGCGCACAAGCTCGGCTTCAAGGACGTGATCGAGGCCCTGCAGGCGAACAACGCGCAGGTCGGCGGCAACTTCATCGACGTCGGTCGCGAACAGTACCTCGTGCGTGGCTTGGGTCTGGTGCAGGACGCCAAGGACATCGGCAGCATCGTCCTGAAGACCGAGGATGGCATACCGGTCTACGTGCGCGATGTGGCCACCATCGTCGAAGCCGGTGCACCGCGCACAGGCGCGGTCACCCGCGACGGCAAGGAGGTGGTACTGGGCATGGCACTCGCTCGCATCGGTGAGAACGCCAAGAGCGTGGTCGATGCGGTCAAGGCCAAGCTCGGCACGGTCGAACAGGCGTTGCCACCGGGCGTGGTGGTCAAGCCGGTGTACGAACGCACCGAGCTGGTCAATGCAGCCGTGGAAACCGCCGTGCGTGCCTTGATCGAGGGTTCGATCCTGGTTGCGATCATCCTGTTCCTGTTCCTGGGCGAGTTCCGCAGCGCCATCGTGGTGGTAGTGGCGCTCCCGCTGGCCATGCTGATCGCCTTCATCTGCATGAATCAGGTCGGCCTCTCGGCCAACCTGATGTCGCTGGCGGGGCTGGCGATTGGCATCGGCATGATGGTGGATGGCGCGGTGGTGATGGTGGAGAACGCCTATCGCATCATGGCCGAGCGCAAGGCGCACGGGCTCCCGGTGGATCGCACCGCCGCGGTGCTGGCGGCCGCCCGCGAGGTGGCCAACCCGGTGGCGTTCGCCATCCTCATCATCATCGTGGTGTTCCTGCCGCTGTTCAGCCTGCAAGGGTTGGAAGGCAAGATGTTCAAGCCGATGGCGTTCAACATCAGCTTCGCGATGGCGGGCTCGCTGGTCCTCGCGCTGACGCTGATCCCGGTGCTGGCCGCGCTGGTGTTGAAACCGAAGGAAGAGAAGGACACCTGGCTGGTCGCGTTCCTGAAACGCCACTACGCCACGGTGCTGGCGTGGGCGCTCGCCCGCCGCAAGCTCGTGCTGGGCATCGCTGCCGGGGCCTTGATCGGCAGCCTGGCGCTGTTCCCGTTCCTCGGCAAGGAGTTCATGCCGAACCTGAAAGAAGGCGCCATCATGTGGCGCATCACCTCGATTCCGTCGGCATCGCTGGACGAATCCATCGCCATCTCCAAACAAGTGTCGACGCTGGTCAAACAGAAGTTTCCGGAAGTGGAGACCACGCTGGCAATGATCGGCCGTGCCGAGAAAGGCGAGACGGCGGACGTGAACTACATGGAGATGTACACACCGCTGAAGCCCAAGGATCAATGGCGCAAGGGCGAGACGCTGGAAAGCATCGAGGAAGCGATGCAGAAGGAGTTGTCGGCAGTATTGCCGACCGCGGTGGTGAGCTATACCCAGCCGATCCAGATGCGCATCGAGGAACTGATCTCGGGTGTGCGCGCCACGCTGGCACTGAAGATCTACGGCGATGACCTGGGCGAGCTGGATCGGTTGAGCGGCCGCATCAAGGACGTCCTGGCCGGGGTGCCCGGCGTGGCGGATCTGGCTCTGGAGGCGAACATCGGCAAACCGCAAATCCGTATCAAGGTCGATCGTGATGCGCTGGCCCGTTACGGCTTGAACGCCGACGACGTGCTCACTGTGGTGAAGAACGGCATCGGTGGTGAGCCGGTGACCACGCTACTCGATGGCGTGAAGCGTTTTGACATTGCCGTGCGGCTGGACGATGCGGACAAGGCCTCGTTGCCAGCCATACAGCGCATTCCGATCCGCACGCCCAGCGGTGCGCTGGTGCAGCTGTCGCAGGTGGCCGAGGTCAGCGATGCGGAAGGCTACTCGTTCATCCGCCGCGAGCAGTTGCAGCGCTATGCGGTGATCCAGATGGACGTGCGCGGCCGTGACATCGACGGCTTCGTCAAGGACGCCAATGCCGCCATCGCGCAACAGGTGAAATTGCCGACGGGCTACTACAGCGAATGGGGCGGCGCGTTCGAGAACCAGCAACGGGCGTTGAAGCGGCTGTCGCTGATCGTGCCAGCCACAATCTTCTTCATCTTCGTGCTGCTCTACACCGCCTTCAACTCGGTGAAGTACGCCGCGCTGATCCTGGCCAACGTGCCGTTCGCCACCATTGGCGGCATCGTCGGCCTGGCGATCACCGGGCAATACCTGTCGGTGCCCTCGGCGATCGGCTTCATCGCGGTGTTCGGCGTGGCGATGTTGAACGGCATCGTGCTGGTGAGCTTCTTGAACGAGCAACGCGAGAAAGGCTTGCCCGTGCGTGACGCGGTGATCCGCGGCACGGCGCTGCGCATGCGGCCGGTGATGATGACGGCGAGCGTGGCGATCCTGGGCCTGGTGCCGATGCTGCTCTCCAGCGGCGTCGGTGCGGAAACCCAGCGGCCGCTCGCCACCGTGGTGGTCGGCGGTCTGATCACCTCGACTCTGCTGACGCTGGTGCTGTTGCCGGTGCTCTACGACTGGATCGAAGAACGCGCCGCCCGGCGCCTCGCCAAGGAGAACACTCCATGAAAGAAGTCAAAGCGTTTATCCATCGCGGCCGCGTCGTTGACGTCATCCATGCCTTGGCGGATGCGGGGTTCCGTTACCTGTCGGTGAGCGACGTAAAGGGCCTGCTGACCGCGCTCAGTGAGCAAGAGCAAAGCTACTCGATCGAAATGGGCGAACGGGTCATCAAGCAGGTCAAGCTGCTGGTGTTTTGCGAGGACGATCAGGCCGAACGAGCGGTGCAGTTGATCCGCCTGCACGGGCGCACCGGCCAGAGTGTGGCGGGCTGGGTCTACCAGAGCACGGTGGATCAGGCATGGCCGATCGATGGGCGTGTGGACAACGACTGATCGTGGCGGCGGGAGCACTCCCGCCGCCGTATCGGTGTCATTTCATAACACGGCGGCGGCCGCGTAGAGTGGCCGCCGCCATGAGAGATTCCAATGCCTGAAGCATGCATCCAAGCCATCGGATTACCGGCTCATGACTGATACGTGTTGTGCCACCACCATCGATATTGCCGCGTTGCAGGCGCGGCAGCGTCGGGTGTTGATGATCGTTCTGGCGACCAACCTCGCCACCTTCGTGATGATGCTGTCCGCGGCGATCTACAGCGGTTCGTCGTCGCTGCTGTCCGGCGGACTGGACAACCTGGGCGATGCGCTCACCTACCTCTTGAGCCTTGCGGTTATTGGTGCCAGTGATCGCGCGAAAGCCCGGGTGGCATTATTCAAGGGCGCACTGATTCTTGGTGCGGCGCTTGCAGTCGCCATCCAGATTGGCTGGCGTCTCCTGCATCCGGGCGTGCCGATCTTCGAGGCGATCGGTATCGCCGCCTTGCTGAACCTGGTCGCCAATGCCGCATGTCTGCGCCTGCTGCTGCCTTACCGCAAAGGCGACGTCAACATGGCCTCGGCCTGGGAATGCTCACGCAATGACGTATTCGAAGGTATTGCCGTGCTGGCAGCGGCCGCCGGCGTCGGCATCTTCGGCGCAGGCTGGCCCGATCTGCTGATTGCATCGGCATTGTTGCTGATGTTTATACGCTCGGCATGGCGGGTGTTCCGCATGGCGTGGTGCAGCTACACGAACGGAGACAAATGATGAGTGCCGGACACGATCATGTGGGTACAGAGATCAAGCACGAGACGCCGCTGTGGTGGGCACTCGGCCTGACCAGTACGTTTCTTGTCGTCGAGATCATCGGCGGTTTGCTTACCAACAGCTTGGCCTTGTTGTCGGATGCGGCACACATGGCCACCGATGTGATCGCGCTGACGATCTCGCTGACCGCCGTGCGCCTGGCTCGACGTCCGCCCGACGCGAAACGCACCTATGGTTACGCGCGCATGGAAGCCATCGGCGCACTCGTCAACGGTGGCTTGCTGTTCCTCGTCGCCGGTTACATCTTGTGGGAGGCGGCGCGGCGCTTCAGCGAACCGCCTTCGGTGGCCTCCACTGGCATGCTGGTGATCGCGGTACTGGGGCTGGTGATCAACCTCATCTCGATGCGATTGCTCAAGGCCGGCAGCGGTGAAAGCCTCAACGTGAAAGGTGCCTATCTGGAAGTTTGGGCCGACATGCTTGGTTCAGTAGGCGTCATCATCGGCGCGTTGATCATCAAGTTCACCGGCTTCTACCTTGCCGATCCCATTATCGCCGTGTTGATTGGTTTGTGGGTATTGCCGCGGACATTGATCCTGCTGCGAGAGGCAGGGAATGTCCTGATGGAGGGGGCGCCTCGTGGCGTCGATACTGGAGAGGTTCGCAACGAAATGTTGGCGACTCCAGGCGTGGCTGCACTGCACGATGTGCACGTATGGGCGCTGAGCAGCACGCGTTCGGCGATGGCGGCGCATGTGATCATGGATGGCGACGCATCAGACGCGGAAGCGCTGCGGCTCCGGTTGGCGCAGATGCTGGAAGCGCGCTTTGGCATTCATCACGTGACACTGCAGGTCGAAACAACGTCGTGTGGGCATGGGTGCGAGGAGCCACAAAAGGTTTGACCTCCACAGCCGCTTCGCCAAACTGCCCGCCGGTGCCGCTTCCGCGCGATGACTCTCCGTCGGCGTGGCTGCAACAGGAACCGCGCCGTCTTGTCCAAACCAGCGAGCTCATTGCGCGTGCGATGCCGGTGGACCTGAGCGATCGCGTGTGCCGCGGGCAGACGCTAGCCACGGTGGAAAGCAACGACAGCATGTGCGGCTGCATGGTCACCGCCGCTGGACGGGTGGGGTGCTGGCACGCAACCACAACCAACCACTCAGCATGGCCAGCCCGCCCATCGCGAGGGCTCCCAGCATATCGCCGGGATAATGCACGCCCAGGTAGATGCGCGCCCATGCCATGGGCAGACTGAACAGTGCGATCCCGGTGCCCCATGCTCGGGTGCGTCGATCCAGCAACAGCATGCCGGCGACGACCCACTGCGCGGTCAGATGGTCGCTGGGAAAGCTGCCTGTCGCCGCATGCGAAACCCAGGCTTGGCCGACACCGGCCACGAAGGGGCGTGCTCGATCCCAGAAGAGGCCGATGGCCAGGTTCGCGAGCAGTGCCATGGCAGCAGCACCTGCTGCTTTAAGAGCTGGCACTCGCATTGCCCATCGGGGAAACACCAGCATCGCCGCAAGGAGGACGACAGTCAGCATCAACGGCCCATTGGCCAGACCGCGTGCCAGATGAAGCATCGTGGGCGATGGCCGTGTGGACGGATGGATGGCGTGGAACAGTCGCAGGTCAACGGCATACACCACCGGACCAAGCCCTGACACCGGAGAGGTCATGGCTTGACGGTCGATTCGCTGGCCGCAACTCGCGCTTCCTTTGCTTCGCGCAGAATGCCTAGAGCCTCTTTGAGCACGTAGCAGGCGATGGCCGCACCGATGACCAGGTCGGGCAACGCACTGTGCAGGACTAGCACCAGCACACCGGAGATGATCACTGCCAGGTTGGCGATGACGTCGACCCGCGTGAACAGCCACGTGGCGCGCAGATGCACTTCGCCGTGACGGAACCGTTCCAATAGCCTCAACACGGTGGCATTCACGATCAAGGCGATGAGGGCAATGCCCATCATCCAACCACCCTCGGGATGGCTGCCCGCAACGAGTCGCCACACCACACCCGCGACGACACCGGCGCCCAAGATCAGCAGCAACGTGCCGCTCACGGAAGCGGCCGATGCTTTGAAGCTTGTACTGCGCTGCCAGGCGACGAGCGCGATGCCGTACGCACTCGCGTCGGCGAGCATGTCCAGCGAATCGGCGATCAGCCCCATCGATTGCGCGATCAGACCCGCGACAATGCCGACCACAAACATCGTGGCATTCAGAACCAGCGCGAGGTGGAGGATGCGTCGCTCCGCTTCATTGCTGGCTTCAGTGTGACAACCACATTCAGTCATGCCCTATTGCCTTCATTCTGCATCGGGGAGAACTTCCCTGGTCGTGGTGGCTGACGCGGAGGATTGGCGGCCGCGACGGATATTGAACGCGAATCCGACCGCCAGCAGCACCAGAATCGTCAACTGGGCCAGCAAGGATTGCCACGTCGGATAAATGCCCAGCAGTTCGATATGCGGCACCGGCGCGACGCTTACTGTGACCCAGCCGGCCTCCTGCAGGGCGGCGATCCCCTTGCCGGTCAGCACGATGGCGAGCAAGGCGATCAGCGCCGAACTGGCGGAGAAGAATGTGCCGATCGGCAGCCGCCGGCTGGTGCGCAGCAGCACCCAGGCGATCAGCCCCAGCACGGCCGCGCCGGCCGCGATACCGCCGAGCAGCCATACTTCCTGGCCGTCGTTCCACAGCGCGGCGTAGAACAGGATGCTCTCGAACACCTCGCGGTACACCGAGATGAAGGCCAGCCCGAAAAGGAACCACGCAGAACGCCGGTTGAGCGCAGCCGCCATCTTTTCCTTCAGGTACGCCTGCCAGCGACCGCCGATACTTTTCTGGTGCATCCACAGACCCACTCCGAGCAACACGAACGCCGCAAACAGCGACGACAGTCCTTCGGTCAATTCACGGCCGGCACCACTGATGGAAATCGCATAGCTGGCGATCGCCCAAGTGATCCCGCCGGCGACGAGCGCAAGCATCCAGCCCGCATGAACATAGCGCAGCGCTTCGGGTCGCGCGGCCTTGCGCAGAAAAGCGAGCAGCGCGACCACGACCAGCAGGGCTTCCAGGCCCTCGCGAACCAGGATGGTGAAGGCCCCCAGAAAGATAGCGGCAACGTCGCCCGCCGCATCGGTAGTGACCTCCTGCGCGCGTACCAATAGATCATCGACAGCGTCTGCCTGTTTCACCACCGACGCCATGGAAGCGCTGCTCGACAGCGCAGTGCGATAGGCGCCCATGGCTGTTTCGAGCTGAGCGCGCAGTGCACTGTCGTGTGCGTTAAGTTGCGGTTCGACCGGTTCCACACCATCGAGGTAGGCGGACAGTGCCAGTTGGGTGGCTTGCGTTTCCGCGCCGGCACGGTAAGCCGCCAGACTCGCCGCCAGTCGCGCTCGCGCTAGAGGAATGCCAGTCAAGGCTTCTTGCTGGATGACGTCCGGGTGAGCCCGCAGATAACCCACGATCGTCCGAGCACGCTCCGCGCCGAGCGTGGGCGTCAACTGCGCCACGCGCGCACGCGACAGCTCCTTCAGATCGGCGATCTGTGCCCGTGCGGCGGTGTCGTGTTGCCAAGTGTCGGCGCCAGTGACTGCCTCCTTGGTATAAGCCAGCGAGCCCACGTAGTATGCCAGTGCCCAACGGTCGTCTGAGGACAGTTGCTGCGCGTAGCTCGCCATCGGCGTGCCTTCCACGCCTTGGCTTATCACCTCATATAACGACAGCGCGCTGCGCTGATCGGCCCGCGTCTGATCGGTGAAGTTCACCGGCCGGGGCGACAGCTGCAGGCCAGCGGGCCCATCACCGTGTCCGGTGGCTCCATGACAGGCAGCGCACTGGGTTTGATAGAGCGTTGTCCCGCGGGTCAGATCGGGCGCGTGTTCTGGTGCGGTCGGCACCGGGTACGCCTGGAGTAGCGCATCGGCCAGCGCATGCGCCTGCGTAGCTACCTGAGCGGGTGTCGCCTTGGCATCGACCGAGGCCACCAGCGCATCCGCCTGTTGCAAGAGTGCCGGTGTGGCGACGGTCGGTGGTAACGCGGTGATGCGCGATCGCGCCGTTGCCGTGAACTCCCGCATCTCGGCGTACTCGGATGTGCTGATGACAGCGCCACTCTTCACCGCGCCTGCGTAATCGGTCGCTAGGTAATCAAGCATCTGCCAAGTCTGTGGAACCGAGGTCATCGCGTCCTGAGCTGTGACCGGGAAGGCCGTCATGCCGAACAGCAGAAGTATCGCCGTGAAAAGGCTGCGCAAAATATTGCGAATACGATTCATTGTCATTCAAGGATGATACTCGTCCTTGAGCAATTCGCCAGCACATCACCTCAGCCTGAGCGTCTGCCGATTCAGCACCAGCAACCGTGCTGCGGCATGCCCAGTCACAAGTTAAGGTCATCCAGCAGATTTGTGCGGCTCGGCGGGACGCAATTGAAGTCGCCGTCGAATCCCTCGGTGATCAGGGCGTCGGATCCACACCGCGTGGCCGCGCAGTTCTCAGGAATGCCGGTGGCGATGATGGATGTCCGGATAGTGCGGGTGGCTGTGCACCAGCGGTTCGTGCACGTGCGGGTGGGTGTGGGGCTCCTTGCCGTCCCACGGGAAGTCGTGGGCGTGCTGGTGGTGCTCGTCGTGGTAGTGGCGATGGCTGTGCGCCAGCGCCTCATGCGCGTGTTCGTGCGCATGCCGCTCGCTGACGTGCAGCCATACGCCGAGCACCATGAGCGCGCCGGCCAGCCAGAATACGAGCGGCGGATGTTCGGCGATCAGCAACAGCGACAAGCCGGCACCGACGAACGGAGCGGTGGCGAAGTACGCGCCGGTGCGCGCCGTGCCCAGGCTGCGCAGGGCGAGCACGAACAGCACCAGGCTCAGGCCGTAGCCGACGAAGCCGAGCGCTCCGGTGGCGAGCAGGGGCAGCACGGCAGGGAGGCGGTAGCCCATCATCAGCGCCATGGTGAGCGTGATGATTCCGGCCACGCCGCCCTTGATCGCGGCGATCTGCACCGGATCGCCGCCGGCGACGGGGCGTGTCAGGTTGTTGTCGATCGCCCAGCACAGGCATGCGCCGGCGATCGCCAGCGCGCCCCACGGAACCTCGCTGCCGGCCTGGCGCTGCCAGGACAGCAGCACGCTGCCGGCAACGATCGCCAGCATGCCCAGGAACACGCGCCGATCCACATTCTCGCGAAACACCACCCAGGCGAGCACGGCGGTCAGCACGCTTTCCAGGTTGAGCAACAGCGAGGCCGTGGACGCGGGCGTCTGCGCCAGCCCCAGCATCAGCAGGATCGGGCCCAGCACGCCGCCGAACAGCACGGCGCCGGCGAGCCACGGCACGTCCCGCCGCGCCAGTGGCGCCTCGGCGGCCGGCTGGCGAAGCAACCGGCGCAGCACCAGCCACAGCGACAGGCCCAGCCCCGAGCCGGCGTACAGCAGCCCGGCCAGCAGCAGCGGCGGTGTCGTGTCCAGCAGCAGCTTGGCCAGCGGCGTGCTCAGGCCGAACAAGGCAGCCGCTGCCAGCGCCTGCAGGATGCCGCGGGTGTGGTGGTGTTTCGCTGTCATCATGGACTCAACTCCCGGGTGATCCGGCGCCGGCGGCGCGTGCAGCCACCCAAGCGCACGAGGATTGGTCAGTCGACCATGCTGTGGCTTTCGGCGGTGCCGAGCAGCTCGGGCTGCGTGGTGCTGCGCGCCCGCCGGTTCAGCAGCGGGTGCATGAACACCGCGGCGAGGATCACCGCCACGCCGGCGTAGAACCAGCCGTCCAGCTCATGTTGCTCGCCCAGCAGCACGATCGCCAGCACGATCGCGTAGACCGGCTCCAGGTTGGTCACCATCTGTGTGCCGAACGCGCTCATGTGGCGCAGCGCCACCAGCGCCAGGGTGAACGGCAGCAAGGTGCAGCCGAACGCCAGCGCCAGCAGCAGCAGCGCGTCGTGCAGGCCCGGCAGCACGAACAGCGCGCCCTGGTGCGGCAGCAGCGGCGCGAGCAGGGTGAGGAATACGGTGCCGGTTCCCAACTCGATGAAGGTCACCGTCAGCGGATCGCCGGATTCGACCATGCGCTTGTTGAGTGAGCCGAACAGCGCCACGAACAGCGCCGAGAGCACACCTACCGCGATGCCGATGCGCATGTCCACCGGCACGCCGCCGACCACCATCACCACGCCCGGCACCACCGCCACGCCGATCAGCAACTCGCGCGGATCGAACTTGCGCCGGGCGAGCCACGGTTCGATGAAGGCCAGGAACACCGGCCCCAGCGCGATGCAGGTCGCGCCCACCGAGGCATTGGACAGCTTGATCGCGGCATAGAACGTCAGCCAGTGCAGCGACACCAGCACGCCGATGCCGGCATATGCGCCGATCAGCCGCCATGACATCGCCCGCAACTGGCGCCGCACCCGCGGCACCATCAGCAGCGCACCGGTTACCAGCAGCATGCGCCACCACACCAGCGGCAGCGCCTGCAAGGTGATCAGCTTGCCCAGGATCGCGGTAAAGCCCCACAGCAACACGCAGAAATGAATCTGCAGACGAGCCTGATTGACGGGGAGCATGGGCGTACGCGCAAGGGAAGTCGCGGCATTCTAGCGCCATGCCTGGCACGACTCGCGTGCCCGTGCAGGAGCGCACCCTGTGCGCGATGCCTTTGGGTGTCGGGACGAAGCGTGGGGCACCGCGGTACGGTGCGCTCGCGCTTCGACGCCACGTGGTTTGAGTTTGTCTGCCGCTGTGGCAGATTGACCCGACCTGACTGCCTTGGGGAATCGCATGTCCAGCTTCCGCTCTGTCTGCATGGCGCTGTTGCTGCTGGGTGTGCTGCAGGCGATCTGCGGGTGCTCGAAGAAGCAGGAGGTCTCGCCAGCACCGGTCAGCGGAGAGCAGTCGAAGTCCGGGGCGATGCTGGCTTATGAGCACACGCTGCGGATCAAACTGCCGGAAGCGAAAATTGCCGATCGCCTGGCGGTGGCCCGGCAGGCTTGCGAGTCGGATCGATTCGGTGCCTGCAACGTTCTGCGCATCCGGCAGGATGAGCACTCGGCATCGCTGGTCGTGCGAATCGTGCCAGATGGCGTTGAGCCGATGGCGAAGCTGGCATCTCAAGACGGCACGGTCGGATACCGGCAGACCCGGGCCGAGGATCTCGCCGATGTGGTCACCGACAACCGGCGTCAGCGCGACTTGCTGGAAAAGCAAGCCCAACACCTGGCGGACCTCGCCGCGCGCAAGGACATGGCCGTTGCCGATCTGATCGCGCTCAGCCACGAGCAGGCCTCGGTGGAAAGCCAACTGCAATCGCTGCAGGCCGCTGGGGCAAATCAGCAGCGCCGGCTGGATACCAATCGGCTCGAACTGGATTTCGACAGTAGCGATGCCCGCAGCGGGCGTATCGGTATCGGCTTTTCCGGCTTGCCCGACGAGGTGGCGGACGGCGTGGTCGATGCGTTGGGGCTGCTCGGCTACGGCTTGCCCTTTCTGATTCTGGCCTTCCCGCTGGCGATGCTGTGGCGCCGGCTATGGCGCCGGTTCACCCGCTCCGGACGGCAGCTGCACTGAACGTTGCCGGTTGGCGGACGGTACGGTCGTGCGGTGAAACCGCCGACAGATGGTCATTTCCCGCTTGATTGAGTCTTCTGGCCCGAGCCACGCAGTTGCATCAGCACCGCGCGGCAGGTGTTCTCGCCGCTGTCCTCGTTTTCGTGGCTGGGCGCGATCAACGCGATCAGTGCGGCCGCCGGTGCGGCGACGGCGCCCAGGGCTAAGGCGCCGGCGCCGCGCAGCAGCAGCGGCCCCTTCTGCACGCCGACGTCGGGGTGCTTGAGCGTGCCGCGAACATACAGCGGCGAGCGCAGGGAGAGGATGCGCAGGCCCTTGGTGTGCGGTTTCACGTCGAGGTCGAGTTTCTCGCTGGCGAGATTCACCGTGCCATCCACCTTGATCAGCGCGTCGTCGGTGTCGAACACGAACAGGCGCATGTCGAACAGGCCGTTTTTCGCGACCATGTCGGTGGCGGCGCAGTTGATTTCCACCGTCTTGTCGCCGAACAGCTTGCCGATGATGATGTTGCCCACGTTGAGGCCGGCGGTTTCCAGCAGCGTCTTGCTGATCGCGCCGTCGTTCATCAGCAGCTTCAGCTCGCCGTCGGCGCTGCCGAGCAGGGCGGCGATGGAATTGCCTTCGGCGGTGAGGTTGGCGTCGCCGTTGATCTCGCCGAAGCTGGTGCGCATCGGCGAGAACTGCGGGAACAACTGTTTCAGCTTCAGGTGGCGCGCATGCAGCTCCAGCACGCCGGGCATCGGCGCGCGGCTGCCGTCGAGGGTGATGTTGCTGCGCACGGTGCCGCCGGCCACGCCGAAGGTCAGCGGGTCGAGGTAGAGCGCGCCGTTGCTCAGCACGAGGTGCGTGTGCAGCGAGTCGATCGGCAGTGCCTTGCCGTGCTCGATGCGGGTGGCACTGAAGTCCACGTCGGCGTCCATGGTTTGCCAGCGCCCGGTGCGGAACGGCGCTACCGGCAGCAGCTTGTCGGCCGGCTGCGAGCTGTCGGGACGGTCGACCGTGGCGGTGTCGGAGTCCGCGCCGATCAGTGGCGCCAGGTCGGCGAAGCGCAGCAGGTTCGAGTGCAGCTTGCCGCTCAGTTTCGGTCGTTCGCCGCCAGTGACGAACAACAGGTCGCCGGCGAGGTCGCTGCCACCGACGTGGCCGCGGAAGTCCTGGTAGTGATAGCGGCCGGAGCCCTCGCCCAGCCTGGCGCTCAGGTGGCCCTCGGTGGCGTAGGGCGGCGTATCGGGCAGGGTGATGCCGGTCAGCGGGTACAGCTTGGCCATGCTGCTGCCGGAGAACCACAGGCGCAGGTCGAGCGCGCCCAGTTGCAGCGGATCGGTCAGCGTGCCGACCAGGGCGATGTGGCTGTCGCCGATGTGCACGTCGGCCTGCACCGGAAAGGGCTGGCTGGCGTCCTGCAACGCCAGCACGGCACCGGTCTTGCCTTCGCCGGTGAGCGCACCGCCCTGGTACGTGCCGCTGGCTTGCCAGGCGAACTGGTAGCTGGTCGCGCTGGCCGATTTGTCCCTGGCCACTTCCGGCGCCTTGGCGGCGGCCTTGCCGGTGGTCTTCTGCGCCTGCTTGCGGGCGTCGGCGCTCTGTTGCGCCACGATGTCGTCGTAGGGAATCGCCGCCTGCAACGGTTTCACGGCGACCTTGAGCCTGGTCTGCGTGACCGCGTCATCCAGCCGGATCACGCCGTGGTCGAAACCGACCGAGCCCACGTCCAGATGCCATGCCGACGGCCCGGATTTCTTCGGTGGATTGAAGTGCCAGGTGGCGCGACCGTCCTTGTCGCGCTCCAGGTCGATGCTGGGGTTCACCAGTTGCACGCTGGGTACCTCGATGCGATGCACCAGCAGCGCCCACGGCGAGAGCCGGAAGCGCAGCGCATCCAGCTGTGCGAATGGCGTTTGCGCGGCCCAGTCGGGATTGGCGATGCGGATGTCACGCGCGGTGAACTCGGGCCACGGCACCCAGGCAGCGGGGCCGCTGCGGCTGCGGTCCCGGCGCCAGTCCAGCGTGAGGTCGCCGTTGATGGAAAAGGGCCGGCCGATCGCCTGGCTGACCTTGTCGCCGATGAACGGCCGCAGCCGGTTCCAGTCGAACGTGGCGATGACGATCAGTGCCACCACGAGCAACGCCAGCACGACGCTGCCGATCACCACCAGTGACTGGGTGCCACGCTTCATGGGTTCGCTCCGCGGTCCGCGACCTGCGCACCGGGTTGGCGCATGCGCAGGTCATTCCACGGAAGTCATAACCAGGTCGATGACAAGGTTATGTGCTCGACCGTCGTTGCCGTTCAGCTTTTACCCGCCGGGGTGATAGCTGCGTTCGGTGTGGCCCTTCAATTGTTCCGGCCAGAAGTACACGGTGCGCAGGTTGCCGGTGGTGTAGCGCTCCGCCTCGTCGTTGAAGTGCGGAGAATCGGGGTGCCCGCTTTCGCCGCCGGCGGTGATCGCCCGCGCATGCACCTTCGGCCCGAACTCGACGGCAGCCACGAAGCTGTTGCCGCCGGTGCCGTAGTAGCGCTTGGTACCCGGCCAGCGATGCGCGCCGAACGAGGCCAGCGAACCCCAGCGCGAGGAGGTGAACGGCACCGGGATGCTGGGCTTGGCGTCGTCGAATTTCTGCACGATGTCGCCGTTGATGCGCTGGAAGCGGTTGATCTCGCCCCACGGCACGCCCCAGCTGCCGAAGTCCTGGGTCAGCCGGTCGGAGGCTTCGACCAGCGCATGGAGGCGCGCCTTGGCGCCGGCCTTGGCGGCCATCCGGTCGTAGATCGACAGGCCTTCGGCGGTGTCGGCCTTGCTCACTTCGTCCCACAGCGTGTCGCCCCAGAACACCGCCAGCGAGGTCGGCATCGAGGCGATGCCCCAGCGGTAGTCCCAGTCGCGCAGCAACTGGATCGGCCCGGCGAGTTTCGCGCGCAGGGGATCGTCGGCGGGCAGCGCGTCGTAGTCGGCGATCAGGATCGGCAACTGGCGCGCGAACGCGGGCAGGTAGGAGTCGAACGCGGCGGTGATCAGCGAGGGCAGGGTGACCTGCCTGATGTCGGTGAGCAGGCGGATCGCGTGCAGGCCGCGCGGGTTCTCGCCGAAGGTGTCCATGTAGCGCGGGTAGTCGGCCTGCTTCGGGCTGTACGCGCCGGCGGCGGAATACGGCCAATTGTTGGTGTTGAAGGTCCAGCCATTGGGCGGGTTCACCACCTGCGGCAGCTGGTCCAGCGGCGTCAGGCCCTGCCAGTCGGTGGCCGGATCGCTGCCGTCCACGGGTTTGGTGTAGTCGAAGCGGTTGTCGCGCCTGGGCACGAATTGCGGCAGCAGGAAGGCGATCTCGCCCTTGTCGTCGGCAAACAAGGTGTTGTTGGACGAGTTCGCCTTCAGCTCGGCGACCTTCATGTAGCTGGCGAGATCATGCGTCCTGGTGCGCAGCCAGCTCTGCTCCAGCGCGGGGATCGGCTTGTTCATCAGTGCTTCGGCGATCCACTTGCCGTCCGCCTCGCGCACGATCGGGCCGTGATGGGTGAAGTGCGCGGTGAACGTGCGCTGCGCCAGCGCGCCGCTCTTGTCGCGATACGACAAGGTGATCTGGCGTGACGTCACCGGCCGCAGTTCCTTGCCGTAGCGGTAGAACAGCTTGCCGTCCCGGTGCACGATGGTCTCGGCGAACTCGTCGACCACGTCGACGCCGGTCGAGGTATGCATCCAGCCCACGTGCGGGTTGAAGCCCTGGTAGATGAAGAACTGGCCCCAGGTCACCGCGCCGTAGGCATTCAGCCCCTCGTCGCTGGACATCTGCAGTTCGGAGCGGAAGAAGAACGAGGTGTGCGGGTTGATCAGCAGCAGCGCGTGGCCGTCGGCGGTGAGCTTCGGCGCGATCGCGATGCCGTTGGAGCCGGTCGGCTCGATCCAGCTGGGTTGCGTGTGCACCTGTGCCAGCGGCGCGTCGGCCGGGCTGCCATAGAACGCCTTCAGCGGTGCCAGCTCCACCCGCTCGATGTCGCCGCCGATGCTGCCTTCGGTGAAGGACAGCGCCATCCACGGCTCGAAACGGGTGAGCACGCGCGGGTGCACGTCGGGATGAGTGGCGAGGTAGTAGTTGAGCCCGTCGGCCCAGCTGTCCATCAGCTGGCGCAGCCAGCGCGGGCTTTGCGCGTACAGCTTCTTCAACTCGGCCGGATCGATGAACAGGCGCTGGCGCAGGTCCTGCCACAGCGCAGAGTCGTCGGCGTCCTTCGCCTCGGCCAGCCGGCCCAGCGCGATCAGGTAGTTGGTCTCGACCCGGTTGAAGTCGTCCTCGGCCTGGGCGTAGGCCATGCCGAACACCGCGTCCGCATCGGTCTTGCCGTGCACGTGGGCGATGCCCCAGTCGTCGCGGGTGATCGTCGCCGCCTGCGCCTGGCGCTCCCAGCGCGACTGCTCCGGGGTGGCCGCGGTGGCGGTTTGCAGCAGGCTCCATGCCAGCAGTGCGGCAATGACCAGCACGGTCGACGCCCTGTGCGCCCGCGCGATGCCGCCGAGGATGCGTGTATTCATCTGTTGCCCCTTGATGACCGACCGGTCTGCCCAGCGTAGCCCATTCCGCCCGCACCGCGCTGCCGCCCGCTCAGCCGCCGAAACGCTCGCGCAAGGCAGCACGGTGGCGTCGGCTGCAGGGGATGGTGGCACCGTCACGCATGGTCAGGCGGGCGTCGCCGGTATCCAAGGGCTCGATCTGGGCGAGGTAGTCGAGATTGACGAAATAGCCGCGGTGCACGCGCACGAAACGCGCCGGGTCCAGCCGCTCCTCGATCGCCGCCATGGTGCTGCGCAGCGGGTAGTCGCGACCGTGCACATGCAGGTTCACGTAATTGCCCGAGGCCTGCAGTCATTCGACCTCGCTGGCATTGAGCAGGAATTCCCGCCCCAGCTTGCGCACCAGGAAGCGTTCGGGCCGCTCGACCGGTTCGGCCGGCTGTCCCTCGTCGGGGGCGGCCAGCAAGCGCGCCTCGCCCTGCCAGCGGATCAGCCACAGGCGCGACAGGCACAGCAGCGCGATGATGACGAAATAGGTGCGGATGTCCTTCAGATACTCGTAGCCGTAGTGTGCGCCGAACTGGTCGTGGGAACCGACCAGCACGTAACAGAGCCGACGCAGCGCCACCATGCCGGTGACATGGATGAGGCTGAACGGGACCGTGGCCAGCAGGTGGCGCGGCAGGCTGTGCCGCCAGGTATCGACGCGGAACGGCCAACGGCGTTCCAGCGCGATCACGAACGGGATCAGCGCCAGGATCAGGAGGGCGCTGCTGAACTCCCACACCCAGGGTTTCCACGTGTCCACGTCGGGATGGTCGGTTAGCGCAACCAGCGCATTGAATCCGGCGTTGAGGATGACCAGGGCCACCCAGAAGCCGACTTCGATGGGTCGCCGCCAGCGCTGGAAATCGTCGAAGCTGAGGCCGGGGCGTTCGTTCATCCGGCGATTCTACGCAAAGCCCCGCGACCCGTCCCCGCAGCCCTGCCGTCCGTCCCCGTGACGGGTCGATCCGTCACCTGGCGGGCGACAGCGCGGCCGGAGGCGCTGCAAGATGGAGCCCTCGACCCCACCATCGGAACGCCCATGAACCGCCGCGATCTGCTCAAGGCCGCTGTCGCCGCATCGCTCCTGCCCTTGGCGCTGTCGCCGGTCGCCCGGGCGCTGGCCGGTACCCGCAACCATCTTTCCCGATTGCTGCGCCGGGTGCGGCCGGGCGATCCGGCGTGGCCCGACGCCGACGCCTGGGAAACGCTGAGACAGCAGGTCGGCGGACGCCTGCTGAAACTGCAATCGCCATTCGCGCCGGGGGCGACTGCCGCTGCCCGGGCCGAGGCGCTGGCGCAGATCAAGAATCCGTTCTACGTCGGCGACAACCCCGCGCTGACCCAGACCAGCGGCTGGCTGGATGCCTGGGCCTCGCGGCCCAGCACGTACGCCGTGGCCGCCGAGAGCACGGCCGACGTGGTCGCCGCGGTGAACTTTGCCCGTCGGCATCATCTGCGGCTCGTCGTGAAAGGCGGCGGCCACAGCTACCAGGGCACCTCGAACGCGCCCGACTCCCTGCTGGTGTGGACGCGGCACATGCACGACGTGACCCTGCACGATGCCTTCGTCGGCCACGGCTGCGCGGGCAAGCAGGCCGCACAGCCGGCGGTGAGCATCGGCGCCGGCGCGATGTGGATCGACGCCTACGACGCGGTAACCACCAGGGGCGGCCGCTACGTGCAGGGCGGCGGCTGCACCACGGTGGGCGTGGCCGGGCTGGTGCAGAGCGGCGGCTTCGGCAGCTTCTCCAAGCATTACGGCACCGCGGCGGCGGGCCTGCTGGAAGCCGAAGTCGTCACCGCCGACGGCCAGGTGCGCATCGCCAACGCCTGCACGAATCCGGAGCTGTACTGGGGCCTCAAGGGTGGCGGCGGCGGCAGCCTTGGCGTGGTCACGCGCCTGACCCTGCGCACGCGCGAGCTGCCGGCGTTCTTCGGTGGCGTGTTCGGCACGATCGAGGCCACCACCGATGCCGCCTATCGCGCGCTGATCGCGCGGGCGATCGCATTCTATCGCAGCGACCTGTTCAATCCGCACTGGGGCGAGCAGATGGGCTTCAGCGGCCGCAAGCTGGAACTGAGCATGCTGTGCCACGGGCTGGATCAGGCGCAGATGGAAAAGGTCTGGGCGCCGTTCCTCGACTGGGTGAAGGCGCGCGTGGAATATCGCTACGCCGATCCGATGAAGATCTTTGCGATGCCGGCGCAACGCATGTGGGACGTGGATTTCATGCGCCAGAATGCGCCCGGCGTGATGGTGGCGGACAACCGGCCCGGCGCGCCGAAGCACCATGCCTACTGGGCGACCAATGTGGGGGAGGCGGCCTGGTTCCTGCACGCCTACCAGTCGGCGTGGTTGCCGGCCACGCTGCTGCACGAGGATCGCCAGGGTGCACTGGTCGATGCGCTGTTCGACGCCGCGCGCGAATGGAGCGTGGGCCTGCATTTCAACAAGGGCTTGGCCGGCGCGCCCGCGGCGGAAATCGCCGCAGCGAGAGACACCGCGACCAACCCGCAGGTGCTCGATGCGTTTGCGCTGGCGATCATCGCCGGCGGCGGTGCACCAGCCTTTCCGGGCATGCCGAAACCGGATCTGGCGGAGGCGCAGCGCGCCGCCGCCAGCATCGGCACGGCGATGGCCGCCCTGCGCAAGGTCGCGCCGAACGCGGGTGCCTACGTCTCCGAGAGCGATTACTTCCAGCGCGACTGGCAGGCCGCGTTCTGGGGCACCCACTACCCGAAGCTGCTCGCCGTGAAGCGCCGCTACGATCCCGACGGCCTGTTCTTCGTCCACCACGGCGTGGGCAGCGAGGGTTGGAGCGGCGAGGGGTTCGTGCGCAAGGATTGACCGGATATCGAGTTCAGAAGGGAAGACGAGGATGTAGGCCGAGCAGCTGTCTTTGTGATCTGAGGACAGCTTGCTTCGGCGGGCAAGCACTTCACCTCCCTCCTGGGGAAGATGGCGCGAAGCGATGGATGAGGGTTCGGGGTCCCCAGCGCGCGCTTCGGCCGCCCCTCGCCCCTACCCCTCTCCCGAGCGGAGAGGGGTTCAACACCTTCACGCGGCGCGTATGCACGCCGCTTCCTGTCCTCCAGTGACGCAGATGGCGTTCTTATGGCTTTTACGCCTGACTCAGAGCCCGTTGTTGTTGGCGGCGTCGGCGAACTGTTTCAGGTAATCCTCGAATGCACGCTGGTAGGCCAGTTGCCAGTTGGCTTCGCGAGCGACCTGGATGGAGTTGTGGCCGTATCCCTTCACGGTCACCTGGCGATGCCCCTGCGGGCTGTCGATCTTGAGCAAGGTGTCCAGCTTCGCCTCGATGCTGGCGCTCCAGAACCCGGGTGTGAACCACGCCCAAAATTGGCGGATGTCGACGCTGACATGTGGCGCATTCGCCGGGGCGCTGGCTGCATCCACGACGCTGTAGCCGCGGCTGGCAAATGCATTGGTCAACAACTGCCGGGTCACCGACTCCACGTTCTGGCCGGGCTTGAGCAGGATGTCGCCGAATGCCTTTCCGAAGCCGCCACGCTTGCGCGCGATGGCCTGCTTGCGTTGCGTTGCATCCAGCGCGTAGCTGGCGCCCTTCTTCAAAGATGGCGTGCTGGGGTCGTCCGGATCGGTTTCGAACACGCGCACGTCATGGATGGCGTCGATGACCACTGGTTTGCCGCCACTGACCACGGCCGAACCCGGCGATGGCACGTCGAGCGACATCCGGGTGCGCGTGGTTGCGCAGCCTGAGATGAGGGCAAGGACAAAGACGGCGACGAGGCCGTGAACGAGATGCTTCATGCGTTTTCCCCTGTAGCGATGATGTCGTGGATCTGAATGGAACGGGAGAGTTGTCGCAAATGTCGCGACGAAAGGGAAGCTGATGCTTGACTCTAGACCTTGATCCAAGGTCTAGACTATGTCCATGAACACGCAAGCCTCCTCCCTGACCATCGGTGCCGTCGCCAGGCGCGTCGGCGTGGCAATCGACACGATCCGTTATTACGAGCGCGAAGGGTTGTTGCCCGAGCCGCAGCGGCGTGCCTCCGGCTATCGCAGTTACGGCGAGGGCGCGGTGACGCAGCTGCGCTTCATCCGCCGTGCCAAGGATCTGGGCTTCACGCTGGAAGAGATCCGCGAACTGCTCGCGCTGTCGGCAGATCGCCAGCGCGGGGTGAAAGCGGTGAAACAGCGCGCGCAGAAGCGGCTGGCGGCGATCGAGCAGCGCATCGCCGAGCTGCAGCGGGTGCGCGACGGCCTGGCGGAGCTGGTGGCATCGTGTCCGGGGCACGGCAAGCCGGAGCAATGCCCGATCCTGCGCGCGCTCAGCGGTGACGAGGTGTCGCCATGAACGCGCATGCCTGCTGCCACGGTGGCGACAACACGCTTTCGGCGGTGATTGACCCGGTTTGCGGCATGACGGTCGATCCGGCCACGTCGAAACATCAGTCGGTGCACGACGGGCAGACCTTCCATTTCTGCTGCGGCGGCTGCAAGGCCAGGTTCGAGGCGGAACCGGCGCGTTACCTGGCCCAGCCTGCGGCGCAGCGTCATGACCACGCCGCACACGGGGATGCAAATGGCGCACACCTGGCGAAGGACCCGGTCTGCGGCATGAGCGTGGACCCGCACACCGCGAAGCACCGCGCCGACCACGACGGCCATCCTTATCACTTCTGCTCCGCGCGCTGCCGCGAGAAGTTCGTGGCCGACCCGGCCGCGTACCTGGGCGAACGCAAACCCGCGCCGGCCGCGCCTGCGGGCGCGATCTACACCTGCCCGATGCACCCGGAAGTGCAGCAGGTCGGCCCCGGCTCCTGCCCGAAATGCGGCATGGCGCTGGAGCCGATGATGCCCTCGCTGGACGAGGACGACGGCGGCGAACTGGGTGCGATGACGCGGCGCTTCCGGTGGCTGCTGGCGCTGACCCTGCCGGTGTTTGCGCTGGCGATGGGGCCGCATCTGTTTGGCTGGCATCTGCCCGCGCCGTGGGATCGCGTGGCCGCGTGGGTCGAGGCGGTGCTGGCCAGCGTCGTGGTGCTGTGGGGCGGCGCGCCGTTCTTCGCGCGCGGCTGGCGCTCGCTGAAACCGTGGTCGCCGAACATGTACACGCTGATCGCGTTGGGCACCGGCGTGGCATGGTTGTACAGCGCGGTGGCGTTCCTGCTGCCGGGGATTTTCCCGGCGGGGTTCCGCGATGCGCATGGTCGTGTTGCGGTGTATTTCGAATCGGCAGCGGTGATCGTCACCCTCGTCACGCTGGGCGATTTCCTGGAGCTGCGCGCGCGGCGGCGCACCGGCGCGGCGCTCAAGGCGCTGCTGGGGCTGGCGCCGAAAACCGCGCGGCGGATCGCTGCCGACGGCAGCGAGGCCGACGTCCCGCTGGAGCAAGTGCAGGCGGGCGACGTGCTGCGCGTGCGCCCCGGCGAGAAGGTGCCGGTCGACGGCGTGGTGGTCGAGGGCGAGAGCCATGTCGACGAATCGATGCTCACCGGCGAGCCGATGCCGCTGGCCAAGGCGAAGGATGATGCGCTCACCGGCGGCACCGTGAACCAGGATGGCGCGCTGACCATGCGCGCGCAGAAGGTCGGCGGCGAAACCATGCTGGCGCAGATCGTGGCGCTGGTGGCGGCCGCGCAGCGCAGCCGCGCGCCGCTGCAGCGCGTGGCCGACAAGGTCGCCGCGTGGTTCGTGCCGGCGGTGGTCGTGGTGGCCGTGCTGGCGTTCGCCGCGTGGGCGATGGTGGGGCCGGAACCGCGCCTCACGCATGCACTGATCGCGGCGGTGTCGGTGCTCATCATCGCCTGTCCGTGCGCGCTGGGCCTGGCCACGCCGATCTCGATCATGGTCGCCAGCGGGCGCGGTGCGCAGCATGGCGTGCTGTTCAAGGACGCCGGCGCGATCGAAACCCTGCGCGGCATCGACACCCTGGTGGTGGACAAGACCGGCACGCTGACCGAAGGCAAGCCGGCACTGACCGAACTGGTGGTCCTCGGCAACCAGCCGCGCGAACACCTGCTGGCGCTGGCCGCCGCACTGGAGCGGCCGAGCGAGCATCCGCTGGCCCGCGCGATCGTCACTGCCGCCGAGGCCGAAGGCGTGGCGGCACCGGCGGCCACGGAGTTCCGCTCGCTGACCGGCCGCGGCGTCAGCGCGACGGTGGATGGCCGCAGGGTGGCGCTGGGCAATGCCAGGCTGATGGACGAGTCGCGCGCCGCCATCAGCGCCGACGCCAATGCCCGCGCGGAACGACTGCGTCAGCACGGCGCCACGGTAATGTTCCTTGCCGTCGACGGCACCCTCGCCGCGTTGCTGGCGGTAGCCGACCGCCTCAAGCCTGACACCCCCGCCGCCATCCACGCGCTGCACGCGGCCGGGCTGCGCATCGTGATGCTCACCGGCGACAACGCCACCACCGCGCAGTCGGTGGCGCGCACGCTGGGCATCGACGAGGTGCACGCGGACGTCTCGCCGGCCGACAAGGCAGCGGTGGTGAACCGGCTCAAGGCTGAAGGCCGTCGCGTGGCAATGGCCGGCGACGGCATCAACGACGCGCCGGCACTGGCCGCGTCCGATGTCGGCATCGCGATGGGCAGCGGCACCGACGTGGCGATGGAGAGCGCGCAGATAACGCTGGTGAAGGGCGAACTCGGCGCCATCGTGCGCGCGCGCCGGCTGTCGCAAGCCACCGTGCGCAACATCCACCAGAACCTGTTCTTCGCCTTCGTCTACAACACCGTCGGCGTGCCGTTGGCGGCCGGCGTGCTGTATCCGTGGTTCGGCATCACCTTGTCGCCGATGATCGCCGCGCTGGCGATGAGCCTGAGCTCGGTGTCGGTGGTGAGCAACGCGCTGCGGCTGCGTGGCGCGGGATTGTGAGGGCAGTGCCGGCTGTCTGATCGGTGCGTTCCTGCGCCGGGTTCGGCGACAATGGGCGACCCCTTCGCCTGTTCATCGAGTAACCCGTTCATGCCCCGCACCCTCGCCGAGTGGTTGAGCTATCAGGATCGCGTCAACCTGCACACCATCGAACTGGGGCTCGATCGCGTGCGCGAGGTATGGCAGCGCATGGGCGCGCCGCGGCCGGCGCCGCGGGTGATCACCGTGGCCGGCACCAACGGCAAGGGTTCGACCGTGGCGCTGCTGGAGGCGATGCTGAAGGCGGCCGGTTGGCACGTCGGCGCCTTCACCTCGCCGCATCTGCTGGCCTACAACGAGCGCATCGGCATCGAGGGCGTGCCGGTCACCGATGCCGCGCTGATCGAGTCGTTCGAACGCATCGAGGCGGCGCGCGCGGAGATTCCGCTGACCTATTTCGAGTTCGGCGCGCTGGCGGCGGTGGACTTGTTCGCCCGCGCCGGTGTCGACGTGGCGGTGCTCGAGGTGGGGCTGGGCGGCCGGCTCGACGCGGTCAACATCATTGATGCGGACGTGGCCGTGATCACCACCGTGGATCTGGACCACATGGAGTGGCTGGGCCCCGACCGCGACAGCATCGGCCGCGAGAAGGCCGGCATCGCGCGCCGCGGTCGGCCGGCGATCGTGGGCCAGCTCGATCCGCCCGATGGCCTGCTTGCAGCGCTGGCCGAACGTGGCGCGCAGGTCGAGCGCGCCGGCATCGATTTCAGCGTGGAGCGCCACGAGGACGGCTGGCGCTGGCGCCATCGCGACGGCAGTGCGATGGAGTTGCCCGATCCCTATCTCGCCGCGCCGGTGCAGCACGCCAACGCCGCCGCCGCGATCGCTGCGTTGCATGCGTTGGGCGACGAGGCGTTCTCGCCCAGCACCCTGTTCGCCGCGGCCAGCGCCGGCCTGCACGACGTGCGGATCGCGGCCAGGCTGCAGGCGCTGGGCGGCGAGCCGCCGGTGTTCGTCGACGTGGGCCACAATCCGCAGGCCGCGCGGGCGCTGGCCGAGTGGCTGGACGCATCGGCACACGGCGCGGTGCATGCCGTCTACGGTGCGCTCGCCGACAAGGACGTGGCCGGGGTGATCGGCGCGCTGGGTGCGCGCATCGCGCACTGGCATCTGGCCGGGCTGGAGCAGGTTTCGCCGCGTGGCATGGACGTGGCGGCGCTGTCCGAGAAGCTGAAAGCCACCTTGCCGCAAGCATCGTTCGACGCCCATCCCGACGTGGCTGCCGCACTGGCTGCGGCACGCCAGGCCACGCAGCCGGGCGACTGCATCCTGGCGTTCGGCTCGTTTTTCGTCGCCAGCGCGGTGATGGCTGAACATGCGCCGTGAGCCGCCGCATGGCGCCGGGCGCCGGCAGGTATAATCGCCATATTGCGCATCGCGTTCGCCGCCTGGGAGCGAAAACTTGAAAACACGCCTGCTGGGAGCTGCCGTCCTGATAGCGTTGGCGGTCATCTTTGTGCCGATGTTCTTCACCGACAGCCCGCCCACCCCCGGCGGTGACCGCTCGGTGAGCCTGGCCATTCCGCCTGCGCCCGACCGCGACCTGCAAACCAGGACGATGAGCCTCGACCCGTCCGCCGCCGCCAGCGTGCCGGCCGGCGCGGCGACCGCCGCGGCGTCGGGCGACCGCATCGCCACGGTCACCATCGACTCGAACCGCCCGCGCGACGTGGAACTCGACCCCCAGGCAGGCCGGACGCCCGCGCCGACCACGGTGACGACTGGCAGCGGCACCTCGCCGGCGCAACCGGTGATCCCGCAGCGCGACACGGGTGCCGCGCCGATGCCGAAAGCCACGGTCGCAGCGAAACCCGCGCCGGCCAGCGAGCCGACCCGGCCGGCGGCCAAACCGGCCGAGCCGACGCCCGCACCCGCGCTGGCACCGGTCGCGGCGGCTGCGGCACACGGCAGCTACACGATCAACCTCAGCGCCTACGCCAGCGCCAGTGGCGCGGCAAAGTTGCAGAGCCGGGTGCGCGCATTGGGCTACCCGGTATCGGGCCGCGTGATCACGCGGGCCGGGCAGTCGCGCACGCTGGTCACCGCCGGTCCATTCGAAACGCGCACGGCCGCCGAGGCGGCGCGCCTGAAGATCACCCAGGCGATTCCCGGCGTGCCGGCCAAGGTGGAGCAGGACGGCGATGCCGCGGGGACGTCCACGAGCACCACGCCGACGGCCACCCATGCCGCCAGGGCCGGCGGCTGGGCGGTGCAACTGGCGGCGGTGAGCAGCCAGGCCGACGCGACCGCCTTGCGCGACAAGTTGCGCGCGGCCGGCTTCGACGGTTTCGTCGACTCGGTGCAGTCCGGTGGCCGTACCCTGTGGCGCGTGCGCGCCGGCCCGCAGACCCAGCGTGCCGATGCCCAGCGCGTGCACGACCAGATCAAGGCCAAGCTGGGCATCGACGGCAATGTCGTTTCGGTGCCCTGAACGACACCGCGGCCGCGGTGATGAAGGTACGCCGGCGACGCAGTCATATGCCGGGCGCGGCGTCCGCGCGAGCCGGTTGAACGGATGAACTGGCTCGACGGAATCATTCTGGCCATCCTTGCGCTGTCGGTGCTGATCGGCCTGATGCGCGGACTGGTGGCGGAGGTGTTGTCGCTGGCCACCTGGATCGCCGCCTTCTGGATGGCGGCGGTGTTCGGGCCGGATGTGGCGGCCTTGTTCCAGAATTCGATCTCGCTGCCCATGGCGCGGATCGGACTCGGCTACGCGATCTGCTTCTTCGGCATCCTGTTGCTGGGCATGCTCGTGCGCTTTGCCGCCCGACGGCTGATCTGGAGCACCGGCCTGAGCGGTATCGATCGACTGCTGGGCGTGTTGTTCGGTTTCGTGCGTGGCGCACTGGTGGTCACCATCCTGGTTTTCCTGGTGGGGCTTACTGCGGTGACGCGCGAATCGTGGTGGCAACAATCGGTGCTGCTGCCGCAGTTCCAGGGCGCCGCAGCGTGGCTGGGGCAGAACATCCCGGCCAACGTGGGCGATCACCTGCATCCCGATGCAGTGCTGGACAAGCTCAAGTCGGCGCCGGTGCTGCCGCACGGGCCGGCCGGCTCGTCGACAGCGCCGAGCCTGCTCGATCGCGTGGCTCCGGCCGAACTGCTCAAGCGGGTGGACGGCTTGAGCGAGCGGCTGCACGCCCCCATTTCCGGACGGCAAGGCGCTCCCGCTGCGCCGGCCAGCGCCGCCAGCACGCCGCCGCCTGCGCGGCAACCATAGAATCAGCATTCCCGAAACAGGCCATCCATCATGTGCGGAATCATCGGCATCGTCGGTACCACGGAAGTGGCGTCGGCGCTTTATGACGGCTTGACGGTGCTGCAGCATCGCGGCCAGGACGCGGCCGGCATCGCCACGGTCGAGGGCTCGCGCCTGCGCCTGCACAAGGGCAACGGCCTGGTGCGCGACGTGTTCGGCCAGCGGGCGATGGGTGAGTTGCGCGGGCGTATCGGCATCGGCCATTGCCGCTATCCCACAGCCGGTTCGGAAGGTTCGGCCGAGGCGCAGCCGCTGTACGTCAATTCGCCGTATGGCATCGCCTTCGCGCACAACGGCAACCTGGTCAACACCGACGCGCTGCGGCGCGAGATGTTCGAGGGCGACCGCCGCCACATCAACACCGATTCCGATTCCGAGGTGCTGCTCAACGTGCTCGCGCACGAGCTGCAGATCCAGGACCGCATGGAGCTGACCCCGGACCACATCTTCAAGGCCGTGGCCGGCGTGCACGCGCGCGCCCGCGGCGGCTACGCCTGCATCGCGCTGCTGCTGGGTTACGGCCTGGTGGCGTTCCGCGACCCGCACGGCATCCGCCCGCTGGTGCTGGGCGAGCGCGTTACCGCCGAAGGGCACGAGTACGCCGTGGCCTCCGAATCGGTGGCGCTGGACGTGCTGGGTTTCAAGCGGTTGCGCGACGTGATGCCGGGCGAGGCGGTGATCATCACCGACCAGGGCCAGTTGCACAGCCGCCGGTGCGCCGAGGGCGCGGTGCACACGCCGTGCATTTTCGAGTACGTCTACCTGGCGCGGCCGGACTCGATGATCGAGGACGTCTCGGTATACAAGGCGCGTCTGCGCATGGGCGAGAAGCTGGCCGAGAAAATCCTGCGCGAGCGCCCCGACCACGGCATCGACGCGGTGATCCCGATCCCCGACACTGCGCGCACCGCCGCCAGCGCGCTGGCCGGCGTGCTCGGCGTGCCGTTCCGCGAGGGCTTCGTCAAGAACCGCTACATCGGCCGCACCTTCATCATGCCGGGGCAGGGCGAGCGGGTGAAATCGGTGCGCCGCAAGCTCAATGCGATCGGCCTGGAGTTCAACAAGAAGAACGTGCTGCTGGTGGATGATTCCATCGTGCGCGGCACCACTTCGAAGCAGATCATCCAGATGGCGCGCGATGCCGGGGCGAAGAACGTCTACTTCGCCTCCGCCGCTCCGCCGGTGCGCTACCCGAACGTGTACGGCATCGACATGCCCTCGACCAGCGAGCTGGTCGCTGCCGGTCGCACCGAGCAGGAAGTGGAGAAGCTGCTCGGCGCCGACTGGCTGATCTACCAGGACCTCAAGGATCTCGAGTGGTCGGTGCGCGACGGCAACGCGAACCTCGAGCACTTCGATACCTCGTGTTTCTCCGGCGAATACGTCACCGGCCTGGACGACCAGTACCTGGAACAGATCCAGATGCTGCGCTCCGACGACGCCAAGGCTGCGCGGCGCGCCGTGTAAACCGCAGGAGCGCACTTGTGCGCGATGCTTTTCTGCCGGGATTCGGGAAAAGCGTCGCGCACAGGGTGCGCTCCTGCAGGGAAACCCATGTCCGATCTGCATGCCGCCGCCAAAGCCTGCCTTGACGCCAGCGAGCCCGACGAGAAGTTGCGTCTGACGCGTGAGACGTGGCGCGCCTTCGAGCGCGGCGAATTGCAGGCCGATGCGTCATCGCCCGCGCCCGAACCGATCGCTCCGCCGGGTCGCCCCGAGCGGCCGCGGCTGGTCAATGCGCGCCAGCTGCCGCAGCGCGGGCTGGGCAGTGCCGAAGGCCGCATTGCCCTGGTGCATGCGGTGGCGCACATCGAGTTCAACGCGATCAACCTCGCCTGGGACGCGGTCTACCGCTTCCGCGGCAAGCCGCACGACTATTACCGCGACTGGGCCAGCTGCGCCCACGACGAAGCGCGTCACTTCGCGATGCTGTCCGCGCGGCTGGGCGAGCTGGGCCACGCCTACGGCGATTTCGACGCCCACGACGGCCTGTGGCAAATGGCCGAGAAAACCGCCGACAACGACACCGCGCGCATGGCACTGGTGCCGCGCGTGCTCGAAGCGCGCGGGCTGGATGTGACGCCGGGCATGATCGAGCGCCTGCGCCAGCTGGGCGACGAAGCCACGGTGGCCATTCTCGAAGTGATCCTGCGCGAAGAAGTCGCCCACGTCGCCGCCGGCACGCGCTGGTATCTGCATTGCTGCGAGCGCGACGGCATCGACCCGGTGGAAACCTTCTTCGGCCTGATCCGCGAGTACATGGGTGTCGACCTGCGCGGGCCGTTCAATCGCCCGGCACGTATCGAGGCAGGCTTCACGGCGCAAGAACTGGACAGGCTCGCCAGTCTCGCGGCGGGAGCACACGAACATCGCGAACCGGTCGATCGGTCAGCAACGCGCAACCAGGCGTAACGGGCTCAACGTCCGATTGCTTGCGGAACCGGGGACACGGGGACAGCCTGTGCTTGTGCCGACACGCTTCGGCATGCCGCCTGTTGGTTCGCCTGCGTTCAGGCGACGCTGCTGTCCATGATCGACGTGTGTACCGCGTCGGCGGTTTGCACGTGGGCCATTCGCGCAGGCAATCCGTTCTGCAGCACGAACGCACGCTCACCGTCTTCGCACAGTACCACTTGGTCGATGCGACCCAGGCCTTGGCGGCGCGCGGCGACAACGATGGCGGCGGCAAGATTCTCGCTGCGCGTGTCAGAGTGTCGGCCGAGCTGCGCATCGATCCTGTGCACGCCTGCCAGTGCCTGCTGGTACAGCGCGTGATCCGGGTGGCGCAGATCGTCTAGCCACGTGGTGGCGACGCGATCCTTTTGTCGCAAGGCCAGATCAAGCGCGTGTTGCGTTCGCGGGCCGACCTTGCCGTCGACTGCCAAGTGATGTTCGCGCTGGAAAGCCACGACCGCAGAATGGGTGTTCGAGCCAAAGTCGCCGTCGGATTTCAGTGAGCGACCGTGAGCATCGCAGTAACCCAAGGCGGCCAGTGTGCTCTGCAAGGTTCGCACGGCATCACCGTGATTGCCTTGGCGTCGCAGGTGGTTCGACGGTGATTCGTCATCGGAGGACGAGCGCTGGTGATCGCTGGCGGTGACGTGCTTCCACGCTTCGGACGGCGAGAAGCCGCAGGCGATGTCGGCCTGATACGTGGTCCGCATCTGGTTCAGGGCGCTTGCCGATTGCGCCAGGGTGATACTGGCGTGGTTGGCGCCGCCATAATGGCTGGCGCCGCCTTGATCCGGATCACCGAAACTGGCCCATTCCGCCGCCAGACTTCGCTGGGCGGCCTCCAAAGTGATTCCCGGTTGGCCGGTGACATATCCGTGAATGGCTGGCCGTTTGTCGACGATCAAATACTCCGAGAAGATTCGATCCTGCAGGGCCGTCGAGAACGGTAGATCGCGATCCAGGTTCAGCTTGGTGATCGCGCCGTCCATGGTGGAGGGAATCACCTGATACCTGCCGACCGCGAACACCCGGTGAGGGTCGTCGCCTCGAAGATGTTGCAGATCATGTACCTGGCCCACGGTCAGGCTGGAAAAGTCGATTGCGCCGCTTGGACCGCGAATATGCTTGCCGCCATGCAGATCGACGTAAGTGCCGCGGTTGTAGGCGTTGTAGCCAGCGGCACCGGACTCACCACGGACGATCAAATCCAACAACGGATTGCTCATTGAAATCTCCCTGAGAGGTTTCTTCGTGCCCAAGCTCGACAGGAGCGGCTTGCTTCTGCGTCGCTAGTCGATCAATGCAACGCCGTCGACGACACAGTCCAGCCCGTCACACCCAGTTGTGAATCCACGCCATGAACGTTTCGATCACCGAGGTCGCCGTATGTACTCACGTCAAGCTGGCGATGGGTCGCTGCATCCTGAAAGTGCATCAGGCAGACCGCATCGCCACTGCAGGCGCCCAGTTCGGGCAACTCGTCACAGGCTTTGCACGAGTCCAAACCTTTTGCGCAAAGCTCCTTGTAGGCACCACCCACCACATTGGCCTTGCATTTCAGGTCCACTACCGGTCGCCAGCCATCGACGAGCAGGGCGGTGCGGAAGTCGGCGTACGCCATGCCCTTGTGCACGTTGTCGAGGGATGCCTCTGCATCAGATTTTGCGGACGCAGTGGCTCGTCCAGGCGCGGCTGTTGCGCCAGTAGTGGCTTGCTGCGAAGAATGGCAAGCGGACGCTGCGACACAGAAAATGAGCAGGGACAGGGAGCGCAAGGGCTTCATGGTTGTCGGATCCTCAAAGGTCAATCACAAGTGGAGACGCTTGTTGTGCTCTACGGCACGGTGCCCCACTGGGCGATGATGGCGTTCAGGATGGCGGCGTTGGTGGCGACGTTGGCGCCGGGGCAGGTCATCAGGTATTGACGCCGCAACTGGGAAGTTGCCGGCGCGTCGAAGTACGGATCGAATACCACCAGGCTGAAGAAGAACGCAGTAGCTGGTGCGCAGGCCGCACCACCCGTGGCACCTTCACCGGACATGCCTGCCATGCAGGTGTAGACCGCGCATGGGTCGACGCTTTGAGCGCGGGCGGGAGCAATAGTGAAGGCGGTAGTGACGCCGATCATCAAGGCGGCGAGAGAGATGGGCAACTTCATGGCATACCTCCGCTGTATGGGACTGGTATTGAGAGCATGCGTTTCTGAACATCAATTGCCAGGCTGCATTCGCTGTAGTAGACGTGGCAGCCGCGGATTTTGTCATTTGCACACATGTCCATGCCGGATTGAATGGCTTCATTCGAAGTTGCGTCTATGGTTACGGCATACCATCCATAGCCAGTCACTATCGCAGCGCAGGCGTCCGTGTATGAACGGATTATTTCGCAGTTTGAGCCGCCATTTCCCCTGCAGTCCATGATTGCGGTGCTCTCGGCGATGGCTTGATTATCCATGGAGCCGACTGTTCCAAAGATTCCTTTTTCCGAATCCAGGGCAATGGCTCCCGAGAGGTGAATCCAGCGGGGCGGCGGCGGACGCGGCGCTTGCTGTTGGTATTCGTAGTTCTGGATTGGTCTGCAAGCGACTGGAGCCTGCGGACTGGGTGCCGCCCCGGAGGGTTGGAAACCTGGCGGACAGCCGCCCTCGCCATGGACAGCGCCGGCCATCAAAAGCAACAACACGATCAGTAGCCATCGGAACGAAATCGATATCATTACGAGCTTCTCCCGATCGGCTGATGCTTGACGGTGTCAGTTGCGCCTGAACTCGTTGAGAGGGTGCCGCGGATACTGCCATTGGCACTATTGAGCGGGCTGCCGGCAGGTCGCTGACCAAGGCTTTCTTGCCCGAAAGTCGGCGATGACGCTCCGTGTCCATAACTTCCCGGTGGCTGCCCCTGCGGTCCCAGTCGACTTGAGGCGCCCGTGCCGAACGCTGAGTAGGTCAGAAAATTGCCCAGCGTTCCTTGGAAGAACATCGCTGCCATCGGGGGCACGGAGATGATCAGCACGGTCAACAGCAGGCCGAGGCCACCTTGTTCCAAGGCTTGGGTGGAGAACCCCTCGGCGCCCTGGCCGGTGATCGTGTTGATGATGTTGGCGCTCCACAGCGCCGCGGCGACCCGCAAGGACAACTGCAGTACGAGTGAGCTCACGAAGGCGAGCACAGCCATGGAAAAAACGGTGCCGATGCCGTAGAGCAGCCAGCGTTGGAACAGTGATTTTGTCTGCTCGAAGACCAGGCACAGGATGAACAACGGCCCCAGGCCGATGAACAGGGCGAGCGCGAACTTGTACAGCAACAGCATGGCGGCAGCAGCCATCGGCGGACTGGCGGTGCCAAGGCCGGCGATCAGCAGTGCGTGATTCTTCTGATTGATGGTTTCGGTGTCGCCAGGGGCAACTTGCACGGTATCGATGGCACCCATCGCCAGTTGGGTCCACGCAAGGTTTTCATCGATGGTTTGCGCAGCCGTGCTGTTGTCACCGGTGAACATCTGGTTGATGCCGGTACTCAGTTCGGTGGTGAAGAACGAGAGCAGATTGGTGCCAAAAATGCTCATGGTGGTGGCGACGGTCACGATGATCGCCACTCGAGTCATGCTCATGACCAGGGCCATCATCGACTCACGCGACTGGCCGGTGATCATGCGATAGCCCTGGATCATGATCCACAACGTGACAAGCACCAGTGCGACGGCGCTGGCCCACGTCATGAACGTAGCCATCAGATTCATCCCGAAGGTATCGATCCGATCGCTCAACCATTTGTAGATCAGTGCGAAATATACGAAGCCCATCGCGGCCGTTCCCTGTCAATGTGAAGAGGTGGGTTCAGGCCCCGAGTGCCGACATCCCACGCGCGGCTCAGTGGAAAGCCGCGGCGAAGGTAGAGGCTTGGATAACATTACCCAGAACGGTGCTGTTGCCGTTCAATGCAACGTGCCCAAGGATGGACTGCTGGTTCTGCAGCGTTTCAATGATGGCATCGTCGGCCTTCATCTGCGCTTGCCAGTTCCCCATTTCCGTGGTGACCGCACTGCTGTACTTCTCCACCTGTGTAGCAGCTCGTCCGGTATCAGCGACGGTGCTTATCGACTTGACGATGCTTTCCACCTGATGGAACTGACTGCTGTAGTTATTGAGTTTGTTGAGCATGTCGACCGTCGTGTTGTACTTGTGGATCTAAAGTGGACCCCGAAATTGAGACAGCGGTTTAAGCTGTGATCCGAGGAGGAT
>ERZ778022.140-NODE-140-length-239777-cov-58.348303_pt1 | contig 239777 bp, 224 predicted proteins | sample MGYA00375752_ERZ778022 | MGnify/ENA primary metagenome ERZ778022 (study PRJEB29350, sample SAMN05389826) | bioreactor metagenome | isolation source: Thiocyanate bioreactor | place: South Africa: University of Cape Town | collected 2014-04-04 ...
GCTTGCCGACCACGCGCATCGCGTCCGGCGTGGCGATCACGCGACCGAAGTCGAGATCACCGCCCTGCATGCGCTCGGCCAGGTCGTCCATGCCGACCGCGTCGGCACCGGCGGCCTTGGCCGCCTCGGCCTTCTCGCCCGGCGGGCAGAACACGGCGACCTTGACGGTCTTGCCGGTGCCATGCGGCAGCAGCGAGGAGCCACGCACGCCCTGGTCCGACTTCTTTGCGTCGATACCCAGGCGCACCGCCACGTCCACCGACTCGGCGAACTTCGCCTTGGCGTTGTCCTTGACGATCTTCAGGGCCTCTTCCAGGCCGTAGAACTTGCCCGGCTGCACCGCGGCCTGCGCGGCTTTCATGCGCTTCGTGAGCTTTGCCATGTCTTAACCCTCCACCACAAGGCCCATGCTGCGGGCGCTACCGGCAATGGTGCGCACCGCGGCGTCGAGATCGGCAGCCGTCAGATCCGGCTCCTTCTGCTTGGCAATGTCTTCCAGCTGCTTGCGGGTGACCTTGCCGACCTTGTCGGTGTTCGGCTTCTGCGAACCCTTGGCGACGCCGGTGGCCTTCTTCAGAAGGATGGTGGCGGGCGGGGTCTTGGTGATGAAGGTGAAGCTGCGGTCGGAATAGGCCGTGATGATGGTCGGGATCGGCAGACCCGGCTCCAGCTTCTGCGTGGCGGCATTGAACGCCTTGCAGAACTCCATGATGTTCAGGCCGCGCTGACCTAGGGCGGGACCGACCGGCGGCGAGGGGTTGGCCTGACCGGCCTTGACCTGCAGCTTGATGTAACCGACAACTTTCTTTGCCATGGGATTTTCCTCGCGAGTCCAGGCGCCTTGCGGCTCCTCGCTGTTCACCGCTCCGTGGATGGAAGGAAGACCTGCCTCGTGCAGATCCGAAACGCGGACACGCCGGGCCAAAAAGACCCCGCGTGAACCGCGCAGTATAGAGATTTACCGGATCATCAGCAAGCCCCGTGCCAGTTGCGGCACCAAGACCGAAATCGGAAGCGGAGAGTGTCGGCCTGACCGGCGCTACCCTCCCCCGCCAGCGGAGGAAAAGACGAAGATGCCGAGCGAGTGCGCTCCGGGCAATCTTTTCCCTGGACTCAGGCCTTTTCGACCTGACCGAACTCCAGTTCCACCGGGGTCGAACGCCCGAAGATCAACACGGCCACGCGCAGGCGGCTCTTCTCGTAGTTGACTTCCTCGACCACGCCGTTGAAATCGTTGAACGGGCCCTCGGTGACGCGCACCATCTCGCCCGGCTCGAACAGCACCTTCGGCTTGGGCTTCTCGACGCCCTCGCGCACGCGACTGAGAATGGCGTCGGCTTCGCTGTCCTTGATCGGCAACGGGCGATCGGCGGTGCCGCCGATGAACCCCATGACCTTGGGGGTTTCCTTGATCAGGTGCCAGCACTCGTCGTCGATGCGCGGCGCCTTGCCCTCGGTGCTGCACTCGATCTGCACCAGCACGTAGCCGGGGAAGAACTTGCGATCGCTGCGGCGCTTCTGCCCGCCGCGCATCTCGATCACTTCCTCGGTCGGCACCAGCACTTCGCCGAACTTCTCTTCCATCCCGGCGCGCTTGATGCGCTCCTCGAGAGAACGCTTGACCTGGTTCTCGAAGCCCGAATAGGCGTGCACCACGTACCAGCGCTTGCTCATGCTCATCTCAACCACCCAGCTTCAACAGCCAGTCGAGGATGACCGACTTCAGGATCAGGTCGATCAACCCCAGCAGCAGCGACAGGACGATCACTACCAGCAGGATGACGCCGGTCGTCTTGATCGTCTCGTCGCGCGTGGGCCAGACCACCTTGCGCATCTCGAACTGCGATTCGGCCAGGAAATTCCTGACCCGCCGCCCCAGCCCGGTGAACGCGGCGATCGCCACGGCGATCACCAGCGCGGCGAGCACGCCCAGCAGGCGCATCGACACGGGGACGCTGCCGTCACGACCGAACCAGGAATAGGCAAAGATGCCCGCTGCCAGCACCAGCCCCGCCAGTATCAGCTTGCCGATGTCGCCAGCGTTGGTGCCCTTGGGCTGTTCTGCCTTGGTAATCATGTGCGCTTGTCGAGTGGCGGCAGCACGCCGAGCCTTGCGGTCGACCCTGCCATCGTCACCCGTCCGAATCCTCGGGAAAAGTGGCACGCCAGGAGGGACTTGAACCCCCAACCTGCGGTTTTGGAGACCGCTGCTCTGCCAATTGAGCTACTGGCGTAAAAACGGGAACAGGGAATAGAGAATCGGGAATGGTAACCGATCCGGAGCGTGTCGTGCTTCGCTCCAGCGATTCCCGATTCCCGATTCCCTACTCCCGATGTATTTTACTTGATGACCTTGGCCACCACGCCGGCGCCGACGGTGCGGCCGCCCTCGCGGATGGCGAAACGCAGGCCTTCGTCCATCGCGATCGGGTGGATCAGGCTCACCACCATCTTCACGTTGTCGCCCGGCATCACCATTTCCACGCCTTCCGGCAGGGTCACGGCACCGGTCACGTCGGTCGTGCGGAAGTAGAACTGCGGGCGGTAGCCCTTGAAGAACGGCGTGTGACGGCCACCCTCGTCCTTCGACAGCACATACACCTCGGCCTCGAAGTCCGTGTGCGGGGTGATCGTGCCCGGCTTGGCCAGCACCTGGCCACGCTCCACGTCGTCGCGCTTCAGGCCGCGCAGCAGCAGGCCGGCATTGTCGCCCGCCTGGCCCTGGTCCAGCAGCTTGCGGAACATCTCCACGCCGGTGACCGTGGTCTTCTGCGTGTCGCGGATGCCGACCACTTCGATTTCGTCGCCCACCTTGATCACGCCGCGCTCGATACGACCGGTCACCACGGTGCCGCGGCCGGAGATCGAGAACACGTCTTCCACCGGCATCAGGAACGGCTTGTCGATCGTGCGCACCGGCTCGGGAATGTAGCTGTCCAGCGCGTCCACCAGCTTGATGATCGCCGGCACGCCGATTTCGCTCTGGTCGCCTTCCAGCGCCTTCAGCGCCGAACCATGGATGATCGGGGTGTCGTCGCCCGGGAAGTCGTACTTGCTCAGCAGCTCGCGCACTTCCATCTCGACCAGCTCGAGCAGCTCGGCGTCGTCCACCATGTCGGCCTTGTTCAGGAACACGACGATGTACGGCACGCCCACCTGGCGCGACAGCAGGATGTGTTCGCGCGTCTGCGGCATCGGGCCGTCCGCGGCCGAGCACACCAGGATCGCGCCGTCCATCTGCGCCGCACCGGTGATCATGTTCTTCACGTAGTCCGCGTGGCCGGGGCAGTCGACGTGCGCGTAGTGACGGGTCGGTGACTCGTATTCCACGTGCGCGGTCGAGATCGTGATGCCGCGCGCCTTCTCTTCCGGCGCCGCGTCGATCGCGCTGTAGTCCTTGAATTCTCCACCGAAACGCTCGGCACCGACCTTCGTCAGCGCCGCCGTCAGCGTCGTCTTGCCGTGATCCACGTGACCAATCGTGCCGACGTTGACGTGCGGCTTGGTGCGTTCGAATTTACCCTTTGCCATGCGCGCTAAACCCCGATGGAGTCAATCAATTGTAGAAAAGAACAGCCCGTTTACGGGCTGGCCGTGAAGGCCGGAAGCTGGTGCTCATGACAGGAATCGAACCTGTGACCTCTTCCTTACCAAGGAAGTGCTCTACCGACTGAGCTACATGAGCGTGTATTTCAGCCGTCCTCCATGACGGCAAAGACAAGACCGACATCCTGTCGGACTCTTCATAACTTCAGCCATCCTCCATGATGACGAAGAACAGACCGGCGTCCTGCCGGATGATTCGAAACTTATGCCGCGATCGCGTCGATCAACAGCTTCTGACACTTGCAGTGCAATGGAGCGGGAGACGGGGATCGAACCCGCATCATCAGCTTGGAAGGCTGAGGTTCTACCATTGAACTACTCCCGCCCTGCGCGGAAATCGTGTCTTGCGCGCCGCTTTCGCGTCGCTTGTTGCTGGTGGAGGGAGGTGGATTCGAACCACCGAAGGCGTAAGCCAGCAGATTTACAGTCTGCCCCCGTTGGCCGCTTGGGTATCCCTCCAACAAAGAACGCGTATTGTGTGGATCGTGCCGGGAACTGTCAACACCTCATGGCACGCATATCGCATGTCGGCGCGCCATCCGGCCGTGCCCGTCAGGTGTCGGCAAGGTCTTGCGGATCGACCAACTGTTCCATCCCCCGGGACAACTCGAGCAGTTGCCGGGCCTTGGCCTGCAGGCGCCGGTCGGCCTCGTTGCGCGGCTCCCAGCATGGCACCGGGGTGGGCTTGCCATCGGCGCCGTCCAGCGCCACAAACACCATCACGCAGCTGGTCGCCAGGCGCTGGTCGCCCTTGCGCAAGTCGCTGGCCATCACGTCGACGGCCAGATGCATGCTGCTGCGGCCCGTATGGATCAGGCGCGCCCTCACCGTGACGAGGTCGCCGATCAGGATCGGCGCCACGAACTGGATGCCGCTGACCGAGGCCGTGACGCAATACGCTCCACTCCAGGCAACCGCGCAGGCATAACCGGCCTGGTCGATCCACTTCATCGCCATGCCGCCGTGCACCTTGCCGCCGAAGTTGACGTCGGTGGGCTGGGCGAGAAAACGGAAACTGACTTCCTGCTGTTTTCCGGGCATGGCGGGTCCGCGAAAGCAAGATCGGAAGGGCGATTATGCCCGCTTCACCCACTCACCACGATCGCTACGCCGGCAACCGGCGTCGCCATGCGCGCGCCGAAGCCAGCTAACCTGCCGGCGTCGCGGCCGGCACGGCATCGCCGTGCAACTCAAGCTTGCCGTCGCGCACGTCAGCGGTGACCTCGAACGCCGGGCGTTGCACGCTCAGATCGCGCAGGTCGATCCGACTGTGCGGGCCGATGCCGGTCACGCGAATGCCCCGATAGTCCAGCGGCTGGCCGGCAACGACCCGCGCCGGCGGACCCGCGGGGCGCACCAGCCAGGCGAAACCGTCGTTCAGGGTGACCAGATGCCCTTGTCCATCGGCCTCCACGCACAACGCGGCATCCTCATCCACGCCCAGGCCGATCACGTCGGCATGCCCCTCGTGGCGCAACCGGGCAATGAACGCAACCAACCGGCCCAGCCGCTTGCGCGCATGGAAATGGGTGTCGGTGATGACGTGCTGCAGGTACGGCAGATGCAGGAAACCTTCGACCACGGTCACCGCCTTGCCCAGCGGATCGGCCAGCGCTTCATCCGAGGTGATGCTGCCGCCGTCCAGCGCGCCATAGGCAAAGCGGCCGAGGATCGCCAGGCCGGCACTGGTGCCGCCCAGCGGCTTGCCCTGCGCCACATGGCGTTCCAGCAAGGCGTTCAACGGCGTGCCTTTCCAGAACCGCACATAGTTGGCCTGGTCGCCGCCGGCGATGAAGATGCCGTCGGCCGAACGCACGATCTCCAGCACGCGCGGATCGCTGGCCGCCGCGCGGTCGTGGAACACCAGGGTCTGCACCGAGGCCACGCCGCCGATGTCTTCGTACAGCTCCTTCTGCAATTCATCGGCACCGGAGGCGCGCAGGACCACGAAATGCCCGTGCCCGCCCCTGGCGGCGAACCATGCGAACGCCGCCGGCGGCCAGTCACCACCGCCCATCAGCAGCAGCGCCGGCTCGGTGGTTCCGGGGCGCGCGGCGTCGAGCTTGCCGATCCGGTAATAGTCGTAGCCCGCACCCGACGGCTTGGCCACGCTGCCGGGCCCGAAGCCCGCCAACAGCAGGCAGCACGCCAGCCACAGCCAGCGGAAAGTTGGTCGGAACGTTTTCATCGGCACTTCCCCGGGCCATGACAGAGCGGGCGCATGCCCGTCCGTGGTTATCGTCCGGGACGAGCGGCCCGCGGATATCCCCCACGTTCGCCCCGCTGTCCAGCCGCCCCGGATTGGCGCTAAGGTCGCCACGTGGACAATTCCCTCAACAGCTGGTTTGCCCGCGAAATCCTCGTCCACGAGGGCGCCCTGATGCGCTATCTGCGGCGCAGCTGGTTCCGTCGCGAGGAGGTCCACGACCTGCGCCAGGAGATCTACGTTCGCGTCTACGAAGCCGCGGCACGGTCGCGCCCGACCCAACCCAAGTCGTTCATGTTCACCACGGCGCGCCACCTGATGACCGACCGCCTGCGCCGCGAACGGGTGGTCTCGATCGAGGCCGTGGGTGATATCGACGCGTTGAACGTCTCGGTGGACGAGGTCACGCCGGACCGCCGGCTGGACGCACACCAGGAGTTGAAACGCCTCGCCGACGCGTTCGACCGCCTGCCCGACCGCTGCCGCGAGGTGGTCTGGCTGCGCCGCGTCGAGCAGTTGTCGCAGAAACAGGTCGCCGCCCGCATGGGCATCAGCGAGAAGACCGTGGAGAAGCAGATCGCCAAGGGCGCGCGGCTGATCGCTCAGTATGTGCACGGCGATCGCCACGCCCATCGCCACACCCGTGCAGGCGAACAGGAAACCGCCATCGAGCTTGGTCATGACCAGTAGCAGGGAGATCGAACACATCGCCGCGAGCTGGCTGGCCCGACGCGACGGCGAGCACTGGAACGAGCGCGACCAGCGCCGGCTGGACGCGTGGCTGGATGCGTCAACCGCGCACCGGGTGGCCTACGTGCGGCTCGACGCGGCGTGGCAGCAAAGCGGCCGGCTGCAGGCGCTGGGTGCCGGCTGGCGCGCCGGCGGCGTGCCGCCGCGTGGCAGTTGGGCGACGCCGCACACCGGTGCACCTGCGCTGGCGCAACCGCACCCTGCCGCGACTCCGCGCGGCTGGCGGGCAGCCACGCGACGCCGATCCTGGCCGCACGCCCGGCTGCTGGCGGTCGCCGCTTCGCTGCTGGTGGTCGTGACGCTGGCGCTGGCCTGGCATGGGTACGGCGCGGTGGAGCAGGCATCCTATCGAACCGCCGTCGGCGAGCTGCGCGAGGTGCAACTGGCGGACGGCTCGGTGGCCACGCTCAGCAGCGACAGCCGCATCCGGCTGACCTGGTCGCGCCGCGAACGCCACGTCGATCTCGAGCAAGGCGAGGCGTTCTTCAGCGTGGCCAAGGATCGCGCACGACCGTTCGTGGTCAGCGCCGACGCGCGCCGGGTGATCGCCGTCGGCACACGCTTCGCGGCGCGCCGTGACGCGGCGGATCTGCGCGTGGTGGTCACCCAGGGCCTGGTGCGGCTGGAATCCGACGGTCGTCCCGACGGCCCGCACCAGGCCACCACCCTGTTGCCGGCCGGCAGCGTGGCCATCGCCAGCGATGGCGGCGTGGTCGTGCATTCGGGAACCGTGCAGCAGGCGCAGGAATACCTGAGCTGGCGCAACGGTTTCGTCAGCTTCCACGACACTCCGCTGGCCACCGCCGTGGCCGAGTTCAACCGCTACAACCAGCGCAAGATCGTGATCGACGATGCGCGGGTCGGCGCCATGCGCGTGGGCGGCAACTTCCGCTGGTCCAACACCGACGCCTTCGTGCGGCTGCTGACGCGCGGCTTCCCGGTCAAGGCCACCGCGCGCGGGAACACCATCGTGTTGAGTCCGCGCTGAGCGGAGCGGTGCCTGGGGGGATTTTCCGCGCCCGCTCGTCATGGCATCTACGCGGTGCGCATCGTGCGCGCCTGCCCGGGGAGAACTGCACATGACTCGTTCGCTACGCGGCGCGCTGTTGATCCTTGCTTGCTCGGCACCGGCCCTCGCCGCCGCACAGGCCCCGGCGACGCGGCCGGTCGACATCCCGGCCGGTGACCTGGTCACCGCGCTGGATACGCTGGCCCGCCAGTCCGGCGCGCAGTTCATCTACCAGGCCGACCAGTTGCGCGGACTGCGCACCGCCGGCGTGCGCGGCACGCTGTCGACGGACGAGGCGCTGCTGCGGTTGCTGGCCGGCAGCGGCTTCACCACGCAGCACGACGAGTCCGGCGCGGTAGTGATCGTCAAGGCGGCCCGCCGAACCGCGCCGCCAACCGCACCCGCGCCTGCCGGCAGCGGCTCCGCCGAACCGGACCCGGAACAGGCCACGCGGCTGGACGAAGTGCAGGTCACCGGCTCGCGCATTCCGCGGGTGCAGGTCGAGGGCCCGGCGCCAGTCACCGTGGTCACCGCGCAGGAGATCAAGGCCGCCGGCTTCGCCAGCGTGCCCGACGTGATGCGCGCGATCACCCAGAACAGCGGCGAGACGCAGAGCCAGCAATCCTCCAGCGGCGCCGACTTTTCGCCGGGCGCCGAGGAAGTCGACTTGCGCGGGCTCGGCCCCAACCACACCCTGGTACTGGTCAACGGCCGGCGCATCGCCGATTTTCCGCTGCCGTTCAAGGGCCGCAGCAACTTCACCGACATCTCCAACATTCCGATCGGCATGATCGACCGCATCGAGGTGCTCACCGGCAGCGCCTCGGCGGTGTACGGTTCGGACGCCATCTCCGGCGTGGTGAACTTCATCCTGAAGGACCACGCCGACGGCACCACCATCGACCTGCGCTACGGCGACACCACCCGCGGCGGCGGCGCGTCGACCAAGCTGAACTTCTCCACCGGCTTCTCGCAGGGTGACTTCAACCTGGTGTTCGGCGCCGAGCTGATCGACCAGAAGCCGCTGTGGGCCTACGACCGCAAGATCCAGGACTCCACCGCCGACGCGCCCACCGCGCGCTCGCAGGTGCCGCGCCGCACCTTCCTCAACGGCGACTGGAACGACGACTACATCGACCCCGGCCAGGCAACCTGCGACGCGCTGTCGTACCTCAACGGCGGCACCACGGTGTATGCGAACCGGCCGCGCTACGGCAATTTCTGTGGCAGCGCCGAGTCGATCGGCTACGGCACCATCCTCAGCCAGCGCCGCGGCATCAACACCTACACCTCGGCCAACTTCAAGATCAACGACAACCTGAGCTGGTTCGGCGACATGCAGCTGGGCTGGAGCAAGGTCGAGCTGTTCCGCGACGTCGAGCAGTGGAACTACCAGGCGCCCGACGGCAACGAGGACGGCTACTTCTACAACGCGCACAGCGGCGGCATCGAGAACTGGTATCGCCAGTTCACGCCCGAGGAAATGGGCGGCCTCGGCCGCGGCATGATCGAGAACACGCAGAAGACCTTCAGCCTCACCACCGGCTTCAAGGGCACGTTCGGCCAGGCCTGGGATTACGAGGCCTCGCTCAGCCACTCGCAGTACAAGGCGCTGATCAGCTGGCCGCAAACCGTCGCCGCGAAGGCCAACGATCTCTACCTCGGCCCGCAACTGGGCGTGGACCCGGACAGCGGCCTGCCGATCTTCGACGCCGATCCCGTCCGCCTGTACACGCCGCTGACCCGCGCCGAGTACGACGCGATCACCGCGCGCACCAACTACCACCCCGAATCGCGCAGCGACACGCTGGCGTTCACCCTGACCAACACCGCCTTGTTCAACCTGCCCGCCGGGCCGGCGGGTTTCGCCGGCGTGGTCGAGTTCGGCAACCAGGCCTACGACCTCAACCCCGACCCGCTGGCCACCCAGTACTACTACTACAGCTGGAAGGATTCCGACGGCCACGGCAGCCGCAACCGCTGGGCTACCGCCGGCGAGCTGCGCCTGCCGCTGCTGGAATCGCTCAACCTCAGCCTGGCCGGCCGCTACGACCAGTACCGCTTCTCCGGCCACAAGACCGGCAAGCTGACCTACAGCACCGGGCTGGAATGGCGCCCGCTCGACAGCCTGCTGCTGCGCGGCTCCTATGGCACCGCGTTCCGTGCGCCGGACCTGCACTACGTCTACGCCGGCATCGGCAACGACGAGACCTCCGGCAACGACTACTACCGCTGCCGCACCGAGGAGCCGGACGAGGACATCACCGACTGCTCGTATTCCGACGAAGGTCTGATCCGCACGCGCCAGGGCAACCGCGACCTGAACTCCGAGACCAGCACCTCCTGGACCGGCGGCTTCGTGTGGTCACCGACGCCGAACCTGGATCTCTCGGTGGACTACTTCAACATCCGCATGAAGAACCAGGTGCAGGACCTCAGCACCGACCGCATCCTGCAACTGGAAGCCGATTGCCGCATCGGCAAGGACGTCAACGGCAATCCGGTCGACCCGAACTCGCCCAGTTGCATCGACGCGGTGGCGCGCGTCACCCGCACCGCTGGTACGGGTCGCTTGTACGGCATCTTTGTCAACCCGATCAACGTCGCCAACGAGCGCACCAGCGGCATCGACGCCAGCGCGCACTACAAGCTGGAAACCGCGATCGGCACCTTCCGTTTCGCCGGCAACTACACCTGGACCCGCAACCACCTGTTCCAGCAATACCCCGGTGACCCGACCCGGGATGAACTGGCGGTCAACAGCGGCTTCGACATCCCGCGTGAAAAGACCAGCGCCAGCATCTCGTGGGAGCGCAAGGCCTGGTCGGCCACCTTGTTCGGCACCCGCCTGGGCCGCCTGCCAAACTCGTGGTCGTACGATCAGGTCGTCGACACCTCGGCCGGCGATCCCGCGTGGGTCCACGCCACCTATCGCTACAACGCCACGCTGCAGTACAAGTTCAACGACCATGCCCAGCTGTCGCTGGCGGTGGACAACCTGTTCGACAAGATGCCCCCGCGCGACCCCACCTATACGTCGTATCCGTACTACGACATCTCATGGTTCGACGCTGCCGGCCGCAGCTACTTCGTGCAGTTCACCTACAAGTTCGGCGGCAGCGCGCTGTAGGCGACTCTTTGCGGCGAGGTAGGGCGGGCACTGCCCGCCGGCGCTTCAACGCACCCATCGGGAGCGGCGGGCAGTGCCCGCCCTACGCGCCGGTCAGACGTTGAACAGGAAGTGCAGCACGTCGCCGTCCTTGACGATGTAGTCCTTGCCTTCCTTGCGCAGACGCCCGGCGGCGGCGGCGCCGGCTTCGCCCTTGTACTGGATGAAGTCGTCGTAGGAGACGGTTTCGGCGCGGATGAAGCCTTTCTCGAAATCGCTGTGGATCACGCCGGCAGCCTGTGGCCCGGTGGCGCCGCGCTTCACCTGCCACGCGCGCACTTCCTTCACGCCGGCGGTGAAATAGGTCTGCAGGTCGAGCAGCTTGTAGCCGGCGCGGATCACCCGGTTCAGGCCCGGCTCGTCCAGGCCCATGTCCTTCAGGAACTCGTCGCGGTCGGCTTCGTCGAGTTGCGCCAGTTCCTCCTCGATGGCCGCACACACCGGCACCACCTCGGCACCCTCGGCGACGGCGCGCTCGCGCACGGCGTCCAGCAACGGGTTGTTCTCGAAGCCGTCGTCGGCGACGTTGGCGATGTACATCAGCGGCTTCAGGGTGAGCAGGAACAGGTCGCGCACCAGCGCCTTCTCTTCCTCGTCCAGGCCGAGGCTGCGCGCGGACTTGCCTTCGTTGAGCCCGGCGGCCAGCTTCTGCAGCACCGGCTTCTTCGCCAACGCATCCTTGTCGTTCGCCTTGGCCGCGCGCTCGGCGCGGTTCAGCGCCTTGTCCACCGACTCCAGGTCGGCCAGCGCCAGCTCGGTGTCGATGGTCTCGATGTCGGCGATCGGATCGACCTTGCCGGCGACGTGGATCACGTCGCCCTCGAAGCAGCGCACCACGTGGGCGATCGCGTCGACCTCGCGGATGTGCGCCAGGAACTTGTTGCCCAGGCCCTCGCCCTTCGACGCGCCGGCGACCAGGCCGGCGATGTCGACGAACTCCACCGCGGTCGGCACCACCTTCTGCGGGTTGACGATCGCCGCCAGCGCATTCAGCCGCGGGTCCGGCACCGGCACCACGCCCACGTTCGGCTCGATCGTGCAGAACGGAAAATTGGCCGCCGCGATGCCGGCCTTGGTCAGCGCGTTGAACAGGGTGGACTTGCCGACGTTGGGCAGTCCGACGATGCCGCATTTGATGCCCATGGATTTGATTCCGGGAATAGGGAATAGGGAATAGGGAATAGGAAAAGCGGGGGTCGGGATGCTCTTGCGACTCCCTATTCCCCATTCCCTATTCCCTCGTCGTGTGCAACTGCTGCATCGCCTTGTCGAACTGCCCATCCACCGCCAGCGGCAGCACGTCCAGGGCGCGCGCGACGCCGTCCAGGATGGCGGTTTCGTCCGTGGCGGAAGGCCGGCCCAGCACCCACGGCGTGACCTGATCCTTGTGGCCGGGGTGGCCGATGCCCACGCGCAAGCGATGGAACTTGCCGTGGCCGAGGTGGCCCATGATGTCGCGCAGGCCGTTCTGCCCACCGTGGCCGCCGTCGAACTTCAGGCGCACGGTACCGGGCGGCAGGTCCAGGTCGTCATGCGCGACCAGACACTGTTCGGGTTCGATCTTGTAATAGCGCAGCGCCGAAACCACGGCGATGCCGCTCTTGTTCATGAAGGTGGCGGGCTTGAGCAGCCAGACCGGTTCGCCGCCAAGGCGCACGCGGCAGCTCTCGCCATGCAGCTTGCCGTCGAAGGCGAACCGTTCGCCCTGGCCGCCGGCAAGGGCGTCCACCAGCCAGAACCCGGCATTGTGCCGGGTTCTGAGGTATTCGGCGCCGGGATTGCCCAGCCCGACGATGAGTTTCAATCCAGCCATTGCGCAGCCAGCCATGCATGGCCCCGCGCCGGTCGGGCGCGGGGCCGCACAACTTACTTCTTGTCGGCAGCCGGCTTGGCGTCGGACTTCGCACCCGGCTTGGCAGCCGCGGCCTTGGTCGCTTCGGCCTCGGCTTCGGCAGCGTCTTCCGCGACATCCGCGGCGCTTTCCTTGACCGCGTTCACGGTCACCACGGCGACGTCGTGGGCTTCACCCAGCTGCAAAGCCGGCAGTTCCACGTTCGCCGGCAGCTTCAGCTGCGACAGGTGGATGATGTCGCCGGCCTGCAGCGCGCCCAGATCCAGCTCGATGAACGCCGGCAGATCCTTCGGCAGGCAGCTGACTTCCACTTCGGTCAGGTTGTGCGAGATCACCACGCCGGACATCTTGCCGGCCGGCGACAGTTCCTTGTTCAGGAAATGCAGCGGCACGTTGGCGCGCAGCCTCGCGTTCTCGTCGATGCGCTGGAAATCCATGTGCATCATCAGCTGCTTGAACGGATGCTTCTGCCAGTCGCGCACCAGCACCTTCTGCACCCTGCCATCGACGTTCAGGTCGAGGATCGAGGAGAAGAACCATTCGTTCTTGGCGGCGAGCAGGATGGTGTTGTGCTCGATCTGGATGCTTTCCGGCGGCTGGCTGCCACCGTAGACGACGGCCGGCACGAAGCTCGCGCGACGCAGGCGGCGGCTCGCACCTTTCCCCTCGTCCTTGCGGCTCTGCGCCTTGATTTCATGAGTCTGGGTCATTGTTTTATTACCTTGGGTTGCGTTTTCCGCCTTGCGACGGATGGGTGACTCTCCCGCGACCAGGAGAGCCCTTGGAGGGGAATAGGGAATGGAGAATAGGGAATAGGAAAAGCGTGGGTGCGGCTCTTCGATTCCCTATTCCCTACTCCCTATTCCCGGATTCAATCCACGTACAGCGAACTCACCGACTCGCCGAAGGCGATGCGGCGAATGGTTTCAGCCAGCAGTTCGGCGACGGAGAGCTGGCGGATCTTGCTGCAGGCCTGGACTTCGGGGCGCAGCGGCAAGGTGTTGGTGACCACCAGCCGGTCGAGCTGGGAGCCTTCGATGTTGCTGATCGCCGCGCCGGACAGCACCGGATGCACGCAGTAGGCGACCACCTTGCGGGCGCCACGCTCCTTGAGAGCTGCAGCGGCCGCGCACAAGGTGCCGGCGGTATCGACGATGTCGTCGACCATGACGCAGGTCTTGCCTTCGACGTCGCCGATGATGTTCATCACGGTGGAGACGTTGGCGCGCGGACGGCGCTTGTCGATGATCGCCAAGTCGGCGTCGTCGAGCCGCTTGGCGATCGCCCGGGCACGCACCACGCCGCCCACGTCCGGGCTGACCACGATCAGGTCTTCCATGCTGTACTTGCGCCAGATGTCGGCCAGCAGCACCGGTGAGGCGTACACGTTGTCGACCGGGATGTCGAAGAAGCCCTGGATCTGGTCGGCATGCAGGTCCACCGTCAGCACCCGGTCCACGCCCGCGGCGCCGATCATGCGGGCGGCCAGCTTGGCGGTGATCGGCACCCGCGCCGAGCGCGGCCGGCGATCCTGCCGGGCGTAGCCGAAGTACGGGATCACCGCCGTGACGCTGGCCGCCGAGGCGCGCTTGAGCGCGTCGGTGAGCGCCAGCAGCTCGAACAGGTTCACCGCGCTGGGCGCACCGGTCGGCTGGATCACGAACACTTCCTGCCGGCGCACGTTCTCCTCGATCTCGATCTGCACCTCGCCGTCGCTGAAGGTGCCGACCAGGGCCTTGCCCAGCGGCACGCCCAGGCGGTGGGCGACATCCTCGGCCAATGCGCGATGCGCATTGCCGGTGAACAGCATCATCGGGGTGGACGTGTCCACGGTGCTACCTCGAAAACTCAGCCAACAATGAAGTGGCTGGGGCGGCAGGATTCGAACCTGCGAATGCGGGAATCAAAATCCCGTGCCTTAACCAGCTTGGCGACGCCCCAGTGTCTTGGTGTATTCGGTCGTGCCTTTGCCTGAAATCCGTCAACTTGTGCGTTGCCGCGCCAGCGCCTGATGCAGCGGCGAGACATCCATCCCGCTCGCCACGTGTACCTTGAATGTCGCCGGACAACGTTCTGCGATGGCGTGGGCACGCGCGAGCGAGCGCAGCTCCAGGAACACGCAGCCGCCGGTACCCGAAAGCCTCGCCGTGCCGAAACCGCCCAGCCACGCCAGCGCTGCCGCGACCCGCGGGTAACGCGCCCGCACGACCGGCTCGAAGGCGTTCTCGACCGTTGCGCCGGAAACAAAGGACGAAATTGTCGCCCGCGGCGCATTTCGTGTCAATTCAGGCGCTTGAAAGAGCGCTGCAGTAGGCACCTGCTCGCGCGGGTCGAGCACCACGTAATGCCTTCGCGGCAGATGGATCGGACTGAGCCGCTCGCCGACGCCCTCGGCCCAGGCCGAACGCCCGCGCACGAATACCGGCACGTCGGCACCGAGCTGGCCGCCCAGCGCGGCCAGGCTGTCCTCGTCCAGATCCAGCCGCCACAGGTGGTTGAGCGCCACCAGCACGGTGGCCGCGTCGGAACTGCCGCCGCCGAGGCCGCCGCCCATCGGGATGCGCTTGTCGACGGCGAGATCCGCGCCCAGCGCACAACCGGCATGCTGCTGCAGCAAGCAGGCCGCGCGCACGACCAGGTCGTCCGACTCGGCCACCCCCCGCGCGCCGTGCAGGCGCTTCACTTCGCCATCGTCGCGCACCCGCAGGCGCACTTCGTCACCCCAGTCCAGCAGGCGGAACACGGTCTGCAGTTCGTGGTAGCCGTCGGCACGGCGACCGGTGATGCGCAGGAACAGGTTCAGCTTGGCCGGCGCGGGCCATGCGGTCCATTCACCGCGCGCCGGCGTGGCCAGCGGGCGGCTCATGAAGACGCGCAGGTCGTCGGGAAAACCGTGCTCGCGATCGCGTTGGCGGGCGTTGGCGAACGCCGGGGCGTTCTTGTCGACCACCGCGAAACCATGCCGTGCGTAGAACGGCGCGTTCCACGGCACGTCGGCAAGGGTGCCCAGATCCACCCGCCGATAGCCCGCCTCGCGCGCCCAGTTGCAGGCGTGTTCGAGCAGGGCCGCGCCGATGCCGCGGCGACCATGCCCGGGCAGCACGTCGATCTCGGCGACGCCGATCGCACCGTCGCCCGGCTCCTCGTCCAGCCAGATGAAGCCGAGCGGATCGCCCGCTTCATCCGGCGCCACCCAGACCAGGCCGCGCTCGACAGCCTGCCGCAGCAGTTCGACCGGCATCGACACCGCCGCGTACGCCGGCCACGCCGGATGGCCGCGAAACAGCTGCACGGCCTTGCGTTCGATCGCACACAGGGCGGCGACATGGCCCGGCTGGGCACGGTCGATGTGGACGTTCATGGATGGCAGCGGCGCACCGTCGGCAGGGCGCAAAGCCTAACCCAACCGATGGCGCTTACCGAAACTGCCAGGATTCGATCGACAGCCGCACCTTGTACGGCGGTCGCGCGGCGTAGACCTTGGTCGGCAACGGCGGATCGCGGGTTTCGTCCCAGCTGCGGTATTCCACCGACCAGCCGTCCTGCCGCAGCAGCGACGGCAGCCGGTTTTCGCCGAAGCGGATTTCCGCCGGGCCGCCAGCGGCACGCAGGCCCAGCACCCACGCGCGCAACTCGCGCAGCGGCACTTCCCAGCCCAGTGCCTTGCGCATCAGCGCCTCGGCGTCGTTGCCGCGCAGCGGCCCGCCGTCCAGCCCTTCGAGCAAGGCATCGTGCGCATCGCCGCTGAGCCGGAAACTCTTGCCGGTCACCGGCGCGCGCAGCACGAACTCGTAACGCGCGCCGTCCTGGCTCCAGCTGAAGCTGCCGCTGCCGCCTTCGTGGCCATCCGACACGCCCAGCCGGCCTTGCAGCGACCAGTGCCCGGCGTCGGACAGCGCGTGTTCGCGCGCGCGCTGGGCGGCAAGCAGGCCGGCGTCGCCGGGCATGCGTACCGCCTGCGCGCAGGCGGCCAACAGCAACGGCAGCAGCAATGCCGCGCCGTACGCGGTGATCCGGCTCAAGGATGCGCTCCGACCGGCAGCAGGCGCTTCAGGGCATCGCGCAGGGCGAGGCTGTGCGGGTCGAGCTTGCGCACCTCGTCGAACACCTGCTGCGCATCGTGGCGACGGCCCTGCTTCCACAGCACTTCGCCCAGATGCACGCCGACATCGGCGTCCTTGCGCGCCAGCCAGGCGCCGCGCAGGGTTTGCTCGGCCTGCGCCAGATGGCCGAGGCGATATTGCAGCCAACCCCACGAATCGGCGATGGCCGGATCGTCGGGCTTGGCCGCGCGCGCGACCTGCAGCAGCTTCTTCGCCTCGGCCAGGTCGCGATTGGCGTCGGCCAGGGTGTAGCCCAGCGCGTTGCTGGCGTCGATGTCGCCGGGCTTGATCTTCAGCAGGTGCTGGAAATCCTTCACCGCCAGGTCGATCTGGCCGGCTTGGGCATAGGCCAGGCCGCGACCGTAGAGCAGGCCGGGATCGTCGGGCATCACCTGCAGGGCGCGGCCGAACGCGGTTTCCGCCTGCGCGTAGTCCTGCTCGCGCAGGTACAGTTCGGCATCGGCCTGCAAGGCCTGACTCAGTTGCTCGGGCTGTTCGAGGTAGTCGATTTCCAGCTGGGCGAGCAACTGATGCGCCTGTTCGCGCTTGCCCTGCGTGTGCAGGATCAGCGCACTGCGTATCGCGGCGTCGAACGCATGCGGATCGTCGTCGCCGACCTGCTCGTACCAGTCCAGCGCCTCGGCCTCGCGATGCTGCATCTCGGCCAGCTGACCGAGCAGGTAGCTGCTCTGCACGCGCACGTCGGGCGGGGCCTGCTGCAACTGGCGGTACAGCGTGGCCAGGGCCTTCGCGTCCTGGTGGCGGGCGGCCAGCCCCGCGCGCATGGCGTAGGTGTCGGCATCCTGCGTGCCGTGCGCGAGCAGCCGGCTGGCGGCCGCGTCGTCACCCGACGCGCTGAGCAGGCCGGCGTAGGCCAGGCGCAGGCGCGTATCGGACGGTGCCTGTACCAGCGCCTTGCGCAACAGTTCCTGCGCGCCGGCACGGTCGCCGTCCTTGGCTTTCATTTGCGCGGCCCAGGCGTAGGTCTCGGCGTTGTGGAAGCGCTGCACCGCCGCCGTGGCGATCTGCTGCGCATAGGCATGGCGGCCGAGCTTGTCGCCCAGTTCGCTCATCGCCAGCCAGGCCTTGGGGTCGGCGGGCAATCGCGCAGGCACGGCCAGCGCCTCCAACAGGCGCGCCGCCTGCGCCTGGTCGCGCGCGCCCAGCAGCACGCGGCCGAACTGGCGCCAGGCATCCTTGTCGCCGCTGGTGACCAGGCGTTCCAGCTGCTGTTCCGCCTCGGTCGCATTGCCCTGGTCGAGTGCCAGCTCGGCGCGCGCGCGGGCAATGGATGCGGGCTTGGCGCCCAAGGCCTGCCAGCGGTCCAACGCGCGGCCGGCCGCCTCGCCGTGATGCACGGCGATGGCCAGCTCCGCTGCCCGCTCGGCAACGGCGGGATCGGTGCTGAGGGCCACCGCCTTGTCGTAATGAGCCGACGCGGCGGGCAGATCGGTGTTCCCCAACGCCATTTCGCCGGCCAGCAACTGGGCCAGCAAGTCGTGGTCGGCATCCGGCGTGGCCACCACCAAGTGCGCCAGCGGCTGCGGCGTCGGCGCGGCCTGCGGACGCAGCGGCGCCGTGGTGCAGGCGCCCAGCGCGAGCGCCATTGCGGCCAGTGCCGTAAAATGCCGCAGTTGCTTGAACTTGTTCGACCCGCTCCGCACACTGTTCTCCGTCAACCGACCTGCTGCAGCCGTATCCGCGATGATCGGCGCTCGCGCCAAGCTTAGCCTACGCCGCCAAACTCCTGCCGCCGAGATATCCGCCATCCCATGCCACTGATCGCCCTCGGGCTCAATCACCTCACCGCGCCGGTCAGCCTGCGCGAGCAGGTGGCGTTCGATGAGGACGCCGCCAGCGCAGCGCTGCGCGAGCTGGCCAGCGAGCCGGGCATCGAGGAGGCGATGATCCTGTCCACCTGCAACCGCACCGAGCTGTACGTGGGCGTGGCCGAAGGTGCCGAGGACATCCCGCAGGTGTGGTTGAACCGTCATCATCATCTGACCCCCGGCAAACTCGATGAGTTCCTTTATCGGCATGAGGAACGCGATGCGGTACGCCACGTGTTCCGCGTCGCCACCGGGCTGGATTCGATGGTTCTGGGCGAGCCGCAGATCCTGGGTCAGGTGAAGGACGCCTACCAGCAGGCGCGCCTGGCGCATGCGCTGAAGGCGCCCATGGATCGCCTGCTGCAGCACACCTTCGCGGTGGCCAAGCGGGTGCGCACCGACACCCGCATCGGCGCGCACACGGTGTCGGTGGCATTCACCGCGGTGCGCCTGGCCGAGCAGGTATTCACCGACCTGGAACAGGCCTGCATACTGCTGATCGGCGCCGGCGACACCATCGAGCTGGCCGCGCGCCACCTGACCGAACGCCACGCCCGCCGCCTGATCGTGGCCAACCGCACGCTGGAAACCGCGCAGGATCTGGCCGGCCGCTACGGCGGCTACGCGGTGGCACTGGCCGACCTGCCGCAACACCTGGCCGAGGCGGACATCGTGATCTCCTCCACTGCGGCGCGGCAGCCGATCGTCACCCGCGCGATGGTCGGGCAGGCAATGGCGAGCCGCCGGCGCAAGCCGATGTTCATGGTGGACATCGCGGTGCCGCGCGACATCGAGGAATCCGTCGCCGAACTGCCGGACGTCTATCTCTACGGCATCGACGACCTGCGCCAGGTGATCGACGACAACCGCCGCTCGCGCGAAACGGCCGCCCGCGAGGCGGATGCGATCATCGACCTGCAAGTCGACCGCTACATGGCCTGGCGCCGCGCGTTGACCACGAAGAACCCCGCCCTGGACATGCGCCAGCACGCCGAGGTCTACCGCGACGAGGTGCTGGGCAAGGCCCGCGCGATGCTCGCCCACGGCAAGTCGCCGGACGAGGCACTGGCCTTTCTCGCCAACACGCTGACCAACAAGCTGCTGCACCATCCCAGCGCGCGCTTGCGCGAAGCCGCCCTGAGCGGCGATCTCGACCTGCTGCACGCCGCGGGGCGGCTGTACGGGCTTGATTCAGAAGCGAGTGAAGAGAAGTGAGAAGTGAGAGAAAGCATCGCTCCGGTCCTCTCTTTTCTCACTCCTCTCCACTCACTTCTCGCCGCTCCCCATGACCCCCTCGATCCGCCGCAAGCTCGAAGCACTCGCCGAGCGCCACCAGGAAATCGGCCTGCTGCTGTCGCAGCCCGAGGTGCTGGCCGACAACAGCCGCTTTCGCGAGCTGTCGCAGGAGTACGCCCAGCTGGAACCGATCGCCGGTTCGCTGCGCGAGCACGAGCGCGCCGAGCGCGATCTGGCCGAATCGCGCGCGATGCTGGACGATCCCGAATTGCGAGAGATGGCCGTCGACGACGTCGCCCGCCTGGAGCGTCGCCTGCAGGATCTCGACGGCGAACTGCAGCTGTTGCTGCTGCCGAAGGACCCGCGCGACGAGGCCAATCTCTATCTGGAAGTGCGTGCCGGCACCGGTGGCGACGAGGCGGCGATTTTCGCCGGCGACCTGTTCCGCATGTACGTGCGCTACGCCGAGAGCCGCCGCTGGCACGTCGAGGTGCTCAGCGAGCACGCCGGCGAGCACGGCGGCTACAAGGAGATCGTGGCGCGCATCGAGGGCAAGGGCGCGTACTCGCAACTGAAGTTCGAATCGGGCACGCACCGCGTGCAGCGCGTGCCGGAAACCGAATCGCAGGGCCGCATCCATACCTCGGCCGCGACCGTCGCGATCCTGCCGGAGCTGGACGAGATCGACGAGATCGAGATCAACCCGGCCGACCTGAAAGTGGACACCTTCCGCGCCTCCGGCGCCGGCGGCCAGCACGTCAACAAGACCGACTCGGCAATCCGCATCACCCACCTGCCCTCCGGCACCGTGGTGGAGTGCCAGGACGAACGCAGTCAGCACAAGAACCGCGCGCGCGCGATGAGCCTGCTGAAGGCGCGCCTGCTCGACGAGGCGCAAGGCAAGCAGGCCGCCGCGCAGGCGCAGGAACGGCGCCTGCAGGTGGGCTCCGGCGACCGCAGCCAGCGCATCCGCACCTACAACTACCCGCAGGGCCGCATCACCGACCACCGCATCAACCTCACCCTCTACCGCCTGCCCGAGATCATGCAGGGCGACCTGGGCGAACTGATCGACACGCTCACCCGTGAGCACCAGGCCGACCAGCTCCAGGCTCTCGGCGGCGCCTCGTAGGGCGGGCACGGCCCGCCACCGTCGCGCCTCGAAGCCGCCGGCGGGCAGTGCCCGCCCTACGCGCTGAAGTCCACCTACCGCAGAAACAGTCATGCCGCAGGGTTCGGGCGACCTCAGGCGGTGTGGAAACCCTGCAACTGCCGGTCGGAAAGGTCCTCGCGCCTGACCGCGGTCACGGCGGCGGCTGGCGGACCTTGCCACAACCACCGCCCCAGCGCGTCGAGCGCTTCGGCATTGCCGCTGGCCAGCACTTCGACGCGTCCGTCATCCAGGTTCCTCGCGTGACCGGCAATGCCCAGCGCCAGCGCCTGCTCGCGGGTGCTGGCGCGAAAGAACACGCCCTGCACGCGACCGTCCACGAGAAACCGCGCCGTCGGCATCAGTCCGCCCCGATCCACTGCTTGAGCAGGGCCTCGGTGACCGGCCCCAGCTTCCGCTGCGCCACCTTGCCCTGCGGGTCGATCAGGTAGGTCATCGGCAGGCCGCGCGGCGCGTCGAAATCCTTCAGCGGCTTGTCCACGGTGACCTGGGCGATCGGATAGACCACCGGGTGCCTGGCCAGGAACGCCTTGATGTCGGCCGTGTCGCTGTCCTCGTAGGCCAGCCCGATCGCGCGCACGTTCTGGTGCGCGGCGACGAAGTTCGAGATGTCCGGCATTTCCTTGATGCACGGCACGCACCAGGTCGCCCAGTAGTTGACGATGACCCAGTGCCCGCGCTGCGCGGCCAGGTCGAAGCTCTTGCCATCGAGCGTGCCGACCTTGAGCGTTGGCTGCTCCGGCATCGCGGCCTGCAACGGAGTGACGAAAGCCAGCGCCAGGGCGACGGCGGCGAAACGGCTCAGCAACATCATGCGGGGAGTTCCTCGGTGTCGGCGGCCGGGTCGGCGGCCGGGGGATAGATCTGGTCGAGCCGCGTGCCCAGCTTCGAATGCAACGCGGCGGCCACCTCGTCGAGCAGAAGCAGCAGTTCCGTCGGCAGCACCACGTTCATCGCCGCGGCTTCCTCGCGCGGCTGCAGCGGCAGGCGGTGATGAGTGCAACGATACAGCCGCAGCAGGTCGGTGCTGTCCAGGCTGCGGCTGAGCAGCCAGCCGCCCGCCTCGCCGCGCTGGATCAGGTCGGCATCCTGCAGGTCGTCGAAATAGCCGGTGATCGCGCCCACGCTGAGACTCGGCGCGCACAGCCGCACTTCGGCCACGTCCACACACGCTCCCTTGCGCTGCGCGTCGACGAACAGCCCAAGCACCACCAGCAGGCCGAGGAACTCGGCGCCCACCGGCAAGGTCTCGGCGGGCGGGACGTACTCGTAGGCGGAGATCGACGCCGCCACCGAGGCGGCAAGGATCACGATTACCCACGACAGGTAGATCCACAGCAGGAAGATCGGAATCGTCGCCAGCACGCCGTAGATCTGCTGGTAGGTCTGCGCGTGCCCCACGAACTGGCCGAAGCCCCAGCGTGCGATCTCGAACAGCACCGCGCCCAGCAGCGCGCCGATCGCCGCGTCGCGACGCGACACCCGCGTGTTGGGAATCACCGCGTACATCAGCCACAACGTGCAGAACGTCACCACGAACGGCAGCGTCGCCAGCAGGCTGGCGCCGATCGTGTGGATCTGGCCGGCCGCCACGCTGAGGAAAGGCATCGCGGTGACGTACGAGGTAGTGGCGATGCCGCCGCCGACCAGGATCGGCCCCAGCGTCAGCGCCGCCCAGTACAGCAGCAGGCGCGAACTCCAGCGGCGCGCCTGGTGCACGCGCCAGATCCGGTTGAGCCGGTCCTCGATGCTGATCATCATCGACAGCGCGCTGAACAGCATCACCAGGATACTGACGCCGGTGAGGCCCTTGGCGTTGTCGGCGAAACTCTGCAGCGCCGCCTGCACCTTTTCGCCGGCCGTCGGCACGAAATTGTTGAAGACGAAATTGAGCAGCGTGTCGCGCGCGCCCGCGAACACCGGGAACACCGCGAACATCGCCAGCACCGCCACCGTCAGCGGCACCAGCGACACCAGCGTGGTGTAGGACAGCGCGCCGGCCGTCTCGAAGCACTTGTCGTCGATGAAGCGCTGCCACACGAAGCGGCGGAAATAGCGCATGCGATCGGGATCGAAGCGGCGGGCCATCGCTATCCTCGGGTTGTCGCGGCAGCCTGCCGCTTCCGGTGTTCGGGGTATCGGCCGGTACACTAGCCCATTGCCCGTGAACGCCTCAACGCGTGGAATCGCCGCATGGCCCGAGAAATCCTGGTGTTGTATTACAGCCGCAGCGGACACACCGCCCAACTGGCGCGCCTGATCGCGCGTGGTATCGAGGAGGTACCCGGCATGCGCGCGCGCCTGCGCCAGGTGCCGCCGGTGGCGCCGGTGACCGACATCGCGCAGCCGCCGGAACCGGAGGACGGCGCGCCATACGTGACCAAGCAGGATCTGCTCGACTGCGTCGCACTCGCCATGGGCAGCCCCACCCGCTTCGGCAACATGGCCGCGCCGCTGAAATATTTCCTCGACACCACCGGCGCCGAATGGGCCAGCGGCGCGCTGGCCGGCAAGCCGGCGGCGCTGTTCACCTCCACCAGCACCATGCACGGCGGCCAGGAATCCACCCTGCTCTCGATGGCGCTGCCGCTGCTGCATCACGGCATGCTGATCGTCGGCGTGCCGTACACCGAGCCGGCGCTGACGAGCACGCAGAGCGGCGGCACCCCCTACGGTGCCAGCCACGTCGCCGGCGCCAAGGGCGACAACCCGATCAGCGAACACGAGCGCGAGCTGGCCCGCGCGCTGGGCCGCCGCCTGGCCGACGTGGCCCGCCGCCTGGCGGATACGCCATGACCGCCGCCACGCACCCACCCATCCTGCCCGTCTATCGCGTCGGCTTGGCCGCCTGGGCCTTGCTCGTCGTGCTGCAACTCGTTTGGCATGCGTGGCTGGTGCCATCGCAAACCCTGCCCGCCTGGCTGGTGCTGGCGATCACCGTGATTCCCTTGCTGCTGCCGCTGCTGGCGCTCCGCAACGTGCGCCGCGCCCTGCTCTGGGTCGGCATCCTCAGCCTGTTCTATTTCTGCCACGGCGTGGCCGAGGCGTGGAGCGCGCCGGGCGAACGCGTGCTGGCATGGGCGGAGATCGTGCTGACGGTCGGCCTGATCGCCGTGCTGGGCGCCGGCGTCAAGCGGCGAAGCACACCGCACTGATCGTCAAGCCCGCCGGACCACCCGCACCACCGATTCGCGGTAATCGACGAAGCCCATGCTCCGATACAGCGCGCGGGCCCCTTCGTTGGCGCGCATCACGTGCAGGAACGGCGTTTCGCCACGCAGCAGCTGGCGTCGGATCAGCCTGGCCGTGAGCTGGCGGGCCAGCCCGTGCCCCTGCGCGTCGGGATGGGTACAGATGCCACTCACCTCGCGCCAGCCGCCAGCGAAGGCACGCTCGCCGGCCATGGCGATCAGCCGCGCGCCGTCGAACACGCCGAAGTAGTCGCCCAGCTCCAGCGTGCGGGGGCCGAACGGCCCTGGCTTGGTCAGCGCCGCCAGTGCCATGGCCTGCTCCGCATGCTGCGGCTCCAGCGGCAACGCCTCCGGCGCATCGTCCCGCGCGGGCAGCTCGCCGGCCCAGCGCATCTTGAACATGGTCGATTCCAGTTCGATGCTCCACCCGACCGGCGCCGGCCCCGACCAGCCATCGGTGTAGAACGATTCGCCCGACGCGCAGAACGGCTGCAGTTCGCCGAATGCCGGTTCGGCCGGATCGGCAAAGCCGAGGATCGGCGAGAACCCCGGCGCGAACCGCCGCGCACCGCCCGCACCCTGGGCAAAGCCCGCCTGCGGCCCGCTGAGCGCATGCCAGAAGATGTTGTCGAGGATGGCTGGCACCGGTGATCCCGCGACCACTACAGCTCGCGACTCATGAACACGCTGTATGGATCGGCGACGTAATCCGCAAACGGTTCGCAGCGCACGAAGCCGAAGCTGGCGTACAGGCGATGGGCCGGCGCGAACGCCGCGGCTGATCCGGTTTCCAGGCACAGTCGACGGCAGCCGCGCCGCCGCGCCTCGTCGATGATGTGCCGCAGCAGCGCCGCGGCGACGCCCTTGCGCAGATGGCGCGCGGCGGTGCGCATCGACTTGACCTCCGCCTCCTGCGCATCGAGCTGCTTCAGCGCACCGCAACCCAGCAGTTCGCCCTCCTCCCACGCCGTCCAGAAGCTGATTTCCGGCCGGCGCAATGCGTCGACGTCGAGCGCATGGATGCTCTCCGGCGGCGAGTGCAACGCCACGCCCTGCAGGTGCTCGCGCAGCAGGTCGATGACGGGGGATGCGGTGAGATCGTCGAGCCGGATGTCCATGCGCGCGGATGGTAGCTCAGCCAAGCCCGCGACCGGGAAAGAAGGGCAGCCAAGGGGTCGGGCTAATTTTCCAGATGCAAATAATGAACCTGACCCCTTATTTCCTTCTCGACTGCACGCTTCCGGCGCAACGGCGCGCGGTAAAAGCGAGGCCAAGCTTACTCAATCCCGCCCGGATTGATGTGGCAAGTGAACCTTATCCTGTTCTCCTATGGCGCCACCATCGGGTGGTGCCGCAGGAGCCCGTTGGCTGCCTCGATGGAAGTTCCAGTCGGCGCCGAGTGGCGCGGCAATCGACGGCGAGTATCCATTGCCCGGCGCCGGGTGCCGGGAGAGTTCCTACGCAAAAGTGGACACTCTTTGGTTAGGCCGCCAAGGCTTCGAACTCGACGGGAGAACGATAGCCCAGTGCCGAGTGTAGGCGCTTGTGGTTGTAGAAATCGATATAGCTGCGCACGGCCGCCCTGAGCTCGGGTTCGCTGGCGAAGTGCTGTCGATGGTACATGTCGGCCTTCATGGTTTTGTTCCAGGACTCCATGTGTGCGTTGTCGGTCATGCGGTGCGGGCGATTCACGCTTTGCACCAGCCCGGCACCGGCCAGCGCCTGCTTGAAATCGCTGGCCAGAAACTCCACGCCACGATCGCTGTGCAACAGCGTGCCGGAGGATGGCTTGCGTTGGCGCAGGGCGGCGGCGAGTGCCTGGCGGGTGAGGCGGGCCGTTCGGTCCGAGCCCAACGACCACCCCAGCAATCGCCGCGAGTAGCGATCCATGACCGTGGCCAGATAGCGCCACGTGCCCGACACTTTCAGATACGTCACGTCCGTGACCCACACCTGGTCGGGTCGATCCACCTGGAGCTCATGGACGTGGTTGTCGACGCTGGAGAAGAAGCGATCCACCCCCGGACAACGTCGATACAGGTCGGCCGAGCACCCTCGCAGGGCGTGGTCCCGCATCAATCGCTCGACCCGCCGGCGCCCGACCGATTCGCCTGTGCGCTGCAGTCCCGCGTGCACGCGCGGACTGCCATAGGTCTGTCGGCTGTCGTCATGGATCTGGCGGATCTTCTCGAGCAGGCGTGCATCCTCCTGTGTGCGCGAGCTGACCGGACGATCGCGCCACGCATAGAAGCCGCTCGTGCTGACGCCATACAACCGGCACAGCAGCGTCACGGGGTAGAACTCTTGCTGCCGCTGGATGAACGCGAAGATGTCGCCTTTCGACCGGAAGTGAACGCGATCGCTTTTTTTAAAAGGTCATGCTCGATCTTCAACTGCTCGTAGGCCTTCTTCACGCGACGCAGCTCCTTGAGCTCGGCCGCTACCGCTTTGTCCACCGCCACACCCTTGGTCACGATCACACCCTCGTGCGCTTGTTTGCGCCAACGAGACAGCATGAACTGATGGATGTAAAGCGACGCGGCAACGTCCTGCACCGCGACCCCGGGCAACCGGCTCAACCGGACGGCCGTCGCCTTGAAATCGTCGGTGTATCGATAGGTGGTTCGTGGACCGGGTTTCGGCATGGTGGAGACTCCTGAAGGGATAGTTCAGGGTGTCCACTAAAGCGGGAGGAAGTCTCCCGTCCGCCTTGAACGACTGGTTAGGAGTACACCTGCGCAACGCAGCCCCAACCGTCGTAGTCGAGGCCGAAAAGTGCGCAGACGCAACCCATAAAACCAGATACGGAAAGTATGGCCTGTTGCTGGATAGCCATGTTGATGACAACTAGGACGCTGTATTGCCCATCTTGTTCTTGCAGCGTGGCTGCGCCGAATTGATAGTCGTTGATGAACCCTGAGGCGATCTCGGCCTTTTCCTTGGATGGAGCACGCAGCAAAAAGTCTACGTCCCGAGGAGTGGCGAAGTTGTCGCCTTGCGAGTCGAGCGTGCGAAGCAAATCCGTGTCAGCTTTTGCCGTTTCCATCAGCGTTTCCACGACCGACATTGTGACTCCTAACGCTTGAGGTAACCGGCGCAAAGGCCGCGTAGCGGGATTTGCGTCCGGTTGACCGAATAGTTAGATGTCAGCCCGCCTTTGGGGCGACGATGACACGAACTTTCAAATTAGTGGACGTAGACTCAAGATCCCTCTCCAGCCCAACTGGATTTCCAACTCTGCCTTCCGGATCATAGACGAAGCACACGAGTGCCCTGCAGTCCGGATGACTACGATACCTCGTGACATCAATGATAAGTTGCTCACCGATGTTTCGATCCCTCAACGATGCTCGCGTTTTCTTGAGCTCAACAATTATTTGCTCGTCTTTGAGTAGAAAGTCAACACGAGACGAGCCACCTGCGTAGCTTGGCGTCCATTCCTCTGCACGTACGTCATCGAAGTGGAGCTTCAGGAGTGAGTGAAACAAGTCTTGCGCGTCATACTCGTCTTCTATAGTCAGGGTGGCACGATCATCATGTCGCGAGCGTAGTTGTCTTGCAACGAGATGAAACCTAAGACAGATCAATTCAACGAGTGAGAATGCGTCAGGGCGGACCTGCTGTTCTCGTCCCGAGGCTTCCGCTTGATCCGCGCCAAATTCTCCAATCTCTTCGATAACCGAAGCGAGGATAGCCTTCGCGTTGTTGAGACCGCGAGTATACGCTTGCTGAAATGCGGAGTCTGGCGTACCCGTGGAGAATGCACCGAGGCTATAACGGACGCGCGTAAAGTCGGTCTTGTGACGGCTCTCCGTACCGAATATTCGTTCCAGTGCGACTTCGGTGTCTCTACGCCACTTCGTGAACTCCGGAGACCCACGTCTCTCGCATAGGAGGCCGTCAATGGCCTCAAGCTTGCTCTGTATGATCGCAATTGCACGTTTACTTTCCATGCTGACATCTAACGCCTGAATTAGGCCGACCCGCGACGCGGCGGCTTGAATGAATTGTTAGGCGTCACCCTTTCGGCCCCTTTTTTTTGTTGACTAGCTTGGCTAAGTCTTTGGCCTTCTTAAATCTTTGCGCGTAGAGCTCTTGAAGCACGTGGTCAACTAGCTCATAGGCATCCATAACATCGTCAAGTGTCACGACGCTATCAGCATGGCTACCAGCGTTGCCAAGCCACTTGATTGCGAAGAGCAGATCGCGCAGATCGGAGTATTTTGCGGGAAGGAGCCCGATGCGGGCGTGGAGGTTCAAAAACTGGCGCTTGCCATTCTTTACGACAAATCGCTTTATCCCTAGCTCTGTGAGTAGCGATTCAAGCGCAATCCTGACGTTGTTTGAAGCAGAGGCAGGGCTGGAAAAGACGAGTCTGAAAGACTCTTCGAGAGGCTCTGTGACGGATACTGGGCACTCGTCCGGCAGATCGATAATTGCCAATGGCGGCTCAAAGTACTTGGGCCTAAAGAAGTCCGCCCAACCTTGCTCAGGCTCTCCGTCATGGCCGAAGATCACGTCAAGATCGACGCCGCCGACACCTGCATTGGCTACGCACTCCTTGCACTGGTCATTCGAGCAACGCAGCATTCCCGAGTAGGAGTACTCAATCCAGTCAGGATCCCAAGCGTCGTGATCTCGATCCTCGCGAGAGTGCCGTCTTTCCTCGTGCCGGAACGTGCCGTCAATGAAACGCAAGACGCCTTTGCCGCAGTGTGGACAAAGCCAGTCGGGTGACTTCTCGTGAGTAAACGGAACCTTGTAGAGCTTCCGATCCATGAATCTCCCCTGTGGCGCCTAACGCTTGGGTTAAGCGGCGGCGCGGGAGCGCCGTCCGCTTGAACGATCTGTTGGGCGTAACCTTAGAAAGCTAGTCTTCACGTAAGGAAAGCCCAATTTGGTCTAGTAGCTGCATTATTTCAATTTGCGAACGCTTGCCAAGATTTGGCACCTTGAGAAGTTCGATTGGGGACAACGTCAGTAGCTGACTTAACTTAGTGACCCCCTCAGCTTTGAGGCAGTCGACGGCACGACGTGACAGTGCGAGGCTTGCCAGCTCGGCATCGAGCGGCGACGGGCTGCTTGCCAGCATAGCGAGCCTTTCTTGTGGGGTGAGGTCGCGGCGGGCGGGTGCAAGCCCTCGCATTTGGAGGCTGCGGACGCGCTCCAAAACCTCTTCAAGCATGTCCCGGTCGGATCTGCGCCTTGGAACCGGCTGCTTAGATGGAGTGGATAGAGCACTTTGGAACCCCTGCTCCAAGTCTGGCCACCAACGCTCAAAAACACCGTGAAGCACTGCCTGATCGAGGCCTCGCTCGCCCAGCGAGCGATTGATTGACGTGAGCAATTTAAAGCACTCGTCTTTGTTGGATCGCGTAAGTTGCAGCTGACCGAGTGGACCCACGACCTCTGCTGGCTCTAAGTCCAATAGTAGTGGTGCTACCTTTGATTTCCCAAGCTTCGATAGTGCACCGGCCTCGAAGAGAATCCATGGTGCAGTTAAGTTTTCTCTCGTGAGGCAAATGACACCGAAATCCGTCTTTTCCAGCTCAGAGCGTATTTCAGCTGACCAGCGAGAGCCTTTATCTATGTCGTCGGGTGTGAAGTATGGCTTGACATTTTGAAGTACTGACGGCAACCAATCACGTAAGGCCTGGGCAGCCATGCGACTCCTGTCGCCCGACCAGCTTATGAAAACTTTGAGCTTTGAGAATGATTCCTCGGCCACACACAATCCCTCAGACTATCAGTGACGCCCAACGCCATGTAGATTTCAAAATGAAGTGTAACCCCGCAGCCTATCCCGTGCTCGTCACCGTACACGACAGGGCTCAGACCTGCACAGATCAACAAGTTGCTGTGTTTGGCGCCGCCTGATCTCGCCGCCTAATCCCGCCATGTTTCCACGCGCATGACCACGGCGCGAACGCCGTACCCGAAACACCCCCGCCTCACCCAAACACCACCATACTCTGCCTGCTCAAGGCCACCGGCTCCCCGCGCGGTCCCCACAGCATCACGCTCTGGTTGGTGTAGCCGTCGCGGGCGGCGATCAGTTCGGCGTCGACGCGCCAATCGTCCAGGCCGAGGTCGTCGTAGCGGTCGCGCAGCAGTTCGAGCATCCAGGTGAGCGAGCTGCCGGGGGTGGGTGCGGCGAACATCGACAGGGCGATCGGCGGGATGAAGTCGGCGAAGGCGAGCACGTGGGTTTCGTCGACGGGGCCGTCGTCGCGCAGGGAAAGCTGCAGCACGCTTTCGCGCTGGCGGCCGCCGCTGAACGGCAGGTCGCCGCGCAGCCAGCTGGCGCGGAAGTGCTGGGTGAAGGCGGGCATGTGGCCTTCGACGTAGTGCAGTTCCTGCGGCGCCGGCGCCTCGACGTGAGGTTGTTCGGGCTGGAAGTCCAGCACCGAGGGGCGCGCGCTACCGAATACGCCGAGCAGCCGGCACAGCGTCTGCTCGCCGTCGCACAGGCTGGCCTCGACCTGGATCACGCTGCGCCCTGTGCGCAGGCATCGCGCGCGGATGGCCACGCTGCCGGCCGGCACCGGCGCGATGAACGTCACCTGCAGGGTGCGCAGCGGCATGTCCGCCGGCGCCAACTCGCGCATCGCACGCAGGGCCAGCGCCGCCTGCAGGCCGCCGAAGGCGCTGCGCCCCTGCAGCCAGTCCTCGCTGACCGTGGCCTGCCAGCCGTCGCCATGGCGCGTGGCCGTCTGCATCGCTTCGGAAAATCGCATGGAAGGCGCCTGCGCCGGGGAATGGCTTTCGATGATGCCAGCGCCACGCGCCGAATGCCCGCATGCCTATACTCGACACCTCGACTCTGGACGGAGCGTGCCATGGCCTTCCTGCAGGATCCGCCGCAACTGCCGCACCCGTATCGCAGCGACCGCGCGCTGCTGGCCCTGCTCGATCGTGCGCTGCCGGCCGAGCGACGCGCGGCGCTGGACGCCGACCTCGACGCGCTGGGCGACTACGCGCAGATGGCGTGGCAGCGCGCATGTACCACGACGCGGCGCAAGCCGGTACTGACCCAGTGGGACGCGTGGGGACAACGGGTGGATCGCATCGAGTTGACGCCGGCGTGGCAGGAAGGCTCGGCGATGACGACGCGGCATGCGGTGCTCGCCGCCGGCCATGCGGACAGCGAGCACGCGCGGCTGGAGGAATTCGCCCGCGTCTACCTGTATCACCTCGCCAGCGAGTTCTACACCTGCCCGCTGGCGATGACCGATGGCGCCGCCACCGCGATCAAGGCCTCCGGCAACCGCGAACTGATCGCGCGCGTGCTGCCGCATTTCCTCAGCCGCGACCCGGCCACGTTCTGGCTCAGCGGCCAGTGGATGACCGAGACCACCGGCGGCTCCGACGTGGGCAATACCGAGACAATCGCGCGCCAGGACGCAGACGGCCAATGGCGCTTGTACGGCCGCAAGTGGTTCAGCTCGGCAGTGGTCGGCGAGGCAGCGCTGGCGTTGGCGCGGCCGGAAGGCGCGGCTGGCGGCACCGGCGCGTTGGCGCTGTTCTACGTCGAGACGATGGACGGCGCGCGGCGCAAGAGCGAACTGATCATCGACCGGCTGAAGGACAAGCTCGGCACGCAGGAACTGCCCACCGCGGAAATCCATCTCGACGGCCTGCCCGCCTGGCCGCTGGGCGAGCTTGCCCACGGCGTGCGCCAGGTGGCGCCGATGCTCAACATCACGCGCAGCTGGAACGCGATCTGCGCGGTGGCCAGCATGGCGCGGGCGATCAGCCTGGCGCGGGATTTCGCTACCCGCCGCCGCGCGTTTGGCCGTCCGTTGATCGAGCAGCCGCTGCATGCGCAGACGCTGGCCGACATGCAGGCGGATTTCGAGGCCGCATTCGCGCTGGCCTTCGAGGTCGCCCACCTGCTCGGCCGCGTCGAGCACGGTGCGGCCAGCGCGGAAGAAGCCGCGGTGCTGCGCCTGCTCACGCCGCTGGCCAAGCTGTGGACAGGCAAGCTGGCGGTGAAGGCCTGCTCCGAAACGCTGGAATGCTTTGGCGGCGCCGGCTACATCGAGGACACCGGCTTGCCGCAGCTGCTGCGCGACGCGCAGGTCTACGCGATCTGGGAAGGCACCACGAATGTCCTTTCGTTGGACAGCCTGCGCGCGCTGGCCGGCGACAGCCTCGGCGCCCTGCGCCATGCGACCGGCCGCTGGCTGGACGGCAACGACGACATGCACGCGGCCAGCGCGATCTGGCAGACGCTGGACGCCGCCGCGCGCTGGCTCGACCAGCACGCGTCCGCGCGCGACACGCTGGAGGCCGGCGCACGCGGCCTCGCCTTCACCCTCGCGCGTTGCGCCGCCGCGGCGCTGCTGGCGCGCCAGGCCACATGGTCGAAAGGTCGCGGCGAGCCGCGCCCCGCCGCAGCCTTGCACCGCTTCGTCGGCCGCGGCCTCGACCGGCTGGTCGCACCCGATGCCGGCAACACCGCGTCGCTGCTGAGCTGACGCAGGGCGGGCGCCGCGCGCCGGCACCAAGAGCGGCGGGCAGTGCCCGCCCTACCCTGAAGCGCCTCGCCGTAGGAGCGCACCCTGTGCGCGATGTTCTTGCGAATCCCGAATCCCGAATCCCGAATCCCCGCAGCAAGAGAATCGCGCACAGGGTGCGCTCCTACCGGGACGTCGGGGCGGCACGGATCGCCCAGGTACGCTCCCGCGGGCGCGCCTGGCCGGCGCGGGCTAAAATGCGGCGATTCCCTCCCTGGCGCACCGACATGCAGCACCTGACCATCGTCACCACCGGCGGCACCATCGACAAGGTGTATTTCGACGACAAGTCGGATTACAAGATCGGCGCGCCGCAGATCGGCGAGATCCTGGGCCACCTCGGCGTGGCGTTCGAGTTCGACGTGATCCCGATCCTGCGCAAGGACAGCCTGCACATGGGCGCCGAGGACCGCGCGCTGGTGCGCTCGACGATCGAGGCGCAGCCGCACCGCCACGTGCTGGTCACCCACGGCACCGACACCATGGTCGAGACCGCGCGCGAACTGGCCAGCATCAAGGGCAAGGTGATCGTGCTGACCGGCGCGCTGAACCCGGCGCGCTTCCAGGGCTCCGACGCGGTGTTCAACATCGGCTGCGCGGTGGCCGCGGTGCAGACCCTGCCCGATGGCGTCTACATCGCCATGAACGGCCGCGTGTGGGACCCGGCCAAGGTGCGCAAGAACCGCGCGGAGAACCGCTTCGAGGAAGCGAAGCCCTCCTGATCCCCCGGCAGCCGGGCCGGCCGGACGCCATTGAGGTGGCGATCACGCTTGCCGCACCCGCGGCTTGGCTATAGTGCCGACAGGCAGGGGCCATCCGGGGAATCAATGAGTGACAGCAAGCAAGAACCGTCTCGCCATTCCGGCAAGCGATCTTCCGGGCCGCAAGGCACCCGTTTCTTCTCGACCGAGGCCTTGCGGCAATACGCCAGCGATGCCGCGAACGGGCGGGACAGCGAAGTCAGCACGCGCACGCCGGTGCTGGAAGGCAGCAGCCCCGGCATCGAAGGGCGGCGCTTCGTCATCCGCCCCGGCCGGCAGGCGATCGGCCGCCGGCTCGACAACGACATCGTCGTCGACGACCTGAGCGTGTCCGGCTGCCATGCGTGGATCACCCAGCAGCATGGCCGCTGCATCATCATGAATACGCTGTCCACCAACGGCACCTTCGTCAACGACCGGCGCATCCACGAAGTGGCCTTGCGCCACGGCGACCACATCCGCCTCGGCCAGGCGGAGTTCGTGTTCCTGACCCGCGAGCACGGTCAGCCGAGGCACTCGCCGTGGCGCTGGATCGGCGCTGCCGTGGCGCTGTTGCTGGTTGCCGGCGCCGTGGCCTGGTGGTGGCTGCGTTCGCCGTGAGCGCGCGCGCACTGCCGCCCAGGGTCGGCCGCTATCGCGTCGAGGGCGTGCTCGGCGAAGGCGCGATGGCGGTGGTCTATGCCGGTTTCGACCCGGAGATCCAGCGCAATGTCGCGATCAAGTGCCTGCACCAGGAGGTCGCTGCCGACCCCGCGTACCGACGCCGGTTCCTGGTCGAGGCCCGCGCCGCCGGCCACCTGACCCACCCGCACATCGTCACCATCTTCGACGTCGGCGAGACCGACGACGGCCGTTCGTACATCGCGATGGAGCGACTGCCGGGCGAGACGCTGGCCGGCAAGGTCAGCCGCGAGGGATTCCCGCCGCTGCCGGCGATCATCGACCTGGTCGGCCAGCTCGCCGCCGCGCTCGACTACGCGCATGCGCGCGGCGTGCTGCACCACGACATCAAGCCCGAGAACATCATGCTGCTCGACGGCTGGAGCTACGCCAAGATCAGCGATTTCGGCATCGCCGAACGCCGCGCCTCGCCCCGCGACACGCCGCGGCGAGCGAAGGAAGTCGGCGGCACGCCGGCCTACATGGCGCCGGAGCGCCTGCGCGGCGAACGCAGCGATGCGCGCAGCGACCTGTTCTCGCTGGGCGTGGTGCTGTACTGGCTGCTCACCGGCAAGCTGCCGTGGCCGGAGCCGGGCAATGTGCAGCAGCTGATGCGCAAGCGACTGCGCTCGCCGCTGCCGCCGATCCGCCCGCGCGACCCGGCCACGCCGTCGATGCTGATCAGCATCGCGCGCACGCTGCTGGCGAGCGCGGCCGAGTCGCGCTACCAGCGCGGCGCGGAGGTCATCGACGACCTGCGCCTGGCGGCGCGCGAGTACGAGCGCGAACGCGAAAAGCCGCTGGCCAAGCGCATCATCTCGCTGCGACTGCGCTGGGCCAGCAGCCTCGGCGCGATCTTGAGCCTGGTGCTGGTGCTGGGATTGGCCGCGATCTACGCCAAGCAGCATGCCGCGGTGACCGGCCTGGCGCTGGATTTCGGCAGTTCGATGGGCCGCATGATCGCCGGCGAATCGGCCGAGAACCTGCTGCTCGGCGACCACGCCGCCACCCGCGCGCTGGTTACCGATGTCTCGCGCAACCGGCAGATCCACTACCTGGCGATCGCCGACCGCAGCGGCGAAGTCATCGCCAGCACGCAGCAGGCCGAGGTCGGCCGCAAGCTGCCCGCTGCGGAGCGGCAAGGCGACATGCTGCTGTTCGAGGTGCCGATCCAGTACCAGACCAAGACCATCGGCAGCCTGCGCCTGGGCATCAGCAATGCGGGACTGCGCGCGGCACAGAAGACCACGCTGTGGGTGATCGCGCTGGTGCTGGCGCTGACCCTGGCTGCCGTGGTCGGCGCGGCATACTGGTTGTTCCGCCGCCCGCTGATGATGCTGGGCCTGCTCGGCGACGCCCTGCTGCGCGTGGCCCGCGGCGACTTTGCCCACCGCATCCGCCTGGTGCGGCGCGACGAATTCGGCCGCCTGTTCGCCACCTTCAACCTGATGAACAGCACCCTGCAGGCCCGCCGGCGCCGCAGCGTGGAAGCCGCACCGCCGATCGGCGCGGCAGACGTCGCCCGGCCGACCCGCATCATGTCCACGGTGACAGCAGAGGACGCACCCGCCGCCACCGACGCTCCGCCGTAAGAGGTGCGCTCACGGCGAGGCTCTTGCTTTGCCATATCCCCAATCCCGAATCCCGTCTCGGGCGCATCGCCCGCGAGCAGGCTCCCGCAAGAAGCGGGAGCCGCGCTCAGTACTGTTTCAGGCGCTGCTTGAGCTCGAGCGCACGCGCGCGGTAGGCGACGGCCGGCTCGTAGTTCGGGGCGATCGCCAACACGCGGTTCCACAGCGCGATGGCCTTGTCCAGTTGCTGGTCGCGGTACAGCACCACGGCCTGCTCGTGGTACGAGTCCAGCAGGCGACTGCGCAGACTGGCAGCTTCGGCGCCGGCCGGTTGCAGCCGCGGATCGAGGCGCAACGCCTCGTCCATGCGGGCAAGCGCCTGCTGCGCATGGCCCTGGTCGAACAGCGACACGCTCTCGTCCTGCAAGCGGCGCGCCTTAGCCACCGACGATTCGGCGACGGCCTGGCCGGCAGGCGCCGCGCTGCTGGCCGCCGCTCCCGCCGCCGGTGATGCGCCTCGCGCCGACAACGGGATGCGCAGCGTCTGGCCGGTGCGCAGCAGCGACGGATTGGTGGAGTGGTTGTAGCGCGCGAGGATCAGAAAGAGGTTGGCGTCGCCCAGATAGCGCGCCGCCAGCGTGCTGTACGACTCGCCCGACTGCACCACATGCGCCCGCGAGCGGCTGCCGAGCCAACGCTCCGGATCGGCAGTGAGCTGGCGCAACATGCCGCGCGCGGCGCGATCCTGCGGATGCTGCTCCACGTAGAGCCGCAGCGCCTGTTCGCCTTCGGCGTAGTGGCCAGGCTGCAGCTGGTGCTTGACGATCGAGGCCAGCGACGGTGCCGGGGCTGTCGCCGCGGGCACGGCCGGTGTCGGCGGCGCCGACGATTGCGCCGGGGTGACCACGGCCGAGGAATAGCCGCCCAACGAACGGCAGCCGGACACGCACACGGCGGCCAGTGCGGCGAGAATCAGCGTCGTCGCCGGCCGCCAAGGCAGGCGAACGTGGCGTGTCGAGGCCAGGCGATGCGCATGGCTCATGCCCATTGATTCGTCAGCCCATCACGCGCCGGCCACGACCAGTGGCGGCTTCGGCGTGCGCGCTCGTGCCCGGCGCGGCAAGCGCGGGTGGCGACACGCGGAAATCCAAGGTGTTTGAACATCATCCGGCAGTCCCCCTGCGCCGCATCCGTCCCGGGGACGGGCCATGCGTTCGGCGAAGGCCATTATAGCGGCGGGCGCCCGGATTGCCGCGGCGCGGGGCCGCGACGAATGTTCGTGAACTCCCGTCACGCCGCCAGCGGCGGTTCCAGGACGAGACAAGGCAGGCCTGCTCGAACCAGCCAGGCCTGCCTTGCAGGTACTTCTCCCCGATCAGTACAACGGGCTGTCCATGGCCCGTCCAGGCTGATGAAGAAAGCCGCTTCCTGCGGCCTTCTTCGATCGCGAGCCCGGCACACGTCCGGACGCGCTCAGGCGCATCATGCAGTGGCGCACCCATCGCGCCCGCCTATCGGGCAACTGCCCGAAGCGTTGCCTCAACTCGGGCATCCTTGCCCTCGCCATGTCCCTGCCGGGCTTCGAGGTGGAAAAATCCACCAACCCTCAGTTCATCGTTTCCGTCAAGGTCACGCCGGAGAACGTCTGGTACGCCCGCACCTTGATGTAATAGGTGGTGGTCGTCGACGGCTTGAAGGTGCAGCTCTCGCTGTTGCCGGTCTTGTAGGGGCGGCAGCTGTAGGAACTGGTGGTCGGTTCCGCACCCGCCCGCACATACAAGTCCGCATCACCGCTACCGCCGGAGATCGCGAAGGTCGCGGTGTGGCCGGCCTGCACCGTCTCGCTGTACGTGGCCGACCAGTTGCCCGTGCTTACCGTCGGCAGGTTCACCGAGTCGGAGCTGCCACCACCACCGCCACCGCCGGTGGAATAGGAAGCCTTGACGGTTACCCCGGAGTACGACGAGTAGCCGTGCACCTTGATGTAGTACTTGCCGGCGGCGGGCGAGGCCACGCTGCAGCTTTCCGAGTTGCCGCTCTTGTACGGGCGGCAATCGTAGCTGCTGGTGGTCGGCGCGCTGCCGAACTTGGTGTACAGGTCGGCGTCACCGGTGCCGCCGGAGATCGACATCACCAGGTTGCTGGCGCCGGTCGGCACGGTGATGAAATAGTCGTTGTCGGCACCGGCGGCACCCGACACGCCGGTGACGCCGACGTTGTTCTGCAGCTCGGTGGTGCTGCCGCCGCCACCGCCGCCGGTACCCGGGCAAGCCACGCCCACGCCGTTGAACGCGGCGATCACCGCATTCTTGTCGTAGCCCAGGTCGGTCGCGGCCGACTCCACGCCGCAGGCGCCGGAGTTGAACGTGGACGTGGCCGTCCAGTACACCTTGTTGGCCAGCGCGTAGACCTGGAACGCCTTCTTCACGTCCCAGCCCGTGGTCTTGGCCAGCAGGCAGAACGACTTGTTGTAGACGCCGCTGGAGTAGTGCACGTCGAGGCTGGAGGTGTAGTCGGCCGCGTTGTCGATCGAGCCGCCGTCCTGCGGTGGGTTGCACATGTAGCGCAGCGCGTCGCCGATGCCGGCGCTGGCCTTGACGATGTCCGCGCCGACCAGGAAATCGGCCGAGCCGCGATCGAAGTATTCAGCCGCCTCGCCGGCGATGTCGGAGTACGCCTCGTTCATGCCGCCGGACTGGCCGCTGTATTCCAGGCCGGAGTTCTGCTCGGTGTAGCCGTGGCTGATCTCGTGGCTGGTCACGTCCAGCGACACCAGCGGGTAGAACGTGCTGGCGCCGTCGCCGAAGTACATCGCCGAACCGTCCCAGAACGCGTTCTCGTAGTTGGACTGGTAGTGCACCTTCATCAGCAGCTGGATGCTCAGCGGCGGCGCACCGGTGTAGGACTGGTACATGTCGTGCACCACGCCGCCGAAGTGATGGGCGTCGTTGACCGGCGAATAGGCGCCGTTGATCGCGTCGGTGTTGCTGGTCGGGCAGGTGAAGCTGACCACCGAACCGCCGCTGCTGGCGTGGTTGAGGTTGTAGGTCTTGACGTTGGTGTTCTGCAGCGTGCAAGTGCTGCCCGACTGGGTGACGTCGAGCGCCGCGTAGTCGGTGCCGTAGGTGTACATGCCGGTCTTCTGGTTGCCGCCCGGGCCGTTGGCCGAGGCGTCGGTGAGACCGTTCCAGCTCTTGATCACCGCGCCGGTGTTGGCGTCGACGATGGCGGTGGGGCGCGTCGGGTTGGCGCCGTTGACGAAGTACGAGACACGATAGACCAGTCGCGGCGCCGCACCTTCCTGCGGATACACGAACAGGTCGGCGCGGGCGTTCTCCATCGCCGTACCGGCGACCAGCACGGTGTGCGCGTACGCCTTCAGCGCCGCGATCGCGCGCGCGGCATTCAGCCGGGGGCGCACCGAGATCTGCTGCTGGCCCTGCTGCATCAGCTCGCCGGTGGCGCGCAAGGCGTTACCTTGGGCGTCCTGCACCACGGCGATGCTGCGGCCGTACACCGGCACGCCCTGGTACATCTGCTGCTGGCGCACCACGCGGTGCTGGCCGGCGAGCGCCACGGCGCCATGCGGCGCCAGCGTCATGCCCGGGCCCAGGTTCAACTGGGTGGCGAGCGAGGCGACGGGTACGGCGCCCAGGTTCTGTGCGCGCAGGGATTGCGTGTTGGCGGCGGTGGCAGCCGTGGCGGTGGCCATGCCGATGGCGGCCACCAGCAATTTCAGGCGGGATGGATAGGGCATGTAATGAGCTCCTGGAAAAATTGGGGACAAACGCGCCCGATGCGGCCGCAAAGCCCCATGCAAGAATTTCCGTGCGAGACACGGCGTTGGTATTCGTCAGCGGTCCGGCGATCCCGAACTACGTCCGCCGGTGGCTGCCTTCCCCCTGAGGTTCCCTGCAGGGACAGCACATGGACGCGTAACTGCAAGACGACAAAGGCGTCGCCACGGGATCATCCCCCAGCCTCCCAGATGGTGGACCCGGCGACGTTATTACTTGCGATACCGCCTGACAATCCGACTTTTTCCTACGCCGGGTGATCGCGGTCACGTCCTGCCGGATGCGCGCACGACATCGACGCCGCAGCGTCGCGGATGCTTCGGAAGCTTTCGGATAGCTTGTCCGTGGTCACTTTCGCGAACGCGAAAGTCCATCGACGAGCGCTGCGGGCGCGATGGTACCGAACTGTTCCTGCGCGTCAGCGCGACGCAAGATTTTCCGACGCCGACCTCGCGCCGTTCAGAGCATGCCGGTTTCCAGCTTCGCCTCGTCGGACATCATCGAGTGGTTCCACGGCGGGTCGAACACCAGGTCCACGTCGGCCTCGGAGATGGTGGGGATCATCTCAAGCTTGGTGCGCGCGTCGTCCACCAGGATGTCGCCCATGCCGCAACCGGGCGCGGTGAGGGTGAGCTTGACGTAGACCTTGCGTTCGCCGGATTCGCCGTGCTCCATGCTCAGGTCGTAGACCAGCCCGAGATCGACCACGTTGACCGGGATCTCCGGGTCGAACACCGTGCGCAACTGGTCCCAGGCAAGCTTCTCCACGTCGGCATCGGTGGCGTCCGGCGGCACTTCGATCGGCACCGGCCGATCCTTGCCCAGCGCATCGGCATCGTCGCCGGCCACGCGGAACAGGTTGCCCTCGACGTAGACGGTGAAACTGCCGCCGAGGGCCTGGGTTATGTAGCCGATCTGGCCCGCGGGCAACGTCACCACCTCGCCCTGCGGCACCATCACGGCGCTGCAATCGCGCACCAGGGTGACCGGTTCGCTGCTCAGACTGAAACCACTCATGCCAACGACTTTCCCGTATCCACAGGCGCGGCCACATGCCATGCCGAAGTGCCCATTATGCCGCCCGCGGCGCGCGACCGCTTGTTCCAGATCAGCCCGGCGGGAGATGAGGCGACGTTTTGCCCGCCCGTCCCGGCGCGCAGCGCACGGTATGATGGCCGCTTTGCCGACGGATCAAGCGATGCCTTGCACCCACCTGGCGGGACGCCACCAATGAGGGCGCGCAGCGTGCCGGCCCTGCTGTTTGCGCTGTTCAGCGCCGCCATGCTGGGGCTTGCCGCCGGCGCCGCGTGGATGGTGGTGGCGCTGTACTCGCGCCATCCCCTGCCCTGGCTGGTGGTGCCGATCGGCGTCATGCTGGCGTGGGTCATCCGCGCCGGCGTGCATCGCCCCGGCATCGGCGCGCTGCTGCTGGCCGCCGGCGCCACCGCGTTGTCGGCGATCTACGTCAACCTGCTGATCGCCGGCGTGAAGGTCGCGGGCAGCATGGGCCTGGACCTGATCGAGGCGATGCGCACCGCCGGCATCGGCATGCTGTGGCAGCTGGCGCGCATGGGCCTGACCCCCGCCGATTTCATCTGGACCTTGCTGGCCATGCTGCTGGCCGGGTGGCTGGCCTCCCGCCAACGGCGTTCACCCCCACCCGTGAAGAACACCTAGGGCGGGCACCGCCCGCCGCCTTTCATTCCGCGAAGCAAGAGCCGGCGGGCCGTGCCCGTTACGGCATGCAGCGAGGCGGCCTCAGCCGTCGATCGCCTTCACCTCGTTGACCAGCTCGCCCACCGCCGCCTGGCCGTCGCCGTACAGCATGCGGGTGTTGTCGGCGTAGAACAGCGCGTTCTCGATGCCGGCGAAGCCGGTGCCCTTGCCGCGCTTGATCACGATCACCTGCTTCGCGTTCACCACGTCCAGGATCGGCATGCCGTAGATCGGCGAGGCCGGGTCGGTCTTGGCCACCGGATTGACCACGTCGTTGGCGCCGATCACCAGCGCCACGTCGGTGGTGGCAAACTCCGGGTTGATGTCGTCCATGTCGGCGATCAGGTCGTACGGCACGCCGGCCTCGGCCAGCAGCACGTTCATGTGGCCGGGCATGCGACCGGCGACCGGGTGGATCGCGAACTTCACCTTCACGCCACGCTTCATCAGGAGTTGCGCGAACTCCCACACCTTGTGCTGCGCCTGCGCCACCGCCAGGCCGTAGCCGGGCACGATCACCACGCGCTCGGCGTAGGCCATCATCACTGCCGCGTCGGCGGCGTCGATCGGCTTCTGCGCACCCTCGATCGCCTGCGCCTCGCCGCCGGCCGCGCCGAAGCTGCCGAACAGCACGTTGCCGATCGAGCGGTTCATTGCCTTGGCCATCAACTGGGTCAGCAAGGTACCCGCCGCGCCGACCACCATGCCGGCAATGATCATCGCCTCGTTGCCCAGCACGAAACCCTCGAAGGACACCGCCAGGCCGGTGAACGCGTTGTACAGCGAGATCACCACCGGCATGTCGGCGCCGCCGATCGGCAGCGTCATCATCAGGCCGAAGGCGAGCGCCAGCGCGAAGAACGCCGCGATCAGCGCCGGGCTGGCATGACCGGTCGCCAGCAGCACGCCGACCACCACCGCCGCGGCGAGCAACAACAGATTCACCGCGCGCTGGCCGGGAAACACGAAGCGCTTGTCCATCCAGCCCTGCAGCTTGGCGAACGCGACCAGCGAACCGGAGAAGCTCACCGCGCCGATCAGCGCACCGAGCACGCCCAGCGCCAGCTCGGTCGGCGACAGCGCCGGCGGCAGGCCGTTCACCGCCCAGGCTTCGGGCCGCAGCGGCGAGGTATCCGGCACCGCGTGCAGCAGTCCCGACGAACGCGCGTAGCCGATCAGCTCGACCGCGCCGATCGCCGCCGCCGCGCCGCCGCCCATGCCGTTGTACAGCGCCACCATCTGCGGCATCGCGGTCATTGCCACGCGGCGGCCGGTCCACCACGCGGCGCTGACGCCGATCAGCACCGCGGCAAGGATCAGCCCGCGGTTGTGCATGTCCGGCAGGAAAAACGTGGCCAGCACCGCCAGCACCATGCCGTAACCGGCCCACACGATGCCGCCGCGCGCGGTGCGCGGCGAACTCATGCGTTTCAGGCCCAGGATGAACAGCAGCGCGGCGAGGAAATAGCAGGCCTTTATGACGGTGGGCAGCCAGCTCATCACTTGGCCCCCTTGCCGGCGCCCGGCTTGCTGGACTTGAACATTTCCAGCATCCGCTCGGTCACCACGTAGCCGCCGGCGGCGTTGCCCGCACCAAGCAGCACGCCGATGAAGCCGATCGCGATCTCGAACGGCGTGTTCGCGTGGCCTAGCGCAATCATCGCCCCGACCAGCACAATGCCGTGCACGAAGTTGGAACCGGACATCAGCGGCGTATGCAGGATCACCGGCACCCGCGCGATGATTTCATAGCCGGTAAAGGCGGCCAGCATGAAGATGTACAGCGCCAGGAAACCGTCGATCATGAGCCCATCCCCCGTGAGAGCCGCCCGCCAGGATGCATCCGAACCTGCATCATACGGGAAGCCCGGCGTGCGTCGAGGCCGGGCCGCCGATCGGCGCACGGCGCCGCGCGACTCGCGCAGGCGGTCAACCCTGGCGGGCCTGCCGCGTTGAACAGGCAGGAACCACCGATGGAGCCCGTCGATGACATCACCGATGGCAGCGGAGCGTCGGCCGTGAATGCCGCCGCCGGCATGCTCGAGGCCGACCTGCTCGCCGCGGGCGAGCCGGGCGCTGCGCGCGCGGTGCCGGCCACGCTGGATGCGTTCCTGGCCGACGTGGAGCGCCGCGCGTTCCGCATGGCCGAGCTGCAGTTGCGCCATCGCGAGGACGCCATGGACGCGGTGCAGGACGCCATGCTGCGACTGGTACGGCATTATCGCGACAAGCCGGCCGCGGAATGGGCGCCGCTGTTCTGGGGCATCCTGCGTCGACGCATCGTGGACCTGCAGCGCCGGCGCAAGGTGCGCTCGATCGTCGTCGGCTGGCTCGGCGGCGGGCATGACGACGGCGGCGACGAGCTGCCCGTGTGGGAGCCGGCCGACCCGGGCAAGGACCCGCTGGGCCGGCTGCACGACGCGCAGTCGTACGCGGACATGGCCGCGGCGGTGCAGCGCTTGCCCAGGCGCCAGCGCGAGGCGTTCATCCTGCGCATGCTGGAAGGGCTCGACGTGGCGGAGACCGCACGCGCCATGGGCTGCGGCGAAGGCAGCGTGAAAACCCATCTGTCGCGCGCCATGCATCAGCTGCGCGACCAACTGGAGGATTGGCGATGAACTCGCCCGAGCACGAGCACGAACCGATCGAACGGCGCGCGCACAAGCTGTGGCGCGAGGCCGCACACCATCTTGACGCGAGCACGACCGCGCGGCTGCGCGCCGCCCGTCGCGAAGCGCTGCAGCCGTCAACCGCACCGCAGCGTCAGGCGGTGCGCTGGCTGATCCCCACCGGCGCGCTGGCGGCCATGGCGTTGGCGGTAATGATGGTGTGGCAACCGCTGCCGCACGCGCACGCGCCATCGGCGAACCAGGCGGCCAGCAGCGCCCCGCAGGACGTGGACAACGAGCTGCCGCCCGACGCCGAGCAGGTCGATCCGGGCCTGTACCAGAACCTCGATTTCTACGCCTGGCTCGCCGCCAACGACCGGCACCCGACCTCACGCTGACCCCATGAACAACCCGCTGCCTTCCCTTTTGTCGCTGTTGCTTGCCGCCCTGCTCGGGGTCGCGGCCACGCCGCTGTGCGCGCAAACGCCCACGCCGCCACCGGCGAGCGCGGACGCGCCTGCACGCACCCCGTGGAACGGCCTGGCACCGAGCCAGCGCGAGATGCTGGCGCCGCTCAAGGACGAATGGGATCAGCTGTCGCCACGCAAGCAGGCGCACCTGCTGCACCGCACCCGGTACTGGACCACGCTGCCACCCGAGCGCCGCGAGGAGATCCGCCAGCGCATCGTCCACTGGCAGCAGATGACGCCGGAGCAGCGCCGTCAGGCGCGCGCCAACGAGCACCGGTTCCGCGAGATGTCGCCGGCAGAACGCCAGCGCGTGCACCGCAGCTTCGAGCGCTTCCAGAGCCTGCCTCCCGCGCAGCGCGAACAGCTGAAACGCGAATGGCGCCAGCTGTCGCCCGAGCAGCGGCAGCAGCGAATCCAGCAGCACGACCGCGACGGCGGCACCGGCACCGGGCATCCGCCCCGGTAACTCACGCCGGGCCGCGGATGACCGCGGCCATCAGCCCTGGAAGCGGGTCTCCCCGGCGTGCGCCAGGCAGCTCCTGGCGAGCAGCTCGTCGTCGAAATCCGGTTTCAGCGCATCGTCGTGCAGCAGCAGCTCGACGAAGTTGTACACGTTGCGCGCGTACATCTCCGAGGCATGCAGCGGCGCGCCGGCGGGCAGGTTCAGCGGCCCGATGATCGTCACGCCGCCATGCTCGACGTGCTCGCCGGGACGGGTCAGCTCGCAGTTGCCGCCGCCCTCGGCGGCGAGGTCGACGATCAGGGCGCCGGGCTTCATGCCCTCGACCATCGCGGTGGTGAGGATCTTCGGTGCCGGCCGACCCGGCACCGCCGCGGTGCTCACCACCACGTCGAACGACTTCAAGTGATTCGCCAGCGCCTGCTGCTGCGCGGCGCGTTCCTCCGCCGACAGCTCGCGTGCATAGCCGCCACTGCCGGCGGCACTGACACCCAGGTCGAGGAACTTCGCGCCCAGCGATTCCACCTGCTCGCGCGTTTCCGGGCGCACGTCGTAACCCTCGATCTGCGCGCCGAGCCGGCGCGCGGTGGCGATCGCCTGCAGCCCAGCCACGCCGGCGCCGATCACCAGCACCTTCGACGGCCGGATCGTGCCGGCCGCGGTGGTCAGCATCGGAAAGAACTTCGGCGACGCCTCGGCCGCGATCAGCATGGCCCGATAACCGGCCACCGCCGCCTGCGAACTGAGCACGTCCATCGCCTGCGCACGCGTGGTGCGCGGCAGCAGCTCCAGCGAGAACGCGGTCAGCTTGCGCGCGGTCAGCGCGGCGATGCGCTCGGCGGCGCCGTACGGCCGCAACTGGCCGACGACCACGCTGCCCTCGCGCAGGCTGGAGAACACCGCGTCCTCGGGCGGCAACACGCACGCCAGCACGTCGGCCTGCGCCAGCACGTCGCTGGCATCGGCAAACTCGGCGTCGGCATAGGCCTGGTCGGGAAAGCCGGCTGCGCGCCCGGCGTCGTGCTCCAGCAGCACGCGCAGCCCCTTGCCGCGCAGCTTCTTCGCCATCTCCGGGGTGATCGCCACGCGCCGCTCACCGGCGGCAGTCTCTCGCAAGGCGGCAATGGTGACAGGCATGGTGCGATCCCCGTGGAATGTTCCTGCCATCTTAGCGGCAGTTGGCTTTGATCCGGACGCGCGCACGAGAGTAAGCTGGCCCGCCGGATCGCGCTGCACGCAGCGCCGGGGTCATCGCCGGAGATCACGATGCCCGCAAGCCCCCCCACCCTGGATGACCTGCTCACGCTGGCGCGCGCCGCGCGCGAACACGCCTACGCGCCGTATTCCCGCTTCCACGTGGGTGCCGCGGTACTGACCCGTGACGGCCGGACGTTCGGCGGGTGCAACGTGGAGAACGCCGCCTACGGCCTGTGCAACTGCGCCGAACGCACGGCCCTGTTCAGCGCGGTCGCCGCCGGTTGCCGACCCGGCGATTTCGCTGCCATCGCGGTGGTCGCCGATACCCCGGAGGCAGTCACGCCCTGCGGCGCCTGCCGCCAGGTGATGGCCGAATTGTGTGACGAGGCTACCCCGGTGCTGCTGGCCAACCTCACCGGCGCCACCCGCGAAACCAGCGTGGCCGCGCTGCTGCCCGGCTCGTTCAAGCTGCCGCTGCGAGCTTGAGAGGTTGTGTGGAAATAGCGTAGGGCGGGCACTGCCCGCCGCTTCCCGTCACGCCGTCGCGAAGCAGAATGCCGGCGGGCAGTGCCCGCCCTACGTTCGACGGTTCGCACCTTGGCGACCCGCCAGCTAGGATGGAGCGTTCCGCCCCGTCGAACCACCCCATGACCAACGCGCTTTCCCTGCTGCAGCAACGCCACTCCGTGCCCGCACGCCAGCTCGGCGAGCCGGCGCCGGATGACGCCACGCTGCACACCCTGCTCGAAGCGGCCATCCGCGTGCCCGATCACGGCAAGCTGGTGCCGTTCCGGCTGATCCTGCTGCGCGACGAGGCCAAGCTGGCGTTCGGCGAACAGGTGACCGCGATCGGTATCCGCAACAACCCGGCGATGATCGGCGCCAAGCTGGAGAAGGAGCGCCACCGCTACACCTTCGCGCCGCTGGTGGTGGCCGTGGTCGCGCGCATCGACCCCGACAGCAAGGTGCCGGAAATCGAGCAGAAGCTGTGCACCGGCAACGTGGCCTACAACATCCTGCTCGGTGCCTTCGCGCTTGGCTACGGCGCGCAATGGCTGACCGGCTGGGCCGCCTACGACCGCGAAGTCGCCGCACTGCTGGGCCTGGACGCCGACGAGCACGTGGTCGGCTTCGTCCACCTGGGCACGCCGCAGGTCGAGGTTCCCGACCGCGACCGACCGGCGCTGGCCGACCTGCTCACCACATGGATGCCATGACCAGCTCGCCAGACGGACGTCCGGACGTCCATCTTCCCACTGCCCATCTCGTCGACGGCAGCCTGTACGTGTTCCGCGCCTGGCACTCGATGCCGGACGAGTTCCACGACGTCGACGGTCATCCGGTAAACGCCGTGCACGGCTATGCGCGCTTCCTGTGCGAGCTGCTGGAGCGGGCGCGACCGGAGCATGTCGCGGTGGCGTTCGACGCCTCGCTGACCAGCTCGTTCCGCAACACGATCTACCCGGCCTACAAGGCCAACCGCGAGCTGCCGCCGCCGAACCTGGAACGGCAGTTCGTGCAGTGCCGGGCGCTCACCGAATCGCTCGGCGTGCACCTGATGATCGACCACGAATACGAGGCCGACGACCTGATCGGCAGCACGGTGTGGAACCTGCGCGCGCTGGGTTGGCGCAGCGTGATCGTGTCGGCGGACAAGGACTTCGGCCAGCTGCTGGGCGAGCACGACGAGCAGTGGGATTACGCCCGCAACCTGCGCTGGGGGCCGGCCGGCGTCCACGACAAGCTTGGCGTGCATCCGCACCAGGTCGCCGACTATCTCGCGCTGTGCGGCGACGCGGTGGACAACATCCCCGGCGTGCCCGGCATCGGCGCCAAGACCGCCGCGGCCCTGCTCGCCCACTTCGGCAGCCTGGATGCCCTGCTCGAACGCATCGACGAAGTGGCCTTCCTGCGCCTTCGTGGCGCGGCCAGTTGCGCGGCGCGGCTGCGCCAGCATGCCGAACAGGCACGCATGTGCCGCCGGCTGACCCGGATCGCGCTGGACGCTCCCGGCGCCGGCGAAGTCGACCTCCTGCAGCGCCGGCCTCGCCCGGTCGATCAGCTCGATGCGTTGTGCGAGCAGTTGCGCTTCGGCCCGCTGACCCGCAGCCGCCTGCGCGCGCTGGCGATCTGAGCTGATCGCTTGTCGCGGCACGCCCGACGGGCCACCATGGATGTTTCAGCCCGGACCTGCGAGCACCGATGAACGAAACCGCCCACCCCATTCCCGCCGACGCCGGCGCACCGGTGGAAACCCTGTACGAGGGTCGCTGGCTGAGTCTGCGCAAACGCGGCCGCTGGGAGTACGCCGAGCGCAACAATCCGGCGGGCGCGGTGATCATCGTGGCGGTGACTCCGGAAGACCGCGTGCTGTTCGTCGAGCAGTACCGCGTGTCGATCCTGCAGAACACGATCGAGATGCCGGCCGGCCTGGTCGGCGACCTGGCCGACCAGGCCGACGAAAGCGCGCTGGTGGCGGCGCAACGCGAACTGGAGGAGGAGACCGGCTACCGCTGCGCCAGCGTGGAGTTCATCCACCGCGGCCCGTCGTCGTCGGGCATGAGCACCGAGATGATCGCCTTCGTGCGCGCGCGCGACCTGCAGAAGATCGGCCCTGGTGGCGGCGACGAGACGGAGAACATCGTGGTGCACGAGGTGCCGCGGCGCGAGGCCGGCGCCTGGCTGTTCGCGCGCGCGGCCGAGGGCTACTCGATCGACCCGAAGCTGTTCGCGGGGCTTTGGTTCATCGAGCACGACGGTGCGGAAAAGCAGTCCGTGATGCCCGACCGCTCGCGCTGAGCGTAGCCCGCGCAGCGGGCGGAGTCGAAGCGGCGCCTATCGGGAAGCCCGTCGCTGGCGTGCCTTTCGACTTCCTCGCTCCTCAGGACTGTGGCTGTCCATGGCCATTCTCCGCGTGCGGCCTTCGGCCTGCGCCCAAGGTGAACGGGTCCAAGTCAGTGATCTTGCCGGCGCAGACACCAGACCGACAGCGCCACGCCGACCAGGGTCACCACCACCCAGCCGCCCAGCACGTGGGCGTTCTCGCCCCCCAGCCACAACACGCTGGCGACGGCGCCCACGCCGATCGACCCCAGGCCCAGCGCCAGCAGCGGGTCACGGCGGCGCCCCTGGGCCGCGAGCAGCGCCAGTGCGCCTAGCGCCGCCAGCAGCACGGAGAGAACCCGCCATAGCGTCACGTGTTGCGGCGGCACCGGCAGGTCGGGAAACAGCGCCAGCAAGGGCACGTCACCGACCTGCACCTGGTAGCCCTTGCCATCGGGAGCATCGGCGGCCGCTTCCAGCCGGGCGCCATCCAGGCGTGCCACGATGGTGACCTGCTGCAGCGGCACGGCGCTCCAGCTCACCCGCAGGTCGCCCAGGCGCGGATCGCCGGGATGGGCGCTGGTCACCAGGTAATCCTGATAACGGCTGAAGGTGACGGCAAGGTTCTGCGGCAGCGCCGCCGGGTCGGGTTCGATCAGTTCCGAACCGGGCAAGGCGTGCACCAGCACGCGGCCGAGCCTGAAGCCGCCCATCTGCACCAGTCCGGCGTCGAACTGCTTGCTTTCGATCGGGAAACGACCGGGATTGACGTGCCCGCGAACGTCGCGGAACCGACTGGAATCCACCGGCTGGTCGACCCAGTCCAGTTCGTAGTGGACGCTGCCGCCGATGCTGATCTCCCGCCACTGGAACATCTCGACATGCCGCACCAGCACGGGTGTATTGGCGGTCTGGTTGAACTCCGGGTCGTGCGGCGCCTCGACCACGCGTGGCGTCCCGGCCAGGCGTGCCATGTAGCCGTGCTGGCCGGGTTGCGGCAGCGCATCCGCGCCCAGTTCGATCGCCTCGCCGCCGTGCCGGACGGACGCCTGGCGGAAATCGATCAGGCTGCTGGCGTTGAGCGCCTCCAGGCCGATGCCGGCGATCACCAGCAGGGCGCCGATGACGTTCAATGCCAGCAGGCGCCAGGACATGCCCTTGCCCAGCTCCATCAGGCGCACCGCACCGGCGGCGACGGGCAGGCGGGATGCAAGGCGGAATGCTCCATGCCGGCGCCTAATGCACTTGGCCCAGGCCCGACGGTCGGCGCGGGTCGCTGGCAGCGTCGAGCTGGTTGGTCTTGCGATCCCAGGTGACCACGTTCATGAACCCCCACGGCTCGCGCTGTTTCAGGACGTAGCCCATTTTCGTCAAGGCCGCCTCGGTGCCCGCATCGAATGCCTGCGGCTCGGTCATGACCACGTCGGGCAGGTACTGATGGTGGAAGCGCTTGTGCGCCACGATCTGCTGCGCGCCCTGCCCGTCGATGAAATGCAGGATGCCTTCGAGCACCTGGGTGATGATGGTGGAGCCGCCGGGCGAGCCGATCACCATGGTGCGCTCCGGCCCGATCACGATGCTGGGCGACATCGACGACAGCATGCGCTTGCCGCCCACCGGCGCATTTGCCTTGCTCCCGAGCAGACCGTAGACGTTCGGCTTGTTCGGCACCAGCGCGAAGTCGTCCATCTCGTTGTTGAGCAGCACGCCGGTGCCGGCGGCGACGAACTTCGAGCCCAACGTGGTGTTGACGGTGAGCGTCACCGCGGCCATGTTGCCGTCGGCGTCGATGATGGAGAAATGCGTGGTGTGCATGCCCGCATCGGCCGGCTCGGCGCGCGGCAGCATCGAGGAAGGCGTCGCGCGGTCGGGCAGGATGCTCTGGCGCAAGCCGTCGGCGTAGTACGGCGACAGCAGCATGTCCAGCGGCATCTTCACGAAATCCGGGTCGCCCAGGTAATCGTTGTGGTCGCGGAACGCCCGCCGCATCGCCTCGACGACGTAATGCACGCGCGTGGCGGCATCCATCTTCGTCAGGTCGTAGCCGGACAGGATGTTGAGGATCTCGGCGATCGCCACGCCGCCGGAAGACGGCGGCGGCGCGGTGATGACCTGGTAGCCGCGGTAGTCGACGCTGATCGGCGTGCGCTCTTTCGCCCGGTACGCGGCCAGGTCGGCCAGCGTCCAGTTGCCGCCGGCCGCACGCACCGCGTCGACCAGCTTGCGCGCGGTCTCGCCGCGATAGAAACCATCGTGGCCATGGCGCGCGAGCGCCTCCAGCGTGCGGGCCTGGTCCGGATCGCGCCAGGTGGCGCCCTCGGCCGGCGGCTGCCCGTTCACCAGGTACTTCGCGGCCGAGGCGGGCCAGCGCGCGAGCAATTTCTGCTCGGAGACGATCGCGCCATGCAGGCGCGGATCGGGAACGAAGCCGTCGCGCGCGATGCGGATCGCCGGCGCCAGCGACTGCTGCAGCGACAACCGCCCGTAATCCTTCGCGAGCAGCGCCAGCCCGGCCGGCTCGCCGGGGATGCCGGCGGACAGCGGGCCGGTCAATGCGGTATCGCGGTTGGGACTGCCGTCGGGTTTCAGGTAATCCTTCGGATCGACCGCCGCCGGCGCCGTCTCGCGGGCGTCGATGAACAGGTTGCGGCCATCGCTGGCGCGGTGCAGCACGGCCATGAAACCGCCGCCGATGCCCGAGCTCTCCGGTTCCACCACCGACAACGTGGAAGCCACCGCCACCGCCGCATCGAACGCGTTGCCGCCCTTGCGCAACACCTCCAGGCCGGCGCGCGTGGCCAGGAAATTCGCGCTGGCGATCGCCGCATGGCCCGGCCGCTGCGCGGCGGGCGCGGCCGGCGGCGCCTGCTTCGCCGAAGCCGCCGGCGCAAGGCCGGCGGTACCGCTCAGCAACAGACCCAGCGCCAGCGCGCGCCAATCGAAGGAGATGCTCATGCCACGGACTCCTTGCTCATCAGGTGTCGATACTTCAACTCAAGCTGGGCCGGAGATTCGACATGGTCGGGGTCGCCGATGATGCACTCCACCGGGCACACCTCCACGCACTGCGGCTCGTCGTGATGGCCCACGCACTCGGTGCACAGCGCCGGGTCGATCACGTAGTACTCCTCGCCCAGCGAAATTGCCTGATTGGGGCACGCCGGTACGCAAACGTCGCAATTGACGCAGGAGTCGAGGATCTTGAGCGACATGAGGGCAAGCCAGGAGTGAGTGAAGAGGAGTGCCAAACGAGAGAAGGCAGGACCTCGCCATGCTCTCTCTCATTTCTCACTCCTCGTTTCTCACTCCCGCCTCATCACATTTCGACGAAACGGAATGTCGCCCCGGTGGGCTTCAGCGCGTCGGTCACTTTCTGCTCGTCGGCCTTGTCGCCGATGAACACCACGATCACGTCCTTGAACGAGCCGGGGTTGGCGTTCTTGAACGCGTCGATCACGAACTCGGAGGTCGCCGCGGAACTGGGGCCGCCGAAGGCAAGCAGGTTGCCCGGCAGCACGCCGCGGGCGACGGTGTCCTGCACGCCTTGCAACTGCCGCGCGTTCTGCGCCTGCTGGTCCTCGGTCAGGCCGGGGGTGACCATGTAGGCATACGGCTGCGGCGCCTTCATGCCCTGCAGGTTGGCCTGCACCAACTGGCCGAGATAGGCATTCCAGCCCTTGGCGTCATTGACGTCGGTGGGCTTGGGCGCCTTCTGCACCTGTTCCTGGGCCTGCTGGTCGTCGCCCTGCTTGTTGCAGGCACTCAGGCCCAGGCAAGCGCTCAGCGCGACAACCGCAATGAGAACGAATTTACGCATGGTCATCACCTTCTGCTTCGGGTTGCTGGTTGGATGGATGAAGCGACTTCTGCCAGCGCTGGCGCATCGCCTGTTGCACGGCCGGATGCACGAAGCCGGAGATGTCCCCGCCGAGGCGGCCGATTTCGCGCACCAGTGACGAGGAGATGAAACTGTATTCTTCGGCCGGCGTCAGGAACAAGGTCTCCGCCTGCGGGATCAGATGCCGATTCATGCTGGCCAGCTGGAATTCGTACTCGAAATCCGACACCGCCCGCAGCCCGCGGATGATCACCCCGGCACCCACCTGCCCGATGAATGTCGCCAGCAGGCAATCGAAGCCGCGCACCTCCACGTTGGGCAGGTCGGCCAGCGCCAGCCGCGCCAGCGCCACGCGCTCGCCGATGCTGAAGTGCGGCCCCTTGGTGGAACTGTCCGCCACTGCCACGATCACCCGGTCGAACAGCGACGCGGCGCGCGTCACCAGATCGGCATGGCCGTTGGTGATCGGGTCGAAAGTGCCCGGATAGATGGCCAGGCGGGGATTCCCCAGATTTTTTCTCACGGAAGGCATGCAGTCGCCGACGACGGTGTGACCCTTAGCTTAAGGCAACGCTGCTCAAGTATCACCACCGTCACCCACCCTCTCTGTTCGCAGACCACAGGGCCGTCGACGAAGGCAGACTGGCCGTCTGTCGAGGCGGCGGACCGAAGGTATGCGAACAGAGAGGGTGGGCCTCAACGTGTTGAATCTGAAATGATGAGGTGATGACTGGAAGGCCCGCAGGCGATGCCGCGCGGCTTGGCAAGACAGCCAGTCTTGCCGGCGCCACGCAGCACCACCTGCGGACCTTCCAGTCATCATGACGGCGGCGATACTTGATCAGCGTTGCCTTGACGGAAGCGAACGCCGATAGAGCGCAAAACGTACCTCGCCGGCCTGCGCCTCGCGATGCACCGACCAGTGCGCCGGCAGCCCTGCCACGCCGGCGCGGGGCGATTCGACGTAGATCAGTGCCTGCGCCGCCAGCCAGCCGCCCGCTTCCAACTGCGCGGCCAACGGTGCCCACAGGTCGAGCGCGAACGGCGGGTCGAGGAAGACCAGATCGCAAGGCTGCGCCGGACCGCGCAGGAAAGTCGCCGCCTCCGCGGTGGTGACCACCGCGGACATCAGCTTGAGCCGCGCCAGGTTCGCGCGCAGCGCCTGCGCCGCCTGCGCGTCGCGCTCGACGAACTGCACGCTGGCTGCGCCGCGCGAATACGCCTCGATGCCCAGCGCGCCGGTGCCGGCGCACAGGTCCAGGCAGCGCGCACCGGCGATCATCGGCGCCAGCCAATTGAACACGGTCTCGCGCACGCGCGCCGGGGTCGGCCGCAAGCCGGGCAGTTCCGGCACCCGCAGGCGCGAATTGCGCAGGTTGCCGCCGATGATGCGCACCTGGCCAGGCGACGGTTTTCGCCCGCCACTCACGCGCGCGGGCCCTCAGCTGGGAGTACGGGTCGGGGTGTTAGCATGCCGGCCATTGTCTTTGAATCGCCCCGGCCATGCTCAAGTTCTGGAAGAAAAAATCCGCCGAGACGGATGCCCACGGCAAGGAAGTGCCGCCTGCCGCGCCGGATGCGGCGGTCGACGCGGGCCTGCCGGAAGCCGTGGCATCGGGCCTGCGCGAGGCGCTGGCGGAAATGCCCTCGGCCGAGGACACCCGCCGCGACACCGAGCGCTTCGTGGCGCCGGCGGAAGAACCCGCCCAAGCGCCGCCGAAGCGCAGTTGGCGCGAACGCCTGTCCGGCAGCGTGTTTTCGCGCAGCCTCGGTTCGCTGTTCGTGCGCAACCCGAAGCTCGACGACGACCTGCTCGACGAGCTGGAAACCGTGCTGATCACCGCCGACGTCGGCGTCGAAGCCAGCAGCGCGCTGGTCGATGGCCTGCGCAAGCGCATGCACAAACGCGAGTTCGCCGACGCCGCGGCCTTGCTGGCGGCCTTGCGCCAGGCGCTGATCGAGCTGCTCAAGCCGGTCGAGCAGCCGCTGGACGTACGCGACAGACAACCCTTCGTGGTGCTGGTCGTCGGCATCAACGGCGCCGGCAAGACCACCACCATCGGCAAGCTGGCCCGCAGGTGGCGCGACGAAAAGCACGCGGTGATGCTGGCTGCCGGCGACACCTTCCGCGCCGCCGCGGTCGAGCAGCTCAAGACCTGGGGCGAGCGCAACGCGGTGCCGGTGATCTCGCAGGGCCAGGACGCCGATTCGGCCAGCGTGATCTTCGACGCCCTGCAGGCCGCGCGTTCGCGCCACATGGATGTGCTGATCGCCGACACCGCCGGACGGCTGCACACCCAGGGTGGCCTGATGGACGAACTGGGCAAGATCGCCCGCGTGCTGAAGAAACTCGACGCCGACGCACCGCATGAAGTGCTGATGGTGATCGACGGCACCACCGGACAGAACGCGGTCAACCAGGTGCGCCAGTTCCGCCAGATCGTGGGCGTCACCGGCCTGGTGGTGACCAAGCTCGACGGCACCGCGAAGGGCGGCGTGGTGTTTGCGCTGGCGCGCGAGTTCGGCCTGCCGATCCGTTTCGTGGGCCTGGGCGAAAGCGCCACCGACCTGCGCGCGTTCGAGGCCGAGGCCTTCGTCGACGGCCTGCTGCCCGCCAACCTCGGCCAGGTTCGAGACCGTGGCTGACGCCGGCTGGCGGGGCTGATCCGGTGTCGCGCCGACTGCGCCTGATCGCAACGGTGCTCGGCGGTGTGGTCGTGGCGGCCACGCTCGTCGTGGTGGCCGCCGTTTACCTGCTGCTGCAGCCCGACCGCTTCACCGCCATGCTGCAGAGCCAGGCGCGCGCCGCCGGGCTGGAGTTGAACCTGGCCAGCCCCGCCAGCCCCAGCCTGTTCCCGCGGCCGGCGCTGGACCTGCGTGGCATCACGCTCAACGCCCAAGGCGCCAGCGCACCGATCCTGCTCGCCGCGCGCGGCCGGCTGGTGCTGCCGTGGCACACCCTGTTCGGCGGGCCCGCCGTGATCTCGCAACTGGAGATCGACTCGCCGCGCGTCGACCTCGATGCCCTGCAGGCATGGATGGCCGCGCTGCCGGCGCAGACACAGCAGGCGCCGCTCAACATCCCGCGCATCGACACCGGCGTGGAAATCACCCACGGCAGCGTGGTGCGCGGCAATGAAGTCTTGCTGGACAACGTCTCGATCAGGGCCGGCAGCCTCGTTTCCGGGCAGCCGTTTCCGCTCAGCATCAACGCCTTCGTCGCCGGCAAGCCGTGGCAGCTGCACCTGTCGGCGACGCCGCGCATCCAGGGCAACGCCCTGCAACTGGACAACATCAGCCTGCACCTGGCGCAGGAAGATGCGGTGACGCTGGCGCTGAACGGCCGCGCGCACTGGCACGGCGCAGCCGATGCCGCGGCCAGCCTGGCCGGCAAGCTCGACCGCACCGGCGCGGGCCAGTACGACCTGTCACTGACGCTCACGCCCGCCAACCAGGACAACCCGCTGCTGCTGGCGCTGAAACTCGACGGCCCCGGCAACAACGCCGACCTGCGCTTGCCGCCGCTGGCACTGGCGCGCTGGTGGGGTCGCCTGGGCGATCCGCAGGCACCGCAACTCGGTGTGCCGCCCGGCAGCGGACACGCCGAGTTCGACAGCATCGACGCCGGTGGCGTGCACGTGGAAGGGCTGACCCTGCGGGCCGGCGACAACGTGCCGGCGACCGTATCCAGCAGCGCGACGCCTGCCGCCGCGACCGCGAAGTAGATCAGGGTCCATGACGAATACCGACGTGGCCGCACGCCTGCTGCGCTGGTTCGACCGGCACGGCCGCAAGGATCTGCCGTGGCAGTCGGAGACTTCGCCGGGCCAGCGCGACGCCTACCGCGTGTGGCTGTCCGAAGTGATGCTGCAACAGACCCAGGTCGCCACCGTGCTTGCCTACTTCGAGCGCTTCGTGGCCGCCCTGCCGACCTTGCGCGACCTGGCCAACGCCGACGAGGACACCGTGCTCGCGCTGTGGTCGGGCCTCGGCTACTACCGTCGCGCGCGCTTCCTGCATCGCGCCGCGCAGATCTGCGTGGCGCAACACGACAGCGAACTGCCGCGCGACTTCGCCGCCCTCGCCGCCCTGCCCGGCATCGGCCGCTCCACGGCCGGTGCGATCCTGGCGCAGGCGCACGGGCTGCGCTTTCCCATCCTCGACGGCAACGTCAAGCGGGTGCTGACGCGCTACCACGGCATCCACGGCGACCCCGGCACCGGCGCGGTCGAGAGGCAACTGTGGTTGCATGCCGAGGCGCATACACCCGTGCGCCGCGTGGCCGATTACACCCAGGCCATCATGGATCTCGGTGCCACCGTCTGCGTGCGCAGCAACCCGCGTTGCGATGCCTGTCCGCTGGCTGGCGATTGCGTTGCCTTCCGCGAAGGCCGCACTGCGCAATTGCCCACGCGCAAGGCGGGCAAATCCGTCCCCACCCGCGCCACGGTCATGCTGGTGCTGCGTGACACGCGGCAACGCATCCTGCTGGAGCGGCGTGGTCCCCAAGGTGTGTGGTCAGGCATGTGGAGCCTCCCCGAAGCCGCCGATGCCGATGGCGCCTGGCGCATCGCCCAGCAACTCGCACGCATCGACGACGCCCAGGCGCTCGCGCCATTCACCCACGTGTTCAGCCATTACCGATTGAATATCGAGCCGCTGCTGTTCGACCAGGCAACCGCGCGGCAGCGTGTTGCCGACGATGCGCAACTGCGCTGGTGCAGCACCAGCGACCTCGACACCCTCGGCCTGCCCGCCCCCGTGCGCAAGCTGCTCCAACGCCTCGTCACCGACGAACCTGCCCATCCCGTGTAACCATCGCGCACACGGTGCGCCCCTACAAAAAATGCGGCTCGATCGTAGGGCGGGCACTGCCCGCCATCGGCGTGCCGCGACATCACCGGCGGGCATTGCCCGCCCTACGGGGCTTACTTCGCCGCGCCGGACGGTGCGTCCGTGCCAACGAGCCTGTCAAACCTGTGTAGGAGCGCACCCTGTGCGCGATGCTCTTCGTCACGTGATGGAAGGCATCGCGCACTACAAAAGCGAAGCGAAGCGTGGGGCGGGCAGTGCCCGCCCATCGGCGTACCGGGGAACCGTCGGCGGGCAGTGCCCGCCCTACGACGCTACTTCGACGCGCCCGATGGTGCGTCCTTTGCCGTCCACTGCTTCAACCACGCATTCACCGTGTCATGCCACTGCACGCTGTTGTGCGGCTTCAGCACCCAGTGGTTTTCGTCCGGGAAGGTGAGGAACTCGCTGGGGATGCCGCGGCGCTGCAGCGCGGTGAAGGCGCCCAGGCCCTGGGTGATCGGGATGCGGAAATCCTTGCCCGAATGCACCACCAGCATCGGCACGCGCCAGTCCTTGACGTGGTCGATCGGGTTGAACTTCTCGTAGTTCTGCGGCACCTCGTACTGCGGGCCGCCGTTCTCGCGTTCCTCGAACCACAGCTCCTCGGTGGCGTAGTACATCATGCGTGCATCGAACACGCCGTCGTGGTCGACCAGGCATTTCCACGGCTGGTTCCACACGCCGGCGATCCAGTACACCATGTAGCCGCCGTAGCTGGCGCCCAGCGCGCAGGCGCGCTCGCCGTCAAGGAACTTGTACTTGTCCAGCGCGGCCCTCCAGCCCAGTTTCAGATCCTCCAGCGGCTTGCCGCCCCAGTCGCCCGAAATCGAATCGGTGAACTTCTGGCCGTAGCCGGTGGAACCGTGGAAGTTGATCGTGACCACGGCGAAGCCCTGGCCGGCATAGGTCTGCGGGTTCCAGCGATAGCTCCAGCCATTGCTCATCGCACCCTGCGGGCCGCCGTGGATGATGAAGGCAACCGGGTAGGTCTTGCCCTTCTGGTAGTCGACCGGCTTGACCACGTAGCCCTGCACGGTTTCGTTGTTCCAGCCCGGGAACTGGAAGAATTCGAAGTCGCCGACCTTGGCGTTCTTCAGATCCTCGGCATTGAAATGCGTGACCTGCTTCAGGCCACGCCCATCGGCCTTGGCCAGATACAAGTCGGCCGGCCGCTTCAGGTCGTCGCGCGCAAACAGGACCTTGCCGGCGGCCAGCGAAAACGCGTTCACGTCACCGGCACCGGACAGGCTGCGCACCTCGCCGTTGGCCGGGTCAATCGCGAACAACGGGTGCTGGCCTTCATCGTCGGCGGTCGCGTACAAGGTCTTGCCGTCGGCGGAAATCGCCAGGCCGCCGGGCGACCGATCCCAGCGCGGATCGACTTCGTGCCTGGCGCCGGTGGCCAGGTCCATCGCCATGATGGCGAAGCGATCGGCCTCGAAACCGGGGGTCTTCATCGCCAGGTAATAAAGCGTCTTGCCGTCCGGCGAGGGCACCGGATACGCATCCCACGCCTTGTTGTCGGCGGTGAGGTTGACCGGCGCGGCCGAGCCATCCACCGGCACGCGGTAGAGATCGAAATTGGTCGACCACGGCTCGGTGGTGCCGGCGATGCGTACATCGAAATACACGCTCTTGCCGTCCGGCGCGAAGGCGAACTCGCTGGCGTCGCCGAACGGCTTGCTGGGCACGTCGCCATCGATGCCGCGGCTCAGCAGGGTCGGTTCGGCCTGCAGCTGGCCATCGGCGCCGAACGTTCCCACGAACAACTGGTTGCGCCGGCCGTCGGCCCAGGTATCCCAATGCCGCACGAACAGTTTGTTGTACAAGGTGCCGCTGGCCTTGTCCTTCGCGCGCGCCTCGATGCGCTGCTCGGTGCAGGCCAACGTGGTGCAATCGGTGAACACCTCATAAGAGAGCAACACCTGCCTCCCATCGGGCGACAGCTTGTAATCGACGACATCCAGCGGCGCATGGCTGACCTGCACCGGCGCCGCATGGCTGGAAGGGTTCGCACCCAGATCGACGCGCCACAGCTGCGCCACATCCTTCGCCGGCGCCACGAAGTACAAGCTCTTCCCATCAGCCGACCAGCGCGCCGACGAACCCTTCTCCACCACCTTCACCGGCTGCGCACCCTTGCGCTCCAGGTCCAGCACGTAGATCGCGTTGACACCCTTGTTCGCCGCGTAATCCGTGCTGCGCACGCTGAACGCCGCATGGCGCCCATCCGGCGACAACTGCGGATCGCTGACCCGCTCCATCATCACCAGGTCGCGCACGTTGAAAGCGTGCGAGCCCTGGGCCTTGGCAAAAGTGGTGTCAACGACATCGCCCGCCAGTACGGGCGATGCCACCAACGCAAGCAACAGCGCGGCATGCAACGGTTTCATGGAGGATCCTTGAGTTGTGCGGCGAAACAGCCACGGTAAGGCGCTGCCTCGCAACAGGCAAGTCTTGCGCTGGGTGGTCACCCACTTGAACAGTCGTGCCGCGAAACCGCCGGCTGGCGGTGCCCGCCCTAAGCTCGAAACCTTCCATCACGCTGGCCAAGAGCATCGCGCACAAAGCCTGCCCCAGACTCGATCCGGAGGTACGCTCCTGAAGAAGACAATGTGGATGTGGGCTGGCACTGCCCGCCGGCTTTTACCCCGTTGTTCGCCGCACGAGAGGCGGGCATGGCTTGTCGCCGGCTACGGCTCACCGACAGGCTACCCGCAAGATTTCCCTTGACCCCACACGTTGACCACATGTAGCCACAAGGCTACAATGTTGCCGTGAAGATCGAGCGCACCCTCCAGTTCGCAAAATGGCTCGATGGCCTGAAGGATCTGCACGCCCGCGCCCAGATTCAGGCGCGTATCGCCCGGCTGGCAAACGGCAACCCCGGCCATTCCAGAAATCTCACCGGCGGCGTATCCGAGTTGAAGATCGATGCAGGTGCTGGTTACCGCGTGCACTTCACCCAGCGAGGCGACGTACTGATCATCCTTCTCTCCGGCGGCAGCAAGGCAACGCAGCAAGCCGATATCCTTAAAGCCCAGGCAATGGTGAAACAGCTATGACCAAGATCGTGACCGCCCCCTACGACGTTGCCGAACACCTGCGCACCCCGAAGGAAATGGCCCTGTACCTGGATGCCTGCATCGCCGAGAGCGATGGCGACGCTGCGTTCATCGCGAAGGCGCTCGGCGACATTGCGCGAGCAAAGGGAATGTCTGAAGTTGCGCGGGATGCCGGCCTCTCTCGCGAGAGTCTGTACAAGGCCCTATCCGGCCAGCGGAACCCCGACTTCTCGACGATTCTCGCCGTCACACGCGCCCTGGGAGTCCAGCTGCACGCCGCGCCGGCGGCATAAGATTCCCCGACCCGCGTCAGAGCCTGCCACGACACCGCCCGCCGAAACGGCCATGAACGTTCGCCATTACACCTACCGCATCATTTGGTCGCCAGATGACGCAGAGTACGTAGGCCTGTGCGCCGAATTCCCGATTCTGTCGTGGCTGCACCGAAGCCAGGCGAAGGCGCTGGCTGGCATCGTACGCGTGGTCGGTGAGACCGGCAGCGACATGGGGCGCATGGCGAAGCACCGCCGGAGCCGACGAGCGCCAGGTCCTACTCGGGCAAGTTTCAGGTGCGCATCTCGCCGGAACGCCACAAGGCGCTTGCCATGCAGGCAGCAGAACAAGGCATCAGCCTCAACCGGTATGTCACGGACAAGCTTTGCGCTTGAACGAGGTCGGCGAACCCCTCGCCCGGACCAAGCCATCGCACAGACCAGCCCGTAACCCGTAGAACATACCTTGTGCGCGATGCTCTTCTAACGGCTTGACGAAGGGCCATCGCGCGCAGGATGCGCTCCTGTGAGAAATGCAGGTACAAGAAGCCCTGTCCAACATGAGATGAGTCTGAGCAAGGGGGCTTGATTCCAACATCAGATGCGTCTGAAGAGGTAGCGGGTCGTCGATCATCGGGAGATGATCTGACCCCGCATAGCGAGCGGCTCACCAGTCTGGAGAGCCTGGAACAGTTCCGGGCCGGCACCACCGGCCTGGCCCCAGAAGTGGCTGGACGACCGGCGGGAACGTCAGCAGCATGTGGATGCGGCCCTACGGCGCTTCCACTAAATAAAGCTGTGTCTTCAGCTGTGTATCATCCACTGCTACGGCGGCTTTGCTGCGCGCCCGACTTTTCAGGGGACAGATGTTGCAAGGGAACGAGTACCGGCTCGGCTATCGCGCTGACATTGAGGGCCTGCGCGCGATAGCAATCCTTTTGGTCGTTGCAGCGCACGCCGGTGTGCCGTGGCTGCCGGGAGGCTTCGTAGGCGTCGACGTCTTCTTCGTTCTCTCCGGCTTTTTGATCACCGGCTTGCTAACGCGGGAAGTGGCTACCACGGGCACGCTGGGATTCACCAAGTTCTATGTTCGCCGGCTGCGACGCCTTCTGCCCGCGTTGCTGACCATGCTCCTGATCACCTCTGTTTTCGCGATAGTGGTTCTGACGCCGGGCGATCAAGGTCGTCAGGCAACCGCTGCTGCCACCGCTTCGGTCTGGCTCAGCAACATGCACTTCGCGTTTTCGAAGCTCGACTATTTCAGCCCGGACGCAGGAAGCAACCTTTTCTTGCACACCTGGTCGCTCGGGGTCGAAGAGCAGTTCTACTTGCTTTGGCCTGCACTGGTGCTCTGGGCCCTCAGGACCAAAAACGGCCAAGGCACCAACACCGCTCGACTGAAGGTCTCCTTACTTATCGTCGGGTCTACCAGCCTGCTGGCCTGTCTGATGGTCACCCGAAGCGCGCCGCAGATGGCTTTCTACCTGATGCCACTTCGTGCATGGCAATTCTCGGCGGGCGCGCTCGCGTGGCTCTACTTCGGCAGCGGCGCCGCCACCAGCACACCAGGTCCAGCGCGGCCGGCAAACATCCGCTCGCAAACCTGGGCCGGCTGGTCAGGGCTTGCGCTGATCGTGTGCAGCGGCATCTGGTTCGATGGAAACATGCCCTATCCCGGCTGGCACGCTCTGCTGCCAACTGCTGGTGCGGTAGCGGTTCTCGTTGCCGGCAAGCAAGGTTTCACCGATGGCGCTTCGAGCCTGCTCTCGCTGCGTCCTTTGCAAGCGATCGGGCGCATTTCCTACGCGTGGTATCTGTGGCATTGGCCCGTGCTTCTGCTGGGCGCATCACTGGTCGCATACGACAGCGGACTGTACCGCGTTGGCCTGGTGGCGCTTTCCCTGCTGCTGGCAATGCTCTCTTATGCCTGGGTCGAATCACCCGTTCGACACCAATCCCGATGGCTGGTTCGACCTGGCAGGAGCCTGTGGGCAGGGCTTGGCGTGATGGTCGCCGCGAACGTCACCTGCATCAGCTGGTTCAATGCCGCCGTCAAGTGGCAGAACGACCCTCAACAGCAGCTCTACCGGCAAGCACATATCGACGCGCCAGTCATCTACTCCATGGGTTGCGACGACTGGTATCACAGCGACAGAGTGCGCATTTGCGCGTTCGGGTCGCAGGATGCCCAACATACTGCCGTGTTAATGGGCGACAGTATCGGGGCGCAGTGGTTTCCTGCGCTGGCGGAGATCTTCAACCGGCCGGGCTGGCGGTTGATGGTGCTTACCAAGTCGTCCTGCCCCATGGTGGACGAGCCATATTTCTATGCGCGCATTGGCAGGGAATATGTCGAGTGCGCAAACTGGCGAAAGCAGGCGCTGCTGCGGATCGCCTCGATCAAGCCGGACATCGTGATGCTGGGAACGGTCCAGTCCGACGACTTCTCGCAAGCGCAATGGGTACAAGGCACCGAGCGTGTCCTGAGCGTGCTCAGCCCCGACAGCGGCCACGTCTACCTCATTCGCGGCACGCCGCATTTGCCATTCGACGGCCCGGAGTGCCTTGCCGGCCGGAACTGGCTGCCTTGGCTGTCTATGGCAAAGCGGCGCTGCGAGGCGTCGGTTTCCAACCCGCACGGCGACGACGTCTTTCGGTGGCTGCAAGAGGCCGCCAGCCATTTCGGAAACGTCACCGCGATCGACATGAATCCGCTGATCTGTCCGAATGGCAAATGCAGCGCCCAGCGCGATGGGCAAGTAGTGTTCCGCGATTCTCAACACCTCACAGCCAGTTTCGTGCGGACGCTGGGTCACGCTTTGCAGGCGAAATTGACTCACGAATCACGCACGGACGCTGCCACGGCCAGCATGCCCATGAGGGCCGAAGCAGCTGGACGGGAAACCAAGCAACCGCCAAGTAAGTGACGGCGCTCACGTTCCGGCTGGAGCATCAATTCACCCCCTTCAACTCGTTGGGCATTGGTATACAACGTGCTTGCCACCGACAGCACACCAGGGGAAATCCACCATGTCACGCCAGCGCTCGTCCGCCGGTTTCACCTTGATCGAACTGATGATCGTCGTGGCGATCATCGCCATCCTTGCCGCCATTGCCATCCCGGCATATCAGGATTATCTGGTACGGGCACAGGTGTCCGAGGGGCTAGTACTAGCGGGAGGAGCGAAGGCAGCCGAGTGGGATTTCGTATCAAACACCGGACGCTTTCCACCCAATAATCAGTCAGCGGGTCTAGCAAAGAGCACTTCCATCTCAGGCAAGTACGTGTCCAGTGTTGACGTCACCAACGGGGTGATCAAAGTTCTATTTGCCGGTCCGATGGCGAACAATGCGATCCGGCCCAGCAGCAAGTTCCTAGTCTTGTCGCCGATCATGCGGGGAGGAAGCATCGACTGGACGTGTGTTCCTAGCACCGTCGACCGAAAGTATCTGCCGACATCTTGCCGCTCTTGACTTCTTCGAGCAGGGTCGCTTCGTACACAAAGTGACGAAATGCGTCACTAATTGACCTGCAGTGCTACCTGCCAGACCAATGCACTAGTGCTCGCTGACAAGGCTGCGGTCTTGGATACATGCACCCTTGCCGCCATCCGTGACGAAAGGCACAATCCCGATGGCCGTGATATGCGGGAATACAGCAGCGGCATAAGTGGCATGCAATCTGCTTCACTTTGCCGCGAGCTTCCTGGTCGTTCCTGACCACGAGTATGGGGTCCGATCCTGCCTAGGGGGATCCAGGACTGGGGCTCAGGGGGCATCACCGGTTAGCTAACCAATCGCAAAAGAGGAACCACCATGAAGAGCATGCAGAAAGGCTTTACCCTGATCGAACTGATGATCGTGGTCGCGATCATCGCGATCCTTGCCGCCATCGCCATCCCGGCATATCAGGACTACCTGGTTCGCTCGCAAGTCTCCGAGGGCGCAGTGCTATCCGACGGCGCCAAGACCGCGGTCGCCGAGTTCTATAGCAACAAGGGATATTTCCCGGGGAGCAACGCGTCGGCCGGTTTGGCGCCGGCAGCCAGCATCAAGGGCAAGTACGTGACCCAAGTTGACGCAGGGACGACGGCTGGCATCATCCAAGCCACTTACGGCAATCAGGCCAACTCCGCCATTTCTGGCCAGGTTCTGCAATTCTCTGCAATCGCCCAAGGCGGTAGTATCGAGTGGACCTGCAAGCCCGCTGCCACGACTTTCAAGTCCAAGTACCTGCCAACATCTTGCCGCAACTAAGGATTCTGGCGCGATTGAATCACGAAGGGCCGCTTGTGCGGCCCTTCGTATTTTTCGGATGGAAGAATGTCCCGTCGCTCCCTAGCGCTCCTTTCCGCCGGTTGTGTAGTAATCCTAGGCATCACTTGGATCGTCTATTCGCCAGGCCAATCTGGTACTTTTCTGTTCGACGATTTCGTCAACCTCAATGCCTTGGGTGCTACCGGGCCAGTCAATACCTGGCCAACTTTCTGGCGTTACATCACATCCGGCACTGCCGACCCCACCGGTCGCCCCCTCACTCTTCTGACATTTCTGCTAGACGCGCACAACTGGCCAGCCGCTCCGTATTCATTCAAGCGCACCAACCTAATCCTGCATCTGATGAATGGTGTATTGCTTACCCTGCTGCTCCGGCGACTGGGTCAGGCAGCATTCAAGGGTGCCGCCAAGCACCGCATCGATCTGGCCGCCATCGTCGGTGCTGGCATCTGGCTGCTGCATCCGTTGTTCATCTCCACTACGCTTTACATTGTGCAGCGCGAGGCGATGCTGCCTGCAACCTTCACCCTACTGGGCCTCATGGCGTGGCTACATGGCCGCATGGCCGTTGCACACGGCAATACTTGGCGCGGGTCCGTTTGGATTGCGGTCGGCTTGGGCGGCTGCACCGCACTCAGCGTACTGAGCAAGGCCAACGGCGTCCTGCTGCCCGCATTGGCCTTGGTCGTGGAGCATGTCCTATTGCGCACCACGTCATCGCAGGGACACTCCATCACGGCGGTGGAACAGCATCGGCAACGCATCTACCGCCGCAGCATGTGGCTGTTCGGCTGGCTGCCCACGGCAATCGTGGGCGGGTACCTGCTGGAACAAGGCTGGAGCGGCCTCACTCTTGGCATTTCATCGGTGCGCCCATGGACGCTGGGCCAGCGCCTGTTGACCGAACCCCGCGTGCTGCTGGATTACCTGGATCTGTTGTGGCTGCCGCGACCGTTCACGCCGGGTCTGTTCAACGACCACATCCAGGCATCGACTTCCTGGTGGTCTCCGGCGACGACGCTACCGGCCATCCTCACCGTATTCGGTCTGATCATCGGCGCATGGCTGGTGCGCCGGCGCTGGCCGGCGCTGGCAGTGGCCGTATTGTTCTATTTCGTGGGTCAGTCGCTGGAGTCCAGCACGGTGGCGCTCGAGCTATATTTCGAGCACCGCAACTACTTGCCCGCGATGCTGATGTTCTGGCCGCTGGCGTTGTGGTTGTGCGATGTACGTCTGCGCACACGGGCAACCGGGCACCCCGCTGCGGCGCCCACAGAATCGTGGCTCACCGCCAGCAAGGCCAAGCTTGCCTTGGCGGCGTTGATCCTGTGTGGATTGGCGCTGATGACCCATGCCCGCGCGAGCCTGTGGGGCAACAGTCATGACCAGGCACTGCTGTGGGCGCAGCTGAATCCGCAGTCGCCGCGGGCGCAAGCCAATGCCGCCCAGGCCGAGATGGCTGCGGGCCAGCCCGAGCGTGCCGTACAGCGTCTGCTGCCTGCCTTGGCCAAGGCACCTGACCAGGTGCAACTGGCGATCAACCTGTTCAGCGCACAGTGCATGCTGGGTCATGTGGATGATGCAACTCTTGGCGCCTCACGCCACGCGCTGCACATCACTCGCGACCCGGGCACTTTGCTGGTGAGCTGGTTCGACCGGGCGCTGGAACAAGTAGCGCAGCCGCCCTGTCCGCAATTGAGCTACGCCACACTGGACAGCCTGCTGCAGGCGGCACTGGCCAACCCCCATCTGGCCAGCAACCCTGGACGCCAGCAAGACATCCATTACCTCCTGGGGCACCTCGCCCTGCTGCAAGGGGACGCAAACGCCGCGCTGGCCGAGTTCAACCGGGCGCTGGACAGCCAGGTGCGCATTCCCGCGGCGCTGAAACAGGCTGCCCTGCTGGGAGCCCACGGCTTTCCGAAACAAGGCTTGGCCCATCTAGACCACTTCGCGGCAGAACCCGGGCAGCGTTACCGCCCCGGTTTTGGCATGCCTCGCATACACGCCTGGGTGCTGGAGCGCCAACACTACTGGCCGAATGAGCTGGCACAACTGCGCGCTACACTGCGCGACGACGCCGCCCATCAGCCCCGTACTGCCGAATGAACCAGACTTCCGAGCGCTCGCCTACGCCATCAAAAAACCGCACTGGTTGGTGGCTGCTGCTGGCCGCGTTTATCGTGACGCTCGCGGTCTACTGGCCGGGCCTGTCCGGTGGTTTCCTGTTCGATGACTACCCCAACATCGTCGACAACCCTGGGGTGCAACCGTCCAACGCCAGCTTCTCGTCGCTGGTGGGCGCCGCGCTTTCCTCGCCATCGAGCGAATTCAAGCGACCGTTGGCGTCGCTGAGTTTTGCTGCCAACTACCTGATCAGCGGCCTCGATCCGTACTGGATGAAGCTGACCAACCTGGTGATCCATCTGCTCAACGGCTTGTTGGTATTTCTGCTGTCACGAAGCCTGTTGCGCATCACGATGACGGGTGCGGGGAAACGCGCAGGCGTCATTGCCGCGCTGATAACCACCGGCTGGATGTTGTTGCCGATCAACCTCACCGGCGTGCTCTATGTCGTGCAGCGCATGGAGAGCATGGCCAACCTGTTCGTGCTGCTCGGATTGCTTGGGTATGTCGCTGGGCGCAGGCAGATGATGGGTGTGCGATCCGATGTGGATGGCACTTCCCCCCCACTTGGGGCGAGCTGGGCTTCAGGAATGCGTAGCTTCGTACTGTGCGTCGCCAGTCTCGTCGCTTGTACCGGCATGGGCGCCTTGGCCAAGGAAACGGCCGTGATGCTGCCGCTCTACGCGGTACTGATCGAATGGGTGGTATTTCGTTTCCGTCGCCCGACCGGCCAGCAGGACAATCGCGTAACTGCCCTGTTCGTCGCAGTACTTCTGCTGCCGTTGCTCGCTGGCCTCGTGTGGCTATTGCCCCAAGTGTTCAACCCCGGCTACTGGTCCACGCGCGACTTCGGTCTTCGCACGCGCCTGCTCAGCGAAGCGCGCATCATCGTCGACTACATTCGCTGGACCCTGCTGCCGACCCCGGATGCGCTGTCGTTCTACCACGATGACTTCCGCATCTCGACCGGCCTGCTGACGCCATGGACGACACTGGGCAGCATCCTGTTTCTTGGCATGCTGGTCGCGGTCATGGTCTGGTTGCGTAGACGCCTGCCGTTGGCAACGCTCGGCATCGGCCTGTTTCTCGGTTGCCAGCTGCTCACAGGCACCATCCTGCCGCTGGAATTGATCTACGAGCACCGCAATTACTTCGCCAGCTTCGGCCTGATGCTGGCCATCGTGCCGCTGCTGGCCGTGCCTTCAACCGCGACGATGGCCCTGCCGCGGTACGCCCTGCTGGCCTGCGCCATGGTGTGCTGGATCGCCCTGACCGCATTCACGGCTTACGCCTGGGGCAACCCTTTGCGCCTGGCCGAGGATCTGGCGTCTCGCGCACCGCTGTCGCCACGCGCGCAATACGAACTGGGCCGTACTTACATCATCTATTCGCACTACGATCCGGTCTCACCGTTCACCAAGTTGGCCTATCCACCTCTGGAGAAAGCCGCCGCCCTGCCCGAAGCCTCCATCCTTGCCGAGCAAGCGCTGGTCTTCATGAACTCGCGCATGCGCCTGCCGATCAAGGATGCCTGGTGGGACAGCCTGATTGCCAAACTCAAGGCCCGTCGCCCGGGCGTGCAGGATGAAAGCTCGCTAGGCGCACTTACCCAATGCGCGCGCGAAGGTCGCTGCGACCTGTCCAAGCAGCGCATGATCGACGCCTACCTCGCCGCATTGTCGCACCCGAACCCGAGCGCCCGGCTGCTGTCGATGTACGGAGACTACGCATGGAACGTGCTCGGCGACAAAGAGCTCGGGCTACGCATGAACAGCGAAGCAGTGGCGACCAGTCCACACGAGCCTGCATATCGCATTACGGAAATACGCATGCTCGCCGCGTTAGGTCGAACCGACGAGGCCCAGCAGCAATACCGCCAGTTGCAGGGGATGAACATCGGCGGAAGTCTGGACGAATCGATACGAAGCCTGCGTTCGCTAATCGACCGCTGAGTGTCGGTGCATGCGCCCCTACGCTCCCTTTCCACCGGAAAAGACTCATACGCAGAAATGCTTTCTGACCTGAAGAAAATCTGGCCTCTGTTCACACCATCCGAAAGGCGAACAGCGACCTTCATGTTGGTCCTTGTCGTGTTGATGGCCGTGGTGGAGACAGCAGGCGTTCTTTCTATCATGCCGTTCCTGTCGGTGCTGGGTCGCCCAGCCATCATTCACGAGAACCCCTTACTACAGGCCGTCTATTTGCGGCTTGAATTCGATGACGTGCGCCGATTCATTATTGCATTGGGCCTGACCTCCATCACGGCAGTCATCATTTCGTCAGCCTTCAAAACCATCACCCTGCATGTTTTGAACCGCTTTGTTCATCTGGAGCGACACTCGATTAGCTCTCGGCTCTTGTCGCTCTATCTTCAGCAACCCTATGAATTCTTTCTGTCCAACAACTCGTCGATCCTTGGCAAGAACGTGCTTTCCGAGGTCGATCAATTGGTGTTCGACCTGATCCAGCCGATCTCGCAACTGCTGGCGCAGGGGATGGTCGTGTTGGCGATGTCGCTGCTGATCTTCTGTTACGACCCGCGGACGGCAGCCTACATCGTTCTGGCGCTCGGAGTGCTGTACGGAACCATCTACCGGGTGGTTCGCAGGCGCCTGGTCCGCATTGGCCGCGAGCGGCAAATCGCCGACGGGCAGCGCTACCAAGCCTGCAACGAGGCGCTGAGTTGCATCAAGGAGGTGAAGGTCACTCATTCGGCCAGCGCCTACCTGCGAAAGTTTGAACAAGCTTCGCGCATGTTCTCGCGCCACCTAGCCGCGAACGAGACGCTGAGCCAGTCGCCGCTATACATCGTCGAAGCAACGGGATACACCGGGCTGATCGTCATCGCGTTGGTGCTTCTGCTTAAAACCAACGACGTGGCCCATGTGCTCCCGGCGCTCGGTCTCTATGGCTTCGCCGCATATAGAATGCTGCCCGCAGCTCAGATCATGTATCGGGGCTTCGCCAAGTTGAAGCTCTCCACGGCGGCGCTGGATGCTATCTCCCGTGACCTGTCGCTACCCGGGGAGCGGACCACACAGGCACAGGACACCATGGTCCCGCGCGAGGAAATTCGCTTGGAGCGTATTCGTTACGCCTACCCCTCGACGCCCGACGCGCCGGTCTTCGACGACTTCAGCGTGATCATCCCCGTCAATAGCAGTCTGGGCATCGCAGGCAAGAGCGGCGCCGGCAAGAGCACGCTAATGGATATCCTGCTCGGCCTGCTGCACCCACAAGAAGGGACGCTGACCGTCGACGGCGTGCCCATCACGGCCGACAACATGGCCGCATGGCAGCGCGCGATCGGCTACGTGCCGCAACACATCTATCTTGCCGACGCGAGCGTGGCCGAGAACATTGCATTCGGCGTGCCACCGCAGGACATCAACATGCACGCCGTGGAACGCGCCGCCTACGCCGCGCAGATCCACGACTTCGTAGCCGCAGAGCTGCCCTCTGGCTACGACACCCCTCTCGGGGAACGCGGCATTCGGCTGTCCGGCGGGCAGCGCCAGCGCGTGGGCATTGCGCGCGCGCTCTACAAGGATCCGCCAGTCTTGCTCTTTGACGAGGCGACTAGTGCCCTAGACGCGCAAACCGAAGCGGAACTGAATGATGCCATACGGCGCCTTTCGGGCAGCAAGACCATCATTGTCATCTCACACAAGGAAACCTCACTGAGTGGCTGCCATCGCATTCTTGCGATAGGCAAAGATCGCAGCAGTTAGGCGCGACGATGAGCGCAGCAAACGTAGCACCGCACAGGAAACCCATGGCACATGCGATCCACGAGTTTCGTCCATACCAAATGCTAAGAACCCTCTACCGCAACGCCCGGACAACGGCGATACGTCTGAAGCGATCTATCCTTGGGACGGACAAGAAGATCATTGCCGACTACTTTGCAAGTCACGATGTCCGCGGACTGCACATCGGCTGCGGCCAACACCTGATCGAAGGCTTCATCAATGCGGACCTATCGTCTTCCTCGAAAGACGTACTCAATTTCGACGCGACGAAGCTCTTTCCATTCGGCGACGAGTCGTTCGACTTCATCTTCAGCGAGCACATGATCGAACACATTCCCTACGCCGATGGGTTACACATGCTGCGCGAATGCTGTCGGGTGTTGAAGAAAGGCGGAAAAATAAGGGTATCGACGCCAGATCTGGAGCGTGTGACGGCACTTGGCAGGGCCGATAGAACCGAGCTACAGAACGACTATATTGCCTGGTCCATTGGCAAATTTTCGAGCCTTTCGCCTGACAACGACCCCGCCTTCGTCATAAATAATTTCTTCCGAGACTGGGGACACCAGTTCATCTATGCTGAGCAGACTCTGGCCGCGTCGCTGGAGCGATGCGGATTCGCGGAAGTCACAAAATATCCTATCAACCACAGCGGCACTCCCGCGCTCCGCGACTTGGAAAACCAAGCAAGGATGCCGGAGGGCTTTCTCGCTCTCGAGACGTTAACTTTGGAAGCCACGAAGCACGCCTAGCGATACTCGCTCACGACGCCACTCTGATACTTCGCCAACCTGCCATTCCGATGCCTACGCTTTCATCCCACCGACGCCGCATCTTGCTCATCCTACCGGATGCTGCGCTAGGTGGTGGCCACTCGATGAATCTGCGACTAGCGGACCAACTAACTCGAAGTGGCTGGACTATCGACGTCGCCTTCCTGTTCGATCGCCACGGCTACCTCGGATACCGCAACGATTTTAGGCAACTGCGCTTCATCCACATGCGTGCCGATGGCCGCCTGAAACGGATGTTCTTGCCAATGCGCCTAACCTGTTTGGCACGCAAATACCACTTGGTGCTGGCGGGATTAGACCTGGCGGCGACCAATTACGGCTACGCGGCCGCCAGAATGGCCGGGAGACCCTTTGTCTCGTGGGTGCACATCGCATTCGACGAGCATTCACGTTCCGTTTCGCGCGTCAGCAGAGCGCTCAGCTTATGGGTGTACAGGCATGTGTCTCCCATCGTGTTCCCCTCTCGGGGTGCGCGGGACTCGCTGGAGAGCGCCCTCGGTGGAAAGCCTGCATCATCAGAGTGGCACGTCATAGAGAACTTCCACGACACCAGTCAACCGGACGACGCTGTCATTTCGCCGCCGCCCGCGAATGTCTTCTCCCGTCCCGTCGTACTCTCCATTGGCCGGCTTTCGGAGCAAAAGGCGTACGACCGACTCATCCGGACACATGCCTCTCTGCGCCGCAAAGGCGTCGAACACCATCTGGCTATCTTGGGCGAAGGACCGGAGCGCGACCGCCTCGAAACGCTCGCGGCGCAACTCGGCGTGGCGGATACCACGTTCCTGCCGGGTCACGTGCACCACCCGAGAACCTGGCTCCACTCAGCGACGGTATTCGCGCTCTGCTCACTTTACGAAGGCCTACCACTTGTGTTGATCGAGGCGTTGCAAGCCGGCCTCCCTGTCGCCTCGATGGACTGCCCTGCCGGCCCCCGCGAGATTCTCGATGGCGGCAAAGTAGGCATCCTCGTTCCGGCCGGCGACGAAGCCGCGTTGGAAAGTGCGATAGCACGCCTGCTTGCGGACCCGGCACTACGCGCCACCTACGCAGCACGTGGAAAGGAGAAGGCCAAGGCCTACGCACCGGAAACTATCGTTCCCAGATGGGAGGCGCTGCTCGCCCACCTGACCGAACCCGTCCACGCTTCTAAGGCTGCAGTTTCTCGATGAACGTGTCCCTATCCGTCGTCGTTCCCGTCTACAACGCATCCCGCTGGTTGCAGGTGTCGCTGGACAGCCTTGTCGGGCAACGCTTCGGCGAATCAGTCGAAATCATCATAGTGGACGACGGCTCGACCGACCAAAGCATCAACATCATCGAAAAAGCCAAAAAACGCCATAGCGCGCTAAAGCTTCTACGCAACGAGCGGAACCTCGGCATCGTAGCCAGCCTGAATCGTGCGCTCGACGCGGCCGAAGGCCGCTTCATCGCGCGCATGGACGCCGACGACATCTGTATGCCGACGCGCTTTTACCGGCAGCTCCGCTTCATCCGGGAAAGCGGCGTGGATTTATGCGGCAGTTGGTTCGTGGAATTTGGCAACGGCATTCCTCGTGCTGTTCGGTGGCCCCATTCGGAAGCCGGCCTGCGCACGTCAATGCTGTTCCAGAACTCGATCTGCCATCCTGCAGTGATGGCACGGCGCGATGTGTTCGACCGTTATCGCTACAGAGAGGCCTACCGGCTGGCCGAAGACTACGACTTGTTTACCCGCGCGATGGCCGACTTCCGGATCGCCAACGTGCCAGAAGTACTGCTCCGATACCGGCGCCACCCGAATCAGGCAACCCAAGCACAGCGCGCTCCCATGGAGTCCGTGACGCAGCGTATCCGTTTGGATACGTTGGCGGCAGAAGGCATCAACGCGACGGGGGAAGAGCAGCGTCTGCATAACCTGATCCGGGCGCCACACTCGATCACCTGCGTCGACGACTTGCTAGGTATCGAGGCCTGGCTGATCAAGCTGGCCGCTCTCCACGAAACGCCCGAAGCCAAGCATGTAATATCTTCACAATGGATTCGAGCTTGCATCCGCGCAGCCCCGCTCGGGTCGCGCATGCTAAGGATCTACCGCACCTCCGCTTTACGCGGTGGCATGCGCACCTTGATGGACCTCTCCGCATTGGCCGCTATGAAGCTGGATTACCGCTCCAAGCCGTTTGCAGTGTTACGCCGCCTCGGCCTGAGCGCTTGAATCCATTGCCGGCTCCGATATCTATGAGTCAGCAGGCAACTCTCGTGATCGGCGCCGGCTACGCCGGCAGCGTGATGGCGCGCGAACTCGCCGATGCCGGCCACCGTGTGCACGTCATCGACAAACGTCTGCACATTGCCGGCAATGCCTACGACGAGCTGGACGAGCACGGCGTGTTGGTGCATCGCTACGGGCCGCATATCTTTCACACCAATGGCGAGCGCATCTTCGAGTACTTGTCGCGCTTCACCCAGTGGCGGCCTTACGAGCACCGCGTGCGCGGGGTGATCAATGGCATGGCGTACCCGTTCCCGATCAACTGCGACACGTTGAACCGGCTGTACGGGCTCGATCTGGACGAAGCAGGGGCGGCGACGTTTTTCGAGCGGGTGCGCGAGCCGCGCGAGCCGGTGCTGACCAGCGAGGACGTAGTGCTGAACTCGGTGGGGCGCGACCTGTACGAGAAGTTTTTTCTCAACTACACGCGCAAGCAGTGGGGGCTTGATCCGTCGCAGCTGAAAGCCGGCGTGGCGGCGCGCATCCCGGTCCGCACGAATACTGATGACCGCTACTTCACCGACACCTTTCAGGCGATGCCGTTGCACGGCTACACGAAGATGTTCGAGGCAATGCTGAATCACCCGAACATTTCGGTGGAGCTGGGCGTGGATTTCGCCGAGGTGCGCCAGCGCGGCGGCGCCTACGGCCACCTGGTCTACACCGGACCTATCGACGCGTATTTCGATTTCCGCTTTGGCCACCTGCCCTACCGTTCGCTGCGCTTCGAGCACGAACACCTGGCCGGCGTGGCGCAGTATCAGGAGACCGGCACCATCAACTACCCGAACGATCACGCGTACACCCGCATCACCGAGTTCAAGCACCTGACCGGTCAGCAGCATCCCGGCACTTCGATCGTGCGGGAGTACCCCCAGGCCGAGGGCGACCCGTACTACCCCGTGCCACGCGCGGAGAACGAGGCGTTGTTCAAGCGCTACGAGGCACTGGCCAAGGAGGAAAAGGGAGTCACTTTCGTCGGCAGGCTGGCGCAGTACCGCTACTACAACATGGACCAGGTGGTGGGAGCTGCATTAGTGGCGGCCAAGCGCTTCCTGGGCAAGGACGACGATGTTTGAACAGTACTGATTTCCGTACTAACCTTGTTTCAAGCCCACTCAACCTTCTGCGTTGCCATGGAAAACACACTGACCGTCGCTGAACTCAAACGCCGTGGTGCCGCCGCCATCGAGGATGGCCTTGAGCATGGCCCTATCCACTTGCTCAAACACAACAAGACGGCGGCAGTGGTGCTCTCGGAAGCCGATTACCGGCGGCTGGCTGGCGAACACCGCAAGAAAATACCGGGCTTGACTGCCATGCAGTGGTTGCTGGCTCATCCGGACACTGGGCGACTGGGCAAGCGGGAGATCGACCGTCGCCTGCGTAACGACCGCGACTGGTGATCGCCTTTCTCGACTCCAGCGCAATCATCTACCTCGTCGAAGGCAAGAAGCCTTTTGTCGACAGGGTTCGCCGACAACTGCAGACGCTGACGCTCGCCGAACCGGCGTTGCGCACCGCCGTCAGTCGGCTTGCGTGGCTGGAGTGCCGGACGGGGCCAATGAAAGCTGGAAACGTTAAAACGTTGGCCAGCTATGACGAATTTTTCGCGCGGGCGGATCTGATCTGCGTGGAAATGGGTGCCGATGTCGTCGACCTTGCCACGGCAATCCGGGCCCGGCATGGGCTGAAGGCGCCGGACGCCCTGCAGGCAGCTTGCTGCCTGCAACTTGGCAAGGATCATGTGTTTCTTACCGGCGACACCGGCTTCCGCCGCGTGGCGGGGCTGAACACCCGAATACTTGGTTGACGATGCGCATCGCCTTTCTGTGCAAACGCCGTTACATGGGCAAGGACGTGATCCTCGACCGCTATGCGCGGCTGTACGAGATTCCCTTCCAGTTGGCGCGGCTTGGTCACGACGTGCGAGGCTTCTGCCTGAGCTACCAAGGCCACGACGATGGCGAATGGAAACATGAAGGCGAGCCAGGCAAGTTGCGTTGGGAGTCTCACTCGCTGGGCCGGCTTGTGCTGCCTGCACTGGCGGGTTATCCAAGGCATCTGCTGCGGCAATTGCACAGCTGGACACCCGACGTGCTGATTGGCGCCTCGGACATTCCCCACGTTGCTCTGGCGGGATGGTTGGCCAAGCGTCTCGGTGTGCCGTATGCGGCCGATCTCTACGACAATTTCGAAGGCTTCGGCCAGGCGCGCATTCCGGGCATGGTGACGGCGCTTCGCCACGCCGTGCGAGGGGCCGCGCTGGTGACCACCACGAGCGAGCCGTTGAAGGAACTGGTCGTGAATACCTACCGCGCACGTGGCGAAGTCCTTGCCATGCCGAGCACGGTGGACAAGAGTGTGTTCCATCCCCGGGATCGCACTGCTTGCCGCCTTGCGTTGGGCCTGCCAGAGGACGCCCGGCTGGTCGGTACGGCGGGTGGGTTGCATCGGGACAAGGGCGTGGATGCGTTATACGCGGCGTGGCCCACGATCGCCTCACGACGTCCCGACGCGCACCTGGTGCTGGCTGGCCCTTTCGATACGAGCTATCCACCACCGACCGATCCGCGCGTGCACTACCTGGGCCAGCTGCCGCATGCGCGCACTGCCGAACTGTTCAACGCGCTCGATGTCGGCGTGATCTACCTGCGCGACACCCCGTTTGGTCGGTACTGCTTTCCGCAGAAAGCCTACGAAATGCTGGCGTGCAGTCTGCCGATTGCTTCGGCACGAGTCGGCGTGATGCCGGAATTGCTCGCCTCGGCACCGGAAGGTCTGTACGCGGCGGACAGCCCGGCCGACCTTGCGCAGGCAGTGCTGGATCTGCTTGACCGCCCTGCCGTGGCCACCGTGCCGATCGACGATTGGGCACATATCGTGGGAGTGATGGAACAGCAGCTTGAGCGGATCATGGAAGGCTTCCCTTCTCCCGGCGTATCCCGAGAGTGAAGAGCTGGGTTGCCGGCCGATCAATCCGATCGCTTGATCCCGCAAGCCACGTAGCCATCACCCAGGTCCCGGTTGTAGAACCAGCGCTGCACTACACAAAACGGCAGGACCAGTTTGTCGCTCAGCAATGACAACGTGCGATTGATTGCCTCGGGTTTCGCCTGGGCACTGCGGATGCTGCGCTGTTCGGCGCTCAGACCATTGTAGCTGCTGTCGTTGCGCACGATGCGATTGGATAGGCGCCGGGTAAGTTCAGTGATCGGGTAACCGTAGTTGATGATCCGGACGCCATCAACACCACCATCGCGCATCAGCTGGCGAAGCTGATCCTTTTCGTACCGCCTCACGTGCCCGACGAGTTCGTCGGAGCGGCCGTACTTCCTGGCATGCGCCGGCACGGAGAGCAAGACCGAGCCGCCGGGCTTGAGGTAGCGCATCCATTCGCGGAACACGTCCAGGTCGTTCTCGATGTGTTCAAGCACCTCAAAAGCAAACAGATAGTCGAACTCCTCGGGCAGAAGCTCGGACAACTCGTCGACCACCCGAATGCGCTCCCCGGCATCGGCCAAGTTTCGGCGGATCAGCTGCCGGCTCGCCTCGCCCAGGTCGTGACACGCGCCGGAGAACCCTCTCTCAAGGAAGAGCCGTGTCATGTGACCGGTCCCGGCGCCCATCTCGACGAACCGTCCCGTTGGCCAGGAACGGCTTACGTCTCGAACGGTACTTTCTCGCAGGATCAGCTTGGGTTGCTTCTGCATGGGTGCCCCGGAACCTTCGATCATTCTCGCTCGGACGGATACGCTGTGCGGCGAGCGGTGGTGCCCGCACCATCGACGCATTGCTGCAATTGCCGTGCATAGCCATCGGCGATGTTCTGCCAGTCAATGCGCTCTGCAGCAGCCTTGCGAATAGCGGCAGCACGCAGGCGTGCCTGCTCCGGATTGCCAAGTGAGGCGACAATCGAAGTGGCCAGCGCGTGGCTGTCACCGGGCCTCACGCAGACATCGGCACGAGTCTCGCCCAGCAGATCCTCGATGCCGGCAACGTCACCCACCAGCACCGGACATCCGCAGCCGATGGCTTCCATCAGCACGACCGGCAATCCTTCCTGGTTGCCCGAATCATCGCGTATGAACGGCGCTACGAAAAGACTGGCGCTTCGATAGAGTGCAGGCAACGCGGATTGAGCTATGGCACCAAGAAACCTCACTCTCGCCGCGATGCCCAGTCGGCTCGCCTGTGCTTTCAGCGCGTCCTCTTCCGGGCCGAACCCCGCGATGGTCAGGAACGTGGCAGGCCGCTGCGCGAGTACTGCCGGCATGGCATCAAGCAAGTGGACGAGGCCCTTCTTTGGCACCAACCGCCCGACGAACAACAGTTCGTCACTGCCCCGCTGGATCGTCGGATCGGGTATGAACCGCTCACGCATGTCCACGCCCATCGGAAGCACGGTCATGCGCGGCGGGTGCAGGCCCACGCGCACCGCCTCTTCGCACATGGCACTGCTGACGACGGTCATCGCCGAGGAGGAAGCAGCCACGCGACGCTTGAGTGTATTCAACGCACGGCCCCGCAGACCGAAAAGGTCGCCGCCATGCGAGGTCACCAGGTAGGGAATACCGGCAACACAATTGAGTCGGTGTGCGATCAGCCCTTGTGGCAGCAACCAGTGAGCATGGATCACGTCCACGCGGTGGCGCCTCACCAATCGACGGGCTGCTACGTACTGCCCTATGAGGAAGCCGGGAACCAGCAGCCACTTCCACCGGCTCCGGCGCAGGTTGGTCGCGATGCCGCCATGGTTCACCAGCGTCTCCAGGCGACGGGGCGCATAGTGATACCGCACGACGTCGACGCCATCTAGCTCGCCGCTGGCGTCGGCACCCGGTGCATCCGGAACCAGGGCGATGACACGGAAGCGGCCGGCCAGCCGACGGCACAACTCGTGCACGAAGCCAGGTTCCGGATCATCACGCCAACGCGGATAGGTCGAAGCCAGCACCAGTACAGTGGGCCTGGGGTATTCAGTCATGGCGCCGGTAGGTCAGTCCCGTGATCTGCTCGGAAACCAGTCCGATCAAAAACACGATCACGCACGCGCTCCACATCAACATGCTGCCGTTGGTGAGCCGGCCGTAGTGGCTGTAGGTCCACGCGTAATTCGCGCACCCCAGCAGGAAGAACACCGCACTCGCCGGCACGAACAGCTTGAGCGGCGAATACAGCGTGGCGATCTTGAAGATGATCAGCAGGAAGCGGATGCCGTCCTTGAGGGGTCGGATGTGGCTCTTGCCCACGCGCTGGGCGGCCTTGATCGGGACGTAGGCGACCGCGTAGGCGCTGCGGAAGAACGCCATGGTGCTGGTGGTGGGGTAGCTGAAGCCGTTGGGCAGCAGGTGCAGAAATTCGCGGAACTTGTCGGCACGCACCGCGCGGAAGCCGGAGGTGAGGTCGAGCACGGGATGGCCGGTCATCTTGGTGGCGAGCCAGTTGTACACGGTGTTGGCGATGCCGCGGCCGACACCGGCCTGGCTGCTCCAGTCGCGGGCACCCACCACCATGTCGTAGCCGCGGTCGAGCTGGTCGAGCAAACGCGCGACATCGGCCGGGTCGTGCTGGCCGTCGCCGTCCATGAACACCAGGATGTCGCCGCTGGCGGCACGGGTGCCGCGCTTGATCGCCGCGCCGTTGCCCATCGAGTACGGCGAGGACAGGCATTGCACGCCGTGGCTTTCGCAGATGCCGCGGGTGTCGTCGGTGGAGCCGTCGTCGACCACGATGATCTCGGCCTGCGGCTGCGCCGCGCGCAGTTGCGGCAGCAAGACCGCGAGCGCAGGCGCCTCGTTCTTGGCAGGCAGGATGATGCTGAGCTGGTTCAAGATCGGGCTCCCCGGGAAAAAGGGATCATAGCGTGAAGGCCAATTGGTGGTCGGCGGCGGCACATTTCGAAACAGGCACTACCCCGTACCACGTGCGGAGAACGGGGCCTTGTTCAAGCAGTACGCGGAGTTGGCGAAGGACAAACCGCACGTGACTTTCGTGGAGCGGCTACTACAACCTGGATCAGTTGGTTGGGGCCGCGTTGGCGGCGGCGAAAAAGTTGCTGACGACAACTCCCGCTGATTCCCCTTCGAGCAGGTGTGACGCGCCGCCCGCCCTGAGCTGTCAGCTCGCGCAGGCTGTGTTGCCGCACACGGCCTTGTGCCTATCGCGCCACTTTATGTGGCGCAATAGCTCTTTCCGCCTGTATCGCGCCACTGTATATGGCGCAATAGCCCTTTCCGCTTGCATCGCGCCACTTTATATGGCGCAATCGTGGCCATGATGCCGATTGCGCCACTTCTTGCGAGAGACACCGGTCATGCCAAAAACCTTGCCCGCGGCAGAACTGGACGCCTTGGTCGCCGCCATCGAAGACGGCGGCCACGGCGTATCCGTAGACATGTTGGGTCGGCGCTTTCCGAATCTGCCCCGGCGAACCCTGCAACGCAGGCTGGCTCGACTGGTGCGGGACGGGCGGCTACGAGCGGAGGGCAAGGGACCGGCCCGGCGTTACCACCCCCCCCTGCCATCCTCGGCACTGGATATTCGCGACAGCAGCGGCACGAATCCATCGGGCATCGACGACGACATTCCCCTTTCCCCTGAAGGGAGCGAGCTGCGCACCCTGATGCGCCGCCCCCTGTTCCAGCGCACGCCGGTCGGCTACCAGCGAAAATTTCTCGACGATTACCAGCCCAACCACAGCTTCTACCTGGCGCGTGACCTGCGTGCACATCTGCATGAACTCGGCCGTTCGCAAGCTGATCTGCAACCGGCCGGAACGTACGCACGCCAAGTCATGGATCGCCTGCTGGTCGATCTTTCGTGGTCATCGAGCCGCCTGGAAGGCAACACCTATTCACGGCTGGACACGCAGAACCTGGTCGAGTTCGGCCGCTATGCCGCGGGAAAGGATCGCCTGGAAGCCCAGATGATCCTGAACCACAAGGCTGCCATCGAGATGCTGGTGGGCCAAGCGGATCTGATCGGGTTCAACCGTTACACCCTGCAGAACCTGCACGCCCTGCTGGCGGAGAACCTGCTGACGGACACTGGGGCCGGTGGACGCTTGCGCGGGATCGACATCGGCATCACGGGTACGGTTTACCACCCTGTCGCCATTCCTCAGCAGATCGTCGACGGCTTCGATACCTTGCTGGCCAAGGCAACCGCCATCGAGGATGCTTTTGAACAAGCGTTTTTCGTGATGGTGCAACTGCCTTATCTGCAACCTTTCGTTGACGTCAACAAACGCGTGTCCCGGCTCGCGGCGAACATCCCCTTGATCAAGCAAAACCTGGCGCCGCTGTCGTTCGTGGATGTCCCCAAGGCCGCGTATGTCGATGGCACGTTGGCTGTGTATGAACTCAACCGCGTCGAATTGTTGCGCGATGTTTTTGCCTGGGCCTACGAACGCTCGTGCCGCCGCTACACCCTGATCAAGCAGGCGCTGCCCGAACCCGATCCACTGCGCCTGCGCTATCGCGACGAGCTGTTGCGAGTCGTCGGCCGAGTGGTTCGTGACGGCCTCGCCGCCACAGCCGAGGTGATCCAGCCCCTGGCTGGCGATAACGTGGCCGCCGAGGACAGGGAAGCTTTCGTTGCCATGGCCCTCAATGAGTTGCTGCAATTGCACGAAGGCAATATTGCGCGGTATCAATTGCGCCCTTCGGAGTTCGCTGCCTGGAAAGCCGGGGGACACCCATGATGCGATTCGATCACACGGCGTGCCGATGCGGTTCGATTCTTGCTTGTCTATCCCGCGAGCCATCCGGGGCCCGCGCCAAGCCTGGCGCGGCTGCCGGCTTGTGCGCTGCATCACCCTATCGGATCGAAGCGCAGGCAAAGGATGACCTGAGCGCCAGACTGCGGTAGATTCAACCACATACGGGGAAAGGGTCACGTAAGTTATGTCATCGCAACCGCAACCGTCGCTCGCAGGCCTGACCGGCATGGCGCGCCGCCTGGTGTCCGAAGGGCTGCTGCCCGAGGATGACGTTCGCAAGGCGATGGTCGACAGCACGCAACGCAAGGTGTCGCTGGGCGCGTGGCTGCTGGATCACAACCTGGTCGAGAACGCGCAGCTGACGCGGGTGCTTTCGCTCGAGTTCGGCATGCCGATGATGGACGTGACCTCGCTCAACCCGACCACGATGCCGCTGGACCTGATCAGCGAGGCGCTGATGACCAAGCATCAGGCGCTGCCGCTGTTCCGGCGCGGCAAGCGCCTGTTCGTGGGCATCGCCGACCCGACCCAGTCGCACGCGCTGGACGAGATCAAGTTCCATTCCAATTGCCTGGTCGAGCCGATCCTGGTCGAGCGCAGTTCGCTGCAGCGGACGATCGAGAACCTGCTGAACTCCATGCGCGACAACATGCCGGACATGGATACCGGCGAGTTCGACGAGCTGGATCTGGAGGTGGGCAGCGACGAGGCCGAATCCACCGGCATCGACGCCAATGCCACGGACGACGCCCCGGTGGTGAAGTTCGTCAACAAGATCCTGGTCGACGCGATTCGCCGCGGCGCCTCGGACATCCATTTCGAACCGTTCGAAACCCAGTACCGGGTGCGCCTGCGCATGGACGGCATGTTGAAGGCCGTGGCCAGCCCGCCGATGAAGATGGCCAACCGGATCTCCTCGCGCCTGAAGGTGATGGCGCAGCTGGACATCGCCGAGAAGCGCGTGCCGCAGGACGGCCGCATCAAGCTCAACCTCTCCAAGACCCGCGCGATCGACTTTCGCGTCAGCTCGCTGCCGACGCTGTTCGGCGAGAAGATCGTGCTGCGTATCCTCGACGGTTCGGCGGCCAGGATCGGCATCGAGAAACTGGGCTACGAGCCGGAGCAGCAGAAGCTCTACGTCGATGCGATCCACAAGCCTTACGGCATGGTGCTGGTCACCGGCCCCACCGGCTCGGGCAAGACGGTGTCGCTGTACACCGGCCTGAACATGCTCAACACCGCCGAGCGCAACATCTCCACGGTGGAGGACCCGGTCGAAATCCGCGTCGAGGGCATCAACCAGGTGCAGCAGAACGCCAAGCGCGGCATGACCTTCGCCAGCGCATTGCGTTCGTTCCTTCGCCAGGACCCGGACGTGATCATGGTCGGCGAAATCCGTGACCTGGAAACCGCCGAGATCGCGATCAAGGCCGCGCAGACCGGCCACATGGTGCTGTCCACCCTGCACACCAACGACGCGGCGCAGACGATCGCGCGCCTGATGAACATGGGCATCGCGCCCTACAACATCACCTCGTCGGTGACCCTGATCATCGCCCAGCGCCTGGCCCGGCGCCTGCACGAATGCAAGAAGCCGATCGAGCTGCCGCCGAAGGTGCTGCTGGATGCCGGCTTCAGCCAGGCCGACATCGACGCCGGCCTGACCATCTACCAGGCCGTGGGTTGCGAGGGCTGCAACGAGGGCTACAAGGGCCGCGTGGGCATCTACCAGGTGATGCCGATGCTGGAGGATATCCAGAAGATCATCCTGCAGGGCGGCAATGCGATGCAGATCGCCGAAGTGGCCAAGGCCGCCGGAGTCAACGACCTGCGCGCCTCGGCCCTGCTCAAGGTGAAGCAGGGGCTGACCAGTCTCACCGAGATCGACCGGGTGACCAAGGAATGACGCCCGGCGGGGCTGCAGCGCTGCGGAACTTGCGCAAGGCGCCACGGTTTGCAGCGCCGAAAATGACCTAAGCTGTAGAAAATGACTTGCCAGCCGGCCCGCGCGCCGGCTTCGAGATCGAACCATCGGGGGAAGATGCGCATGGCCACGGCTACCGCAACCGCAAAAGCAAGGGCAGACAAGACGCGTGCGCTCGGCGCCCAGCGGGCCGAGGTCAGTCAACTGACCACTTACGAATGGGTGGCGCTGGACAAGCGCGGCAAGCGCATGAAGGGCGACATGCCCGCCAAGAACGCCTCGCTGGTCAAGGCCGAGTTGCGCCGCCAGGGCATGAACCCGCAAACCGTGCGCGAACGGGCCAAGCCGCTGTTCGGCGCCTCCGGCAGCACGATCAAGCCGGGCGACGTGGCGATCTTCAGCCGCCAGATCGCCACCATGATGGCTTCCGGCGTGCCGATGGTGCAGTCCTTCGACATCATCGCCGACGGTCAGAAGAACGTCCGCTTCAAGAACGTGCTGCTCGACGTCAAGCAGAACATCGAGGGCGGCGCCTCGCTGCACGAGGCGCTGGGCCGCTACCCGGTGCAGTTCGACGAGCTGTACTGCAACCTGGTGCATGCCGGCGAAACCTCGGGCGTGCTGGACACCGTGCTGGACACGGTGGCCACCTACAAGGAACGCACCGAGGCGATCAAGAAGAAGATCAAGAAGGCGCTGTTCTACCCGATGATGGTGCTGGCGGTGGTGTTCATCGTCATCCTGATCATGCTGCTGTTCGTGGTGCCGGTGTTCGCCAAGACCTTTCAGGACGCCGGCGCGCAGTTGCCGGCGCCGACCCAGTTCCTGGTCGACGCCTCGGAGTTCATGCAGGGCTACTGGTACATCGTGGTGGGCATCATCGTCGGCGGCATCGCCGCCATCGTCATCGGCAAGAAGCGCTCGCCGAAATTCGCCCACTTCCTGGATCGCCTCGCGCTGAAGATGCCGGTGATGGGCGACATCGTGCGCAACTCCGCCATCGCCCGCTTCGCCCGCACGCTGGGCGTCACCTTCCGCGCCGGCGTGCCGCTGGTGGAAGCCCTGGATGCCGTGGCCGGTGCCACCGGCAGCATCGTCTACGGCGACGCCGTGCGACAGATGCGCGACGACATCTCGGTCGGCCACCAGTTGCAGCTGGCCATGAAACAGACCGGCCTGTTCCCCAACATGGTGGTACAGATGACCGGCATCGGCGAGGAGTCCGGCTCGCTGGACAGCATGCTGTTCAAGGTCGCCGAGTTCTACGAGGAAGAGGTCAGCAACGCGGTGGACACCCTCTCCACCCTGCTCGAACCCCTCATCATGGTGGTGCTGGGCACCCTGGTCGGCGGCATCGTGATCGCGCTGTACCTGCCGATCTTCAAGCTGGCCGGCACGTTCTAGAGCGCTCGAAACAAAAAGCGGCGGGCAGTGCCCGCCCTACGGCGTGATATCTCGTAGGGCGGGCACTGCCCGCCGCTTTCGTTTGTGGGCGGCGCCCCGGCACCGTACCCTTGAACCCTGCCCCGCCCGGGGACCATGAACGCACAAGGCCGACGCATGCCCGAACTACCCCTCGCCGCCTGGATCGCCCTCGCCGCCGTGCTCGGCCTGCTGGTGGGCAGTTTCCTCAACGTGGTGATCCTGCGCCTGCCCGAGCGCATGACCGCAAGCTGGCGCCGGGAGGCGCGCGAGGTGCTGGAGTTGCCGGCGGATGACGCGCCGCTGCCGCCGGGTATCGTGCGCGAGCCTTCGCACTGCCCGCATTGCAAGCATCCGTTGTCGGCGGCCGACAACATTCCGCTGTTCGGCTGGCTGCTGCTGCGCGGACGCTGCCGCTATTGCAAGGCGAAGATCTCGATCCAGTATCCGCTGGTGGAACTGTTCAGCGGCGTGCTGAGCGCGCTGGTGGTCTGGAAATTCGGACCGTCCTGGACCGCGCTGGCAGGATTGGTGTTCACCTGGGTGCTGATCGCCGCGGCCGGCATCGACTTCCGCACGCAGTTGCTGCCGGACCAGTTGACCCTGCCGCTGCTGTGGCTGGGCATGGTGCTGTCGCTGATCCCGCTGTTCGCCAGCGCGCCTTCGGCGATCATCGGTGCGGCGATCGGCTACCTGAGCCTGTGGAGCGTCTACTGGGCGTTCAAGCTGCTCACCGGCAAGGAAGGCATGGGCCACGGCGACTTCAAGTTGCTGGCGGCGCTGGGCGCGTGGATGGGGCCGGTGGCCCTGCTGCCGGTGATCCTGCTGTCCTCGCTGATCGGCGCCCTGGTGGGCGGCAGCCTGATCGCGTTGCGCAGGCACGGGCGCGAAATCCCGATGCCGTTCGGACCGTTCCTGGCCGCCGCCGGCTGGGTGTGGTTCATGGCCGGTCCCCAGTTGCTGCAGGGCTACATGCACTTCACCGGCCTGCGATGAGCGGCGGGCCGCGCCTCGTGGTGGCGTTGACCGGCGGCGTGGCCGCCGGCAAGAGCGCGGTGACGCGGCGCTTCGAGGCGCTGGGCGTGCCGGTGCATGACGCCGACGTGGCTGCCCGCGAGGTGATCGCACCCGGCAGCGAAGGCCTTGCCGAGGTGGTTGCCACATTCGGGGCGGACGTGCTGGACGACCGCGGCGAGCTGGATCGTCCCTCGATGCGCCGGCGCGTCTTCGCCGATCCCGCCGCGCGACGCAGGCTGGAAGCCATCATCCACCCGCGCGTGCGTGCCTGGTTGCGCGAACGCGCGCAGAGCGGGAGCGCGCCGTATTGCCTGCTGGCGATCCCGCTGCTGGCGGAGAACATCGCGCAGTACCGCTGGGTCGACCGCGTACTGGTGGTCGACGTCCCCGAGTCGGTGCAACTGGCTCGCCTGATCGCCCGCGACGGCGTCGACGAGGCCCTGGCCCGGCGCATGATCGAGCAGCAAGCCACTCGCGCCGAGCGCCTCGCCCTCGCGGACGACGTGATCGACAACAGCGGCGACGAAAGCGCGCTGGATCAGCCCGTGGCCGAACTGCACCAGCGGTACCTGGCACTGGCCACCGCGTAGGGCGGGCAACGCCCACCGACCTCGTGCGAAGGAGCGGCGGGCGGTGCCCGCCCTACAGGATCGCCGTGTAGGGCGGGCACCGCCCGCCAACCTTGGCCGCAACCCCCGACAACATCCATGGTCGCGCGCCGACGTTGCCCCCACACGCCGGCCGGTTAGCCTCATGTACATGCCGAACTATCGACGAGCCCGGGTCAACGGCGCCACCTGGTTCTTCACCGTGGTCACTGCGCAGCGACGCCGTTTTCTGGCGAATGAACACTCGGCGTCCATCTTGCGCCAAAGCGTAGCCGCGGTACTTCGACGGATGCCGTTCCACATCGATGCCTGGGTGATCCTGCCCGACCATATGCATGCCATCTGGACGTTACCGGCTGGCGACCAGGATTTTTCCACTCGCTGGGGCCTCATCAAGGCGAGCTTCTCCAGACACTCGGATCTGCCGCACGCAACCGGTCCACGTCGCGACAGCGGCTTGTGGCAACCCCGGTTCTGGGAGCACAGGATTCGCAATATCCGCGATTACCACGCCCATATGGATTACACACACTACAACCCGGCCAAACATGGGCTCGTGGCGCAGGTGAAAGATTGGCCATACTCCAGTTTTCACCGCGCGGTTCGAGAAGGTATCTATCCCCCAGACTGGGGTTGCGTCGAACCGCGCCACTCGGGAGGGCGCAACTTCGGCGAGTAGGGCGGACACCGCCCGCTGGCTGCTGTGCAGAAAAGCGGCGGGCGGTGCCCGCCCTACCCGAGCGCAGCCAGAATCACCCGGTCCGCGGGAGCGAGGATCATCGGGTCGACGCTTGCCGGCAGCATCCACTGCAACGGCTGTGCTTCGAGCGAACGGGGTTCCCCGCGCCACGACGAGACGCGCCAGGCATCGAGCAGCAGCTCCCGATCCTCGTATCGCCACGGCAAGCAGACCAAGGGCTCGGCGTCGCGCACGTGGATGCCCAGCTCTTCCAGCAGTTCACGCGCCAGTGCCGCCAGCGGTGTCTCGCCGGCTTCGAGCTTGCCGCCGGGGAACTCCCAGAATCCCGCCAGATGCTTGCCTGCCGGGCGCTGCGCCAGCAGCACGCAACCATTGTCGTCCAGCAGGACGCCAGCCATCACGTGCATGACCGTTGCGGGCATCACGCGTTGCGCAGGTACTCGACCATGTCGAAGTCGTAGGCGTGCTCGGCATCGGCCTTGTGGTGCACGCGCGAGACTTCAGTCCAATCGCTGAAGTGCACGCCGGGGAAGAACGTGTCGGCGCCGTCGATTGCCGCGCTGACCCAGGTCAGGTACATCCGCCGCGCGTTGGGCAGCGCCTCGGCAAACACCATGCCGCCACCGATCACGAACAGGCCGGTGTTGCTGCAACGCGCCTGCGCCTCCTCGATCGAGCGCACGGTGATCTGGCCGGGAAACGGCGCCTCATGGCGGCGGGTGAGCACCATGTTGACCCGGTCCGGCAGCGCGCGGCCGATCGAGACGGCGGTGTTGTAGCCCATCAGCACATTCTTGCCGACGGTCAGCTGCTTGAACCAGCGCAGATCGTCCGGCAGGTGCCATGGCAGTTGGCCCTTGCGGCCGATCGCGAAGTTTTCATCGAGTGCGGCAATGAGCGAGATGGCCATGGGAAATCCTTGCAATCGTGATCATCGAAAAGGCGGCCACTCGGGCGCCGCGGGATGTCTGGAATCTTAGCAGGCCGCGCCGCGCACGGAATCAGACCGCCACCGCGGCCTTGATCGCCGGGTGCGATTGGTAGCCTTCGATCGCGATGTCCTCGCAACGGAAATCGAACACCGAGCGCACCTCGGGATTGAGCACCAGCCGCGGCAGCGGCAGCGGCTCGCGACTCAGCTGCAAGCGTGCCTGCTCGACATGGTTGTCGTACAAATGGGCGTCACCCAGGGTATGCACGAAATCGCCCACGGCCAGGCCGCAGACCTGCGCAATCATGTGCGTGAGCAACGCGTAACTCGCGATGTTGAACGGCACGCCGAGAAAGATGTCGCCCGAACGCTGGTAGAGCTGGCAGCTGAGCCTGGCAGCCTGTCCCGGGCCCGGCGAAGGGGCCACGTAGAACTGGAACAGCGTGTGGCACGGCATCAGCGCCATCTTCGGCAACTCGCCGACGTTCCAGGCACTGACGATCAACCGCCGCGAATCGGGGTTGCGCCTGATTTCGTCCACCACCCAGGAAATCTGGTCGATCGTGCCGCCGTCGATCGTCGGCCACGCGCGCCACTGCTGACCATAGACCGGGCCGAGATCGCCGTTGGCGTCGGCCCACTCGTCCCAGATGCGCACACCGTGTTCCTTGAGGTAGGCGATGTTGGTGTCGCCGCGCAGGAACCAGATCAGCTCGTGCACGATCGACTTGATGTGCAGCTTCTTGGTGGTGACCAGCGGAAAACCCTGCGCAAGGTCGAACCGCATCTGCCAGCCGAACACGCTGCGCGTGCCGGTGCCGGTGCGGTCGGCCTTGGGGGTGCCGTGGTCGAGGACGTGGCGGAGCAGGTCGAGGTATGGATGCATCGGCCAAGTATAGGCAGGAGCGCACCCTGTGCGCGATGCTCTTCGAGGCACGGCACAAGAGCATCGCGCACAAGGTGCACTCCTGCAGGGGCCACGGCTAGACTCTGGCTTTTCCGCACGGAGACGGTCATGGCAGCGTGGTTTTTCAGCTACGGCAAGAATACCGAACGCGTCGGCCCGCTGGATGACGCCGCCGCGATGGCGCAGGCCCGGCGCCAGCCGGACGGCTATTGCTGGCGCGAAGGTTTCACCGAGTGGAAGGCGATCCGCAGCGTGGCCGAACTGGGCGCGGCGATGGGCCCGCCGCCGGTGCCGGCGACGCTGGGCAGCGGACGCGCCGACGAGATCGACTACACGATCGTGGGCACGGACATGCAGTTCGTCGAGATCGAACTCGATCCGGGCGAAAGCGCGATCGCCGAGGCCGGCGCGCTGATGTACAAGGAGGCCGGCGTGCAGATGGATACCGTGTTCGGCGACGGCTCCAGCGGCGGCCAGAGCGGCGGCGGCCTGATGGACAAGCTGCTCTCCGCCGGCAAGCGCGTGATCACCGGCGAGAGCCTGTTCACCACGGTGTTCACCCACCGCGGCCAGGGCAAGGCCAGGGTCGCCTTCGCCGCGCCCTACCCCGGCACCGTGCTGGCGATGAAACTCTCCGACCACGGCGGCCGGCTGATCTGCCAGAAGGACGCGTTCCTGGCCGGCGCGCGCGGCGTGCAACTGGGCATCTTCTTCCAGCGCAAGATCCTCACCGGCCTGTTCGGCGGCGAAGGCTTCATCATGCAGAAGCTCGAAGGCGACGGCTGGGTATTCGTGCATGCCGGCGGCACCATGATCAAACGCGAGCTGGCCGCCGGCGAACGGCTGGACGTGGACACCGGCTGCGTGGTGGCTTTCCACGACACCGTGGACATGGACGTGAAAGCGGTCGGCGGCATCAAGAGCATGCTGTTCGGCGGCGAGGGCGTGTTCCTGGCCACGCTGACCGGCCCGGGCACGGTGTGGCTGCAATCACTGCCGTTCTCGCGACTGGCCGGTCGCATGCTGGCAGCCGCGCCGCAGGGCGGCGGGCAACGTCGCGGCGAAGGCTCGATCCTCGGCGGCCTGGGCGACATCCTGGGCGGCGACCGCAACTTCTGACGTCGCCCGCAGTTCGGGCGATGCCACCATTGCCGTGCCGGGAACGGCCGGCGGGCGGTGCCTGCCCTACGAGGGGCCGGCCAGTTTGTAGGGCGGGCAATGCCCGCCGCACGTACGTCAGGAACTTGGCGGGCAGTGCCCGCCCTACGCCGGATTCGCCAGTGCCAAGGTGGGCGCACGGCGGGACATGGCGATCAGCACCAGCCCGACCGCGATCAGCGGCAGCGACTGCATCTGTCCCATCGTCACCCAGTCGGTGCCGAACAGATAGCCCAGTTGCGCGTCGGGCACGCGCACGAACTCCACCGCGAAGCGGAACACGCCATACAGCAGCGCGAACAAACCCGACACCAGATAACGCGGACGCGGTTTCAGCGACACCAGCCACAGCACCACGAACATCACCACGCCTTCAAGGCACAGTTCGTAGAGCTGCGAGGGATGCCGCGGCAAGCCGCCGAATTGCTGCAACGACTCCAGCCATGCCGGGTGCGCGCTGGCCCAGGCCACATCCTCGGCCTGCGCATTGGGAAAGATCATTGCCCATGCATGGTGCGCGGGTTTGCCCCACAGTTCGCCGTTGATGAAGTTGCCGAGCCGTCCCAGGCCCAGTCCGAGCGGCACCAGCGGAGCCACGAAATCGACCGTGTCGAAGAAGTGCAGCGCGTTGCGCCGCGACCACCACCAGCCTGCGGCGAGCACGCCGAGCAGACCGCCGTGGAAGCTCATGCCGCCATCCCACACCTTGAAAAGCACCAGCGGCTCGCGCCAGATCCAGCCGATACCGCCCTCGTAATAGAACAGCATGTACCAGATGCGCCCGCCCACGATGACGCCCAGCATGCCGTAGAACAGCAAGTCGCCCAGCGCGTCGCGGCTCACCGGCAGGCGTCCGCGGCGGCGCCGGTATTCGCCCAGCACGGCGACGAAGAGGAAGCCCAGCAGATACATCAGGCCGTACCAGTGCACCTGCACCGGGCCGACATGGAAGGCGACCGGATCGAATTGGGCGACAAAAGGCTGCGACATGCGGAAGGGGCCGATCGGGCAAAGGCCAAGTGTAGCGTCACGCAAGGATTCGGAAAGATGCCGCGGGCGCAGGCACGCAGGAGCCCGCTCGCGGGCGATGCTCTTGTCTCGGACCAGGGATCTGCAAAAACATCGCCCGCGAGCGGGCTCCTACGAGTGCCGGTCTGGCCACGGGACACGCCCGCGCGCGTTCACAGCAACACCGGCCGATCCGGCAGCTCGTCGGGATTGGCCTTGTCGTGGGCGGGAAAGTGCTGCAGCAGCAGGGCGTGGGTGGCGGCGATGCCGCCCAGGCTGCCTTCGCGCCATTCGCCGTTTGCGTAGTGGTTGCGCATGGTGGTGCAGATGCCGGCCCATGCCGCCGGCGACACGCGTGCGGCAATGCCGCGGTCGACAACGATCTCGATGCGATGCTCGGCCAGCAGCACGTACAGCAGCACGCCGCTGTTGTGCTCGGTGTCCCACACGCGCAGCTGGCTGAACAGCTGGCGTGCGCGGATGGCTGCGTCAAGTCCGCCCAGTACGGCCAGCGGGTGGAGTCGCGATTCGATGGCCACGCGCACTTCGCCGTGGTGGCCACGTTCGCCGGCGGCGATGGCAGCCGTGATCTCGCCCAGCAAGCTGGCGGGAAAACGCCGCCGCAGCTGGAACCAGCCCTCGAACGTGTTTGCCAGCACTCGTTGCATGCGCGTCATGTCACCAGCTCCCCGAGGCACCGCCGCCGCCGAAGCTGCCGCCGCCTCCGCTGAAACCGCCGCCGCCGAAACCTCCGCCGCCAAATCCGCCGCCGCCGAAACCACCGAAACCGCCCCAGCCGCCACCGCCGATCGAGCGCCCGCCGCCGGAAGGCAGCAGCATCACGATGCCGCCCACCACCGCGCCGAGCACGCCGGCGCCGACGGAAACCAGCAGCCACAACAGGCCGCCAATCAGCGCGCCGCCCAGCGGCACCCGTACCAGCGCATGCGCCCGGCCCAGCACGCCGCGCAGGAAGATCGCGGCGAACAACGCGATCATCAACATGCCTTGCAGCCCGAGGCCGCGATCCTCGCGCGGCGCCCCTTCCACCGGTGGCGGCAATGGCTCGCCGTCGATCAGCTGGGTCAGCGCGCCGACGGCGTCGTGGATGCCGCCGAAATAGTCGCCCGTGCGGAACTTCGGCGCGATGTACTCGCGGATGATGCGCGCGTTGGCGGCGTCGGGGATCGCGCCCTCCAGGCCATAACCGACCTCGATGCGCACGCGCCGGTCGTTCTTGGCGACGAGCAGCAGGACGCCGTCATCGGTGCCCTTGCGGCCGATCTTGTTGGCTTCGGCGACCGCCAGCGAGTACTCCTCGATCGGCTGCTCGCCGGTGCTGCCCACCATCAGCACCACCAGTTGCGCACCCTTGGCCTTTTCCAGCGCCACCAGTTGCGCGTCGAGCTGGTCGACCTGGGCCGCGTTGAGCGTGCCGGTGAGATCGGTGACGTGCCGCGCCAGTTGCGGCACCGCCGCCGCCTGCAGCGCCGCCGGCAGGCACAGCAGCAACGCCAGCAGCGGCAGCAGGCGGCGGATCACTTCAGTGCGCCGAGGTCGCGGGCGCTGGCGCACTGGTGCCGAAATCCACCCTGGGCGCGGTGGAGATGGCCTTCTCGTTGTCCACGCTGAAGTTCGGCTTGACCTTGTAGCCGAACATCTTGGCGGTCATGTTGTTGGGGAAGGTGCGGATCATCGCGTTGTACTGCTGCACCGCCTGCACGTAGCGGTTGCGCGCCACGGTGACGCGGTTCTCGGTGCCTTCCAGCTGCGCCTGCAGGTTCTGGAACAGGCCGTCGGCCTTCAGCTGCGGATAGTTTTCGCTGACCACCATCAGCCGCGACAACGCGCTGCCCAGCTCGCCTTGTGCGGCCTGGAACTGCTGCAGCTTCTGCGGATCGTTGATGGTGTCGGCGTTGACCTGCAGGCTGCCCACCTTGGCGCGCGCGTTGGTCACCTCCACGAAGACCTTCTCCTCGTGCTGGGCATAGCCCTTGACCGTGTTGACCAGGTTCGGCACCAGGTCGGCGCGGCGCTGGTACTGGTTCAGCACTTCGGACCAGGCTGCCTTGACCGCCTCGTCCTGACGCTGCATGGCGTTGTAGCCGCAACCGGACATCAAGCCGACCAGCAGCAGAATCATCAAGGTACGCAAGATTTTCATGGCATCGCTCCTGAGCGGACGGATCTGCATTGCAGCATCCGGCCTGTCCCGGCGCAATGAGCACGACCGGGAGCTAAAACCAGCGCGGCAGCAGGATCAGGCCCCAGCTCAACGCCACCAGCACCAGCAGCACGAACACGGCCGCCGAACCCATGTCCTTGGCGCGGCCGGCCAGCTCGTTGAAATCGGGGCTGACCTTGTCCACCACTGCCTCGATCGCCGAATTGAGCAGCTCCGCCGACAGCACCAGCAGCGGCGCGAGGACAAGCAGGAGCTTTTCCACGCCACCCTCGCCCAGCCACAGGCCGAGCGGAATCAGCACCACCGCCAGCATCGCCTCCAGCCGAAACGACGCCTCGTGGCGCCAGGCGGCGCGCAGCCCCTTCATCGACCAGCGAAACGCGTTCCAGACCTGGCGCGGACCCCGAAAACCCTCGGCCGGCATGCTGCGCCTCCGCTTCAGGCCGACACCGGCGACGCGGCGCCGGTGCGGGAGGAAACGCGGACGCGCGCGGTCCGGGGAAAGTTTGCCTGGGGCATGGCGAACGGGCTCCTGTCGCGCCGCGGAACGCGGGCACGCCATGATGCCACAGCCGTTCCTCCGCCCCATCGGGCGCACACAGCGCAAGCACGCAGCGCACGAATTGTCATGCGGCGGTGCAGCTATGACCTTTGGGGGGATGCGCTACCCTTGCCCGGTTGTGATCCGTTCAGGGTCCAGCGGCACCGGTGCGTGCGCGCACGCCACCAGGATTTGAACCAATGCCCGGGGAAAACATGGCCACCCAGAACCCAGCCGTCTCGCAGACGAAGTCCTTCAGCACCGTCTTCCTGATCGAAATGTGGGAGCGCTTCGGCTACTACGGTATGCAGGCGCTCATCGTCTACTACATGGTCCAGCGCCTGGGCTTCCCCGATGAGCAGGCCAACCTGGTGTGGAGCGCCGCGGCGGCGCTGATCTACGTGGCACCGGCGATCGGCGGCTGGGTGGGCGACAAGATCCTCGGCACGCGGCGCACCATGCTGCTGGGCGCCACCATCCTGGCGGTCGGCTACGGGCTGATGGCCGTACCGACCGAAAGCGTCTGGTTCCTGTATTGCTCGCTGGGCGTGATCGTGGTCGGCAACGGCCTGTTCAAGCCGAACGCCGGCAACCTGGTGCGCAAGATCTACGAGGGCGACGACTCCAAGATCGACAGCGCGTTCACCATCTACTACATGGCGGTGAACATCGGCTCGACGTTCTCGATGCTGCTCACGCCGTGGATCAAGGATTACGTGAACCTGCACTACGGCAACGAGCTGGGCTGGCATGCCGCGTTCGCGGTGTGCTCGTTCGGCCTGCTGGTGGGCCTGGCCAACTACCTGGTGATGCGCCACACGCTGAACCACGTCGGTTCGGCGCCGGACGAACAGCCGATGCACGTGGGCAAGCTGCTGGCCGTGCTGGGCGTCGGCGTGCTGACCGTGTTCGCCTCGGCCTACGTGCTGGCCCATGAAGAAGTGGCGCGCATCTTCGTCTATGTGGCCGCCGCGGTGGTGCTGGGCATCTTCGCCTGGCTGATCGGCACCAGCGAGCGCTCCGAGCGCGCCGGCCTGATCGCCGCGCTGGTGCTCACCGTGCAGACGGTGTTCTTCTTCATCTTCTACCAGCAGATGTCGACCTCGCTGAACCTGTTCGCGCTGCGCAACGTGAACCCGAGCTTCGACGTGTTCGGCGTCCACCTGTGGAACTGGGCGCCGGCGCAGTTCCAGTCGTTCAACCCGATCTGGATCTTCATCCTGAGCCCGATCCTGGCGCTGCTCTACAACGCCGCCGGGCGCAGCGGCAAGGACATCTCCATCGCCACCAAGTTCGCGCTCGGCTTCGCCGCGGTGGCGCTGGGCTTCTTCATCTACAGTTGGGCCGCGCACTTCGCGGTGGATGGCAAGACCAGCTCGTGGGTGATGGTGTGGGGCTACGGCGCCTCGTCGCTGGGCGAGCTGCTGGTCAGCGGCCTGGGCCTGGCGATGATCGCGCGCTACGTGCCCGAGCGCATGGGCGGCTTCATGATGGGCGCGTACTTCGTCGCCTCGGGCGTGTCGCAGTACCTGGGCGGCATCGTGGCCAACTTCGCCAGCATTCCGGAGAACATCACCGACCCGCTGCAGACCATGCCGATCTACACCAGCCTGTTCAGCAAGCTGGGCTGGGCCGGCATCGCCTGCACCGTGATCGCGCTGGCCGTGCTGCCGCTGATGCGCAAGCTGTCGGCACAGCATCACGCGCACAACAACCCGGCGCCGCTGCCGACGATCGGTTCGGAGCAGTAAGCCCGGCGGCGATCAGGCGCCCCGCCGACCCGGCGGGTCGCGACACCGCGCAACACATTGCCTGCCATGCCACAGCAGATCGTCATCCGACAGGTAGGACCCCACGCACTGACCCGCGCGCTGGCGTGGCTGCGGCTGTGCGCGATAGCCGGCCAGAGCACCGCGGTGCTGGTGTGCGCATGGTGGATGGATCTGCAGATCCCGCTGCTGCCGCTGCTGCTGGGCATCGGCGTGCTGGCGGTGTTCGCCGTGTTTGCCGCCTGGCGGCTGGCGCAACCGTGGCCGCTGCGCGAGTGGGAAGCGGTCTGTCACATCGCGTTCGACACGCTGGTGCTGGGTTACCTGCTGTATTTCACCGGCGGCGCCAGCAACCCGTTCATCACCCTGCTGCTGGTGCCGATAGCGCTCACCGCGGCGGCGTTGCCCGGGCGCTCGGTGCTGGCGGTGTCGGCGCTGGCCGGCGTGGCCTACGTGATCCTGCTCTACGCGCATGTTCCGTTGCCGTTGCCCCCGCATGGCAGCGCGCCCGGGCGGTTCTCGCTGCACGTGGCGGGGATGGGCGTGAACTTCGTCATCATGGCGCTGCTGCTCAGCTTCTTCATCAGCCGCCTGGCGCGGGTGCTGCGCGAGCAGCAGAAAGAGGTGCAGCGCGTGCGCGAACGCGCGTTGCGCGGCGAGGGCATCCTGGCCATCGCCACCCAGGCGGCCGGGGCCGCGCATGAGCTGAACACGCCGCTGTCGACCATGCGCACGCTGCTGCCGGAGCTGCGCCGCGAACACGCCGGCAACCCGCTGCTGGACGAGGATCTGGCGCTGCTGGAGGACCAGGTGGATCGCTGCCGCACGATCCTGCGCGAGATGATCGCCTTCGGCAAGGCGCAGCTGTCGCAGGACCCCGAGCGCATCCGCGTGGACAAGTTCATCCACGGTTGCCTGGAGCGCTTCCAGCTGTTGCGGCCCGAAGCGGAGCTTGCCCTGAGCCTCGACGAGACGCTGGCGGCGCTGGTGCTGCGCACGCCGGCCGGGCTGCGCCATGCGCTGATCAACCTGCTCAACAATGCCGCCGAGGCCTCGGCGGCCAACGGCTCCAATGCAGTGTCGCTGCGCATCACCCGCGACGACCGCTGGCTGGAGCTGAGCGTGTCCGACCGCGGCCCGGGTTTCGACACCGCCGACGAACTGACCCGGCTCGGCTATTCGCGCAAGCAGAGCGGGCTCGGCATCGGCCTGGCACTGGCCGAGGCCACGGCCGAGCGCCTGAGCGGCGAACTGGTGGCGCGCAACGTCGAACAGGGCGCCGAGATGTGCTTGCGGCTGCCGCTGGCGGTGATCGCCGAACCGGTCGATACCGGGCGCTGACGCGCCAGGCGTGCAACCGGCGCCGCTTCCGGCAAGAATGGACGCCTGCCCGAGTGAAGGAAACCGAACCATGACCGAGTCGCCCCTTGCCGATCCGGTGCGCCCCTTGCTGCTGGTCGACGACGACGCCACGTTCCTGCGCGTGCTGGCCCGCGCGCTCGGGTCGCGCGGCTTCGAGGTCATCACCGCCAGCAATTTCGACGAGGCACGCGCGCTGACCCGCCGCCATCGCCCGCGCTACTGCGTGCTGGACCTGAAACTCGGCGAGGAGAACGGCCTGCGACTGATCCCCGAGCTGCATACCCTGGTGCCGGACCTGCGCGTGCTGCTGCTGACCGGCTATGCCTCGATCGCCACCGCGGTGGAGGCGATCAAGCGAGGTGCGCACGACTACCTCGCCAAGCCGGTGGACGCCGACGCGGTGGTGCGCGCCCTGCTCGACGGCGATGCCGCCGCGCCCGAAGACAACGAGCCGCCGGACGCCCCCGAACAACCGCTGGCCCTGCGCCGGCTCGAGTGGGAGCACATCCAGCGCGTGCTCACCGAATGCGACGGCAACATTTCCGAGACCGCGCGCCGGCTCGGCATGCACCGCCGCACGCTGCAGCGCAAGCTCGGCAAGCACCCGGTGCGCGAGCGCCCCGGCGAGGAGTGAGGTTCGGCGCCGGCACCTTTTGGTGCCGCGCGCATCCCATGCACGCTCCATGCTGCGACAAGTTGCCGTCTGTCGCACCGCGTGCAGCGGACTATGATTGAACCTTGGACCCCCATCCAGAGTTTCACTTTGAAACGCCTCCCCTCCGGCTTTTGCGCACTTGCGCTCGTGTTGTGTGCCAGCCCCGCGCTGGCCTCCGATCCCACCCACCCAGTGACGCTGTCGCCGGTCTCGGTACACGCCAGCGACACCATGGTCACCGAGACGCCCGCCGTGCAGGTGCGCGTGACGCGCCTGCAACTGCAGCGGCAGAACAGCACCGACAGCGCCGATGCACTGAAGTACGTGCCGAACATGCAGGTGCGCAAGCGCTACATCGGCGATCCGAACGCCGTCATCAGCGGCCGCAACGCCGGCACCCTGCAGAGCGCGCGCAGCCTGGTCTATGCCGACGGGCTGCTGCTCTCCAACCTGATGACCAACGGCTGGGATGGCGCACCGCGCTGGGGCATGGTCGCGCCCGGCGAGATCGGCGCGGTCGACATCCTGTACGGACCGTATTCCGCGCTGTATCCGGGCAACTCGCTGGGCACCACGGTGCTGATCCACACCGTGCTGCCGCAGCAGTTCACCGCCAGCGTCGACGCGAGGTTCTTCAGCCAGGACTATGCCGACGATTACGGCGCCGGCGGCCACTACGACGGCCACCAGGCCGCGTTCACCCTGGGCGACAAGCGGGGGCGTTTCAGCTGGCTGCTGGAATACAGCCGCCTCGACAACCACGGCCAACCGATGCAGTACGCCACCGCCCGGGCCGGCGGCGATCCGGCGCTCGCGGTGCCGGTGACCGGTGCCACCGCCGACCGCAACCCGAACGGTTCGCCGCGGCTGGTCTACGGCGCCAACAGCATCGAGCACACCGTGCAGGACCAGGCCAAGCTGAAGCTCGGCTTCGACCTCGGCGAGCATGTCGCGGCGCTGGCCACCGTGGGCTGGTGGCACAACCGCGCCGAGGATCGCACCCGCAGCCTGATCCGCGATGCCGACGGCACCCTGGTCAGCGGCGGCGTGATCGACGCGGCCGGCAAAACCTGGACCTTGCCCGCCAGCGGCCTGGCGCCGTCGAATGCGCGCGACACCCACCTGCTGTACGGGCTCGAACTGAACGGCACTTTGGACAACGACTGGCGCTGGACCGCCGTCGCCAGCCACTACGATTTCCGGCATTCGCGACTGCACAGCGCCAGCCTGGCCGAGCCCGGCACGCCACGCGGCGGCCCCGGCACCGTGGCGAGCAAGGATGGTTCGGGCTGGGACACGTTCGACCTGCGCAGCTCCGGCCCGCTCGGCGAGCGCCACCTGTTGTACGCCGGCGTGCACGGCGACCGCTACGTGCTGACGACGCGCGTGCGCGATGCCAGCGACTGGCGCAGCGGCGCCGACGGAGCATTGCGCAGCGTCTACGCCGGCCGCACCCAGACCCGCGCCGCCTACCTGCAGGACGTGTGGAGCTTCACCGACACCTGGACGCTGACCCTCGGCGGTCGCCTGGAGCAATGGCGCGCCTACCGCGGCGTGCTCGCCAACGCCGTCGACACGCTGCGCTACGCCGACCGCAAGCGCACCGATTTCTCGCCCAAGGCTGCGCTGACCTGGGACTTCGCACAGGACTGGGAGCTGCGACTGGCCTGGGGCAAGGCGGTGCGCTACCCCACCGTGTCCGAACTGTTCCAGGGCAGCATCTCGGCCGGCGCCATCGTCAACAACAATCCCGCGCTCGCGCCGGAAGTCGACCGCTCCACCGACCTCACCCTGACCCGCCACACGGGCAACGGCCACTGGCGCGTCTCGCTGTACCAGGACCTGATCGCCGATTCGCTGTACACGCAGACCGACATCACCGTCAGCCCCAGCGTGACCAGCGTGCAGAACATCGACCGCATGCGCGGACGCGGCATAGAAGGCGCGTTCGACTTCCACGACGTCTGGCTCGACGGGCTCGACCTGTCCGCCAGCCTCGCCTTCAACGATGCCCGCACGCTGCGCGATCGCCAGTACCCGCTGGCCGAGGGCAAGGTATTTCCGCGCATCCCGAAGCTGCGCGCCAGCGTGTTCGCGGATTACCGGTTCGCGCCACAGTGGGACGCCTCGCTGGGCATCCGCCACTCCGGCCGCCAGTACGGCAGCCTGGACAACAGCGACCACGTCGACAGCTACGGCGCGGTGAGCCGTTTCACCGTCGCCGACGCAAAGCTGCGCTGGAAATTCGCGCCGGCCTGGACTGCCGCGCTGGGCGTGGACAACATCGGCAATACACATTACTGGGTCTACCATCCCTACGCCGGTCGTACCTGGTTCGGCGAGCTGCGCTGGGAGTTGTGACATCCCCTACCGACCTCCCCTTGCGGGCAGGGGAGGAAGCAAGACCGAAAACCCGAGGAACACTCCATGCGCCACCTGCTGATCGCCCTGCTCTGCCTGCTCTCGCCCGTCGCCTTCGCCCACGACGGCATGCACATGGAGATGCCGAAAAGCCCCGCGCTGGGCGCCAGCGCGGCGTTCGACAGCCACGGCGGCCTGTACGTCGTGGACGCAGCCGATGGCCACGTGCGGCTGCGCCGCTCCGACGACGACGGTCGCACGCTGAGCGCGCCGATGCCGGTGAACGCGGTCGCCGAACGCATCTACAGCGAAGGCGAGAACCGGCCGAAGATCGCCTTCGGTCCGCACGACGAGCTCTACGTGAGCTGGTCGCAGCCGCGCGCCGCGCCGTGGACCGGCTTCGTGCGGTTCGCCCGTTCGGTGGACGGCGGCGAACACTTCAGCACGCCGATCACCGTGCACCACGACCGCGCCGAGATCACCCATCGCTTCGATGCGCTGGCCGTGGATGGCCACGGCCGCATCGTGGTCGCCTGGATCGACAAGCGTGATCTCGAGGCCGCAAAGGCAGCCGGCCGGCCGTACGAAGGTGCCGCGGTGTACTACAGCTGGTCCGACGATGGCGGCAAGAGCTTCGTGCCGGAACGCAGGCTGGTCGACCACAGTTGCGAATGCTGCCGCATCGCGCTGGCGCGCATGCCCGACGGCGAGGTCGCCGCGTTCTTCCGCGGCATTTACGGCGACAACATCCGCGACCACGCGTTTGCCGTGCTGCACACCGACGGCCGTGCACCCCATGTCGAGCGTGCGACCTTCAGCGACTGGCACATCGCCGGCTGCCCGCACCATGGTCCGGGCTTGGGCGTCGGCGCCGACGGCGTGCGTCACGCGGTGTGGTACGAGGCCGGCCACGGTCCCGCAATCTGGTACGGCCAGCTCGATCCCGGCCAGCGGCCGCAGCAGTTGCTGAAGCTCGCCGGGGCCGGCGCCAGCCACGCCGACGTGGCAGTGCATGGCCGCACTGTCTGGGTGACCTGGAACCAGGTCGATGCGGATGGCTATCGCCTGATGCTGCGCCGATCGACCGACAACGGCGCACACTTCGACGCTGCCCGCGAGATCGCGAGCAGCGCCGGCGCCGCCGGCTCGCCGCAGTTGTTGCAGAAGGACGGCCACGCCTTCGTCGCATGGAACACGGCCCAAGGCTTTCGCCTGATCCGGGTGACGCCATGAAGCGACTGGTGCTGATCGTGGCCCTGTTGTTCCCCGTGCTGGCCATGGCCGGCACGCTGCAACCGCTGGCCGCCGGCGACATCGCCGCGCTGCTGAAGCCGCCGACGCACGGCGAGCGGATCATCGCGCTGTGGGCGCTGGACTGTGCCTATTGCGAGCCCAATCTGGAGGCGCTGGCCAAACTGCAGCGCGCCCACCCGCGCGACATCGAACTGGTGATCGTCACCACCGACAGCATCGAACGCCGCCGGGCGATCGAGGCACGGCTGCAGCACATGAAAGTGGACGGCCTCCCGAATCGCGCCTACGCCGAAGCCATGCCCGAGCGCCTCAACTTCCTGCTCGATCCGACCTGGGGCGGCGAGACCCCGCGCGTACTGGTGATTCGCGCCGACGGCAGTCGCCTGGGCATCAGCGGCGAACTCACTCCCGCGCAGATGCGCAAAATCAGGTAGGACTCGCGCTGCCCGCCGGCTCTTCCGTGCACCGCGGCCGGGAGCGGCGGACGGTGTCCGCCCAGCGCGTCAGGGTTGGGCGTCGCTCTCGGCGGGAACCGGCTCCGGGATTTCCGTTGTGCCGTCATCCTCGTCACCGTAGATCGCCACGTGCGGCACACCGTCGGCGCCGATCCAGCCACGATACATGCCGTCGGTGTTGAACGGGATCGCGATGTGGCCCTCCGCGTCCAGCGCGATGGCGCCGCCGTTGCCGCCCATCGACGGGATCTGCTGGTTGATCACCTCGGCGGCGGCGCGTTTCAGCGGCACGCGCATCTGGGTCACTTTCATGCAGATCGAATGTGCCGCGACGGCACGGATGTAGAACTCGCCCCAGCCCGTGCCGGAGACCGCGCAGCTCTCGTTGGCGTAGGTGCCGGCGCCGATGATCGGCGAATCGCCGATGCGGCCCCAGCGCTTGTCGGTCATGCCGCCGGTGGAGGTGCCGGCGGCCAGGTGGCCGCGCGCGTCCAGCGCCACCGCACCCACCGTGCCGAAGTGTTTGGCCGTCTCGACGTCCGCATGCGGCTGCTTTGCCGCATCCTCCTTCAGCGCCCGCTGCAGTTGCTGCCAGCGCGCATCGGTGCGGAAATACGCGGCATCGACCAGGGTGATGCCCTGCTCCTTCGCGAACTCTTCGGCACCGGCGCCGGACAGCATCACGTGCGGCGAATGCTCCATCACCGCGCGCGCCAGCAGGATCGGATTCTTCACGTGCTCGACTCCGGCCACCGCGCCGGCACGCAGGGTGTCGCCATCCATGATCGCCGCGTCGAGCTCGTTTCTCCCGTCATGGGTGAACACCGCGCCCTTGCCCGCGTTGAAGTTCGGATCGTCCTCCAGCACGGTGATCGCCGCAGTCACCGCGTCCAGCGCGCTGTCGCCGGCCTTGAGCCGGGCATGGCCCTGCTGCAGCGCCCGGGTCATCGCCGCACGCACGGCCTGCTCCTTCGCCGGCGTCATGTCACGCACGACCACGCCGGCGCCGCCATGGATGACCAGCACGGGCGAAACGGCGGCATGGCTCATGGCGGTGATTCCGAAGACAGCAAGGGCAAGGAACAGGTATGGCGGCTTCACATGAGACTCCTCGAACGCATGTCGCGGAGTATAGCCAAGGGCGTCAGCCTGGCCCGGCACTCAACAACCGACGCTGGGCGTCAACTCGATCTTGATAGTGTGATCTTCAACTGTCCTGCCGTCCTTGCCGGCCACCTGCTGACCCACCTGGATCGTGGCCGTCTGTCCCGGATGGGTGCGGACCCTGGGATCGACCGGGGCCGGCAACGAACCGCCGCTCAAATGCGCCTGCACTTCCAGCATGCCGTGTTCGCCCGGCACGACGGTGTAACGGCCATGCCATGGCGGCAGCGTGCCGATGGCGGTCTGGGTATCCGTGTAGTACTCGCCCGGTTTCAGGCAGCTCGTTGCGTGCAGGCGTGCAGGCTGCCCATCCACGCCAAGTGCCAGCTTGAGCGTATAGCGATGGGCGGGACCTGCGGAGTCGGACGACGATGCCGGCGGCCCGGGCTGGCTGGCAGCGAAGGCCAGGCCGCTCACAGCCAGCGCCAGCAGGAGCATGGTCGCCAGGCCGGACATTCGGCGACGAGGATCGGGACGCGGCAATTTCAACATGGCGATACGCTCCGTGAGTGGGTGGCGAGGTGACCAGGAACAGCCCACGGGCAAGGCAAGTATCGCCGATGGGGTTTTCAGCATGGCTTGCGCATACGCGCGCCGTTGCATGCCGTGCTGGCGCAGAACGCTGGCATCGCAGGCCAGCTCCTGGTCCTGGCGAAATGCGGCAAGCGCCCACCATGAGAACGGATGGAACCAGAACGCCGCAGCGAGGCACTGCGCCAACAGACACCAGCAGCCGTCGCGCCGGCGCGCATGCGCCATCTCGTGGGCCAGGATCAACGCCTGCTCGACGCGGTCGTAGCGCCGTTCGAAATCCGCGGGGAGCACGATGCGGCACCGCCACGCACCGACCACCGCCGGACCGACACTGGCACTTGCCGCGAGCAACACTGGCCAGCGCGAGAACGGCACGAGCAGTTGCTTGGCGCCCGAAAGGCGCTGCCGATAGCGCCACTGGGCAAGCAGGCCCAGCAGGACCATCAACGCGGCGCCCGCCAACCACACCAGAGCCAGGCCGCCGCGCCAGTCGAACTCCGCTCCGTTGGCGTCCGGGACAGGCAATGCGGCGCCCGCCGACGTGATCGCGTAGACCAGTGCGGGAAGCGTCGTACGCTCGGCTCCCGCCGCATGCGGCAACTGGCTCGCCAGCACCGCCAATGGCGGCAACAACCACAACTGGAACGCACGCTCGGTGCCGAACAGGCGGCGACACGGCCTGCGCAGGGCGGCGACGATTATTACGGCGACAGTGAATGCCAGCAGTGCCAACCAGCCATGGCTGGCCCACACCGCCATCAGCGCATCAATGCTGCTCATCGTCGAGCTCCTTCAGCAGCTTGCGCAGTTCGGCGATGTCCTTCTTCGACAGCTTGCGCTGCTCGGAGAAGTGCGCCACCAAGGGCGCCACGCGGCCGCCGAACAGGCGATCGAGCAGGCCCTTGCTCTCCTGCTGCACGTATTGCTCGCGCGCCAGCAGCGGCGTGTAGAGGTAGCGGCGGCCGTCGCGTTCGGCCTGCACGGCCTTTTTCTTCAGCAGGCGGTTGAGCAGGGACTTCACCGTGCCCTCCTGCCAGCCCTGCGCGGGCCCGACCTCGGCCAGGATCTCCTCGGCCGTGCGCGGGGCCTCGCGCCAGAGCACGTCCATCACCACCGCTTCGGCTTCGCTGATCGCCATGAGTCACCGTTTACGCGTGTAAGTGAATCCATGTTTACATGCGTAATTGTTCGCGTCAAGCCATGTGCCTGCCTGTCTGCGACCTTGGTACAAGGCCGGCCGGCGCGATTCCGTCGTATCCTTGGCAGCTGACTCTCCATGAGGAAGGCACGGCAATGGACAAGGTTTACCCGAGCGCGACGAAAGCCCTTGAGGGCGTGTTGTTCGACGGCATGACGATCGCCGCCGGCGGTTTCGGCCTGTGCGGAATCCCCGAGAACCTGATCGGCGGCCTGCTGCAGGCGGGCACCAGGGACCTGACCATCGTGGGCAACAACGCCGGCGTGGACGATTTCGGCATGGGCCCGCTGCTCAAGACCCACCAGGTCAAGCGCGTGTACGCCTCGTACGTGGGCGAGAACAAGGAGTTCGAGCGGCAGACGCTGGCCGGCGAACTGGAGCTGCACCTGACGCCGCAGGGCACGCTGGCCGAGAAGCTGCGCGCCGGCGGCGCCGGCATCCCCGGCTTCTACACGCGCACCGCGTTCGGCACCAAGCTGGCCGAGGGCAAGGAGACCAAGGTATTCAACGGCAAGGAGTACGTGCTGGAGGAATCCATCACCGCCGACCTGTCCATCGTCAAGGCGTGGAAGGGCGACGCGATGGGCAACCTGGTGTTCCGCGAGACGGCGCGCAACTTCAACCCGATGATCGCTACCTGCGGCAAGGTCTGCGTGGCCGAGGTGGAGCACCTGGTGCCGGTGGGCGAGCTGGACCCGAACAACATCCACGTGCCGGGCATCTACGTCGACCGCATCGTGCAGGGCGAGAAGTACGAGAAGCGCATCGAGATCCGCACTCTCGCCGGCGCCAACACCGGCAAGGAAAACCCGACGCGCACCGCGATGGCACAGCGCGCCGCGAAGGAATTGCGCGACGGTTACTACGTGAACCTCGGCATCGGCATCCCCACCCTCGTGGCCAACCACATCCCGGCCGGCGTGAACGTGGTGCTGCAGTCGGAGAACGGCCTGCTCGGCATCGGCCCATTCCCCACCGAGGATCAGGTCGACCCCGACCTGATCAACGCCGGCAAGCAGACCATCACCACCCTGCCCGGCTCGGCGTTCTTCTCCAGCGCCGATTCCTTCGCGATGATCCGCGGCGGCCACATCGACCTGTCGATCCTCGGCGGCATGGAAGTCTCCGCCACCGGCGATCTCGCCAACTGGATGGTACCCGGCAAGATGGTCAAGGGCCCGGGCGGCGCGATGGACCTGGTCAGCGGCGTGCGCCGCGTGGTGGTGTTGATGGAGCACTGCGCGAAGGACGGCTCGCCGAAGATCAAGCAGCAATGCGAGTTGCCGATCACCGGCAAGGAATGCGTGGACCTCGTCATCACCGATCTGTGCGTGTTCTCGGTGGAGAAGGGCAAGGGCCTGACCCTGATCGAGCTCAACGACGGCGTGAGCCTGGGCGACGTGAAGGCGAAGACCGGCTGCGCGTTCGCCGTGGCGCCGGCGCTGCAAGCGGGCTGATTGATGGTAGGGCGGGCACTGTCCGCCGTTTTGCTCCGGAACCGAAAGAGCCGGCGGGCAGTGCCCGCCCTACGGAGCGGGTCGCGACGTGGCGCCCGCCGGCAGGGCGTCGGGAAAACGGATGCGCGCGATGCTTTCGCCTCCTGCATGCGTCTGCAGCTCCAGCGGCCAGCCGAAGCGGTCGCTGATCTGCCGCGCGATCGCCAGCTCGAATCCGTGCCGATCGGCACCGGGCGCGCCCGCATCGGCAACGGCATCGGCATCGCCAGCGCCTTTCGCCGGAGCGAGGTTGCGCACGCTTACCATGCCGGGTTCGACGCTGACCACCACGCTGCCGCGCTCGGCCTGCTGGCAGGCATTGCGCAGCAACTGCCAGCACAGCACCGAGAACACCCGTGGCGAGCTGTCCAGCGCAAAGGTCGCCGGCTGTTCCAGGCGCAACTCGATCGGCCGGCCGCAGAGCATTTCGCGCGCGGCCTGAAGTTCGCCCTGCAGCACGTCGTTCACCACGAAGCGCTCGGTATCCACCGGCGTGCCGGCGTCGCGTGCGAGCACCAGCAGCGCCTCGACCAGCATTTCCAGTTCGCGCGAGGCACGCTTGATCCGGCGCACCGAGCGCGAGCCGAAATCGCTCAGGCCCTGCTCGTCGACCAGCATGTCGACCGACATGCGGATCACCGTCAGCGGACTGCGCAGTTCGTGGCTGGCGTCGCGGGTAAAGTTGCGCTCGCGCTGACCGTAACCGGCGATGCGCGTGGCGAAGCCGTGCAGGCCGCGCGCCAGCGACGCCACGTCCGCATCCGTGCGGCGTGACAGGCGTTGCGGGTGGAAGGCTTCCGGGTCGGGCCGGGCATCGTTCCAGCCGGCCATCAATCGCGCCAGCGAGCGGATCTGCACCCACTCGTGCTGGGCGGCCAGGCACGCCAGCACGGTGGTGATGAGGATCAGCACGATCACCGCTTCCCACGGCGCGACGTTGAAAATGCCCATCGCGCCGATGATCAGCAGGGCCACGAACTGCAAGCCGAACACCCAGGCGATGCGTCGCTTGAAGGCTCCCGTGCGGAATGTGATCGCGTTCGACACCCTGCTGTTCATTGCCCTCGCCGCCTCGCCATCACGCAGGTTGCTGCGCCGACGCCATTTCCGATTCCAGGTCGGCCAGCCGGTAGCCAGCGGAATGGATGGTATGTAGCAAAGGTCGTGCGAAGGGTTTGTCGATGACGCGGCGCAAGTTGTACAGGTGCGAGCGCAGCGTGTCCGAATCGGGCAGCGTGTCGCCCCAGATCTCGCGCTCGATGTCGCGCCGGCTGACCACGCGTGGCGATTCGCGCATCAGGATCGCGAGCAGTTTCAGGCCGATCGGCGACACCACCAGATCCTGGCCCTCGCGGGTCAGCCGCAGCGTGGCGGTGTCCAGCGTCATGTCGCCCACGGTAAGCACTTCGGTGGATACCTGGCGGCGGTCGCGGCGAATCAGCGCGCGCAGCCGCGCCACCAGTTCGCGCACTTCGAACGGCTTGACCAGGTAGTCGTCGGCGCCGGCCTCCAGGCCGACCAGCTTGTCTTCCAGCGTGTCGCGCGCGGTGAGCATCAGCACGGGCGTGGACTTCTTCGCCTCCTTGCGCAGTTTGCGGCACAGCTCCAGGCCGTCCAGCCCGGGCAGCATCAGGTCCAGCACGATCACGTCGTAACTGTTGGATACGGCCAAGTGCAACCCGCTCACGCCGTCGGCCGCGTAATCGACGGAATAACCCCGCATTTCAAGGAACTCGCCCACCATCTCGGCGATCTGGCGGTTGTCTTCAACCAGCAGGATCAGGCCCGCTTGCTCGTCATGAGTCGTCATGTCTTGCCTCGCTGTGGTCCGGTTTCACATTTGTGAAGGTATACCCGGAGCCACGGTGACGACGGCGTGAACTGGCCGCGGCGCCGTTCAGTGGACGTTGGGCGCTTGCAGCAGCGGTTGCAGCACCTTCCACACGTTTTCCAGCACGCGCGGCTCGGCGGCGGCCACCGGGTGCAGGCCGTCGGCCTGCATGAGGCCGGGGTCCAGCGCGACGCCGTCGAGCAGGAACGGCAGCAGCGCGACCTTCCGCTGGCGCGCCAGGTCGGCGTAGATCGCACGCAAGCCGTCGCGGTACTGCGGGCCGTAGTTCACCGGCAGCTCGATGCCCAGCAGCAGCACGCGTGTCTTGTGCTTTTGCGCCAGCTCGATCATCGCCGTCAGGTTGTCGCGCAAGGCCGGCAGCGGCAACCCGCGCAGGCCGTCATTGGCGCCCAGTTCGATCACCAGCACCGCCGGCTGGTAGGTCTGCAGCAAGGCGGGCAAGCGGTGTCGGCCGCTCAGCGAGGTTTCGCCGCTGATGCTGGCATTGACCGCACGCCACTTCGGCACCATCTTGCCCAGACGGACATCCAGCAGATGCACCCAGCCGGCTTCGACCGGAATGTTGTGCGCGGCGGACAGCGAGTCGCCCAGCACCAGGACGGTCTTCGGCGCCGCCGCGTGGGCGACGCCGAAACCGCAGAGCAGAACCAGCAACCACAGGCAGCGCCGCATGAATGATTCTTCCCGTCCCGTCCTCGAAGCCCGTGATGTTAGCAAGTCGGTCAACGGCCCCGAGGGGCGGCTCGACATCCTCGACGGCGTGGACCTGCGCGTGATGCCCGGCGAGAGCTTCGCCATCGTGGGCGCTTCCGGCTCGGGCAAGACCACCCTGCTCGGCCTGCTGGCCGGGCTGGACACGCCCGACCGCGGCAGCATCTCCCTCGACGGCCACGCGCTGGAGCAGCTGGACGAGGAAGCCCGCGCCGAACTGCGGCGGCGACTGGTCGGCTTCGTGTTCCAGTCGTTCCACCTGCTGCCGGCGCTCACTGCCGAGGAGAACGTGATGCTGCCGCTGGAACTGGAGGGCAGCAGCGCGGCGCGCAGCCGTGCGCGGGAGGCGCTCGAGGCGGTGGGCCTGAGCGCGCGGCGGCGGCACTACCCCGCGCAGCTTTCCGGCGGCGAGCAGCAACGCGTGGCGATCGCCCGCGCCTTCGTGCACGGCCCGCGCGTGCTGTTCGCCGACGAGCCCACCGGCAACCTCGACCAGCGCACCGGCCACCACATCTGCGACCTGCTGTTCGCGCTCAACCGCGACCACCGCACCACCCTGGTGCTGGTCACCCACGACGCCGGCCTGGCCGCGCGCTGCGATCGCCGCATCGAGCTGGAGGAAGGGCGCGTGGCGTCGACCGACGCGGGCGTGCCGGCATGAGCCTGCTGCGCTTGTCGCTGCGCAGCCTGCGTCGCGAATGGCACCTGCCTGAACTGCGCACGCTGGCCGCCTCGCTGGTGCTGGCGGTGGTGGCGCTGGGCGTGGTCGCCACGCTGGCGAGCCGGATCGAGCGTGGCATGCTGGCCAGCGCCGCGGAGTTGATCGGCGGGGACATCGGCGTATCCGCGCCGCAGGCCCTGCCTGCCGCCTTCGCCGACAAGGCACGCCAGGACGGCCTGCAGCTGACGCGCACCGCCGGCTTTCCCAGCGTGGCGTTCGCCCACGAACGCACCCAACTGCTCGACGTGCAGGCAGTGGATGCGCACTATCCGCTGCGCGGCACGCTGGAGCTGCGCGATCGCAACGGCCATGCGCTGCCGCCGAGCCGCGCGCCGGTCGCCGGCGAGGTCTATCTGGATCATCGCGCGCTGGTCGCGCTGGGCCTCGCGGTGGGCGACCGCCTGCAACTGGGCGGGCGCACGCTCACCATCGGCGCCGAACTGCTGCGCCAGCCCGACGGCGGCGAATTGCTCGCGCTGGCGCCGCGCGCGCTGATGAGCCTGGCCGATGCCGAGCAGGCCGGCTTGCTCGGGCGCGGCAGCCGCGCGCGCCATCGGCTGTTGCTGGCCGGCTCGCCGGATGCGGTGCGCGCCTGGCGCGACTGGGTCGAGACGACCGCGCTGCCCTCGGGTGCGCAACTGATTACGCCGGAGCAGACCCGGGAGCGCATGCGCAGTGCGTTCGACCGCGCCGGTTCATTCCTGCGGCTGACTGCGCTGCTGTCGGCCCTGCTCGCCGGCATCGCGATCGCCCTTTCCGCCCAGCGCTACGCGCGGCGCAAGACTGCCGAAGTGGCCTTGCTGCGCGCGCTGGGCACCTCGCGTCGGCGCGTGCTCGGCCTGCTGCTGGGCACCCTGGGTGCGCTCGCCGTGCCGGCGGCGGCGCTGGGCGTCGCGCTGGCATTGGGAATGGCGCAGCTGGCGTGGTTGCTGGCCAGTCAGCTGTTCGGCAACGTGCCCACGGTCTTGCCGCTGGCGCCGGCATTCGCTGCCGCGGCCATGGGCATCGCGGTGCTGGTGGGCTTCGCGCTGCCGCCGCTGGCACGGCTGGCCGAAGTGCCGCCGGTGGCAGTGTTCCGGCAGAGTCTGTCGCGGCGCGTGCGGCGCTTCGACGCGCTGTACCTGATCCCCGCGCTGGTGGCGCTGGGCCTGATCTGGGACCAGAGCGGCTCGCTGCAGCTGGCCGGTATCCTCGCCGGCAGCCTGCTCGGCGTGAGCGTGCTCGCGGCGCTGCTGGCCGGCGCGCTGCTGTGGCTGGCCCGGCGCATTGCGCCGGGCGCGCATCCGGCGTTGCGGCTGGGCCTGGCCGCGCTGGCGCGACGACCGGCGCTGAGCGTGATCCAGGCGACCGCGCTCAGCCTGGGTCTGTGCGCGTTGTTGCTGCTTGCGGTGGTGGCACCGGCGTTGCTGCAAGGCTGGCGCCAGGAATTGCCGGCGGATACGCCCAACTGGTTCGCCCTGAACCTGCAAAGCGACCAGCGCGCCGGCTTTTCGCAATCGCTGGCGCGGATCGGCGCCGACCAGCTCAACATGCTGCCGCTGGCGGTGGGCAAGCTCACCGCGATCAATGGCCACGCCATCGACCAGTTGCAGTTCGCCGACCCGCGCGCGAAGGAGTGGACCGATCGCCAGCTGCGGCTGTCGTGGTCTGCGGCGCTGCCACCGGCGAACGAGGTGGTGTCCGGCACTTGGCATGGAGCTCAGCCAGGCCAGCCCGAGGTTTCGATCGATACGATGTGGCGCGACATGTTCGGCCTGAAGATCGGCGACACGATGCGCTTCGACGTCGGCGAGGGCAGCCTGGAGGCGCGGGTGGGCAGCATCCGCAAGGTCGACTGGAGCTCGTTCCGGGTCAACTTCTTCCTGCTGCTCGACCCGGCCCACGCCAGCGAGCTGCCGCACACCTGGCTGGCCAGCTTCCACCTGTCGTCCGGACACGCGGCGGAACTGGCGCAACTGTCGCGCGAATACGGCAACCTCAGCCTGGTCGACGTCGACTCGCTGCTCGATCGGGTGCGCGAGATCATCGACCGCGTGGGCAGCGCGGTGCGCTGGATCCTCGGCTTCAGCCTGCTGGCCGGCATCCTGGTGCTGGCCGCGGCGCTGGCCGCCAGCGCGGCCGAGCGGCGCCACGAGGCCGCGCTGCTGCGCACGCTGGGCGCGCGCCGTGCACAGCTGCGCGTGGCCGCCGCCTGCGAATTCGCCATGCTGGGCCTGGTCGCCGGCCTGACCGCCGCGCTGGGTGCCGCCGGCGGCGGCTGGTGGCTGGGTCGGGCGGTATTCCACATCGAGGGCTTCGTGCCGCCGGCGTGGCCGCTGGTCGCCAGCGCGGCCGCCGCCGCGCTGGTGGTGATGCTGCTGGGACTGGCCGGCACGCGCCGGGTCAGCCGCACGCCACCGATGCGCCTGCTGCGCGAGGGCTGAGCGCGCGTGGAACCTGCCGCGTCGTCACCCGCCACCGGCTGGCGCAAACGCCTGCAGCACGAATGGCTGCTGCTGGTGTTCGCCGCGCTGGTGCTGTTGCTGGCGCTGCTCGATCCGCGTCCGGTCGACGATTATCGGCACTGGCTGCAACTGCCCACGCTGGCCGGCCTGACCGGCCTGCTGATCGCGATCCAGGGCATCCGCGACAGCGGCCTGGTGCAGCACGCAGCGGCCGCTTCGCTGGCGCGGGCGCACTCGCTGCGCGGCCTGGGGCTGTTGCTGGTGGCCGCCAGCGCGCTGCTCTCGATGGTGCTGACCAACGACGTGAGCCTGTTCCTGATCGTGCCGCTGACCGTGTCCATCGGCGCGATCTCCAACCTGCCGGTGCTGCGCATGGTGGTGCTGGAGGCGCTGGCGGTGAACGCCGGCTCCACGCTCAGCCCGATCGGCAACCCGCAGAACCTGCTGTTGTGGCAGCACTCGCGGCTGTCGTTCCTCGATTTCGCGCTGGCGATGCTGCCGGCCGCGGCCGTCATGCTGGCACTGGTGGCGGCGTTCACCTGGTACTGGCTGCCGCGCGATCGGGTGGCATTGAGCCCCCGGCACATCGACGGCGCGGTGCACTCGGGCCGCCTCGGCGCGTGGTCGATGATTGCGCTGGTCGGCATGGTGGTGGCGATGGAATACGATCTGGCGCCGCTGGGCGCCGTGGCGCTGCTGGTGCTGTTCGGGGCGCTGGCCCGCGCCTCGCTGGTGCGGATCGACTGGCTGTTGCTGCTCACCTTCGCCGCGATCTTCCTCGGCCTCGGCCACTTCGCCGAGCTGCCGCTGATGCAGCGCGTGCTCGACGGGCTCCATCTCGATCAACCGATGGTGCTGTTCGCCAGCGGCATTGTCGCCGCGCAGCTGATCAGCAACGTGCCGGCGACCGTGCTGCTGCTCGAGCGAGCGCCGGATGCCATCGCGCTGGCGGTGGCGGTCAATGTGGGCGGCTTCGGCGTGGCGATCGGTTCGCTGGCCAACCTGATCGCCCTGCGCCTGGCAGGGCAGCCGCACGGCCTGCGGCAACTGCACCGGGTGTCGATTCCGTTCCTGCTGGTGTGCGCGCCGCTGGTGTATCTGGTCTGGCGCGGAATTCAGCCGTAGACGCACCGAAGTGCCCGATGTTGTTCGCTCCAGCTTCGTAGGGCGGGCACTGCCCGCCATGCCTTTCGGTGATGCACGCGATCAAGAGCGGCGGGCAGTGCCCGCCCTACGGGATGCCGGCTTGTGGCGGAATCAATCGTCGTCGTGCGGCACGCTGACCTTGCCCTTGATGCCGGAGTGGTCGACATCGCCGCTGCCCTTGGCGCCGAGCGTGAGATCGCCGCCGACATCGTGCACGGTCAGGTCGCCGGAGCCCAGCGTGTCGGCGTGCACGCTGCCGCCGACGTTGCGCAGCGTGACGTCGCCCGAGCCGATGCTGCCGATGCTGGCGTCGCCCTTGACGCCATCGATCTTGAAATCACCCGAGCCCACCGAACCCAGCTGCAGGCTGCCGACATCGCTGGCGTCGACATCGCCCGAGCCCACGCTGGTGGCGAACTTGCCGGCGATCTGGCGCACGTGCAGGTCGCCGGAACCGACCGTGCTGCGCAGCTCCTGCACGCCGCGCACGTCGGCGTCGCCGGAGCCCACGCGCACGGTGACCGGCACGTTCGCCGGCAGGTTCACGGTGACGTCCAGGCTCATGCTGACGTTGCCGCCGAACAGGTTGAAATTGAAACCCTGGTGGTCGCCGCCGATGTCGATCAACAGCTGGTCGCCGTCGCGTCGCTGGGTGACCGTGAGCTTGTCCAGCGCGGCTTTCTTCGACGCACAGGCGCGTCCGACCAGGGTCAGGCCCCTGGTGTCGGCGCCGCCGATCAGGTGCAGGTCGTGGCTGTTGACGTCGATCTGCACGCTGCGGACGCCAGCCAGGTCCAGTTGCAGGTTGCGCGGGGCCTCGAACTCGCACGATCCGGCGGCAAACGCGGCGAACGGGGCACACAGCATGGCGGCGATGAAAAGACGGCGCATGGGACTCTCCTCGGTAGTCGGTCAGGCTTGGATGCAGCGGATCGCAAAAGGGTTGCAAGGATGACAGCAGTCTGAACACCGCAGTCAACTCCTGCGCGGCCGGCGCGTTGATCATCCCACTACCCACGGAGACAGCCCATGCAACGCAAGACCCTCCTCGCCTCCGCCCTCGTCGCCCTGCTGGCCGGGTCGGCCACGTTCGCGATGGCCCAGAACGCGCCGGCGTCGCCCGCCAATCCGCACATGGTCGTCACCAAGCAGGCACGCATCCTTCCCGGCGACCGCGACCACGGCATGGCGGGCCATCACATGCACCACCAGCGCAGCGGCGTGATCGGCGACCTGCGCGCGCTGGAACGGCTGTACCAGCAGGCCGGCCGCAGCAAGGACATGGCGGCGGTCTACAACGACGTGCTGGCCAAGTCGCAGGACCCGCGCGTGCGCGACTACGTCTACCAGCGACTGGCCCGCCTGCAGGCACAGCCGACCAATGTCGACCAGGCGATCGCCACGCTGCGCAAGGGGCTGGACGAAAACCTGGCCAACGAGGCGAAGATGCGCGCCGAGCGCGAGAAGATGCGTGCGGCATGGCAGCCGCGCGCCGCCAGCGACGCGACAGCTCCAGCGAAGTAGTCGCGACAGCAAAAACGGGATGACGCGGCGGCCACGGCCGCCGCGTCTGTCAGTGGCCGGCCTCGTCCTGCTTGGCGCGCCGCCACAACTGTTCCTGCTCCTCCAGCGTGCGCTCGGCAAACGCCGCGCCATCGGCCGCAGCCAGTTGCTCCATGCGGCGGAAGCGTCGTTCGAACTTCGCGTTGGCATGCCGCAGCGCCTGCGAGAAATCGACGCCGGCATGGCGTGCGAGGTTCACCATCACGAACAGCACGTCGCCGATCTCGTCCTCGAGGCGCGCCGGGTCGGCCCCGTGGGTGAACTCGACGCGCACCTCCTCCACTTCCTCGGCCAGCTTCTCCAGCACCGGCTGCGGGCCGGGCCACTCGAAACCGGTGGCGGCAGCGCGCTGCTGCAACTTGTGGGCGCGTTTCCACTCCGGCAGCCCGGTGGAGACGCCGGCCAGCGCGCTGTCATCGGCGGTCCGGCCCTTCGCCACGCGCTCGGCGGACTTGATCTGCTCCCACGCCTGCATCTGCTCGGTCAGGTCGGCGTAACGCGTGTCGCCGAACACGTGCGGATGGCGGCGCAGCATCTTCGCGCTGATGGCGTGGGCGACGTCGGCGAATTCGAACAGGCCCTGCTCGGCGGCCATCTGCGCGTGGAACACCACCTGCAGCAGCAGGTCGCCGAGTTCGTCGCACAGGTCGGTCCAGTCGCGCCGGTCGATCGCATCGGCGACCTCGTACGCCTCTTCGATCGTGTAGGCGGCGATCGAGGAAAAATCCTGCCGCACGTCCCACGGGCAGCCATGCTGCGGATCGCGCAGGCGCGCCATGATGGCGAGGAGGTCGTCGAGACTGTGTCGGGTCATAAGACGGGAGTGAGTGGAGAGGAGTGAGACGTGAGAGAAAGCAGGAGCGTGCGCGGGTGGAGCGGGCGGAGGACGACCCCCTCTCATCTCTCACTCCTCTTCACTCACTCCTCGCTCCTGGTCAGTCGCGCGGTCCAGTCGATCGAGAGGTCGCCGACCGCGACGAACTCCGGATTCAACAGGGACTCGCCGCGGTTGTAGCGGAACGGTCGGCCGGCGAGATCGAGCACCGCGCCCCCGGCTTCGTCCAGCACGCATTGCGCCGCGGCCGTGTCCCATTCGCTGGTGAGGCCAAGGCGCAGGTAGATGTCCGCCTCGCCGCGCGCGATCAGGCAGAACTTCAGCGAGGAGCCGAGCGGCACATGGTCGTAGTCGTTGCCGATCAATTGTTCGAGCAGCCCACCCTGCGCGCCGCCATGCGAACGGCTGCCGACCACCCGCGGCGGATCGCCCAGCGGCCGCGTGCGGATGCGCCGCCACGGGCCACCCTCGCGCTCCTGCAGCCACGCACCCTGGCCCTGAGCGGCGGCGTACAGCTCGCCGGTGACCGGGGCCAGCACCACGCCCAGCACGCTGCGGTGGTCGTCGATGAGCGCGATGTTGACGGTGAACTCGCCATTGCGCTTGACGAACTCGCGGGTGCCGTCGAGCGGGTCGACCAGCCAGTAGCGCGTCCAGTGCCGGCGCTCGGACCAGGGCAGGGCCTTGGCCTCTTCCGACAGCACCGGCAGTTGCTCCTGCAGCGTGGCCAGGCCGGCCACGATCACCCGCTGCGCGGCGAGATCGGCGGCGGTCAACGGCGAGTCGTCGCCCTTGGTCTGCACGGCGAAGTCGCCGTGGTACACCTGCAGGATCGCCGCCGCCGCCGCGCGGGCAATCGCGCCCACCTGCCGTGCCAATTCGGGGGGCAAGCTCAGGTCCTCTGGAAGCGCCCGGCGAGGTATTCGCGGGCCATGAACAACGCGGCGATCGAGCGCCCCTCGGTGACGTCGTCGCGACCGAGCAGGGTGTGCAGCTCGGACATCTTCCACGGCACCACTTCGAGTTCCTCCGGTTCGTCGCCGGCGAGTTTCTCCGGATACAGATCCTGCGCCAGCACTACGTGCGCCATGTGCGTCATGTACGACGGCGACAGCGACAGGTTGTGCAGGATCTTCAGCTTGCGCGCACCGTAGCCGATTTCTTCCTTCATCTCGCGCTCGGCGCCCTGCTCGGCGGTTTCGTCCTGGTCGAGCCGGCCCTTGGGCAGGCCCAGCTCGTAGCGGCCGACGCCTCCGCCGTACTCGCGCACCAGCAGCACGGTCTCGTCATCGAGCATCGGCACGATGATCACGGCGCCCAGGCCGCTGCCCTTGAGTCGTTCGTAGGTGCGCCGCACGCCGTTGGAGAATTCCAGGTCCAGCTGCTCGACCTGCAGGAATCGGCTGTCGGTGACGTCGCGGATGGCGTGGATGATCGGCAGTTTGCGCATCCGGCGATTCTAACCTTTGCGCCTCAGCGCCGCAGGCGTTGCAAGGCCTGCGCGTGGAGCGCCGGCGTGCCGGCCAGCACACTGGTGGTATCCAGCGTCGGCGGGGCGCCGTCGAGATCGGTGAACACACCGCCCGCTTCGCGCACGATCACCGCGAGCGCGGCGATGTCGAGGATGTTCACGTCCGACTCGATCACCAGGTCCAGGCTGCCGCGCGCCAGCAGGTGGTAGTGGCAGAAATCGCCGTAGCCGCGGATGCGGTTGCTGTCACGGATCAGCCCGCCCAGCGCCGCCCAGCGGGCGTCGCCGGCGAGCGTCCTGATGTTGCCGGTCGAGATCGCCGCCTGCGCCATGTCGGTGGTGTCCGCCACGCGCACGCGTTCGCCCTCGAACCAGGCGCCGCCGCCGGCGCTGGCCCACATCGTCTCGCCGTAGATCGGCGCACTGGATACGCCCAGCACCAGTTCGTGGCGGTCCATCAACGCGATCTGGGTGGAAAAGAACGGCGTGCGGCGCACGAAGCTCTTGGTGCCATCGAGCGGATCGACCAGCCACAGCAAAGCGTCTCGTTCGCCCTGCAGGCCAAACTCCTCGCCGTAGATCGCCGCCTGCGGCAGCGCGGCCTGCAGTACGCGGCGAATCGCCTGCTCGGCCTCGCGATCGGCCACCGTCACCGGCGTGGCATCGGCCTTCAGCTCCACCTCGACGCCGCGACGCCAGTAGTGCGTGATGATTTCGGCGGCGGCAGCAGCAGCCTCGCGTGCCGCGGCCAGCGCGACGGCGGTAGTCTCGGGGTTCATGGCAGCGTGGCGTCCTGGCGGTTCGATGGAGGGTTGGCGGCCAGGCCACCGGCCTGCCGGATGTGCACGCTGCCGTCCGGCGCGACCGGCCCGAGCCGGGCCAGCCAGCGCTGCAACGCCGGATCGCCATGGCGGGCGCGCAGCGTGCTGTCCAGACGCCAGCCCAGCGGGCTCAGCTGCAATTCGCCGCGCACCTGCAGCGGCCCGTCGCCCTGATCGTGCCATTGCGCGTGGATCACGCCGCCCTGCGCCTGCGCGCTTCCCTGCAATTCACCCAGCGCCAGCTCGCCTTCGGTCGTGTGCACGGCGGCCCGCTGCCACCGGCCCTGCGCCTGCAACTGCAGCGGCCAGCCGCCTTGCAGCAGTACATGATCGACCGTCAGTTGCAGCTCGCCCAGCGGCGCGCCCCAGTCGACCGGAAGCGGAACATCCGTCGCGGCGAGATCGGCATGCAGCCGCCAGCCTTCGCCCTCGACGCGACCCTGCGCCGTGCGCCGCACGGTTCCGGAGAAATCCGCCTGCGGTCCGTCGAAGGCCAGCTGCATCTGCAGCCGGCCGAGCAGCGCGCGGCGCGACAACTGCCAGCGCACCTGTCCCAACCGTCGCCCATCGGCATCCAAGACGTTACCGGCAGCACCGTTCCAAACCGTGCCTTGCACCTGCTGCAGCCGCAGCCCGTGCAACTGCGGCTCGACCCACGGCATCACCCAGCGCGCCGGCAGAAACCACGCCAGCACCAGCACGACTGCCGCGAGCACCGCCAGGGCGACGAGAATTTTTCGAAGTCGAATCAAGCGTCCAGTTCCGAATGTCCCGCGCACCGCTTGAGCATCCCGGGCGCAGCGTCGATCATAGCCGGATGACCATTCCCGCAAACAACAACGCCGCGCTTGCCGAGCGCGATCTCAGGCACGTCTGGCATCCATGCACGCAGATGCACGACCACGGCGAAGGCGCGGTGCCGATGCTGCCGATCGTGCGCGGCGAAGGCGCCTGGCTGGTCGATGCCGAGGGCCGGCGCTATCTCGACGGCGTCAGCTCGTGGTGGGTCAACCTGTTCGGCCACGCCAATGCGCGCATTGCCGCCGCACTGGCCGACCAGGCCCGCACGCTGGAACAGGTGATCTTTGCCGGTTTCACCCACGAACCGGCGATCCGGCTGGCCGAGGAACTGGTGCGCATCACGCCGCCCGGACTGGAGCGCGTGTTCTACGCCGACAACGGCTCGTCCGCGATCGAAGTGGCGCTGAAGATGAGCTTCCACTACTGGCTCAACCGCGGTCATGGCGAGAAGACCCGCTTCATCGCGCTCAGCGGCAGCTATCACGGCGAAACCCTGGGTGCGCTGTCGGTCAGCGACGTGGCGCTGTATCGCAAGACCTACGCACCGCTGCTGCTGACCCCGCTGCTGGCGCCCTCGCCGGACACCTATGAAGGCGAACCGGGCGAGACACCGGCACAGATAGCGGCGCGCCGGCTCGCCGAGCTGCGCACGCTGCTGGAACGCCACGCCCGCGAAACCTGCGCGGTGATCGTCGAGCCGCTGGTGCAGTGCGCCGGCGGCATGCGCATGTATCACCCGGATTACCTGACCGGACTGCGCGCCTTGTGCGACGAGTTCGCGGTGCACTTCATCGCCGACGAGATCGCGGTGGGCTTCGGCCGCACCGGCACGCTGTTCGCCTGCGAGCAGGGCCACGTGTCGCCGGACTTCATGTGCCTGTCCAAGGGACTCACCGCCGGCTTCATGCCGCTGTCGGCGGTGCTCACCACCGACGAGGTCTATGCTGCGTTCTACGCCGAGTACCGTGCCGGCAAGGCCTTCCTGCATTCGCACAGCTACACCGGCAATCCGCTGGGCTGCCGGGTGGCGCTGGAGACGCTGGCGATCTTCCGCGACGAGCCGGTACTGGAACGCAACCGGCAGCTGGCCACGCACATGGCGCGCCGGCTGGCGCCGCTGCGCGAGCATCCGCAGGTCGCCGACGTGCGCCAGACCGGCATGATCGCGGCCGTCGAGCTGGTCGCCGACAAGGCCAGCCGACGCCCGTACCCCGCGGACGAGCGGCGCGGCCTGCGCGTCTACCTGCACGGCCTGCAGCACGGCGTGCTGCTGCGCCCGCTGGGCAATGTCGTCTATTTCATGCCGCCGTACGTGGTCACCGAGCAGGAGATCGACCTGCTGGTGGATACCGCCATCCAGGGCATCGAGCACGCCGTGGCCGGTTGACCGACACCGTCCACGCGCTCCGTTATGCTTGGATTTTTGCGGCCCTGACGCATGCGCACCATCCGATTCCACGCCGACCTGCCGCTTGCCGTGGGCGCCGACCTGGTGCTGCCGCCCGACGCGGCCGAGCACGCCACGCGGGTGCTGCGGCTGCCCGCAGGCGCGCCGGTGGTGCTGTTCAACGGCGACGGCTGCGACTACGCGGCCACCATCGGCAGCATCGACAAGCGCGCGGTGCGGGTACAGGTGACGGCGTGCAGCCCCGTGTACAACGAGTCGCCACTGCCGCTGCTGCTCGCCCAGGGCATCGCGCGCGGCGACAAGATGGACCTGATCGTGCAGAAGGCCACCGAGCTGGGCGCGACCGGCATCGTGCCGCTGCTGACCGAACGATCGGAAGTGCGCCTGGACGCGGAACGGGCCGCCAAGCGGCTGGCGCATTGGCAGTCGGTGGCGGTCAGCGCCTGCGAGCAGAGCGGCCGCGCACGCATTCCGCGCATCGCGCCGATCCAGCCGCTGGCGGCATGGCTGGGCGGGTTGGCTGACGATGGCGCGCTGCGACTGGCCTTGCTGCCGGGCGCCGAGAAGACGATCGGCGCGCTGCGCTTCGGTGCCGCCGGCGGCGTGCTGGTGATCGGGCCGGAAGGTGGCCTGGGTGAAGCCGACACCCGCGCACTGGCGCAGCACGGCTTCCTCGGCCTGCGCCTGGGCCCACGCATCCTGCGCACCGAGACGGCAGGCCTGGCGGCGCTCAGCGCCTTGCAGGCCTGCCACGGCGATCTGGCGATCGCCGGCGCGTGAGCCGCGCTACAAGGCGTAGTTGACGCCGAGCAGCACGGTGCGACCCCAGGTGTCGTACTCCAGCGGGCGGGCGACTTCCACGCCGTTGGGCAGGCCGCTGACCTGTTCCGACTCGAACGGTTCGTTGGTCAGGTTGGACACCTGCAGCAGCAGCGACAAACCCTTCAGCCGTCCGTCCGGAAACTCGTAGCTGGCCTGCAGGTCGGTTTCCTTGTTGGCGCGGATGCGCGTGTAGCCGATCTGGTCGAACAGCGCCACGGCCTCGCCGGTGAAGCTGGAGCGGTAGCGCTCGGCCACCCGCAGCGCAAAACCGTGTGCCTCGTAGTAGAGCTGCAGGTTGGCAGTCTTGCGCGACAGGCCCGGCAGCGATTTCGGGCCGCCCGGGATGTTCGAGATGGTGCTCTCGGGAATCGTGCTGTTGGTCAGCGCGAAATTGGCCTGGACGCCGAACCCGGCCAGCGCCGGCGACAGCCGCGCCCCGGACAGCGCCCCTTCCAGCTCGACGCCCTGCATGCGCCCGCCGGTGCCGTTCTGCGGCGTGGAGAACGTGCCGATGTCGCTGCTCGGCGTCAGCAGCGGGTTGTTGTTGGTGTAGCCGCTGAAGTCGTAGTCCGCCACGGTGCGGGTGTAGATGTAATTGAGGATGTTCTTGTTGAACACGTCGATGCCGACATAGGTGGCGTCGTCGAAATACTTCTCCCACGCCAGGTCGGTGCCGACGGCGATGTACGGGCGCAGCTTCGGGTTGCCGCCGCTGCCCGACCAGCGCACCTGGCCGGCACCCGGACCGTTCTGGACTTCGGAGACCGAGGCGGACGAAGCCACCTTTTCGTCGTCGATGCGCCCGCGGGTCAGCGTCTTGGCGAAGCCGAAGCGCAGGTACTGCTTGTCGCCCAGCTCGGCCACCAGGTTGAGGCTGGGCAGCACCTTGGTGTACGTGGCGCCGCCGGTGAGCGTGCCGACCTTGTCGTCACCGGTGGTCTGGAATGCCTGCGAGGATTGTTCGGTACGCACCACCTGCACGCCCGCGTTGCCGCGCAGGGGAATGCTGCCCAGCGTGGTGTCCAGGTTGAACTTCAGGTAGGCCACCGGCACTTTCTCGCGTACCGTGTAGTTGCGGTCGTAGTCGCCAGCGCCGTTGCGCTGGGTAAGGTAGAACTGCCGCTCCAGCGCGGCCAGCACGTCGTAGTCCACGATCGGGCCGATGCCGCCATAGCCAAGCGAGGTGCTGCCGCGCAGCACCGCCGGGTCGATCGGCACGCCGTAGGCGTGGTCGTAGGTGCCGGGGTCGGAACCGTTGCCGTTGAGGTAGGCGAAGAACACGTCGGCCTGCTTGGTCTTCTCGCGGTCGGACCAGGCGATGCCGGCCTCGACGCTGGAGAAGATCCAGCCCAGCGGATGGGAGATCGCCAGCCGCGCGGATTTCAGGTGGTCCTTCTGCCGGTCGAATTCCTGGCGGCCGTTGTAGCTGTAGTTGTCCGGGTCGGTGAACACCAGGCTGGCCGGGTCACCGGGGTTGAACGAGGTGCGGAAGTCGGGGAAACCGAAATCGCGCGGCGTGGTGAACTGCACGTCGCCGAGCGCACCGCCGGGCAGGCCGGTGAAGGTGTAGGCATCGAGCAGCTTCACCCGCGCCGAGGAATAGGCCACGTCGCCGCTGACGACCCAGTCATCGCCGAAATGGATCTGGTTGCTCCAGTCCGCGGAGAACAGGTAATCCCGCTCGCGGTTGTAGCCGTTCTGCAGGATCGGCGCGATGCCCATGAGCGTGCCCGAGGTAACCAGCGGATAGGGCTGCAGCGGCACGGTGCCGACGTTGGCGTAGGACACGTTGTCGTACGGGCTGCTGGACCACTGCAGGCCGTTCTTGTACGAGCGCTTGTCGAAGCGGGAGTAGAACAGATTCAGCGTCGAGTAGTAGGTGTCGTTCGGCGCCCACTCCAGCACGCCCATCACGCCGTCGCGCACCTGGTCCTGCGACAGCGCGCGCAACTGCATGCCTTCCTGCGAGATCACGTTGTCGGGCATGCCCGGCGTATGCGGCCCGCCCCAGTTCTGGTCGATGCCGGCCGTGCCGTTGTCCACGCTCCACCACCACGCCTGGTACTGCCGCTGCTGGATCGGCGCGTCCTCGCGCGCCGCGCCGAGCGCGATGCCCAGCGTGTGGTCGAAGAACTGGTCGATCCAGGACAGGCTGAAGCGGTTCCCCCAGTCGCCCACGCCGGAGCCGGGGTTGAGCGAGCCGTTGCTGCCGCGTTGCCCGCGCAGGTTCGCGGCCAGCTTCATGCCATCGAAGTCCAGCGGCTTGATGGTGTGCATGTCGACGGTGCCGGCCAGCCCCTGGCCCAGCAGGCTGGCATCGGGTGTCTTGTAGACCACCACCTGGTTGATCAGCTCGGCCGGATACTGGTTGAATTCCACGCCGCGGTTCTCGCCCGTCGAGGCCTGTTCATGGCCGTTCAACAGCGTGGCGGTGAAGTCCGGCGACAGGCCGCGAATCGAGATCTGGTTGGCCTGCCCGTCCAGCCCGCGCTGGGTGGCCAGGCCGGACAGGCGCGACAGGCTGTCGGCGATGCTCGGGTCGGGCAGCTTGCCGATGTCCTCGGCCGAGACGACCTCCACGATCTCGTTGGACTGCTGCTTGACCTGCAGCGATTTCTCGATGCTGCCGCGAATGCCGGTGACGACGACGCGCTGCAGGTTCTTCACCGGCAGGCGCGGGTTCGTCGCATCCGCCGGTGGCGGCGTGCTCGATGCGCTGGCCGGCCCGGCGCTGTCCTGCGGCGTCGCGGCGCCGGCAGGCAGTGGCGTCAGCGCGAAGGTCAAGGCCGCCAAAAGCAGGCCCGCCGGGTGACGGCGGGCCAGACGCAAAGCAGCAGGAAACGACAGGCACGAACTCGGCATGGCAACGGCTCCTCGAAGTGGACCCCACAGGCGAGCCCCCTGCCCGGTGGCCCGAGCGAGTTCGCCGGGGCGAACGATCACCCCAACAAGGTGCACAACGCGTCAAATTTCGCCATCCGGATGTTGCGGGCCGGGATGTACACGGCCCGCCACCGACGCGCAGTCGCGCCGATGCCGTGGACTCAGTGCAGGATGTCGGCCGCGCCGGGTGCGTCCGGCGGCATCTCGCCGGCGGCAGCGTCATCCTGGCCGGCATCGAGCAGGTCGAGCAGATGCGCCTCGATCCACTCCAGATCGGGGATCATCGCCACGTCGTCGCGTACCAGCACGTGCGCGCGCACGCCGTCGGGCAAGCCCTTGCCGTCGTGGGTGGGGATGATCAGCTCGGCATTGAGCGTGGTCAGGCGCGGGAAACCCTGGGTCTGCACCGCGATGAACGGCAGGCGCGGATCGCCGCCCAGCGCCTTGAGCACGGCCACGCGCACCACCAGCTCGCTGTCGCCCTCGGCGGTGCCGGCGAGCTGCGTGAACGACACCAGCGGCACGCGCCAGCCACGCCAGGCGATGCGGCCAAGCAGCCAGTGCGGCGCGCCCTCGACCGGCTCGGGCGCGCTGTACGTCACCACCTCCGCGATCGTGGCATTGGGCAGCAGCATGCGCGCTTCGCCGACCGGCACCAGCACGCAGCGGATTTCACGCGGCAACGGATCACTCATGGAAACACCTCGATCAGGTGCGCCGCCAGTTCGGACGGCGTACCGGAGAAACTGACCAGTCGCTCGGCGAAGATCCCGCTGACCATGTCGGCGAAATGATCCCCGGACGACGATTCGACCCAGACCTGGCCGCCTCGATCATGGATCGCCTGCGAGCCGGCGATCGCGTCGTTGCCGCGCCCGGCAAAGACGATCGCCACCGCATCGCGGCCGAAGCCGTTCGCGGCCATGCTCAGGCTGGCGTCGATCGACGGTTCCGGCGCGGCGTCGGCAAGCAGCTCCACGCTGCCGTCGCGACGCAGGCGAACCTGTTGGCCGGCGGGCACCATCAGCACCTCGCCCATGCCGACGCGACGGCCGGCTTCGGCCACGCGTACCGGCAGCGGGCTCTTTTCGGCGAGCCGCGCGAGCATTTCCTGCTCGGTGTGGTTGCCCAGGTGCTGGGTCAGCAGGAACGTCAGGCGAGTGCTGGCGGGCAAGCTGCGCATGAACTCGCACACCGAGTCGACGCCATCGACCGCCGCGCCGAGCAACACGATCCGGCTCAGCGCCGAGCCGAGTTCATCCAGCACCATCTCGTGATCCGGCACGAAGGCCTGCGGCGCAATCGCCTCTTCCATCGAGACCAGTTCCAGGCTCATGGTCGGCTGCAGATCGGCGGCGACCGGCTCCACGTCGGGCGCCAGGAATTCCGCGGCGCTGAGTTTCTCGATGCCGAACGCGGCGGCGTCGGGCTTGTCATTTGATTCGACCGGCGCCTCCTCGTCGAGCAAGGCCCAGTTGTCCGGCGCGCGCACCGGCGTCTCGGGTGCGGCGGGCACGACCGACGCAGCGGCATCCATCGCCTCGGCGGTCAGCTCCGGGGCATCCAGCGCCGAAAAGTCCAGCTCATCGACCGCGGGTGACGGCGCGCTTTCGTCCAGAGCGATGCCGTCGTCGTCGGAATCGGCCAGTTCCACCACGCCGAAGTCGCCGTCGTGCAACGGCGGCAGCTCCTCGTCGCCGGTGAAGCGCAAGCCCGCGCCGACCGTCTGCTCGTCCTCTTCGTCCGGCAATTCGCCGGAGGCGAGCAGCGCCTCGAGTTCGGCAGCCAGGTCATCCGATTCGGCGGTGATGCCGGGGTCGGCCGCCGGCTCGATCTCGTCATCGAACGGAATGCCGGCGTGCGCATCGAACGCAGCGCCGGGAGCGTCGTCTTCGTTGGCCGCGGTCTGCAGCGGCTCGTCGGCGGGCAGGTCCGGCGGCGGCTCGTCTGCCATCAGCGGCGTCGCCATATCCTGCGCGATCGGCGCTGCCAGATCGTCTTCTGCCGGCGTGGCGAAGGTCGCGGGCTCGTCGACCGCGTCGCGACCAAGGGTCTCCGTCACCACCGGCGCAACCGCTGCGACCAGCGCAGGCGCGACCTGCACCTCGCGCGCATCCTCGGGCCGCGGCGGGTCGATGTCGCCCATCGCCAGCACTTTCACCGCCAGGTGGCGCGCCCAGCGCGCACGATCCCAGCCGGACAGCGCGCGGCTGGCCTGGGCATCGTTGAACACCACCCGCGGCCGGTCGCCGTCGATGATGTCGTACAACTGGTCGAGCGCATCGTCGGCGTCGTCGTCCAGGTTGATCACCAGTACATCCGCGCCCACCTGCTGCAGCAGTTCGCGGTTCAGCCCGGCCACGCCGCCCTCGTGGACGATCCGCGCGCCGCGCTCGTGCAGCGCATCGCGCAAATGCCCACCGAGTTCGCTGTCGTCGAACAGCAGCGCGACCGCGGGTGGCGTATCAGTCATGAATCGGCTCCGCGGCACGTTGCTCCAGCACCTCGGCGATCTGCAGCAGCAGTTCCGCCTCCTGGTAGGGCTTTCCGAGGTATCGATCCACGCCGATGTCGAACGCGCGCTGGCGGTGCTTGTCGCCGCTGCGCGAGGTGATCATGATGATCGGCACGTCGCGCAACCGCGGGTCGGCCTTCATGTGAGTGGCCAGCTCGTAGCCGTCCATGCGCGGCATCTCGATGTCCAGCAGCATCAGGTCGGGTACGCGCTCGTGCAGCTTCTCCAGCGCGTCGACACCGTCCTTGGCGGTGCTGACCTCGTACTCGTGGCGTTCCAGCACGCGACCCGTGACCTTGCGCATGGTGATCGAGTCGTCGACCACCATCACCAGCGGACGTACCAGCACCTCCTCGATGACCGGCGCCTTGACCGCGCTGAGGCCTTCGGCCAGGCGCTGCTCGCGGCGGATCATGCCGTGACGTACGAGCGGCGCCAGGTCGAGAATGATCAGCACCGAACCATCGCCCATGATGGTGGCGCCGAGCAGGCCCGGCACCGAGCTGATCTGCGGGCCGACCGACTTGACCACGATCTCGCGCGAACCGAGCACGGCGTCGATGCGGATGGCCGCGCGCAGGTCGCCCGCGCGGGTCAACAGCAGCGGCTGCTGTTCGTCCTCGGTGGCGAGGCCGGGCGGCAGGCCGAGCAGCTCGGCCAGGTCGTGGACGCCGTAGTCCTCGTTGCCGTACTGGAACGATGGCTCGTCGGTGGCCAGCAGTGCGGCCAGGTCTTCCGGATTGACTCGCGCCACGCCCTGTACCGAGGTCATCGGGATGGCGAACGTGGCCTCGCCGATGCGCACCAGGATGGCCTGGGTGACGGCGAGGGTGAACGGCAGGCGCAGCACGAAGGTGGTGCCCTGGCCTTCCTCCGACTCGATCGACAGCGAACCGCCGAGCTGCTTGATCTCGTTGGCGACCACGTCCATGCCGACGCCGCGACCGGCCAGCTGGGTGACCTGACTGGCGGTGGAGAAGCCGGGCTGGGTGATCAGCGACAGCAGCTGATTGTCGGTAGGCCGCGTTTCCGGACGCAGCATGCCGCGCTCGATGCCGCGCTTGCGGATAGCCTCGCGATTGAGGCCGCGACCGTCGTCGCTGACCCGCACCACCACCTCGGTCGCCTCGCGGGCCACCTTGATGCGCACCGCGCCCTCGGCCGGCTTGCCCAGCTTGCGCCGCTCGGCCGGACTCTCGATGCCGTGCGCGATGGCGTTGCGCAGCATGTGCTCGAACGGTGCCTTGATGCGGTCGAGCAGGTTGCGGTCCATTTCGCCGTGCGCGCCGTCGACGTAGAGCTGGGCCTGCTTGTGCTCCTCCTGCGCGGCCTGGCGCAGGGTGCGGCGCAGATTGGGCACCATCGTGTCGAACGGCAGCATGCGCGTGCGCAGCAGGCCGTCCTGCAGTTCGGTGCTGACCCGCGACTGCTGGATCAGCAAGGTTTCGGCCTGGCGGGTCAGCTCATCCAGCATGTTCTGGATGGACACCAGATCGGACACCGACTCGGCCAGCGCTCGCGAGTACTGCTGCAGTTGCGAGTAGCGATCGAGCTCGAGCGGATCGAACGCGGTCAGGCCCGCCTCGCGATGCTCGCGCTGGAAGCGCGCGATGATCTGCGCCTCGGTCTCGATTTCCAGCATGCGCAGCTGGCTGCGCAGGCGTGCCACGGTCTGTTCCAGCTCGACCAGGTTGAAGCGGTAGCCGGCCACCTGCTGTTCCAGTCGCGAGCGGTAGATCGCCACTTCGCCGGCATGGTTGACCAGGTTGTCCAGCAGGTCGGCGCGGACGCGGATCTGCTCCTGCGGCGAGTGCGTCTCGCGCGCCGTCTCGGGCAGCAGCTCGGGCAGGCTGTGCTCGTCCTCATGGGCGACGGGTTGCGGCGCCTCCTCCACCGGCGCGTGCGACGCGTCCGTCGCGGGTTCGGCCTCGCCGACCAGCGCGGTGGCGCCGGCAAGCTGCAGCAGGTGGTCGATCGCGGCCTGCGGATACTCCGGCATGTGGCCCTGCGACACGCGCTGGACCATCGTGTTGAGCTGGTCGAAGCTCGCCTCGAGCGCACTGATCAGCGTGCCGGTCTTGTCGGCGTCGCGGATGGGTTTTTCCAGCACCGTCTCGATCGCGTGGGCGAGGTCGCCCACCGACACCAGGCCTGCGATGCGCGCACCGCCCTTGAGCGTGTGCAGGTCGCGCTGCAGTTCGCCGACGCAGGACGTATCGGCGGGATCGGCGTGCCACTTGGCGAGCACGCCGTCGGCGCTGTCGAGAATCTCGCGCGCCTCGTCGATGAACACTTCGAGCAGGTCGGCGTCGATGCGGCTACCGTCGGGCAGCACGAACGCGGGCGCCGGTTCCACCCGAGTCGCGGCGGCCCTGGCGGCGGCCTGCTTGGCAGCCTGCTCGGCCGCAGCTTGTTCGGCTGCCGCCTGTTCCGCGGCGGCCTGCGCCGCCGCCAGTTGTTCCGCCTGCTCTGCCGCGGCTTGTTCCGCGGCAGCTTGTTCGGCAGCCGCCCGCTCGCGTGCGGCCTCCTCCTGCGCAGCTTGCTCGGCTGCGGCTTGCTCGGCAGCGGCCTGGCGAGCAGCTTCGGCGGCGGCGTTGGCCGCGGCGATGGCCGCGTCGGGCTCGAAGGCGCGCAGCGCAGCGGTCATCTCGGCAGCGGCATCCATGTGCTCGTCGTGACCGGTTTCCGCATCGACGCCTTCCGGCGCGGACGGCTCGGCGAGGGTCGGAGTCGACTCGCGGGCGGTGTCGGCCTCGATGGCCGGCTCGTCCACCGCATCATCGCCCGCTTGCGGCTCGAATATCACATGCGCGACTTGCGACTCGGGGTAGTCGTCGCGCATCTCGGTGATCTGCGCGGTGAGCGCGTCGACGTTGGGCAACGGCAACGCCGGGGCGTCGAACTGGGCCATTACCTGGTCGACCACGTCGGCCGCCTGGCCGAGCAGGCGCACGCCCGACGCGGGCAGCGGCTGGCCGGATGCGCGCAGGCGCTTGAACAGGCCTTCCAGCGGCGACAGCAACTGTGTCAGCAGCGGGATGTCGACCATCGCGATCGCGCCGTGCAAGGTGTGCACGGCCCGCAGCAGCTCCTCGCTGACCGGCAACGCGCCTTCGCTGCGCTGGATCGCGGTGCGGATGGTCTGCAGGTACTGGGCAACTTCGCTGCGCAGGATCTCCAGCAGCACCGGATCGATCGGCGGCATCGCCGGCATGTCCACCAGCGGTTCCGGCTCGGCCGGCACGGGCTCGGCGGCGGCCGCGCTTGCCACGTCGGCATCGGTAAGGCTGGCCCGCGGCACGTCGGCCGCGTCGACGGTGGCGCGCGGCACGCGGCGGACCACCGTGCGGGTGACCGTTTCGGTACCGCGCTGCATGAAGTCTTCCACTCGTGCCGGCTGGCCCGCGGCCAGCCGCTCGGCGGCCTGCATGATCGCGCTGAGCGGCACCTGCGGATCGCCCTCGCCCTTGAGCGCAGCCAGCAGTTGCGGCAGCGCGTCGATGGCGTGGCGGACCACGTCCTGCACGTTCTGGTCCGGCTCGATCGTATGGTCGAGGACGCGGTTGAGCATGTCCTCCACCTTCCACGCGAACTCGCCCAGCACGCCGGCGCCGACCAGGCGGCCGGAGCCCTTCAGGGTGTGGAACGAGCGGCGGATGCCGACCAGCGCCGGCGTCTGCGCCGGGTCGGCCAGCCAATCCTTCTGGGCCACCGCGAGGTTGTCGATCTCCTCCTGCATTTCCTCCAGGAAGATGTCGCGGATGTCGTCGTCGATGCCTTCGGCATCGGCGTTGAAGCGGGTGTTTGCCGCCAGCGGATCGGCGACGGGCACCTGTTCGGTGACCTGCTCCTCGATCTCGACCCAGTCCTCGCCGACGGCGCTGGCCGGGCTCGCCGGTGCGCCGGTCTCCGCCAGTCGCAGCCCGTCGAGGTCATGCGTGGGTTCGGGCGAAGCCTGCGCGTCGCCGACGAACAGGCTGCCGAGATCGGCGCCGGGCAGCAGGCTGACGGACTCGGAGAGGTCGGGGTGCTGCTCGGCTTCGAGCGAAACGGAAGCCGGTGCCTCGGCGACCGGCGCGGGCTCCTCCACGGCCGCGCGCTGCGCCGGGACCGGCCAGTAGCCAAGCTGGGCCAGGCTGTGCTCGGCCACGTCGAGGATGTGTTCGAGGCCGCCACGGTGCTCGCGCGCCGCCTCCAGGTAGTACTCCAGCGCGGCCAGCGCGTCGGCCAGGTGATCCATCTGCGCACCGCTGGGCACGCGACGGTCCTGCAGCAATTCGTAGTCGATGAACCGGCCCACGCCCTGGGCCAGTTCGGCCGGGCGCGGCGAGGACAGCATGCGCATGGCGCCGGCCACCTCGTCCATCAACGGCGGCGCACCGGCCAGGCGATCGTGCTGCCAGCCCGACTCCACGAAGGCAACGATCGCGTCCTTCACCTTGCCGGTGTTGCCGATCGCTTCCTGCATCAGGGTGGAGACCACGCCGAGCGCTTCGCTGCGCGGCAGCCCCTGCGTGGGGTCGGCGGCAGCGGCAGGTTCGCCTTCGGAGCCGAGGCTCTCGATGTGGTCGTCCAGCGACGCCTCCACGTAGAGCAGCGCGCCGGCGACATCCAGCAGCGTTTCCTCGTCGGCAGGACGCAGGCGGTTGGCGATTTCGTCGAGCACGCGGCGCTGCTCGCCGACCACGCGGCGCGGCACCGCCAGCGCCAGCATGCCCAGCGTGTCGCCGACCCGTTCGAGCACTTCGCCCTGGGCGGCAAGCTGGGCCGGATCGCCGTCCTGCTCGCGCAGGAACAGGTCCAGCGCTTCCTTGACGCGCAGCAGGTCGTCCTTGAGCGCGCGCGACACCGAATCGAGCAGGGCGCGGTTGTGCCCGGCCATCGAGCCGCGGGCGTGTTCCAGTTCACCGGCATCGGGCAGCAGGCTGTCCAGCGCGTAGGTGCTGCGCAACAGCTCCATGTGCGGGCTGCGCTGCTTGGCCTGGGCCACGATGTAGAGCAGCTTGCAGGCCACCTCGTCGGCATCGCTCGCGCGCAGGCTGTTCTCGCCATGTTCGATCAGCAGGCGGATGTTGCGATCCACCTTGCCGATCAGCTGGCGCACTTCGGGGGCGTGCCCCTTGAGCATGCCTTGTTCGAGACCTTCCAGCACCCCGGCGGCGATCCACCACAGGCGCCGGCCATGCACGTGATAACAACGCGCAGTGATCGCCAGCAGGGTCTTGCGCATGGCGACCAGTTGCTGGGCCGCATCCTGGCCGCGGAACCACGCCAGCAACTGCTGCTGGAAACGCAGGCGCAAACCGGCCAGCTCCACGCGGTGCGCCGCGGCATAAGCCTCGCTCATCGCCGCCGGAGCCTGCTCCGGCAGGAAGGCGTCGAGGTTCGGATGGAACATCGACGACTCGGGCAGCGGCTCCAGCCCGCGGGTGGCACGCAAATCGTTCAGCAGCGGCAGCAGCACCACCGGCACGTCGCGATGGCCGCTGGACAGCCGTTCCAGGTAGTCCGGCAGCTGCATCAAGCCACGCATCAGGGCGGCGTAGGCTTCCTCGCGCTGGAGCACCTGGTCGTTCAACAGCGCGCCGACCAGGGCCTCCATCTCCGCGGTGACCGCCGCCGCGCCGTACAGCTCGACCATCTTCAGCGTGCCGTGCACCTGATGCAGATGATCCGTGCAGGTGCGCATGAAATCGCGCTTCCCCGGATTGTCGACGTACGACTCCAGTGCCTCGCGGGCGATCGACAAGGTGTCGTCGAGTTCCGGCTTGACCCACTGCAGCGTGGTGAAATCGATGTGGTCTTGAAGTCTCATGCGCCTCTCTCAGCGGTCACGCCATGCGGGCATTGCGAAACCAGCGAGACTGCCCCCCGTACTGTGCGTGTATTCATCCGGCTGCTGCCCACGTCGAGCAAAATCATCCCGGCAGCTTGAAGTGGGCCACGGAACGCCGCAGGTCGCTTGCCAGTTGCGCCAAGGTGCCGATCGAGTCGGCCGTCTGGCTCGCGCCCTGCGAGGTCTGCGAGGTAATTTCCTGGATCGCGTTCATCGACACCGAGATATCGGTCGCCGCCGCGGACTGCTCGCGCGCCGCGGTGGAGATGTTCTGAATCAGCGCGGACAGATCGTGCGAGACGCGCTCGATGTCGCCCAGCGCGCTGCCGGCGTCCTCGGCCAGTCGCGCACCGGCGACCACCTCGGCGGTGGTCTGCTCCATCGAGTTCACCGCTTCGTTGGTATCGGACTGAATCGTCTGCACCAGCGTCTCGATGCGCTTGGTCGCGCTGGTGGAGCGTTCAGCCAGTCGCTGCACTTCGTCCGCCACGACCGCGAAACCGCGACCCGCCTCGCCGGCCGAGGCCGCCTGGATGGCCGCGTTCAAGGCCAGGATGTTGGTCTGCTCGGCGATGTCATTGATCAGTTCCACGATCGAGCCGATCTCCTGCGAGGATTCGCCCAGGCGCTTGATGCGCTTGGAGGTCTCCTGGATCTGGTCGCGGATGGAGTCCATGCCGGAGATCGTCTCGCGCACCACCTCGGCGCCGCGCGAGGCGATCTTCACCGAGCGCTCGGCCACGTCGGCCGATTCGGCGGAATCCTTGGACACCACGTCCATCGAGCTCACGATCTGGTTGATCGCCGAGGTCGCCGAGGTGATCTGCTGCGCCTGCTGCTCGGCCGCGTTGGCCAGGTGGCGGGCGGTGGTCTGGGTTTCCTGTGCCGAGGACGACACCTGCTCGGACGTCTCGTTGATGGTGGTCACCAGCGATCGCAGCTCGTCGATGGCGTAGTTCACCGAGTCGGCAATGGCGCCGGTGATGTCCTCCGACACCGTGGTCTTCACGGTCAGGTCGCCTTCGGCCAGCGAACCCATCTCGTCCAGCAGGCGCATGATCGCCTCCTGGTTGCGCTGGTTCAACTCGGTACTCTGGGCAAACCGCTTGCGCTGGTCGGTGACCAGGGCGATGACCAGCAGCAGGGCGAAGGCGACCGCGGCGATGGCGCCGAACAGGCCCCACCACACGTTCGGGAACAGCCGGCGCAGCGGCAGCTTGCCGATCTGGTCGGACAGGTCGTTGGCGCGCAGCAGGACGGTCTGCGAATCCAGCGAGGCCTGGTTGCCGGCCCGCTTCACGTCGGCGATGTTGGCGGCGGCGGCGGACAGCTTGGCCACCGGGTCGGCCAGCTTCGTCCAGCTGGCGTCCATCTCGGTAAGGATCTTGCGCGCGTTGGCGTCGGAGATCGGCCGCACGCCGCTGTCCGGGTTGCCCTCGATCAGGCCCTTGAGCACGCTGCCGTACAACTGCGCGTCGCGCGACAGGCCGTCGGCCGCGGACTGGGCGTTGTCGCCGCCCTGCAGCACCTCCTGCACGCGGCGGATGATGCGGTCGGCGGACAGCATCTGGCGCGAGGTACCGAGCATCTGTTCGGAACTGCCGTTGCGCTGCTGCAGGATGTTGACCACCTGCTCCATGCTGGAGTTGAGCAGCGGCATCTGCTGCGAAATCGTCGCCGCGCGCTGGCCCGAGTCGAGCACCACCGCCTTGTTCGAAAGGATCTTGCCGATATCGGCGTCGAGCTGCGCCCAGGCCGCGTCCAGCGCGGTCACGGCACGGCCGGCCGGCGACTTGTTGCCGTCGGCATAGGCTTGCATGCCGCTGTCGGGGTCACCCTTGTCCAGTCGCTTGACCGCCGAGTCGATGGCATTGCGGGTGGACTCGAGTTCCTTGAAGGAGTCCACGTTGCCGTCGGCGGATTCCAGCGCGAACTTCGCCGTCTGCTGCGACAGCACCTGGATCTGCGTGGTCAGCGCGACCGCCTGGCGATCCTCGCCGTTCTTCTGGTTGAGCATGAAGAAGTCGAGTGCCGCGAAACCGATCGCGATCAGCAGCAGGACAATGAGTGCGGTATATCCGCGTTCCCGGCTGACGCCCCCTGTAGTACTCATGTTCACCTCATCGGTCTAACTGATATGTGCCGCCCATACGCACCGGCCCCTGCCGCGCTGCCCCGAAGCGGGTGCCGGCCTTCCGGTCTCCCCGCTCCAACCGCACGGCATCCCCTGCCGGCTTCACCCGGTCGTCAGGCAGCCGCCTGACGGAAATCCGGTGCACGCACGAGCCGGTTCATGCTGAAAATCGCCAGTTGCTGCTCGCCCACCCGGTTGTCCACGAAACGCGCCAGCCGCGGATCGGCTTCTTCCTGCGCCTGCTGGCGCTGCTCCGCGTCCACCGTGCGCTGGCCGAGGACCTCGTCCACCAGCAAGGCGACGCTGCCGCCGCCCTGGCGCACCACCAGCAACCGGCTCCGATCGGAATGCTGGGTGCGTTCGCCGAACAGGAAGCGCCCGATGTCCACCACCGGCACCAGGTTGCCGCGCACGTTGGCCACGCCGAGCAGCCATGGCTGGGTGCCAGGCACCGGGGTCAGCACCGGCACGGCGAGCAGCTCGTTGATCTCGTCGATGCCGCTGACCAGCAGCCTGGAACCGACCCGGAAACCGATGCCGCGCCACAGGCCCGGTGCCTCGAACTTGTCCTGGGTATCGGAGGCATGCGCCAGCGACAGCCGCTCGTAGCGCGCCAGAATCTCGAACGGGGTACGGTTGGCGCTCTGGTTCATGAGCCGCTCGACAGCAGATCGTTGATGCAGGCCAGCAGGTCTTTTTCGTTCACCGGCTTGGTGATGAAGGCGCGCGCGCCCTGGCGCATGCCCCAGACGCGATCGGTTTCCATCGACTTGGTGGTGATCATCACCACCGGCACGTGCTGGGTCTTGGGGTCGCGGGTGAGCGTACGGGTGGCCTGGAAGCCGTTCATGCCGGGCATGATGACGTCCATGATGACCAGGTCAGGCTGTTCGGCGCGCACGCGCTCGATGCCCTCCTCGGCCGTGCTCACGGCTGCCACGTGGTGCCCGGCCCGCTCGAGCAGCGTGGTGAACACGCGTACGTCGGTGGGTGAGTCGTCGATGATGAGAATGTTTGCCACAGCTCCCCCTCAGGGTCTGCAGTCAGTGACTTGCTGCAGTACTGACATGTCGATGGATTGCGCCAAGCAGCTCGTCACGGGTGAACGGCTTGGTCAGGTATTGTTCGGCGCCGACGATGCGGCCGCGCGCCTTGTCGAAGAGTCCGTCCTTGGAGCTGAGCATGATCACGGGCGTGGCGCGGAACTCGGGGTTGTTCTTGATCAGGGCGCAGGTCTGATAGCCGTCGAGGCGGGGCATCATGATGTCGACGAAGATGATCGCCGGCTTCTGGTCGGAAATCTTGGCCAGCGCCTCGAACCCGTCGACCGCGGTCAGCACCTCGCAGCCCTCTTTCTTCAGCAGGGTCTCGGCGGTGCGGCGGATGGTCTTGGAGTCATCGATCACCATGACCTTGAGGCCCGCCAAATCGGTAACGCTCACGTTCAAATTCACTCACTCCCCCCTGTGGCTCGCCACGAGCTCAGGACAAGTATCAGGACATGCAACTGTTGTGCCCAATGGTACGCGTGTGGAAATCCCGGTGATCCGGCTGCTGCAAACCCGCACCGTGGCGGCATCCCCGAAGCTTTGCTGTTTACTGCCTGCCCGTCGAAACTGTCAAGCGACCGCCGCGACGCGATGCCCGCCGATCGCACTAATTGACGCATATTGGCACCTCATGCCGCGCGCACCACGACCGGCACAACATGAACGACGCGGCTAGTATAGCCGGCAGTCGTCGCGCCCCTGCCGGCGCGACCGCACAAACCCGGCAATCCGCGGAGCACCCCGCATGACCTTCTCCGTCGGCGTCCTGATGGACCCCATCGACGCCATCAAAGTGGCCAAGGACACCACCCTGGCGATGCTGCTGGAGGCCGCCCGACGCGGCCACGCCCTGCATTATTTCGAACAGGGCGACCTCGCCCTGCGCGACGGCGCGCCGTGGGTGCGCAGCGCCCCGCTTGAGGTGCGCGACGATCCGCGCGACTGGTACACGCTGGGCCAGCCGCGCTGGCACGACCTGCGCGAGCTGGACATGGTGCTGATGCGCAAGGACCCGCCGGTCGACGCGCAGTTCGTCTACGACACCATGGTGCTGGAAGCGGCCCAGCGCGGCGGCGTGCTGGTGGTGAACGATCCGCGTTCGCTGCGCGACTGCAACGAGAAGCTGTTCGCGCTCGAGTTTCCGCAGTGCATCGCGCCCACCCTGGTGGCACGCGACCCGGCCGAACTGCGCCGGTTCGCCGCCGAACACGGCGAGGTGGTGCTCAAGCCGCTCGACGGCATGGGCGGGCGCGGCATCTTCCGCGTGCGCCACGGCGACAGCAACCTGAACTCGATGCTGGAAACCCTGCTCGGTGGCGACGGCCATGGCGCGCACCGGCAACTGACGATCGCCCAGAAATACCTGCCGGAGATCAGCGCCGGCGACAAGCGCATCCTAGTCGTGGACGGCGAACCGGTGCCGTACGCGCTCGCGCGCATTCCGCAGGGCAGCGATTTTCGCGGCAACCTCGCCGCCGGCGGTCGCGGCGAGGGCGTGCCGCTGTCCGACCGCGACCGCTGGATCGTGGCACAGGTGGCACCGGAACTGCGTCGCCGCGGACTGCTGTTCACCGGCCTGGACGTGATCGGCGACTACCTGACCGAGATCAACGTCACATCCCCGACCTGCGTACGTGAACTCGACGCACAGTTCGGGCTTAACATTGCAGGCCAGCTGTTCGACGTCATCGAGCGGCACGCCAGTGGAAATCGTCCTGCGTGAGTGCAACCGCAACCGTTACCGCCCGACCCGAGCCGATCGGCGCCACCATGCTGTTCTCGCTGCTGCTGCACGGCGTGCTGCTGCTGGGCATCACCTTCCACTTCGCCAAGCCTGATCCAAGCCTGCCCACGCTCGACGTCGCGCTGGTCAACGTGGCCAACCAGGAGGCGCCGGACAAGGCCGATTTCCTGGCCCAGGCCAACAACCGCGGCGGCGGCCAGAGTGACCGTGCCGCGCGCCCCTCGCAGCTGTTCTCCGGCGCGTTGCCCCGACCTGATCCCGGGGTCGCGGCGCAACCGGTGCAGGAATCCACGCCGCTGCCGCACCCGGCCACCCCCGCGCGCATGGTCACCACCAGCGGCCGCAGCGATTTCAGCGTCGCCAGCGATACCGCGCAGACCGAAGTCGACCCGCAACACGCCACGCCCACCGCGGCCGAACTGAAGCGCCAGCAGGCGATCGCCCAGCTCGCCGCCGAACTGCGCCGCAAGAAGGTGGATTACGCCAAGCGGCCGAAGGTGAAATACCTCACCGCCAGCACCCGTGAATACGCCTATGCCGCCTACATGCGCGGATGGTCGGATCGGGTGGAGCGGGTCGGCAACCTGAACTATCCCGAGGAGGCGCGTCGCCGCGGCCTGCACGGCAACGTGCTGCTCACCGTGGTGCTCAACCTCGACGGCAGCATCAAGAGCATCGACGTGATCCAGAGTTCCGGCCAGCCGGTGCTCGACGCCGCGGCCGAACGCATCGTGCGCCTGGCCGCACCGTTTCCGCCGGCACCGCGGGCCGGCGAGCACGTCGACGAGCTGAACATCACCCGCACCTGGCAGTTCCAGCCCAACAACGTGCTGCAGACGCGCTAGGAGCGCCGCGATTCGGCTGCGACTACAATGGCGCCATGGCTGCCATGCAACCCGCGACCCTCACCGGTCACTTCCTGATCGCCATGCCGGGCCTGGCCGAGCCGCCGTTCTCGCGCGGCGTGGCGCTGCTGTGCCAGCACGACGAGGACGGCGCGGTCGGCTTGCTGGTGAACCAGCTGTCCGAATACCGCTTCGGCGACGTGCTGGCGCAGATGAAGCTCGAATGCGCCGACGCCGACCTGGCTGACGCACCGGTGCTGATCGGCGGCCCGGTACAGCAGGAGCGCGGCTTCGTGCTGCACCACGAACCGGGCGACTGGGAATCGACCTACCGCATCAACGCCGAGTGGTCGGTGACGACCTCGCGTGACATCCTGGTGGCAATGGCCGCCGGCGAAGGCCCGCGCCAGGCCATCATGGTGCTCGGCTACGCCGGCTGGGATGCCGGCCAGCTGGAACAGGAACTGATGGCCAACGCCTGGCTCACCGCCGAAGCCAACGGCCGGGTCGTCTTCGACACGCCGCTGGAGGAGCGCTGGAGCGCCGCCGCCGGCCTGGTCGGGGTGGACCCGCGCCAGTTGTCCGGCTACGCGGGCCACGCATGAGCTGTGTGCTCGGCTTCGATGTCGGCAGTCGCCTCACCGGCGTGGCCATCGGCAACCGCCTGACCGCCACCGCGCGCGCGCTCGCCGTGGTCGCCGTCCGCGACGATCAGCCCGACTGGGACCGGCTCGACGCCCTGCAGCGCGAGTGGCAGCCCGACACCCTGGTGGTCGGCCTGCCCTTGACCCTCGATGGCGCCGAACAACCCGCCAGTCGGCGCGCACGCGCCTTCGCCGGCAAGCTGACCGAGCGCTACCGCCTGCCGGTGGTGCTGGTCGACGAACGCCACAGCTCGCACGAAGCTGCCGAACGTTTCGCCGCCGGACGCGCCGCCGGCCTGCGGCGACGCCGCGAAGGCGCCGCCATCGACGCCGAGGCGGCGGCAGTGATCCTCGAACGCTGGCTGCTCGAGGCCGCCGTGATCCCGCACGACGCCACCCCGCACTGATCAGCACCTTCCTCCCCAATCCGCGAACCCCCATGAGCCCTCGCCTGCGCCACCTGACCACCTTGGAAAACCTGCCGCGCGAGACCATCGAGCGCCTGCTCGACCGCGCCGAGGCGCTGCGCGATGCCTGCGCCCACGGCACCCGCAAGCTGGACGTGCTGGCCGGGCGCACCGTGCTGAACCTGTTCTTCGAACCGTCCACGCGCACCCGCACCTCGTTCGAACTGGCGGCGCGGCGGCTCGGTGCGGACGTGGTCAACTTCGACATCGGGCTGTCCTCCACCAGCAAGGGCGAGGAGCTGTTCGACACCCTGCATACGCTCGAGGCGATGCACCTGGACGCGATCATCGTGCGCCACAAGCAGTCCGGCACGCCGGACGAACTGGTACGCCATGCAATGAGCGGCGTGTCGGTGATCAACGCCGGCGACGGCAACCACGCGCATCCCACCCAGGGCCTGCTGGATGCGCTCACCATTCGCCAACACCGGCCCGATTTCGAGAATCTGACGGTGGTGATCTGCGGCGACATCAGCCACTCGCGGGTGGCCCGCTCGGACGTCAATGCCTTCACCGCGCTGGGCGTGAAGGAGATCCGCCTGTGCGCCCCGCCCGAGCTGATGCCGGCCACCGACGAAGTCGTCGAAGGCCAGCGCTTCACCGACTTCGACCAGGCCATCGAAGGCGCCGATGCGGTGGTGATGCTGCGCCTGCAGAAGGAGCGCATGGCGCGCATCGAACTGCCCGACGAGGCCGCCTACTTCACCCGCTACGGGCTGGACCGTCGCCGCCTGGCGCGCGCGGCCAAGGGTTGCCTGGTCATGCATCCGGGGCCGATCAACCGGGGCATCGAGATCGCCTCTGAGGTGGCCGACGGCGCGCAGTCACGCATCCTCGAACAGGTCGGCAACGGGGTGTTCGTGCGCATGGCCGTGCTCAACGAGGTGCTTGCGCGCTGAATGCCCGCTGCAGCGCCGGCGCCGCGCCCGCCACGGACGCAACCCGGGAGCGACGGCGCAGATCTTCCGGGCTGCAAAAGCGGCTGCGCGGTCCGCATTCGACCAGCTTCGCTGTTGTAAAGCGCTTCGCCGCTTCTTGAGCCATGGAACCACCATGGGTCGGCGAACCGTCGATACCCCGTCCTCGCGCAGCTTTTTTTCGTCTCCGAAGTTTCTGCCGCCCACGCTCCCAGCGGGCATAATGGCCGCTGCTGCTCACCACGGGGATCAACATGCGCGCGACAACCCGCTATCTCGCGATGGGACTGGCCAGCGTCCTGCTGGCTGCCTGTTCGCACAAGGACAAGGATGCACCGCTGGCGTTCGTGCCGGCCGATACGCCGTACGTCGTGGCCAACCTGGACGTGCTCGACGACGACACCCGCAAGGCTCTCCTGGCCCAGGCCGACGCCCAGTTGCCGTCGCAACTGGAACAGATGGACGCCGCGGCCGACCGGCTCGCCGAGAAGGACCCTGACGGCGCCCGCCTGCTGCGCGCGCTGCGCGCCGAGTTCAACGGCAAGACGGTGGAGGGCTTCGCCCAGTCCGCCGGCCTCGACCTGAAGGGCTACTCGGCCCTCTACGGCCTGGGCCTGGCGCCCGTGCTGCGCTTCCAGCTCGCCGACGCGGCCGCCTTCGACGCGTTCGTGGGCCGCCTGGAGACCGCCTACGGCAAGAAGTTCGAGGTGGCCAGCGAAGGCAAGCAGAGCTACCGCCGCTACGCGTCCACCGAATCGGGCGCCGAGGTGATCCTGGCCACGGTGGACAAGCAGGCGGTGGCAGCGCTGCTACCGATCGACGCGCCGAAAACCATGCTGCGCGAGGCGCTGGGACTGGATCGGCCGCAGAAGAGCATGCAGGACGACGGTCGCCTGGCCGACCTGGCCAAGGCCAACGGTTACAAGAAGTGGCTGGTCGGCGAACTCGACCTGACCCGCGTGCTGCCGTTGGCAATCGGCGGCACGGACGCACTGGCCAATGCGATGCGCAAGGCGCACGCGGTAGCCGAGTCGGCCAAGACCGGCGAGCCGGTGGCCAATCAGTTGCAGGTCCCGCCGTCGTGCAGCACCGATGCCGCTCGCATCGCCGCACGGGTGCCGACGATCAGCTTCGGCTACACCCGGCTCGACGCCGGTCATCAGGACGGCCGCCTCGACATCGCGCTGGCCGAGGACATCAGCAAGGCGTTCTCCGGGCTCAAGGTCGAACTGCCCGGGCTGGGTCAGGCCGGTACCGCGCCATTCGACGTGAGCCTGGCGCTGCCGATCGCGAACCTGCGCACGTTCTGGATGGCCCAGGCCGATGCAGTGGCGGCCAAGCCGTTCACCTGCCCGGCGCTGAGCGATCTCAACGAGGGCTTCGCCAAGCTCGGTCCGGCCACGCAGAAAGCCGCGATCCCGCCGTTCGGCGACCTGCTGGGCGTGCGCCTGGCGCTGGATACGCTCACTGACAACCCCACCTCCAGCCTGCCCACCTTCAGCGGCCGGCTGGTGCTGGCCACCAGCAACCCGACCGGCCTGCTGGCGATGGGCCAGATGATGGTGCCCGCGCTGGCGCAGCTGAAGCTGACCAATGACGGCAAGCCGGTGGCGCTGCCGCAGCAGATGGCCGGCATGCTCGGCCAGCCCGGCTGGGTGGCGATGAGCGACAAGGCGCTGGCGCTGGGCGTGGGCGCCGGCGAGGACGCCAAGCTGGCCGACACCCTGAAGGAAGCCGGCGGCAACGCGGGCCAGATGGCGCGGATGCACCTGAGCGGCGCGATGTACCTGTCCTGGGTGCAGCTGATGCAGGACAAGGTCGACGCGCTCACCGCCGCGGCCAGCGCGATGAACAACAGCGGTGATGCATCGGCGGACAAGCCCGACGACAGCGCCGCCCAGGCGGCAGAGGCGGCGGCGCGTTCCAAGGCGCAGTTCGAGGCGATGAAGCAGCAGGCGCAGCGCGTGGAAGACATCCACGCCGAGATGCATGTCGAGGCCGGCGGCATGGTGATCACCAGCCAGACGACGCTGAAGTGACATAAGCGACGCCAGGGCAGGTCGTTCCACTCCAGGCCGGGGCGCCGCGCGCACCCCGGCCTTTTTTTGCGCACGCAACGTACCGCCAACATGCTCGTGACCTCGCCTTCGCAAACCGTGGCGGCACCTGAATCGCGGCGGCGCCTGCGCACATGGCGTTCACTCCGCCGCTGCTGTCATGGCCACAAGGATCGCAAACCCGGCGACCCCGTTGTCACCACCGACAACCCCTTCTCCAAGGAGATTGCCATGCACAACCATCCCGTGATTCGCCGCAGCATGATCGCCGCCGCCCTGACGCTCGCCTTCGCCGCCGTGCCACTCAGCCAGGCCGTGGCAGCGCAGAGCAGCGAGGCAGCCGCGCAGGCATCGGACAACCAGACGGTGCCGGACAAGGCCGCCGACGCATGGATCACCACCAAGGTGAAGACCGAATTCGGCACCACCAAGGGCGTGAGCGCCACCGACATCAACGTGACCACCAACGATGGCGTGGTAACCCTGACCGGCAACGTCGGCAGCGCCAGCGAGAAGATGAACGCGGTGCGCGTGGCGCAGGGCGTCAAGGGCGTGAAGAGCGTCGACGCCTCCGCGCTGGCGATCACCCCCGCCGCCACGAAACACCACGACCGGCCCTCGTCCAGCATGAGCAGCCACTGATCGATCGCGACAACCCGTGAACGGAAAAAGGAGCCGCGAGGCTCCTTTTTCCTTGCCGCAGGATCTGCTCAGCGGTTGAGCAGGTTGCTGCCGCCGAAGCTCTTGTCGTTGGGGTCTTCTTCCAGTTCGACGCCGTCCAGCCCCTGCGACAAGGTGTGCGCGTCGCCACCCTGGGCCAGCTTGATGCGCAGGCGCACCTCGTTGGAGCTGTCCGCGTAGCGCAGCGCATCCTCGTAGCTGATCTCGCCGGCGTGGTAGAGCTCGACCAGCGCCTGGTCGAAGGTCTTCATGCCGAGCAGGGTCGACTCCTTCATCAGCTCCTTCAGCTTGTGGATCTCGCCCTGGCGGATGTAGTCCTGCGCCAGCGGCGTGCCCAGCAGCACTTCCACCGCGACCCGACGCGCCTTGCCGTCCGGGGTCGGAATCAGCATCTGCGCCACGATGCCCTTGAGGTTCAGCGACAGGTCCATCAGCAACTGCTGGCGGCGATCCTCCGGGAAGAAATGCAGGATGCGGTCCATCGCCTGGTTGGCGTTGTTCGCATGCAGCGTGCACAGCACAAGGTGGCCGGTCTCGGCGAACGCGATGGCGTGGTCCATGCCCTCGCGGGTGCGGATTTCGCCGATCATGATCACGTCGGGTGCCTGGCGCAGGGTGTTCTTCAGGGCAGCGTCCCAGCTGTCGGTGTCGATGCCGACCTCGCGCTGGGTGATGATGCAGCCCTCGTGCTTGTGCACGTACTCGATCGGGTCCTCGATCGTGATGATGTGCCCTGTCGAGTTGAGGTTGCGGTAGCCGACCATCGCCGCCAGCGAGGTCGATTTGCCCGAACCGGTGGCGCCGACGAAGATGATGATGCCGCGCTTGGTCATCGCCAGCTGCTTGATCACCGGCGGCAGGTTCAGCTCCTCGGTGGTGGGGATCTTCGACTCGATCCGGCGCAACACCATGCCCACGCAGTTGCGCTGGTAGAAGCACGACACGCGGAAACGACCCACGCCCTGCGCGGAAATCGCGAACTGGCACTCGTGGGTCTTCTCGAACTCCTCGCGCTGGCCCGGCGTCATCACGTTGAGCACCATGTCGCGCGCCTGCTGCACGCTGAGCGGGCTCTGCGTGATCGGCACGATGCGCCCCTGCACCTTCATCGACGGCGCCACGCCGGCCGTGATGAAAAGATCCGATGCCTTCTTGTGCACCATCAGTTTCAGGAACGAGGTGAAATCGAAGTCGCTCATGGCTTTGGGTCCGGGAATAGGGAATGGGGAATAGGGAATAGGGGTTTGAGGCACGCTGCAAATCCGCCGCGGGAAGCCGAGACGTTCAAGCCGAGAGCCGGTGCCGCTGTGCGCTTCTCAACCATTCCCGATTCCCCATTCCCTATTCCCTGCTTCACTTGAAACTGTCCTTGTTCTTGGCGTAGCCCTGCGCCTGCTGGCGCGTCACGACGCCACGCTTGACCAGGTCCAGCAGGCACTGGTCCAGGGTCTGCATGCCGAACTGCTGGCCGGTCTGGATCGACGAGTACATCTGCGCCACCTTGTCCTCGCGGATCAGGTTGCGGATGGCCGGGATGCCGACCATGATCTCGTGCGCCGCGATGCGGCCGCCGCCGACCTTCTTCAGCAGCGACTGCGAAATCACCGCGCGCAGGCTTTCGGACAGCATCGAGCGCACCATCGGCTTCTCGCCGGCGGGGAACACGTCGATGATGCGGTCGATGGTCTTGGCCGCCGAACTTGTATGCACGGTGGCGAACACCAGATGGCCGGTTTCCGCGGCGGTCAGCGCCAGGCGGATGGTTTCCAGGTCGCGCAGCTCGCCGACCAGGATGTAGTCCGGGTCCTCGCGCAGCGCCGAGCGCAGCGCCTCGTTGAAGCCGTGCGTGTCGCGATGCACCTCGCGCTGGTTGACCAGGCACTTCTGCGAGGTGTGCACGAATTCGATCGGGTCCTCGATCGTGAGCATGTGCCCGTATTCGTTCTTGTTGATGTGGTCGACCATCGCCGCCAGCGTGGTCGACTTGCCCGAGCCGGTCGGGCCGGTCACCAGGATCAGGCCCTGCGGCTGCTCGATCAGCTCCTTGAACACGCGCGGCGCGCCCAGGTCTTCCAGCGTCAGCACCTCGGACGGAATCGTGCGGAACACCGCGCCGGCGCCGCGGTTCTGGGTGAACGCGTTGACGCGGAAGCGCGCCAGGCCGGGGATCTCGAACGAGAAATCGGTCTCGAAGAACTCCTCGTAGTCGCGCCGCTGCTTGTCCGACATGATGTCGTAGATCAGCGAGTGCACCTGCTTGTGCTCGAGCGCGGGGATGTTGATCCGGCGGACGTCGCCGTCGACGCGGATCATCGGCGGCAGCCCGGCGGACAAGTGCAGGTCCGAGGCCTTGTTCTTCACCGAGAAGGCAAGCAGTTCGGCAATGTCCATGAAGTCGTTTCCCCTCAACCGATCGTCTGGTGGCATGAATGCGGATGCACAGGGGTCCGGACTGTCGCCGCCAGCCGCCGCCCGGGCGCGCAACCGCTGCCCCTGGAACCCTGCGGACCGGCAACCCGAATCCCCCTGTAGCCGCGTCGATACTACTCGCGCAAGCGGCTGTGCGGCCAGCCTTTCCCGCCTATCATGCCGCAACCGCAACGGGGATTTGCGCATCCCGTCGAAAAACGCGAGGTTGCCCCGCCGTCGGCCTCGTCGCGGCGGCGGCGGCGCGTCGTCCGCGCGCCGGCGCGCCGGCTTCCGGTAAGGTAGGCGGCTGCAACGATCAAGGAGTCCTGCATGACACGATTAGCCTTCATCGGCGGCGGCAACATGGCGCGCAGCCTGATCGGCGGCCTGCTGAAGACGGGCGTCGCCTCCGCCACGATCAGCGTCGCCGAGCCCCGCGCCGAGGGGCGCCAGGAGCTGGGCCGCGATTTCGGCATCGCCTGCTACGCGGAGAACCGGCTGGCGGCGGCCGAGGCCGAGGTGATCGTGCTGGCGGTCAAGCCGCAGGTGCTGCCCTCCGTCCATGGCGAGTTGCAGGACATCCTGCAGCGCCAGCGCCCGTTGCTGATCTCGATCGCCGCCGGCGTGCGGCTGGACCAGCTCGAACGCTGGTTCGGCGCGAGCCTGCCGATCGTGCGCTGCATGCCGAACACGCCTGCGCTGATCGGCGCCGGCGCCACGGGTCTGTGCGCCAACGCGCGCGTCAGCCCCGCGCAGAAGGCGCAGGCGCAGCACATTCTGGACGCTGCCGGACTCACCCGCTGGATCGACGACGAAGCCCTGATGGACACCGTCACCGCGATCTCCGGTTCGGCGCCGGCTTATTTTTTCGCCCTGGTGGAAGCGCTGGAAGAAGCCGCCGTGGCCCAGGGCCTGCCGCGCGACACCGCGCGCGCACTGGCCGCGCAGACCTGTTTCGGCGCCGGCCGCATGCTCACCGAGAGCGGCGACGACCCGGCCGTGCTGCGCCAGCGCGTCACCTCGCCGCACGGCACCACCCAGGCCGCGCTGGAGAGCTTCGGCGCGGACGGACTGCCGCGCATCGTGGCCAGAGCCGTGGCCGCGGCCACCCGCCGCGGCGCCGAGCTCGCCGCCGAACTGGACGCGCAGCCGTGAGCTATCTGTTCAACGCACTCTCGATGCTGATCGGCCTGGCGTTCGACGCCGTGGTGATCCTGTTCCTGCTGCGGGTGACGGCCGAAGCCTGCCGCGCCGATTTCAACAACCCGCTGAGCCAGTTCATCTACCGCACCACCAACCCGGTGCTGGCGCCGATCCGCCGCGTGGTGCCGAACTGGGGCAGGATCAACCTTGCCGGCCTGCTGCTGGCGTGGCTGGCGATGCTGCTCAAGCGCCTGCTGCTGTTCGCGCTGGTCGGGGCGATACCCAACCTTGCCGGTCTGCTGGTGCTGTCGCTTGCCGAGCTGTTCGACTTCGTGCTGCTGTTCTACATCGTGCTCATCTTCGGCTGGTCGCTGCTGAGCATGTTTTCCGTCGATCGCCGCCAGCCGATGCTGCGACTGGTGGAGAAGATCGTCGCCCCGCTGCTGCGTCCGCTGGACGGCAAGCTGGTGTTCGGCCAGATCGACTTCGCGCCGATGGCGGTGATCATCGTGCTGTTTCTCGCCCGCATGCTGATCGCCGCGCCGCTGCTGGATCTTGGCGCCGGGCTGGCCGTGGGCGGCTGAGACAAGGGCGGCGGGCAGTGCCCGCCCTACGCTGCCCGTCGTCCGCGAAGGGTTCCCCTCGGCTGTAGGGCGGGCACTGCCCGCCGGCTCTTGTTCGTCCATGCGGGCAACGGCCACACGACACATCACGCCCCAAGGCGGCCCCACCATCTTTGGCCGGCCCCTGCCGGCACCGTACAATCACGGCTTTACCCCACAACAAAAGCGCGCGCCTGCGCGCCAGCGAGCGTTTCCCGATGGAAAAGAGTTTCGAGCCGGCCCGGATCGAGTCGAAGTGGTACGAGCGCTGGGAAGCCAGCGGCGCGTTCAAGCCGAGCGGCCAGGGCGAGCCGTACTGCATCCTGCTGCCGCCGCCGAACGTCACCGGCACGCTGCACATGGGGCATGCGTTCCAGCAGACGGTGATGGACATGCTGGTGCGCTACCAGCGCATGCGCGGCATGAACACGCTGTGGCAGGTCGGCACCGATCACGCCGGCATCGCGACCCAGAAGATCGTGGAGAACCAGCTCGCCGTCGAGGAAAAGACCCGGCATGACCTGGGCCGCGATGCGTTCATCCAGCGGGTCTGGCAGTGGAAGGAGGAGTCCGGCTCCACCATCACCCACCAGATGCGCCGCATCGGCGCCGCGGCCGACTGGTCGCGCGAACGCTTCACCATGGACGAAGGCCTGTCGGCCGCGGTGCGCAAGGTGTTCATCGACTGGTATCGCGCGGGCCTGATCTATCGCGGCAACCGGCTGGTGAACTGGGACCCGGTGCTGGGCACGGCGGTGTCGGATCTCGAAGTGAACAACGTCGAGCGCGACGGCCACATGTGGTCGATCCGCTACATGACCACCGACGGCGCCGCGTCGCTGGTGGTCGCCACCACGCGTCCGGAGACCATGCTGGGCGACGTCGCCGTGGCCGTGCATCCGGAGGACGAGCGTTATGCGCACCTGATCGGCCAGACGCTGCATTTGCCGCTCACCGGCCGGCAGATTCCGGTAATCGCCGACGACTACGTCGACAAGGATTTCGGCACCGGCTGCGTGAAAATCACTCCGGCGCATGACTTCAACGACTACGCCATCGGCCAGCGGCACAAGCTGCCGCCGATCACCATCTTCACGCTGGACGCGAAGGTCAGCGACAACGCGCCGGAGAAGTATCGCGGACTCGATCGCTACGACGCGCGCAAGGCCGTGCTGGCCGATCTCGAAGCCGCCGGCCTGCTGGTCGAAACGAAGGCGCACAAGCTGCAGGTACCGGTGAGCCAGCGTTCCGACGCGGTGATCGAGCCGATGCTGACCGACCAGTGGTTCGTCGACCTCACTTCGGACGTCCAGGCGGATGGCCGCCCGGGCGGCCGCAAGGCGATCACCGAGCCGGCGCTCGATGCCGTGCGTTCGGGCGATATCAGGTTCGTGCCGGAAAACTGGGCGAACACGTATACACAATGGCTGGACAACATCCAGGACTGGTGCATCAGCCGCCAGCTGTGGTGGGGCCATCGCATCCCGGCGTGGTACGACGAGGCCGGCAACATCTTCGTGGGCGAGGACGAGGCCGACGCACGCGCACATGCCGCGACCGTGCCGGTCGGCGCCCTGCGTCAGGACGACGACGTGCTGGACACCTGGTTTTCCTCCGCGCTGTGGCCGTTCTCCACGCTGGGCTGGCCGGCCGATGGCCCGGTGAAGAACGAGCGCGGCGAGGTCGTGGCGAACTGGGCGCAGGACAAGATCTTCCTGCCCAGCGCGGTGCTGGTCACCGGCTTCGACATCATCTTCTTCTGGGTCGCCCGGATGGTGATGACCACGAAGTACTTCACCGGCCAGATACCGTTCCGCGAGGTGTACATCAACGCCATCGTGCGCGATGCCGAAGGCCAGAAGATGTCCAAGTCCAAGGGCAACACGCTGGACCCGCTGGACCTGATCGACGGCATCGCGCTGGAACCGCTGGTGGAGAAATCCACCAAGTCACTGCTGATTCCGCAGGTGCGCGCCAAGGTCGAGAAGCGCATCCGCAAGGACTACCCCGACGGCATCCCGGCGATCGGCACCGATGCGCTGCGTTTCACCTTCGCCGCGCTGGCCAGCTACAGCCGCACGATCAACTTCGACATCAAGCGGGCTGAGGGCTACAAGGCGTTCTGCAACAAGCTGTGGAATGCGGCGCGGTTTGTTCTTTTGAACGCGGGGAACGGGGAATCAGGAATCGGGAATCGGAGAGATCAAAAGCCGGTGACCGAGGCGGAGCGGTGGATTCTGACGCGGCTCAAGCAGACGCTGGACGAGGTCGAGCGGCACTTTGTCAGCTATCGTTTCGATCATCTGGCGCAAGCGCTGTACGAGTTCGTCTGGAACGAGTACTGCGACTGGTTCCTGGAACTGGCCAAGCCGGCGCTCAACGGCGACGACGCGGCGGCTGCCGCGTCCACCCGCCACACCTTGCTGGTGGTGCTGGAAAGCGTGCTGCGTGCGCTGCATCCGGTGATCCCGTTCATCACCGAGGAAATATGGGCGTCAGTGGCGCCGGTGCTCGGCCTCAGCGAAAGCAGCCTGCTGCAGCGACCCTGGCCACGCGCCGAAGACATCACCGCCGATGATGCGGCCACGACCGAGATCGAATGGTTCAAGAACGTGCTCTCCGGCATCCGCCGGATCCGTTCGGAGATGAATATCCCGCCCGGCAAGACGATCCCGCTGTTGCTCGCAGACGGCGACTCCGGCGATCGTGCGCGGTTGGCAAAGTTTGCCGCACAAATCGCCTTCCTCGCCCGCGTCGAGACTCCGCAGTGGATCGCTGCTGGCGCCGACGAACCCGCCGCCGCGGCCGCCGTGGTCGGCACGTTGCGCGTGCTGATCCCGCTGGCCGGGCTGATCGACGTGGCCGCCGAGAAAGCGCGCCTGGCCAAGGAAATCGGCCGCATCGAGGTCGAGATCAGGAAATGCGAAGGCAAGCTCGGCAACGCGAACTTCGTCGCCAATGCGCCGGCCGAGGTCGTGGCACAAGAGCGCCAGCGCATCGCCGACTGGAACACCACGCTGGGCGCGCTGCGCGAGCAGGCCGGCAAGCTGTAGCGCGGGCACCGCCGCACGCCGCCCCGGGCTTTTTGGCGATCGGGTTCTTGCCTATTTCTCGATATGGCCTGCGGCCATATCGAGCGCCATCACGATCGCGTCCTCGCGTCCGTCGCGTGCCGGGTAATAGCGCGGGCGCCTTCCGATTTCGTGGAAGCCCACCGACTCGTACAAGGCTTTCGCGCCCGGGTTGGACGGGCGCACTTCGAGGAAGAGTCGCTCGGCCCGGTTCCAGCGCGCCACGTCGAGCAGGCGCATCAGCAGATGCCGGCCGAGACCGCGGCCGCGATGCTCCGGGCCGATGCACAAATTGAGCAAGTGCGCCTCGCCGGCGCCGGTCGAGAGAATGCCGTAGCCGGCCACGCTGCCATCCACGCACAGAACCCAGCACGAATGCCCTGCCCGCACGCAATCGCCGAAGATGCCGGGCGACCACGGGAATTCGTACGAGGCGTTCTCCAGCGCGCTGACCGCGGCCAGATCATCCAGGTACATGCCGCGCACCTGGATCGCCGCCTTCGGCACGGCGACCATCGTTCAGGCTCCCGCGCTGGCCAGGGCACGGCGCACGCTGCGCAGCGCGTTCCACAGCCGACGCTTGGCCGTCGCGTCGGCCAGCACCAGCTTCGGCTCATCGGCAAGCACAATCAGCGCCTGGCTCATCACTGCCGCCGGCAAGGCGCGGCCGAGTGCATGCGCCTGCGCATCGCCGAACACCAGGTAGGCGCGCGCCGCCGGCACCGATGACGCCAGTTGGCCACCTTGCACGCTGATGCGCGCCGCGCGCGCCAGCGCCGCACCGCCGGCATGCAGCGCGCGGCCCAGCAGGTCGAGCTCGCGGGCGTTGCACGACGCCGGCAGGATCACCACGCAGGCCACGTCGGCGTCGCCCAGCTCCGGCTCGGCCATGGCCGGCACAACTTTCGCCACGCGGCGAACCCACGGCGTCAGCCCCAGCGCGTGCAGGACGCGGGCGCGGTGGGCGGCAGGCATGGGCGCGTTCATCTGGCGGAGTGCCGTGCACGGCGCCGATGCGCGATCCGCGCCGCGATGGTCCACACCGGCCCGGACAACAGGTACACGGTGAAACCCGCCAGCAGCACCCGCGCCGGCGCCAGATACAGCAAGGCAAGCAGCAGCACCGCCACCACCATCCAGGCGAACGGCACGTTGCCGCGCTCGCCCATCGGCAGCGACTTGAAACTGAAATAGCGGAAGCGGCTGACCATCAGCAGGCCGGTGACCACCACGATCGCCGCGCTGGCGAAGGCCAGCTCGGCGCCGCTCCAGCCGGCCTTCTCCATGGTCCACACGAACGACATGTTCACCGCCGCCGCGGCCGGACTGGCCAGGCCCTGGAAATAGCGCTTGTCGGCCACCCCTGCCTGGGTATTGAAGCGCGCCAGCCGCAGCGCGGCGCAGGCGGCATAGATGAACGCGCACGCCCAGCCCAGCTTGCCCCACAGCGGCCCCACGTCGCGCAGCGCCGACAGCGACCACGTGTACATCACCAGCGCCGGCGCGAGGCCGAAGCTGACCAGGTCCGACAAGGAGTCGTACTGCACGCCGAACTCGGTCTGCGTGCCGGTCATGCGCGCCACGCGCCCATCCATGCCGTCGAGCACCGCCGCCAGGAACACCGCGATGGCCGCCTCGACGTAATGGCCGCCGATGCTGGAAATGATCGCGTAGAACCCGGCGAACATCGCCGCCGTGGTGAACAGGTTCGGCAACAGGTAAATGCCGCGGTGCCGGGGCGGTTGAACGGGCATGGGTGGACTCATGAAGCAGGATCGTGACGGAGTAGGCGCAGTGTAAACCATTGCCTGCTTGAGTCCGGGGCGCCGGAGTGATAACAAGGAACGACTGATTTTCCCCTGTCCGGAGACCCCCATGCGCCGTTCGCTGATTGTCGTGGCACTGCTGCTGTTTGCCCCGTTGTGTGCCGCGCAGGTCTACAAGTGGACCGACGCCAGCGGCACCGTGCACTACTCCGAGGCGCCGCCGACGCAGGGGGTCAAGTACAGCAAGGTCACCACGACCGGCACGGTGGAGCCGCTGGTCAAGCCGGCCGAACGAAGCAATCCGGAGGACGTCGCGGGCGGCAGCAACGAGCCCGCCGTCGCGCCGAAGACCATGGCCGACACCCCGGAGAACCGCAAATCGCTGTGCGCCTCGCTGCAGTCCAACCTGGCGACCCTGCAGGGCAGCGGTCCAGTGGTGATGGAGAAGGATGGCAAGCCCAACGCACTGGACGCCTCGCAACGCCAGCAACAGATCGCCACCGCCCAGGCCCAGTACGACCAGTACTGCCAGGGCAAGTAAGCCCCCGGGCCGCACTCCGGCGGCGGTGGCGCCGCTACAATGGGCGCTTTACACGCCGGAATCGCCCGCATGCGCCTCAGCCAATTCCACCTGGCCACCGTCAAGGAAGTCCCTGCCGACGCCGAGATCGCCAGCCATCGCCTGATGCTGCGCGCCGGCATGATCCGCCGGCTGGCCTCCGGCCTGTACACCTGGAGTCCGCTGGGCCTGCGCGTGTTGCGCAAGGTCGAGCGCATCGTGCGCGAGGAAATGGATCGCGCCGGCGCGATCGAATTGCTGATGCCGACCATCCAGCCGCGTGAACTCTGGGAGGAAACCGGTCGCTGGGCGAAATTCGGCCCGCAGCTGCTGAAGATCCGCGACCGCAAGGAGCAGGAATTCTGCTATGCGCCGACCGCCGAGGAAGTGATTACCGATTACGCCCGCAACGAGCTGAAAAGCTACAAGCAGCTGCCGGTCAATTTCTACCAGATCCAGACCAAGTTCCGCGACGAGATCCGCCCGCGTTTCGGCGTGATGCGCGCGCGCGAATTCCTTATGAAGGATGCCTATTCATTCCATCTCGGGCAGGAGTCGCTGGCGGAAACCTACGCCGCGATGTACCAGGCCTATGTGCGCATTTTCACCCGCCTCGGCCTGAGCTTCCGCGCGGTGCAGGCCGACACCGGCGCCATCGGCGGCAATGCCAGCCATGAATTCCAGGTGCTGGCCGATTCGGGCGAGGACGCGATCGCGTTTTCCGACGGCTCCGACTATGCCGCCAACCTCGAGAAAGCCGAAGCGCTGCCCCCGTCCGTCGAACGCCCTGCGCCCGCCGCCGGCCTGCAGCGCGCGGACACGCCGACCCAGAAAACCATCGCCGACGTCGCCGCCTTCCTGAAAGTGGAACCGCGGCAATGCGTGAAGACCCTGCTGGTGCGCGGCGTCGAAGGGCTGGTCGCGCTGTGCCTGCGCGGCGACCACGAACTCAACGAGGTCAAGGCCGGCAAGCTGGCCGAGCTGCCGGGCGAGATGGTGCTGGCCGGCGAAGAGGAAATCCGCGCCGCCTGCGGCACGCGCCCGGGGTTCATCGGCCCGGTCGGCCTGCCCGATTCCATCCCGGTGATCGTCGATCGCGACGCCGCCGTACTGGCCGACTTCGTCTGCGGCGGCAATGCCGACGGCGTGCACTGCACCGGCGCCAACTGGGAGCGCGACGCGCGCATCAGCCGCATCGCCGACCTGCGCAACGTGGTCGAGGGCGATGCCTCGCCCGACGGCCACGGCGAACTGCACCTGGCCCGCGGCATCGAAGTGGGCCACGTGTTCCAGCTGGGGACGAAATATGCCGACGCCCTGCGCGCCACCGTAATCGACGAAGGCGGCAAGGCCCAGGTGATGGCCATGGGTTGCTACGGCATCGGGATCAGCCGCATCGTCGCCGCCGCCATCGAGCAGCGCCATGACGACGCGGGCATCATCTGGCCCGAGGCGATGGCGCCGTGGCGGGTGGCGGTGTGCGTGATCAACCCGAAGAACGCCTCCGCCGCGGTCAACGAGGCCGCCGAGGCGCTGTACCAGGCACTCGTCCAGCGCGGCATCGAAACCGTGCTGGACGATCGCGGCCTGCGTCCCGGCAACATGTTCGCCGACATGGAGTTGATCGGCATCCCCCATCGCGTGGTGGTGAGCGAACGCGGGCTGGCCGCCGGCACGCTGGAATATCGCGGCCGCGAGGACAGCGAGAGCCGCACGTTGAGCCAGGATGAGTTGTTCGCACTGCTGGCCTGATTAATGAAACCGGCGGGTTTCGAATATCGGCACATTTGCCCGTGCAACCCTGTTTCATAATCGTTTCGAATATGAACTGTGACGCGCGTCGGGGAGTTTGGCGCTTTACAAATGTTTGTCCGATCATGGAGAATCCCCACTGGCCGGCATTCACCAATGCCCGCATTGCCTCGATAATGGGGCATGATTCGTCACCCTCACCGGAGTCCGTCCATGGCCGTCGATATCAAGAATCTCAACCACAATCAGCTCAACGATCTCATCAGCAAGGCACAAATCCGTCAGGACGAATTGCGCAAGGAGAAGGTCGTCAAGCTGCGCGAGAAGGTCCACGCGCTGATCAAGGCCGAGGGTTATTCGTTCGAGGACATTTTCGGCGGTGCCCGCAAGAGCAAGCGCGCCGGCGCCAAGGTTGCCCCGAAGTATCGCAACCCGGCCAACCCGGCGCAGACCTGGTCCGGCCGCGGCAAGCGTCCGCACTGGTTCAACGACGCGCTGAAGGCGGGCAAGAAGGAAAAGGACCTGACGATCTGATCGCCGTCCCCACGCCATGGAAACAGCGCCGGCCTCGCGCCGGCGCTTTTTTTTGGCTTGAACCATGCGACGTCCATTCGCCGCGCAAGGCTCATGCGGACGCAACGCAAAGGGAGGTCAGGAAGGCGCGGCTCTTGATCTTGCCGGGGCCAGGAGCACCCTCCTCAATCCTCCCCTGCTTCAAAGGGGAGGAGGTGAAGGTGCCGCGGGTTCGTCTCCCGTGACGAACCGGTTGGCGTGAAGTCCGGCTAGCCCGGTCGCTTTTGTTTTACAGAGAGCGCCGCGGCGAAATCAGCAAGTCGCCGAACATCAGCCCCGCCACCAGCGACACCAGCAGGGTGACCAGCAGCAAGCCGGCGTCCAGGCCGAGCGAGGTATCGCGTTCGAGCAGGAACGACATGCTGCGGAAGCCCACGCTGCCCGGCACCAGCAACAGGATGCCCGGTTCGCGGATTACCGCGCCGGGCCGATGCGCATAGCGCGCGTAGACGTTGGCCAGCGCGCCCAGCAGCAAGCCGCCCAGGAACACGCCTACCGGCGCGCCCGGCAACGAGGTGGAGATCTCGCCGCCCCAGCGCGTGGCCAGATAACCCACCACCACCGCCGCGATCACTGCCGGCCAGTCGCGCCGGGCGGCGCGGAACAGGATCGCGAAGGCGATCGCGGCGACCAGCAGCACCGGGTAATCGGTCCATGACGGCAGCGGCGGCAAGGCGAAATCGCGCGCAGTGATGCCGAGTGCGCTGCACAACTCGGTCGCGGCGATGACCCCGAAAGTGAGCTTGAGCAGGGTCGCCATCGCACCGCCCATGCGCGCCATGCCGGAAACCAGGTGCTGGCTGGAGATCTCGCGCACGGCGGTGGTCAGCGACATGCCGGGGATCAGGATGATCAGGCTGGCCAGCACCACCGACTTGATCGCCAGCGGCACGATGAAGGCGCTGACCAGGATCGCCACCATGGTCGCCACCAGCGCACTGATTGCATCGCTGGCCGCCGCCAGCTGCGGCCGCACGGCAGCCGCCAGGGTGATGCAGCCGATGATCGTGCCGATCACCGCCGCGACCACCAGGTCCACCCACGAGCTGTGCAGGAACAGCGCCGCGATCGAAGCCGCGGACAAGCCGTAGCTGGCGATCAGGCCGATTTTCTCGCGTCGGCTGTCCGGCCGACCCAGCTCGCGCAGCAGGCGAAAGCCTTCGCGCAGGCCCAGCTCGCCGGCGATCGCGCGGTCGGCGATGTCGTCGGCCTGGCACAGCCGTTCCAGGTTCACCTCGCCCGGCGGCAGCCGCACCACCTGGGTGGTCGTCGCCACGCGCTCCTCGCCCTGGGCGAGGTCGGCGAAGGAAATGATGACCGCGGTAGGGCTGGACCACACGTCGGCGGACAAGCCCAGCCGCTGCGCCACGCCGGCCACGGCCATCTCCAGTCGCGGCGCGGTGGTGCCGTACTGGTGCAGGCGCCGCGCCAGCTCCAGCACGAACGCCATGCGCGTGTTCAGCGCGGTGGTGGCGAATTGCTGCTGGCTGATGGTGCCGCTCATGCCACCGCGCGCACCTGCAGGGTGGAACCATCGACGGCAACCACTTCCACGGTGGCGCCCAGCGGCAGGTCCGGCCCGTTGACCAGCCACTGGCCGTCGCCCACGCGGGCCTTGCCGCGACCATTGACGATCGCCTCGATCAGCTCATAACGCTGGCCGATCATCTGCTCGGCGCGACGGTTGAGGCGTTCGCTGCCCGGCACGCGACGCTCCAGCTTCGGCCGCAGCCAGCGCGCGTAGGCCACGCAGAAGGCGAATGCGAGCAGGCCGAACACGATCGCCTGCGCCAGCAGGCCCAGCGTCGGCACGGCCCACAGCAGCACGCCCATCGCCGCCGCGGCCAGGCCGATCCACAGCAGGAAATAGCCCGGCAGCAGCAGCTCGCCGGCAATCAGCAGCAGCGCCAGGATCCACCACAGGTAATGCACGGCAAGTTGCCACATGGTCGAGGACTCCACTCAGCGCAGCGGCGGCACCGGCGCGGCCGCCGGGCGCTGCTGCTGGGTCAGGGATTCCTTGGCCAGTTCGGCGATGCCGGCCATCGCGCCGATCACGCCGGTGGCCTCGATCGGCAGCAGCAGCATCTTCTGGTTGGGCGAATTGGCCATTTCCTTCAGCGCGCCGATGTAGTTGTTGGCGACGAAATAGTTCAGCGCATTGATGTTGCCGCCGGCGATCGCGTCGGAGACCATCGTGGTGGCCTTGGCCTCGGCCTCGGCGGTGCGCTCACGCGCCTCGGCGGCGCGGAACGCGGCCTCCTTCTCACCCTCGGCAGAGAGGATCGCCGACTGCTTCTCGCCCTCGGCCTTGAGAATCGCCGCCTGGCGGAAGCCCTCGGCGTCGAGGATGTTGGCGCGCTTCTCGCGCTCGGCCTTCATCTGCCGTGCCATCGCGTCGATCAGGTCGCGCGGCGGCGAGATGTCCTTGATCTCGATGCGGTTGACCTTGACGCCCCACGGGTGGGTCGCCTCGTCCACCACGCGCAGCAGGCGGGCGTTGATCTCGTCGCGCTTGCTCAGGCTTTCGTCCAGATCCATCGAGCCGAGCACGGTGCGGATGTTGGTCATCACCAGCGCCAGCGAGGCCTGCTCCAGATTGGCCACTTCATAGGCCGCCTTGGCCGCATCCAGCACCTGGTAGAACACCACGCCGTCGACACGCACCACCGCGTTGTCCTTGGTGATGACGTCCTGCGAGGGCACGTCCAGCACCTGCTCCATCATGTTCATCTTGTGCCCGATCGCCTGGTAGATCGGGATCAGGAAATGCAGCCCCGGGCTCAACGTGCCGGTGTACTTGCCGAACGTCTCCACCGTCCATTCGTAACCCTGCGGCACGATGCGCACCAGCTTGACGATGCCGATGACGACCACGACCAGGATGACCAGCGCCAGCAGTTGTGCGATACCCATGAAGCTCTCCCCTTTCCGTGAAGATGTCAGTATAGGCGAGCGCAGCGCCGTCGAGCGGGCCGGACCATGGCGTCATGGAACGATCATCACGACCGCGGCCGGGCAGCCCGGCGCTGTCATCGTCGCGTAACATGGCCGTGATTCCATGGCGCCGGCTGCCACTGGGCATATGCATGCAAAAACGCATCCTGATCATCGAAGACGAGGCGCCGATCCGCGACATGGTGGCGTTCGCGCTGCGCCGCGCAGAGATGCTGCCGGTCTGCGCCGCCGATGCCGGTGAAGCGCAACTGGCCATCGCCGAGGCGGTGCCCGACCTGATCCTGCTCGACTGGATGCTGCCGGGCATCAGCGGCATGGACCTGGCCCGGCGACTGCGCCGCGAGGAGCTGACCCGCGACCTGCCGATCATCATGCTGACCGCCCGCGGCGAGGAGACCGACCGCGTGGCCGGCCTGGATGCCGGCGTGGACGACTACGTGGTCAAGCCGTTTTCCACCCGCGAGCTGGTGGCGCGGATCAAGGCGGTGCTGCGCCGCAGCCAGGGCGAGGACGGCGCCGGCATGATCGAGCTGGGCGGGCTGCGTCTGGACGGCCAGGCGCACCGGGTGTTCGCCGGCGACGAGCCGGTGCACCTGGGCCCCACCGAATACCGCCTGTTGCACTTCTTCATGAGCCACAGCGAGCGCGTGTATTCCCGCGCGCAACTGCTCGATCATGTCTGGGGCGGCAGCGTCTACGTGGAGGAGCGCACCGTCGACGTGCACATCCGGCGCCTGCGCAAGACCCTGGAGGCATGGGGCCTGGATGCCCTGATCCAGACAGTGCGCGGCACCGGTTACCGCTTCTCCGCCCAGCCCGCACCCGTGCGGCCCTGAGCAGCTCCGGCCGGCGCATGCGCAGCATCCGCACCTCCTTCGACACCGGCTTCCTCGTCATCGTGATCGGCTCGATGGCCGGCGCGATCGTCGCCGCGCTGTGGGCGTCGCCATGGTGGGCGCTCGGCGTCGCCCTGGGCGGTGAAGCCGTCGCGCTGGGGTGGTGGCTGCGCGCACGCCGTGCACGCCGTGCACGCCGGACGCGACCCGATACACCTGGCCAACTCCGCGCCGCACGCGCCTTGCGCCAGTCGCGCCTGCGCGCGCAGTTGCACGACGTGCGCGACGCGGTGGGCGCACTGGCCGATGCCGTGGTGCTGTTCGACGATCAGGGGCGCGTGCGCTGGTTCAACGCGGCCGCTACCCGTCTGCTCGGCGTGCGGCGCGAACACGTCGGGCAGCCGCTCGCGCAATGGCTCGACGGCAGCGAGCTGGGCACGTGGCTGCGCACGAATGCCACGCAGCCGGCCGCCGACCTGCCGGCGCCGGCGGATGCGTCGCTGCGCCTGGCCGCGACGATCATCCCCTTCGGCCAGCAGCTGAAGGTGCTGCTGGCGCGTGACATCAGCACGCTGAGCCGGCTGGAGCAGGTGCGCCGCGATTTCGTGGCCAACGTCTCGCATGAGCTGCGCACTCCGTTGACGGTGATCCACGGCTACCTGGAACTGCTGGACCCCGTGGACGTGCCCGAGCTGGCGCCGGTGCTCGGCGAGATGCGCATGCAGTCGCAGCGGATGCAGCAGATCGTCGAGGATCTGCTGACCCTGTCGCGGCTGGAAACGCGCGAGGCCCTGCCGGACGAGGAAGTGGCCATGATTCCGCTGCTGGAGACGCTGCGGCGCGAGGCGGTGGCGCTCAGCCAGGGCCGGCACCGCATCAGCGTGGAGGCGACCACTGCGGTGCGCCTGCGCGGCTCGATCCATCACCTGCACAGCGCGTTCTCCAACCTGACCAGCAACGCCGTGCGCTATACGCCCAGCGGCGGCGAGATCGTGATCGGCTGGCGGCAGACCGCCGATGGCGGCGCGATCTTCTCCGTGCGCGACAGCGGGCTGGGCATCTCCGCCGAACACCTGGTGCGACTCACCGAGCGCTTCTACCGCGTGTCGTCCAGCCGCTCGCGCGAGTCCGGCGGCACCGGCCTGGGCCTGTCCATCGTCAAGCACGTGCTGAACCTGCACCAGGGGCGCCTGGTGATCGAGAGCGAGCCCGGCCGCGGCTCGACCTTCTCCTGCGTGATGGAAGCCTCGCGCGTGTTGCCGCCGGACCGCGGCGGCATCTTCCGCGCCGAGACCCCGGCCAACTGAGCCGCGCCTGCGCACAACCCCCTTGCCGCAAAAAAAACGGCGTGGAGAAAATCCACGCCGGGAGCCGATTCAGGAGGGGGAGCGGCATCTCGAAGATGCCTGCCATGGAGGGGAGTGCCTGGCAGGCGCAGGCATTGTCGCAACGCCGCGTGACAAGCCGATGACATGCCGGACTCGCTTTTTTGTCACGACGGCTGGGCGCGATGCCCTCCCGCGGCGCGCGCAAGTCGGCAAGCACACAAGCGTCATGCAGCCGTCGTTCGCGTGCAACAGGGCGGCGCCACGATCGGTGCCAGTTCCGATCGGAGAACAGCGATGCGCGTCAGCTTCGTCACGGAGACCTGGCCGCCCCAGGTGAACGGTGTCGCCCTCACCGTGCGCACGCTTGCCGCCGGGCTGGCCGCACGCGGGCTGGGCGTCGACGTGGTCCGCCCCGGCGGCGACGGCCGCGACGGCAAGGTCGAACTGGTACGCGCACGCGGCGTGGCGCTGCCGCGCTACCCGGGCATGCAGTTCGGCCTGCCCGCCGGCAGTGCGCTGCGCCGGCGCTGGCATGCGAAGCGGCCCGATGCGGTGTACATCGCCACGGAAGGTCCGCTGGGCGCGTCGGCGCTGCGCGTGGCCAACGCGCTGCAGGTCCCGGTGGTGAGCGGGTTCCACACGCGCTTCCACGACTACGCCGCCCACTATGGCGTCGGCCTGCTGGCGCCGCTGGTACGCAACCACCTGCTCGGCTTCCACCGTCGCGCGCAGATGACCCTGGTGCCGACCAACGCGCTGCACGCCGAGCTGACGGATGCCGGTGTCGACCACGTGCGCAAGCTGCGCCGCGGCGTCGATGTCCGGCTGTTCTCGCCGGAGCGGCGCGATCCGGCGCTGCGCCGCAGCTGGGGCGTGGATGACGAGACGCCCGTGCTGCTGTGCGTCGGACGGATCGCTGCGGAGAAAAACCTGGGCCTCGCCGTGCAGGCTTTCCGCGCGTTGCAGGCACGCACGCCCGCCGCGCGCCTGGTGATGGTCGGCGACGGTCCGCAACGCGCGGCGCTCGCCAGCGCCTGCCCCGAGGCCTTGTTCGTCGGCACCAGGCACGGCGCGGATCTGGCCGCGCACTACGCCAGCGCGGACGTGTTCCTGTTCCCGAGCCTGTCGGAAACCTTCGGCAACGTGGTACTGGAAGCGATGGCCTCGGGGCTGGCGCTGGTCGCGTTCGACCATGCCGCGGCGCAGGAGCACGTCGTCGACGGCATCTCCGGGCGCATTGTGCCGCCCTCGGACGCGCGCAGTTTCATCACCTCGGCCTATCAGCTCGGCGTCGACCCGACGACCCGCCGCAGGCTCGGCGCCCATGCGCGGCGCGCCGCGCTGCGGTGCCCGCCGGACATGGTGATCGCGGAATTCGAGACTTTGCTGGTCTCGCTGCTGCATGGCCATCCCGATGACCGTCTCCGCGCCGTCGCCTGAACCGGCAACTCTGTCGCTGGACGCGCTGCTGTGCCGCGCGGCCAGCCGCTGGGGCGCGCGTCGCGCGGTGCAACGGATCTTCGGCGCGGCCAGCCGCCTCGGCGATGGCTGGCTCTGGTACGGCCTGATCGCCGCGTTGGCCATCGGCGGCGGTGACCGCGGTCGGCACGCCGCACTGCAGATGGCCGGCACCGGCATCGTGGCGTGGTTGCTCTACCGCACGCTGAAGCGCCGCACGCGTCGCCCGCGGCCGTTCCGCGTGCACCGCGAAGTGATCGCGCGCGCACCGCCGCTGGACGAGTTCAGCTTCCCGTCGGGGCATACGCTGCACGCGGTGAGCTTCGGCATCGTCGCCGCCGGCTGGTTTCCCGTGCTGGCCCTTCCGCTGGCGCTGTTCGCCGTGCTGGTGGCGATGTCGCGCGTGGTGCTGGGCCTGCACTACCCCAGCGACGTGCTCGCCGGTGCCGCACTCGGCGCGGCGCTCGGCCTCGCCTCGCGCGGGCTCGACGCCGCACTCGTCGGCACCCTGGCGGGTTGAACCGCCCTCACCCGCCGACCCTCCGCCCATGACCATCGCAAGCGCGCCGCAGCACGTCGAGCCGGAGCCGGCCAGCGTCGGTTTCCGCGCGGCGAACCTCTGCCTCAACCACGAACTTTCGGCGCTCCAATTCAATGCCCGCGTGCTGGCCCAGGCGCGCGACGCCACGGTACCGCTGCTGGAACGGCTGCACTTCCTGTGCATCTCGGTGCGCAACCTCGACGAGTTTTTCGAGGTGCGCGTGGCCAGCCTCAGGCACTGGATCGCCTACGGCGACGCGCGCCCGGGCCCGGACGGCATGCCCCTGGCCGAGGTGCTCGCGCAGGTGCGCGACAACGCCACCCGGCTGATGCACACCCAGTACGAAACGTGGCACGACGAGCTGCGCCCGGCGCTGGCGCGCGAGGGCATCGTGTTCATCGACGGCGCGCCCTGGTCGCCCGCACAGACGCGCTGGGCGCGCACGCACTTCGAGCGCGAGATCCTGCCGGTGCTCTCGCCGCTGGGCTTGAACTCGGCCCACCCGTTCCCGCGGATACTCAACAAGAGCCTCAATGTCGCGGTGGTGCTGGACGGCGAGGACGCCTTCGGTCGCGAGGGCCATGTCGCGGTCGTGCGCGCGCCGCGCTCGCTGCCGCGCGTGATCCGCCTGCCGCCGGAGGTCGCCGGCGCGCCACACCAGTTCGTGTTCCTCTCCACGCTGCTGGAGCGCTTCGCCGACGCGATGTTCCCCGGCATGACGATCCGCGGCGCCTGCCAGTTCCGCGTGACGCGCGATTCCGAACTGGAGCTGGAAGAAGGCGACACCGAGAACCTGGCGCGCGTGCTGAGCATGGAACTGCGCGAGCGGGCTTACGCCGACGCGGTGCGGCTGGAACTCGGCGAGGGCTGCACGCCCGAGGTGCGGCAGATGCTGCTGGTGAACTTCGGCCTGACCGATGCCGACGTGTACCTGTGCAGCGGCCCGGTCAACCTGCATCGCGCGTCGGCGATCTATGACATGGTCGATCGCCCGGATCTGAAATATCCGCCGTTCGTGCCGGCCGTGCCTCGCGCCTTCACGGCGGACGCCGGCATGTTCGATACCATCAGCCAGGGCGACCTGCTGCTGCATCACCCGTTCGATTCGTTCACGCCCGTGCTCGAACTGCTGCGCCAGGCCAGCACGGACGCCGACGTACTGGCGATCCGGCAGACGCTGTACCGGGTCGGCGAGGACTCGCCGCTGGTCGGCTACCTTGCCGATGCGGCCCGCTCCGGCAAGGAGGTGACGGCGGTCATCGAGTTGCGCGCCCGCTTCGACGAGGAGGCGAACATCCGCCTGGCCGACCGTCTGCAGGAGGCCGGCGTGCAGGTCGTGTACGGCGTCGTCGGCTACAAGACCCACGCCAAGATGCTGCTGATCGTGCGCCGCGAACGGGGCGTGCTGTGCCGCTACGCGCACCTGTCCACCGGCAACTACCACCTGGCCACCAGCCGGCTCTACACCGACATCGGCCTGATGACCCGCGACCCGGGCATCTGCGCCGACGTGGGCCGGATCTTCCAGCAGCTGTGCAGCCTCGGGCCGGCGGTGGAGCTGGAGCACGTGCTGCAGTCGCCCTTCAGCCTGCATCGCGGCCTGCTCGCCCTGGTCGAGCGCGAGATCACGCACGCATGCGCCGGCAAGCCGGCGCGGATCATCGCGCGCATGAACGCGCTGAACGAACCCTCCATGGTCGCCGCGCTCTACCGCGCCTCCTGCGCCGGCGTCGAGATCGACTTGATCGTGCGCGGCGCATGCATCCTGCGCCTAGGCCTGCCCGGGGTCTCCGAGCGCATCCGCGTGCGCTCGGTGCTGGGCCGCTTTCTCGAGCACAGCCGCGTGTACTGGTTCGCCAACGACGGCCGCGCCGAGATCTACGGCTCCTCGGCCGACTGGATGGAGCGCAATCTGCTGCGCCGGGTCGAGGCATGCTTCCCGATACGCGACCCGCGCATCGCGGCGCGTGTCTTCCGCGAGACGCTGCAGAACTACCTGGACGACAACGTGCAGGCCTGGCTGCTGGACGCCGATGGGCACTATCGCCGCGCCACGCCGGGCGACGCACCGGCGCATGCGGCGCAGGGCTGGCTGCTGGACCGGTACAAGACCTGACGCCTCGGCGGACGCGCGCGCAGCGTCATCGCCATCATCCGCGAAAAAAAAAGAAACGGCGGGCATCCTGGCCCGCCGCTCTCCATCCCTGGGTGGAACTCCCTCACGATAACCGTTTGCCCCGCCGCGCCGCCGCGGACTGCCGCGGCGGCACGGGTTCAGAAGCGCACTTCGCCGAACACGCCGATCTCGTTGGTCTTGACGTTGCGCACGTGCGGCGGTACCGGCGTGCTGACGGACTTGTCGGCCTTCTCGTGCTTCCACACGCCGGCCAGCTTGAAGCCCTTGGTCACCTGGTACTCGACGCCGGCGTTGTAGTAGACGTTCTTGTTGGCGCCATCCAGCGTCTTGCTGAGCTTGGCGTTGTCGTAGCGGGCGAACAGGCTCACGTCGTCGGCCACCGCCACGCTGCCCCACAGCGAGTAACCGTCGGCCTTGTCGGTGGCCGTGGTGAGCACGTTGTTCCAGTTCTTCGCCGTGAAGTACTCGGCGCCGAGACGGAACGCGTCGCTGGCATAGGCGACCATGATGTCGCCGCGCTCGGCCGTGTTCACGGCGTTGACGTTCTCGGTCTCCTGGCCGCGATGGCCGCGGTAGCCGCCGATCGCCACCACCATGTTCTCGAACGGCACGAAGCCGAGGCGGCCCTCGACATCCACGCCCTTGCTGCGGCCCGGATTCTTGTAGCCGTTGCCGTTGACCACCGACACCGCGTAGTTGAACGACTTGCCGGCGCCCAGCTCGCCACCCAGGTGCAGGCCCCAGTCCGCCGAGTTGCCGTACTTCAGGCGGTCGGTGATGGTGTTCTCGACGTAGCGGAAACCGTAGTACTGCTCGGCGAACGGAATCCACGGCATGTCGGTCGAACCGATGCGCAGCACCGCCGCGTCGTCGAACTTGCCCTGCACGTAGGCCTTCTTGACGAACAGGCTGGTCTGGCCGTCGCTGCTGGAATAGTTGAAATCGGTGGTCAGGTTCATCGACCAGATGTCGTTGAACTTGTGGTCGACGCCGAGGTAGAAGCGCTTGACGTCCATGCCGATGCCGGACTTGTCGGTCTTGCCGCTGTCGCTGTCCTTCTGGTCGATGTTGGTGAAGTCGAAGTACATGCGGCCGGACAACTTGGTGTTGTTGACCAGCTTCTCCAGCGACTCGAGTTTCTTGTCGCTGGCGGTGGTCACCGCCGTCGCCTTCTCCACCGCCTGGCCGGTGCTGACGTTGATGTCGGACTGCGCATCGGTGCGCTGTTCCAGTTCGTTCACCTTGGCCTGCAGTGCGGCGAGCTGGGCCTTCAGCGACTCGACCTCGGCGCTGGTGGTCGCCGACGTCCGGTTCTGCGGCGCGGCCGCGGCCGTGAAGCTGGCAACCCCGAGGCCGGCGGCAATCGCCACCGCAATCAGTTTGGAACGCATGTCTTTCTCCGCAAGTGGGTGGGAAATCGCTGGGTCGCCGCCCGAACCGGAGGGGCCTGGCCGGCGATTGGTTAAAAGTTTGCAGACGGACTTTTACGGCTGGATGCCACTGACATGACAGATTCGAGACACTCCCGCGCGCGGCCCGCCGGCACTGTCGCAGGGGCTGTCATCTTGCTGCAACATTCATTTCATTCAATGGCAACACGAAAAGCCTGAAATGGCGGGGTCGCATCCGACCCCACTCGAAAGGAGCTTCCATGTTGACCCTCCGCAAACTGCCAGTCCGGCTCGCCGCCGTCGCCACGTTCGCCGTGGCCTCGACCTTCGGCGTGGCCGCCCACGCCACCGACATCACCGGCGCCGGCTCCAGCTTCGTCTACCCGGTCATGTCCAAGTGGTCGGCCGCGTATGCCGAGAAGACCGGCAACCGCCTCAACTACCAGTCGATCGGTTCCGGCGCCGGCATCGCGCAGATCAAGGAAGGCACCATCGACTTCGGCGCCTCCGACGCGCCGATGAAGGCCGAGGACCTGAAGAAGTACGGCCTGGGCCAGTTCCCGATCGTGGTCGGCGGCATCGTGCCGGTGGTCAACATCGCCGGCGTGCAGGCCGGCCAGATCAAGCTGGACGGCGCCACCCTGGCCGACATCTTCCTGGGCAAGATCAGGAACTGGAACGATCCGAAGATCGCCGCGCTGAACGCGGGCCTGGCCCTGCCGGCCGGCAAGATCACCGTGGTGCATCGCTCGGACGGTTCGGGCACCTCGTTCAACTTCACCAACTACCTGTCCAAGGTCAGCCCGGAGTGGGCCGGCAAGGTCAAGTTCGGCACCGCCGTGGAATGGCCGACCGGCGTGGGCGGCAAGGGCAACGAGGGCGTGTCGCAGTACGTGCGCCAGATCAAGGGCTCGATCGGCTACGTCGAATACGCCTACGCGGTGAAGAACAAGATCAGCTGGGTGAACATGAAGAACGCCGCCGGCAACGTGATTGCGCCGGAAGCGGAGAGCTTCGCGGCCGCCGCGGCTACCGCCGACTGGGCCAGCGCCAAGGACTTCAACCTGATCATGACCAACGCGCCGGGCGCCAAGGCGTGGCCGATCACCGCCACCACCTGGATCATCATGTACAAGTCGCCGAAGAACGCGGGCAACAGCAAGGTCGCCTTCGACTTCTTCAAGTACGCGCTGGAGCATGGCCAGCAAGCCGCCAGCGAACTCGACTACGTGCCGCTGCCGGCGTCGCTTGTCAGCCAGATCGAGGCGTACTGGACGTCCGAGTTCAAGCATTGATGGCTTGATCGAAGCCGCCGCCCGCCCCGTTCGCCCCGAGCGCGTGGCGCAGGGTCGGAGCCGAAGGAGACTGCCCTTCGGCTCCGCTGCGCTACGCTCGGGGCGAACGGGGTTTGTTCAATCACAAGCCGGTCACCGAGTCCCGCATGACGACAGCCATCACCACCGACATCCTGGAACAGCGCAGCCGCCGTGACGCCCGTCACGAGCGGCTGTTCCGCTGGCTGTTGAAGGCCTGCGCGCTGCTGGTGCTGGCATCCCTGCTCGGCGCCGCCGCGGCCACCCTGTGGGGCGGGCGCGACGCGTTCGCCACCTTCGGCTGGCACTTCCTGGTCAGCTCCGAATGGGACCCGGGCAACGAGGTCTACGGTGCCCTGGTGCCGGTGTACGGCACCCTGGCCACCTCCTTCATCGCCTTGCTGATCGCCGTGCCGGTGAGTTTCGGCATCGCGGTCTATCTCTCCGAAGTGGCGCCGGCCTGGCTGCGCACGCCGGTGGCCTCGGCCATCGAACTGCTGGCCGGCATCCCCTCGATCATCTACGGCATGTGGGGGCTTTTCATCTTCGCCCCGTTCTTCGCCGAACACGTCAAGCCGTGGCTGACCAACAACCTCGGCAACCAGCCCGACGACGGCCAGCTGTCGTGGGTGGCCGAGCACGTGCCCTTCGTGGGCAAGCTGTTCGGCAGCAGCTATCCGTTCGGCGCCAGCATCCTGGTCGCCGGCATCGTGCTGGCGATCATGATCATCCCGTTCATCTCCTCGGTGATGCGCGAGGTGTTCCAGACCGTGCCGACGCGGCTGAAGGAATCGGCCTATGCGCTGGGTTCCAGCACCTGGGAGGTGTCGTGGGACATCGTGCTGCCGTACACCCGCTCGGCGGTGATCGGCGGCATCTTCCTCGGCCTCGGCCGCGCGCTGGGCGAGACGATGGCGGTGACCTTCGTGCTGGGCAACGCGATGCAGCTGTCGGCCTCGCTGCTCGACCCCGGCACCTCGATTGCCTCGACCATCGCCAACCAGTTCAGCGAAGCCGCCGGCCTGCAGAAGTCCGCACTGATGGCGCTGGCCTTCCTGTTGTTCGTGGTCACCTTCATCGTGCTGCTGATCGCCCGCCTGATGCTGCGCCGCCTGGCGAGCAAGGAGGGTCGTTGATGAACGCGCTCTACCTGCGCCGGCGGATCACCAATGCGCTGGCCATGACCATGAGCATGCTGGCCACGCTGGTGGGGCTGGCCTTCCTCGCCTGGATTCTCTGGGAAACGCTGCGCCAGGGCATCAGCGCGCTGGACCTGAAGCTGTTCACGAAAATCACCGCCTACGGCGAGGACGGCGGCCTGCTGAACTCGATGGTCGGCAGCCTGGTGATCAACTTCATCGGCATCGGCATCGCCACGCCGATCGGCGTGCTGGCCGGCACCTGGCTGGCCGAGTACGCCAACCGCACGAAGCTGGGGGAGTCGATCCGCTTCCTCAACGACATCCTGCTGTCGGCGCCGTCGATCGTGATGGGCCTGTTCGTCTACACCATCATCGTGCTGCCCAGCACGGCGCTGACCCACGGCAACACCACCTTCTCCGGCTTCGCCGGCGGCGTGGCGCTGGCGCTGATCGCGTTGCCGGTGATCGTGCGCACCACCGACGAGATGTTGCGGCTGGTGCCCTCCACCTTGCGCGAAGCCGCGCTGTCGCTGGGCGTGCCGCAGTGGAAGCTGACCGTGCAGATCCTGATCCGCGCGGCGCGCTCGGGCATCATCACCGGCGTGCTGCTGGCGCTGGCGCGGATCAGCGGCGAGACCGCGCCGCTGCTGTTCACCGCGTTCGGCAACAACTACATGGCCATCAACCCGATGGAGAAGATGTCCAGCCTGCCGCAGATCATCTACCAGTACGCCAACGACCCGGGCGAATCGATGCACGCGCTGGCGTGGGCCGGCGCGTTCGTGATCACCATGTTCGTGCTGCTGCTGAGCCTGGCCTCGCGCCTGATCCTTTCCCGCACCAAGGTGTCCCATGACTGATCCCGCCCTCGCCGCCCGGTCGTTGCCGGTGGCGTCGCCCAAGTTCACCGTGCGCGACCTGCACTTCCACTACGGCGATTTCCATGCGCTGAAAGGCATCGACATGGATATCCCCGAGAAGCAGGTCACTGCGATCATCGGGCCGTCCGGTTGCGGCAAGTCCACCTTGCTGCGCATCTTCAACCGCATCTACGCCATCTATCCGAAGCTGCGGGCCACCGGCTCGATCCTGCTCGACGGCGAGAACATCCTCGACCCGCGCTATTCGATGAACCGCCTGCGCAGCAAGATCGGCATGGTGTTCCAGAAGCCGGTGCCGTTCCCGATGACGATCTTCGAGAACGTCGCCTACGGCATCCGCCACCACGAGAAGCTGTCCAGGTCCGACATGGAAGGCCGCGTCGAGCAGGCACTGCGCAGCTCGGCGCTGTGGGACGAGGTGAAGGACAAGCTCAAGCACAACGCGCTCGGCCTCTCCGGCGGCCAGCAGCAGCGCCTGTGCATCGCCCGCGCGATCGCGCTGAAACCCGAAGTGCTGTTGCTGGACGAACCCACCTCGGCGCTCGACCCGATCGCCACCGGCCGCATCGAGCAATTGGTGGAGGAACTGAAAAGCCAGTTCACCATCGTCATCGTCACCCACAACATGCAGCAGGCCGCCCGCGTCTCCGACCTCACCGCCTTCATGTACCTGGGCGAGCTGATCGAGTTCGACAAGACCGAGAAAATCTTCACCAAGCCGGACAAGAAGCAGACCGAGGATTACATCACCGGGCGATTCGGCTAGACGATTGAAAGCCCCTCTCCCTTCGGGAGAGGGGGTGGGGTGAGGGTACGGGCGGGGCCTCGGCGCCCCGCTCCGCCCGAACCCTCATCCGCCCCTTCGGGGCACCTTCTCCCAAAGGCAGAAGGAACAAGCAGAGGCACATCATGAGCACTGGCACAGACCACATCATCAAGAGCTACGACACCGAACTGAGCCGGCTCACCGCCGAGATCGTGCGCATGGGCGAGTTGTCGGTGAAACAGCTGGAGGCGGCGATCGACGTGGTCGAGCGGCGCGACGAGCGCGCCGCCCAGCGCGTGGTCGACAACGACGACACCATCGACCGGATGGAGCGCGACATCAGCCACGACGTGGTGCGTCTGCTGGCATTGCGCGCGCCGATGGCCGGCGACCTGCGCAACGTGTTCGCGGCGCTGCGCACGGCGGCCGACATCGAGCGCATCGGCGATTACGCCGCCAACGTGGCCAAACGCTCGATCCCCCTGTCGATGGTGGCCCCGGTGCAGCCGGCCAGGGGCCTGGAACACCTGGCGCGGCTGGCGGCCACCGGCGTGCGCGAGGTGCTCGCGGCCTACCAGGAGCGCGATGCCGAGCGCGCGCACGCGGTGTGGAAGAACGACACCGTGCTGGACGAGGCCTATACCGGCTACTTCCGCCAGCTGCTGACCTACATGATGGAAGACCCGCGCAACATCACCCCATGCACGCACCTGCTGTTCATGGCCAAGAACATCGAGCGCATCGGCGACCATGCCACCAACATCGCCGAGAACGTGTGGTTCCAGGTCACCGGCGAACCGCTGCAATCGCAGCGCAGGAAACTCGACCAGACCTCCAGCGCGGACTTCTCCGGCCTGGCCGGATCGGGGGACAAGCCCGCGCGCCCTTGATCAGCCGCGCGGCGGCGCCTTGGCGGTCGGCAACAGCAAGGTCACGCGCAGGCCGCCGCCCTCGCGGTTGGCCAGCAACACGCGCCCGCCGTGCGCCTCGGCGATCTCGCGCGCCAGCGCCAGGCCCAGGCCGGTGCCGGAGCGCTTGGTCGAATAGAACGGCAGCAGCGCCTGCGCCAGCACCGTTTCGCTCATGCCCGGGCCACGGTCGGCCACCTCCACGCGCATCTCGGCGCCGACATCGTGGATCGACAGCGTGACCTCGTCGTCCGGGCCGCCGGCTTCGTGCGCGTTCTTGATGAGGTTGATCAACACCTGCTCGACCTGCGCGGCGTCGAACCAGCCCGGCCGCTCCGGAACGGCCGAGGCCAGACGATAGCGGCAGTGCAGCGACAGGCCTTCCAGAAAGGCCGCCCACTCCACCGCGACCGGTCGCGGTGTCGGCAGCTTGGCGAAGCTGGCATAGCCGGCGATGAAGCCGTGCAGGTGGCGGGCACGTTCGCCGATGGTGGCGAACACGCTGGGCAGGCGATCGACGTCGCCGCGCCGCGCCAGCTCCGCGCCAGAGTGCGCCAGCGAGGAGATCGGCGCCAGCGAGTTGTTGAGCTCGTGGCTGATCACCCGGATCACCCGCTTCCAGGTCGCCACCTCCTGCCGCGAGAGCTCGCGCGTCATGCGCCGGAACGAATGCAGGCGATGCGGCCGCCCCTGCAGGCGGAACGCACGCTGCGACAGGTGGAAGGTTTCGTCGCTGCCGTCCATGTCCACCGTGAGCAGCGCATCCTCGCCGCTCTCCACCGCCTGGCGCAGCACCTGCGGCGCCTCGGCCAGCAGTTCGGCGAAATCCAGCCCGGCCAGGCTGCGCCCCTCATTGAACAGGTGCCTTGAGGCGATGTTGGCGTAGGCCACGCGGCCCGCGGCATCGGTGAGCACCAGCGCCACCGGCGTGTTCTGCACCACCGTGTCCAGCAGCAGCTCGCGTTGCGCCAGGTGCTGGCGCTGCTCACGCAAGGTGTGGCCCAGCTCGTTGTGCATGCGGATCAGCTTGCCCAGTTCGTCGCGGCGGTTGGCCGCGATGGAGAAGCTGAAATCACCGTCGCGATAACTGGCCACCGCGCCTTCCAGCGCCCGCAGCAGGCGGCTCACCGGGTCCAGCGCGCGCCCGGCCAGCCAGATCGCGGCCAGCATCAGCAACACCAGCCCCACAGCCAGTGCGATGTAGACATCCTGCGGCGGCGTCGCGGTGACCGCGGCCGATGCCGCCTCGCCGGCGCCGGCCGCGCCGCCATGCAACCACGCGAGCAGTTGCGGCAGTGGCCAGCGGGTGACGCCGACGAGGATCAGTGCGCCGACCACGCCGGCGGCGACCAGCAGCAGACTCAGCCGCGCGCGCAGCGAGTTCAGCAGTTGCCACATGGGGCGCCGCTCCGGCCGCTGCGCACGGCGGCAGGCACCGACCCCGGCCCGCGCGTCCACCGCATCAGCGGCATCCCGGCGCCCTCGGATGCATCGCGCAATCGAGTGGCGGCCGGCCGTTCTGCCACGGCCGCGACTTGCCCATCACGGCGGCCTTGTCGTTGGCCTGCGGCGGCGGCTCATAGGCGGGGCCCTGATGCTTCGCCTGCCTGAACTGGAACACGCCATGGGCGTCGTTGCCGGGCAGCACCGGTACGCTGCGGTAATTCGTCGAGCCGGCCGCCGGCGGTGCGGCATCCCAGCGATCGTCGCGGGAGTCGCTCTGCGGCGCGGCCGACTGCGCGGCCACGGCGCCGGCCAGCAACATCGCGCAAGGGATCAACAGACCTCGAAACTTCATCGCACACCTCCGCCTTCTCGATCGCGCATCTTTGTCCGCCGCACGCGCGGCGGCAAGCCCGCTCCGGTCAGCCCGAGGTGGCCAGCCCGTAGCGCTCCATCCGCCGATACAGCGCCTGGCGCGACAGGCCAAGCTGCTGCGCGGCGCGACTGACCACGCCGCCGGCATGCTGCAAGGCGTCCTCCACGGCGTCGCGGCTGGGTTCGTCCAGGTTGCGGTTGCTCGCTGCCGCATGTTGCGGCAGGTTGAGCAGCTCCGGCGTGATCGGGTTGCCGCCCGCCAGCAGGGCGGCGCGCTCGATCGCGTTCTTCAGCTCGCGCACGTTGCCCGGCCACGGATAGCTCTGCATCGCCTCGCGCGCGGCGTCGCCCAGTTCCGCGCGGCCGTCGAGGAAGAATTCCGCCAGCGGCAGGATGTCGTCGGTGCGCTCGGTGAGCGGCGGCAGGTTCACCTCGATCACGTTGAGCCGGTAGTACAGGTCCTCGCGAAAGGTACCGGCCTGGATCATCGCCTTGAGGTCGGCGTTGGTGGCGCTGAGCACGCGCACCTTGGCGTGGCGCGTCTTGCCCGAACCGAGCCGCTCGAACTGGCCGGTTTCCAGCACGCGCAGCAGCTTCATCTGGCCGGGCAGCGGCAGGTTGCCGATCTCGTCGAGGAACAGGGTCCCGCCGTCGGCCAGCTCGAAGCGGCCCTCGCGCGCCTTGTTGGCGCCGGTATAGGCGCCGGCCTCGGCGCCGAACAGCTCCGCCTCGATCAGCTCGCCCGGCAGTGCGCCGCAATTGACCGCCACGAACGGCCCGCGCTTCACCGCGGAGTTCGCGTGCACGATCGCCGCGATGCGCTCCTTGCCGGTGCCGTTGGGGCCGGTGATCAGCACCGGCACGTCGGAGCGGGCGACCTGGCAGGCCAGGTTGAGCGTGCGCCCCATTGCCTCGGAAGCGAATACCAGCCCGTCGAGGTCGTACTTGCTGCGCAGGTGCTCGCGCCGCTGGCGCCGCTCGCGCCGGCTGCGGGTCAGCTCGCGGCTGGATTCGGACAACTCCAGCAGGTTCTCCACCGTGGCCAGCAGCTTGTGGTCGTCCCAGGGCTTGGCCAGGTAATCGGCCGCGCCGGCCTTGACCAGCTCCACCGCGGTTTCCAGGTGCGTCCAGGCGGTGAGCAGGATCACCGGCAGGTCGGGATGGCGCTCGCGGATGGCGCGGAACAGCTCCACGCCCTCCTCGCCCGAGGTGGTGTCGGCGGTGAAGTTCATGTCCTGGATCACCACGTCGACGGTGTCGCGCTCCAGCATGGCCAGGCCGTCTTCCGGGGTCAGCGCGGTCAGCGGGAGGATCTCGTGCAGCGACAGCGCCAGCGAGAGCGCCTCGCCCACGGCGGGATTGTCGTCGATGATGAGTACGGTTCGGGTCATTCGTTTTCTGCACATGCGGACATGGATGCCGCTCGTGTCCGCAAGGTTGCCATGACCATCGGGCTATGCAAGCCCCGATGGCGTCATCGACCGGCCCGGCTAGCGTGTAGGGCGGGCACCGCCCGCCGGCTATTCCACAGCGGGACGATGGCGGGCGGTGCCCGCCCTACAAGGGGCCAACCGGCTAGATCGCCGCCGGATGCGCCGGCGCCTTGCCGGCCTTCACCGCGGCGATCCAGTCGTTGACGCGGTCCTCCAGCACGTCCAGCGGCAGCGCGCCGCCGCCGAGGATCTCGTCGTGGAAGGCGCGGATGTCGAACTGGTCGCCCAACGCCTGCTTGGCTCGCGCGCGCAACGCCAGGATCTTCAGCTCGCCGGTCTTGTACGCCAGCGCCTGCCCGGGCCAGGTGATGTAGCGGTCGGTCTCGGCCTGCACGTCGGGCTCGTCCTCGCTGGAATGGGCGTGGAAGAAATCGACCATCTGCTGGCGCGTCCAGTGCTTGTAGTGCACGCCGGTGTCGAGCACCAGGCGATCGGCGCGCAGCAGCTCATCGGACAGGCGGCCGTAGTCGGACAGCGGGTCCTTGTAGAAGCCCACCTCCTTGCCCAGCTGCTCGGCGTACAGCGCCCAGCCCTCGACATAGGCGGTGTAGCCGGCCTGCTGGCGGAACGGCGGCAGCTTGGGCAGGCTCTGCGCGATCGAGATCTGCAGGTGATGGCCCGGAATGCCCTCGTGGTAGGCGGTGGATTCGATGGTCAGCACGCTGCGGTTGGCGAAATCGCCGGTGTTGACGAAGATCTGCCCGGGCCGCGAGCCATCCGGCGTGCCCTGATGGTATTCGGCCGCCGCGGCCTCCTTCTCGCGGAACTTCTCCACCGGCTTGACCACCACCTCGGTCTTGGGCAGGCGCCCGAACAGTTTGGGCAGCTCCGGCTCCATGCCGGCGATGTAGCCGCGATAGCGATTGAGGATGTCCTCGCGCGAGGTGGCGTGCGTCTTCGGGTTGGTCTTCAGCGAGGCGCGGAAACTGGCCAGGTCCTTGAAGCCCTGCGCGTGGGCAATCTTCGTCATTTCGCCCTCGATGCGCTTGACCTCGGCCAGGCCGATCTCGTGGATCTGCTGCGGGGTTTCCCTGGTAGTGGTCATCTGCTCGACCTGGAAGCGGTAGATCGCCTCGCCGTTGGGCAGATCCCACACGCCGGGCTGGCTGCGCCCGTGCGGGGCGTAGTCGTCGGCCACGAACTTGCCCAGCTTTGCGTAGGCCGGGCGCACGTCGTGGTCGATCGCGGCGACGATGGAGTCATGCAGGCGCTTCTGGTCGGCCGCCGAGACCGACTTGGGAAAATGCTTCAGCGGCTCGGCGAACACGCTGTCCATGCCGGCCGGCTGCTCGATGCTGGCGATCTGCTTGACCACTTTTTCCAGCAGGTACTTCGGCGGCATCATCTTGTCGGCCATGCCCTGCCGCGCCACCGCGGCGACCTGGTCGAACAGCTTCGGCACTGCCTTCAGGCGCGCCAGGTAGTCGTCGTATTCCCTGGTGCTGTTGAACGGGATCGAGCTGACGAAGCCGGCCAGCGCGATGTGCACGCCGCTCATCTGGTCCAGCGGCATCTCGTAGAGCTTGAGGTCGTAGGAACGCAGCGAATCCTTCAGCTGGCGCACCATCAACTGCTGGTTGAGCTTGTCGCTGTCGGGGAAACCGCTGGTGTCGATCGCCTCGAAGCGCTTGAGGAAATCCTGCGTCGCCTGATGGTCCGCGCGCATGTGCGCCAGCGAGACATCGCTCCAATGATCGTTGTAGCGCAAGTCGCCCAGGATGGTGGCGAACTCGGGGCTGTTCTTCAGCGTGTACTCCCATTGCTCCGCCAGCAGCGCGTTGAGCGCCTGCACGCGACTGGCCACGTCGCCCTTGGCAACGGACTGCGCCGCGGGCGCCGCCTGCAGCGGAGCGGCCATGGTCACCGAGCCCGCGAGGGCCAGACAGATCAACAACGGCAGGGTTTTCATCGGCAGCGTCCTTTGGGTCGTGGTGAATCGATACGGTGGATTGTGATCGCGTCGAGGGGCGGTCAGCCCGTGCCGGAATGCACGGAGCCTGGAAGGGGGAATCGGGGAATCGCAAGGCCGTGACGCTTCACGCTCTGGTCTTTCCCGTTTCCCATTGCCGACCCTCCATTCCCGGCACCGCTATCCCCTCGTCGCCACCACCGGCGGCACGGCCGCGGCGCGCAACGCGGGGCCGAGCACGGCGAGCTGGCCGAGCAGCCACAGTGCGACGGCGCCGATCGGCAGGTAGGCCAGCGGCAGGCGCGGCAGTTCGTAGTGCGTCATCAGCAACAGATTGAGTGCATAGGCCAGCACCATGCCCAGCACGATGCCGAAGCTGACGATCAGGAAGTTCTCGGTCTGGAAGTAGTGCAGGATGTCGCGGCGGGTGGCGCCGATGGCGCGGCGGATGCCGATCTGCCGGCGCCGCTGCGCCACCCAGAAACTGGCCAGGCCGACGATGCCCAGGGCGGTGACCAGCAGCAGCGCCACGATCACGCCCACCAGCATGCCGATCATCGCGCGGTCCTTCTGGAAACTGCGGGTGCGCAGGTCGCCGAGGGTCTGCGTGCCGTCCTGGTCGAGCACGGCATCCGGGGCGATCTTCGCGATCGCGGCGCGGGCATCGCGCAACACCCGCGGCAGGTCCGTCGGCGCGGCGCGCAGCAGGTAGCTGCCGGAGAGATAGACGCTCGACTGCGCCGGCACGAACACCGACCAGTCGCGGCTGTCGCCGGGCCAGCCGCCCGGGTCGGGTCGCACCAGGTGGTCGATCACGCCGACCACGCGAAAGTGCGACTTGTCCAGCCAGAACTCCTTGCCCAGCGGATCGACGCCCGGCCACAGGTGCTCGGCCAGTGCCCGCGTCACCTGCACCGAGGCGTCGTCCGGCATCAAGGCGGTGAACGGACGGAAATCGTCGGGCTGCGGATTGCGCCCGGCAACCAGCCGCGTGCCCAACGCCGAAAGGCTGCCCGGGCCACCGACGTAGAACTCGACCACGCCGCCGAAGTGCTTGCCGGCCATGTCCGTGGTGATGCCCGCGGTGCCGCGGCGCGCGCCGAACGGGATGGAGTTGAGCAGGCTCACCGACTGCACGCCCGCAATGCTGCCCAGCCCGGTCAGCACCCGGGCGTTGAGGTCGACCGCGTGCGCGTTCTCGTAGCCGGCCAGTTGCACCGTCGCCAGCGAGGCCTCGTCGACGCCGCTGTCGACCTGGATCGCGTCGATCCGGCCGGCGATCAGGAAACAGGCGTTGCACAGCACCGCGCAGGCCAGCGCGATCTCCAGCGCGATCAGCACGGTGGCCATGCGATGGCGGCGCAACGCGGCGAGGATGGGTCGAATCTGCATGTCTCGTTACCTGATGCCTGGTGAAAACGGTGCCTGTCTGAGATGTCCGGCCAGGGATGGCCGGGCTCCTGCGCAGGAACAGCGCACTACAAAGTCTTTAGCTGAAGGCCCGGCGCCACCCGGCTGGCGCGGAACGCCGGCAGGACCCCGGCCAGCAGGCTGGCGGCGATCGCAGTGACGAAGGTGGCGACGAACATCGACACGTCCAGGTGCGCCAGATCGGCGTACGCCACCGGCTGCCGGCGAACCAGCCACAGGCCGAGCAGGGTCAGGCCCAGGCCACCGATGCCGCCGATCAGGCCGACCAGCCCGGCCTCCACCAGGCATTGCGCGAACACCGCGCCGCGGCTGGCGCCGAGCGCGCGACGCACGCCGATCTCGCCGCTGCGACGCAGGAACTTCGCCAGCAGCAGGCCGATCATGTTGAACAGGCAGATGGCGAGAAACGCAAACGCCAGCCAGGTCTGCAGTCGCACGTCGCCGGGCACCACGCCGTTGTAGTCCAGCCATTGCATCAGGCTGCGCAGGCGCGTGTTCTGCGGCCGCACGATGCGTCCCAGCGAGGCCTGCTGCGCCGCGTAGCCATCCAGGAACTGCTTGTACGCGGCGACCTTGCCGGCGTCGCCAAGCTGCACCCACAGGCGCACCCACGCACACGGCGAGTTCTGCAGATGGCCGGGCCGCTCGGGCATGTGCCAGCAGGTGAACTGCTGGAAGTTGCCGTCGTTGAGTTCGAGACCGGTGAAGAACGGCGTGAACACGTCCTGCGTCTTGCCGTAGAAGTCCGCGGTGTCGCCATTGGCAAAGCGGCCGCCGGCCACGGTGTAGAACACCGGCGACGGGCGCCATGAACGCAGCACGCCGACGATGCGCACGTCCGTGTCGCGCAGGCGCAGCACCTGGCCGACACTGTCGCGGCCGCCGAACAGCTTGTGGTTGAGATCGTCGGAGATCACCGCCACCCGCGCGTGCCGGGCATCGTCATCCGCGCTCCAGCCGCTGCCGTAGCGGAACGGCACGTCGAACATCGGAAAGAAGTCGCTGGTGGTGGACAGCATGCTCGGCATCAAGGTCGGCAGGTTGACCCCCGGCGCGCTCAGCCGCACCGGGCTGTCCACCACCAGCGTCTGGGCATCGGCCCGATGCGCGCCCCACAGGTCCACTGCCGACTGGTAATCCATCACGTCCAGCGGCTGCTTGAAATCGCCGGGCGTCGGGTTGCCGTCCACCTGCGGATAGAACAGCGTGCCGCTGCGCGTGGGCACCGGGTCGCCGGAGAGCAGATGCATCACCGTCAACGTGGTCATGCTGGCGCCGATGCCCACCGCGATGGCGATGACCATCAGCGCGGTGAGCACCTTGTTGCGCTTGAGGCTGCGCAGGGCCAGATCCAGGTAATAGCCGAACATCATTGACCTCCGTCGAGAACGGTTCGGGATACACCCGCAGTACGTAGGGCGGGCACCGCCCGCCGCTCTGCCTCGGCGCTATCCGATACGGCTTTGGCGGGCAATGCCCGCCCTACGTGCGAACGATCCGCGGATCCGTCCATCACACGCTCCGAGTCGCCACCACCGGCGGCACCGCCGCGGCGCGCAGCGCCGGACCGAGCACGGCGAGCTGGCCGATCAGCCACAGCGCGATCGCGCCCACCGGGAAATAGATCGCCGGCAATCGCGGCAGCTCGTAGTGCAGCATCAGGAACAGGTTGATGGCGTAGGCCAGCACCATGCCGAGCACGATGCCGATCGTGGCCAGCAGCAGGTTCTCGGTCTGGAAATAGTTGAGGATGTTGCGGCGCGTGGCGCCCAGCGCGCGGCGCACGCCGATGGTGCGCCGGCGTTGCGCGACCCAGAAGCTGGCCAGGCCGACGATGCCGAGCGCGGTGACGATCAGCAGCGCGGCGATCGCGCCCACCAGGATGCCGGCCATCGAGCGGTCGTTCTCGAAGAACTTGTCGCGCACTTCGTCGTAGGTGCGCTGCTCGGTCACCACGCGCCGCGGGTCGGCTTTCTTCAGCGCCGCCACGGCGGCTTTCAGCACGGCCTGGCGATCCTGCGGGCGCGTGCGGATCAGGTAGCTCTGGTCCTTGCCGGCGCCCATGAACATCGGCAGGATCATCGAGTAGTGCGCGGTCGCGTCATCGTAGGCATTGGCGCGCGCCAGGTCGGCGACCACGCCGACCACGCGCACGCCGACCGGGCCGACGTAGATCGTCTTGCCGAGCGCGTCGGCGCCCGGCCACAGCCGTTGCGCCATGGCCTGCGTGATGACCGTGACCGGTGCGATGACCTTGGTGTCGCCGGTGGCCAGCGCCTTGAGCACCACGTCGGCGTCGAGCACCTCGTCGGGCTGCAGGTGGCGCCCCGCCAGCAGGCGCAGACCCATCGTCTGCGCCAGGTTCCCGCCGAAATAGGTGCCGGCGCTGAGGGTCGGCTGGCGTTGCTCCGGGTCCAGCTTGATGCTGGCATTGGACGAGGAGCCGCCCAGCGGCAACTGGTTGACCAGCGCCACGTCCAGCACGCCGGGCACTTGCCGGATCACGGCAAGATCCTCCCTTGCCCGCGCGTAGATGTCCGGCGATGGCGTCACCTCGGCCAGCTGGATCTGCACCAGCGCATGTTCGTCGATGCCGGTGGGCATCTCCATGTGCTGCAGGCGGTGGTTGATCATGAACACCGCGTTGCACACGATCGCGCAGGTCAGCGCGATCTCCAGGATCAGCAGCCAGGCGGTGGTCTTGTGCCGCCGCAGCGTGGAGAGGATCGGTCGCAGTTCCATGTCGGTAACCCTCAGTTGCTCTTGAGCTGCAGGGCCGGCGGCACCTGGCAGGCGCGCCACGCCGGCAGCATGCCGGCCAGCAGGGTCGAACCCAGCGCCAGCGCGAAGGTGGTCAGCAGCATCGTGCCGTCCAGGTGCGCCAACGCGGCATAGCTGGAGGGACGCTGGCGCACCACCCACAGGCCCAGTCCCGCCAGCAGCAGGCCGCCCACGCCGCCCACCACGCCGATCACGCCGGACTCGACCAGCAGTTGTCCGAACAGCGAGCGCTTGGAGGCGCCCAGCGCGCGCCGCACGCCGAGGTCGCCGGCGCGCCGCATGAACTTGGCCAGCATCAGCCCGACCGTGTTGACCAGGCACACCAGCAGGAAGCCGAACGCCAGACCGGTCTGCAGGCGCACGTCGTCGGGCACCACCCGTTCATGGGCCAGCCACTGCATCACGTTGCGCAGGCGCACGTTCGGCGCCTTCGCGAAACGCCCCAGCGCCTTCTGCTCCTGCGAGTAATTCACCAGGAACTGCTGGTAGTCGGCCGCCTTGGACGAGCTGTCCAGCTGCACCCAGAACTGCAGCCACACGCAGCTTTCCGAGGGGTAGATCCGGCCCACGCCACCGGCGCCCCTGCCCCAGCAGTCGTTGGAGCCGTTGTGCTCCATCTTCAGATCCAGCGCCGTCTGCAACGGCACGAATACCTGCTCGGCGCGGCCGTAGGAGCCGGTGTTGAGATCGTAGAAGTGCGGGTTGGGCTCCCAGTCGTCGAGCACGCCGACGATGCGGAAGCTGGCGTCGGCGATGCGCAGGTTGCGGCCCACGCTGTCGGCGCCGCCGAACAGGCGCTCGTTGAGCTCGCCGTTGATCACCACCTCGCGCGCCTTGGCCTCGTCGTCGGCGGCGTTCCAGCCGCGGCCGTAGCGAAACCGCGTGCCGAACATCGGGAAGAAGTCGGCAGTGGTGTAACGCGACTCCACGTAGAACGGGTCCACGGCCGAGGAGTCGGGCTGGATCGGCACGGAGCCGCCGGTCATCAGCGCCTGGCGATCGGCGCGCCCGGCGTGCAGCAGGTTCAGGCCATCGGTCAGGGTGACCTGCTCCGGCGGCTCGACCCCGGGCAGCTGGCCACTGTTGTCGCGCGGGTCGATCTGCGGGTAGTACAGCGTGCCGCTGCGCCCCGGCAGCGGGTCGCCCGACAGCACGTGCAGCACCGTGAGCGTGGTCATCGACGCACCGATGCCCAGCGCGATCGCCAGCACCATCAGCGCGGTGAGCGCCTTGTTGCGCTTGAGGCTGCGCAGGGCCAGGTCGAGGTAGTAGGCAAGCACGTTCGGTGTCTCCTTCAGAGGAGGGAACAGGGAATGGAGAATGGGGAATAGGAAGCACCAAAGCACGCGGCTTTTGCCTTTGACGACTCCCTATTCCCGATTCCCGATTCCCGGCTTCAAGCCGCCCGCGTCGCCGACACCGGCGGCACGTTGGACGCGCGCCGCGCGGGCACGAACACGGCGGCCTGGCCGATCACCAGCATGGCCAGCACGCCGACGAGCACGTAGGACACCGGCAGGCGGGTCATCTCGTAGCGCGTCATCAGCCACAGGTTCAGGGCTATCGCCAGCGCGATGCCGAGCAGTACGCCGATGCCGGCAATCAGCAGGTTCTCGATCTGGAAGTAATGCAGGATGTCGATCTTGCGTGCGCCCAGCGCGCGGCGCACGCCGATCTGGCGATGACGCTGGCCGACCCAGAAGCTGGTCAGACCCACGATGCCGGCGGCAGTGACCGCGACCAGGATCAGGCAGATCACCCCCATCAGGATCGCCATGCCCACGTCGGCGCGATACGCCTTGGCGCGGATCTCGCTGAAGGGCCTGACGCTGTCGTCATCGAGCACGCGCAGCGGGTTGACCTTGTACAGCAGCGGCGTCACCGCGCGCATCGCCGTGTCGAGCTGGCCCGGCCGCGTACGCACGGCGTAGCGGGCAAAGTTGGCGTCGAGCCGGGTCGGGATCAGCGTCGAGTACCACGCGAAATCGTTGCCCCAGCTGCCGCTGGCGGGCGTCTGCATGCGCTCGACCACGCCGATGATGGTGGTCGGCGCATTGCTGCCGTCGCTGTAGATCACCTTGCCCACCGCGCCGCCGTTCGGGAACAGCTTGTCGGCCAGCGCCTTGGTGATGATCGCGATGGGACGCGGCGGCTGGTCGCGAAAGCCCTGGTGCTGCACGTCGCCGGCGGTGAACGCGCGGCCGGCCACCAGCTTCAGGCCCAACGTATCCAGCGCCTGGTCGTCGGTGAAGTAGTACGCCGTACGGGTGTTGTCGTTGCCGCCGAGCTTGGCGCCCGGATCGTGCGACATCGAGCCCGTCCACGACGAGTTGAGCAGCGGCAGCGAATTGATCGGCGCCACCGACGTCACGCCGGGCAGGTTGCGCAACGCGGCGAGATCCTCGCGCTGCATCGCGTCGAGCTTCTCCACGCCGTCGGCGGTGTCGGCGCTGGGCGCGCCCACCCATTGCTGGGTGACCAGGAACAGGTTGCTCTCGTCCAGCCCGGTGGGCCGGTTCACCCGCTCGATGCGCTGGCCGATGATGAAGATCGCATTGCACACGATCGCCAGGGTCAGCGCGATCTGCAGCGAGATGAGCACGGTGCCGGCCTTGTGCTTGCGCAGGGCGGCGAGGATGGGATGCAGTTTCATGATGTAGTTCCTTGTCGCACCGTCAAATGGAACGGGTTTCCTTGAGGAGTGCGGCCATGGATGGCCGCTTTCTCGCGCAGGGAGAGCGCATCAGTTGCTCTTCAGTTGCCAGGCGGGCTGCACCCGCGAAGCCCGATAGGTGGGATACAGGCCGGCCAGCATCGTGGCGACCACCGCCACCAGCAGGGTCAGCACCAGCAGCGACACGTCGATCCGCGCCAGCGAGGCGATGTCGCGCGGCAACACCCAGCCCACGCTGGCCACGCCGGCGCCGGTCAGCAGCAAGCCGAGCACGCCGCCGGCCGCACCGACGATGCCCGCCTCGACCAGGAACTGCGTGTAGATCGCCGCACGCGGCGCGCCGAGTGCGCGACGCACGCCGATCTCGCTGCTGCGGCGCAGGAACTTGGCCAGCAGCAGGCCCACCGTATTGACCAGGCACACCAGCAGCAGGCCGAGTGCCACCAGCAACGACACCCTGGTGTCGCTGGGCACCACGTGCTGGTTTTCCAGCCACGCCGGCACGTCGCGCAGGCGGTTGTTCGGCGCCCAGCGGAAGCGCCCGGCGGATTGCTGATCCTTGGCATAGCCGTCGAGATAGGCGCGATACGCCGTCACCGCCGCGGCATCGTCCAGTTCGGCCATGAACGCGATCCACGCGCAGGGCGAATGCTGCAGGCCGACGAAGCCCGGTTCGTCCGGCACCGCGTTGCAGTTGGTATTGCCGTCGTTGGTGATGCCCGTCTGGATCGCGGTCTGGAACGGCAGGAACACGTCGGCGTCGGTGGTGGAGAAGCCACCGCTGTTGACCACGTCGTAGAAGCGCGGCTGCGGGTTCCACTGGTCGAGCACGCCAACCACCCGGTAATCGCGGCCTTCGACATTGACGATGCGGCCGACGCTGTCGATACCGCCGAACAGCTTCTGGTTGAGCTTGCTGCTGATCACCACGACCTGCGCGCGGTTGCTGTCGTCGCTGGCGCTCCAGCCGCGGCCATACCGGAACGGCACGTCCAGCATCGGAAAGAACTCGCCATACACGGCATGCCCGCTGACGTTGAGCGGATGTTTGCTGGCGTCGGTCGGCACGATCGAGGGCGAGATCTGGTACATCGCCGACTGCCGCTTGGCGCGGTGATCGCGCATCAGGGCGACCGCGTCGGTGTAGTCCATCGCGTTCGGCGGCTCGCCGTCGGGACTGCGGCCGTTCGGCCCCCACATGTCGATCTGCGGCACGAACAGCTTGGACGACTTCCACGGAATCGGGTCGCCCGACACCGCACGGAACACCGACCACGAGGTCATCGACGCAGCCACGCCGAAGCCGATCGCCAGCACCATCAGTATGGTGAGGCCAGGGCTGCGTTTCAGGCTGCGCATCGCCAGTTCGAGGTAGTAGGCAAACATCTCGTTCCTCCGGAACAGGGAATGGGGAATGGGGATTGGGGAATTGGAAAACCGGTGCACGCAAGGCTTCTGCCTTTGACGATTCCCCATTCCCTATTCCCTACTCCCGGGTTTTCATCACACGCTCCGCGTCGCCTCCACCGGCGACACGCGCGAGGCGCGCAGCGCCGGCGCCAGCGTGGCGGCCTGGCCGAGCAGCACCAGCACCAGCACGCCCGCGCCCACGTAGGCCAGCGACATCCGGTCCATCGCGAAGCGGGTCACCGTCCACAAGTTGAAGGCGAAGCCCAGCACGATGCCCAGCACCGTGCCCGACACGCTGATCAGGAAGTTCTCGGTGAGGAAATAGGCGAGGATGTCGCGCTGCCGGGCACCCAGGGCGCGGCGCACGCCGATCTGCTTGCGGCGCTGGCCGACCCAGAAGCTGGTCAGGCCCACGATGCCGGCCGCGGTGATCGCCAGCAGCACCACGCTGATGATGCCCATCAGGATCGCCATGCCACGGTCGCGGTCGTAGACCTTGTGACGGATGGTGGCGTAGTCCTGGATGCCGTCCTTCGAATCGATGATGCGCAGGCGATTCTGCGCGTACAGCGCCTTGGGCGCCTCGCGCATGGCGTCGGCAAGCTGGCCGGGCCTGGCGCGCACGATGTAGAACACGCCGCGCGAATCATCCGCCCGCAACGGCCAGATCAGCGCCTGGCCGGCATAGCCGTTGCTCCACGAGTCCACGCCCTGCCGGTGCAGCGGATCGACGATGCCGACAATGGTGGTCGGCGTGGCGCCCATCGCATAGAAACTCTTGCCCAGCGCGTCGCCGTCGGGAAACAGGCGATCGGCCAGCACCTTGCTCACGATCACCGTCGGCGGGGTGACGGCTTCCTGGGTGCCCATCACCATCACCTCATCGGGGCGGAAGTTGCGGCCCGCGACGAGATTCAGGCCCAGCGTGTCGATGAAGTGCTCGTCGCCGGTGTACACCGCGGCATCCGTGGTCGGCTTGACCTGCTCGGGCGTCATGGTGACGAAGTTGTCCCAGCCGCCGCCCCTGAGCGGATACCCGCTGGCCGGCGTGGCGTCGCGCACGGCGGGCAACTGCCGCAGCGCGATCAGGTCCGCGCGCACCTGCGCATCGACCTGGGACGTCGACTGGCCCATGTCGGCCCACATGTTGGTGATGACGAACACGTTGGCCTCGTCCACGCCGCTGCTCGCGGAGAGGTTGCCCAGTCGCTGGTGGATGATGAACAGCGCGTTGCACACGATGGCCAGCGTCAACGCGATCTGCAGCGCGATCAGCAAGGTGCCTGCCTTGTGCTGGCGCAGCGCGGTGAGGATGGGCCTGACCTGAAAATTCATGGCGCTCTCCTCAGCTCGATTTCAGTTGCCAGGCGGGTTGCACGTGTGCCGCGCGCCACGCCGGGTAGAACGCCGCCAGCACGGTGGCGATGATGGCGACGACGAACGTCAGGCCCACCAGTGAGAGATCGAGCCGGGCCAGCCGGGCGATCTCCGGCTGGAACAGGATGCCCACGCCGGACACGCCCGCGGCCGTGAGCAGCAAGCCCAGCACGCCACCGGCCAGGCCTACCGTGGCAGCCTCGACCAGATACTGGGTGTAGATCTCGCGCCGCGTTGCGCCCAGGGCGCGGCGCACGCCGATCTCGCCGGCGCGGCGCATGAACTTCGCCAGCAGCAGGCCGATGGTGTTGACCAGGCAGATCAGGAAAAAGCCCAGCGCCACCGCCAGCGAGATGCGGCTTTCCGGCGGCACCACGTGTTCGTATTCGAGCCACTGCATCACGTCGCGCAGACGCACGTTGGCGGCCCAGCCGAAGCGACCGGCGCGCTGCTGGTCGGCGGCATAGTTGGTGAGGAAACGGCGATAGGCGGCGACTTCGGCGGCGCTGTCCAGTTCCACCCACGGCGTGATCCACACGCAGTTGCTCTGCAGATAACCCTGCCAGCTCGTGTAGGTGATCGAACCGCGGCAACTGTTGCGGCCGCCCGAGCGCATCTGCAAGTCCAGTGCACGGTTGAACACCATGTAGATGTCCGGCTCGTCGGCAAACCCGCTGGTGCTGAACAGGTCGTAGAAACGCGGGCGCGGATTCCAGTGGCTGGTGACGCCCACCACGTGGTAGTCATGCCCGCCAAGGTTGAACGTGCGCCCCACGCTGTTGGCGCCGCCGAACAGCTTCCGGTTGAGTTCGCCGCTGATGACGACGGCGCTGGCTCGCGCGTCGTCGTCCTGCGCACTCCAGCCGCTGCCGAAGCGGAACGGCACCTCGAACATGGTGAAGAAGTCGGCGGTGACGGCATAGCCGTTGGCGTTCAGGGGAAGGTCGCGGTTGCCGCCCGGCATCACCGAGAGTTGCACCGGATACAACAGGGTCTGGCGCTTCGCCTCGTGCGCCCGCATCAGCGCCATCGCGTCGATGTAAGCCAGTGCTTCGGCCGGCTCGCCCTTCAGGTTCTGCTGCGGCCCCCAGCCGTCCACCTGCGGCGTGAACAGCTGCGCCGACTTGCCAGGTATCGGGTTGCCGGACACGGCCCGGAACACGGAGTACGTGATCATCGACGCGGCCACGCCGAAACCGATCGCCATCACCATCAGCGCGGTGAGGGCGGGGTTGCGGCGCAGGCTGCGCAGTCCGAGCTGGAGGTAGTAGGCAAACATCTCTGGTTCCGGGATACGGGATTCGTAATTCGCGATTCGGAAAGGCCGATGCCCTTCCGATTCCCTATTCCCTACTCCCTATTCCCTGCCTTCACGGCATGGAAGCGCGGCTCCTCGGCCAGATCCACCACCTGGCCGTCGATGATGTGCACGTTGCGCTGGGCGCGGGCGGCCAGCTCCGGATCATGCGTGACCATCACGATGGTGGCGCCGTCGCGGTGGATCTCCTCCAGCAGCTCCATCACGCCGCGGGCCATCTGGGTGTCGAGGTTGCCGGTGGGCTCATCCGCCAGCAGCAGACGCGGCGAGCCGGCCAGCGCGCGGGCGATCGCCACGCGCTGCTGCTGGCCGCCGGAGAGTTCGGCGGGGTAGTGCTTGGCGCGCGAGGCCAGGCCCACGCGTTCCAGCGAGTCCATGATCCGCTGCTTGCGCTCGGCCGACTTCATGCCGCGATAGCGCAGCGGCACCTCGATGTTGTCGAACACGTTGAGGTCGGGGATCAGGTTGAACGCCTGGAAAATGAAGCCGATCTTCTCGTTGCGGATCTTCGAGCGGGCGTTGTCGTTGAGGTTGCTGACCTCCACGCCGTCGAGGTGGTACTCGCCGCCGGTGAACGTCTCCAGCAGGCCGGCGATGGTCAGGAAGGTGGTCTTGCCCGAACCGGACGGCCCGGTCACGGCCACGAACTCGCCCTCCTTCACGTCGATGTTGAAATCGCGCAGCGCATAGGTCTCCACCACTTCGGTGCGGTAGACCTTGGACAGGTGGGTCATCTTGAGCATGCTGGTTCCTCGGTGGTTGGTGTAGTGGGAATAGGGAATAGAGAATCGGGAATAGAGAGCAGAGGCGTGGGATCGCGAGTTTTTCCGATTCCCTATTCCCTATTCCCTATTCCCGGCTGCCATCTCGCTATTGCGAGATGGCAACCTTCGCCGCGCCCTTGAAGCTGTCGGTGCCGGAGATCACGATCTTGTCGCCTTCCTTCAGGCCTTCGAGGATCTCCACCTTGTCGATGCTGGAGGCGCCGATGCGGATCGGGGTTTTCGTGGCGATGCCGTCGTGCACCAGGTAGGCGTAGCTGCCGCCGGATTCGTCGACGAAGGAGCCGCGCTGCACGGTGAGCACGTTGTCGCGCTTGTCCAGCAGCACGCGCACCGACAGGCGCTGGTTCTGGCGCAGCTGGTTCGGCGTGGTGCCGTCGAAGCGCAGCCGCGCGGCGACCTGGCCGTTGACCACTTCGGGCGAGATCGCGCTGACGATGCCCTTCCAGGTGTGGCCGTTGCCGCTGATCTCGCCGGTCATGCCGATGCCGAGGTCGCGGGCGAAACTCTCCGGCACCTGCATCTCCACCTGCAGTGCGGACAGGTCGACCACGCTGAGCAGCTGCGCATCCTTGGCCACGGTGGCCTTTTCGGCGATGAACAGCTGGCCGACCTGGCCATCCACCGGCGACTTCACATGGAGGTCGTCGACCTGGCGCTTGAGGTCGGCCACCAGCAGCAGCTGGCGGTCATGCGCCAGCTTCTTGGACTGGATGTCGAAGTTGAGACTGGCGTTGTCCATGCCCAGGTCGCTGCGCGCGTGTTCCAGGGCGATGTTGGCCTTGTCCAGGGTGTCCTTGGCGCGGTCGACGTCCATGCTGGGCACGGCACCGCGGGCGAACGCCTTCTGGTAGCGGGCGAGATCGCGCTGCGCGGTCTGCAGGTCGATCTTGGCGTTGTCGTACGCCTTCTGCAGGGCGGAGCGCTGCTTGCGCGCGTCGACCTGAGCACGCAGGTAGTCGACCTGCATCGCGTCGGCGTTGCTCTGTTCCTGCGCCAGCTTGTTGGTCAGCTCGGGGCTGTCGATGGTGGCCAGCACCTGGCCTTTCTTCACCGTGTCGCCGGCGTGCACCTGCAGCGTCACCGCGCCGCCGGAGGTCGCGTACAAGGTGGGGCTGACCGCGGCCACCACCTTGCCCTCGGCGGCGATGTCGCGCACGAACGGGCCGCGCTCGACGGTGGCGAACGACAGCCGCGAGGCGCTCACCGAACCGGAGGCGGAGAACAGCCGGCCGATCCCCGGCGCCAGCCAGGCCAGCAGGCCGATCACGAGCACGCCGACGGCAGCGAGGATCAGCTGCCGCTTGCGATTGGGTTTGACCTCTACCAGTTTGTCCTGTGCCGATGTGTCGCGAATCATCGTGTCGTTCCCGGCCGCGTGCAGGGCGGCTACGCAGGAGACAGAGCAATCCGCATGCCATCGAGGCGATGCCGCGAAAACACCGTTTTTTCAATGTGTTGCGACGCACCCGTGGCGGTTGTGCAGTGTCCGCGGACAGTGCACGGACAGCCGGACGCCGCCACTGGCGACGACCGGCGGGTTCAGCGGAGCGTGGCCGCGTCGCGGGCGATGCGCGCTGCCACGTCGCGCCCCAGCGGCGAGGCGGACGCCACGGCATCTGCGCCCAGCAATTTCAGGCCGGCGGCGAAGCGGCGCAATCGGAAACGCAGCACCCGCACCGCGGCCGGCGGCGATGCGAACGCGTCCGCGCGAGCGCCGGCCGCCGCGATGTCGGCACCGGCGCACAAGGCGTCCCAGGCCAGATAGTCGGTATCCGGCAACAGGTAGAGCCGGGCGAGCAGGCACTCTTGCGCATCGCGGCATTCCATCCACTCGCGCGGGCCATCGGCAGTGACTGCGCTGGCGAACGCCAGGGTGCGCGTATGCAGCAACGGCGCGAGATCGGCGGATTCGACCAGCAAGCCCGGCAACGGCCTGCCGCGCAACATGCAGGGCATCACACTCGGCGCATACAACACGTTGCCCAGCGCCGGCAGTCCGGCCAGCCATCGCGCGGTGGACAAGCACAACCGCGACCTGCACGTGGCGGCGGCCTCCTCCGATCCACAGATGCCGGTTCGCCTGCCTGTGGCGAACTGCGCCGTCATCCGCCGCAACAGGGCGGCACGATCCAGCCGCATGCCCATGGCTATTTGGTCAGGATCAGTTTGTCGTTGCGGGTCAGGCGCAGGTGGTACTCGCTGCCCTGATGCTGGATCACCAGCTCGCGCCCGCCGGCCAGCAGCAGATCGCTGGCGACCCGGCGCGTGGCGGTGGCGAGCCGCGGCGCCGCGCCGCGGTGCACGGCAGAAGGGGGAAACGGGGACGGACGCAAGGAGAGGACGGGCATCGGAGTTCCTGCGGTGGCGGGTACTCAAATAATAATCATTCTCATTTGAGAGTCAACCACCCTCGCGGACTCCACGCGCGACGGGTCAGCCGCCCACCGCCTGCCGCATGCGCCCGGCGAGCGCCGCATCCAGTCGCGGCAGCAGCTCCAGCGCGTCCAGGTTCTGCGCCAGCTGCTCGCGCTTGCTCGCACCCAGCATCACGGTGGACACGTGCGGGTTCAGCAGGCACCAGGCGATCGCCAGTTGCGCCAGGCTGGTGCCCAGCTCCTCGGCGATCGGCTGCAGCGCACGCACCCGCGCCAGGTGCCCGTCGCCCTCGCCCAGCACGCTTTTGCGCAACCACTCGTAGCCCGGCTGCGCCAGTCGCGAATCGGCGGGAATGCCCTGGTTGTACTTGCCGCTGAGCAGCCCCGAGGCCAGCGGCGACCAGGTCGTGGTGCCCATGCCGTACTTTTCGTACAGCGGTGCGTACTCGCGCTCCACCCGCTCGCGATGCAGCAGGTTGTACTGCGGCTGCTCCACCACCGGCGCGTAGAAACGGTTTTCCCGGGCCACGCGATGGGCCTCCCCGATTGCCTCGGCCGGCCATTCGCTGGTGCCCCAGTACAGCACCTTGCCCTGGCGGATCAGCGTATCCATCGCGGCCACGGTTTCGTCGACCGGGGTGTCCGGATCGGGTCGGTGGCAGAAGTACAGGTCCAGGTAGTCCACGCGCAGGCGCTGCAGCGCCTGATGGCAGGCCTCGATCACATGCTTGCGCGACAGGCCGCGCTGGGTCGGCCGCGGCTCATCCACCGCGCCGAAGAACACCTTGCTGGACACGCAGTAGCTGTCGCGCGGAAAGCGCAGATCGGCCAGCACGTCACCCATCACCTGCTCGGCGACGCCGTTGTTGTAGGTCTCGGCGTTGTCGAAGTAGTTCACCCCGCGATCGTGCGCCAGCGCCAGCATGTCGCGCGCTTCCTTGCGCCCGACCTGGCGGCCGAAGGTGACCCAGGCGCCGAACGACAGCGCGGACAACTGCAGGCCGGATCGGCCGACGCGACGGTATTGCATGGGGAACTCCTTCGGGGACGAACAAACGCCTGTGGAAACGCACAGCATGGCATGGTCGACGGCGACGACGCGGATGCGCCATCCGGGCCGGCACTGCCGCCACGATACGCCCGCGATTGCCACCTGGCCGCCAGTCTCGTCTGCCTGCCTGAAGCCGAATTCACCGCATGGTTGCGCCAGCACATCAGACTCGACGCCGGTCAAAGCGTCAACGAGGCACCGGCATGCTACGCGCGCTGAACGGGACCGCCAACCATGCATCACGCAGCATCAACCGGGAGGGCATCGGCGCCCGGCCATGCTCAGTCCCGCACCATGCCGATCGTGTGCAGCCACGCTTCGGCCAGCTTCGACCAGCCGGTGATCGGGTTCGCGGTGGGACGCAGGCCGAAGGCATGGCCACCATGCGCATACAGGTGCATTTCCGCCGGCACCTTCGCCTGCGCCAGCGCGGTGTAGTAGACCAGCGCCTGATCCACCCCATCCACGTAATCGTCTTCCGCCTGCAGCAGGAACGTCGGCGGCGTCGTGGCTGAAACCGGAATGTTCGGGTTCAACTTGCCGTCACCCCGGGTCAGGTGCCCGGGATAGATCGGCATGGCGAAATCCGGTCGCGCGCTTTCCCGGTCCGCCGCATCCACCGGCGCATACAGGTGGCGATCGAAGTTCGTGCTGATCTCCGCCACCAGGAAACCGCCGGCCGAGTAGCCCAGCACGCCGATCCTGTGCGGATCGACGTGCAGTGCGGCGGCTTGCGAACGCACCAGCCGCATCGTCCGCTGCACGTCCTGCAACGACGACACCGACAAGGCGAAATTGTGCGGACGGCAGTCGCACTTCCAGTCGTAAGGAAGGCTCGGCACGCGATACTTCAGCAGCACGCAGGTGATGCCTCGCGAAGTCAGCCAGTCGCAGGTCTCGGTGCCTTCCAGGTCGATGGCAAGGATCTGGAACCCGCCGCCGGGAATCACGATCACCGCCGCGCCGGTGTTCTTCCCCGTGGGCGCATACACCGTCATGGTGGGCTGCGTGACATTGGTGACCGCCGTCGCCGGCTTGCCGGCCAGCAGCTTCTCGCTGACCTTCGCCGTTTCCGGCCCGGGCACCGGCTGCAGATCCGGCGCCGCGCCCGGCCATATTGGCACCTGCGCGTGTCCGGCAGCAGGCTGCCACACCGGTGTCTCCGCCTGCACGCTGGCGCAAAGCGCCAGCAGTCCAAGCGCGGCGATGCGAAGTTTCATGGCGACTCATCCTTGCTGGCGCGTGGCCAGGCAGCATGTGCGGAGGGGGAAATCAGCGGAAGCGCAACATGCCTATCCTGCGTGAGGTATCGGCCCGACGGCGGCAGGTTTCATGACTTTCCCGGGACGCCCTCTCCGAATCATTCCGCGCATGGCTAAGGTTGGGGTCCGCCTCGGTCCGACGTCGCCAGCGACAGGAACCGGCCACGTCCATTGGTGCAGCCATTGAATCGCACTTCACCAGCTTGCAGCGCGCTTGAAGAGACTGATCAGCCCGCAGCACTGCCGCACGCCCAACGAGTTGCTTGCCATCCTGCAGGCGTCGAGGCCGTTCCTGGATGCGCTGAGCGGCATGCCGGTGTAATGAAGATCGGTCGGCCAATGCGTTCTACCAGCGCGCTGGCGAAGCGATCGAAACCTGTCCGATACCGCCTGAATGGACCTCCGACAGCTTTCCGTCATGCGACCCTCATGCATGCCGGTTCAGGGCGTTGACATCCACAATGGTTAGTCCTAACTTACCGTTAGTGAAGACTAACCTTAAACAACGGGTGCAGGCGCTGGCCGATCCCACGCGGATGGCCATCTTCGAGCGGATCGCCGAGGCGGGCCGCCCCTTGGCCGTGGTGGATATCGCCGATGGCCTGGCGGTCAGCCGATCAGCGGTGTCGCAACACCTGAAAGTGCTCAAAGTGGCCGGCCTCGTCATCGACCAGCCCGCCGCCAACCGCCGCCTCTACCGGATCGAGCCGCAAAGCCTGGCCGAACTTCGCGATTACTTCGACGGCTTCTGGCGCGACTCCCTGCTCGCCTTCAAGCAAGCCGCCGAAACCCCGGAGGACTCCCCGTGAACGACACCGACACCCTGATCGCCCCCGTCCGCCACAGCCTGGTCGTGGATGTGCCCCGCGAGCGCGCCTTCGACGTGTTCACCCGCGGCATCGACCGATGGTGGTTCCGCGACCACCACATCGGCGGGCAACCCCTGCAGGAAGTGGTGATGGAACCGCGCACCGGCGGGCGCCTGTACGAGCGCGGCGTCGATGGCAGCGAGTGCGACTGGGGCCATGTGCTGGCCTGGGATCCGCCCGCCAGCGTGCGGGTTTCGTGGCAGATCAACGGCCAGTGGCAGTTCGAACCCGAGCTCGCCCGCAGCAGCGAGTTCGAAGTGCGCTTCATCGCGGAATCGCCCACGCGCACGCGGGTCGAGTTCGAGCATCGCGGCTTCGAGCGCCATGGCGCGGCCGGCCAGGCCATCCACGATGCCGTTTCCGGCGGCTGGGGCGCCCTGCTGGCTGCCTTCGCGGCAGCCACCGGCCCGGACGGCGAGGCGCGCGCATGAAGACCTCCCGCAGTTTTGCCCTGGCGCTTGCACTGGCCCTGGCGGCGTGCGCGTCAACCTCGCCGCGCACCACCGACGCCCGCGGCGAGGTTGAACAGCAGGTCGACAAGCTGCTGCACGCCTACGCCGCGAACGACCCGGCTGCCGTGCTGGCCATGCTCGACCCGCGCGGCTTCACGATCTACGGCAGCGACGTCACCGAGGTCGTCCGCGACGACGCCGGACTGCGGCAGCTGATGGCCGACGACTTCGCGTTGTGGAAGACCGCGCGCTTCGGCGCTCCCGCCAACCTGGACATCCGCGTCGAAGGCACGGTCGCCAGCGCGTTCTTCGACGTACCGTTCTCGGCCGGCGGCAGGCCACCGGTCACGGTGCGCTTCGGCACCAGCTGGCGCCACGACGATGGCCGCTGGGTGCTGATGCAGAGCAGCAACACCGTGCCCACCACCGGCTCGTCGGCGCACCAGCTGCTCCACGGCCATTCCTGAGCGGCTGCGGGCCATGCCCTCATCGAGATCCGCGAACCGCGCAGGAGGAACGCCGTGATCGCTTCCACTTTCGAATACGTCGCCTACATCCGCACCAACCCGGACAAGCTGTGGCTGCTGCTGACCGAGCCCAGGTTCATCGCACAATACTGGTTCGGCATGCGCTGCGAAAGCCAGTGGACGCCGGGATCCTCCTGGGAGCTTTTGTCCGCCGACGGGCAAGTGTTCGACTCCGGCACCATCGTCGAGGCCGAACCGCTGCGGTGGTTGTCGATCCGCTGGCAGCACCAGCTCAAGCCCGAGCTCCGGGCCGAAGGCCCCTCGCATTGCACGATGCAACTGGAGCCCAGCGGCACCGCCGTCAAGCTCACCATCATCCACAGCATCGACCGCAGCCCCTCCAAGCTCATCGAGGCGGTGTCGGCCGGGTGGCCGAAAGTCGTTTCGAACCTCAAGTCCTTGCTCGAGACCGGACTCGTCGCGCTGATGGAACCCTACCCGGCGAACCCGTCCCGCGCCGGGCTGCCGGCCACGCATTGAGGCATCCACCCCGCGGAGGAAATCCGTCATGGCAAAGGTCGTTCTTGGAAACCATTCGTCGGTGCTGGTGCCCCGGCAGGACCGCGACGGCATCCGCCGGTTCTACTGCGACGTGCTCGGCGGAGCGCTGAAGAAGGCCGACCCGGATCGCGACTTCATCCGCCTCGGCGACGACTTCTATATCGCCTTCCTGTATGGCGACGTTCCCGACGAGAGCGAATTCCTTCGGACGGCGCGATCGGTCTGGCTGGAACTCAAGACCGACGACGTGGAAGCCATGACCCGCCGGATCCTAGACTCCGGCGTGAGGAAGCTCGCCCTGCCCGACCCGCACCTCTATTTCCAGGCGCCCGGCGGCCAGTGCCTGAGGCTGGTCGGCATCGACGAGGACCTGTCATTCTACGAGGGAGTCGGGGCGGGCCCGGACATGGTGAAGATCAAGCAGGCGCTCGGGCAACTCCAGGCGTGACGCCGGCGCTTCAGCCGCGTGGTGCGCCCTCGATTCCCAAGCCGTCGATGCCGGCAATCGTGGCCGCATCGAACCCGGCCAGCGCACTGAACCGGCGCCCCCGCTGCGCATAGTCCTTGAACTGGTCGAAGCTGGGCGCACCGGGCGACAGCAGGATCACGCCCTGTGCGGGCGTGTGCGCCCGGGCCGCCTCCACCGCGTCGGCCAGCTCGCCCACCCGCAGAACCGGACAGCCGACGCCGGCCGCGCGCAGCGCTGTGTCGATGCGCGCCCCGTTGCTGCCCATGCACACGATCGCGTGTGCCGGCGAGGTCCGCATCGCCTCGACGAACGGCGTCCAGTCCAGCCCGCGGTCGTGCCCACCGACCAGCACGGTCACCGTGCGGTCGTGCAGGCTTTCCAGCGCGGCCAGCGTGGCCAGCGGCGTGGTGCTGATCGAGTCGTTGACCCAGTGCCAGCCGTCGTGTTCTCCCAGCGGCTGCAGCCGGTGCGGCAGCGGGCGGAAGGTGGCCAGTGCCGGCGCGGCGGCGAGCGCGTCCATGCCGATCGTTTCCAGCGCGGCCAGCGCGGCGCAGGCGTTGAGCGCGTTGTGCAGGCCGGGCGCCGCCAGCGCGACGCTGTCGAATACCGGCTGCGCACCGCGGCAGACCATGCCATCGCGCACGTGCCAGCCTTCCGGCGTGCCGAACACCAGGCGACGCGGATGCGCGGCGGTGTACTGCAGCAGATTCGGCTGCAGGCCGTTGACCAGCAGCGTGCGCGACACGTCGGCCAGCTTCAGTTTGTCGGCCACGTAGCGCTCGCGCGAGCCGTGCCAGTCCAGGTGTTCCTCGTACAGGCTGGTGACCACGCCCAGTTCCAGCGGACCGGCTTCGCCGGTCTGGAAGCTGGACAGTTCGATCACCCACAGGTCCGCGTGCTGGTCGAGCAGCTCCGGCAACGGCAGGCCGATGTTGCCGGCCAGTGCGGTGCGCACGCCGAGTGCGCGCGCCAGGTGCGCGAGCAGCGCGCTGGTGGTGCTCTTGCCCTTGGTGCCGGTGACCGCGATCACGCGCGCATCCGGATGCTCGCCAAACCAAAGCGCGGTACCGGAAGTGAACCGCGTGCCCTGCGCCTGCGCGGCCAGCAACGCCGGCTTGTAGGCGGAGATGCCGGGCGACTTCACCACCACGTCGAAGCGGGCCAGCGCCACCGCATCCGGCTCGCCGACGATGATGTCCAGCGCCGCGTCGAACGCACGCGCCGCCTCGACTTCGGCGGCGCTGCAGAACAAGGTCAGTGCCTGCGTCGGCAGCCGCGAACGCAGCGCCTTGATCACCGCATGGCCTTCGCGGCCGAAACCCCAGATCGCCACGCGGCGATCGCGAAGCTCGTCGAAGCGCATCAACCGATCGCCGCCAGCGCCGCCTGCAGGCGTGCCGGCACGCGGTGTTCGGGCGACGGCTGCAGCCACGGCTCCAGCGCCAGCTGCGTTGCGTCGAGCTGCGGCAGGATTTCGCTGCGGAAGCGTTCGACCAGCGCATCTTCCTGCCACTCCGGCCGCTGGCTCAGCGCATGCATCGCCGCGCGCGCCTCGGCGCCCTCGCCCACGCACTCGAACGGCTTGTGGTCCCGGTATTCCAGCAGCGCGTCGAAGCCGGCGGCCTGGTTTTCGTCATCCAGCAGGTTGCGGCCGAAGATCGCCAGCAGCCGCGGCTTGGGCAGGAACGGCGCCAGCGCGAGGAACACGAAGTGGCATTTCGGGCACTGCCCGCACCAGCGGTCCACCGGCTTCGGGCCGAGCAGCCTGAAGTTGCGGTTGCAACTGGAGAACACATCGAAGTACGGCGTCAGTTTCGCGAACGCGCGGGTGATCGCCAGCTCCGAGTACGGCCGCAGCAGCGAGCAGTAGTCGAGGTCGGCGGCCACGTGGGTATGCAACCAGTCACCCAGCAGCGTCTCGAACGCGAGGCTCTTGCTCCACTGATGGTTCACCTGCTGGCCGTCGTACTCCAGCGTGGCGGCGGAGGCCGAACGCTCGTTGGCGAACGCGATCGAATCGTAGCCGTACAGGACCGCAGCCACGGCGAGGATCGCCGAGTTCACCGCGGTCACCGGGATGTGCCCGTTCCACGCGCCGAGCCGGTTCAGCTCGAACAGGCCCGGCGCCAGTTCGCGTTGGATGTTCAAGGTGGGCAGGCCAGTCCGCTCGGCGCAGCCGGCGATCAGCGCGGAGCTGCCGACCCATGCCGCAGTCGCCTCGCCGCCGATGGACTTGATCGCCTCCACCGCCACCAGCGAATCCTTGCCGCCGCCGATCGGCACCAGGGTGCGTTTGGGCAACTCCAGCGCGCCGACCGTGGGCGTGCTGCCGCCACGCGGGAAGTTGATCCGCCCGCGCAGGTCCAGCCCGTTGCGATAGGCGAACTCGGCCAGCCCGTGCAGGTACAGCTGTTCCAGCAGTTCGGCGGTGGCATCGTCGAGCGGACCATCGGCCAGCTCGATCTTCGGCGGCACGCCGGCCTTGTAGTAGCTGACGCCGGCGACCAGGTGCAGCAGTTTCAGCGCCGCATCGAACGCCGCGCGCCGCTCGGCGGGAACCGCCGGCGCCTGCGGAAAGCGGATCGTCTCGACCAGTTCCTCGCCGTCGTCGAACGCATACGCCAGCTCGGCCACGCCGTCGGTGTAGCTCGCACGCACGAAGCGGAAGACCCGGGTGAGGCGCGGTTGCATCGTGTTGCTCACATCTTTCTCCATCGCCCGCATCGTCGGGAGCGAACAGGCTGATTCTAGCTTCAGGCGGTGCCCGTTCGATGGCTTTCGCCGGCCAAAGAGCGGGACAGGCGCGCTCCGGATCAGTCGTCGATCACCACCTCGTCGGCCTCGTCGCGCAGGTTGTAATGCGAGGACATCACCTTGCCGTAGGCACCGGCCTGCGCGATCAGGATCACGTCGCCCTCGGCCGCCTCCTGCAGTCGGCGGTCGGTGCCCAGCACGTCGCCCGACTCGCAGATCGGGCCGACCACCTGGTAAAGCGCGGTGGCCGGTTCGCCAAGCCGGGTGAGGTTGACGATCTTGTGCCAGGCGTCGTACAGCGCGGGGCGGATCAGGCTGTTCATGCCGGTGTCCACGCCGAGGTAGCGGAAGCCGCCCTTGTCCTTCAGCTGGGTCACCCGCGTCAGCAGCACGCCGGCGTCGGCGACCAGGTAACGGCCCGGCTCCATCCACAGCTGGTATTGCGGATAGACCGCCTTGACCTCACGCAGCGCACGGTCGAGCGCAGCGATGTCCAGCGGCGCCTCGCCCGGGTGCGCCGGCACGCCGAGGCCACCGCCGATGTTGAGGAACACCACGCTGGCGATGCGCTCGGCCAGGCTGGCCAACTGCGCATACACCTCGCCCCAATGCGCGGCGTCGAGCACGCCCGAGCCAAGATGCGCGTGCAGGCCGCGCACGGCCACGCCATGCGCATCGGCCAGCTGCAGGAATGTCGGCAACTGATCCAGCGGCAGGCCGAACTTGCTGGCGCTGCCACCGGTACGCACTTTTTCGTGGTGGCCCAGGCCGCGGCCCAGGTCGACCCGCAACACGATCTCGCGACCGCGGAACAGCTCGCCCCAGTGCTGCAGCGGATGCAACGCGTCCAGCGTGACGCTGGCGCGGGTGCCCAGCGCATGGACGTAATCCTCGCGCGGCGCGAAGTTCGGCGTGAACAGCAGCGGCACCGATTCCGCCACCACCGCGGCGACCGCTTTCAGTTCACCCGGCGACACGCACTCGAACGCGAAGCCCTCCGCCGCCAGCGCGCGCAGGATCGCCGGATGCGTGTTCGCCTTCACCGCGTAGTGCAGCCGATCCACCGCCGCCAGCGATTTCAGCTCGCGCGCCTGCTGGCGCACCGTGGGCAGGTGGTAGACGTAGCGCGGCGTGGCTTCGGCGGCCAGTTCCAGCAGGCGCGGACGCTGCGCCTGGCGCCACCATGCCGGCACGGCGGGAACGATTTCGCCGCCGCCATACAGCATCTGCCAGCTGGGGCCGAACAGCGCGCTGTCGTCCGTGCGCAGGGCGCCGGCGCCAATCAGCAAGTCGTGCAGATGCGGCAGCAGCGCATCAACCACTTCCTCGTCCACCACGAACGTCAGGTTCAGGTTGTTCGACGACTGCGAAATCATGTGCACGCGCAGCTGGCCGAACTCGGCCAGCACGCCGGACAAGGTGTGCAGCAGCGAGCGCATGCCGCGGCCGACCAGGGTGATCGCCGCGCACGGCGCGATCACCTTGACCCGGCACACCTTGGCCAGGTCGCTGGCCAGCGCGGCGATCGCGTCGGAGTCGAGCAGGTTCTCGGTGGGATCGAGCGACACGGTGACGTTGGTCTCGGCCGAACCGATCAGGTCCACCGACAGGCCGTGCTGCTTGAAATGCGCGAACACGTCGGCGAGGAAGCCGACCTGTTGCCACATGCCGACCGACTCCATCGAGACCAGGGTGATGCCCTTGCGCGCGCTGATCGCCTTGACGCTGGGTGCATGCGCGCGCACCTCCGGGCCGATCACGGTGCCGTCGAGTTCGGGCCGGTTGGTGTCCTTGATCAGCAGCGGCACACGCGGCTCGCGCAGCGGCGACAGGCAGCGCGGATGCAGCACCTTGGCGCCGGTCGAGGCGATTTCCTGCGCCTCCTCGTAATCCAGCCGCTGCAGCAGGCGGGCGCCCGGCACCTGGCGCGGGTTGGCGGTGAACATGCCGGCCACGTCGGTCCATATCTCCACCCGCTGCGCCTTCAGCAATGCGCCGAAATAGGCGGCCGAGGTATCCGAGCCGCCGCGGCCGAGCAGCACGGTGCGGCCATGCGTCTCGCGCGCAATGAAGCCCTGGGTGATGAACACCTCGCCCAGCGCGGCCAGCCGCGCCGCCAGCGCCGGATCGGGCTTCGCCTCGACCATTGCCGACAGCAGCCGGGTGCGCTCGTTCTGGTTCGGCAGCGCCACCGCCGCCAGGCAGTCGCGCGCGTCCAGCCACTGCGTGGGCAGGCCGCTGTGGCTGAGGAACGCCGCGCCGAGCGCGCTGGACATCAGCTCGCCGTGCGCCTGCACCTGCGCCTGCCAGGCCAGCTCGCCGCGCGCCGCGGGGCCGTCCTCGGCCAGCCGCGCCAGCTCGCCCAGCCGCTCGCCGAGCGTGTCCGGCAACGCCAGCTGCATGTGCTCCAGCAGGTCGTAGTGGCGTTGCGCGATCGCGCCGGCCGCCGCCTTGCGCTTGTCCTGCCCGCCCTCGCCGCACAGTTGTTTCAGCGCGTCGGTGATGCCAGTCAGCGCGGAAACGACGACCAGCACGCGCGCGCCTTCGGCGCGGCGGCTGGCGACCAGCTCACGGATGTTCTGCCAGCGAGGAAGCGTGGCGACGCTGGTGCCGCCGAACTTCATCACGATCCAGGGAGCGTCGGCGGGCAGCGGCGCGGAGGTTGGCGAGGTCACGGGGGTTCGCTGTCAGGGGATGGTTGTTCAGTCAGTGTTGCGCTGCGGCATTGGAATTGCAAATGGTTTTTCGAGGACGACTCGTTTGGACGTCTAGACTGCTGTTTGCCGTATGCGGGCAGTACCCTCCGGCCCTTCCTTTGCCTCGTGCGGGGCGGCGGGCAGTGCCCGCCCTGCGGGGTGTTCGGGTTTTCGATGGAGAGCTGAGGTGATCCTGAAACTCCCTCTCCTCAATCCTCCCCCGGAGGGGGAAGGAGGCAAACGCGTGCGGTCGCGCACTGCCTTTACTGCATGAAGACGGGGATCTTGCCGATCCTCGCCTGCCACTCGCGCGGACCGGTCTGGTGCACCGAGCTGCCGCCCGAGTCGACGGCCACGGTCACCGGCATGTCCTCGACGGTGAATTCGTAGATCGCTTCCATGCCCAGGTCGGCGAAGCCGACCACGCGCGAGGCCTTGATCGCCTTGGAGACCAGGTACGCGGCGCCGCCCACCGCCATCAGGTACACCGAGCGGTGCTTCCTGATCGCCTCGATCGCGGCGGGGCCGCGCTCGGCCTTTCCGACCATGCCGAGCAGGCCGGTCTGCGCCAGTACCTGTTCGGTGAACTTGTCCATGCGCGTGGCGGTGGTGGGGCCGGCCGGGCCGACCACTTCCTCGCGCACCGGATCGACCGGGCCGACGTAGTAGATGAAGCGGCCGCTGAAATCCACCGGCAGCGGCTCGCCCCGGTTGAGCATCTCGACCATGCGCTTGTGCGCGGCGTCGCGGCCGGTGAGCAGCTTGCCGTTGAGCAGCAGCGTCTCGCCCGGCTTCCAGCTTGCCACTTCCTCGCGCGTCACCGTGTCGAGGTTCACCCGGCGGCCTTTCGATGCGTCGTAGGTGAGCTTGGGCCAGTCTTCCAGCGACGGCGGATCGAGCATCACCGGACCGGAGCCGTCCAGCACGAAGTGCGCGTGGCGGGTGGCGGCGCAGTTCGGGATCAGCGCCACCGGCAGGTTCGCCGCGTGGGTGGGGAAATCCTTCACCTTGACGTCGAGCACGGTGGTAAGGCCGCCCAGCCCCTGCGCGCCGATGCCCAGCGCGTTGACCTTCTCGAACAGCTCGATGCGCAGTTCCTCGGCGCGATTGGCCGGACCGCGCGCGATCAGTTCCTGGATGTCGATCGACTCCATCAGCGCCTCCTTCGCCATCAGCATCGCCTTCTCGGCGGTGCCGCCGATGCCGATGCCGAGCATGCCCGGCGGGCACCAGCCGGCGCCCATCGTGGGCACCGTCTTGAGCACCCAGTCGACGATCGAGTCGGACGGGTTGAGCATGGCGAATTTCGATTTCGCCTCGGAGCCGCCGCCCTTCGCCGCCACGATCACCTCGACGGTGTCGCCGGGCACGATCGTCATGTTGACCACCGATGGCGTGTTGTCCTTCGTGTTGATGCGCTTGCCGGCGGGGTCGGCCAGCACGCTGGCGCGCAGCTTGTTGTCCGGGTCCAGGTAGGCGCGGCGCACGCCCTCGTTGGCCATGTCCTCCAGGCTCATGGTGGCGTCGTCCCAGCGCACGTTCATGCCGACTTTCAGGAACACGGTGACGATGCCGGTGTCCTGGCACAGCGGCCGGTGGCCTTCGGCGGCCATGCGCGAGTTGATCAGGATCTGCGCCATGGCGTCTTTCGCGGCGGGCGATTCCTCGCGCTCGTACGCGGCGGCGAGGCTCTTGATGTAGTCGACCGGGTGGTAGTAGCTGATGTACTGCAGCGCGTCGGCGACGGACTGGATCAGGTCTTCTTGCTTGATGGAGGCCATGGATTCGCTGTGGGCAGACCGGGAAAACCGCCATTGTGCCGCACCGGCCACCGGCGGCAAAACCCGGCCGGACGCAGTGCAGGCCGGCCTGCGGACGAAGGCACCCGGGCTTCTTTATCTCGGCAGGCACTTGGTACTAATCTCGCGCGAGCGGCGCAACGCCGGTCGTCAGGGGGAACTGACGACGTCGCTGGGGAAGTTGCAATTCGCACGTGAAACGCAGGGCTGAGCTTCAAAGCGCCGCCACCTTCCGTTCGTTGCCTGCCGAAAGTGCACCCGCTTTCCAGCCAGCCCTGTCCACTCCAGGGAGAAGCACTCATGCACTTCAAATTGCGCAGGAAAGTTCTCGCCATCAGCCTCGCGGCCATGCTGGCCGGTGTGGCCACCTCGGTCTCCGCCGCGGGTTTGCAGGCCGTCACCGACCAGGGCCTGGCACCCACCGACCAGAGCGTCACCGTCAGCCTCGTGCTGCGATTGCGCCACGAGGCCGAGCTTGAAAACTACGTTCGTCAGACCGCCACGCCCGGCAGCGCGAACTTCCAGAAGTTCCTCACCACGGCGCAGTTCGCCGAGCGCTACGGCGCCACCGATGCGCAAATCGCCAAAGTGCAGGGCTACCTGAGCCAGCATGGGCTGCAGGGCGAGCTGCTGGACAACCACCTGGTAATCAGTGTGCGCGGCACGATCGGCCAGTTCAGCCAGCTGTTCGGCACGCCGGTGCACAACTACGTGTCGCGCAAGACGGGCCAGCGCTTCCATCGCCCGGCGCGTCCGCTGGTGATGCCGGTCGGCCTGGGCGACAACGTGATCCTGGCCAGCGGCCTCAGCAACGAGTGGCATTACGTGCCGCACCACACGTCGAAGCTGCCGGTGACCAACCTGCGGCTGGCCAACCCGCCGACCACGCTGTCGGCGCAGGCACGTGCGGCAGCGACCGGCAACCCCACCGCCACCGGGGTGCCTGGCCAGTACACCGTGGGCGACGTGGCCAACCTGTACAACATCAACCCGCTGTACCGGCGCGGCATCACCGGCAAGGGTTCGACCCTGGCGATCGTCACCCTGGCCACCTTCGACCCGTCTGACGCGGAGGATTACTGGACCGCGATCGGGCTCGACACCAAGCCGAACCGCATCACCCAGGTGCATGTCGATGGCGGCGGCGGCACCAACGGCGCGGACGAGACCACGCTCGACGTGCAGCAGGCCGGCGGGCTGGCGCCGCAGGCCAACATCATCGTCTACGACGCGCCGAACGCCGGCTCCGGCTTCGTCGACGCGTTCGCCCGCGCGGTCTCCGACAACCGGGCGGACAGCATCTCGGCCAGTTGGGGCCTGGGCGAGATCTTCAACTTCGCGGCGCTGAACGTGGACGGCGCGCGCAACACCGACACCACCGACGTCGGCGACCTGCGTGCCTATCACCAGATTTTCCTGGAAGCAGCCGCGCAGGGGCAGTCGATGTTCGCCGCCAGCGGCGACTCCGGCGCCTACGACACGGTACGCGCCCTCGGCGCCGGCGACGGACCGGGCGAGTTCAGCGCACCGCTCACCGTCGATGCCCCGGCGTCTGATCCGTACATCACCGCTGCCGGCGGCACCACGGTGCCGGTGAAGTTCGTCAACTCCTCCGGCCAGGTGGTGCTGTCGATCGACCAGGAGAGCGTGTGGGGCTGGGATTACCTGCTGCCGTTCGTGCCCAGCCGTGACTATGTGTTCTCGGTCGGCGGCGGCGGTGGCGTCAGCGTCTACTGGCGCCAGCCGATGTACCAGCTCTTCACCAGCGGCATGGAGCGCAGCGAGAAAAACCAGGAGCTGACCTACAACGATCCGGCCACCGGCCCGTACACCTACCTGAAGCTGCCCGGCAACTTCAAGGGTCGCAACCTGCCGGACATCTCGCTCAACGCGGATCCGGAAACCGGCTACCTGCTGGTGTTCCAGGGCGGCCTGTACAGCTCCGGCGGCACCAGCTTCGTCGCACCGCAGTTGAACGGCATCACCGCGCTGTTGCGGCAGAGCACGGGCCATCGCATCGGCCTGTGGAACCCGCACATGTACCTGCTGCAGAACCTCTTCGGCTACGGCAAGTGGTCGGCGTTCAACCGCATCAGTGCCGGCGACAACTGGTTCTACGCCGGCAATGGCCGTTACAACCCGGGCGCCGGCATCGGCACCCTGGACGTGGCCAATTTCGACACGTTCCTGCGCGTGGGCTTCTGAGCGAACGCCCCGGCCCGCGCCGAATGCGCGGGCCGGTTCGCCGGCTTGTCGGCGAACGCCATCAATGCGATCTTCCGGCGACTCCCTCCCCCGGAACCGCCATGCCAGCACGCCGTTTCCTGCAACTGGACGTTTTCGCCGACCGCCTGCTCAACGGCAACCCGCTGGCCGTCGTGGTGGACGCCGAGGGGCTGGATGGCGCAGCGATGCAGCGCATCGCGCGCTGGACCAACCTCTCCGAAACCAGTTTCCTGCTGCCGCCTACCGAGCCGCAGGCAGACTACCGCGTGCGCATCTTCACGCCGCGCCAGGAGTTGCCGTTCGCCGGCCACCCCAGTGTGGGCAGCGCGTATGCAGCGATCGAGGCGGGGCTGGTCGATGCCGGCAAGCGCAGACTGACCCAGCAGTGCGAGGCCGGCCTGCTGCCGGTGCAGGTGGTCGGCGACGGCCCGACACGGATCATCCACGTGCAGGCGCCGCCGGCCCGGTTGGGCGAGATCGATGATGCCCTGCGCGCGCAGCTCGCATCTGCATTGCGGGTGGAACTTGCGCGCGACGACGTCGTCCTGGTCGACAACGGACCGCACTGGATCCTGTGCAACCTGGGCGAGGCGGCACCGGTGCGCGCGCTGCTGCCGGACATGGCGGCGCTGGCGGCGCTGTGCCTCCGGCACGACGCGGTCGGCGTCAGTGTGTTCGGGCATGAACGTTCCGGTGTCGCGGCCATGGCGGTGCGCGCCTTCTGTCCCGCCGACGGCATCCCGGAGGACCCGGTCACCGGCAGCGCCAATGCGGCGATCATGGCCTGGCTCGGCGCGCGCGGCGATCGTGACGGCCATGGCCTGAACTATCGCGCCAGCCAGGGGCGCGAGGTGGGTCGCGACGGCCTGGTCGATGTGGCGCGCGACGCAGCCACCGGCGCCGTCACCATCGGCGGAGCCTGCGTCATCGGCGTGCGCGGCGAACTGCTGTTTCCGGCCGCGGACTGATCATCGCCGCCTTGCCGAACGCGCGGCGCGCCGCCATGCTGTCGCGCCGCCATCCACATGACCCGACCGATGCCCTCAGCCCATCCCTCCGGCAGCTACCTGCGCAGCCTGCGCCCATGGGACGCCGCCCTGATCGTGGTCGGCGGCATCATCGGCGGCGGGATCTTCCTCAACCCCGGCATCGTGGCGCAGCGCACCGAGTCGGGGCTGGCGCTGCTGCTGATGTGTGTGGCCGCCGGCGTGCTCACCCTGATCGGCGCGCTGTGCTACGCCGAGCTCGGCGCGCGCCGGCCGCACGCGGGCGGCACCTACGTCTACCTGCGCGAGGCGTTCGGGCCGCTGGCCGGCTTCCTGTTCGGCTGGACCATGCTGCTGGTGATCTACTCCGGCTCCAGCGCGGCGGTGGCGACGATCTTCGCCAGCTACGCCGCTTCGCTGTTCGGGCTGCCGCCGGCCTGGGCGCTGCCGCTGACCGTCGGCGCGCTGGTCTTCGTCGGCGGCATCAACCTGTTCGGCATCCGCCTCGGCGCGCAGATCCAGAACCTGTTCGCCCTGCTCAAGCTGCTGGCGGTGGCGGTGCTGGTGGTGTGCGGCCTGTTCCTCGCCGGCGCCGGCCACGGCCAGGTGCTGGCCGCCGATCCGGCGCGCCACGGCGTCGGCTTCATCAGCGCGGCGCTGCCGGTGCTGTTCGCGTACTCCGGCTTCACCTACCTCAACAACCTGGCCGGCGAAGTGCGCGACCCGCAGCGCACGCTGCCGCGCGCGCTGACCCTGGGCATGCTGCTGGTGATCGGCGCCTACGCGCTGGTCAACGTGGCCTACCTCGCCGTGCTCGGTCACGCCGGGCTCGCCGCCAGCAGTGCGCCGGCGGCGGACGTGATGCAGCAGGTGGCCGGCCCGGTCGGCGCGAAGGTGATCGCGCTGGGCGTGGCGATCTCCACCCTCGGCTTCTGCAATATCACCCTGGTTGCCGGTGCGCGGGTGCTGCAGGTGATGGGCGAGGACGGGCTGTTCTTCCGCGCGGTGGCGCGGCTGCATCCGCGCTGGCGCACGCCGAACACCGCGCTGCTGCTGCTGACCGGCTGGGCCATCGTGCTGGCCCTTTCGGGCGGCTACGGCCAGTTGCTGGACTACGCCACCTTCGGCGACTGGCTGGCCTGCGCGGTGGGCGTGGCCACGCTGTTCTGGTATCGCCGGCACGATCCAGCCAACCCCGGCTTCCGCGTGCCCGGCTACCCGTGGCTGCCGTGGCTGTTCATCGCGACGGTTGGCGCGGTGGTGGTGGCCACCCTGCTCGACAACCCGCGCAACGCGGGCATGGGCCTGCTGATCATGGCTGCGGGCATCCCGGTGTACGGCATCTGGCGCCGCCTGGGCGAGCAGCACCGCGGCGCGTGACGCCGGCCCGGCGCACCGCTCGCCGCCGTCGACGATGAACGGCATGTGGCTGCGGGGCTGCTGCGGCCACACGGCAATGCCACAATAGGCAGACGATCCGCGGAGAAGTCCCGATGCTCCAATCCCACATCCTGCCGGCCGAACCGGCCAGCGCCATCGTGCCGGAGAAGGCGCGCGAGGGCATCGATGTGCAGATCAACGGCGAGCATTACCGGCACACCGGCGACCCGCAGATGCCGCTGCTGTGGTACCTGCGCGACGTGTTGCGGCTGACCGGCACCAAGTACGGCGGCGCGCACGGCGAGAACGGCGCCGACCTCGTGCTGGTGGCGGACGCGGCGGTTTCCGCGGTCACGGCGCCGATGCAGACGCTGGCCGGCAAGTCGATCACCACGGTGGAGGGGCTGGCCGGCGGCGACGACAGCCTGCATCCGCTGCAGCAGGCCTTCATCGACGAGGACGCGATCGGCTGCGGCTACTGCACGCCGGGCTGGCTGATCGCCGGCGTGGCGCTGCTGCGGCGCAAGCCCAAGCCGAGCGACGACGACATCGACCAGTTGCCCAATCTGTGCCGCTGCGGCTGCCAGACCCGCGTGCGCCGCGCGATCAAGCGGGCGGCGGCCGGCAAGGCGGGCCAGTCGTGAGCAGCGAGGGCGGCAACTCCACGATCCGCCTCGATCGCCGTCGATTCCTGCAGGTGCTGGCCGGCACCGCCGGTGCGCTGGTGGTCGGCATCCGCCTGGCCGACGCCGCCGACGCTCCGTTGCCGCCAGCGCTGCTCGGCAACGATTTCCACGACCTCGGCGCCTATGTGCGCATCGACGCCGACGGCCTGGTGCTGATCGGTGCGCGCGACCCGGATACCGGCACCGGCGTGGCCACGGCCTTGCCGCGGATCATCGCCGACGAACTCGACGCCGACTGGGAGCGGGTCCGCGTGGTTGCGTTGGGGCTGGGCGTCAGCAATGACAACGGCCGGCCGAAGTGGACCTACGGCCACCAGGTGGGCGGTACCGGCAATTCCATCCCGGCCGCGTGGCGCGACCTGCGCCAGGTCGGCGCTCTGGCGCGCTGGCTGCTGTTGCAGGCGGCGGCGCGACGGCTCGGCGTTTCCGCCAGCCGGCTGCGCTGCGATGCGGGCACCGTGATCGCGCCCGACGGGCGCCGGGCCACCTACGGCAGTCTCGCCGCCGACGCCAGCCAGGTCGCGCTGCCCACGCAGGCGCCACCGGTGAAGGCCGCCAGCAGCTACCAGCTGATCGGCCGGCCCGCCGGCGACGTGGACGCGCATGCCATCGTCACCGGCCAGGCGCGCTACGCGATCGACGAGCATCTCGGCGATGCACTGGTCGCCGTGCTGGTGCACTGCCCGTGGCCGGACGGCACGCTGGCGCGCATCGACACCGGCGACGCGCTGGCGCAGCCCGGCGTGGTCAAGGTGATCCAGCTCAAGCCCGAGCCGGGCCAGCCGCGCGGCATGACGGTGATCGCCCCGGCCGTCGCCGTGCTGGCCACCGACACCTGGGCTGCGCTGCGGGGCCGCGCCAAGCTCAAGCTCGAATGGAAGCCCGGCGCAGGCGGCGGCGAAAGCAGCAGCGCGCTGGAGCAACAGGCGCTGGCCACGCTCGCCGGCACCGATGCGCCGACCACGCGCGTGCGCGACGACGGCGACGTCGACGCCGCCGGCAAGAAAGCCGCGCGCCGCCTGCAGGCCACCTACGTGCAGCCGTGGCTGGCGCACGCCACCGCCGAGCCGATGAACTGCCTGGTGCGGCTGGACAAGGATCGCGCCAGCCTGGTGGTGCCGACCCAGGCGCCGCAGAAAGCCTGGGCGGTGGTGCAGCGCCTGACCGGGCTGCAGCCGGCGCAGATCGACATCCGCGTGCCGCGCGTGGGCGGCGGTTACGGTCGCCGGCTGGACCACGATTTCGTCGCCGAGGCGGTGATCCTGGCGCAGGCGGTCGGCAAGCCGATACGCCTGCTGTGGACCCGCGACGAGGATTTCAGCCACGACTTCTACCGCTCCGGCTGCGTGCACCAGCTAAACGCCGTCGTCGACCGCAAGCGCCGGCTGATCGGCTGGAACCAGCGCATGGTCAGCGCCTCGGCGGCGAGCCTGCGCGGCGTGCCGGAAGATCGACTGTGGCGCTCCGAGCTGCGCGCCGACCAGTTGCCCGCCGGCCTGGTGCCGAACTACCGCAGCGACTGGTACGCGCAGGCCTCGGCGATGCCGCGGGGACCGTTCCGCGGCATGCCGCATCTCAGCAACGCGTTCGCGGTGGAAAGCTTCATCGACGAGATCGCCCACCAGCTGCGCGAAGATCCGCTGAAGACGCGGCTGCGCATCCTCGGCGAACCGCGCCAGCTGCCGTTGGGCGGCGACGCCGTGCTCGACGTCGGCCGCCTTCGCAACGTGCTGCAACTGGTCGCCGACCGCATCGTGTGGAAGAACTGGCTGCACAGCATCAACGGCCTGGGCCTCGCCTGCTGGCACGTCGACGGCGCCTACGTGGCGCATGCCATCGAGGTCGCTCTGCAAGGCCAGACGCTGGTGGTCCGCCGTGTGGCGTGCGCCGTCGACGTGGGTCGCGTGGTGAATCCGCTGGGCCTGGAAGGACAGATCGCCGGCGCCACGCTGGACGCCTTGTCGCTCGCGCTGCACCCGGCGATCACCTTCAAGGATGGCCAGGTCCAGCAGCACGGCTACAAGGATTACCTGCTGGCCACCATGACCGAGCTGCCGCGCGAGGTGGAAGTGATCACCGTGCCCGGCGACCGCGACCCCAGTGGCGCGAGCTTCCTGGCGATGCCCAGCGTCGCGCCCGCGCTGGCCAATGCCGTGTTCCGCGCCAGCGCCGTGCGCGTGCGCCGGTTGCCGCTGATGAAGGAACTGATGCGGCTGCTCTGAGCGAGATCAGTCCGTCGGCATGCCCGTCACGGTCACCACCACCCGGCGCCGGTGCGCGGCGTGGCGGTGTTCCCACAGGTAGATGCCCTGCCAGGTGCCGAGCGTCGGCGCGGCGTTGCGCACTGGCACGCCGAGGCTGACCCCGGTGAGGATCGAGCGCACGTGCGCGGGCATGTCGTCGGGGCCTTCGGCGTCATGCCGGAAGAGCGGATCGCCGTCCGGCACCGCGCGGGCGAACCAGCGCTCGAGGTCGGCGCGCACGGCGGGGTCGGCATTCTCGCCGAGCAGCAGCGAGCAACTGGTGTGCGGCGTGAACACCAGCGCGGTGCCGATGCGCACCGCGCTGGCCGCGACCGCATCGGCGACTTCGGCGGTGATGTCGTGGAAGCCGCGGCCGCGGGTGTCGACCACGAACTCGCGCTGCGCCACCACCACCGCCGACGCGCTCACGGGTACAGCATCCGGGACGTCCAGGTCTGCCCGTGGCGGCTCCAGCGCACGCGCTCGTGCAGGCGGAACTCGGCGCCATACCAGAACTCGATCATGTCCGGCTCCACCAGGTAACCGCCCCAGTGCGGCGGCCGGCTGACGTTGCGCCCGGCGAACTCCTCCTCGTAGTGCTGCACGCGCCGCTCGAAGGTCTCGCGGTCGGGCAGGGTCTGCGACTGCAGCGAGGCCCAGGCGCCGATCTGGCTGCCGCGCGGGCGGCTGGCGAAGTAGGCGTCGGACTCCTCCTCCTGCAGTTTCCGCGCGACTCCCTCGACGCGCACCTGCACGCCCTGGCGCACGTGTTTCCAGTGGAAGCACAGCGCGACCTGCGCGTGCGCCTCCAATTGGCCGCCCTTGTCGCTCTGGTAGTTGCTGAAAAAGCGAAAGCCGCGCTCGTCGACGCCCTTCAGGAGCACGATGCGCGAGGCGACCCGGCCGGCGCTTTCCGCGGTGGCCAGGTTCATCGCCGTGGGTTCGGGGTCGCCGCTGGCCTTGGCCTCGTCCAGCAGCCGGATGAAAGTGTCCAGGATTTCAGGTTTGAGCATGATGTGTGAAACTTCCCTTTTGCGTCGTGGCCAAAGCGCGCCATCATGGAGCGAATGAAACTGTCCGATGATAGTGCAATGATCCCCGCACCCCGCATCCCGCCCCCGGCGGCAACGGCGCGATGCTTCTCCACGCAAGGTGAAAATGGCGGCAATGGCCATGCGCCAGCCTGCCGTCGTGCCGGCCCGGGCCAGGCCGGGAGTCGCCGCCGATGATGTCGCTGGCGCAGCAGCAGAACGAGGCGCTGGCCGGACACCTTCTGGACCAGTACGCCGGGCGCATTGCGCGCTCGCGCAGGCCCTACATCCTGGGCCTGTCGGGCCTGCAGGGCAGCGGCAAGAGCACCCTGGCGCGAGTCATGAAGGCGCAGGCCAAGGCGCGCGGCTGGGACACCGAGGTGCTCTCGCTGGACGATTTCTACTACGCCCGCAGCGAGCGCGAGGCGCTGGCGCGCGACGTGCACCCGCTGCTGCGTTCGCGCGGCGTGCCGGGCACCCACGAGATCGAGCTGCTGCTGTCGGTGCTGGCGGCGGTGCCGCACGCCTCCGCCCGGCTGGCGGTGACCCATCCGCGCTTCGACAAGGGCCGCGACACGCGCCTGCCGCCCTCGCGCTGGCCGCGGATCACCAAGCGACCCGCGCTGGTGATCGTGGAAGGTTGGGCGCTGGGCATCCGGCCGCAGCCGCTGACGGCGCTGGCCCGGCCGATCAATGCACTGGAACGCGACGAGGATCCGGACGGCGCCTGGCGGCGCTGGGTCAACAAGCAGTTGCGCGGCTACCAGCCGCTATGGCGCAAGTTCGACGCGCTGATCGTGCTGCAGGCACCGAACTGGGACATCGTGCGCCGCTGGCGCGGCGAGCAGGAGGAGGAACTGGTCGCACGCCACGCCCCGCTGGCGATGGACGCGGCCAGCATGGGCCGCTTCCTGATGCACTTCGAACGCCTCAGCCGCCACGCATTGGCGACGCTGCCGGCGCTGGCCGACACGGTGGTGGAGTACGACGACGACCGCCACGTGACCGGCCTCACGCACGGCTGACAGGGCAGCGTCGAGGCGCCGCCCTGACGCCGCGCGCCCTCAGTCGACGACGAAGTTGACCTTCATGTTGACGCGCCACTCGGTGACGCTGCCGTCGTCGGCGGTGACCACCTTGATCTCGTTGATCCAGGCTCCCTTGATCTTCTTCACCGATTCCCCGGCCTTGCGCAACCCGTGCTGCACGGCATCCTCGATGCCCTGCTTCGACGACGCGTTGATCTCGATGACCTTGGCTACTGACATGGCGTGAACCTCCCGTCCGGGCGTGCAAGCGGCACGCGGCGCTCCCTGTCCCGAAGCCCGAGTCTGGCCCGCACGCACGACGCGGCACAAGCCGCACCGCGTCATGCATTCAGGCGGGCTGCACCTGCACGGCGGTGCCATAGGCCAGCACTTCGGTGACGCCCTGGGCCACGTCGTTGGCGTCGTAGCGCATCGCCACCACGGCGTTGGCGCCCATCGCGGCGGCATGCTGCAGCATCAGTTCGAAGGCTTCCTCGCGCGCCTTCTCGCACAGTTCCGTGTAGATGGAGATATTGCCGCCGACGATGGTCTGCAGCGCGGCGCCGAGGTTGCCGACCACGCTGCGCGAACGCACGGTAATGCCGCGCACGATGCCGAACGAGCGCACGATGCGGCAACCGGGGATGTCGTTGCCGGTGCTGACCTGGTGATGCGGGATGGATGCAGTCATGGCGCTCTCCTGGATGGCGGGTGGAACGAAGATCAGCTGTCGAGCAGCGCGGCGTAGCCGAGGCGCGCATCCGGCCAGCGCGGCGCGAAGCCGCTGGCGCGCAGCCGCGCATTGCTCAGCCGCTTGCTGCCGATGCCCGGCGGCGGCGCGCCGGCGGCCGGCGGGGGTACGCCGAGCAGTCGCGCCAGATGATCGTGCAGCACGTCGAGCGGCAGCGGCGTGTCGTCCACGCCGAGATAGCACGCCTGCGGATCGGGCAGCGCCAGCAAGTGCGCGATCGCCGCGGCCGCATCGTCCACATGGATGCGATTGGCCCAGTGCGGCGCGGCCCGCGGCACCTGCACCGTGCCGGCGCGCAGGCGCTCGAACAGCTGGGTTCGCCCCGGCCCGTACAGCCCGGCCAGGCGCAGCACCACCGAGCACACCGGTTGCGCGGCCAGCCAGCGCTCCGCCTCGAGCAAGGTGGCGCCGTTGAAACCGGGTGGGGCGGGCGGCGTGTCCTCGTCCACCCAGTCGCCGTCGTGCGCGCCGTACACCGCGCTGGAGGAAACCAGCAGCACACGCTGCAACCTGCCATCGTCGAGCGCGGCCAGCAGATGGCGCAGCCCGTCGACGAAAGTCGCGCGATAGGCTGCCGCGTCGCGGTGGTCCGGCGTGGGCAGGTAAACCAGCTGCGTGAATGCGCGCGGCAAGGCGGCGAGGCTGTCCGGCCGGGTGAGGTCCGCCTGCAGCCAGCGGATGTCCGGGCCCCCTGCCACAGGCGGGTGCCGGCGCAATGCCCATACCTCGTCACCGCGCCCGCGCAGCTGCTGCGCCACGCGCAGACCGAGATCGCCACAACCGGCCAGCAGTACCCTTTCGCTCACCGCAGCCCTCCTCCGGCGCCTGTTAGCATCAAGCCATGAATCCGTCGTGCAACCTGTTCATCGTCGGTCCGACCGGTGCCGGCAAGACCTCGGTCGGCAGGCGGCTCGCCGTGCATTATGGGCTCTCGTTCATCGATCTCGACCAGGAGGTCGAGCAGCATTGCGGCGTGGACGTGAGCACCGTGTTCGAGGTCGAGGGCGAAGCCGGCTTCCGCCAGCGCGAGAGCGCGCAGCTGGAAGCGCTGGGCCAGCGCTGCGGCATGCTGCTGGCGACCGGCGCGGGTGCCGTGCTGGCGAGCGACAACCGCCGCTGGCTGAGCCAGCGCGGTTTCGTGGTGTGGCTGCAGGCCAGCGTGGAGCAGCAACTCGAACGCCTCGAACGCGACCATCGTCGCCCGCTGCTGGCCGTGCCCGACCGCCTCGCGCGCCTGCAGGCGATGGCCAGCGTGCGCGAGCCGATCTACCGCGAACTTGCCGACCTCGCCGTGCCCGGCCACCATGGCAGTGTCGGCGCCGCCAGCGAGCGCTGCATTGCCCTGATCGATGCGCACTGGCAACGCGCCCCTCTTTCCTGTCCCCCGCACCACGCATGAACAAGCCGCCCCTGCACAGCATCAACGTCTCGCTCGGCCTGCGCAGCTACCCGGTATGGATCGGCAGCGGGCTGCTCGACGATCCCGCGCGCTGGCGCCCGTTGCTGCGCGGGCGCCATGCGCTGGTGGTCAGCAATACCACGGTGGCGCCGCTGTACCTGCCGCGGGTCGAGTCGGGGCTGGAGGGTTTGCACTGGTCGTCGTTCCTGCTGGACGACGGCGAGGTGCACAAGAGCTTCGCCAACGTCGGCCGCGTGCTGGACGCGCTGGGCCAGCTCGGCGCCACCCGCGACGCCTGCGTGATCGCACTGGGCGGCGGCGTGGTCGGCGACCTCGCCGGCTTCAGTGCCGCCTGCTGGATGCGCGGCATCGACTTCATCCAGATGCCGACCACCTTGCTGGCGATGGTCGACTCCTCGGTCGGCGGCAAGACCGGGGTGAACCTGCCGGTGGGCAAGAACCTGGCCGGCGCCTTCCACCAGCCGCGCGCGGTGATCGCCGACATCGACACGCTCGCCACCCTGCCCGCGCGCGAGTACCGCGCCGGCCTCGCCGAAGTGGTCAAGGGCGCGGCGATCGGCGACGAGGCGTTCTTCGCGTGGCTGGAACAGCACGCCGACGCGCTGGCCGCACGCGACGTCGACACCGTGCTGGAGGCCATCGCGCGCAAGGTGCAGTACAAGGCCGGCGTGGTGGCGCGCGACGAGACCGAACAAGGCGAACGCGCACTGCTCAATTTCGGCCACACCTTCGGCCACGCGCTGGAAACCGCGGGCCACTACGCCAGCCTGCTGCACGGCGAGGCGGTGGCGATCGGCATGCTGCTGGCCGCGCAATTGTCCGAACGTTCCGGCATGAGCGAGCCGCGCGACACCGCGCGACTGCAACGCCTGCTGCACGCACTCGGCCTGCCGCTGGCGATCCCGCCCGGCCTGGAAACGGAGCAACTGCTGCAGTGGATGCGACTCGACAAGAAGAACACGGCCGGCGAGCTGCGCCTGATCCTGTGGCGCGGCATCGGCCGCGCGGAGATCGTCGGCGCCGTGCCGGAACGCGAGGTCGCGGCGACGCTGGATGCCACCATCGCGAACGGACGGCAAGTCCCTGCCACCTGAGCGCGCCGGGCTCGCACGGAACCCGGCGCCGACAGATCACTGCACGCTGATGGTGCCCTTCATCAGGGCCGCATGGCCCGGGAAGCTGCAGAAGAACACGTACGGGCCACCGCTCTGGATCTTGCTGACCGGGAAACTCACCGAGGTGGTCTCGCCGCCACCGATCAGGCTGGTGTGCGCGATGACACGCGGATCATCGGCCTTGACGTAGCCGGAGGCTGCACCCGCGGCGACGCCGTCCGCATCCACCGCCTGCATGTCGGACTGTTTGGTGATCACCACGTCATGACCCATCGCGGTAACCGGCATGGTTCCGGTGTGCTTGAGGGTGATCTTGAAGTCCTTGCACGACGACGGCACCACGATCGAGGACACGTTGTACTGCATCGCGTCCGAACCCTCGATCTCGGTGGCGCAATCGGTGACCACCGCGGTGCCCTTGCTGGTGTCCATGGCTGACCCGGCAGGCGCGTTGGTCATGCTGCCGGCGGTAGCCGCCGGGGCGGGCGTCATCGTCACCGGGGCCTCCGCCGGAGTCGTGGTGGCGGACGGGGCCGGCGCCGATGTCGGCGACGACGAGTTGTCGCTGCAGGCGGCCAGCGCCAGCGCACAGGCGACCGCAAGCAGACTCGGTTTGATGTTCATCGATCGTCCTCCTGGGTGGCAAAGCCGCATCATCGAACAGCGATGCTCTGCATCCCGTGAAGACGCCCCGCCCAAGCATGCCGCAGGGGCGGGGGGCGCCGGCACCTGCGTGCTGCCGGACCATTTCTCCGCGAACGCCCCGTGTGCATCCATAGGCTGGCTGGCAACGTACAACACCCATGGCCCGCCGGTGGCGTGCGTGGCCGCGTCTTGACGTTGTGGACCTGCCGGGAGAGTTGGAGATGACGACTGAATTGCAGATGCTGGGCTGGTCGGTGCTGCTCGGGATCGTTTACGTGCTGTTCGCTGCCGCGCTGGGCACATGGCAGCGTGGCCTGCGCTGGAATGTCGGCAACCGCGACGGCGACCCCGAGCCGCTTCGCGGGCCCGCCGCACGCGCCGCCCGCGCCAGCCACAATTTCCTCGAGACTTTCGCCTTCTTCGCCGCGGCGACCTTGGCGGTGATGGCGACACAGCAGACCGATGCGCACACCGCGATCGGGGCGCAGGTCTATTTCTGGACGCGAGTCGCGTATCTGCCGATCTATGTGGTGGGCATCCCCTACCTGCGTACGGCCGTGTGGGCCGCCAGCCTGTGGGGCATCCTGCAGATGGTGGAACCATTGCTGCGCTGAACCCGGCAAACCCTCCGGACCACTGCATGGAGACGCTCCGGCGGGCGTGCGGCCAGCTGCTTGTCGTCCCGGCGAGATGAGGCATCCAGCGTCCGACAGACCTGGAGTCCCGGCTTGCGCCGGGACGACGGGCGGTTTCAGGCGATGCGGCGGCAGCAGACGTCAGAAGCTGTAGCCGACGCTGATGCCGTAGATCCAGGGGTCTACCTTCGCCTTGCCGATGCCCGCCCCGTTGAGCCTCACGTCGCTGCTCCAGTTGAAGTACTTCGCATCGGCACGCACGAACACGTTCGACGTGGCGTGGAAATCCAGGCCCAGCTGCCCGACGACACCGCTGCCGTCCTTCACGTCCAGGTTCGTGCCCGCGATGGGGCCCGTGGTGCGCTCGTCGCTCACGTTCACCCAGCCATAGCCCAGGGCGACGAAGGGCTGCCACGCCTGGTCGGCGAGGAAGTGGTACTGGGCGGTGAGCAGCAGCGGCATGTGCTTGATGGTGGCGGACTTCGCGCCATCGAGCTTCACGTCGTGCTCGAACTTCACGAACGGCAGCCACAGCTCGGCGCCCCAGTTCGGCGCGAAGCGATAGCCCAGCGTGAGGGTCGGCTCCCAGTCATCGCCGATGCTGGACTGGAAGGCGCCCGCCAGCACGCCGTTGTTGCTCCTGGGTGCGACACCGCTGTAGCCCACCGCGCCGTAGAAGCCTGGCGCGCTGTAATCCTGGGCCCGGGCACTGCCGGCACCGGCAACAGCCAAGGCGCAAGCGGCGACAATCAGGGGGAAAACTTTCATGTTGGCATCTCCAATAGGGGGACAAACCGGTTCGAGACCCTCGGGCAGAGAGTCCTGCTTCGCGCTGGGAAATGCCCCGACGCGAGTGTCTATACGGTTGGCCGCGAGTTTTGGATTGAATTTGTGCGGAACCGATGTGCACGCTGTGGATCGCGCGACATGCTCGTGAAAAGCGGATCGCTCCGGGCGTGGGCATGCCGGCGTGGTCGTGAGGGGGCTGAACTCACCCCAGTCCTCAGGGATGCCTGCGGCGATGCAGGAAGGAATTGCGCTGATCCCCGCCACGGCACGAGCAGGCCGGATGCGGGAGAAGCCATCACCAGAGGCCACGTTCCGGATCATCGACCTCCGGGTGGCGGGTCACGGATTGCAGAAATCGCAGCGCCCGGGATCGGCCCACGCCGCCTCGAACGATTGCTCGCGGCGATGACCACAGCCCGCGCAGATCGCGACCACGCCACGGATCATGTCGGTGGGTGCGTGACAGGCCCCGCACGGCAGGCCGGCGATGCGTTCGGTGGGCACGAATCCGCGTCGTCCGCATTGAGGGCAACAGGATCGGTAGCGCCGCACGAGATCGATGGTCGCGCGTTTGATGGCACGCATCCGCGTCGGGTTGCTGCATGCGCGCATGTCCGTTTCCACGCAGGCCGCGCCGCTGATGGCAATGGCATCGACGACATTGGCCAGCAATTGCGCCCGGCTCAGGTTGTCCTTGCGCAGCAAGAGCGCCGGGTGGGACTTGCCGTCAACCGCAGCCGTCACGATCACCCCATGCCGGGGAAAGCCGATGCCTTCGGCGAAGGCGACGGCCAGGCGCGCATCCGCCACCACGCGCTGGGCGTAATTGGTGCGCGGCGTGACATGCGTTCCGATGATTTCGACGCCATCGCGACGATCCACAAGCATCACCAGCTCGCTGTCGATCGGCACGAACGGGATTTGTGGATGGGGGCCGAAGCTGCCCTCGCTGGCAACACCGGCATGCGCCTCGGGCACGCACTCCAGGGCTGCCGCGATCTTGGCCCTTGCCGTTGCATGCGGGGAATCGAGGCGGGGAATGTCTCGGCTGAAGGTGCCGAACCGGTCCGTATCGAATCCGGCCGGCAAGAGTGGCTGCAGACCCAGGGCCCGCTGCAACAGAGGGGCAATCACCGCCTCCTTGCCGTGCATGGTGGCGATCACGACGCGATCCGATGGCATCAGAAGTAACCCTCGCGCTTCTGCCTTTCCAGGCTTGCACCCGGATCCTGGCCACCCAGCCGACCCTGGCGTTCGGATGCAGATGAAGCAAGGGTTTCGGCCAACACGGCCGCTGGGTCCGCCGCAGTCGATTCGATGGCGCCGGTCACCGGCCAGCAACCCAGGGTACGGAAACGCACGTGGCGGCGACTCGTCGTCTCGCCGGCCAGGAAGCGCATGCGCTCGGGTTCGTCCACCACGATGAGCACGCCATCGCGTTGAACCACCGGTCGCCAGGCCGCGAAATACAGAGGCACCAGCTCGACCTTCCTCAGCATGGCGTAATGCCAGACGTCCGCTTCCGTCCAGTTGGACAACGGATAGACGCGCAACGACTGCCCCTCGGCCAACCGGGTGTTGTAGAGGTTCCACAACTCCGGCCGCTGCCGGCGAGGGTTCCATGTGTGCCCGCGCTCGCGCAGCGAGAACACGCGTTCCTTTGCCCGGGATTTTTCCTCGTCGCGGCGCGCCCCGCCGAAGACCACGTCGTACCCGCCGTCGTCCAGCGCCTGCTTCAGCGCATCCGTGCGCATGGCCGTGGTGTAGGCATCGCCATGGTCGAAGGGATTCACGCCGGCGGCGCGGCCCTGTTCATTGGCGTGTACGTGCAGTTGGAACCCATGCTTGCGCGCAAAGCTGTCGCGGAATGCGAGCACCTCGCGAAACTCCCAGGTGGAGTCGACGTGGAGCAGCGGCAGGGGTGGCGGCGCGGGGTGGAAGGCGCGCAGCGCGAGATGGGCGAGCACGGTGGAATCCTTGCCTCCGGAAAACAGGAGCACCGGCTTGCGTGCCTGCGCCACGGCCTCGCGCAGGATGAAAACGGCCTCGTTCTCCAGGTGTGCGAGATGGCTGGTGTCCGGGAAGGCATCCTCGTCACGCGAGTGCATGGCCGAGGCCCGCCGCTCGCCACAACCGGTCGCGCAGGGCATGGTTCAGTCCGCGGCCATCCGGCGGCACCACGATCAGCACGGCGAGATCCATGTCGTCTGCTTCGCGCAGCCGCCGGTACAGCTGCTGCGCCTGCTGGTCCGGAGAATGACCCATGGACAACCAGGGCACCTGTGCCGGCCAGCTCTCGGCACGCCGCGCGGAGAGCACGCCCACGCGAGCGCTGAGCGCGGCATATTCGGCGATGCGCTCGGGCACCTGTTCCATCGATGCCAGCACCACGCGGGCGTTGGGGGCGTAGTGAAGCTTCATGCGGCCGGGGCTGCGTATCGCGGTGTCCACCGGCGACTCGACCGGCTTGCCGGTCACCCGCTCCAGGTCCTCCCCGGTGATCGCACCGGGCCGGAGCAGCCGCGGCAGGCCGGTGGAAAGATCGACGATGGTCGACTCGATGCCCACGCGGCAGGGGCCGCCATCCAGCAGCACCTCGACCGCATCGCCAAGCTCTTCCCGGACGTGCCGGGCGGTGGTCGGACTGATCTTCTTGTGCCGGTTGGCAGAGGGCGCAGCGATCCCCCCGCCGAACGCTTCCAGCACGTCCAGCGCCAGCGGGTGTGCGGGCACGCGCAGCGCCACCGTATCCAGGCCGCCCGTCACGCCGTCGCTCACCGTGGCGGCGCGGGGCAACACCAGCGTGAGCGGGCCAGGCCAGAAGGCTTCGGCAAGGCTCCATGCGAGCGCGGGAATGTCCCGCGCCCACTGCGCCAACTGGGCGGCCCGATGCAGGTGCACGATGAGCGGATGGTCTGCCGGGCGCTGCTTGGCCGCGAAGATCTTCGCGACCGCGGCGGGGTTGCCGGCATCCGCGCCCAGTCCGTAGACCGTCTCGGTCGGCAGGCCGATCAAGGCGCCGCGGCGCAGCGCATCCACCGCGTCGCGCACGCCAGCACTCCCGGAGAGCCTGATGTCTTCCCGATCCTTGATGTTCATGCCGCGTCCTCCCAGGTCAGATGGCCGGTGTAGCGATGCATGGACCCTGGCTTGTCGCCGAAGGCGAACAGGTGGGCCCAGCCGTGGTCGAACAGGTGCCGCACGGCTTCATGCCTGGCGACGATGGCGTTGATGGCGTCCAGCGGAGCGGCGATGACGACGGACAGCCGCAGCGGCTCATGGACATAGCGCTTGCCGTCATGCAGCGACTGCCATGGCAAGCCGGTGCGCAGGTCGCCGCCATTGCCCTCCAGCACGCCCAGCTTGCCGACCACGTTGTGGAGCGTCTTGTTGCCGCTTCCGAAGACCCGGTTGTCCACCGCCGAGCCGTAATACTGCAGGCTGATCCACGCGCCCACGATCATCGGCGCGGTCATGATGGATTCCAGGGTCTTGAAGCCGTCATCGCGCTGCCAGTCGTAGGAATTGAGGAAGGCACGCCCCGCCAGGTCGAGGCCCGCGGTGCGGCTGCGCGGGGCGATGATGTAGGCCGCGCAGCCGGCCAGGCCCCACTCCGGCCGCACCTCGCTCCAGTCCCTGCTGCGCGCCAGGAGCTGGCGCTCGACCGGGCGCCGGTCGTGCAAGGTAAGGATGGCGGCACGTTCCTGCCGGGTCACCCGGCCGGCCTCGGCCAGCGCTGCCTGCAGTCGGGCCAGGTCGTCGGCATGCGTCGCCGGCAAGCCGTCGGTGTCGAAGATCGTCACCTGGTCGGTGGTGGTGTCGTGCAGCGCGCCGAGGAAATGCGTCTCGTCGGGAATCACCGTGCCGCGTCCCGCCAAGGCCTGGCGCACCTCGCGGTCGTTCAGCACGGCGGCCGCCACCCGTGCGTTGGCATCGCCTGCGTGCCCACCGCAGGCCCCGCAATCCAGGCCGCTGGCATGCGGGTTGTTGACCGAGCTGGCGCCGTGCCCGACGAACAGCACCACGCGCGCGAACTGCTGCCGCAGCGACATGGCGCGCAGGGCGCCCTCTGCCAGCGCGACCCTGGTTTCCAGCGGCATGCCGGTGGCGCGGTCGTTCGCGGTCGAGGGCGTGATGTCCGGCGCCAGTCGCGTGAGTGCAGCGGCGTCGATACCGCGCTCCGCCGGGTGCGCTTCGGGCCGGGTGAAGCCCAGGCTGTCGGCGATGAGCTTGCCGGCGAATTTCCATCCCATCGCTTCGACGAAGGTGAACGACGACACCGCGGCCAGCTTGAACCAGCGCCATTGGCCGATGGCGCGAAGCCGCCGCCGCCGCCGCGTGGCGATGTCGGCTTGCTCCTGCGCCGTCGCGCCCTTGACGGTCTCGTGCACCGACAGGCCGGGTGCCAGCAACACCGGGCAGCGGGGACCACCCTGGCCCCGACCGAGCGGCACATACTCCATCGGCATGCCGAAAAAGCCGGCCATGCCCAGCGTCTCCACGCCGGGCGCCACTTTCTCCAGCGCGCGCCGGAAGGTTTCGGAGCGCACGTCGATGCAGAAGGCCGCCTGCACCGCCGGACGCATGGCGATCACGGACGGCCGCGGCGCGGCGAGTTTGGCGAGGAAGCATCGCTGCCAGGCGATTTCGTAGGCGTCCTGCAGGATTTCTTCCAGCGTCGGCGCGGCCGGCTCGTTTTCGCAGGCCGGTGCAGCGAAACATGCGCGGGCCTGCTCCCATCCGGCCGCCAGTGCGGCGACCGGCTGGCACGTTTCCAGCAGCGCCACCTCGAAAGCCAGCCGTATCGCCAGCAGTTCGAGCAAGGTGTCGTCGCGGCGCCCCGCCAGCTCGCTTTGCCAGACCTGGTAGCGGGCGTAGCCGGCCCAGCCGCCCACGCTCATCAGCAGCCGGTGGAAATAATCGGCAAGGCCCGGTTCGTCCATCTTCAGGCGGGCCGCTCCATGGGCGATCATCGCTTCGGCAGTGGCAGGAAGCGCGCCGATCGTGCGGTGGAATCCGGCGAGCCCCATGACCTGGGGCGTGCGATCGATGGCGGCCTCCTCACGCCAGGCCGCATAAGGGCCCAGGTGCCGTGTCGACGCTGGCCACAGCGCCTGCCCCGCGTCGAAGTAGCCGGCCGCCCACAGCGAGACCCGCTCGCCGGCAAAGCTGGCCCAGTCCCGTCCGGTCAGCTTGCCGGCGACGTCGGCAACGGTCGGCAGCGGCGCATGCGTTGCCACATCCTCGGTTTGCAGTTGGCGGCGCAGCGCCGCGACGTCGAGGGTGCGAGGGGCGGCACTTCCCTTGCGCAGCAGGGCCTGGCCAAGATCCCGGTCGGTGATGCGACCCTGGGCGATGGCGTCGCGGTAGAACGCGCGCGGCATGGTCATGCGGGCGCCTGCCACCTCGGCCATGACGCGCGCGACCTCGCCGAAGCGGCGGTCGGCCATGCCGAGGAAGGGATTGACGGCCACGAAATTCTTCAGCGGCCACAGTGGCGCGATGCGTCCACACGCGCGCTGCGCGGCTTCACATGCACGCCCTGCCCCGATGTCGGAGGAAGGTGGGATGGGATCGGCTTGTTCCCTGATCTTCAATGCGATGGCGTTCATGGGCGGCTCCTCAGGCGATGGTCCGGGCGTGATGGCGCGCGTCTTCCCGACGCAAGGCACCCACCAGGCGATTGAAGATGGCGTTGACGTAGAGGCCGTTGGCCAGGTGGACGCGTGCCGCCCGCCAGAGCGGCCGCTGGTTCCACAGCACGACCAGGCTTTGCAGCACGGTGACCGCGGTGAACGATGCGATGGCCAGCCCCATGATCAGCAGGCCCGTGCCGTCGGGCCGGGGAATCGCCGGCAGGCTGCCGGCGGTCAGCCGCGTGAAGGCGGTTTCCAGGATGAAATAGGCCAGCGTGGTTCCGGCGGCCCCGAGCAGGGTCTGCACAACCAGGCGGGAAGTGGTGGCCCCTTGCAGTGACGATGCCAGCAGCATGCTGACGCCCATCACCAGGATCGCGCCCAGGGTCAGCACGGCAGGCTCCGCCCGCACGAAGGTTCCGAATACCCAGGCAAACAGCACGTAGATCGCGGTCGCCAGCAACAGGCTCAGCAGGACGGGGCGCAGGCGCGGCCTGGCGAAACGCGGCAGCGTCTCGGTTTCCACCACGCCCCCGGCCGAGAGGAAGGCGTGGGCCTTGTACAGCGAATGGGCGACCAGGTGAAGCAGCGCGATCGCGAACGCGCCGAGCCCGCATTGCAGTGTCATGAAACCCATCTGCGCCACGGTCGAGAAAGCCAGCGATCCTTTCACGCTGGTCTGGGTCAGCATCACCACGCCGCCGAACAAGGCGGTGAAGCCGCCCACGATGGCAACGCCGTGCAGCGTCGGCATCGAGAGCACCATCACGTCGGCAAAGCGGATCAACAGGAATCCACCCGCATTGATGATGCCCGCATGCAACAGGGCCGACACCGGCGTCGGCGTGTCCATCACCTCCGGCAGCCAGCCGTGGGTGGGGAACTGCGCCGACTTCATGAGTGCCGCGACACCCAGCAGCAAGGCCGCCAGCGAGAGTGCGGGCGGCGCGGCGTCGGCGGCGATGGCCTGCGCCCGGGCCAGCACGGTGGCCAGGTCGGTCGTGCCGAACGTGGTCACCAGCAGGGCGGCGGCACCGAGCATGCACGCATCACCGAGGCGGGCGGCGAGGAACTTTTTGCGGGCGGCAATCCTTGCGGGTCGGCGCTCCGGGTAGAACACCAGCAAGCGGTGCAGGGAGAGGCTCATCGCCACCCACGCAACCACCAGCTGCACGAGGTTGCCCGCGAAGACCAGCAGCGTCACGGCTGCCAGCGTCCGGCACAGGCCGGCCATGAAGGCGCCCTGGCGCGGCTCGCCGTCCATGTAGTTGCGGCTGTACTGGACCACGACGACGCCGACGAAGGCGACCAGCAGGAACATGGTGCAACTGATGGCATCCAGCCTGACCGACAAGCCGATGCCATTGTCTCCCAGCAACCCGCTGGTGGCCGGGCCTTCCCACGCGGTCAGCAGGCAGGCCAGCACCGCGAGCACCAGGCAAAACCACGTCGCCAGGCGGCTTGCGAGAAGCATGGCGTGCGGCCGACGAGGTCCCGGCCGTGAAGGAAACAGGGTCGCCAACAACAGGCTGGCGGGGGCAAGCAGAAACAGCGTCGCAAGGGCAGGCAACATCAATCACTCCGCGGTCAGGTGAGCCGCGGCAAGCCTACGCTTCGCGCATCATTCTAAAAAATTCATTTAACGAAACCTGTCGATATACAAAATAGAATGATTGCATGGCCGCACTGAACTACAACCACTTGCGCTACTTCTGGGCAGTCGCCCGCGAGGGAAACCTCACGCGCGCCGCGGAGAAGCTGCTGATCTCGCAGTCGGCGCTGTCGATCCAGATCAGGAAGCTCGAGGCTCAGCTGGGGCAGGACCTGTTCGAACGCAGCGGCCGGCAACTCGTGCTGACGGAAGCCGGGCGCATCGCCTTCGACCACGCGGAATCGATCTTCGCCACCGGTGGCGACCTGCTCGCCACGCTCAAGCAGCGCTCCGGCGGCCGGCGTGCGATTCTCAGGGTCGGGGCATTGGCCACGCTGTCGCGCAATTTCCAGATCGGTTTCCTGCGGCCATTGCTGGGACGCCGGAATGTCGAGGTCATCGTTCGCTCGGGCACCACCGCCTTCCTGTTGCAAAGCCTGGAAGCACACCGGCTGGACGTGGCGCTGGTCAATGTCGCGCCCGCCCGCGATGCGGCCACTCCCTGGGTTTCCCACGCCATTGCCGAACAACCCGTCAGCCTGATCGGAACGCCGAAACGCATCGGCAAGGGCGGCACGCTGAAGACACTGCTGACCAGGCAACCCCTCGTGCTGCCGACGATGGAGAGCAGCGTGCGCATCGGATTCGACGCGCTGGTCGAACGCATGGGCTGGAAAGTGCGGGTGGCGGCGGAGATCGACGACATGGCGATGCTGCGACTGATCGCCCGGGAGGACGTCGGCCTGGCGGTGGTTCCGCCGATCGTGGTCAAGGATGAATTGAGCAGCGGCCGCCTGGTGGAGGTTCACCAGTTGCCGCAGCTCAGCGAGACCTTTTTTGCCGTCACCATGAAGCGGCGTTTTCCCAATCCGCTGTTGCGCGAGCTGATCCGTCCACGTACGGCGCTTGAGCTCGCCGATTAGCGCGGGCGTCCGCCGGGCGACCCGAGGGACATCGACCGCCATGCCGTCGTGCATGTGCCGCCATCCGCCGGCAACGGAATCTGTTCGGCCTCAGAAGGCGTAGACGAAACCCGCCAGCACGGTGCTTGCCGAGGAGCGCTCCACCAGCGGACTGTCGGTGATCGCGCGAGGCAGCCGCTGGTACTTCAGGGCACTCCAGAACGTCCAGCGGCGACCCATCGGAGCCACCGCGCCGAGGCTGGCTTCCGGCACCAGCACGCCGGGAACGGCATAGGGCCCCGGTGCGCCGTTGGCTGCCTCGGAAGGATGGATGCCGTAGTAATAGTCGGCAAGCCGGGGCGACCACCAGCGCACACCCAGGCCGGGCGTGACGCGCCATTTGCCGAACCGCAGCGGATAGCCGTACTGCAGGGCGAGCTCCTGCCCGCGGCTTCGCGACAAGGCATCGGTCAGCACGGTCAGCTGCAGGTTTCCCAGCCTGCCGGAGCGGGTCAACACGGCGCCGACATCCATGCTCCGGCGCCGGTCCCGAAGACCGTCCAGGGGAATGTCGTCGGCATCGAATCCGTCGAGCCGTGCCTGCGCCACCAGGTCCAGCCGCCAGTCGTCGCGTTGCCAGGCATGCCAGCCGAGTTGCAGGCCGCGCAGGAAGGCGTGCTCGCCTTCGTAAGCCGCCGCGGGAACCACCAGCTGGCGACGGGAGGAACCGGCATAGCCACCGTTGCTGACCAGCGCGATGGCACCGGCTTGCCAGCCTCGCTGTACCCGGCGCGAGGCCGTCTCCCCGGCGGCGAAGGCCTCCGAGCAGCACGCGCAGAGCAACCCGGCAACAACGATCCAGAGGAAGGGGGGAAGCATGGGTCGGCACTCCGGTCGGATGGGGAAGGCAACGCTCGCCTGCAGACGTTGCCACGCAGAAGGGCATATCCATCCATACGGAGCGCGTCCACCGGCGGATGCGCATTCACCGGCGATGAAGGACGTCCGCGACGCTGATCGTTCCCCGTGCTTCTCCGCCGGCGCTGCCGAAAGCCTTGCATCCATTCGCACCGGATCTCCGTACCTGTAATCAGGCACCCACAGGCTCTGGCCATGTCCTCATCCATACTCATCTACGGCGCCACGGGCGGCGTCGGCGCATGCCTGGCCCGGCTACTCGCCGATACGGGATCGCAGTTGCACCTGGTGGCGCGCCATGAGGAGACGTTGCGACCATTGGCGCAATCCCTGGGGGCGACATGGACGGTGGCCGACGTACTGGATGAAGCATCCTTTGCGGCGGTGACCGAGGCTGCGCCCGCGAGCCTCGACGGCCTGGTCTATGCGGTCGGCAACATCGCGGTGAAGCCGATCTCGCGCGTCTCCGAAGCTGACCTGGCCCACGATTACCGGCTGAACGCGATCGGCGCCGCGCTGGCCGTCCGGGCGGCCCTGCCGTCGCTGCGCAAAAGCACCACCGGTGCGTCCGTGGTGCTGTTTTCCTCCGTAGCAGCATCGCGCGGCTTTCCGTCGCATGCGTCCATCGCCATGGCCAAGGCGGCGGTAGAGGGTCTGACCCGGTCGCTTGCCGCCGAACTGGCACCCGCGGTGCGGGTCAACGCGATTGCGCCATCGCTCATCCGGACGCCGCTGGCCGCACGCATGGTGGCCAACCCGAAGCTTCGCGAGGCGTTCGCCGCAGCCCATCCCTTGGGCCGCCTGGGAGAACCCGAAGACATCGCCCAACTTGCCGCCCACCTGCTCTGGCCGCGCTCCGGCTGGATGACCGGGCAAGTGATCGGCGTGGATGGCGGGCGCGCGGCCATTGCCGGAAAGTGACCGGAGCAGGCAGCGCAATGCGCAGCAATCGCGAGTTGCCTGGCAAGCCTGGCGTGCACCCTCGCCGCGGGGTCCACGGGTGCGGAAGATGGGCACGCGGGCCGGCCGGGGTGGAATACTGGTCCAAGCGCTGTCGATGGCGGGCCTGCCCGGGAGGTCACCCATGAAGATACTGCTGGTCGGAGCGAGCGGACTGGTCGGACAAGGCGTCCTCAAGGTGCTGCTGCAGGACGCCGCGCGGCCCGGGGTGACGTTGCTGGTCCGCCGCCGGTCGCCAGACGTGCCGCAGGGAGTGCGCGTGCTGCAAGTACCGGAACTCTGCGACAAGGCACTGGAAGGACTCGACCTTGGCGGCATCGATGCCTGCCTGTACTGCGCCGGGCCGTTGCCCCTGCTTCTCTCGGAAGCGGCCTATCGCGAGGCGACGGTGGCCACCCTCGAGTGTGTGTCGCGGGCCTTTGCACGCGCCAATCCGCGAGGACGGATGATCTATGTCTCCGGCGCCGGCGCCGACATCCGCAGCCGCTTGATGCCGTTGCGGATCAAGGGCGAGGCCGAGCAGGTGCCCGGCCGCTTCGCGCTGGCCACCACGGTACTGCGGCCCGGTGCCATCTGCCCCGTGCAGGGCGAGCGGTCTCCGCATCGCGCGCGGCGGGCACTCTATGCGCTGGCCGGTCCCGTGCTGTCCGTGGCGGTGCGCCTGATGCCCGGCAGCTTCACCACGAGCGCGGCCGTGGGAAGGTGCATGCTGGCCATGGCGAGGGCCGAGACCTCAGGGACCGGGATGGTCGTGGTCGAGAACAGGCAGATCAACACATTCGCCGCGCCCTGATCGGGCCCGAGGTGGTTAGCGCGGAGCACCCGGCAAGTTTCGTGCAGCCGAGCGGCCATGCACGACGGCGAGGCTCAAGCCCTGCGCTCGGCCAACAGGCTCAGGAATTCCTTTCGCAACGAGGTGTCCTCGAGGAAGGATCCGCGCATCACGCTGTTCACCATCCTGGCGCCATCGTCCTTCACGCCGCGCCAGTGCATGCAGTAATGATCGGCTTCCAGCACCACGGCGAGGCCGTCGGGCCGCAGGCGTGATTCGAGCAGGTCGGCGATCTGCACCACCGCTTCCTCCTGGATCTGCGGCCGGCTCATCACCCAGTCGATCAGTCGCGCGTACTTGGACAAGCCGATCAGGTTGGATGCGGCATGGGGCATGACGCCCACCCACACGCGTCCCATGATCGGGCACAGGTGGTGCGAACAGGCGCTGCGCACGCGCATCGGCCCGACGATCATCAGCTCGTTCAGATGCTGCACGTTGGGAAACTCGGTGACCTCGGGCGCGGCCCGATAGCGGCCCGCGAAGACCTCGCGCACGAACATCTTGGCCAGCCGCTTTGCGGTCTCGCGGGTGTTGTGGTCGTGCTCGACGTCGATCACCAGGGCGCGCAGCAGCGCGTCCGCCTTGTCGGCCACCTCCCGTTGCAGTTCGTCCAGCTCGCCGGGCCGGATGAACTCCGCCAGGTTGTCGTTGGCGTGGAACCGTGCGCCGGCCTCGCGCAGGCGGTGGCGGATGCGGTCCGAGATGGCGGTGGCATCGGCATGGCGAATGGATGCCACATCGGAGGGTGCTGTTTGCATGATCAGGCCTTTGGCAGCGGCGGATGGCGTCGTGCGCTGTCGAACCCGAATGCCCGGCATGCACCATCAGCTCATACGCAGCACCGGGCCATCCGGATGCATGCTTGCCGTCCATCGACGGATTCAGGCGGCCAGGGGTTTGCCCGAAGGCTGTCGGGAGAGCGCCGCGACGGCATCGACCCACTGTGGCTGGTCATTGAGGCACGGGATCAGGGTGAGCTCCTCGCCGCCGGCGGCGAGGAAGGTTTCGCGTCCGCGGATCCCGATCTCCTCCAGGGTCTCGATGCAATCGGCCACGAACGCCGGGCAGGCCACGAGCAATCGGCGTACGCCCTGCGCAGCCAGCTCCTTGAGCACGACGTCGGTATGCGGTTCGATCCACTTCGCGCGGCCCAGCCGCGACTGGAACGCCAGCGACCAGCGCTCGTGCGGGACGCCGAGTGCGGCGGTCAGGCGCTCGCTGGTGCGCACGCATTGGGCGCGATAGCAGCGCTCCAGCACGTTTGCCGGAGGCTCTAGGCAGCACGACGGACCGCACAGGCAGTGCCGGCCGGTCGGGTCCGCCTTGCGGATGTGACGCTCGGGCAGGCCGTGATAGCTCAGCAGCAGATGGTCGTGCGGCTGCGCCAGATAGGGCCGCATGCTGGCGCCGAGCGCGGACAGGTACTCCGGCCGGTCATGGAACGGCGCAACCAGATCCAGCTGCAGCCGCAGGCGATGGCGCTGCAGGGTCTGCCGCGCCTCTTCCAGGACCGTGGTGACGGTGCTGTCGGCAAACTGCGGATACAGCGGCAGCAGGGTCGCGCGTTGGATGCCGCGGCGGGCGAGGTCGCACAGCACCTTCTCGATGGAGGGTTCGCCGTAGCGCATCGCCAGTTCCACCGGCGCGCCGTGCCAGCGTTCGGCCACCCGCGCCTGCAGGCGTCGGCCGATCACCAGCAGCGGCGAGCCTTCGTCCCACCAGATCGAGCGATAGGCCGCGGCCGATGCCGCCGGACGCGTGCGCAACACCAGCGAGACGATCAGCCGGCGCAGCGGCCACGGCACGTCGATGACGTGGCGATCCATCAGGAACTGGTCGAGATAACGCCGCACGTCGGCGACGTCGGTGGAGGGCGTGGAGCCGAGGTTCACCAGGATCAGGGCTTGGTCGGGCATCGATGGTTTTCCGGTGGAGGCAGGAAGCGGGTGCGAGGTGCGTTGCCGGTCACAAGGCGTCGAGATCGCCGAGCACGACCTCGGCCCGCCGCAGCACTTCGGCGCGTTGTGCGGGCGGCATGCGCTCGAGCTGGCGCAGGGCCATGCCGAGGCGCGGATGGGATGCCAGTGCGCGGTGATGGCGTGCCAGGAAATCCCAGTACAACGCGTTGAACGGACAGGCGCGTTCGCCGGTGCGCTGATCGTGCCGGTAGCGGCAGCCGGCGCAGTAATCGCTCATCCTGTGGATGTAGTTCGCCGACGAAACGTAGGGTTTGGTCGCCAGCAGGCCGCCATCGGCGAACTGGCTCATGCCCAGCGTGTTGGGCAGCTCCACCCACTCGAAGGCATCGACGTAGATGCCGAGATACCAGCGGTGCACCTGTCCGGGGTCCAGGCCGGCCAGCAGCGCGAAGTTGCCGATCACCATCAACCGCTGGATGTGGTGCGCGTGGGCATGCTCCAGCGACTGCGTGATGGCCTGGTGCAGGCAGTTCATGCCGGTGGCGCCGGTCCAGAACCAGGCCGGCAGATCGCGCCGGTGGCCGAAGAAGTTGGCCTCGGCGTACACGGGCATGCGCGCCCAGTACACGCCGCGCACGTACTCGCGCCAGCCGAGGATCTGGCGGATGAAACCCTCGACCGCCGCCAGCGGCGCGCGACCCTCGCGCCAGCACGCTTCGGCGCGTTCGATCACCTCGCCTGGCGAAAGCATCTTGACGTTGAGCGCGAACGAGATCAGTGAATGGAACAGGCGCGGCGCCTGCGTGCTCATCGCGTCCTGGTAGTCGCCGAAATCGGCGAGCCCGTCGCGCAGGAAGGCATCGAGCTGGCGCAGCGCCTCGTCCCGGTTGAGCGGCCAGCGAAACGCTCCGGCTTCGGGCGCCCCGAAGCTTTGCACGCCGGCGGCCACGATGCGCCGCCACAGCGCGCGGTGGTCGTGCGACGGTCGCGCATCGGCCGGTTCGGACGGCGCGCCTGGCCAGCGCCTGCGATTGTCGGCATCGAAGTTCCATCGGCCGCCCACCGGCCGCCCCTGCATGTCCAGCAACACGCGGTGCTTCGCGCGCATGTGCCGGTAGAACGACTCCATCTTCCAGCGCCGTCGACCGGCAAAGAATGTCGCGACGTCGTCGCGGCGGGTCAGGAAGTGCTCGCTGTCCACCTTCCGTGCGGGGATGCGCAAGTGCTGCGCGTACTCCGCCAGCTGCCGGTCCAGGCGCCACTCGTCCGGCGCCTGGTATTCGAACGTGCGCACGCGGTACTCCCGGATCAGCTGGTCGAGGTTGGCGGTGATCGACTGACGGTTGGCCGCATCGTCGATCGCGAGATAGCGCACGCGATGGCCGGTCGCCTCCAGCCTGCGGGCGAAGTCGCGCATGGCGGCGAAGATCGCCAGGATCTTCTGCGCGTGGTGGAGGACGTAATCCGTTTCCTGGCGGACTTCCATAAGCACGTAGAGCACGTCGGGATCGCTGGCCGCGAACCAGGAATGTCCGGGGTCGAGCTGGTCTCCCAGCAGCAGGCGCAGCATGGTCATGGGGCGTGGCCGTCCGGTTCAGCGCGCCGTCGGCGAAGTCGCCGCCCGGCGCTGGCGCAGCGTCGAGACCAGCGACACCAAGAGCACCGCCACGGCCAGCAGCAGGGCCACGCTGGCGGCCGCATCCGCGCCGGCCAGGCCGGCGCTGCGCTGTTTCACGCATACCCCCAGCAGGCCCCACAGCGCCGCGAGCGCATACCAGGGATTGCCGCGCATGCGCACGATCATGGTCAGTACCAGCGCCGCCGCCAGCGCGAACAGCACCAGCGTCCACGCCAGCATGTCCGCCACCGGCAACAGGCGGAACGCCACGATCACCTGGGCCAGGTTGAGGAACACCGCCAGCGACACCCAGCCGGCGTGCAGCGACAGCGGGACCCACTGCCACCACGGCCCGCGCGCGTGGCCGGCGGTGTGCGACGCCTGCCAGGCGGCTGCGAGCAGGCACGCCAGGCTGGCCCAGATGACGAACAGCGCGAGCCAGAACCACTGCTGCGAGAACACGATCATCCATGCCGAGGTCAGCGCGAAGCCGGCCGCCGTCAACCCCCGGATGCGGCGCAGCGCCGCCGTGGCGTGCCGCTCGAACAGCTGTCGCGTGCCGAAGATCGCGTCCAGCACGAAGATCGGCCCCCAGATGGCGAACGCGTAGCCGGCGGCCACGATCAGGGTGGGATAGCGATCCGAGATTTCGCCATTGGTCGGCCCGAACGCGCCGGTGTTGGACAGCCGGGCGACGACGGGCATCGCCCAGGCGAGAAAGACGACGAGGTATTTCACGGGCATTCTCCAGCAAAGCGATCGCGGTCTGCGCCAAGCTCGGGCCAGCGCTGGGGCACCCGGCGGATCGCGGTCGGGTCGTACCCCATGGCGGACGCCCGATCGAGCATGGCGGCGTAGTCGGCCTCCGACACGGTGGGCGTACGGGAAAGGAACCACAGATAGTCGCGCGCATCGCGCACCACCATCGCCTGGGTGCCGTCGGCCTTCAGCCAGCCGACCAGATACCGGGCGCTCAGGAAGGCGAAGAAGCGTACGCGCCATTCGCCATGGCCGCTGCCCTCGACCACGCTCGCGGTCGACTTGAACAGCCTTGCCGGCGCGTCGAACCCCCCGTGGCGCTGGCGCAGCCAGATGCAGAGCGAGCCGTCGTCGTTGCGCCGGAAGGTTTCCACCGCGTTGTAGCTGTCGCGCTCGAAACGGGGCGTGATGGCAGCGAGGACATGCCAGCGCCCCAGGTAGCGACCCACATCCGCGGTGTGCACCGGCCGGATCGGGTCGAACTGGCGCGCACGCGCTGCCGGCGTGGGCAGCACCCACACGGCGAGGAGCGTCAGGATGACCAAGCGTTTCACCCGGGGCAATCTCGTCTGCTGCGATCAGGACCGCTACATGCAGCTCATACGGCGCACGTTCGCATTTGGATGCCCTGTCGCCACCAGGCGCGGCGTCGGCGGCCTAGGAGCGGATATCGCTCCGGTGCCGCCCCGCTCCCCTTGCCATGCTGGCGAACACGCCATCGCGGCGTATCCAGGCGTGGTACAGCGCCGCCGCCAGATGCATGAGCACGACGGCGAACAGCAGCAACGCCAGCCAGGTATGGGCCGTACGCAACACGGCGTACACCGTCGGGTCGTGCGGTGCGATCGCCGGCAGGCTGAACCCGCCGGGCATGGTCACCGGATAGCCGCCAGCCGACACCATGGCCCAGCCCACCAGCGGCATGGCGAACATCAGGGCGTACAGCAGGATGTGCGAGGCCGTCGCTGCAGCCTTCTGGATGGCCGGCAGGTCGGCCGGCAACGCCGGTGGCGGATGGCGCAGGCGATTGGCCAGGCGCACCGCCGCCAGCAGGAGGATCGCGATGCCCAGCGGGCGATGCAGGCTCACCAGGGTGGGACGCAGGCTCAGCGAGGCGACCATGCCGACGCCGACGAAGAGCATCGCCAGGATCGCCAGCGCCATCGTCCAGTGCAGCACGCGGGCGAGCAGGTTGAAATGGGCGGAGCTGCCGGCGCGGTTCATCGGTCCGACTCCGGTGTCGCGGCGTGGCCGGTGGCGGCGCCGGCCTCGCCGCTGGCGATGTCGTGCTCGCGGCGGTTGAACGACACCGAATAGACGGCCGAACGCGCCGCCAGGATCGGATCGTCGGAAGCCTCCACGCCGGTGGGCAGCACCAGCGGATCGTAGTTGATGTCGCGGCAGGCGCCGGTGGCCTGCGCGCTGCTGCTCTCCACCACCACGGTGCCGACCGTGACCCGCGGGCGATCCTCCGGCCAGCTCTGCGAGGGGTTCACCGGATCGTCGGCTTGCGCCAGCGTCACCACCATGTCCCAGCGCAGTTCGCCCTTCGCCAGACGCGCCGCAAGATCCTCGGCCAGGTAATCGGCATCGGCCTGCTCGCGTTGTTCCGGCGTCATCCCGGCAAACGGGGTTTGCGGCTGCATCGACCAGCGCACGTTGCGCACGTTGCCGGCGCGGTTGACGAAGCGGAAGGTGTCGACGCCGTTGAACGTGGTGTTCGCCCAACTGGTGGACCACGGCGCGTGGGCGGCCCAATCGGCGAAGCGGGCGAATTCCGGATGCGCCTTGGCAAACGCCGCCTGGCGCGCCGGATCGGGCTTGCCGGTGGCGGGATCGGGGGTGTTGGCGCGGGTCTGCTCATAGAAGGCCTCGACCGAGGACACGCCGAAGAACGGAAAGCTGTTCATCGCCATGCGCCATTGCTGGCCGTCGTCGCTGTCGAGCTTGAGCGCCATGCTGCGCACGCGCGCCCTGGCGTCCAGCCCGTAGGGCGAGCCGCCGCCGATCGACAACCTGCCGACGAACGGCGTGCGCACCGGTGCGAGCAATCGCGCGCTCGACAGCGCCGTTCCCTGCCCGTTGCCCTCGAAGTAGCCGGCCACGCAGACGCCCTTGGCGTGAGCCCGGCGAAACCCGCGCCAGACCTGGCCGTTGGCGGTTTCGATCGCGTTGGTGAAACGTTGCGACGTGAGACGGCTGGAACCCAGCCAGCCGCCGACCCATGCGAACGCAAGGGCGACGGCGGCGACGATCAGCGCGATGGCAAGCCATGCCAAGGTCGCACGCCGACGGCTGGCGGGAATGGCGGCAGGATCGGAATCAAGCATGGAGCCTCCGGTCAATGGAGATGAAACGAGGGTGCCTGGTTCCTTTCGCTGGTACGACGGCCGCGGTTACCCCGATGCGCCGCCGGCGCCGGCCGGAGACGCCGCGTACGCGTCCGGCGCCTGCTGCCGCGACTGCCCCTGATCGACCATCGACGCCGGCTAACCGCCGTGCCGGAGCATTGCTTCGTCCCATGCGCACGCGGTTGTGCATCCCGGCCCGGGCCGAATGCCCGAGGCCGGCGGGACTCAGGCCAGGATGCGCAGCAGCGCGGCCAGCGCGATCGCGGCGAACACGCCGGCGATCACGTCGTCGATCATGACGCCGAAACCGCCCTTCACGCGCCGGTCCAGCCAGCGGATCGGCCATGGCTTCCAGACGTCGAACAGGCGGAACAGCGCGAAACCGGCCACCGGCATCCACCACGCGAGGCCATCGGCGGGAAGCAGCGCGCCCAGCAGCGGCAGCAGCGCCAGCCACTGGCCGATGAACTCGTCCCAGACCAGGCTGCGATGATCGTCCACGCCCAGCGCGCGGCCGGCGATGTCGCAGGCACGCACGCCGACGGCGAAGCCCGTCAGCAGCACCAGCACGTAGCCCCACGCGGGCAGGCCGCGCAGGACCAGCCACGGCAGCAGCGCGGCCAGCGAACCGAACGTGCCCTGCGCCAGCGGCGCCAGGCCGGAACCAAACCCGCAGGCGAGCCAGCCCCACGGCGTGGCCAGCAGGGCACGCCTTTGCGTGGCGCTCAGGCGTTTTCTGTCATTCACGCGAAATGCTCCCAGCCCGGCGTGCCGGGCTCCATCCAGCCACCGTCGTGGCCACGTACGCGCACCCCGGTGCCGGCCACGATCCGGCCGATGCGAGTGGCACCGCAGCCGAGCCGCGACAGGTCGGCCTGCACCTGGCTCAACCGGTCGGGCGGCACGCAGAAGCACAACTCGTAATCGTCGCCGCCGCCCAGCGCAAAGTGCAGCGCGGTGGCGTCGTCGTAGAGGCCCAAGAGCGCCGACGAGCGCGGCAGCAGCGCGGCGTCGATCTCGGCTCCCACGCCGCTGGCGGCGCAGATGTGGCCCAGGTCGGCGAGCAGGCCGTCGGAAACGTCGACGCAGGCATGCGCCTGCCCACGCAGCGCGACACCGGCGGCCAGCCGCGGCGTCGGCCGGTTCAGCCGTTCGACGAGGTAGTCGCGCAACTGGCCGCGATCATCCTCCTCGCGGCGCCATTGCTGCAGCACGTTCAGGCCGGCGGCGGCATCGCCCAGCGTGCCGGTGACCAGCACCGCGTCGCCCACGCGCGCACCGGCCCGGGTCAGCGCCTTGCCCGGCGGCACGAAGCCGTGCACCGCGACGCTCACGGTCAGCGGGCCGCGCGTGGTATCGCCACCGACCAGCGCCAGCCGGTGCACAGCGGCCAGCCGCGAAAATCCGTCGACGAAGCCTTCTACGAAGGCGCGATCCGCCTGCGGCAGGGTCAGCCCCAGCAGCGCCCAGGCCGGCGTGGCACCCATCGCCGCCAGGTCGGAGAGGTTCACCGCCAGCGCCTTCCAGCCGATGTCGGCCGGATCGGTACCGCGCGGAAAATGCACGCCTTCGACCAGCGTGTCGATCGCCACCGCCAGCTCCTGCCCGGCGGGCACGGCGAGCACGGCCGCGTCGTCGCCGATGCCCAGCCGCACGTCGTCGCGCGCCTGCACGGTGCGCTGCCGGATCAGCTCGATCAGGTCGAATTCCATCAGCGTCGCTCGCCTCTGTTGCCGGGCTCGTCAGCGCGTGAACAGCAGCACCGGGTCGCCCATGTAGGTGGTCTGCTGGCGCAGCGCAAAGCCGGCCTTTTCGGCAAGGCGGATCGAGGCGGCGTTGTCCGGATCGATGATGCATACCGCGGTGTGGTCGCCCAGATGCGCCTGGCCCCAGGCCAGCACCGCCGCCAGCGCTTCGCTGGCGTAACCCTTGCCGTGACTGTCCGCGGCCAGCACCCAGCCGAGTTCGGGCATGCCTTCGAGCGAGGGTTCGATCTCGCGCCGGAAATCGGCGTAGCCGATGTCGCCGATGCAGCGACCGCTGGATTTCTCCTCGATCGCCCAGTAGCCGTAGCCGAGCACGCACCACAGGCCCGGATAGCGCAGCAGCCGCAACCAGGCTTCCTGCCGCGTGGACGGGCGACCGCCGATGTAACGCACCACGACCGGATCGGACCAGATCGCCAGCAGGGCGTCGTGGTCGTCGGCGCGATGGCCGCGCAGGCGCAGGCGCGCGGTTTCGAGCGGAGGCACCGGATCGATGCCCGCAGGCACGACGGCGGGCTGCATCAAGCGCCCTTCTCGAGCGCGCGCAACTCGGCGGCCAGCTTGTCCAGCACGCCGTTGACGTAGCTGTGACCGTGATCGGCGCCGAAGCGCTTGGTCACTTCGATCGCCTCGTTCAGCACCACGCGGTAAGGCACGTCGGGCCGATGCTTCAGTTCGTAGGCGGCCAGCCGCAGCGCGGCGCGTTCGATCGGATCGACCTGCGCCACCTCGCGATCCAGGTGCGGACGCAGGCAGGCATCGAGCTCGTCGACGTGCTGCTCGACGCCGTGCAGCAGGTCCTCGAAATACTCCAGGTCGGCCACTTCCATGTCCTGTTCGTGGCGGAACTGCTCGATCACCGCATTCATGTGGCTGCCGCTGAGCTGCCATGCGTACAGCGCCTGCAAGGCACGGCGGCGTGCCCGCGAGCGCGCCTGCAGGTCGAGGCCGTGGACGCGCGCGCTCATCCGAGTTTCCGGTAGAGGTTGGCCATCTCCAGCGCCGCCAGGGCGGCGTCGGCACCCTTGTTGCCGGCCTTGGTGCCGGCGCGCTCGATCGCCTGTTCGATGGAGTCGGTGGTGAGCACGCCGAACGCCACCGGCACGCCGGAGCCGAGCGCGGCCGAGGCCAGGCCCTTGGCGCATTCGCCGGCGACGAAATCGAAATGGGGGGTGGCGCCGCGGATCACCGCGCCGAGCGCGATCACGGCCGCGTACTCACCCGAATGCGCCAGCTTGTGCGCGACCAGCGCGATTTCCCAGGCGCCGGGCACGCGCACCAGCTCGATCGCGTCATCCGCCACGCCATGGCGCAGCAGCGCGTCGCGGGCGCCGGCAACCAGCGGCTCCACCACGAAACCGTTGAAGCGTCCGGCGACGATGGCAAAGCGGCCGTGGGGCGTGGCGAAATCGCCTTCGATGGTCTTCATGGTCTGTTCCTGGGAGCAAGCCCGTGCGGGCCGGCCATTTTACGGCTTTTCGGGCGGGCCGGCCGGGTTGGCGCAATCGAGGTGGGGATAGCCGCCGATTTCCAGCCGCGCGCGGCCGTCCTCGACGCGCAGGCGCGCAGGCGCGCCGAACGGCAACGTGAGCTGTTCGGCGCCATGGCCGTGCGGCAGGCCGTCGACCAGCGGCACGCCGGCCACGGCGCGGATCTGGGCGAACGCGTCGCGCAATTCGTAGCCGTTGTCGCGATGGCCGGGCGCGCACTGGCTGAAGCTGCCCAGCAGCAACGCCTGCTGCCGCCCCAGCACGCCGGACAGATGCAGTTGGTACAACATGCGCTCCACCCGGTACGGCGCCTCGCCGACGTCCTCGACGAACAGGATGCCGTCGTCGATGACGGGGAAGTACGGCGTGCCGAGCAGGCTGCACAACATCGCCAGGTTGCCGCCCCACAGCGGGCCGTGCAGGTCGAGCCCGGCGCGGGCGGAGGTCGTCCAGCATACCTGCGCCGTCGGCGCGGTCAGCGTGGCCCAGAACTGGCGCCAGCTGAAGTCATCCGGCACCTCGGCGCCGAGGTCGGCCAGCAGCGGGCCACTGAACGTGCACAGGCCGCTCTTCGCATGCAGGGCCAGTTGCAGCGCGGTGAAATCGCTGTGGCCGACCAGCGCGATCGGTGCGCCGTGCAGGCGCTCGCGCAGCGCAGGGTAGTCGAGCTGCGGCAACAAGCGCGCCGCGCCGTAGCCACCGCGCGTGGTCAGCGCGATGTCCGGCAGCACCGCCGCCGTCGCCAGCGCGTTGATGTCGGCCGCCCGCTCGGCGTCGCTGCCGGCGAAACGCTGCGCGAAACGCGCCAGCACCTCCTCGCCGTCGACCGTGCAGCCCGCCTCGCGCAGGCGCGCCACGCCGCGCGCCATGGCGACAGGATCATGCGCATGGCCCGAGGGGGCGATCAGGCGAATGTGGGCGGGATGCATCGCAAGCTCTCGGCGACAGGAATGCCGGCAAGTATCCCGCGCACGACCGGGCGGCGCAGGGGCAACCGCAGGGCGGTTCGGCGGTTCGGGCGCACGCCGCTCAGCAGGGTACGGCCAGCGGATCGTCGGGCATCTCGTCGATCGCGTGGCGGGCTTCGCCCAGCACCGCCTCGACCTCTCGCACCACGTCCTGCGCCCGTGCCAGCCCCGCTTCCGGCACCATCACCGCGATGAAATCCATCGCCGGCAACTGGCCGACGCCGCCGGTGAGGTACTCGCCGGCGATGAACGCCGGAATCTCGGCCGCCTCCAGCGCATCCTTGACCAGATGGGCGTCGAACAGGTTCTGCGCGCGGTAGACGGTGTGCATGAGCGGCAAGCTACCCCGCGGCGCGGCGCGGGGCAAGGCCACGGCGTTCTTCGCCCGGTCCGGGCGACGGGGTAAACTTTGCGGTTTCCACCACCGCGCGCGAGCGTCACTCGATGCCGACCGACCACCCCGCCCCCATCCCCGCCTCCGCGCCGCAGGACTTCATCCGGCAGATCGTGCGCGACGACCTGGCCTCGGGCAAGCACGTGGAGATCCATACCCGCTTTCCACCGGAGCCCAACGGCTACCTGCACATCGGCCACGCGAAGGCGATCTGCCTCTCCTTCGGTATCGCCCGCGAGTTCGACGGCTGGTGCAACCTGCGCCTGGACGACACCAACCCCGGCAGGGAAGACCCCGAGTTCGTCGAAGGCATCAAGGAGGACGTGCGCTGGCTCGGCTTCCGGTGGCACGAGCTGCGCCACGCGTCGGACTACTTCGACGTGTTCTATCGCGGCGCGCTCAAGCTGATCGAGGACGGCAAGGCCTACGTCGACGACCTCGACGCCGAGCAGGTGCGTGCCTATCGCGGCACGCTGACCGAGCCGGGCCGCGACTCGCCGTATCGCACGCGCTCGATCGAAGAGAATCTCGACCTGTTCAAGCGCATGCGCGCCGGCGAATTCGCCGACGGCAGCAAGACCCTGCGCGCGAAGATCGACATGGCCGCCGGCAACATCAACCTGCGCGATCCCGCGCTTTACCGCATCCGCAAGATCGCCCACCAGAACACCGGCGACGCGTGGCCGATCTACCCGATGTACGACTACGCGCA